>Ga0080004_1142912_pt1:467500-942102 | contig 942102 bp, 765 predicted proteins | sample WasSprMetagenome_FD_69207 | JGI IMG/M metagenome (GOLD analysis project Ga0080004, IMG submission 69207) | Sulfidic aquatic microbial communities from Washburn Spring, Yellowstone National Park, USA - WS (SPADES assembly) (version 2) | ecosystem: Environmental > Aquatic > Thermal... | reverse complement strand
GAGGCTAAAACAGGGAAAATGGAAAAATCCATTGCCGGTAATAAAGTCCAGGGCCTATGAAATCCAACAACTTTTTAACCTCAAGTTCTATGATCAGACACAAAATTATTGACAAGTGTCCTTAAGGCTAAATCAACCAGATGAAGCATCCTCTCCAGATCGCTCCATTCCTTAAAAGGCTTCGGATTAAAATATCCCCGCTGGGCATAAACCTTCACCCCGGGCCGCTTCACCTCCACCTTTATCTCATGATATTTACCATCCCATTTCTCATCCACATAATACCCCAGAACATAATAACATCCCGTAAGCTGCTGCACCTGCTCCAGGGCTTCATCATAATTTTTTATATTGCCAAAATATTTACCCCCGGTTGATGAAGCCAGCTGCTGTAAGGTAAAAGCGCCTGTCATCCTTGTATCTTGCGTAATCCTGGTGAGGCTATCCTCAGTATCAAAGGCATAAATCACCGTGTTTGAAGCGGCCAGCTCCCGGCACATCTCCACCAGCTTCTCCTGAATCAGCCTCTCTCCCCAGGCTTCATAATTTCTTATACCCCAGGGCGCCTGAATCCCGTAAATAAGCGAATATGGAATGCCAGAGGAAAATAAAAGAATGTATTTTATTCCCGGTACATATCTTAGGGCCTTAGCCAGATTGGTCATCCGGCTAATAAACGCGAGGGCATGATACCGGCTTTCTCCTACCTTTAAGAATCTTTGGGCTTCTTCAGATGCTCTGGCAACGCCAGATAATTCGTCTTCTTTCCCAAATACCCCACCTGCTTTACTCACATCAAGGGGATTCTGCCCGGTCACCTTTTCCCAGTAGACAGCCTCCAGATTCTCCACATTGCCCAGCGATTCCTTAAGCCCTAAGGACTCTATAAATCCTTTTATCCTCTGGTGATTTGTCGTTAAATATTCATGCATGGCTAAAAAACGGGAGGGAGAATAAGATAATAGGCCGATCTCATCCGTTGGTTGAACCATCTTTTCCAAAAAATCAAGTGCTGCCTTTCTGGCTGCGATTATTCCCCTGGGATTGTTGTGAGCAAAATCAAATAAAAGGAAAAATTTGCGGGTCATCAACTGACGGGGTGGAGGAGCTTGCGTCGCTGTTATAGCTTCCTTCTTTTCCCCCAGCTTCTCCAGAAAGAAGGGAAGAAGGTGCCTTTCAAAATCCGTTATCTTTTGCTTTTTCCCATTATCATAAATAATGAAATCTTCGCTACTCAGGTCGGTTACGGGATTACCCTTCTTATCGGTCACATAGACCTGAATCAGTTTCAAGGTAACGATGACTTCATGCTGAATTAAAAGTTCTGGCGATTTCCTCTGCCCTTCCAGGTTGAGAGAATGAAAGGATAAAAGTAAATTCAAGACAAGAAAGGAAATCAGGAATAAAATTTTCCCCTTCATCATTAAAAAATATTTTTTCCTAACCCAAAAGCATGATAAAAAATTCTCTCTCCTATGTCAATCAGCGCGGCTAGCGGATAAGAAATGAAAAATTTTTGATGAAGAAAAGCGAATTAAGAGCTTTTCCCAGACCTCTATTTTCCCCTGAAATAAAAATTTTTTCCTCTTAAGGCGAAAATAGAGTCGAACAAAAAGCTCAAAGCTCCTTCTTTTTTACCTTAAAAGAAATATTGACCTGGGATTCAGCTTGCGTTGTCGTTTCGGCAGCAATAAGATAGAGCAGATATTCTCCAGACCCAAGACCATCAGTCTGGAATCTAAGAAGAAAAGACTGCACCTCCCCTTCCTGACGCCAATCAAGAACAGAAATTTGGACCGGAATGGTCGTCATCGTCTTAACCTGATACTGAAGAAGATTTCCTCCGAATTTTATCGCCGGATTTTGAAGGTCAGGATGATAGCACCAGATCAAACCATAAAAAACATTGGTCTCTTCTTCCATTTCGGCCATAAGAGGTGAATATTGCTTTCGATCAAAGGAAGGTTCCTCCGATTTTCGACCAATCTGAAAATAAAAGGCTTCTTTCTCCTCTTTAAAGAGAAGAGGCGGATAAAGGACTAATTTCTCCTTGGCCGATTCGCCGACTGCTACCTCGCAGGAGGCGACAGCGCCTCGCCCGGATTCCAGATTTCTCAGCATCAGACGGCACTTATACTTTCCAGGAGAAAGCGGAAAAAGAGAATAAAGATAAATAGGACCATCAGGGAATTTTATTAAATCAGCTTCTCTCCTCTCCATCTTAAAAATATTCCCTTTCTCATCAAAAAGAACAGCAACCATTTCCACTTTATGTCCGGCTATCTCTTTGATTTCCTCTTTTTCAAATCTGCCCCACAAGGATAAGGTTTTTTTGCCCTGACTGAAGAGGGGTATGGCAACCATGGGAAAACGAAGCGGTATCTGGAAAAGCGGGGTTTCGCTCAGGGCCAGGTCAACAAGATGAAGCCTTTGTTCAATTTCTGAATATTCCTTAAATGGCTTGGGATTAAAATATCCCTTTTGAGCATAAACCTTCAGGCCTGGTCTTTTCACTTCTACTTTAATCTGATGATACTTGCCATCCCAGGTATCATCGACATAATAACCAAGAACATAGTAGCATCCAGTTAGATTCTGAATTTTTTCTATATGCTGCTGAAAATTGTTAATATTGCCGAAATATTTCCCCCCTGTTGAGCTGGTCATTTTCTGCAAGGAGAAAGCGCCTCTTGTCTGGATGCTTTCGAAGAACGTCCCTGAGGGAATATAAGTGTCCAGAGCATAGACAGTACAATTAGCGGAGCTCAATTCCTTAAGCATATCTTCGTAGAAAAGGGAAAGATGAGTTGATTCAAATCTATCCGCTTCCTCCCCTTTAAGTGATCTTTCTCTGCTGAATCCCTCAGTCTCATATTCTTCTTTGCTTTTTGGCTTAACCGGAGCCGGCACACCTGCCACAAGCGAATAGGGCAGACCGGAGGAAAAGAGGATGATATTTTTATGACCGGGAATATATCTCAGAGCTTTGGCCAGTTCAGAAAATTTGCGAATGAAATAATATACCTGGAAATTGGATTCTAACCGCTTTTTCCTTAAAAATTCCAGTTCCTGTTCGCGCTCTTTCCATGGATCAAAGACATAGCCAGAGGAAGAAGCATCAATCGGGTTTTCTTTTTGGACCAAAGCCCAGTATTGGGCTTCAAAATCTTCAGCCCGGCCAAGAATTTCCCCGGGTCCAATTTTTTCAATCAGACGGCGAATTTTATCATGGTCTTCAGTCAAATATTCATGAAGTTTCAACCCCCCAGAGCTGGAAAATGACAAAAGACCAACCTTATCCGTCGGCCTGAGCTGGGTGTCAAGAAAGTGAAGCGCCGCCTGTTTGGCTTTCTCAAGGCCCTTCAGGTTATTGAAAGCAAAATCAAAGAAAAGGGAAAACTGACGAGAAAGCAAAGGCTCACGGGAAGGCAGCGGAGTTTCAACAACTTCCTCTCTAATCTCTGCGGGGAACTCCAGGAGATGTCTTTCAAATTCGGTTATCTTCTGTCTTAGGCCATTGTCATAGACAATGAAATCTTCTTTTTCTAAATCTTTAACTGGATTACCTTTATTGTCGGTGACGTAAACCTGGATAAGTTTTAGGGTAACCTTTACCTCATGCTGTGGCCAAATTCTTACTTCTTGTGGAACCACCAGTCCATGGAGAAATGAGAGAAAGGTGATAAATCTCGCCATTGATTTTCCAAAAATAAATAAAGATTCACGCCTTTTTTTTATAATTAAAAATAAAAATTCCTGGAACTCTTGCCACATTTCGCCCCTTGCCTTTATTATATGATAATTTACATACCCGAAATAATCAATCAGAGGACACCTGGCACTCCAAGCCTTGATAATTGATCTAAGATTTTATAAATTTAGGAAAGGGGAAGAGGGAAAATGCCTGAAATAATTGGTCGAAGTCCTATTTCTCAGAAGATGAGAGAATTCATCCAGAAGGTAGCTCCCTATGATGAGCCGGTTCTGATTTTGGGGGAGACAGGCGTGGGGAAGGAGGTTATGGCCCGCCAGATTCATGAGGCGTTTGCCAGCTGCAGACGGTATTAATGAAGAAAAAGCCATCCTGATTTACAGGATCATCGAGTAAGCCTTTATGTGGAAATACTGGCTTGCACTCGTTTTGGCAATTTTAGCTTTAATATCATCAGCTATAATTCGCCTTCAATATCAATATCCCTTTCAGGGCTTGAAACTCCTAAAAGCACAGGCTCATTCTAACTCGGAAAAACTATATGTCTATGCTTTCTTTTCTGAATCCAGTTGTCCGGTATGCCTGGGATTCATTGAGGTTCTTAATAACCTTTCTCAAGAATTTGTTGTTCTGGGTTTAATCCCCAATGAAGAAATGAAGTATGCTCAAAGAGTTAAAGACATAACAGGAGCTAAATTTCCCCTCTATAGCCAAAAACATTATGAAAAATTTAAGCCGAATTTTATTCCTTCGATAATAGGAGCGGATGGAAATGGGAGAATATATTTTATTATTCCGGGAGTGCCCGAACTGAATAATTACTTATATAATTTTTTTAGCTATTTTCATAATCTATATCGGTTAAAAAATTGACCCTGAAATATGATAAAACAAAGACTTTATATGAATGAAAGTATTATAATCTTTTTTAAAATAAATTCTTCTGAAATTTCTCTAAATTTTTTCTGACTGACCGCGTATAACTTCTGGCCAGGTGTCCAGTTTATTTTTATCCAGATTTTCCCACTTTTATTCGTTTAGGGAAAGCTCGATTCCACTCTGACGCTGAAGATAAATGTAATCTAAAGCCGCTCTCTCTGGCCAGGCCAGACTGGTTCGGTCTTTCATCTCATAACCAAAAAAGAGCTCTTTTTTGAGATGAAAATAGGCAATTTCTCCCAAAGCGGTGCGGAAAATCCTGGTCTTATTAATGAAAACGCAGGTTAATAAATGGGGAGCTTGGTCCATAACTCCATGCATAAAGAGAGCTGATTCCAGCGAGATATAGGCTGGTGGATAAAGGACAGCGGCCACCTCTTCGAGAGCAGGCAGGGCAATGACAGATAGTAATACATTTCCCATAATTTTTCTCCTATAGCAATCTAATCGATTTATTTCACGGCTTTCTATCCCATTCCCAAATGGCGGAGGAACTCCTGGATGGAAATCTCTTGTTAGCAATACTTCCTGATAGGCATTCCAGGCATCTTCGTAAACTTAATATCGTGCTATACTTATAAATAAAATCGTTGCCCCCCCCTTTGGATGAAAAAGAAAAGACATCTCGTCTCCCTAATAAGTTGAAGATAGAACATCCTTTCTATTTTTTTCAAATATTATAAGAAAGGATATTCTTTTTTAACAAATCATAAAATAACCTTCCATTTCTTGTGATGACAGTAAAAATGATTTTCTTCTGTAAACTATAATTTTAGCTTACTCTAAACAATAAAATTGCCAAGAAACACAAAAAAACAAAAATATCTCGCTTTATTTATAGACATTTATCACAAAATCATCTCCATCATAAAGGGATACATAAAAAAGATTCTCTCCGGCCTGATTGGATGTTACAACCAGGCTTCTTGGCCAGTTCTTGTCACGCTGGTTTTTATTAAATATGACATAAGTCTTTATTATTTGCAGTGTTCTCTCATCTATTTCCCAGATATCTTCACCACATGAATTGCCCCCCGCAGATGACAATAAAACGAAAATCTTTCCTTGATAGTAGCAGGCATCTTCTAAAAGTTTATTATGGAAAAAAGCTCCATCGCCCTTATTAATAATTCCTTTTTTGAAATAAAGAGATCTGTTTCTCTCGATAAATTTATTGTCTTCCATCGTTTTTGAAGCAATCAGGTTTCCTTTAAGATCATACGCAAAGATATCACCAAACAAAGAAGTTATAAAATATATTTTGGAGCCGGAACAAACCAGTATGCCATGGTTGATCCAGCCATCGATCGCTTCAGTTGGCCATCCTTTATAAATGGCATAATCCACCGAATATTTATTGCCAAAAGAAAATAGCTTCTTGCCCTCATAATTATAGACATTGATTATTTTGTCTTCACCTGTTTCCGCCAAGAAAACCCTGTCATTAGAAACGGCCATCGAAATAAGTTTATGGAATCTTCTTAACCTATGTTGAAAATGCCCTTCCAGATTAAAAATAGAAATTGAATTATTGTCCGCAACAAAAATTGCCCCGTTCAAGACCTCAATCCATGCTGGCCACTGAAGATCTCCAGGCCCCTGTCCTTGTCTGCCTATCCTGGAAACAAGTCTTCCGCTTGAGTCAAGTTTAATAATGACATGCTGCCTATTATCAACAGCATAGATATTCTTCTCATTATCTAACGCAATAAATGGCGTGGTCTGGAAAAAGACGTTCTCATCCCGGGGAAATGAAATTATTAGATTTAGTTTATCAGTTTGAACTTTTTCTATGACTGGAGATGGCCATATGAAAGATGAGGAGCCCAGACGAAGCAATCCAATCAAAACGCTGGCTATTATTTTCATCAAAACCTCCTGATTTCTTCTATTTTACCTTTATTATCGATAATAACCAAAAAGTTGTAAATAAGCCCACGACTATTTGAATTACATATCTTATAAACGTTCTCCCACAAGGCATTCATTCTTCTGAACTCATGATGGGGTAGGATTTCAAAGGCGTTTCTAAAGTTTTCAATATCATTATCAGAATAATCTTGGCCGACAAGAAAAAGGATCCTAACAAAATCATCTTTCAGCCTGTCATATTTCATACAAGGCCTGCACAATGTATTAACATCTTTTATAATATAAATTGCAGTTTTAATTCCAAAGTAATAAGAATCTAATGTTTTGATTTGTTTATCTAGCCTATACCAACAATTATTAAGCTTCGCTACATAATGTAAAATACCTGCTCCCACGGCTAAGAAAATACTCAAAAGAAAAACTATCTTTTTTTTGTTTCCAGGAAAATAATTTGCTCTTTCTCCTCGTTTCTTTAAGATTAGTTTTCCAATTATTTTAGGGGAAAGAGCCGCTCCATGGCTATGCAAATTTCACCCAAAAAATGTTACACTACCTCGTAATTCCCATTAATTTAGACATCTCCATAAACGGAGACAGGATTCGGCAAATTGCTGGCCATATCAGCTGGATATCCTTATAATAAAAAGAAATAACAAATCTCAAATTTTTGGAACTAGGTCTCAAAAAAAGGGCTCCCTCATTTATCTGGGAGATGAAGAGTCAGCATCTTTACGAATCTTTTGCGATATTTTTCGCTCTCGCCTAAGTTGAACAAGCGCAAGACCTTTGGTATGAGCCTTTTGTCTCTTCCCATCCTCGATACAGGAAGCCGTTAACTCGCTTTCTGTTGAGACCTTTTTGAATGAAGGGCTTAACAAATATCCTGCCAGAAGCTTACGTTTCTTATAACCAATTTTTATAAAATTTAAAGATTACTTCTTTGCAGGCTGAAAAGCCTGGTCCTATATTAAAGCAAGAAGCGAGATTCGTCACTAATTGAAGGTGAGATGATAGGACTCTGCTATGGCGAAAAAAGGCTGGCACGGTCTATAAATATAATTGAACTATTTTCATTAAAAAACGCATCACATAAAATAAGAAGTCAAAAGCAGCCTCTTTGCATTAGCTTTGAAGGAGGTAGAAAATACTTACAAAAAATAACTGATATGAGGAGGAAAAATAATTTCTATCAAGGATGAAGAATTAAGGCACAAGAATTGAATTATCTCAATTTTAATTTTTGTAAATATTATTTTACAATTTAAGGGAGACTCAGAATAATTTAAAAGACCAGAATTAAAAAACTTGAAGATATGATTAAAACTTTTTGCTGGAAAGGAGAAAGGCCATGAAACACCATCTCTTTCTGCTTCCTGCCCTCATCCTCATTTTTTTGATTGGTCTGAGCTGTAAATCAGGTGTCAAGGAAGCCCCTCTGATTTCCCGCGACATTCTTTTTGGCAATCCCGATAAGGCCTCAGTTCAGGTCAGTCCAGATGGCCAGTATCTGAGCTTCCTTGCCCCGGTCAACAATGTCCTCAATGTCTGGGTAGCGCCAGCCGAAGCCCCGGAAAAAGCTGAGCCGGTGACCCGGGATACGCTTCGAGGTATCAGGATTTATTTCTGGGCCCACACCAACAAGCATATTATCTATCTTCAGGACCTGGCCGGCGATGAGAACTGGCAGGTTCATGTCGTTGACATCACCACCAAAGAAGACCGAAATCTCACTCCCTTTGAAGAAATCCCGGGCCCTGATGGGAAACCAGTGACTCTGCCCGATGGAAAGCCCCTGAGGCCCCGTGCCCAGATTGAATCAGTCAGTCATAAATTTCCCGATGAAATCCTTGTAGGCCTGAATAATCGTAATCCCCAGTTTCATGACATCTATCGCCTGAATATACTGACCGGCGAGCTGAAACTCATTCAAGCAAATGACCGTTTTATGGGTTTTCAATACGATGATGATTATAACATTCGCTATGCAAGCCAGATGACCCCGGATGGAGGGATGGAAATTTTTGAACCCGATGGCCGGGGCGGCTGGAAATCAGTCGAGAAGATTCCCATGGAAGACATGATGACCACTAGTCTGGTGGCTTTCGATAAGACGGGAACAGTTCTTTATATGATTGACAGCCGCGGCCGAAATACAGCCGCTCTCATCGCTTTAGATACCAGGACTGGCGAAAAGAAACTCATTTTTGAAGATCCCAGAGCTGACGTCAGTGGAATTATCCTTCATCCGATGGAAAAGAATGTTCAGGCTGTGGCCGTTGAATATTTGCGCGTCGAATGGACCATCCTGGATGAAAGTATCAGACCAGACATGGAATATCTTAAATCAGTCAGCGAGGGCGACATCAATCTCACTTCCAGGACTCTCGACGATAAGTTCTGGACCGTGGCTTATACCCTGGATGATGGTCCGGTTAAATATTACCTTTATGATCGGAGTAACCGTCAGGCCCGTTTTCTTTTCACCAATCGCCGGGATCTTGAAGGCTTGAAGTTAGCTAAAATGCATCCGGTGGTGATTAAATCCCGCGATGGCCTTAATCTTGTGAGCTACCTGACTCTTCCCTGGTGGCATGATCCAGATAACGACGGCCGTCCCGACAAGCCCCTGCCCATGGTTCTTTATGTCCATGGCGGGCCCTGGGCCAGAGATTCCTGGGGTTATAATTCTATCCATCAATGGCTGGCCAATCGAGGCTATGCAGTTCTCAGCGTAAATTTTCGGGGTTCAACTGGCTTCGGCAAGGATTTTATCAATGCCTCTAATCTTGAGTGGGGAGGCAAAATGCATGACGATCTGATTGATGCTGTTAACTGGGCTATAGAAAATCGCATCGCCGACAAGAATAAAATCGCCATCATGGGTGGAAGCTATGGCGGCTATGCCACTCTGGTCGGTATGACCTTTACCCCGGATGTTTTTGCCTGTGGAGTTGACATTGTCGGTCCCTCCAATCTGAGGACTCTGCTGGAATCCATTCCTCCTTACTGGAAACCCATGATGGAACTTTTTGCCACCCGGGTGGGCGATCCCCGCACGGAAGAAGGCCGAAAATTTCTTGAATCTCGCTCGCCTTTGACCTATGTCGACCGCATTCGCCGGCCCCTGCTCATTGGCCAGGGAGCCAATGACCCCCGAGTCAAACAGAGCGAATCAGACCAGATCGTCAAGGCCATGCAGGCCAGGAATATCCCTGTGACTTATGTTCTTTATTCTGATGAAGGCCATGGCTTTGCCCGACCAGAAAATCGCCTTTCTTTCTTTGCTGTGGCCGAGCTTTTTCTGGCCAGACATCTCGGCGGAAGAGCTGAGCCCATCGGCGATGACTTTAAGGGCTCAACCATTCAGGTTCCCCAGGGAGCTGAACATATTCCTGGCTTACTGGAAGCGCTCAAAAAATAGCCAGGGCTTCGCCTGAAATCTGATTATAGATTTTTATTGACACCGAGCGGAAGAGGCTTTGTAACAACTTGAGGCTTTTCCCGTAATCAATTTCACCCTGAATTTTCATTCTGTTGCTGTTCAGCAAGTTGCATTACTTCCAAGGATCCTGCTGATTCCAGGATGAATCTCAGGCAAACTCCTTTCTTCTTTGAAACTTTTAATTAGCCTGATCTTCTTCCGGCTTCCAGAGTTTTAAACCGGCTAAAGCAGAACAAGCGCCTGGAATAAAGATTTCTCTAAAGGAGCGATTTTCGTTTTTTGGAAAGCGTCCTCAATCTAAATAGTGAAGGAATTGAATATGCTTGCCTCAGGGCTGCTTTTAAGGGTAAAAGCCGAGGAAAAGAAAAAATGAGAGAGAAATAGAGAAAGAAAGTAGAAAAACAAAGAAAGATATAAAATGAAGGGAAAAGAAAAGAATAGAGAGAAGGGGAGAAACAGAGAGAGATATAAATGGAGAGGGTAAGAAAGAAGCAGAAGGAAAGAGGAAAGCAAAGAAGAAGAGAAAAACAGAACAGAACAAAACAAAACAAAACAAAACAAAACAAAACAAAACAAAAAAGAAAAGTAAAAGGAAAGACCCCTGGCCTCGATAATTTTTAAAGCCCGGGTCTTTTTAACGAGAGGCCGGAAATATAAGGAAAAACCAGATAGAACCAAATAAACCCTCAGCCGGTATTTAGACATTTTTATAAGCCTGGCTCATAAAATCATCTGATTTAATCTGGGTCGAAAAATTTTTTGACAAAAACTATTGTCATAGTTTTTTTATTCGGTTATAATTTAGGCTCGGCGCTGGCGTTCTCATCCTCTCATCCAGAGAGGCGGAGGGTTAACGCGCCCGATGAAGCCCGGCAACCTGCTTCCTCCTGAAGCAAGGTGCCAATAGCGTTGAGTTCCGGCTACGTCCGGAACGAAAGATGAGAGGAGTGGGGCAGAAGCGAGCATCGCCACCAGGTCCCGCTCCTCTCTCGAGCCGAAGAGAGACGCCTCGCCAGAGATAAGGGAGCGGAGACCGCGGTGGTAAAAGAGCCGCTTCGATTAATTTCTTATATCATCAGGTTTCCCCACCAGGTTAGCCCTCCCGGTAATTTTTCTCTTTGAAGGAGGTTGATATGTCTTCATTTGATTTTGAAGTTAAAGCCGGCCAGGATCTGCTGGTGGAAGAAAAACCGGTAGAAATTGTCGAAAGAAAGGGCAAGGGTCATCCCGACTCTCTGTGCGATGGGGCGGCAGAAGAACTTTCTGTAGCTCTATCTCAAATTTATCGCCAGCAGACCGGGCGGATTCTTCACCACAATGTGGATAAAGCTGTTCTCGTGGGGGGTAAATCTGAGTGCACTTTTGGCGGGGGCAAGATCCTGGAACCCATCCGGGTTTTTATTGTGGGCAGGGCAACCGAAGAGGTCAACGGGAAAAAATTATTTGACCAGAACCTCCTTGAAGAAAGAATAAAAAGCTGGCTTATGGAGCAGGTGCGCCATTTCCGGCCTGAGCATCTTGAGGTCAAACTCCTGATGCGCTGCGGCAGCAAAGATCTCGTGACCATCTTCACTGATGAAGATAATCCTCCGCCAGCCAATGATACCTCCCTGGCTGTGGCTCATGCTCCCCTGACTGAGGTGGAGAAACTGGTTCTGGAAACGGAAAAATTCCTTAATAGCGAAGAAGGCAAGAAGAAGTTTCCTGCTCTGGGAGAAGATATAAAAATTATGGGAGTGCGCCACGGCGAAAGGATCAATCTCACCGTGGCGGCTGCTTTTGTCGCCAGTCAGGTGAAGAATCGAGAAGAATATGAAGAGATAAAAAGAGAAGTGGTTAATTATCTTAAAAATGAATTTATTCCCAACTATACGCATCGTCCTGTAAGCATTAATATAAACAACGCTGATACTAAAAATTCAGCCTATCTCACCGTAACCGGAACGAGCGCCGAGGCCGGCGATGATGGCCAGGTGGGTCGGGGCAATCGAGCCTGTGGCTTAATTACACCCTATCGGCCGATGAGTCTCGAGGCCATAGCCGGCAAAAATCCTGTAAGTCATGTGGGAAAAATATACAGCATTATGAGCCAGTTAATTGCTGAACGGATTGTGGAGCGAATGCCTGAGACCAGACAGGTTTATGTTTATATGGTGAGCCGAATCAATCAGCCCATCACCGAGCCCCAGGTAATCAATGTGGAATTATGGGGCCTGGATGCGGCCAAGGTCAAAGGGGAAATCAGGGCCATCGTCGATGAAGTCCTCGGTAACTGGCGGGAAATAAGGGATGGCTTTCTTGAACGCCGCTGGTCAATATATTAGGGGATAGCAAAGCCCTTCATCGCTAATTTTCCTTTTTTCCGGGCATTTCCCTTTATGCCGGTCATCTTTATTCCCCAGGCTTAAAAAAATGAAAGCTCAGGTCAGATGCGCCGCTAAAACATTCTTTTTCTTTGGATTTCTTCAGATTGAAGTCTTATCTTAAGGCAACTTATCTTAATGACAGGAAGATGATACCCGCCAGAGCCAGACCAAAACCTAAAAAAGCCAGGGGTCTAATCTTTTCTCGAAAATAATAAATTGAAAGGAAAACAGCGGCCATAATGGGTGCAGCCTGATTAATGGGAAAGACAACTGGCTCTGGCAGCCGAGTTAAAGCTCTCATCAAAAAGAAATTGCCGGCGACACTCCCGGCGGCAGCGCAAGCACCAAAGGGCAAGACGCCTGCGGGGAATGGAATTTTTTTCAGGATTAAAAAAATCAGGAAGATAAGGGAGCCGGAAAAGAAAGCCAAAAAAAGATAAAACCAGAGATTGATACGGCCCAGTCGAACAGCGGCCGCCTGGGAAATCTGGGGAATCCCGGTCAGGCAGAAGCTGGCTGCCAGAAATATTATCCATTTTGTATAAAGCCCTCTTTTCTTTATTTCAGACTTAGATCCGGCGAGGGAAATTAAAATGAGACCAAAAATTATGCACATAATACCCAGAGCAATCCAGGTGGTAACAGGGCTTCCCCAGAAAATAATGGAGAAAATAACGGGGTTAAGGAAGGTCAGAGTATAAATGGAGACTGTCAGAGCATAGGGGCCAATATCAAGAGCGCGGAGAAAAAAGAAATAGGCTATGGCGCCAGCGGTGCCACCTGCTATGGCCAGCCAGACGATTTCTCCGGAAATATTAAGAGGCTGGTGGCTAAAAAGGAGAAAAAGCAGGCAATAAAGGGAGGCAAAAGAAAAAAGAGAAGTGGTAAGAAAGGGTGAGGCATAACCTCGCAACCCCCCAAGTTTCATAATAAAATTCATGGCCACAAAGCCAAAAATGGCTAAAGCCAGAAATAACCAGCCCATCCTTCCCGCTCCATCTTATATTTATTTTAAAGAAATTTGACAAGCTATGCGTCCCATTTTTCAGGCTCCTGGCTTTCCTGATTTGACTTTCCTCCTCTTGATAATCACGACTCAAGCAATTCTTCTAAGGCTTTCCCTCAGAAAACTGGATGAAAGCATCGCCTCATCTGAGGCTTATTCCTTTGCATAGAAGGAAATGCTGAACAGGTGCGGGCAATAAACATATTTTAAAATTGGCCAATGTTTTATGCCTGACTTAACCTTTAAAACAGCTGAGATGAGGCTCTATAGCTATCATCTTTTTCTAAATGGAAATTTTATTCAGGCAAAAAAATTTTATTCAGGCAAAAAATCTGAATGTAACTTATTTATTTAAGAGGTCTTACCCTTTCTTTCCCCTGGGTTTTTCCTTTAAAACTCTCCGCTAAATTTCTCGGTTCAGGCTAAAAAAGCTTATGATATCAGAAGATTGACCAGCTTGAAGGGAAATGCTTCCCTTCAATTTATTTTCTCTGGAATCGAAAAACCTGTAGCTACCCTCCCATTAAAAGCCGGCCCTTAAAGTGAGGCCAGCAAGCGGTGGCTGTTTTCCAGAAGGACCGATTCTATTTCAGGAGAGAAATTAAAAGAGCCATAAAATTTGGGTGCGCAGTAACAGGCATAATCACCAGGCGTTTGATAGGCTTCAGCTGTGGGGAAATAACCGACATCTCCATTCGCATAACCGACAGTCATCAGGCCCGGCCACCTTTCCCGAAGCTTTAAACTGAAAGCGGAGAAAGGCTCGCCCGCATAGGCGATGATTTTCATCTCGCCGATTCTCATGGCCTGGAGGGGGACATTTCCCAGCCAGGGATTTTTTAAAAAGCGGTCATGAATTTTTTCAATTTTCCGGCGCCAGATTCTTATGACTCGCCTGGCATGGGGGAATTGCTTATTGGCTTCAAGGGCAGCTTCTTCTTCCTTATCCAGGTTTTTCCGGGGAAAAACAGCCAGAGGTAATTTTATCCTTTCTTCTATGGCGCCGAGTTCAACCTGACGGCTCAAATGGACATACTTTAGCGATTTCAGGGCCCGGCCGGCAACAATGCTGCCGCAGAGGTCATAATCGGCTCTGGTGTTACCCAGCCGCCGATTTAAATAACTTACCGGATCAATATCGCCGCAGAAACCTTGCAGCAAAATGCCGTTAAAATCAAACCATTCCAGGGTTCTGACGGCCGCACCGGGCCAATCAGAGGAAATCTCCCTGGTTGGACCGAGGGTCACGGGATGACAGGCATAATTGAGAAGAAAGATTGTCCTTCTGCTTGTCTTAAAAATACCCACCCTTAGCCAGGGGTCTATTTCCGTAAAATTGCCCAACCGCCGGTTGTAGCCTATTGGTTCTATGGCCTCCAGGTGAAAACCAAAGGAAGCAGGCAGAAGCGACCGGGCAGCTTTGGAAGCGGCTTCGAGTATCGCCGGCGGCAGAGATCGAACATATTCTTTATTGACCTTGCCTAGTCCTGGCAGTGGCTGAACAGCTGGCCCGGAATGAGTATGGGTACAGGCAAGTAAGATATTCCGAGGGTCGAGGCCAATTTTTCTGGCGATTAAATTTCTTACCCTGTCTGCCCAGTCAACGCTCAGACTGAGAAGGTCAAGGCTGATGAGAAGCAGGCTGGTCTTTCCGTTATTAAGAAAAAGCGCCCTGACTCTGAGATCATCTCTCACCACCGTCGATCGCCGATCAAGGTAAAAGCCAAAGCCAGCTAAATCTGTTCCCAGAGGTGGCGTAATCTTTTTTTCGCCATAACCCGCTTTTAACTCCTTCATTCCTCTCCCTCCCAAAATGGGGACACAAACATTTTTTTAATAAATTTTTTTGGCCATAAAGTCAAAATGATTAAGGTCTTTCTGAAAAAAGTCTGGCCATCTATTAAGCTTCGGTAATCTGCCTTTCCTTCATTATCAGGCATTTCCCCAGGCAAGGTCTTTCAGCTCCTCCTCTAAAGTATAAACTAATATCTATCTTTGTTCGGAAAGGCTTTGACAAAAATTCAGATAAGTTCTAATTTGCCTTCTGGAAGCCCTGAGTCTTGATATCTAAATTTTAATTCAAGTGCGTTCGAAGTTAAATTTTAATCTCTGAGTTTTAATTAATGATAAAACGTGTTTTATCGTTAAGACTTCATTTAGTTCTGACTCAGGGTAGCCTTAATTTAACATCTGAATTATAATTTTCAGCGTAAAATTTTAAATTAAAAATATCAGATTAATTGATAAAGATGAGATAAAAAGATTAGATTAAAGTGGAGCCAGCAGGCTGAGCTTAACTGTGGACTAAGGAGCTCGAAATGGAAAAATTTATATTTGAGCCGATAGGATTTGTCCGCACTGAAGCTACTGAGATTCCTAGGCACTGGTCTATTTCTGAAGTTGAGGGAGAAATTGTCCTCAGGCCCGAATATCAGGCTGGCTTAAAGGGACTTCAGGCAGGTCAGAGAATTGTGGTCATTTTCTGCTTCCATAAATCGCCTCCCTTCAGCCTCGAAAATTTAATTCAGAAGCCGCCACATCGAGAGGAACCGCAGGGAGTTTTCAATCTTTGTTCGCCCTTAAGGCCTAACCCCATTGGCCTTTCCATTTTAGAAATAATGGCCATCGAGAAAAATATAATCAAAGTTAAGGGCTTGGATATGTTCGATGGCACCCCTGTTCTGGATATTAAACCCTGGGTAAATTCTCCTTAAAAATGTAAAAATATCTTGTCCCTCGACTTTCAAATTTGCGCTGGAGGCATGGTCTTTCCTTCTGGTTTAAAAACTATTAAGAAAAATGATATTATAGCGAAGCAAAATTAATGGACTTAAAAATCTTAATAAACTTTTATTAATCTGAGATGAAAAATCCAGAAGATGTGTCAAACCAGGAAATTCAAGCGCCGCCATTTCCTTGAGACCCTGCCCGCAGCCTTATTGACCCTGGCCGTCTGCCCTTATCTGAATATCAGGCCAGAGTCTAAGGGAAAGAAAGAAAAGGTGAGCCATAATCAGACGAATTTAGCTCATAAATTCTTCTGGTCAAAGGAGGATAGAATGGAGAAAGGAGTTAAATACATTGAAGTCAAAGTCGCCAGCGTCAAAGGAACCTGCAGTTTAGGCCACAAGCCTGGCGATCGGGTTAAAATTACGGAAGAGGGTGTTGAAGGGAAAATCTGCCTCCACGCTCTTTATAGCTTGCTGCCGGCTGCTTTTGCCATGCTTTATGAGGCCCGTTTCCCCTGGCTCAAAGACAATCCTGACAGGAAAACCCATGCCTGCCCGGACGCGGCCAACCCCGTGGTTTTTGAAATTACTCGAATTCGGTCATGACCATTCCCGAATAATGAATACCGGGATGGGGAAATTTTTCCCTTACTTATTAGCTCAATATCATCCATCAATAAAATCGAACATATGAACTGTAAATAGGGTTTTAAGGGAGAAGACCAGAGTTCAATCGCCGCTCGAATCAATATAATTCACAAATAATAAAACTTTAATCAGGGGAACAGGGGCTGGGGAAATATCTCTTTTTTAAAAAGCACCTTTTTTTAAAAACCTCATATTTAAAAACCTTTGGTTAAAAAATTAGCCGCTTGAAATTTATTTTTAATAAAAAAGAATCAATCTATTTTTTTCTCGCCAGCTGCCGGTAAGTCTTGGGAGTCATCCCGGTAAATTTTTTAAATTGCGTGCAAAAGGTACTGACAGCATTAGCTCCGACCTTGGTCGCTATCTCGCAGACATTCAGTTTATCGTTCGCCAAAAGCACCTTGGCTCGACTGATCCTCAGAACTTTGAGGAACTTCATTGGTGCCATCCCGAGATATCTTTTGAATCTTCGACTGAAATGATATCGGCTGAGGCCGGCCGCCCGGGCACAATCGTCCAGTTTAATTTTCTGGCCAAGATTTTCTTCCATATATCTTATGGTTTGAAGAAGAAAGGCCGGTAGTTTTTTAGATAAATTAAAGGGTAAATCAATCTTATATTCGCCCACCTTCGGGCTGAAGGGTAAGCGTTTCTCCCGAACACTTCTTTTTAGCTGAAGAAGTGAAACAATTTCTTCCTTAAGTTCAGATAGATTGATGGGTTTGGGTAAAAAATCCCTGGCTCCAGCCTTGAAAGCCTGGACAGCCACCTCTCTCGAATCATCATCCGTCAGAAAAAGAACAGGAATGTGGGGGTTAACTTCTTTGAACTCTTTAAGCAAATCAAGGCCAGCCTCGCTCTTCAGTCCACAATCAATGAGGACCACATCGGCCGGACAATTATTAATATAGTCTGATGCCCCCCGGAAGGGATAAAAGCCAATTTTTTCGCCTTTAATCTCTAAGTCATGATAAAGCCGATGATATCTCTTATCGGCGTAAATAATTATCGTTTCTTTCTGTCCCATCCTGTCGCTACCCGATAGGTCCTGACCGGGCCTTTTTAATTTTAAAAAAAAATTAAATAAAAAAATCAAAAAATCGTCTCTCCAAATTTCCAGGTAAATTTCAAAATAACGTAGGCGGAAATAATTGATGGAAAGAGGAATTTTAAAAGAGCCAGCAATTCTTCCTCCCCCTGATTTTACCCTATTACGGGAGTACCGACTACATATGGTGGTAGACCTTCAGGATACCTTCTCACGAATTTAGCTATATTTTTCTTATAGAGCTCGGTATTCTCCTTTTCTTCGAGCCATTTTTCAACTCCCCGGATGATATCCTGGCAAAAAAGGCGAACATCAATGTTCAGAACATCCTCTATAACGTGGCCATGAAAAAGGCTATCCATAGTCTGGGGCTCGACAAACAATATTTTTTTGTAGCGGCTCCGGGAAGGGATGGCACTTCCCTGACAAAGAAGCGCACAGCGAAAGGAGTAGCAATCCTCACCATGGAGATAGCCCTGATAAGAGGGAGCGACATACTTATCAAACCAATTAATATAATTCTCCCTGCTGGCCTGGCCATCCTCGGAATCAAGAGCTCCGCAAATATCAGGAATCGCCAGAGCGGCAAATAAAGAAAGGTAATATAAATTAGAAAGGATACCTTTTTTGATTTGAAATAAAAGGTCTCTCACTTTTTCCCCCTTTTTTCAAATAATTGCGGCAAGGATATAAAGAACTAACGGGAAATTGAAGCCCTCCCCTTTCTTTTTAATTCATTAATCTTATTCAATTCTTTAATCCAGTCAATCCGCAAAATAAGACTCGACGCTGATTCGACGCTTAACTGACAAATCTTTTCCTAACCCTTCGCAAACCATATTAATTCTTCCGCTCAAGCATGTCAAATTAAATCTGAAATTAAGTCTGACGTGGGAAAAGCGGGTGGTTTATTTTAAGTTTATTTTAATGGCCATTGTTTCTGATTTTCTCTTCTTATTGAGCCTGCCCCATGCTTTAAATATAATGGGCCAGGTCGAGTTAAAAGCACGGAGGCCAACATGACTAAGGGGAAAAGGCTCGCCCTGGCTCTGGGAGCCATTCCTTTTCTGACGCTTGTTTTTGCCCTGCCGCTTGTCAACCGGGTTGAGCCAGTTATTCTCGGTCTTCCCTTTATCCTTTTCTGGATTATTCTCTGGGTCTTTCTGACGCCCTTTATCCTTATGATAGCTTATAGAATTGAGAAAAAATTTGATGGCCCGCAAGGAGCTGAAGACAGATGAAAGCAGCTCTCCTGATTATTCTGGGAACCATCGTCCTCTCGGCTGCTCTCGGTGTCTACGCCGGTAGCCGCGTCAAAATGAATCTTGAAAACTGGACGGTTGGCGGCCGGCGCTTTGGTGTCATCATCATGTGGCTGCTCATGGCCGGTGAAATTTATACGACCTTCACCTTTCTGGGCGCCAGCGGCTGGGCCTATTCCCGGGGCGCGCCTACCTTTTATATTCTTATTTATGGAACCCTGGCTTATACTGTCTCCTTTTTTATCATGCCGGCTATCTGGAAGGTCGGCCAGCGCCACGGCCTTCATACCCAGCCCGATTTTTTCATTCACCGTTATCAGAGTCGCGGGCTGGGTCTTCTGGTGGCAGCTATCGGCGTTCTCTGCATTCTGCCCTATCTTCAGCTTCAGCTCACTGGTCTGGGCTTGATTGTTGAGGTGGCCAGCGAAGGCGCAATTGGTTCGAAAACAGCCATTTTAATCAGTTTTATTCTCACCTGTCTTTTCGTTTATACCAGCGGATTGAGGGGGACAGCCTGGGTAGCAATCATCAAAGATATCATGATGATTGCGGCGGTGGGCATTGTGGGCTTCGGCGTTCCCCATATTTATTTTGGCGGGTTCGGCCCGATGTTCCGGGCTCTGCTCGCAAAACATCCCGGCCATCTTACCTTTCCCGGAGCTTCGCCCGGCATGAGCACTCCCTGGGTTATGTCAACTGCGCTTCTCACGGGACTCGGGTTTTATATGTGGCCCCATGTTTTCGCTTCGGCCTTTTCAGCCAAGAGCGCTCAAACGATTAAAAGAAATGCCATCATCATGCCCTTTTATCAGATACCCATTCTGCTTGTTCTCATGGTAGGCTTCACCGCCCTTCTTGTAATTCCTGGACTCAAAAATGGAGATATGGCTTTTCTGGAGATTGTCCGGGTTACCTATCCCTCTTGGTTTTTAGGTTTTGTCGGCGCCGCCGGTGCCGTTACCGCCATGGTCCCTTCTTCTGTCCTTGTCCTTTTTGCCGCCACCTTACTGGCGAAAAATATATATAAGTCTTTGCTGGCGCCTCAGGCCAGCGAAACCACGGTTCTTCGTCTTTCCCGAATCCTGGTTTTGATCATCATGGTCCTGGCCCTTTGCCTGGCCTTCTATTACCCTCAAGCTCTCGTTAATCTTCTACTCATTGGTTATAATGGCGTCAGCCAGTTTTTCCCCGGTGTTGTCTTCGGCCTGTTCTGGAAAAAAGTCAACCGGCAAGCAGTTTTCTGCGGCCTGCTGGCCGGCTTTGGTCTAGCTGCGGCGCTCGTTTTCAGCGGCCATGACCCTTTGCTGGGGATGAATGCCGGGTTTGTTGCCCTGATCCTAAATACGGTTGTTACTGTTATGCTGAGCCTGCTCACCCAAAAATAGACTGAAAAGATTAAAATGAAAAAAATTAGAAGCATGAGGTAAAAATCAAAGGTAAAAGGAAGGAATAACAAAAGTCAGGAATAAGAAACAGGAATAAAAAAATGGAACAACATATTAAATTCAACCCGGGAAGGAATAAAAATTTTAGAACTCAAGGGCGGGAAATCCTGAAGCCTGGAATAATCAACGAACTGAAGAAAAAAGTTGCCACCTTGACCGATGAAATTATCGCATGGCGTCGCGATTTTCACCAGCACCCGGAAATTGCCTTCGAGGAAAAAAGAACTCAGGAAGTAATTTTCTGCTTCCTGGGGGAACTTGGCCTCCCCGTGCGGCGAGCGGCTCAAACCGGGCTTGTAGCTGTAATTCAGGGAAAAAGTGAGGGAAGGACCCTGGCTTTAAGAGCGGATATGGATGCCCTGCCTCTTCAGGAAGAAGGTGATAAACCCTATAAATCGCTTCATCCGGGCGCTACCCATGCCTGCGGTCATGATGGTCATCTGGCCATTCTTATGGCCGCAGCGAAAATCCTGGCAGAAATGAAAGACGACTTTCCCGGACGGGTTGTTCTCATCTTTCAACCGGCTGAAGAAAGACCGCCAGGAGGTGCAGTCAGGATGATCGCCGAAGGTGCTCTGGAAGGAGTTGACGCTATTTTTGGCCTTCATCTCTGGCAACCGCTTCCGACCGGAAAAATTGGCCTGGTTAAGGGAGCAATGATGGCCAGTTCTGATGAGTTCAGGCTTATCGTCAGGGGAAAAGGAGGCCATGGCTCCATGCCCCATCAAACCGCCGATCCCATCCTGGCAGCAGCTCAAATTGTAGTTAATATTCAGTCAATTGTCAGCCGCAATGTTGATCCTCTCAAGCCCTGTGTCATTTCCTTTGGAACGATTGATGGCGGCACTGCCTTTAATATCATCCCTGATGAAGTTTGCCTGAGAGGCACGGTGCGCACTTTTGAGGCCGAGGTTCAGGAGCTGGCCCAAAGGCGCCTGCAAGAAATTGCAGAACAAACAGCCAGGGCTCTGGGCGCCACCGCCACTCTTGAATATAAAAAGGGCTTCCCGGCTTTAATCAACCACCCTGAAGCCGTTGATTTTGTGGCTGAAATTGCCAGGAATGTTCTGGGTGAAAATTGTCTGGAATCAATTAATCCGGTGATGGGCGGCGAGGATTTTGCCTATTATTTACAGAAAATTCCAGGTGCCTTCTTCTTTTTTGGCGCGGGCGATGGCTGTCCCTATCCGCACCATCATCCTGCCTTTGACCTTGATGAGCGCGCCCTGCCTTTAGCCACCCTGCTCCTTACCTCCCTCGCCCTTGCCTACTTAAATAATCCGTCATTCTGATTATTCTGATCAGGCTGATTTTGATTAAATTATTAAAGAATCAGTGGAATTTGAGTCTAAACACTTAGACTTTTATTTTTATTCTGGTAAATTTTTTAGACTCAAGGTGGGCTTATTCTTAGGGGCTGGTCCGGCTTTTTAATTTATGTCTTCACTTCAAAGAGGAGACCGCCAGATTTATCATCAAAATTAACTTAAATCTATCTCTATTTAATATCTGGCTCGATAAATTTTCTTTTTATTCCGTATTTTTTTAATTTATTAAAAAGAGTGGCCCTTGATATCTGAAGTTCTCTGGCGGTTTTTTCATAATCCCAATCGGTGGCCAGTAATTTAGACATGATAATTTCTCTTTCCAGCCTTTCCCGGGCTTCCCATAAAGTGGTTCCTGTCTCTGAACCCAGTAAGGATTTTGGTTCCAGACTTGTTTCCTTCAGGGAAAGTTCAGCCATATCCCGAGAAATCACCTCATCAGGGCAGAGGACAACTATTTTTTCGATGAAATTTCTCAATTCCCTGACATTTCCCGGCCACGAATAATTGAGCAGAACTTCCATGGCCGCCGGGTGAAAATGCATTAAATTTCTTTTCCGTTCTTCACAGAATATTTTCAAGAAATGCTCAACTAAAACCGGAATGTCTTCCTTTCTCTCCCTTAAAGGCGGGATGTGAATTTTGATCACGCTCAGGCGGTAATAGAGATCTTCCCTGAAGGTTTTGTTCAGGACTGCTTCTCTGACATCCCGGTTAGAGGCAGCAATGATGCGGGTATCAACCTTGATTAATTCGCCTGAACCGATTCGCTGAATCTCTTCAGTTTCAATGGCCCGCAGCATTTTGGCCTGAAGCCGCCAGCTCATGTCCGTAATCTCATCAAGAAAAAGGGTGCCTCGATGGGCCAGTTCGAACTGACCAATTTTCCTGTCAACAGCTCCAGTAAAGGCTCCCTTTTCATGGCCGAAAAGCTCCGATTCAATCAATTCTTCGGGAATGGCAGCACAGTTGACGGTCACAAATGGACCGGCAGCCCTCTTGCTTCTTAGATGAATAGCCCTGGCCACCAGCTCTTTCCCGGTTCCACTTTCTCCCGAAATTAGAACCTTAGAATCACTGGCCGCTGCCTTTTCAATCAGCTCAAAGATTTCTCTGATGGCCGCTGAGACGCCAACCATCTGGTATTTTTCCAGGGCGTGCTTGAGGAGCGATTGTCTTTCCCTCTCCAGGCGGTATTTGGCCAGGGCATTTTCAATGGTTATCTGGATTTTCTCTATTTCGACTGGTTTTTCTAAAAAGTCAAAGGCGCCGATTTTGGTGGCCTCAACTGCTTTAGCTATAGTGCCATGGCCAGAAAGCATGATGACCGGAAGCGATGGCCTTTTTTCCAGAATTTTCTGGAGAACAATCAGGCCATCCATGGAGGGCATGACTAAATCAAGAAGTACCAGGTCAATGGGCTGACGATCGACCAGAGCCAGGGCCTCGACAGGCTCGGGAGTGGTAAAGACATGGTAACCATAGTTTTTAAGCAAATTAGAAAGGGAAGCCAGAACTTTCAGGTCATCATCTACAAGTAATATCGTTCCCTTTTCTGAGTCCATTTTTTAGCTCTCTTGTTAAAATCAGGGCTGAATTTCCTTTTCCTTTTGTTCAGCCTCTGATTTTTTAATTAAGGGCTGACTCAGCCGGCTTAGATAAAGCCTCCTTTTGCCTTAAAATATTTAAAAAATATTTTAAGCTAATATTGTTTCCAGGGAAGAAAAATAGCAAATTTCGTGCCAACACCGGCTTTGCTATGAACCGAAATCCGGCCGCCATGAGCCTCAATAATTCTTTTGGTAATGGCCAGGCCCAACCCCAGGCCTTCCTTTTTGGTGGAAAAGCCCGGTTTGAAAATTTCAGACAATAATTCATCAGGGATTCCCTGGCCGCTATCCTCAACTTCAATTTCTATGCCCTTTATTTCCTGAAGGGATGAAGAATGAAGCACCGTGGTTCTGAGAGTTAAGCGGCCTCCCTGAGGCATGGCATCCAGGGCATTGGCAATGAGATTGTTGAGGGCTTCTTCTAATTGCTCCTCATCGACCGCCAGAGCCGTTGATTCGCTCTCAAGGTCCAGAACAAAATCAATTTTTCCCTGATAATAGCCAAGGTATTTATTGACGACCTTCTGAATCAGCCCATTAATTTCCGTCGTTTTCAGATTCAGAGGTCGCGGGGCCAGAAGCTTCATCAGGATCCTCGTTTGCCGGCCAAGAAGATTAATATCATCCAGAATGGACTGGGCAATTGACTGGAGGACCTGCAGTCTCCCTTCATCCGGATGCTTCGAAGTCTCTAATTTTAAATTTTCTGCCTGCAATTGAATTGTGAAAAGCGAATTTTTCATCCGGTGGGCGATTTCCTGGGCTTGATCAAGCCAGTCGAGTTGAATTGGAGTTAATTGTAACAGGGTTCTGTTTTGCAGTCTAAATAAATAAACAAATAAAACATTGATTAAAACAAAAAAGAATATATGAGCAATAAATTTAGATCTGATAATGCCAGCTAACCAATCAGGTAAAGGTTTGGTCATTTTTTTCAACAGATAAAGTTGGGAAGCATTGAGCAGACCTGCATATTCATCCTGCTTATGGAAAGAATGAAAGCTGAGAGCAACAATATCAAAGAAATAATCTAATTTATAGTTGAAAATATTTTTCAGATTTTCGTTAAAAATCAAAAATCTGGTAAAACCGGCCTGAACGAAAATATAATTTTTTCTGGCATCTTTTCCTAACCGGCTTACTCCCTTAACGACGGCCGGAAAATCCACCTTAATTCGCCTGAGAATATTAAGATGTCTATCAAAGATGGTGACTTGACCTGATGAATCGCCCACCACCAGATGGGTCTCACCATTTTCCCTGGGCAGAAGAAAAATTTCGCTATAAGAGACAGATTCGGTAAAAAGATTTTCAGTCCCTCCAGTTCTCGCCTCAATCAGCCTGATTTCACCCGGCTCGGGATCTGTCTCCCGATCGCAGCCCTTGCTGCCAATTATTTCCAGCTGACCATCCTGATCCATATCGAAACATTTGATCCACCATCGGGTGTAGTAGCCACCCAGGACAAGTCGCCAGAGAAGATTACCCTTGTTATCCAGAGAAAAAATATAGCTGTGGTCATCATCTGTGCCGTTAACCGAAACGCCATTATGAGGAGCTCGCCCCATAACCACTATTTCTTTCATCCCATCCTGATTAATATCCGCCACCTCGAACAGATCCGGCATGCAGCCCATGAGATATTTCCAGCGAAGCCTGCCCCTGGCTATATCCCAGACAGTGATGGCTCTTGGCAAGCCCGAAAATCTACTTAATATGGCCATGACCAACTCTTTCTGGCCATCATTATCTAAATCTTCAAAGCATACCATCCCCGGAAACTGGTCATGGCCAAATGACTCCTCGAAATTTATTACTTTTTTTATCTGTCCGATCGGATTATGGATATTTAGAGTCGTCTTTTTTTCGCTAAACCTGATAATGGGAATCTCCATTTCTTCATCATCATCATCCAGGTCAGCGGGAGGAAGGAGAAAATCGTTAACCTCAATGGAGGTATCCAGAAAATACCTATATTTATAATATCCGGTCGGCAGGAAAGGCGAAAAAATCCGGAGATTTTTCTCATAGGGAAGAGGCTGGCCGACCTGGGTTAGGGCCACATCTTCAGTGCCATCATGATCCAGGTCGGAAATAAAAATATTCTGGCATCGGCCAAGAAGAGGAATGAATTCAAAGGTAGACAAAGAAAAACTGGCCGGAGAAAAGGTTTTTATCAGGAGGAAGATTAAAATGGCATTGATAATCAGCCATCCAGTTAGAGCTGAAAGCTTCTTTCTGGCTAAATTTGATTTAACCGGCTTTCTTTCTTCCATGAATAAAAAGAAGCAGCTATTATCTCATCGAAATTGATTCGCTTCAAGAAAATTTATAAAACAAATTTTGCATAATTTTCAAGTGACTCCCAAAATGGGGACACAAACATTTTTTAATTCAGGCTCTTCCTGGTTTTTAATGGGTAGACCTGAAGATTTTTCAATCCCCGACAGCCTGGACAGAACCCGGAGATAATTCCTTAAAGGCAAGTTGAATCCATATATTGTCCATCTTGTGGATATTTCTCTAATCGTCGTTAGCCACGATTAACTGGCCCATATTGAATCCGCTGTTGAGTTCCGTAAAATCTATTATCTTTAGCCACAAGAAAAGTCTGAAGAACCTTAAAATTTGACTTAATTTTTCCTCAAAAACGGGGTGAACTGGAACCCAAAATAGGACACAGATAATTTTTAATTTAAATTTTTTCTCAAAAAACGGGGTGGACGAAATCATCAGGCCGCTCTTTATGGTCAAATCTAATCTGAGCATGCTGGATACTCTGATCCCGAATAATTAATTTACCAAGATAAGTAAATGAGGCATTGGCCTGGCCAGTTTTAATTTTGCCTGATTAAATATAATAATATCTCGCAAGCTACCAGGTTATCTGAGGCAAAAAGGGAATGGAGATAAGAAACTTTTACGGCTTTCGCGGCAATAAAAAAGGAAAAGAACAAGTCAATGATGAAGAATTAATGGAGACAGTTCGAAAAAAGGCTCTAATGAAAGCCTATAGATTTCGCTACTCTCGCCGCTAACCGCTTACCTCCTGGCCACAGCTGCCTTCATCTATCAGCCAGCAGGTAGATGGCCAGAAAGGAGACCTGGGCCAGGCTGGCCATAATCTCAGGATTTATCCGGTAAATGGTATCGCCTGTCTGGTGATAGGCTAGGTGGGGTCCATTGGAGCTGAAGCTCACCACGGGAATGCCAAGACGGAAGAAGGGAGCGAAATCGGAGGAACGAACGCCGACCTCCCTGATAGTTCTCATTCCCCTGATGATGTTTATCTCCCTGTTGGCTCTCTCCAGGGCCTGTTTAAGCTCAGGTGGTTCAGCACTTAATCCACAGGAAGCTCCATCCCCTTCACCGGTCATATCATAATTAAACATGGCCACCACTTTCTCGAAACCTGAAGGCAAATGTTGAGATAGATAGGTTGAACCCTGGAGCCCCATTTCTTCACCGCCGAAAAGGACAAACATCACCGACCTTTTTGGCCGGGGTGTGGTCGCAGCAAATGTCTTGGCCACGGTCATAACAACAGCAGAACCACTGGCATTGTCATTGGCTCCAGGAAAAAGCAAGCCCAGGTGCTGGCCACAATGGTCAAAATGGGCCCCGACAATGATCACTTCTTTTTTAAGCCGGGGATCAGAGCCTTCAACCCAGCCTATGACGTTGTAACCAACGCCTTCTGGAAAGTGACGGGAGGAAACAGAATAGCTCAGCCTGGATTTCAGGGGAAAAGAAATGGGTCGCTTATAAGTTTCCAGAGCCTTTTTAATCTCAGCCGAAGAGGAATTTATTTCTTTAAAAATCAAATCTGCCGTCTTTTCGCTAATCATGGCAGGCAGAAAATCGGCAAGCCAATCGCCATTGGGATTGGCCAGGACTTCAGGATAGATATAAATTAGACCTAAAGCTCCTTTTTCTCTGGCCACCTTCATCCGGGTTCGATGTTCGTCATGAAACTGAAATTCCCGGCGAGCCGGGTCAGGAGTACCCCGAAAACAGAGAACAAATTTTCCTTTGACATCAACTCCAGCATAATCGTCATAATTGAGCTCAGGCGCAGAAATTCCCCAGCCGACGAAAACCAGCTCGGCCGTTTTCTGGCCGCTTGAACTGAAAAGGAGGGGCAGAAAATCGGTTCCGGGGCTCAGCTCTATTTCTTTAAATTCTTTCTGGCTACTCGCTCCGGCACCGGAAGCAAGATGGATGGTCATCCGGGCTTCATCAATGATGGTATAAGGCGAAGGATAGGGTTGAAGATAGCCGAGGCGCAAGTCAAAAGGCTTCAGCCCCCACTCCTTAAACTTAGCTGCAGCCCATCTGGCAGCTCTGGTGTAGCCTTCATGGCCGGTTAAGCGACCGGCCATTTCGGGCGAGGCCATGATTTTAACCAGCTCATAGGGCAGAAGTGAATCAAAGGACCTGAGGGCTTTTTTAAGGTGAGGCTCAAGCTGAGGGGTATCAGCGTTATCAGAAGCAGAAATGGGCGAAAAAATAAAAAAGAGGAAAAGAAGGAGGGATAAAAATAAAAGCTTTCTTTCCTTCATGGGCTCTCCTCTTTAATCAGAATCAAGGCTAAAATTAATTTATATAAATCTTTTGTTTTTAAGACAAGTTAAAGCAAGAAGAAATGGCCATATCCTTAAAAATTACCGAAATTTCTAAGTCCTTAACATGAATAATTAGCATTTTTTCTCATTAAGGGTCCTTCTCCTTCTAAGAAAGGATAAGGTTGACAAGAGCTCTATTTTAGCCCATCTAAGTGATAAAAAACACAAATCTTCCTACCAATTTAGGCATGATTATATTGCACCCAAAATTTCATATTCGCCCGTTCTCAAGGGGGAAATTCATCCGCTCCGCGCCTGAAAAAGCAGTACTTTTGGCCGAAAAGCCTTCGAGCCCGGTTATTTTTCCAGGGCAAGCAGAATGGAAGCGTTCGGGTCAAAGCGATAACGAATCAAGTCTTCATAAGTTAATTCTCGATGGGGCCTGAGAAGATAGCCTAAAGCTGGATTCTCAGGAAAATCTAAAATGAGCTTATGCGAGACATAGCCTCGCAGCCCGCTATTTTTCAGCTGAAACATCAGGGTATCACCAAAACAATTACCGGATTGCCCGGAAGGAACGCCCACTATTTTTGCTCCCAGCTTATAGAGCATAGACATCAGAGTATACCCTGAGCTATAGGTCCAGGCTGAGGAAATAACTATAATTTCAGGGGGCCGATAATAGTTTTTATAAGCGCCGCTTTTATACTCAGCATAAAAGGTGGGAATAAGCTCCAGGTATTTTTCTAATTTATCTTCACCTTCCATCAATCGCAGCGAATCGGTTTTAAAATGGGGATCTTCGGCAAAATCATAATCTTCTTTCAGAAGAGTAATTTTTCTGCGCTGATTTATTTTCTCCAGGGAATCACTGGGGTAATTGGCAAAATAAAGGTCAGAATATTTTTTAACTGAGAAGGAAGTGGATATCCTGGTTATCTCTTCTTGCGGGAAAAGAAAATAGACAAGAATATTAGCCATGAGGGAATTGCCACCGCTATTTTTTCTTAAATCAACGATTAACTTTCTGGTGGATGCCTGTTTCATTTCGATGACCATTTTTCGGAAGAGCTCAGTTGCTGAGGGGATGGCAGCTATCAATTCATCCTGGTTTGCTGGAGGATTTGTTCCATAAATCTGGCTATAAACTCTGGCCGCTTGAACCGAGACCCAGGGTGTTCCCCTTCTCTGAAAGTATTCAAAATTCTCTCGATAGCTGAACATGCCATCAATGCGCAACAGGCAGACCTCTTTTTTCGGGTCAAGAAAGGCATAGGCGAAATCTATTTTTTCGGTTGAAGGGAGAATTATCCTTGAAGGAGCTTCTAGAGGAGTGGCTGGCCTGGGTTCTTTTAAAAAAATAACTAAGTTCTTTTCCTGCCCGGAGGGTAATTTCAGGGAAACCTCGAGGGGTTGATTAGAATCCCCTTCAGGCAGAAGAAGGGCGAGCAGGCCCTCATCAGCGAGAAAACGGCAGAGATAGGTCATTAATTGATATTCATTATCCCAGCCCACCAATGACTTGAGCCGGTCTAAAATCTGGTTCAGGGAGATGCGGTTAAGAGCCTCAACTCTTGCCCCGATTAAATCCTTATGCTCAGGAAAATAGACCTTTTCTATATAAATACTCTTTTCAACAATATTCAGATCAAAAGGAAGGCCAGAACCGCTTTTAGCTGGCCAGGGAGGTAAAAGAAAGGTATGACCATCCTTAACCGAAGCCACGAAAGGGAGAAGATGAATAAAAAATTCTTTAATGGTCAAGCCGTCTTCAGGAATTTTTAAAAGGGTTTCCTGAAAGCGGCGGTGAAAGGCTACTTTTCCGCCGCCCCGAAGATAAGGGTCAGGATGGCTCTTCTCCAAAATTTCGGCGAGTTGCCTCACATCTTCGCTAAGAAGCTCCTTTTTGAGACGCACCGTCTCCTGACAGTAAAGAAAAGGCGAAAAAAGGTAAAAGACCGGGATAATTAAAAAGAGCTTCAGGCCACAAGAAAAAGAATTTTTAACCCTGTTCAGAAAAGAAAAAATCATGGTTAAATACTCCTTTCTGATGTAAATATTAACATTTTTGATACGAGTTTTCTTAAATTTTGGTTCAAGCGAAAATATTTCTTTTTTAATTCAGCTTGCTCGAAAGACATAATTGTTTTCGCCATTTTACGATAATAATCGATTCAAATTAGGCATTTACAGGAATTTTTTCCGGACCAGCTGGAGGCAGGGCTCTGCGGCCCTGGCTTAGCAGACTTAGCGAAAAAATGGCTAATCGAAACCAAAGCAGTTATAAAGAAATTGTAAACTCCATGGGCCTTCATGATGGTTAGCGCCGGGTTAAAGGCGAGAGAAATAAAAGCAAAATAAAAGCAACAGAAATAACACCCAGGTTCAGCCATCTTAATTTTATAGCCTAATTTTAATTATTTGCCTCTTCCAGCTTTTTAATGGGTAAACCTGAAGAATTCCATCTCCAACGGCCTGGAAAGAAGGCGCGGATAATTCGCCGATAATTCCTGGAGCTCCGGGTTCTGTGTGTAAACCTGGAGAATTTAAGGCCTCTCGAGAGCCTTTTTTGAGCTCTTTTAGACGAGCTTTAAAAGCAAAATGGCTATGTGGTTTTTACATCCTAATAATTTTCTTTTAATTAGCCTTATGGGCAATAAAACCCCGCTGAAATTAATTCCCTGAAAGGTACATCCAAATCTCACCTTTTTGCTCACAGGAAAATCAGAAGAACCAAATTCCTCAAGGACGAGTTGAAGCCGAATATTTTGCCTCTCGGCGATATTTCCTCAATCGCCTTCGGCCATGATGATTTGACATGGATTCCATCCGCTGTTGAATCCCGTAAATTCTATCATCTTTACCTATAAATTTAGTGATAAAAAAGTCCGAAGAATCAATTACTTTTAAAAGAAAAGAAAGCGGATGGCGACGAAAATCAGGAAAAGACCATAAAGAAGTTTGACCCTGTTTCCCGGAAGCCTGATATTAATTCTGGCCCCAAAAACTGTTCCCAGAAGCAAGCCAGCCGCAAGCAAGGCAGCTATGCTTATATCGAGGGTTCCAGCTTTATAATAATAGATAACTCCAGGTAAACCAATAGGGGGAAGCAGGGCAGCCAGCGAAGTGGCAATAGCCCTTTTGGGAGGATAGTGAAGGAAAAGGACCAGGAAAGGGACAATAATATTGCCTCCGCCAATGCCAAACATTCCGGCCATGAGACCAGCCAGAAGACCAATAGCGATGAGAGCGAGAAAATGGGGTCGGGGCGCATTATTTTCGTCAGGCTCGGGCTCAGGGAGATAGCTTTCGCCCCGGAATTTTTTGAGTTTTTCAAGGGGTTTAATAAAGGTCCAGCTCACATAAAGGCAAAAAATCGCGTAAAGCCGGCGCATGACTTCAGCTGGCAGGGCGTGGGCGAGCCAGGCCCCGAGGATAACCGACATCAAAAGGCCGGAGGCCAGAAAGGCTGCAGCCCTGAGATCAACAATCCTGGCTCGATAATAGGCCAGAACACCCAGAATGCCCACGGGCAGCATGATGGCTGCCAGCGACGTTCCGGTAGCCTTAATCAGGGGGAAGCCAGCAAAAAGAACGAGAGCCGGAACCATGACGATGCCGCCGCCGATGCCGAAGAGACCGGCAAAGATACCAGCAATAAAGCCAATCAGAATAACCAGAAATGAGTTCATGCTGTTCATTATAGCAGAAAGAAAGACCAGCCTTCTCCAATTAATTCAAAATTATAGTTCAGACGGCTTTCTCAGGGGCAAAAAGAAGAAATCTTCAGGCATTTCTTAAAAGCACTGGAATAATAATTCTTGTTGCCTCGAAGTACATCAATCAGAGTCTCAGCCATTAACCTGCAGTTTACTTTCACTCGCATCTTGATTTTTATTCTCGATTGACTCTCTCAGCCAGGGCCGGAGTCCCCTTCCCTTTTCTTTAAAAACCTTATTTCTGTAGATTACATTTTCCTGACAAGGGAAAGGCAAGATAGAAGTCGGGTCAAAGCGGGAAGCGAATCCTTCCTGCAGGCAAGACCATGAGGTCAGCTGGAGATTTTCTGTCTTTTTCTTGAAAATAAAAGCATGGCAGGAAAGAATAAAGAAAGATAAGAGGGTCAATCGGGCTAAAAGTGGTTTGTGTCCCCATTTCCAAGATAGTCTATCCGGGGAAAAGTCTCGGCTACTGGGAAGGAAAAGCCGTTTTTACCGATGAAGGGCTGCCAGGTGAGGTGGTTGAGGTTGAACCCCAAAAAATCAAGAAGAATTATCTTGAAGGGACAACTAGAGCTATTGTCCAGGCTTCGCCTCAGCGTCGCCAGCCGCGCTGTGGCCATTATCGAGCCTGCAGCCCCTATCAGATTATGGATTATGCTTTTCAGCTGGAAATAAAACAGGAGCAGCTCCGGGAAATATTCAGACGCCAGCTTCACCTTGAGCTTCGCTCGCTAAGCGTTATTCCAAGTCCCTTAATCTGGGAATATCGCAACCGGGCTCATTTCCACTTAATCTGGCCAAAGGGCGCGCCGGTTCTGGCCTATCATCAGCCCGGAGAGCTCACTGCCTTCATGGCCGTCGATAAATGTTATCTTTTGCCTGGAAAGGCCAATAAAGTTTTAGAGCAGGCTTTAAACCTCCTTCAGGCTGAAAATTTAAGGGAAATAAGAGAAATTGAAGTCCGATACAGTTTTACTTCAGACGATTGTCTGATAATTTTCTTTATGGGAGAAGATTCTTCAGACCAGACTTATTTTCTTTCTTCTGATAAAGACTTTCTGGAAAATTTCTCGTCAGGAGAGGCGCAAGCAGATGCTCTCTTTTCTTTTGAAAAAGCTCATATTTCCTTAAGAAAAGAAAGACTTTTCTGCAATTTCCCTTTGCCTGAAGAAAAAGAAAGCTTTTTTCCTCACCTCGAATACCAGAATTCCCTTTCCGACCGTGATTTCACCCCGGAAACAATTAGCAGCCGGGATGGCAACCATAAGATTAACAGGACTCAATTAGATAATCTTCTGGATAGGCTCAGGCGAAATCTGAATTGCCTGCCTGTAGCCGGGGCTGTCGTTGTTATCCGCAAAGCGGGGAAAGAGGAAGAATTTCTCCTTTTCGGTCAGCCCTGGCTCAGGGAAAAAATTGAAGGCATAAGCTATTTTCTTGGAGCCCGGACCTTTTTCCAGGTGAATGTTCCCATTTTGAGCCAGTTAATAAAAGATTTGAAGACGATTATCCCTCTGAGCGGCCAGGAAAAACTGGCTGATCTCTATTGTGGCGTGGGTACCTTCGGGCTGGCTTTAGCTTCTCGGGCAGGGGAAGTTTATGGAGTTGAGCTCCTGGCCGAAAATATTGCACTTCTTAGAAAAAATCTCGAAGAAAATAGGATTGAAAATTTCAAAGTCATGGCTGGTCCAGCCTCTCAATGGGCTCAGAAAATATTAGCATCAGGTCTGGATGTGGTCATCGTTGATCCTCCCCGGCGAGGTCTGGAGAAAATGGTGGTTAAGGCTCTGAGTGACTCCCCCTGCCAATATCTTATCTATCTTTCCTGTAATCCTTCCACATTAGCCCGTGATTTGAAGGAGCTTCTCAGAGCCTATGAATTAAAAGAGGTCCGTTTCTACGATTTCTTCCCTCAGACGCCTCATATTGAGACCCTGGCCATCCTTCAGAGAAAGTTCCGCTCAGGATGAGGGAAGCTCTTAAACAAAAATGCATGATACAAAGAGAGAGAGAGAGAGAGAGAGAGAGAGAGAGAGAGAGAGAGAAAGAGAAAGAGAAAGAGAAAGAAAGAAGGAAAAAAAAGAAGGAAGGAAGGAAGGAAGGATGGATGGATGGATGGAAGAAAGAAAGGAAGGATAAACAGAAAGGGGGAAGGAAAAAATAAGGCAAGAGAGTGAATAATTAAGTGAGTAATTAAATAATAGAGTAAAGAAAAGTTAGATGGAACGAAAAAGATAGATGGCAGAAATAAAAACAAAACGAAAGATATCATTTTTGATTCAAAACAAAAAATGTTTAAATTAAAAAGTTCGGACCAAATTTTGTTTGGGAATTTGCCAGCATAAAATCTCAGGGAAAAATGTGACCAAAGAGAACGGCGGTTGATTTGAAAATAAGTTGACCCCCCCTTTCAAATTAAAGCTTTAATTTGCTGATAAATTTTTCTTTTTAAAATTTTTCTTATTTTTTCTTGGGCAGGAGGCGGCCAGCAAGCTGGCCGCAGGCAGCCTGAATATCTAGCCCCCTGGAGCGGCGCAATGTGACTTTCACCCCTTTTTCCTCAAGCCATTGTTTGAAGGAAGCTATGGCTTCAGGCTCTGGCCTTTTATAGGGCAGCCCGGGAACAGGGCTGTAAGGGATAAGATTTATTTTCGCCTGAAGCCGCCGCGCGATTTGCGCCAGCTCCGAGGCTTCACGAGATGAGTCATTGATGCCGGCAAGAAGAACATATTCCAGCGTAATCCTTCTGCCTGAGGCCTGAGCATATTCTTCGCAGGCCGAGAGAACCTCCTCGAGAGAATACTTACGGGCTAAAGGAACCAGACGACGGCGCAGTTCATCATTAGGGGCATGGAGGGAAAGAGAAAGATTTATTTGCCGTCCCAGCTCTTTAAGTTTTTTTATCCCGGGAACCAGGCCGCTGGTGGAGACGGTTATGCGGCGGGCTGCAATGCCCATTCCTTCTGGAGAATTCATTACTTCAATAGCCCGGGCCAGAGCCGGGAAATTATCCAGGGGTTCACCCATGCCCATGAAAACAAAATTGGTCAGAGAAAATTCAAGGTCATGCTGGACAAAAAGAATCTGGCCGGTGATCTCAGCGGGCGAAAGATGGCGGATGAATCCAGGCTGCCCGGAAGCACAGAAAACGCACCCGAATTTACAGCCGACCTGGGTGGAAAGGCAAAGGGTCCGCCGCTTACCTGAAGGGATGAGGACTGTCTCCACAAAATTATGATCATATAACCTGAAAACATATTTTTGCGTTCCATCGCTTGATTGATAACAGGTTTCAAGCTCAAAAGGCCGGAGCAAGAAGAGAGCCTCAAGCTTCTGGCGAAGGGAGAGGGGAAGATCTGTGGCTTCCTCCCAGCTTGAAAGACCTTTCTGGTAGAACCATTTAAATATCTGGCGCGCTCTATAAGCTGGTTCCCCCAGCCGGGCGAGCTCCTGAGTTAATTCTGTCAGGCTTAAATCGCCCATAAATCTTTTTTCTCTTGGCTCCTTCATTTTAGCCCGTGAAATCCTGAAGCTTAATGTCAGGCCCTCGGCCTCATCTTTCCTTAATCAATAAAGCTTCCTTTCTCACTGACCTTTTATTCTTACTGAGCTTTTAGCCTTCTTCTTTATTATTTTAACCTTTTATTTCCAGCTTCGCCTGATTCAAAGTGAACTCCAATCGAGTGCTGAGGTTGTATCGCTCAAGTCTGAGAAATTTAACCTGGCTTTCATTTATTTTATCTTTGGATGGCTCCTCGTCGAAGGATCCATAAACTCCGGATACTCATGATTTTTTTTCTGAATCGGCCGATGCTAAAGCGTAAATCCTTCAATGAGAAAATCTTCTCGATATTCAGGCTTTCTTTTCCTGATTGGAAACTTTCTTGTAGGGCACCGGGATGTACTGGACAGAAGGTCTCTGGGGTGCGGCCTGGGGGTAAAGCTCCATCAGGGAATATATCTCTTCAGGCATATCGCAGGAGACAGGAAGCCCCAGCTTCCTGGCCTCCTCACAGGTTATGGGATAATCATGGGTCCAGCGGCCTTCAGTCAATATGGTCGCCAGTTTTTCCGCCTGCTCGCGGTCAGTTCTGCTGGCAATAAGTTCCGTCACGAATTCTCTCATCTGACGCAGCGCCTTTTCCGCCACATCAGCCAGAATTAAGGTTCGGTCATCAATCTCACTGATGGGTTTTTCCTTAACTACCTTGAGAATGGAGGCAGCTGGAAATTCGCCCAGCTGAGGATCGACTGGCCCCAGAACCGCATTGGCATCCATGACAATTTCATCTGCTGCTAAACAGATCAGGGTGCCGCCGGACATAGCATAATGAGGAACAAAAACTGTAACCTTACCTTTATGTCGGATCAGAGCCAGGGCGATCTGCTCGGTCGAAAGAACCAGGCCGCCAGGCGTATGAATTATAAGATCTATGGGCATGTCTTCAGGGGTAAGGCGGATCGCCCGCAGAACCTGCTCGGAATCATTGATGTCAATGTAGCGCATCAAAGGAAAACCAAGGAAACTCATCGTTTCCTGTCGGTGAATCAGGGAAATGACGCGGGACTGGCGTTTTACTTCGAGGCGGCGCATCAGGGCCAGGCGTTTGTTTTCCAGGATTTTTCTTTGAATCACCGGCATCAGGGAAACGATGATCAGAAAAATCCAGAAAAGACTCCAGAAACTACCCGTGACCGTATTCATCCTTCCCTCCCTCCCCAAATGGGGACACAAACATTTTTTCTCTCTCTTTTTTCTAATGATTTCCCTTATTTAATAAATTACTTTTCTGGTCATCACTTTTCTGGCAAACTACTTTATTAATTGCACCTCTGATAAATTATTTTCCAAATTTTAAATCCTCCTTCTAAGTGCTCAATTCAGGTTATTGAACCTGAGGCAAATAACGGCTTAATATTGGCACAATTCAGGCCCTAATTCAACCTTCAACTTATCTCTTTGAATTGAATCAATGATATTATTCTGGTTAATAACGTATCGTCCATGACCGAAGGTTAACTCCAGATATTTTTTTTCGTTTATATTTTTGTCATCAAATCAATATCATCAATTAAGATCAGTCTAATCAATAGCCGGAAAGCTTAAGGCGGATATAAAATAAAGTGCTTTTATAAAATGAAATGCTTTTTTTGCCAGAAAGAAAATCCTCTCTCAAAAAATGTTTGTGACCCCTTTTATAAAGAGGGGGGAATTGGCAGCATCCGGGCAATTGATATAAATGAAGCCTTTATATTGCCCTCGATCGAGGCCAGAGGCATTGACCCTGACAATAATTCTTGATTTGCCGATTCCTGAAGCCGGCTCAACTATGAGCCAGTCGCTATCTGACTCAGCCCACCAGCGCAGAGGAAAACTCTCAGAAAAAGAAAGCATAACTTCCTTTTCTTTGATTTTTATCCCCCTGGAACCGGCAAAGACAAAGGAAAGCTCTGCCGGGCAGACACTCATTTTTATTTGATGAAGGAAATTACCAGCCTCAGCGCTGTGGACATTCATCTCGGCCTCATCTTTCGTCACTCTGTCAACAAAGATCCCCTTGGAAAGATCCTTCAGCCCACCTCGAGTATTAATCGTCTCGCGAGCAGCTCTAAGCCATTTTTCTATACCGTGAAAATCGGGATGATGACGAAAATTATTATCAATGGCAAAAAGAATATATTTAGCCGCCCAGTAGTCAAGAGCCACTGGATCCTGGCTGGCCAGAAGCTGGTTAGCCCGAAAAGTAGTGGAAGCAGGATAACCGGTTAAGGAGCGGTGGGAAACCCAGATAGCATCAATTATATTCAAGACAGGGGTAATAACCGAAACCACCATTTTGCCACACGTTTCCCCGAGACCGGCATAGTGGCGATAGCCACTGTAGCCATCGGCCATGGAAACCAGGCCATAAAAATGCTTCAAGCTGGCGGTTATTTCTGAACCACCGGTATCATGATGCTTGAGGACAGGCACATTAATCAGCTTGAGATTAGAAGAGTAGCCATTTTCCTGCCAGAGGCCTCCCCGCAATTCAACGCGATGGCCCTTGGCAGTAGTAAAACAAGGATAGGAAACATCTTCATAGCGCCGGTAACCATTGGTGACATGGTCATCGGGTCCAATAAAAATCCCCCTAATCGGGTCAAGCAGGAAATAGGAGACCCTTGGGTCACAAAAAATATTGTCTACAAGATAAATAAAACTATGTCTTTCATCATTCGCATTGGCCCGAATGGTTGAATCACCATAAGCTGCACTGGTATCGCAGGCCAGGCTGCCTCGACCCTGACCATTTTCAACAATGACTATTTCCCCCTTAAATCCATCGGGGTGGTCGAGTATGCGCTGAATCAAGCCGCGAATGAGGTCGCTGTTAGTGCAGCCGCGATATTTCCACTGAGCATTGACTTTAATGAGAACGACATCATTCGGAGCGATCAAGCCTTGAGGCCCGGCCAAATAATGATCGACCTGAGAGCGATAGAACTTTAATCCAGCATCAGCCATTAAATAGAGCAAAGAATCAAAACCAAGATGTAAATTGGGATTGGCGGGATTATAAAAGGGATTATCAGGAATATTTTTTATCCAGAAAAGGTCATTGGAAATGGCTGGTCCGGGAAGCTCACCTGGTCTTATCCCTGTAATTAATGGCGAGATCATGCCTCCAGCCAGGAGACGAAGGAAATCTCGCCTGGACCACTCTGGAGACGTCCGGCCGTCTCGCAGTGACTCCTTTTTTTCGTTACTCATAATAAACCTCTTTTCAATTTCAGCATGTTTATTATAATTCTTTTATATCAAAAAACAAATATACTGCTTTCCTGAAGATTCTATTCAGAAAGTTAAAAACTAATGAGCCTGATTTGAAAATCGGACGAAAATTATCCAAACGAAATTTTTTTATAAAAAATTATAACTTCTTTATTGACCTGGACGATAAAGGAAAAGATATCTTCATTTAATCTCCATGTAATGATGGTCGATTATTTCTTAGTCTATCACCAGAGGAAACACGCGCCAGCGCAAAATCGGTTTTTCAGACAAAAGTGAAATGTCATGATGGCCAGTAAAAAAATTAAACCCTAAAAAGTAAAAGCAGGATCACCGGTTCTAAAAATTGTCCTCAAATGGTGCTCGAATTATCATAACTCATCATGATCAAATTATAAATTTACCTGGCCTAAGGATAGAAAGGAAGCGATAACGGCCAGGATGATGGCCTGAAGTTCAAGCTCACGGGGATGAACGGCCTCGGCTACATCCAGAGCACAATGATGATAATCAAAATATTTTTGAGAGTCTGGAATGACGCTGCCCGGAATTGAGCCCTGCTCCACCAGGGGCGCAATATCTACGCCACCACCGCCATTTCTCATCCACTGAAGACCCAGTTCACGCAGCACCGGTTCAATTAAGAATAAAGGTTTCAATTCCTCCTGTTTCCGGCCAAAGGCTAAGCCGATGGGTAGAAAACCGCCCCGGTCCTGCTCGATGGCCACCAGGTGCTTTTCCCCTTTCCTGGCCGGTGAGACAGCATAGGCCCGACCACCTGTTCCGCCAAATTCTTCGTCCATGAAAAGAACAGCCCTGATGGTTCTTTCAGGTCTGATTCCGGATTCTTTGATCAATCTCAGAGCTTCTATCACGGCCGCACAGCCGGCAGCATCATCGTGAGCTCCCTGACCCAGATCCCAGCTATCAAGATGGGCTCCAAGTAAAATAATCTCTTCCGGTTTCAATTGGCCCGTAATCTGACCGAGGACATTGGCCGAAATAGCTGGTGATAAGAAGTGACAGCTTAATTCCAGCTTCAGCTCTAAATCCGGATCCACCTTTAGCCACTGGCTCAGGCGCTCTGAATCCATGGGGCTTAAAGCCGCAGCCGGAATTCGAGGATCATTTTCATCGTAAATCATTAACCCTGTGTGGGGATATTCATGCCGTCGAAAGGTAAGGGACCGGGTAAGGGAAGCCACCGCACCGAAGCGCGCGGCCTGAGAAGGTCCTCTTACCCGAAATTGGGCCGCCTGGCCGTAGGCAGCAAAGCTATCAAGTAATGTTCTGTCCATCTCTACATTGTAAAAGACAATTTTTCCCCGGGCCTGTTCCTTTAAAGCCTCAAGCTCCTCCCAGGACCTGACTTCGAGCACCCTGGCTCTTAAACCACCTTCTGGTGTGGCTACACTATTACCGAGAGCGCAGATGGCCAGTTCTTTTTGGCCCACCTTTGAGCTTATTACCAGAGCTGTCTCTTTTTCCCCTCTCACCCAGCGTCTGACCTCGACCGGTTCCTTCTTTACCTGGTCAAAACCTAATTCTTTCATCAAATTAAAAGTCAATTCTACGGCCTGCTCAGCCTGAGGACTTCCGGTCAGCCGGCCACCCACAGAAGTAATGATTTTTAAAAACTCGTAGGCCTTCTCTTCCTTAAGACCTATTTCTTTAATCCGGCTGGCAATTTCTCTTAATCGGCCAGGAGACAGTTCTTCCCTATCTTCAAGCTGAGGGGAAGAAAAAATGGGGACAAAGGCAAAAATTAAAGGAGCTGAAAGGAGAAACCAGCTCAGAACAAAGGCGGCCGCATCTAACCTCCTACCCGGTTTTCTCCAGCAAAATTTCTGGAAATAAAGATTGAATTTAATCCATCCCATCTGGATTCACCTCATTCAATCATGACCTTAATTTAAATCCAGATAAGCTTTATAACCTGATGGCCGCTATAAATCAATTTTTGAATGGGCCCAAAATCTTAAAAAGGCCAAATAAGCCCAGAAATCGACCCGAAAGATGACGAAAAATGAAAAAAGCCAGATAGCTCGCTATCTCTCTATCGATAATAAAGATTCTGCTTAAGAGGCTCTTCTGGCTAAAGATGATTAAAGGATTATTTGGATTTTAAATCAAACTTTAATCATTTTTTATTTAAAATTGAGCTCCAGTCTATTAAGGAAAAAGATTCTTCAGTTTAGCTTCGGCTACCTGGCTCTTCTTAGAATCTTAAATTTTTCAGTTTTCCTGAAAATTCAGGTCGAACTTATTTAAGAATTCTGTTAAGATAAAATTCAGTGACCATTAATAAAATAGCCAGGGAAGATGGAACCTGAAATTCAGTCGCCACCTCTTTATCGGGAGGAACAGACTTTTTCCCAGCCCTGGTTGAAATTCCTTTTAATCGTCCCGACCATTTTTGTCTGGTTAATCTTTTTTCAACAGATAATCCTGGGCAAACCCATGGGCAGGAAGCCTGCCCCTGACGCCGTAGTTATAATTTTAACTATTCTATTAGGAATAATCTTGCCTCTGCTTCTTGGCCGCACGCGGTTGATTTTAGAAGTACGGCCTGAAGGTTTTTATTATCGGTTTATACCCTTTCAACGACGCTGGCGCCGCCTTCTCTGGAGCGACATCAGCCACTATGAGAAAATAAATTTTTCGGCGATCAAGGATTTTGGAGGTTACGGCATCAGGTCTCATAAAGGCGAAACCGTTTATGTCATTCAAGGCAACAGGGGCCTGAGGTTTTATCTGCACAATGGCCGAAGAATTGTCTTCAGCTCCGGCCGGGCTGATGAACTTTTCGAGCTTCTTAATTCCTTTTACCGGCCATAGAATCAGGCTACAGCCTTAAAGCTCTGAAAAGAACTTTTCTCCAGCCAGCTTGCCTGGACTCATTCCTGTGATTCCTTAAAGGGAGTGCATTTTACGTCCAAAGATGGAAAAATCAAATTTGGGCTCTCTGGCCAAAAAGGCGGCGATTTATCACCTTCATTGTATCTTTATTCAGGTGTCTTTATTTAAAATTCTAAATGGCTATCACGTGACTTTGGGACAAAGCCTAAAATTTAAAAAACAAATCAAAATTTAAAAGGCTTTAAATGGATTTTAATGCATTTCAAACTGGAAGAAATATTTATTCCCAGCCTGAATTATAAAAAGCCAAAGATTAATCTTTATAAAGCCTCTTTTTTGCTTTAGCTTGTCTTGAAGACTAAATATTAATATAAATTAATTTTCGCCTTGATTCGGGTTAAAAAGGTGAAGCCATGAAAAAGAAGAAGCTCTGGCGGCTAATTCCAGCCTGCCTTTTCTCAGGATTATTTATAATTTCATCATCATTTTTATTTTCACCAAATCTGGCCTCCTTCCCTCAGCTTCCTCCTGAATTTTTTCGGCCTGCCTCGCCTTCAGAGCAGCTGGAGAACCTGATTGATGCCTGGGATAGAGGCGATTATTTAGTGGCCCTTAAGGGATTTGAGCGCCTCCTTTCAGGCTCGGCCGATGAGGCTATTTTCGAAAGAATTGCTCTGGTGACAGGTTCTCTTTATCAGATAACCGAGTTAGCGCCTGATGGCCGTCAGCCTCGCTTTTCTCTGGATGGGCAGTACCTGGCCCTTGATTTCGGGCCTCGCGAGGATCCAGGAATTCTCATTTATAAGACCGGTCAGAAATATGAGAAAATAGCCGAAATTAAAGGCATCAAAGGCACTTTTTCCCCTGATGGCTCCGTTTTCGCTTACCTAAAAATACCGCTAACCCAGGAAATTGCTGACATAAGGAAGGAACTGGCTCAGCTGAGCCTCTCCGCCAGTCCTGATCGGGCCAGAATATTTGCCCTTCAGGCCCGCCTGTCCTTAGCTGAAGCCAGAGAAGCCAAACTGATTTTAAGGGACCTACGAGGTGGTGAAGAAAAAGAACTTGATCTTGGTTCTTTACTTAAAGGTGATTTCATTTTCAGTCCTGATGGAACAAAAATTTATATAGTCGCCTCCCCTCCCGCTGATAATGCTTCCACTCAAATTTACTCCATTTCCCTGACTGAAAACACCTCTCAACCAGCGATTATTCCAATCACCTCCGGGTCAGGCTATAAAATAAATCCAGTGGCTGTTCCTGGAAACCGCTTTCTGGTCTATCAGAACTCTGCCTCTGATCCTTTTTCCCGGCAGGCTCTGCCCCCGGGTGCAAGAGGTGATGAGGCTCAACCAGAGACCAGGTTCCAGGAAAGGCCTGCCGGTGGGGCCCAGACACCAGGCCCGGCTCCAGGTCAATTTTCCCGCCAGCCTGTCCGTTCCTTTTCTCTCCTCGACTTAAATAACGGCCAGATAAGAACCTTTGAGGGTAGCTCCGTCGTCGTGTCTCCTCCTGGCGACAGCCTGGCTTATCTTAGGCGGGAAGGCAATGAAAATCTTCTTCTGCTCCTAAAGCTTGATGAAAATTTAACCTCAAAGGTGATTAAAAAGGCTTCGGCCCCGCTGGCCTCACCTGCCTTCTCCCCTGATGGGAAACAGATTGCCTTTGAAATGTCAGTTGATGGTAATAATGAAATTTTCCTTATTGACCTCGAAAGCCAGAAGGAGAGGAGAATTACGCGAGAAATTCAGCCTGACCGTCAGCCGCGTTTCCTTACAGCCAATAAAATCATCGCTATCAAAGGCGAACCCAGGCATAGCCGCTCCTATCTTTATGACCTCAATACAGGAAAAGCATGGCGGCTTGTCCATAATGAGACTATCCGCACCATTGTGCCGGAATACGAATGGGCCCTTCATCCCCGGGGAGAGGCCATGGTTGTGGTCGCTGATTACGACGGCGATACAATTTCACCCGAAAGAGGCGTTTATCTTGTCAACCTTTCTCAACGAATTTCCCGGGAAGAGCTCCTGGCTCGCCTGAGAAAACAATATGAAGCTGAGCGAGCGCTTCGGGCTAAAGCTGAGGAATTCATCCGCCCCCTGGCACCTCAAATTAAAGATATAATTGCCCGTATTTCCCGGCGCCGTCTCTTTGAATATCAGAAAACTCTCTTTGACTTTGATTCCAAGCATGTGACGCAGCCCGGTAATCTTCAGGCCATCGAATACCTCCAGAAAACCCTGGCCTCCTTTGGCTATGAACCTGAACTCCAGTGGCTGCGAGATCGGCCCAATAAAACAGCCAATGTGGTGGCTATCCTTAAGGGAACTGAAAATCCTGATCTTTATTACCTTTTATGCAGTCATTTTGATTCTGTAGCGCGGGGTCCAGGAGCTGATGACAATTCTTCATCAACGGCTGTGCTGCTCGAAACAGCCAGGGTTCTGGCTCGTTCTCCCCTGCCTTCAAGCTTAATTTTTGCTGCCTTCACGGGAGAAGAGTCAGGTTTGTGGGGAAGTCGTGAGTTCGCCCGTCTGGCCAGAGAAAGAAAACTTCAGGTTCTTGGAGCCATAAACAACGATACCATTGGCTGGACCGAAGACCATCGCCTTGATAACACCATCCGCTACGCCAACAGCGGGCTGAAAGATCTAATGCATGCGGCTTCCATCGGTTTTTCCCGCATGGTCACCTATGATTCACATTATATCCGCTCCACCGATGCTGTACCTCTTTTTGAAGCCTTTGGTAATGTCGTCGCCGGATTGGGTTCCCATCCTGTACTGGGCAACCCCTATTACCACACTGAGCAGGATCGCCTGGAAGTGGTCAACCAGGAGCTTATTGAAGAAGCCACCAAATTCATGGTGGCTTCGGTCATCATGATGACCTCCAGTCCTTCGCCTGTCCGGGAGGTTAAAGCTTTGATGAAAGAAGATGGCTCAGTTGAGATAACCTGGGCCCCTAATCCGGAGAAAGGAATTGCCTACTATCTGGTTAACTGTCAGTTAGGCGATAAGGGACAGATTATAAGCAAAAAGGTAGAGCAAACGCGCACTTCTTTCCAGCTTAAAAAACTGGCAAAAGCTTCATCTTCGGAAAAAATTGAGGCCTCTTCAGGCAAGATTAATCTAAGAATATCAGTCAGGGCCGTTAACCGCCGCGGCTTGCCAAGCTGGGATGAAATTGTAATCATTCTTTAACTTTTTATTTTTAACCAATTTCAGAGTCACAAAATTTGGTGACGCCTCAAAATTTGGTGACGCCTTACTTATTTACCATTTTTTCCTGTTTTTATGGGATTAAATTTTAAAAGTGGTCTTTTATCAAAAACCGGAAGAGTTAGAAGAAAGAAAACGGGGACATAGAAAAAGGGGGCAACCTACACATTTGCCATTTCTCTCGGGAGAGCGAGCGGAATACGAGTGAAATAAGGGACACTTTGAAGAAAACAGGGCAGAAAAACGGAGGTCACAATACTAATTCACTAATTTTTTGCAGCAAAGGAGAGGAGCAAGGTACAAAAACGTAGACATGAAGCTTTTTCAAGAACCGGGGACACGAACTGCTTTCTATCGGGATAGACATTAAAGGGATTGGACAGGAAACTATATCATGTTCCCATAAAGAAATGGGGGGATACAAACCATTTTCTAGAAGAATCAGGAACGGGGGACACGAACTGTTTCATAGAGAGTAGACTTTAATAGCGCGCTGCTCAGGAAACAGTTTATGTCCCAAAACGATGGACGTCTTACTCATTCCCCAATTTTCTGGGGGAAGCAGGCGAAATTGGGGGACACCTTGCACCGGAAATAAGAGCCCTTATTTTTTAAGCTCTTCTTTGCTTATACCAGCCTGCCTGAGAATTTCAAGCAGCGTTCCCTTCGGTAGATCTTTCCTATGAAAAGGCACAACCACTCTTTTCCCTATCGTTGGGTTGATATAGAGCTGATGGCTTCCCTTGCTCCTGTCCAAAATAAAACCTTTCTTTTTAAGCAGCTTGATGACTGCTTCAGCAGTGAGCGTGGGAAGCTTAGGCATTGGCTTTGATGGTGAGGGTATATTCTAAGACCCCATCTTCTGTTGGTATTTCTTCTCCGTGGGCTTTTAAGCTTTCTATGTAAAGTTCAATGGCTTCTTTGGCCATGTTGATGGCTTCTTCTATTGTGGCTCCGTAGGTTACACAGCCGGGTAAGGAGGGAACAGTTACGGTATAACCCCCCTCTGGTTCCTTCTTTAGCGTGATTTTATATCTTAATAACCTCATTTTTCGCCTCTCAAATAAATGTTAGCTAAATGGAAAATTATTTCAAGCTTATAAAAAAATGGGGGAGGAAAAAATGGGGACACCATCCATATTTCTTATTTTTTTTAATTTAATAATTGATTCCCTAAGAGACGGGGGACACGAACTGTTTTGGAGAGAATAGACTTTAATAGCGTATTGCTCAGGAAACAGTTCATGTCCCCGGTAAAGGCATCATTTGCCCAACCAGAAACGTCATCCTCAGAAAGAGCGACATATTCCCAGGCAAGGGGTCATGCCCTGATAGAAACGGAAACGGAAATATTGCCTTCCTAAGAACTGAGATAGAGATAATTATAAAAAATATTGAATTATTTCCTTGACAGAAGGAAAAAATTCATTAAACTTTCCTTGCTGAAATGAAAGATATAATAAAATCAATAATCCGCAGCTTCCATACTGGTTTGCTTCCCCAAATCATAAAAAGAGATTTGGGCTTGCCCTTGGGCTCTAAAAAATAATCACTGTTACTGGGCCAAGAAGAGCTGGGAAAACTTATCTCTTATTTCAGCATATAAATCAGCTCATAGAATCTGGTGTTCCCAAAGAAAAAATACTCTATTTTAACTTTGAAGACGAACGAGTAGAACTGTCTACGCCGACCCTGGATTTGGTTCTTCAGTCTTACAGAGAACTCTACCCGGAGATAAACCTTAGAGAGGCCTATTTTTTCTTTGATGAAATTCAGAATATTGAAGGCTGGGAAAGGTTTGTCAGAAGAGTCTATGATTCTGTTACCAATAATATCTTCTTAACCGGTTCAAATTCTAAGCTTTTTGGCGAAGAAATTGCGACTTCTTTACGGGGAAGGACCATAAGATATGAAGTTTTTCCATTAAGTTTCAAGGAGTTTATCCGATTTAAAAGCTTTGATTTCGAGGTGGAGAAAGATTTTTATAGCACTGATAAAAAGGCCATGCTTATTAAATATTTTAATGAATACATGATTTATGGGGGCTTTCCAGAGGTTGTTTTCCTTGATGAAATGATAAAAGTCAAGGCCCTGCAGGAATACTTTGAGGTAATGATATATCGTGATTTGGCTGAGCGCTATAAAATTAGAGATACGTTAGTTCTAAAATATTTCTTGAAAAGGCTTACAGAAAACGCGGCCAGGTTCTTTTCTGTTCATAAGATTTACCGTGAGCTGAAATCACTGGAGTTAACGGTAGGGAAGGATACGCTTTATAGATATCTTGAACAGGCAGAAGCGGCTTACATCATAAGGTTGTTAAGAAAGCATTATAAATCGGTGAGCAAGGCTGAGCTGGGGGAGAAAAAAGTATATCTTATAGATAGCGGACTTTTAAGTAGCCTCAGGTTTATGGAAAATAAAGATTACGGCGTGCTGCTGGAAAATACTATTTTTAAAGAAATTCATTCGTTGAGCAATAAAATAGTCTGTTTTAAAGAAAAGAAAGAATGTGACTTTATCATAAATAATAGCAAGGCTATCCAGGTGTGTTTTGATATAAGCGATCCCGAAACTTTAAAAAGAGAAAAGGCGGGGCTATTGGAAGCCTGTAAATATTTTAATTTAAAAGAAGGTTACATGATAACTTATGACCAAAGAGATGAAATAAAAGAAAATGGCCTTACCATTTATATAATTCCTGGATACGAATTTGTTCTGAAAATGGGGAATGTCCTATGAAAATGTGAAAATGGGGACATAATCTATATTTCTTATTTTTTGGAATTTGACTTTTGGTTCCCTTTACGATACCACTTTATGGCCATTTTGGTTCCCATTGTGATACCGGGAGGAAGAAAACGGGGGAAAAACGGCGGATACAATACTCATTCACTAATTTATCCCGAAGATGAGGCGAAGAGACCAGAAACAGGGGCGCCAACAGGAAACGTTAAAAAATGAGGGCACCATCGAACGGGGAAAAGAAGCCTTTTATTGAACGGGGGACACGAACTACTTTTAGCAAAATGAAGAAGTCCAGATTCAGGCAGAAAGCAGTTCATGTCCCCACCAGAAACGGGGGAGACGAATCGTTTAGGAGAGAGTAGACTTTAATAGCAGACTACTCAGGAAATAGTTCAGGTCCCCAAAAGGTATCATGTCCCCCAATGGCATCATGTCCCTGCAAGAAATTGGTGGATTTGTGCGGGCATGGCCTATACTATTTAAATGGCTTGTTTTTTGTATAATTGCCAGCATGAGTGCTGCGTTGATAATCGCCATTGGATTTCTGGCCGGAATTTTCTCGGGGCTATTCGGCATAGGTGGCGGGATAATCATGGTGCCGGCTATGGTCCTTCTGGCTCATTTCCCTCTGCTTAAAGCCACCGGGACATCATTGGCGGCGATACTGCTGCCGGTGGGGATTTTTGGGGTGATAGCCTATTATCGAGCCAAGCTGATTGATATTCGCGGGTCGGTCTTGATTGCTTCGGGCCTGGTGATTTCGGTTGTGGTGGGGGCCTGGCTTGCTCATAGCTTACCGGCTGATGTTATGCGCAAGCTTTATGCCCTTTTCTGCCTTTACGTGAGCTGGACTTTCATTCAGCCGCTGGACATAGTTAAAAAATTTTTAGCGAGTAGAAAAAAGACGAAAGAAAGAGAGGGTGAGCCCGGGAGAAATTTATCAGCAACATGCAAGCAGGCATGGGCGCACGGGCAGGAGCTGTTGCAGGGCCAGACGCAGGAGGAAACTCAGACTCAGGCGAAGTCTCAGGTGAATAGCCAGGGGCATCAGCAGCAGCTATCGCTGCCGCACGCCCAGGCTGAATCCACCGCTCAACCCGCAAACGCCGCTTCAGCGCACCTCAGCGCCCCTAACGCCCCTAACCCGAGGCCGCATTTTCTGGCGCTTGTGGGAGCGGGGCTGGTAGCTGGCATTATGGCTGGAATGTTTGGCATCGGCGGTGGAAACATCATCGTGCCGTTTTTGATCCTTTTTTTCCATTACCCGCCGAAAAGGGCCATCGCCACCTCGCTGGGAGCGTTGCTGGCGCCCGTGGGCTTACCGGGAGTGATTTATTATTATAAAGCCGGAACACTGGACATAAAGGTGGCGGCCCTGCTGGCTTTCGGGCTGCTCCTAGGGACTGTATTCGGGGCGCGAATTAACATCAAAACCCCGAGCCGCCTGGTCAAGATGCTTTATGGTTTGTTTCTTATTTTTGTGGCCGCCCGCTTCCTATTTTTTTAAAGCGCGGACAATGCGCCTGGAGGCCCGGCCATCCCCAAAAGGATTTCGCCTAAGCAGCCCACGCCGGAATTCACTGCTTTCCACTTCTTTTAACAATCGCAGAGCCAGTTTTTCTATACTTTCAGCTTTAGTCCCACCTATCCAGGCTACGCCGGCTTCCACGGCTTCTGGCCTCTCAGTCTTCTCCCTCATCACCACCAGCGGCACTCCTAGCGAAGGTGCTTCTTCCTGAATACCGCCCGAGTCTGTCATGATCAGGCTGGCTTCCCGCATCATCCTGACAAAGGTCAGGTAATCCACGGGCTCAACCAGCCAGATCCATTCATACCCGCCAAGCTCTCTGAGCACCACTCCCCTGACTTCAGGGTTGAGGTGCACCGGGAAAACCGCCTCTACCTCAGGAATTTTCTCCACCACCCGTAGAATCGCCCGGCAGATTTCTTCTAGCCCGCGACCAAAGCTCTCTCTGCGGTGGGCAGTCACTAGAATCAGCTTGGATTTTGCCGGGTTTCCCGGCCTTCCCGGCCCGGTTTTTCGGGCTTCTTTTCTTTCCAGGCTTGGTGCTCTTTCTGCGCTCCCTCTGCCTCAGGCTTCGTCATGATCTCTGCCGAAAGCTTAGTCACCAGCCCCGTCCCCGGCTTTCCCTTCTGCCCTGCCACCGGCTCTGGCATCTGGCTCCTTCATCGCATCACCACTTCCGGCGGTAATCCCTTTAACCGAGCTGCGCCAGTCCAATTTTTCACCCTCAACCTCTTTTAAAATCATCTTCAAAGCGTCAACCACCGTGTTTCCCGTGACCAGCACTCGCTCCGGGCTTATACCTTCAGCCAGCAGATTTTTTCTGGCTCTCTCGGTCGGGGCAAAGTTCAAATCCGCCAGCGGGCTGATGAGCCGGCGGTTGATTTTTTCCGGAAAGGGGTTGAACCTGTCTTCCGTCATGAGCCCGGCTTCCACGTGTCCGACCTTCACCCGGGAATAAAAAGCAGCCAGGGCAGCCGCCAGAGCAGAAGTGGTATCACCCTGCAGAAAACAGGGGCACGAACTTTTTTCATCGAGATCAGAAACCAACGTGTGTCGAAGAAAAAATATCATGCTCCCGCCATTTCTCGCCTTAGAGTCTGGCTGTTTAAAGCCACAATTATGGTACTCAGGGACATCAGAACTGCTCCCAGAGCGGGATTAATCAGAATTCCCCGGAAATAAAGAATGCCTGCAGCCAGAGGGATGGTAAGGGACGCAAAATTTTATTTTCGCATGTAGAAAATTCGAAAAATGAATTGCGGTTCCCTGAGTGATACCAAATAATGGGCAAAATGGTTCCCTCTTAAGAAAATCGGTGAAGCGGCCCGAGTCTATTTCCTGAATTCCTTAGCCATAGCACTTATAGTCTTCAGTCCGTGTTATCCGTAAAAATTTAATAAGATTAGAATATTTTATATGATTGGTGACCCTATCTTTATTTATTCCTTAAGATTTATCTATCCCCAAGATTTATCCATCCCCAGGACACGATATAACCCTTTTTATTTTCCAGGAATTATTGTAATAAATATTTAAATAGCATGCAGCTGAAATTAAAAGTAATCATTCTTCTCGTCCTTATCTGCCAGCTGGCTACCTCTCATGAGGATTTATACGACCTGGCCCTGCGGGAATATAAGGCCGGCCGTTATAAGGAAGCCAGGGAAATCATTCTGAAAAAAACCGAAAAAAAGGCCGGCGATTTCAATCTGCTGGGCTGGATTGAGCTCAAACTCGGGAACTTTCAGGAAGCCCAGGAAGCTTTTCTCCAATCACTCGAATTAAAATCTGATCTGGCCGATTCCTATGCCGGACTGGGATATGTCTTCTTTCAGAGAGGCGACCTCCTGAGGGCCCTCAGCTTTTTCGAGAAAGGTCAGGCCCTAGATCAGAAAAATGAGGCTTGCTCCGAGGGCAAAGCCATAGTGGAAAGGATCCTAAAAGAAAAATCAAAGGTAGATATTGCTGGTCAGGAAAAGAATTATTTCTTTGCCCGGGGAAACTATTTCTGGAGACAAAAAAATGGAGATGATCCCTCGCCGCTTTTTATTAAAGGCGTAAATATTGGCTTCGCCCTTCCAGGAAAATATCCTTCTGAATTCCCGGAGAATGAAAAGCTCTACGAGGAATGGCTCGCGTTAATCGCTGAAATGGGAGCTAACGCGGTGAGGGTTTACACCATTCTTCCACCTGCTTTTTATCTGGCCCTATATCGCCATAACACCGTAAACCCTGAGGGAAAAAGGCTCTTTCTCATTCAGGGTATCTGGGTGGAATTGCCGGAAAAGGCTGAATTTAGAAATGAACATTATCTGGCCGAAATAAAAAATGAAATTAAAAACGCGGTGGATGTCATTCATGGCCAGGCCAGAATTGAACCCCGTTACGGCCATGCTCACGGGCATTACGAAGCGGACATTTCCAATTATGTACTGGCTTTCATTTTTGGCCGGGAATGGGAACCAGGGGAAGTTATCGCCTTTAATCAGAAAAACGATGAACGAGAATTTGATGGCCAGTATCTGGCTCTTAACGAAGGCACAGCTTTCGAAGTTTTTTTGACAGAAATGCTCGATTATTTAATTGCCTATGAGGACAAAAGCTATAAGATTCAGAGGCCGGTGGCTCTGGTCAACTGGCCAACCCTCGATCCTCTTTATCATCCGAGTGAAGCTACTCTCAAAGAAGAGGTGGAAATCAGAAAAAAATTAGGCGAAAAGATTTCCACTTATGATTTTTCTCAGGCCTGGGACGAGGATGCTGCCAGCGTGGACGAAACCAAAATCAGAGTTAAACCCAGTTTCAGAGCAGGCCTCTTTGTGGCTTATCATGTTTATCCCTATTACCCTGATTTCATGAGAAATGAGGAGAAATATGCCTTACCTCTAAGAACAGAAGGCTCCGTTTATTACGGAAATTATCTCCGCGATTTAAAAGCTCACTACCGAAACATGCCCCTTTTAATTGCTGAATTTGGTCTGCCCACAAGTCGGGGCATAGCCCGTTTTCATCCTGAAGGGCTAAATCATGGTGGTCTCTCCGAGGAGGAACAGGCAGAAGGTTTGAAAAAGCTCTTTTTAAACATAAAAGAAAGCGGCTGTGCCGGCGGCCTTGTCTTTTCCTGGATAGATGAGTGGTGGAAGGCCAGCTGGATGACTCGAAAATATGAGGACAATGATCCGCTCTGGTACAACACCGAAGACCCCGAAGAAAATTATGGGCTTCTGGCCATGCTGCCATCCAGGGCGGAGAAGAAACTCAGGGGAGACCCTGAGGCCTGGTCTGAAGCCCAGATTCTCTATTATCCTGAAGATGAAATCCTCAGTTCTATTTCCGTCGATTCTGATGAGGGCTACCTTTATTTAAAGCTCGACCTTAAAGAAGAGCTGGATTGGCGAAAAAGGGCCATCCTCCTGGCTATTGATACCTCTGGCGATGAAGAAGGAGACCATTTGCTTCCATTTAATCTTGGCCTGAGATCACCGGTTGGCTTTGAGTTTGTAGCTTTACTTCATGGCAAGAATAGCCAGCTTCTCGTCGATGATACCTATTCAAAATACATTTTTAAATCAGAGTTAGCTCGCCTGCAGGGCCTGACCGGCTTTTTAGAATTAGGAAGAGAAGAAATAGGCCCGAGATATAACCTCAACGGAATTTTCCATGAAATTATCACCATTCACCGGAGGCGATTTTCGCGAGAGGGAAAAATTTTCGGGGAAAAAATTTATAAGGCCAGTCCACTAATCGAGGGCCGCGATTTCTGTTATTCTAAAGAAAAAGCTTTTCTGGAATTAAGGCTTCCCTGGGCTTTATTAAATTTTCTTGATCCTTCCCGGAAAAAGATAATTTATTTTAACGAGAATAAAAGAACTGAGGGCGTGAGGCTCCTGGCTCTTTCCTATCAACCGCAAAGCGAGGCTGATTCCCTGGCCAGAGAAAAGCCAGCTGAGGCTAATATTCAAAAAACCATGGAGCTCATGACGACAAGGTACTATCGCTGGCCAGAATGGAGCCAGCCTTCTTATCAGATGAAACTAAAAAGAAGTTATTATGCCCTGAAAGAATTATTTCAGCAAACAGAAAATCCGGCCTTAAAAATTAATCTTCCTGTAAACTTTAATTTTGATTTTCTCATTTCCCTTGCCTATAAATCAAAGGACGAATTTCTTAAATATTACTCGCCAGAGAAGTTAAATCTTCAGTCAGCCGATTTTCAGGATTATTATGGTTATGCTTTAGCCTGCCTGACCCGGGGGGTTATCAGTGGCCAGGCTTTTTATCTCCTGGAGGCCAAAAATATTCTTGCTTTTCTGGCCTCTTCTTCACACGAGTCGAGGGAAAGAGAAATATCCAGTCTTGGCCTGAAATATATAGAGAATCTTCTGGAAGGAAATTTTACTCCTTCTGCCCAGGAAAAAATTGAAGCTTTCAGAATTGAAAGGCCAAAAGAGAAGATAAAAGAAAAAGGGCAAAAGTTAATTCTGGGACGATCCTTTATAAAAGTGAAACGTGGCGCCGTCATTAAATCTCAGGTGGATCGAGTAACCAGGGACTGGCTTTCAAGCTTTAATCCTGCTTCTTCCCCCTTTTCTTTTTCCCCGCAAAAGCTTGTTCCCTGGCATGAAGGAGCAAGAATCAAGGAAATTGTCGAATACACTCAGGCTAAAGTTTTTCCTGTCTGGGGAACAACGGTTAAGAAAATAGGCCAGAGCTGGTATGCACCTGACGAAAAAGGAATTTTCAGGTTTCCTCTTCCGGAAGACAAGATTTATTTTTACCCAACCAATTTTGTCCTCGACCAGGAGACGGTTATCATCAATGATACTCATGGAATAAACACCATCGCCTGGAATGCAGAAGGGGCTGATCTGGTTATCGGCTGTGGCGATCATCCAGGCAAAATAGAAGCAGCCTATTATCTCGCCCAAAAAGGATTGAATATCTATATGCCAGCTGATAGATTTTTGAGTCTTCTCATGGGAGTCAAAACCAGGGGAAAAATTATCGGGACAGCACCTGTCAAAAAAACAGATGATGGAGCAGTTATAGGTGATCAGCCTGTTCTGTTTGACGTCCAGGAGCCGATAGTTGTCTCCTTTTCTGAAACTTCTGAAGATTATGCTCTTCCCTACTACGATACACCTCTAAGATATTTCCGAGCACTTGAAGAATATCTCAACCTTTCTTTGAAAATCATTCCTGTCAGGGTACCAGCTGATGGTCGGGCAGATGTAGTCGTGGCCAGGGCGAAAGAACTAGGAGTTAAAATCATCGGCATAAGAATTCGTTATCCGCAGGAGCATGATGCTTTAGCCGCCTGGCTGAAAGAAAACAAAGAACGAAGGGCGATTTTATTCCCTTCGGCCATCTATGATGCCGGTTATCGCTTATTTTTCGAATTCCCTGAGCAAACAAGTTTTGGTGATATAAATCCAGTTTTCCAGGAAGCTATGGAAGAAAAGAGGCCTTAAAATAATTCAATAATCCAGCCTTGATGCAGCTAATAAAAAGACATTTTATAACTCGATTTTATCTAAAGGTCATTTAGCAACTTTAAAGGATTTAAATTCAATCAACGGAGAAAAAATTGCGGGCGGAGAGAAAAAATCCCGTTAATATAAAAAATGCTATGATAAAATTTAGCGTCATACAAAAAGGCCCTTCCAATTTTTTTGGGTTAAAAATAATATTTTTTGAAACCTTTAGCCATCTCGTCTCAACCAGGCTTATTGTCCATGACGCCAGTTAGATGAATACAGATGCGATACACCACCCAACAGACTTTTTTCTAAAAATCCGCATCTAAAAGCTCCTCATAGCTCTTATATCTCCTTTCATTCTCAGGCTTTATCCTCCAATGGCCGGAAGAATCAAAAAATAAGAATTAACGCCTCAGGGTGAAGAGCAGAATAAATAAAAGACACCTTTTCAGGGTTGTTGATTGCTAACTCTAAAGTATTATCAACCTCAGACAGACTGGACCGAACCCGCAGATAAATACTTAAAGGCGAACTGAAGCAAGAATATTATGCATCTCAGGGCTATTTCTTTAATCGTCTTCTGTAACAATGAACTGGCCCGGATTCAAGCCGCTGTTGAGTCCCATGAAATTTATCATCTTTAGCCACAAAGAGGTCTGAAGAAGCTAAAAGAATTCGGGGAAAATAATTTAATTTGATTCAGAAAAAAGATGCAATCTTTCCTCAAGGAGTGAACCTTAACTCTTCTTTTTTCGTTAATAAGATAGGCATTCAAAAAGGACAATGACAAAAGAAATTGTTCAGGATGGTAATGACATGATCAGAAAAACAACTCATTTTCTCCTGAGTACTCTTCTATTTTTTCTTTCTTTGAGCTTCTTCTATTTTCAAGCAATGGCTTCTGGCCAGACGGCTAAGGCAAATAAGTCGGCTGAAATTGATAAGGAAGCACTCAAAAAGCTTCAGGAGCAAAAAGTAGTTCAGGCCATCAGGCTGAAAGAACCTGTCAGGCTCGATGGTCTGCTTGAGGAAACAGTCTGGAAAACCAGCGAACCTGTAACTGATTTTTTGCAGAGGGACCCCCTGGATGGTGCCCCGGCTACAGAAAAAACAGAAGTCTGGGTAGCCTATGATGAAACCAATCTCTATGTGGCCGCCTACTGCCATGACTCTCAGCCTGAAGGAATAATCGGTCTTTTGGGGCGTCGCGATTCCTTTGTTGATTCCGACTGGTTTTTCCTGGCCATCGATCCTTACTTTGATCGCCGGTCAGGCTATCTTTTTGGCGTCAATCCTGCCGGCTCCATCATTGATGAAGTCCTCTATAATGACGTCGATGAAGATAGCACCTGGGATGGCATCTGGGAAGCCAGAGTAGCCAGGGTGGCTGATGGCTGGACCCTGGAGATGAGAATTCCCTTCAATCAGCTCCGTTTCCCCAAAAAGGATAAGTATATCTGGGGAATAAATTTTCAGCGTACCATTAAGCGTAAACAGGAAAGGGTTGCTTTTGCCTGGGTTCCCAAGGAAGACGCGGCCTTTGTTTCTCGCTTTGCCCGCCTGGAAGGGATTGAGAAGATAAATCCAGGCCGCCGCATTGAATTATTTCCTTATACAGTCAGTCAGGCCCAGTTCCGACCGGCCGAACCAGGTAATCCCTTTGAAACCGGTCACAAATATCTGGGCAATCTCGGCTTTGATTTAAAAATTGGCCTGAAAAGCAATCTTAACCTTGATCTTGCCGTTAATCCTGATTTCGGTCAGGTGGAAGTGGACCCAGCTGTCATCAACCTCACCGCCTATGAAACCTATTACCAGGAAAAAAGGCCCTTTTTTATAGAAGGGGCCTCCATGTTCAATCACTTTGGTCGCGGAGGAGTTTATTTAAATGTGAATATCAACTGGCCCAATCCCCGCTTTTTCTACAGTCGCCGGATTGGCCGTCCTCCGCAGGGTTATCCTGTCCATGAAGGTTATGTCAATTTCCCTGACCGCACCACAATTCTTGGAGCTATTAAATTAACCGGCCGGGTTGGCTCAGGCTGGAATATAGGCTTCATCAACGCCCTCACCTGTCGGGAAAGAGCCACGGTCGATGACCTCAGCCAGCGCTATAAAGACGAGGTGGAACCTCTTACCTATTATGGCGTCTGGCGCTTACAAAAAGATATCAATTCTGGCCAGCAGGGCCTGGGCCTGATGGTAACAAGTGTTATGAGAGACCTGGATAATGAAATCCTTTCTTCAATTTTAAATAAAAATGCCTTTAGCCTGGCTGCTGATGGCTGGGCTTTTCTGGATAAAAAGAGAAAATGGGTCATTGGTGGCTGGCTGGGAGGAACCTATATTCGAGGAACAAAGCAAGCCATCTTTAGACTTCAGAAATCATCCATCCATTATTTCCAGCGACCTGACGCCTCCCATGTCCACCTCGATCCAGAGGCGACAAGCCTGAAAGGCTGGGCCGGCGAGTTTAAGCTGGCCAAGCAACAGGGAAATCATCTTTTCTGTCTGAAAGCCGGGGCCCTTTCCCCTGGATTCAATCCCAATGACCTGGGGTATCAAAGCTCTGGCTCGGACTTAATCGATTTAACAGCAATCTATGGGCATCAGTGGACCAAACCAGGAAGAATTTTCAGACAGATGATGGTCTTCGGCGGCTTTTTCAGACAGTATGATTTTGGTGGCCATAAAATTTTCGATGGTTGCGGTTTTGCCTTTAATGGATTTCTCCATAACTGGTGGAGTTTTGAATACTCTTTTTTCTATCTGGCCAGGACTCTTAACAAGGATTTAACCAGAGGCGGCCCGCTTGCCCTGATACCGCAGGGCTTAGGCTTCAATCTCAATCTGACAAGCGATTCAAGAAAAGCGGTAGTTTTTCAGGGAAATTTTTCCGGCCAGCTAATCCAGCAGGATTCAACTAATTTTATGGCTGATTTTTCCCTTCGCTGGAAAGCAAAAACCAATTTGAGTCTATCCATCGGGCCGACCCTCGGCTTTGCCCTGAATGAAACTCAGTGGGTAAAAAAAGTCCCTGATCCGCTGATGACTGAAACCTACGGCATAAGATATATTTTTGGCCGGATCAATCAGAAAATTCTAGCCAGTGAAATAAGAATCAACTGGATTTTTACACCGAAATTAAGCCTTCAGGCCTATCTTCAGCCCTTCATTGCTGTCGGCAAATATGACCGTTTCAAACAGCTCAATCGCCCCCGGGCTTATGACTATCTGGTCTTTGGCGAAAAAGGTTCAACCATAGAGGATAAAGGTGACTTTTACCTGGTTGATCCAGATGGCAATGGCCCCGCTTCTGCTTTCTCCATCTCCAGACCTGATTTTAATTATAAATCAATGAGAGGCACAGTGGTTCTGCGCTGGGAATATAAACCCGGTTCTTTACTCTATCTTGTCTGGACACAGAACCGGGCTGATTACAGTCATCCAGGCGAATTAGCTTTATGGCGCGATCTGGGCGACCTCTTTACAGCTGCCGGTGATAACATTTTTCTGATAAAATTTACTTACCGTTTCGAGTTTTAACCAGCATCTTCGATTTGATAAAGACAGTTTAATTCCCGCTGACTCTCACTGAAAATCTGCCTTTTTGAAAACCCTTTTGAGTGCATCATCATATTCCGGTTGAAATTAAATTTCTCTTCACTTACTGAACCTGAGCTTCTCTCCATTGATTTAATTATCTGGTTCTTTAGACTTTTTTAGGGGTAAGATGATAGATTCTACGGCACTCCCCAGCGGATTCCATCCGGGCCGGTTCATCGTTGCGGAGAACGATTAGAGAAATATCCATAAGATGCACCATATTCGGTTTCAACTCGCCCTTAAGGATTTATCTGCGCCTTCTTTATGGGCTGTCGGAAATTGACAATTCTTCAACACCGCCCATTAAAAACCCCCAAAAAGCCTTTATTCCAAGTGCCTCTATTTTAAGATGGCTGATGTGAATTCCAGCCTCAATTCATATTTCCTCTATTTCCCTTATCTTTAAATAATTCTCCTTCTTTAAATACCTCCATAGAAAAAAAATATCAGATTCAAGCTGGGACAAACAAAATGTTTCATCTGGAATCAGATTCGGCCCTGTCGTCTAATTTCTAAAGACAAAGTTTTACGGAAAAATGAATCGACAGGCCCTTTGAACCAAAAATTATTATTTAATCAAAGAAAAATACTTTTAACCGGGATATTTTTCAGAAATGAGCTGGATTAGCTGACATCAGGGAAATGTGTCGTGATTCCAGGAAAAAAATGTTTATGTCCCCTTTTAGAGGAGGAGGTGACGGAACTGACGATGGCCATTGGCTTCCATAATGAGATAATACAGGCCGGATGGCAGGTTTCGGGCTGAAAAGTTCATTTTCTGGATGCCCAGGTCAGGAATTTTTTTATTGACCAGAACTTTCTGACAACGGCCCTTCCCATCATACAGGCTTATCCGGACTTTTAATGGAAGAAAGAGATTAAAACTAAAATCTACGGTCCTGTCTCTGTTTACTCGGGGCTCATGAAGGTTAAATCCACGACTGATGGCCTCATCATCTTCCTCCATGCTCCGGGCCAGCAGGGCCGCACTCCCGGGCTCAGAGCTTTCATAATAGGGATTGCCAAGCTCAGCCCAGCGCCAGTAAGAAAAATCAGGGGCATGGATAACATGCAGATCACAGGTCATGTGGAGTTTGCTGTCAGCCTGATTGGGCAGGCGATTGGGCGATCCGTTTTCGGTCAGATAAATAAAACCCTGACGCCCGGAAGCGTGAGCCAGCCCCACACCCGGGAATCCGAGCCCGACAACATAGTAGCTAAAAATGTATTTCTGAGCGAAATAGGTATAAAAAACTGAAGTGACGACATCAAGCTTTCCCTGATCTTTAAGGGAAAGAAGAATATCGAGAGATGTCGTCACCCCAGGTTGGAAGGGTTTAGGATAAGGTGAGGAGGCGGTCGTAGCTCTCAAATTATGAGGCGTCACCTGAACATTACGGAATTCCCGCGAAACAGTTATGCGATTTGAACCGGGAGGATTGCCTTTATAGGAAGAAGGATTTATTTCAATTTTAACCTGGGGAATGAGGTGACCAAAGGCTCTTTCCCTCTGAATTTCTTCTCTGTATTCAGCCTTGATCTCCTCCAGGTTCTCTCCTTCAACCACAGTTATCCACACCCCTGGCTTCCAGAGAGCCTCATCCCAGCGGTTAGCGCGCCGATACTTAATTTCTGTGACATTGCCCTCGCCAGCGTCATAGGAAAAATGATACCAGTAATTTCCGGGGACACCATCAATCCGGTCAATGAAATGGGTCTGGCAATCAGAGTCAAAATGATAATCAATTTGAATCCCATTTCGTCTGGCTACAGCGAGAATGACATCAAACATGGAAAAATAGCCAGGAGCAAAAATATCGGGCCGGCAACTGACAATGTTAAGCCCGGCTGGATCAAAAGAATAGACTTTGCCTTTGATCTCCACCCTGGAGCCAGGCTCGTAAGCCTGACCCTTTATGGCCACCAGCACGCCCTCGGTTCGCAGTTTTTCATAGGATTGCGTAATTGGAAAATGATGGCAGTGGCGGCAATCATTATCGGGCGGAAGCTGGGTATGCCTGTCAGGAAGGAGCCGGTCCCGAAGAGCCGAGCCATTCCCGCCCTTTATATGGCAACGATTACAGCTTCCCTGGGCTGGCAGCAGATGCCAACTCCGGCTTTCAGCATCACCCACCCTGATTAGATACTCCCCTTCTGGTAAATTAGAAGCAAAAAAATTACCGCTTTGGTCACTTTTTTCCAGAATAATTTGATGACCCTCCGGGGAAATCAAAGCCACAGGAACATCGGGCAATGGTTCACTGGCCGAGCTATCTTTAAATACGGTACCAGCCAGGCTGAAGTGATCATGGCAACTGAAACAATCCCAGCCACTATGATGACTGAGAGAGCCGCTTCCCGTTTTGCGCTGGGCCTGCCACGTCCCTTTAAACATCTGCCCTAAAGAAAAGGTACCGGACATGCTGGACCAGCTGGCCCTGCCTTGAAACTCCATAACGTTGGGCCGAAAAAGCTTTAAACCCAGATTGAAATAAATTGAGCTACCCTTGATTTCACCGTAACCACGGGCTAATTGCCCTGAATCAGTTCTGGCAACCAGAGCAAGAAATTCACCTTGCTGATTTATTTCCAGTTCCCACAATAGGGAAGTGGGTAGCCCCTCAATTCTTAGCTCCCAGTTTCCCCCGACTACAACCTCGCCAGGTAAAAGAAGGCGGAGTCCAGGAGCGAGACTCGGTAAAAGAGCCAGTGAAATTGAGCCAAGACAGATTAAAATTACTTTTTTATATTTTAAGCCCTTCATTTTTCCCTCAAATTGATTTTATCTTATTATTTCTTTTAAAAAAAATCGGGCCACTAAAAAAATAAGGCCACTGATAAAATTAATCCTTCACATAAAAATTTGATGAATTTTCAGCTAAAAGATTAGTGATTCACCTATTTAAAGTTGAAACTGGAATGAGAGGCTAAAAATAAAAAATTAAAATAAAGGCTTGATATCCTGAGCGAGTAAGCATAATTTCTAAAGAAATGAGCAAAAAGAGCGCTCTTCAGTTTATCATCCTCATGGGCCTGGTCTCTCTTTTTTCCGATATGACCTATGAGGGAGCCAGGAGCCTCACCGGCCCTTATCTGGGACTTCTTGGGGCCTCAGCTTTTGTTGTCGGCCTGGTGGCTGGCCTCGGTGAGTTCATTGGCTATGCCCTGCGCCTGGGGACAGGCATTATCGCCGACCGAACCCGCCATTACTGGCTTTTTGCCTTCATCGGTTATGGCCTGAATCTTTTTACTGTTCCCCTTCTGGCCATTACCGGCCGCTGGGAACTGGCGGCCCTGCTTATTGTGGCCGAAAGGATGGGCAAAGCTATTCGCAAGCCGGCTCGCGACGCCATGATGTCTTATGCTGCCCGTAAAGTCGGGCCTGGCTATGGCTTCGCTCTCGAAGAATTCCTTGATCAGATAGGGGCCATGCTCGGTCCGCTTTTCCTCGCCCTGATTGTCTTTCTCAATAGAGGTCTGGGTAATCTGGCGAGCTACCGCCGCGGCTTTGCCTTCCTGCTTTTACCGGCTCTAATCGCCCTCATCTTTTTGACTCTTAGCCGTCAACGTTTCCCCTCGCCCGAAAGCTTTGAGACCAAGGAAAAATGGATTGAGAAGAAATTTGACCGGCGCTTTGTTTTTTATCTCATCGGCATTTCCTTTCTGGCCGCTGGCTTTGCCGATTTCCCCCTTCTGGGCTTTCATTTCCAAAAAGAGAATATTATTGCAGGTGCTTCCATCCCCCTTATTTATACCCTGGCCATGGGCGTTGATGCGGTCGCAGCCCTTTTCTTCGGTCGCCTTTATGACCGTATCGGACTTAAAGCCCTGATTTTCTCCACCCTTCTTTCCAGCCTTTTCGCTCCCCTTACTTTTCTTGCCCGCTCCTTGCCTGTAATTTTTCTGGGAATTATCTGCTGGGGAATTGGAATGGGAGCCCAGGAATCAATCCTTAAAGCTGTTATAGCTAATTTAGTCGCGCCAGAGAAAAGAGCAACTGCCTACGGGCTCTTCAACGCCATTTTTGGTCTGGCCTGGTTTGCTGGCTCAGCCCTGATGGGCTTTCTCTATGAGGTCAAAATAATGCTTCTTGTCCTCTTCTCCTTTCTGGCCCAGCTTCTGGCCATCTTTTTCTTTTCCCTTTTAAAGACAGGGGAAGAGCGGGGCGGAAGCCTTTAACCCCGAAGAATTTTCAGCTCTCCTGTTTAGCCTTTGAGCGCAGAGTTTCTACTGCTCCGGGCATAAAAAGTTCACCTCGAGGAGCTTAGAAATTATCTCCCCTTTTCCTGTGATTTCCTTATTTAGGGAGAAAATCTTGAGAAAATAAGATTTTATCTCATCTCCAGTTAGAATGAATACTCTTTCCCTTCTCTCAAATTTATGGACTTCTAGTTTCCTGGTTTTTTAATTTCTGACTTTAAAATCGGCTCTGAGCTTACTTATTAATTAACCTTATCGCCTTTTTGTTATCGGCTGTCTTGAAGAAGCAGGTTGAGGTCTTGCCCGAGCCTGTTGTCCCATAAATCAGGTTAATGTTAATGCCGGCCTCGGCCAGTTTTTTGGCCACCTTCTCCAGCTCACCGGGCCGGTTGGGCATATCAACCGCCACCACCTCTTCTTCTTTGATTTCAGCGCCCAGAGGAGCCAGAGCCTTGGTCGCCCTGACATTGCTATCAGCAGCCAGCATGAAGATAGCCTTATCTTCCATTTCATAGGCGCAGATGGCGTTAATATTCACCTTGGCCTGGGCCAGAGTTGAACTTACCTCAGAAAGTAAGCCAACCTTGTTGGGCAAAGTAAAAACCAGGTTTTTAACCTTTCTTGCTTTGGCCATTCCTCCACCTCCTAAAAGAATTAAGGTTAAAAATTTTTTTAATATGCTTTTTTTTATATTTTACAAAAATTAATGGTCAAATTCAAAATTTGGCCAGAGATAAAGAGAGCTTCTGGAGCTTGACCCTGGCTTTTCCTGACCGGCAAGGCTACTATTGCCATGGCCGGTAATCTCCCTCTCCCTTTAAGAGGAACTAGCGTTCCCCGAAGGAATCAGCTTGACTGGGCGCCTGGCCTTATTTTCTCTGTCAGGCCAGCTCAAATGAGGCAATAATTTTTTCTAACCCTGGCTTCATAGACTGGAACGACCAGTTCCTCTCTCCCCTGATATCTTTTAGCCCCGGTTAAATTGCCTGTCTTCCCCTTTTCTTAAAAAAAGATTAAACTCATCAGGAAACATGAAAGCAAGGAGATAAAGTCATGGTTAACTCAAATAATCATCTTTACCCAGAATCCCGGGGAAAAAGGGGATTATCACAGGATCGAAGATTCCTGGTTTCCCATCGAGCTAGTCCTCGAGAAGTTCGAACTTCCTTCCTTCCTCGTCTGCCCCTTCCCTCTTTCCTTATTTTCTGCCTCATTTTTATGCTTTTGCTACCTTCTCTGTCCTTCCCATTTTCTAAGGAAACAGGCTGCGCCGAGAATGCAGGGCCTTCCCGTGGCAAGCTTCGCCCCGGTTTGCCCCCTGATTCCCGGGATAAAAAGCCTGAGGTTCTGGCCAGAGAAAACAAACTGAAACCTATTGAACTTCCTGATATTCTGGCCTGGAAAAATATAAGCTTTGCCTCCCTTACTCCTGATGGGAACTGGCTTGTTTATCAGCTCACACCTAACGAAGGCGATAGCGAGGTCATTATTCGCCAGGTAAAAGGAGACAGGGAATATCGCTTTTCCAGGGGGGAAATTGCCCGTCCTCAGGCCAGGGCTCAGGAGATAGGCCCAGCCAGCCCGGAAATAATTATCGCTGATAATTCCCGCTATGTAGCTTTTTTGATTTATCCCCGGGCCAGCGAAGCTAAAAAGTTACGCCGCGAAAAGAAACGAATTACTCCTGATGCCTGTCTCGTTGATCTCGCCACCGGCGAAAAAAAGGAATGGCCCAAAATCAAAAGAATCCTTTTTTCAGGAGAAAGCGCCTCCTGGCTGGCCCTTCATCGTTTTCCCCCTGAAGCCCAGGAAAAAGAAACAGAAAAATGGTCTGGTTCTGACCTCATTCTCTATGACCTCAAAGAGAAAAAGGAAATCAATGTGGGCAACGTGGCTGAGTTTGCCTTTGATAAAAAGGGGAACTATCTCGCCTGGATAGTTGACGCTCAGGGTCAGGCCGGCAACGGCCTTCAGCTGAGGTATCTTCCCACCGGCGAGGTCAGGGTTCTGGAAAGTGACCGGGCCTCTTACAAAAATTTAAGCTGGACAGAAAAGGGTGATGGCCTCGCTCTACTTAAAGGCAAGGAAGACAAAAATTATGAAGATAAACTTTATTCTGTCGTCGCCTTCCGTAACTTTACCTCGCCGGCTAAAATCGAAAAAATCGTTTTTGAGCCAGCGCAGGAAAAATCCTTTCCCCCGGAAATGACGGTCAGCCCGGACCGCCGTCCTGCCTGGAGCGAGAACCTCGAGCTACTTATTTTTGGCCTGAAGCCCCTCAAGAGAAAAGAGGCCACTCCAGCCGAAGAAAAAAAGGGTGAGAAGGCTGCGGTCGAGAAAGCTGCGGTCAGGGAAGCCTCAGCTCAGCCGCCCCGGCGCTCGGAGTCTTTCGATGAGGAAGACATGCCTGATCTTGTCATCTGGCACTGGCTTGATCCCCGTCTTCAATCGCAACAGCAGGTGGAGGAAAGGCGGGATGCAGCCTATAGTTATCTGGCCATTTATCGGGTCAAGGAGAAAAAATTTTTGCGTCTGGCCGATGACCATTTGCGCGATGTTCAGCTTGCGCCCCAAGAAGTCTGGGCCATAGGTTATGACATTTCCCCCTATGAGCTTGAGGCCAGCCTGAGCGGTCAGCGATATCGCGATATCTACTTTATCCATCTTCCCACCGGTGAAAAGAAACTGGGCCTGAAGAAGAATCGCTGGTCTTATGAAGCCTCACCTGATGGCACCCATTTCCTCTATTACGATGATGGCCATTTTTTTACCTATGAGATGGCGACAGGAAAAACCTACAATCTGACGGCCAGAATTCCCTCTGTTTTTTTTGATGAGGAAGATGACCACAATGTCAACAAGCCGCCGGTGCGACCGCTGGGCTGGTCAAGCGATGGCCAGTATGTCCTCCTTTCTGATAACTGGGATATCTGGCTCGTTTCAGTCCATGGCGAAAAATTTTTGAATTTAACTCAGAAGGGGAAAAAAGAAAAGATTCGCTACGAGCGTCGTTTCCAGCTTGATCCTGAGGAAAAGGGAATTGACCTGGCCCGTCCCCTTTATTTTTCCGTTTATGGAGAATGGACCAAGAAAGCCGGAATAGCTCGCCTGGAAGTGGATACAAAAAATTGGAAAATTAAAAGCTTCCGGCTCCTTTTATGGGAGGACGCTGTCTTCTCCCGCCTGATGAAAGCCAGAAAGGCCGAGATTTATCTTTTTACCCGGGAAACCTATAAGGATTTTCCCGATTATTATGTCGCCGACGCCCTTCTCCAGAATGCGCAGCGCCTGACCGAGGCCAATCCGCAGCAGAAGAATTATCTCTGGTCAGCTGGCTGCCGCCTGATTGACTATGAAAGTGCCAGGGGCCAAAAGCTTCAGGCCGCCCTCTTTCTACCAGCCAATTATGAGCCAGGAAAGCGCTATCCGACAATTGTTTACATCTATGAAAAGCTCTCTCGGAATCTGAATCGCTATTTCATACCTGCGGCCAATGGATTCAATAAATCGGTTTATACTAGTCATGGCTATGCTGTTTTAATGCCCGACATAGTTTATACCCTCAACGCCCCGGGAATGTCAGCTGTCTGGTGTGTACTTCCCGCCCTGGAAGAAGCAATTAAGACCGGAATAGTTGACCCGGAAAGAGTTGGCCTTCATGGCCATTCCTGGGGCGGCTACGAGACCGCCTTTCTGATAACTCAGACCCGCGCCTTTAAAGCGGCTGCGGCTGGCGCGCCCCTAACCAATATGATTTCCATGTATAGCTCCATTTACTGGAATACCGGCTCCGCCAATCAGCCCATTTTCGAAAGCAGCCAGGGCCGTTTCACCGGAGGCTACTGGGAAAATCTTGAGGCCTATGCTCGCAATTCTCCTGTATACTGGGCCCATCAGGTTGAAACACCGCTTCTCATTCTTCACAATGACAAGGATGGCGCGGTCGTCTGGAACCAGGGAATAGAATATTTCAACACGCTGCGCCGGCTGAAAAAGCCAGTCATTATGCTCCAGTATGTGGGCGAAAACCACTCTCTGGCCAAACCAGCTAACCAGAAGGATTATACAGTGCGGATGAAGGAATTCTTCGACCATTTCCTTCTGGGCCAGCCGGCTCCTGAATGGCTTGAAAAGGGCATCCCTTACCTTAAATTAAAAGACCATCTCAGGGAACGAGTCAGGCAAATCCAGCAGTCTTCGGAAGCTCTTTCAAAGGAGACAAAAGCAGAGGAAAAGAAATAATCTTTATCCTTATTCTGCCAGGAGCGTTTCAGTTAAGAAGTTCGAAAAGGAGAACCAGGTGGGCCGGTAAAATGATTTTTCTTCTTTCTTTCTAATATTCTCTAATTTTCAGGATTGGCCGATCTTATTCCGCTATTTTCAGGCTTTTAAATGCCAGCGACCTATCCAGATTAATTCTGTATCGCCGGGAAGAAATGTTAGTTAAAAGGATGGCGATCTCGCCAGTTTCTTTTTTCGCCCTATAAACAATGCGGGCCGATGGTCAGCCTCAATAAAAGGTCTCTCTGTACGTAAGTAAATCTTTTTTTAATAATTTGAAAACTGGCTCCAGAGCTTAAAGGCCGCGGCAGAAGGTTGGGGCCGGCCATCAGCCAAAAAAAATTCCGTAAAAAAGGCCGAAGCCAGGACCCGTCTCTTTTCCCGGGTAATGAATGACTGGTGCACCCCGGCCCGCTGGAGGACAATCCAGCCGGCCGTAAAATAAGGTGCCGCTCTTTCTCCAGTAATTAAACCGGGGTCAGCGGGCTTTTTCTTTCTCTCTCTCCGATATCTGGAGCTCACTTCAGTCCGGCCCTGTCTTCTCCCTTAAAGACCGGATGCTCGTGGGGGCTCAAATAAAATCAGGTTATTCAGGGGATAAAATTGCTGACGACAGCACCTTCCGGGGAAAAGCCAAAAATTATTGACTTAATTCTTAGTAAACCTATAATATTAGTAATATTAACAGAGGTTCAGGCGATGAAGGCAAAAATTGGCAAAATTGATTTAAAAACTTTTGAGCGGTTCATCCGCCGGCGGCTCGGTCGCCCGGACGAGACTGTTCTTGTGCCTCCCTTAACCGGAGTCGATGCCGCTGTCATTGAAATTGATGAAGAGAGAGTTTTAATCGTGGCCGAGGATCCAATTTTTTCCCTTCCCGGTCAGCCTCTCGAAATGTTTGGCTGGTATACGGTTCATATTGGTGCGAGTGATGTCGCCGTCATGGGAGTCAAACCTCGCTATCTTACCTATACCCTCTTAATGCCTCCTGAGACCTCAGATGGCGATTTCAGGCGAATCGTCGATTCCATCCATCAAACTGCCTTAGAACTTGACCTGGCAATTGTTGGCGGCCATACCGGATATTATCCTGGCTTTGCGGCGCCGACTATCGGCGGAATAACCGTTTTTGCCATTGCTCGAAAAGGAAGTTATGTTACCCCCTCGGGAGCCAGGCCAGGAGATAAAATTATTCTAACCAAAGGGCCGGCTATCGAAGCTGCGGGCATCCTTTCGGTCTTAAGAGAAAAAGAACTTCTCGCCCGCTACCCGGAAAAACTGGTGCGACAGGCTCAGGCTCTCTGTAAGCAAATGACCGTGGTTAAAGACGCTCTAGTGGCCATGAAAGCGGGTGGGGTAACGGCCATGCACGATGCCACGGAAGGAGGCGTCATCGGTGGGCTTTTTGAAATAGCCGCGGCTTCAGGCGTAGGGATGGAGGTAGATGAGTCAGCCTTTATTTTCCCGCCTGAAGTAGCCATGGTCTGTGAGGCCTTTGAGCTTGACCCCCTGGCAGCCATTGCCGAAGGGTCTCTTCTGATTACCGCAAGACCGGAGAAAGCCAGCCGGATTATCCAGGCTTTAAATAAAGAGGGCATAGCTTCCAGTATTATTGGTGAAGTTATCGCTAATAAGAAAAGAAGAGTGATCAGACGTCGCCAGGGCGGGCTTGAACCCTTAGCCATACCTCGTCAGGACCCTTTCTGGCCTGCCTTTTTCGCTGGCCTGAAATAATCGCCCTTAGACCATTTCTAAAAACATCATGGTAAAAGAAGGATTTAAAAAAATTATGAAACAGATTCTAGCAGCCTGAAGGATCTTTTCGCCTTGAGATAAGCTGTCGAAATAAAAGCGACTGAATTCTTTTATTTTTCAATGGAACAAAAAGAATAAAAACGATTAAAACCGGGTTATTATTCAGGTGGATTCTGGCTTGGAGCCAGAACCAGCTGGCCGGGCTGATTAATTTTCTCAGCCTGAAGACGCCTTTCTTCGGCGATTTTCTGATATTCGAGAGGATGAAGCAAGCGCAGTTCTCTACCCGTAATCTTACCATTGAGCCAGACCCGGCTCATAGGAAAATTCTCCGGATTAAAGTGAACGTTATACATGTGCCAGATAATAATGGCCAGAAAAGCCAGAATGGCTTCATAGCCATGGACGATGATGAAAATATTATGAACCCATAAAGGGAAAAGTCGAAGGGAAAGCTCGACCTGCCACATGAAAAAGCCAGTAAAAATCATGACGAAGGAGCCCCAGCCCAGAGACCAGTATTCAAATTTCTCAATAAAGTTATAACGGCCATAAAGAGGTGGATTTTTAAACAGCCAGTAGGGATGACGCTCAAAGAAATTGCGGCCGATGCCCCGTCTGTAAAGAAATCGAGTCAGGCCCAGATTGTACATCAGCTGCTCGAAGGCATCCTGGAAATCCTTCCCGCGAGGTATCATTTCTTTAAAATTGCTTCTGCCTCGAGGATGAAAGGCTGTATAGAGAAGATGCCAGATAAGGTTGGCTATCATGAGCACAGCCGCCACCCGATGAATCAGGCCCCGGAGATAAAAAACCTGGCCGCTGGGAATAAGCCAGCGAAAGAATTTGAATTCATAAAAAAAGAGGGGAAGCCCGGTAAGAATCAGCGAAAAAAAGGTAATGATTAAAATAAAATGCTGAATTCTCTCGGTGAGATTCATCCGGATAAAAATTTCTTCATCGTCAATGAATGGGGATTTAGCCACAAGGGAAGGAGATTTATCCATGGCTTCTGCCTTTCAAAAGTCTATGGCCCAGGTCGGCGGCGATGAATAAAAGAAAGATGGAAATAATAGTGGCAATTAAAATGATATAAATCATCTTGACTATATAAGAAATTCGATATTTAGGAATTTCTGCCTGATCCGGCATCAGATGAACTCTGCCTTCAGCAAAGCGCCGGCTGGCTCCGGGATGGCACCGCCCACAGGTCTGAGGAATGTTGGCCGGATGGATGGAAGATTTAGGGTCTGAGGAGGGCCTGATGTCATGGTAGCCATGGCAGCTGGCGCAGTTGGCTACCCTGATATCTCCGTAGCGGGAAGCTGTGCCATGATAAGTCTCAGAGTAGGTTTTCCACCTGGCTGTGAGCATTCCATACTGGCGGGCTATGGCCTGATCATCATGGCACCGGGAACAGACGCTGGCCACTTTGGTGGCATAAACTGAGGAGCGAGCATCGGAAGAGGGTAAAATGTTGTGCTCCAGATGGCAATCCGTACAGACGGGAACATCTTTTATTCCTTTAATGTAATCCAGACCATGAACGCCCTCGAGATAAGCTTGCTGGATACCCACATGACATTGGCCGCAGGTATAAACAATTTTTTTCCTGGAAGTTTTAGCCTCAGGGTCTTCAATGGAGAGGATGTCATGGCTGCCATGACAATGGCTACAGTTGGCTGAAATGGTCAGACCAGCCTTTTCTAAAGCCCGGAAATGAATACTCTTTTCATACTGACGAATGAATTCCTGGCCCCGGGGCGTTTCCACCTGGCCGAGATGACAGCGCTCGCAGGTTCGGGGCAAATTGAGCGGGAAAATAGATGATTGAGGGTCCCTGGCCGGCCGAACCTCATGTCCGCCATGACAATCGGAGCAGTAAACCCGGCCCAGACCCATGGCTGAAGCCCGGGCATGGATGCTCCTTTCCCATTTCTTAAGCAAATCGGCATGACAGGAGGCACAGGCTGCAGGCTGGAGTTTTTCGGCATGAGGAAATTCTTTTACTCCCTTGAGATCCTGGTGGCAATCAAGACAGCTCAGGCCGACCTCGCCATGGATGGAGCTACTTATTTTTTGTTTGATGGTTTCTTCATGGCAGGTCAAGCAATCTTCCTCGGTCTGGCCAGAAGCTATTCGAAAGAAAGAAAAAAATAAAATCAGAAAAAGGCCAGGTAGAAAGCAGATTGGCCTTGCCTTCATCCCTTTTTCCCTTTAAATCGTCCTAACCGACGGATAAAGCCGGGAATAAACCAGATTAAAGTTATAAAAATTGTCAGAATGACCAGGGCTATCAAAATTCTTTCAAGATAAAAGAGGACACCGGGACGGGAAGCTGATGGACCAACATGAATTTTAGTTCTGGCGACACTTTCAGGCATGCCCGAATGACAGCCACTCTGATTACAGGTGCGAACAAGATTAGCTGGATGGATGGAGCTTCTGGGATCAGAAGCCGGCAGGATTTCGTGAGAGCCGTGACAGCTAACACAGGTGGCGACCCCCTTTAAGCCATAGCCGAGAGCAATACCATGGAGGCTTTCAATGAAAGTGGCCACACGGTCAGCCGGGATGCCATACTTCTTCATAATATCGGGCCGGGCATGACAGGTGGCACAGGTTTGAGGGATATTCGTGAAGTAAGTTGAGGAAGCGGCTTCAGAATGGGCAATGATTTTATGCTCGCCGTGGCAGTCCACACAGAGGGGAGCATTGGGGTCACCCTTAAGAGCGGCGATTCCATGAATGCTTTCCTTATATTTAAGAAAAATTTGTTCATGGCAGCGAGCACAGGTTGTAGGTTGCCGGGCCATCAAATGGGGTTCACCGACTCCCTGAATGTTGTGGACACCATGACAATCTGTACAAACGGCCGCAAAGGTGGCCACACCTTCAGTGAAAAGAGCGCGCCCATGAACGGATTGTTTGTATTCCTGATAGGGAGCTTCCCGATGAATGTGATATTTAATTACGACAGCCATATTTTCATGACAGACAGAACACGTGCGAGGTATATTCAAACGATTGACCGTAGACTGGGGATGGCTGGCAGGCAGGATGTTATGTTTGCCATGGCAATCCCAGCAGCGGGCTACATCTCTTTCACCCCTTTCCAGATAAGCCCGGCCATGAACACTGTCCCTATAGCTCAGGGGAGGCGATGGCCGGTCAGGCTGGGATGGCTGGCGATGACAGGAGGCCGTGCAATCAGGCGAAGGCAATTTCTTTTCATGAGGGACAGGCCCTTCTTTTAAAGAAGAAACAGGATGGCAGTCCAGACAACTAAGAGTAGCATGGGCTGAAGAGTTAAAGGCTGATTCGTCAATCTTTAAAGAGGAAGGGAGCGGCGAGAGCTTTCCGTGACAGTTCAGGCAATTTATATTAATAGCGGGGTTTTGAGGGGCAAGGGAACGAGAGGATGCACCTGAAAATCCAAAGACAAAAGAGGCAGAAAAAAATATCAAACTAAAAGAAAATAAAAAAAATGTAATAAATTGTTTTCTCAATATGTTACCTTTTTATTTTGATTTTTATCCTCTTTGACTGAAAATTATTCTGAATCCTGGTGAATTGTTTCCCCAAATTTAGGTCAGTTCTCATTAATTTTGCCACTATCTGCTTCGAAAAAACATATTTTAAAAAACTATTTTCAACTTTTCAGAGCAAGAAAGTGGATTTTACTTCCCGGGAACAGGATGCTTTATTTTCTCCCAGGAGGAAGTAAAATCAAAACTCCGGCCATGAGCATTTTCGTGACAGCTCAGACATTGTTTTTTTATGGCCGCCTCGTTGGGATAAATAATCAGGCCATTTTTCTGAGCCAGCTCCCGATCTTTCATAATATTTAGCTTGCGATACTCACTCCCGGGACCGTGACAGACCTCACAGGTCACGCCTTCAGCCTTGAGCTCCGGAGCTTTATTAAATAAAGGAGCATGGCATTTAAGACATTGCTCATTTTCGGCCGGATTGCTTACGCCAGCACTCTGAGCATAGGTTGCTGCCTGGGGAGAAGATAGAGCCTGAAAGGAAGTGGCATGCTTTGATTTTTCCCAGAGAGGATGCTGCTGCCCCTGCTTTTCCGTTCGATGGCACATGGCACATTTGCTGGCACCTACATAGGTAAAATTGCCCTGAGCGGCCAGAAGAACTATAAAAACTAAGATGGCCAGAAAAAATACCATTATAACTCGCTTCATCTTTCAGCCTCCTCCTTTGATTTTAAAGACAGCCAAAATCAATGTCAATATTCCGATATATTATATTTTTTTTATCGGAAAAATACAAATCAGAAAGACTTTATCTTTAAGGCCCATAGATATATCGACTTTAATCTAGCAAATATTGATGGGGTTAAAGCCCAATCTTTATTTCTGCTAAGCGCCGGTCAGGTCGGAGGAAAAGAAAAATGAGGTCTTCAGGGTTTTTAATGGTTTTAATGGATAGATTTAAAGAATTATCAACCTCCAGCAGTCTGCACAGAACCCGCAGATAAATAAGGCGATTTGAAACTGAATATGGTGCATCTGATTGATATTTCTCTAATTGTCCGCCGCAAAGATGAACTGGCCCGGATTCAAGCTGCTTTTGACAGCCTTAAAATCTATCATTTTGAGCCACAAAAAAGTCTGAAGAACCAAAAATGAACAATAGCTTTCCGGGCTAAATATTTAAACCCGGTTTCGCCTTTCCCTGACCTTTAAAAGCAGGGCTAAGGCCAGAAGAAAAAGAAAAGTGGTCGCAATGACCAGGCCTGTTTTTCGATATCTAATTTCTTTTTCCGCTGCTAGAACCACATTATCCACCAGATTTAATTTATCTGAGGTGGCTTTTATTTTCTCTTCGATTTCAGGGAAGGAAAGGCCATGGATTAGGTTACGAGCTTCGAGAAAGAAAGAATGGGCCTGCTGGAGTTCGTAACGGGCTTCGCTCATCTCCACCCCTTTTTTCTTCACCTGATTCAATCTTGAAGAAAGCGATTCAATCTGGTTTTGCAAAGAATTAAATTTTTCTCTTAGTTTAGAGGCCTGCTGGTAGAGCGATGAATCGGAGGAATGGCATTGAAGGCAAAGATCCTGCTTGCCTCCGGCCAGCATTTCCGCCGAAGGTGAGGTAATTCGATGATTCCCGTGGCAGGCCTCACATTCGGAGATTCGAGCTTCATCAAAAGCTTTCTTGTGAGGGCTCTGGGTAAAAAGTTCAGCCTGGCTCGGATGGCATTGCCGGCAAACATTAGCTACTGAACTTACGCCAGGTGGCAGGGCTCCATGGTTTCCGTGGCAATCGTTACAGGTGGGGGCTGATAGGTCTTTTTTCTCATAGAGAGCCTGAGCATGCACTGAGGCCCGATAATCTTCTGCCTGATTGGTAGCCAGGCCGTAGGGTTTCATCAGGTCAGGGTCAGAATGACAGCGGGAGCAGGTGGAGGCCAGATTCCAGGGAAAGATGGATGACTGGGGCATATTGGCTCGCTGAATCTGATGAACGCCATGACAATCAGTGCAGATAGCCGCCTTCAGGTCACCATTTTTGTAGGCCTGGCCATGCCGGCTGGTCAAGTAAAGCTCAAACTGATCTACCCTTATGCTGGGATTATAGTTTCTCATGTAATTAGCATCGGCATGGCAGGAAGCACAAAGTTGAGGTATCGCCTGACGGGAGAATTTGCCCTTGAAAGATCTGTCTTTGGCTTCTTCAATTTCCTCTTTTAAAGGATTACCTCCATGACAGCTGGCACAGCTAAGACCAAATTGAGCATGAATATCCCTGGAGAAAGATTGAGCTGGAGCCGCTAGAGAGCCCTCAAGCTCAAGATGACAGCTGAGGCAACTATTTCTGGCTGATTGTGCATAAAGAAAACTGGCCAGAAAAATGGGTAAAGAAAGAAGGAAGATTAATTTTTTAAACCATTCTTTCATTTTTTATATCCAGGGAAAAGATAAGTTATCAGGGTAAAAACCAGGATGTAAATGATAACAGTCAGACCGATGACCGTGATCAGTGGATTCTTTTGCTCCTTCTGCCCTTTTCTGTCCCAGTAAGGGACTAAAAGCCAGAAAAAGCAGGCCAGAAGGATAAAGAGAAGAGCTATTTTTTCTCCCTCAATTCCCAGGATATGCCCTGGAACAAGTTTCAATGTCGTGAAGAGAAAGGTGAAATACCATTCTGGCCGGATGCCAGCAGGTGTCGGGGCAAAAGGATTGGCCTTCTCGCCTGTTTCCCAGGGGAAAAAAACACAGAGAAGACCAATTATGGCCAGGACAGTCAACCAGAGAACGCTCTCAGACAGGAAAAAATCGGGGAAAAAAGGGACCTCTCTTACTTTTTTCTGCTTCAGGCCAAGGGGCAGGCTGATACCATGAATCTGAATCAGATAAAGATGGATGCCTAAAAAGAAAAGAGCGGCCAGGGGAAGCAAGGCAACATGGAACCAGTAAAAACGGCTCAGGGTAGCTCCTGAAATCTCCCTCCCTCCCAGAACAAATGTTTTCAGGCTCCCGCCGATTATGGGAATCTGGCCGAGAAGATCAGTCCCCACCCGGGTCGCAAAAAAGGAAAGCTCATTCCAGGGAAGAAGATAGCCACTGAAGCCAAAGGCCAGAAAAATAAAAAGAAGAAATGTGCCGGTAACCCAGGTAATCTCCCGCGGTGGCCGGTAGGCTCTGAGCAGAAAGGTGCTGAACATGTGCACAAAAATAGCTCCAATTAAAATATTGGCTGACCAGCTATGAACAGAGCGAATCAACCAGCCAAATTTTACCTGGCCCATAATGAACTGGATGCTTTCATGAGCTCGATCAATCGAGGGAACATAATGAAGCAGAAGGAGTCCGCCTGTTATAACCTGAATGATAAATAAGAAAAGGCATAGTCCGCCAAAATATTGCCAGTAAGAAAGGGAATGTTTGGGCACAGTTTTTTTTCTCGCCAGCTCGGCTATCTTCGACCATTTAAAACGGTCTTCAAAATAAACAAGAAGCTTATTTTTCCCCTTCGAGCCTGAGGCCATTCTGGACCATCCTCATCTCATGAATTTTATTTTTTCTTATAAAAATTTTTGTCCGTAAATTTTTTCTTAAGGTTCAGCCTCTTTCGCGCCACACCACAATCTCCTCGCCCCTGATTTCCAGATTCAATCTGCGAAGAGGCCGGGGTGGTGGGCCAGAGATAACCTCCCCATTCAGATTGAAGCGTCCATTATGACAGGGACAGAGAAGCGTTTCGGTCGAACTATCATAGCCTACCGTGCAGGTCAGGTGCGTACAAACCGCTGAGTAAGCCAAGTAGTTTCCTTCTCTGGTGAAAATGAGCAGGGCAGGTTCAGCTCCGAACCTGAAGATCTTGGCTGAATTAGGGGCTAATTCTCCTATTCTTGCAGCCACCACCTGTTCCACCACTTCTTCCTTCCGGGGCGTGGGCATTAAGTAGCGAAAGACTGGATAGAGAAGAGAAAGAAAGGTTCCCAGGCCTGAACCTATAAGGAAAAGGTCAATAAATCTTCTTCTTTTCATTTCAGTTGATTTTATCTTTTTGAGTCAGTCTGGCCAGCCATTTTTCCAGGCAAGCAGTAAGCCAGGAATTAATCTGGGAAAAGTTATGGGCACCCAGACTTCGATCAATCTGAATCTGGTTAAAAATTTTCCTGTCCCTTTCCAGCATATCTTTCTCCTCAGGAGAAAGTTCAAGCCCGCCCACCTGCTCGAAGATTGCAGCCAGCCTGGTGGATTTATCCCCGATTTCTTTTTGTTTTTCCTGAAGAACCTGCCAGTATTTTTCCTCATGACATTCAAGGCAGCTCTCTGAATCAGCTCGAATTATCTTTCCTTTTTCCCGGGAATGGCAATTCTGGCAGTCTACTCCGGCTTCGGCCATGGAATCAGGTTTGATCTCCAGGCCGGAAAGATTTCCACCGTGATAAATGATATTTTGAGTTGAATGACAGCCGGCACAGTTTTTAGGACCGGATTCATGATGACAGGAGGCACAGTCGCTTCTGGTTACTACCAGCTGACCGTGTCGGGGAGAAAGACGATGACAGCTCTCGCATTCAAGTTCTGTTTTTTCCAGATGCTGACCATGATTGAAGGCATAGCCAAAGGCTTCTCCTTCGATCGCTTCAATTCCCTGATGGCATTGACTGCAGGCTGGAGAAACCCGATTGGCCGCCTCCCCCACAGCGGGCGCTCGATAGCTGGTGCCAGTTAACTTCATGGCCTCATTGATGAGATTGGAGGCTGCTTTGAGCAGCTCCAGGCTGAAGGCCATGTTATGGACGGCTTTCCCTCTGGCCACAATTTCCAGATTAAAGGCGGCTTCGGCGAGAAGCTTTTTCGCCTGCTCCCTGTCGTTCGGGCTGGCCTGACTTCGACCCAGTTCTTTTTCGGCCTGAAGCAGGGCCTGCCGGATAGTCGAGACCTCCTTCTGAGCTGCTTTTTTCCATTGAGCTAAAAGTCGAGCAAAGCCCTGGCCATGGCAGGTTTCACAGGCCTGGCCAGAGGCTTCCAGGGTTTGCCCCGTAACTGATTCGGCCTTTGTTTTTTCATGGAGCACGTGGCAGGCCTGACAGCTCAGCCCTTTTTCCAGCTTAATCGAAGACAGGGAATGAACCGTGCCCTTGCCTCCCTGACCCTGATAAAGAATTTTTTGAGCCTGATGAAGATTCTGATGGCAGGTCCGGCAATCGGCAATAGTTTCTATCTCTCTAATGATTTTATGCTGAATTTCGAGATGACACTGATTGCATTCAATTTTATGAGCTGTAATGTGAGTTGAATGAATTAAATCAGTTTCATCGTAGCGGTCGAGTCTATCGCGTTCAAAATGGCATTTATAACAGTTTTCTCGGGGAACAGCTCCATCGCCCACGATGACCTGAGCATGGCAGCGCTGGCAGGGCAGATTGTTCTTAAGGGCTAACTCGTGATCATGACGGGCTTTGCTGGCTCGGAGGTCTTCTGATTTATGGCAATGGAAACAATCGGCAATGCGGGGATAATGCTCGCTCTGTTTAAAATGACAGATAAAGCAGGTGCTTTCGGTGACGGTTATGTGTTCCCCCTGAACAATCTGGGAATGACAGCTGGTGCAACGAAGTTTCTTCCCCCGTCGCAGGTCTTCAAAATGAATTTTGTGGTCAAAGACAACTGTTTTAAATTTAACTTTTCCCTCGAGCAAGCGCTTATCGTGACATCCTGGCCTGAGGCAGGCTTCATCGGGAATTTCAGCCCAGGGCTTGGATTTCAGGTAGAGTTTAGTCCAGTAGCGGCCGACCTGGAGCAGGCCTTCAATTTTTGCCCTGAATTTGGATCTCAAGCCAGGGGGATAATGGCAGATCTGACATTCAATCTGACCATGGGAAGATATCTTCCAGCTTTCATAAAAGGGTTTCATATAATGACAGACAGAGCAGAAACTGCTGCGCGAGGTTAATTCAGCTGAAACCAGGAAAATCAAGAAAAGAAGACCGAAGGCCAGCAACCACCAGCGCCATCTCCTTTTCCTGTCAGCTTTCATTTTAATCAGTCCTGGTCAGGAGACTCATCAGGCGTAGCTGTGTAATCCAGAGATGAAATAGTTCACACCAAAATAGGTAAAGAGAGCCGCCAGAAATCCCAGGACAGCAATCAGGGCAGAGCGTTTTCCTTTCCAGCCCATAACAATCCGCGTATGGAGATAAAGGGCATAAACAAACCAGGTAATCAGTGACCAGACCTCCTTTGGGTCCCATCCCCAGTATCTTCCCCAGGCGACATTGGCCCAGACCATACCAAAGACTAATCCGCCCAGAGTGAAAAGGGGGAAACCGATGGCAATGGCCTGATAGCTGAGAGCATCAAGCTTTTCTGGCTCCATAGCCGGATTTATCCTATGTCCAGCTTCTTTTTTTCGAAGAGCGATCAGGTAGAAGATGCTGGCCACAAAGGCTAAAGCAAAAAAGGCTTCTCCCAGTAAGGTAACCGAAACATGGAGCCAGAGCCAGTAACTTTGCAGAGCCGGGACGAGAGGAGCTACGTCTTTGGGCATAAGGGGGGAAGAGGCCAGAGCCATCAGGGCAATAACTATAAGCATAAGATAGCCGCTCAAGCGATAGGCCCGGAACTTCCTTTCACTCAGGATCAGAACCAGAACCGTCGACCAGGAAAGGAAAGAAAGGGATTCATACATATTGGTAAAAGGCGCATGACCGCTCTCTATGGTTCTGGCGATTAAAGCCAGTGTCTGCAGACTAAAGCCGATGATAGAGAAAATGGAACCAGATCGGGCCAGTTTCTCTCGAGACGTAAAATTGCTGGCAAAATAGAGAATAAGAGCGAGAGCGTAGGAAAGAAAGGCTAAAGGGGAAAAAAGGGCTTCCTTCATTATTATCTCCCTAAAGAACAATTTATTTCAAATAAGACTGAGCTTAATAGAAAAAATCTTGATGCGATGCTTCTCCAGAAAATCTGAAAATCTAAAAACAGCCTGAATAACCTCATTTAAAAAACACAGAGCCTGAATATTCTGGCTAAAGTATTAATTATTTTCATCAAATCTTTAACCACTCCTTCCATCTGAGCTCAAAATATGCAAAAAGTCTTTTTATTCTTTATTATTTTTATAGAAATAATAGGAATAATTCAAGTCCCGGAAAAATTATTTTCTGGTTTTCAGGCGAAGCTCTTCAGCCATCTCTTTTATTTCAGTCAGTGAGCGCACCATTTCGCTCCAGCCATACCACAGAGAATAATCAGGGTTGTGATGAAAAGCTCCCTGGAAGGTCCTCATTCTATGTTCCAGGAACATGACAAAAAGTTTCTGCTCAATGACGGTGGGCGCATCATGAAAGGTTAAAAGGTCAGGGAAATTATAGGCATAATTTTTAGGTTTGGCCATCAGACCATCCCGGTAAAGGGCGGCCACAATTCTGATGGCTTCGGCCATGAGTTTATCCGCCTCCCTGATAAGCCTATCACCTTTTTCAAGCTCGGCGCGGGCAAAGGTCGTTGAATGGCAGCTGCTACAGACGCCAATCATTTTATCTCTTTCCTTCTGCCAGTCTTCCTGATTCAGGCGAGCCACATCCGCCGCCTTGACTATTTCCAGCCTGGGTGTGGGCTTGCCCGTGGGGTCAAGAACACCCAGGGCTTGGAGGATAGTCACCCGGTCATCGGCCCAACTTTTATCCTCAGGCAGGGGAAGCCTGACCGCCAGAAAGCCCCAGGCTGTTCTGACTTCGTGGTCGCCCTTGGGCATATGACAGGTCTGGCAGGTAGGCGCAGCCGCATTTTCGGGCAAAATCCTGTTCTGTTTGAGCAGGAAGCGAACCCCGTGCTTGGAGGTAGAATACATCTCCCACTGGGGATGGTCAAAACCCATATGGCAGGTCTGGCAGGCCTGGGGTTGACGGGCTTCAGTCACGGAAAAGAGATGACGGGTATGGCAGGCATCACAGGAAGCCAGGCCAAAGCCACGGCCTGAAGCCTGAATTTCTTTTATTTCGGCTTCACTTTTAAGGCCAATTTTATGGCAGCCCCCACAGCCTTTCATCCCTTCCATTAAGGCCATCGGCTGCCAGTGAGCCGTGGGCATGGCCTTCATGGCTGCCCAGCCCAAAGCATGTTTCCCCTTCTTGAACTGATTGACTTTTTCTTCATGACACAGAGCACAGGTTTCAGGAGTGGGGATCCTGGCTCTGGCGGCATCATCCATGCCCTTATGTTCCTCCCCATGACAGACCTGACAACCGACATCCTGACGGCCATGCTGACTTAAAAGCCAGTCAGAGACAATAAGAGGGGTCTGGTTTTTATGACAGTTAAGGCAATTCTGAGCCACCAGCCCGGAAAAAATCATCAGAAGAGAAATGAAAATAAAAATCATCAGCCGGAAATAGCTCCCTTGCCTTTTTTCCCATTCAGTCACTGGCATATTTCCCTTCCCTCCCACGCTTTTTATTTCTTTCTATCAGGATAGACTGGAACTGTCAATTCAAAATTTATCGGCCTTAAAAATTAAATTTTTGTAATATGCGTCTTATCCCCTTTGAAATTCCAATTAGCTTTTAGGACAAACTCGGATAACTCTCTTCAACCACAGGACCTTTCTTAAAGCGTCCTTTTTAGAATTTATCGCCAGGTATAACGCGAGATATTGCCTCCGAGATGTTCTATGGAGTCGACAAGAAGCTGGGCTATGTAACGGGAATTGTGGACGTAGCCACATGGTTCCTTCTTGCTCAATTGAAAATTATAGGCTGCCCTCAGTAGAGGTGCATCAAAAAGATACCTGTTAGCCATGGTTGTCTCATTGGCGTCAGCCCGACCATTATTATTTAAATCTTTGAAAAAGTAAGGGTAAATGTTTTCATCATAGACCAGGGGCAGGCCAAAACGAGCCGCCGAATAGGTTCTCATCTGGGCGTAGAGAACTTCCTCAAGACCTCTGATTTCATCCTGGACGGACTCACTGCGGTTACCATCGCCATCATAGTCGGGGGTTGAGGCTGGCCTGATGCCAGAGAATTCAAATTTTTCTGGATCAGCCCCTGGATGGGGCTGAGCAATATCCTGACCATGACAGCCGACGCAGTCCTTAGGATTGGGTGAGGAAACATTATGAAAAATCATATCCTCGGCACTGCGAGTTCTGTTAGGACTGTTTGTGCCCATGTGACATTCGACGCAGGTATCGAAGCGACCTAGGTGATTCGGATAGATTCGACGGGTATTGTAAATTTTATTGGGAAATTCGTAGCCGCCATGAACCTCAGAGCCAAAGAAGACAGCCGCTGAAGGATAATAATGAACATTGATGAAACCATAAGGACCTGGAGAAGCAGCAATGGTACTATCTACGGTAATCTTGGCGGCTCTTCCCTGATGGCAGTTCAGGCAAAGATTGGAAGAGTCGCCCAGACTACGAACGTCGCCAGAAGGGAAGGTGACAGCGCTGACCGTTCTTAAAGAAGGAGGACTGGTATGGCAGGTGGTGCAAAGAAGGCCATTAGAAATGGGCATATTGATATCAATGGTGCCCTTTTGCAGAAAATAAGGGAGCCCTTCGGCCGTATGACACTTGGCACAGGTAGAAGGGACAGCCCCTTCCGCATCCCAGTGGCGCCAGGCTTCAGAAGAACCATCGAAATGACCCTCATCTGTCCGGTGTAAACGGCTGAGATCCACATAGTTGTTCAATTTTTTATTCAGGTCTTCAATGGAGTCATAAAGGAGCTCAAGATGATATTTCCCGTTATGGGCAAAGCCAGCCGGATCCTTTTTGCTCACCTGGAAATTATAGGCTGCTCTCAGCAGCCGGGGTGAAAAGGCATTATAGCGATTAGCCGTGGTCACCTCATCCGAATCAGGCAGGCCATTGCGGTTCTTGTCTATAAAGAAATAGGGATAAGTGTGTTCGTCATAGACAATAGGCACGCCGATGACCTCACTGGCATATTTTTTTATTACGTCATAAAGCATCGCCTGAAGATCAGCGATTTCATAATAAATGCCCTCTTTTATATTGCCGTCACCATCATAATCGGTCAGAGAAGCCCAGTAGCGAATATCCTTAGGATCTTTGATCCCGGTATGACAGGTGTTGCAGGCCCTCAGGTCAACTTCCAGCGAATGAGGATGATGACAGGTGATGCAGGCATTATAGCCAGGGATATGGACGAAGCGAGCATCATAGCTTTTACCAGCATATTGATAGCCTCCCTTAACCACGGTGCCAAACTGGGAGGCTGCCGCGGCATAATAATGAATGTTCTGGAAACTCAGAGCAGGGGTTGGAGTATCATCACTGGCTACAGCCGCGGTGGTTATGGCTGTATCGACGGCGACCGTAGAACTTCGACCCTGATGACATTCCATACACAGACCCTCTGGACCGAGGCCTTTTACCTGAATTCCGGAAGGAAAGGTTACAGCAGGCCTTTCGCGAAGAAGGCCATTTTCAGGGTCGGTGTGGCAAACCTGGCACTCCACGGTGGTGCCAATGGGGGCTGCTTTATCCACCTTATCAGGACTTGATCCATCAGCTCCCAGAAAATCGAGAAAGCCCGGGGTGCTGTGACATTTAGCGCATGTGGCCGGGATTTCAGCGGGCGAAGCTGTATTCCAGTAATTAAAGGCAGTTGCATTTTTATCGGCATGCCCTGAAAGTTTCCAGAGTTTTTCTGCTTTCGATTTTCGGGAAAGAAGATCAACCTGGCCATTGTCGCCGCTCAGGACAAAAAGAGGGACAAAAGCCAGGGCAATTAAAGCCATCAAAATAAAAGATAGCCTTTTTTTCATAGGAACCTCCTTAAGTCAGGCGAGGTCAATTCACCTTTCTCCATCCCAGCGAGCTCCGAAGGAAATTTCCAGGATGCTGGCTCGATAATCATTGAACCCCGAATTTTTTTCTTTAAAATTCCAGTATTTATATGTGGCCTTTAAAAGAAAGCCCTGGGGCAGGAGGTATTCGGCCGAAACTTTGGCTATGGTCCGATCTATAGGCCAGAAACCACGATTCAGGTACTGGCCGAGCATAAATTCCAGCCTGAATTTCTCAGCGGGCAACAGGCTTAAATTTAAATCATAAAGGGTTGATTTACCCTTATATCTAACAAACCAGGGGAAGGAACCGGCCGGACCTGTCCAGAAAGGACGATACTCAACGCTTCGATCAGCCCGATGTCTGAGATTAAAAAAGGAGACGCCCGCTGACAGGGTGGCCTTACCGAGCCCATAATTTAATCTCAAGGTTCCCTGGTCCCGGTTAGATTTCCACAGATTCTCAAAGATTTCGCTTTCAAGGCGGTAAATCAGGTAAGAGCCTTGAAGCTGAAAATTTTTATAGCGCCACCGGGTATCTATTTTGAATCTGCTGGTGGCTGTGGGTGAAATAAGAGTGAAGGGCTCATCCTGATCGGCACGCTGATAATCCAGTGCCAGTTTAAAAGCCTTTGAGGGTTCGAAGCGGAAATGGCCAAAAAGACCTTTGTTCTGAGTCTTACTTTCATAGGTGGCCGTTTCTAATTCCTTTAGTTCTCTGGATTCATAACGGTAGCCTATGGTGAGGTCAGTTCGCGGAGAAATCAGAAATTGAAGGCCGGTTTCAAGGCCTATGAGGTCATAACCAAAATTAAGCGATTCTTCTTCTCCATTGATGATCATCGTACCATCCTGGTCGAAGCGATGATAGCGAAATGTCGAGACCAGGGCCAGGCGGTTAAAGAGAAGGTAAGAAGCATTGAGATCGTAAAGCTTTAGATCTCGCTTAAACTCACCTTTTCCCTGATCAGTATAGGCAAAAAGCCAGCCTAAATAATCTACACCCTGGGCTTTTTCCTCATAGTCAAGGTCCATATCCAGGTTTATCAGCCTGGCCGAACCGGACAAAAGAAGACTGGAAAGGGGACGGAAATTGAACATAAGGCCATGGCTGTAGGAGCGGAAACTGTAGGGCTGATGGAGAGAAAAAAGGCTCAAAGAGGAGGGATAGAAAGCAGTGGGTCCGCCATCAGCATATCCGGGAAGAAACAGATAATTGGTCGTCTTAAAATCGTGAATTTTTTCTTCCAGAACCAGGGATAATGGTTTTGTCTTGAAGCTTAGGGCCAGGGTGCCGAGCCGGGAATCCTCATCAACTGGCTTTTCCATCTCGAATTCCACCCGATTTATATCCAGGGTGGGGGTGCTGGTGCCGCGGCGGGTGAAGCGTTCATAACCCAGAGTTATCTCCAGATTTCGCGCAAGATAGAAACGAAGTGTGCCGTTATCACTTCTCCGGTCAAAATCAAGAGTATAAGGGTCATATAGAGTTCCTCCAGCCTGATGGAGGTCGTGATAAAAGTAGGTAGCTTTCTTTCGTTCGTACTGGAAACTGAAGCGACCTGTTCGGGCCACAACCAGGTTAAAAACTTCGAAGGGGTCGCCGCCGAAATTCTGCAGGTTCAAGGAAAGGCGGTCAATGATTCTGGCCTGATCCCCTTCAGGGGAATAGGCCAGGGAAAAATGAAACAACCTGGCTCCCTCCTCTAAATTAATGTCTTCTTTGTATTTAAATTCAGTCCCGGAAATATCAACCAGGCGGTAACCGAAAAGGAAAGACCATTTCCAGGGTGAGGCATTTTCTGCCTGAAGGGAAAGTGAGCTGAGACTGAAAAAAAGAACCAGAATGATTAATAACCACAATGTTTTTTTCATTGTTTCCTCCTATTTTAAAAATAGGCGATTGAGATTGGAGCCGTGGATGGCCACATGACAGGTGGTGCAGTTGGTTGTCAGGGAAGTGAAGCGGCTGTGCCAGGCCGGCGCTTGCGTATGACAGCTGAAACAGAGATCGGCTACACTCTGCTGGGCTAAAAGATGCCGGTTGGGCGAGCCATGGGGGACATGGCAGGCAGTACAACCTTCGACCTGGTTTGCCCCGTGTTCATAGAGATAGGGACCTCCCTTTTCCACATGGCATCGCAGGCAGGTTTGCTGTTTAAAGCCGGCCAGCTGCTGACCGGTGGCCGGTTTATGAGGATCATGGCAGGAAGTGCAGGTTAGAATTCCTTCTCTGAGGCGATGACGCTCATTGAGATTGAACTCAGCCATGACATCCTCATGGCAAATAGCACAGGTTTTTGGGGCTAAATTAGTCTGGTTTTCAGGGTCAGCATGAACGGCATGGCAGGCTGTACAATCCAGGCCACTCCGACCATGGGAACTGGCGGCGAAAAAGCCAGCCTCAGCGTGATGACAGCTCAGACAAACTTTATTTTTTGCCGCTGATTTCTGTTCAGGAGTAAAGGAAAAAATGGATTCTCTTGTTCCTTCCTGAAGATGCTTTTCAGCCCCCTGATGACAGGCTGTGCAATTTTCGTTCTGGTGCGAAGTTCGCCCGAAAGCTTTGACCACGGCCTCATGGCAGGCGGAACAATCTTCCCTGGATTGAGCCGACATAGAAGGTTTACCCGCTCCCAGAAAAAGCACGACTCCTGACAGGACAATGACGGGAATTATCAATAAAGAAAAGACCTCTGAAGACAAAAAATTCTTTCTTCCGTGCAAGGGCATCCTCCTTTTTCTGATTTCCGGATAAATTCCAGACTGGTTTATAGAAAGCCCTGAAGTAGCGGATAAGATCGATCTTATTAAATTTGGCTGAAGAAAAGCCAGCCTGAGAAAAATTTGCGCTCTCGACTTCAGGCCAAATTTCATGCCAATTTATCCCATTATTCATATAATTTTTATAAAATAAATAATATTTGTGTCAAGCATTTTTTAATTAAAAGACTGCTTTTAATTAAAGGACTGCAGCCAGCCTTTCTTATTATGATTTTTTATTTTTATTTGAATTTTTAGGAATATTTTTGAAGGGCCTATCTGCAGGGAAGAGAAGAACATATCCAATCTGGCTTTCTCCAGAGATGCCATTTCCTCTGAAAATAATGCCTTTTAGTTTTCAGGCCACATCTTCAGATAAGCAAAATAAAATCAAATTTTATTGACCATCTTTTTTTGATAATCATTTTGGCCAATAATCTTTAGGGCAAAGCTTAACCCGCAGGATTTTCCTTTTTCTTATTTACTGTATTTAAGGCAAGAGCGAGCTCTCTCTCTTGTTATTTTTATTTGATCTTGCCTTCTCTTTCTTGTTTATTTGTTTATTTCCAGTCCAGAAGTCTTTTTTGCCCTTCAAGTTTTTTTATTCCGGTAACATCCTGGATAACTTCAATCGTTCCCAGATATTCGCCTTTATCGTCCCTCACCGGAAAGTAGCGAATGTGAATGAGGCGGTCCCCGGAGTTAAGCCAGAATTCAGCCACCTCCCTTTTCCCTTCCTTGAAAGCCCTTAAAATTTTCTCCACGAGATAAACACTTTTGGGAGGATGGCAGAGCTGGACAGGCCGGCCGATGACAGATCGGGAGCGAGCAAATATCTGGTGGTTCTTGGAATAAAATTTAACTCTATCTTCCCGATCAATAAAACTGATTTCAAAGGGAAGGGTCTTAAAGATTTCACTTATCTCTCTGGGAGAAAGGAAACCTACGTCAACTTCAAAATCACCCTCTTTTCCTGGCCTGGTTTTATCGGTTTCAAGCCGCTGGCCTCTCAGAGCCATCTGGACTTCCGGGGGAAGGGAAAGAATCTGTTCAGCGGTCAGCGAGGCCTCAATTTCATAGGGTTGAAGGGGACGAACTTCCGGATGCCACTCGTCAGCTGGAGCAAACTTATAATAGCCAAAAATTTCTTCCTGCTGTTTTATGGCCAGCCATTCCCCTTCACTCAGAAGGGCATAAACCGCGGGGTAAAAAATATTATTTTCCCGGAAAACCATTTCCACCAGGCCGGAGGAGACATCCTCAACTTTTTTCCTGATTCTTTCCACAAACTCAGGCCAGCCCATTTCGTTTTCTGTGGCCAGGAGACGGGCCAGGCCTTTAAGGGCATATCTATTCTCATCATGCTTGGTCCATAAAACAGTGGGGACAGCCGTTATGCCTCTCCTTTCGAGATAAGGAAAAATTAACATTTCTTCCCGGGCATAATGGGTCCGGCCAATCTCTTTTAATTCATCCACCAGCTCCCTCAGGGAAATTACCCACTCCACTCTTTTAAGTTCATCCTCAGAACTGGCTAAAGAACTGGCATAAAAGGAAAGCATCTCGGCGTCCCTGGTTATCCTGTCGTTTTCCAGATAGAGCGTATGCAGGGGATGGCCGGAGGGGATTTTATGGAGATCCAGGCCTCCACTTACAGCTTCCCGGAAAAGCTCCACATGAATGTCGCACATTTTGGCTATTTCTTTGGTGGATATCCCTTCTTTCACCAGTTCCTGCTCCACGAGGGGAATTTCCAGGGGAGTAAGGCCCCTTAAAACTTCTTTGAATTGTTCTTTAAGCTCCTCGACACTTTTGCCCGCATGAAGCTGCCTTAGCAGGTCCTTTAAAATTTCTTTTTTGGCTTCTTTATTTTTCAGAAGCTCAGACATCCTGTCCTCCTTTCAAGCCTTTTTTAATTGTCTCAATTCGGCTAATAAGGCCTCAAACTTTTCCTCGGAAAGATGGCCAAGCTTTTTAGCCTGGCCGAGAGTTATGGTTTTGGCTAAGGTTTTTCTGAGGATGGGGTTTTTTATGGGCGAAAATCCATATTTTGCCAGAATTTCTATGGACTCAGGATATCGGGCCACCAGCTGGCCCACATTGGTTTTTTCATCAATAGTTATATCCTGACTGAACTCTTTTTCTGCCTTTTCTATCTTCCCCCCGGAGATTCTGACGATGTAATTCTCACCGACTTTCTGGCTTTCCATTTTCAAATTCAGTTGCTTAAGAGTCTCTACGATCTCCTCTCTATTCAGGATAAATTCGATACTTTCCCCTTCCTTCAAATCGGAAATATTTTCTCCGATCGTCGTCATGATGTCTTCTCTTTCCATTCCCCTTAAATCCATCACTCCTCTGCTCATCTCTAACCTCCTCTTTGAGCCTCCAAATATAATCCGGAACCAAAAAACAGAATATTGATGCTTTCATTTTATGCTCCCATCTGGAATTAATCAATGGATAAATGATTTAATTTCTAATATTTTAATCAACTCAAAAGCAAAAATTCTTCCTGATCCAGATTTTTGTTCAGGCCATGAAGGCAGGCCAAACAGACAGGAGGATCGTCGATTATTCTAAGTATTTTAAGCTAAGGAAAGCAATCGCGGAAAGAGAGTGGTTAAATCAGACAGGACTTCTTGCTGGAATAATTTTTTCTGCTTCAGCCAGTTTTTTCGGGGTAAAAACATGGCCTTTCCAGGAAGCTGATAGGCAATTCAGCCTGAAAGAGGTATTTCTGTCTGGAAGAGATTTTTCTATAAGAAAAACCTAATAAATCTAAATGAAATAAAAGAGAGACAACCAGGTTTCTTGTAAAGCCCTGATTTGAAACTTTTTTATGAGCCCTCCTCTAACTCAAATTTTCCAGCTTCAGTGAGAAAAGCCAGAAGAATTTTTAAAAGGAAAAAAATAAATTATTTTAAAGGAATAAAAGGGAAAGTCTTACCGGCAAAGCTGAGCGAACCATGATCATCAACGATGATGGCCCCGTAGTCAGGATAAAGAGATAAAAGTTTGCTGGCATCTTTCAGGACAAAAAGCGCTGTGGCCAGGGCGTCGCAAATGGTAGCCTGGGGACCAATCACAGTGACGCTCTGTTTTCCCCGGGCAGGAAAACCAGTTCTGGGATCAAAAATATGATGATATCTCACTCCTTTGATTTCAAAATAGCGCTGATAATCGCCCGAAGTGGCCACCGCGAGATCGCTAATCTCAAGAATCCCCAGAAAGCCAGATTCCCGAGGATGTTTAATTCCGATCCTCCAGGCCTGATTATCAGGATTTTTCCCGAAACAAATTAAATCTCCGCCCGCATTGATAAAACCGCGGCTTATACCCTCTTTCTTTAAGGCCTGGAAGGCCTGATCCAGAGCCCAGCCCTTGGCTATGCCTCCCCAATCAATAATGACTCCTTCAGGTACTACTAGCCGGCCTTCTCTTTCGACAATTTTTTCCAGACCGACAAAGTTTAAAGCCCGGCTAATCTCTTCCCTTTGCGGGACCCGATAGCTCTTCGAGCGAAAGCCCCAGATTTCCGTCAGAATGCCCACCGTCAGATCAAAAGCTCCCTCTGAGTCTAAATAAATTTTTCTGGCCAGACGAAAAAGCTGACGAACTTCTTCGGAGGAATAAGCCTCAGCCCCGGGAGAAAAAAGATTTTCAGTCCGGGTAAAAATATTTCTTATCGTGGTGACGGCAGACGTAAACTCTTCTTCTTTTCCATATATTTTGACATCACAAATGGTATCAAAAAAAAGAAGGGAAAGATCGTGCCAGCGGACCGCAGGCCGGCAGGCAAAATAAAAAATAAAATTAAAGATAAAGAGAAAAATTAAAAAAAGGAGGGGAGCCTTCTTGGTCAAAGGCACTTAGCCAATAACTGCGTCCAGCCCACTTCGGCCTTCTATTTCCATTAAGAAATGGTTGGGCGCACAGATGATTCTTTCGCCCGCAAATTTTATGGGAGTGGAAGCCTGGCAGATGTGATGGCGGCAGGTAGAATCTTCAACCCAGGCCTGGCCATTTTCCACTTTAAAAACAACCCGGCCGAAGCCAGTGTCAATGGTCCGGCGCACCGACTGAGCCAGAGGCAGTCTTTCCACCACCTTACCATCAATTCTTATCGCCAGATTTTTCCCTTTCTGAAGAGAAGCGAAGGAAGGAGTCAAAGATAAAATGGTTAAAGATCTTGTTTCTGGCCTGGCTTGCATCTGCTTCCAGAAAGAGAAAAGTCTGGAGGAGCGGAGGTCCCGAATCCGGCCCTCCTGAATTAAGGTAAAGGAGGGTCGAGCCGAAGCCGTTAAATAAACAAAATTTATGAGGACTTCTGCCTTTCTTTCCGGAACAAGATTCATTCCTATATCCTTCAAGCTCGAAGCGAGCTCTTTCTGCTGGGGATGAGGACCGGCAAAGCCGATTCTCCGTCCAACAGGAAGACTAAGATGCTCCAGTTCACTCAGCAAGAAAGGTAAATCTTTATGGGGTTCAGCAGAAATTAAAAAAAGTTCACTGTGGGGCTGACCACTTTTCTGGTTAATGATAATGGGGGAAACAAGGGAGGTAGTCAGAACGATTTTAATGAATTCCCTTCTATCCATAGATGCCTCCATTTTCATTTAAAATGGCGCGAATAACGGGAAAAACGCAATTTTTTGGCCGGCGAAAAATCTTCGAGATGATAATTGAAGCCAGCCCGGCTCCCAGAAAAAAACCCAGAACGCCCGCGAGAGAGGCTGGAAGACCTAAGGAGGTAGAGAGTACGGTCCCGAGAATAGCTCCAGCCAGTGAAACGAGAATTAGCAGGCCAAAAATAAAAATAAGCTGACGGGAATAGGTGGTTTCTGGCACTTCAATCTCAACCAGATCTCCTGGCTTAGCCGCCAGAGGATTGAGCACCCGGAGGAGGGTTTGCCCTGATTCCTTGACGGTACACAGAGCCCGGGCAGCGCAGCTGTGACAGGCCTCCCTGGGCTGGACAAGAACTTCAGCATAGGGACCATCAATTTTTTTCACCAGGGCTTCGTCTCTCATGCTTCAGCTCTCATTTCAGTTTTTTCAGCTTCTTCCCTTTCTTTTTTCAGCCGGCCGATAGCTCCGGTCGGGCATTTTTCTATAGCGGCTATTTTTTCCGCCGGAATTTTCTTCCAGTCAGTAATCTTAGCTAAGTTGGACTCCATTATTATAGCCTCGGGGCAGGCCCGGACGCAAATATTGCAGGCAATGCAGGCATTTTTGCAGACCTTGCGGGCCACAGCCGGTCGATCCTTGGAACGACAGAAAACAAAGATATTTCTTTCCAGGGGATGAAGTTCAAGCAAACCGCGCGGGCAGGCCTCAACGCATTTACCGCAGCCAGTGCATTTTTGCTCATCAATTCGAGGCAGGCCATCATCGCCCAGCCGCATGGCGTCAAAGGGGCAGGAACGGACACAGTCACCAAAATGCAGGCAACCATAAGTACAGAGCTTATGGCCACCAAGAAGATGGGCAGCCAGACAGGTCGCCGGCCCGGTATACTGACTCCTGACAGGGGCGGCCTCATGAGTTCCCCGGCAATGCAAACGGGCCACTTTCTTAATTACTTCTAAACTTTCTTTACCTAGGATAGCTGCCAGACGCCTGGCCACTTCATTACCACCCACAGGGCAGGCATTGGTTTCAGCTTTACCCGCGACCAGAGCCTCAGCCAGGGCCTGACAGCCGGCAAAGCCACAGGCGCCACAATTGGCCTGAGGCAGAACCGCCGCAATTTCTTCCAGGCGAGGGTCAACCTCAACCCTCAGTTTCCGATAAGCCAGGACCAGACCGGCTGAGAGAACAAAGGCAATGAGGCCCATGGTAATTATTGGCACAAGAAGACTCATTTGATTATCCCCGAAAAGCCCATGAAGGCCAGTGATATGATTCCGGCTGTAATCAGGGCAATAGCGGCTCCCCTTAACGGCCGGGGAACATCGGCCAGCTCGAGCTGCTCGCGAATGGCCGCCATAAGGACAATGGCCAGGGTAAAGCCTATCCCTGCCGAGACTCCAAAAACTACTGTTTCCAGGAAATTATAATTCTTCATGGCAGCCAGAAGGGCCAGACCCATGATAACGCAATTGGTGGTGATGAGAGGAAGATAAATTCCCATAGCCTGATAAAGAGGCGGACTGACTTTGCGGATAAACATCTCCACTAGCTGGACCAGCGCTGCGATAACCAGGATGAAGGAAACAATCTGTAAATAATCGAGACCATAGGGAATAAGAATCCAGTGGTTAATCATCCAGGAGGAAACGGCCGTCAGGCTGAGAACAAAGGTCACGGCCATGCCCATGGAAATGGATGGGCCTATCTTCCGGCTAACTCCGAGATAAGGGCAGAGGCCAAGAAAATAATAGAAGACAAAATTATTTATTAAAACAGCCGAGATAAAAATAATCAGCAGATTCATGGCTGTCTTCGCCTTTCCTTAATTTTAAATTCAATAAAATTAGAAATAGCTATGATCAGACCAAGCATGATAAAGGCACCTGGTGGCAGGAGCATGACCACCCAGGGTTCAAACCACTGGCCCAAAATCTGAGCCCCCAGGATAGTTCGGTTGCCAAGAAGTTCCCGGATAAAACCCATCAAAAGCAGTGTCAGGACATAGCCACCACTCATGCCCAGAGCATCAATGAGGGAAGGCCAAACTTTATTTTTGGAAGCAAAGGCCTCAGCTCGACCAAGGATAATACAGTTAACCACAATCAGGGGGACATAAGGACCCATGGCCTTGGAAAGCTGAGGGAAATAGGCCGCCAGAACCCGGTCAGCAATCGTCACAAAGCTGGCAATAATAACAATAAAAGAGGCAATGCGGACCTGATTGGGAACAATTTTCCTGACAAGGGAAACGAGAAAGGAGCTGAAAACCAGGACAAAGGTTACGGCCAGCCCCATGGCTATCCCATTGATGACAGCATTGCTGACTGCCAGCACCGAGCACAGGCCAAGAAGCTGCCGGGTAACTGGATTTTCCGGCCACAGGCCTTTAAAAAATTCCTGTCCTATGGTTTTCTGAGCCATGGTCAATTCATACCCGATAATTTGCCTTCAGTTTTTAATTGCCTGGCCTTTTTTATGGCCTCATTAACAATATTTAAAACTGCTCTGGAGGAAATAGTGGCTCCTGTTATGGCATTAACTTCGTTCGAAGCCAGGGCGCCCGGCTCCTTTACGGGCGGTTTTCGAAGTGTCAGCTCCTTCGTGCAATCCCGGTTCTGCCAGTAACGGAGAAAATCTTCTTCACTGGTAATCTTGGCTCCCAGGCCAGGAGTTTCCTTCTGCTCAATTATCGTCAGGCTCAAAACAGTTGTCAGTTCCGCGTTAACGCCAATTTCCAGAACGATTTTATCCTGAAAACCCGTGCCAGCTGCTTGAAGGGCATAGCCTAAAAGATGACCTGCCTCATCCCTGTCCTCAAAGACAGCAAAATCGCGCTCTTCATAAATCATTTTGACTGATCTGGCTCCTGGAACCACCTTGAGCGCGGCCATTTCAATCTCATGCCTCTTATTAAAAATAATGCGCTCTTTTGTTACCTGGCCCACAATGGCCAGAAAACTTCCGGAAAGGAGGCCCACCGCGGTGAGGACGACTATCATCCGGGTGCTGAGGTTCATCTCTTTGACCTCCTTTCACCCAGGATACGTGGTCTGAGGTAATGATTGAAGAGGGGAACGAAGGTATTCATCAGGAGAATGGAATACATGACTCCTTCAGGCAGGCCACCAAAGAGTCGGATAATACCAATCAAAAGACCAATGCCGCAGGCATAGAGCCAGGTGCCGGCAGGCGTTATGGGCGAAGTTACCATATCAGTGGCCATAAAAAAGGCTCCAATAATGAGACCTCCGGCCAGAAGATGAAACTGGGGTGGAGCGTAGCGACCGGGATTGATCAGCCAGAAAAGGCCGGTAAAAAGACTTAAAGTGACAATTATGCCCAGAGGAATTCGCCAGTCTATAGTCTTTTTTATCAAAAGATAAAGAGCGCCCAGAAGAAGGGCCGCCGCTGAAGTTTCGCCCAGACAGCCGCCAACATTACCCCAGAAGAGGTCTTTAAGAGGAGTTAAAGTTCCCAGAGCCAAAGCATTCTGAAATTTCCAGTTGGCGAGAGGTGTAGCGTAAGTCGCCAGATCTACGTGCACTGTCACCGGTGGTACCCAGGTGGTCATAGCTACCGGGAAGGCAGCCTGGAGAAAGGCCCGGCCAACCAGGGCTGGATTAAAAATGTTATGGCCGAGGCCACCATAAACCTGTTTACCTAGGCTGATGGCAATTAAAGCTCCGATGACGGCCATCGCTGGGGGGAGAGAAGGTGGCAAAGTTAAAGCGAGGAGAAGACCAGTAATGGCAGCTGAGCCATCAAGGACTGTCTTGAGGGGTTTACGGCGGACTAAAAGGCATAAGGCTTCTGTCATCAGAGCTGTGGTCGTGGAAATAAGAATTAAGATGAGGGCTCGCCAGCGAAAGAAATAAATGGAAGCCGCCACCGCCGGCATCAGACTGAGAATAACCCTGTACATTATCCGGGGAGTGGTATCTTTAGCTCTGATATGGGGCGAGGATTCTAAGATCAGAGGGGATTCGGCTGAAATAACCTTTTCTTTAGAATTGTTTTTCATCAGGCGCTCTTCTTCCGTTTAAGCTTTATTATGAAGTTTTTGCCAATTCTTATCCAGTGGACAAGCCTTATTTTTGAGGGACAGCTATACTGACAGCAGCCGCATTCAACACAGTCGAGAGCTCCCCACGTTTCAGCTTCGGCCCATTTTTCAGCCTGAATAAATTTGACAATCTGGGTGGGCACAAGCCTCATCGGACAGTGGTCAACGCAGCGGCCACAGCGAATGCAGGGTAATTCCTCTTCAAGGCAGGCTTCTCGAAGGGCTACCACCCCAGAAGTTCCTTTGATTACAGGAACATCAAGGGAGCTTTGAGCCAGGCCCATCATCGGACCGCCTAAAACAATGAGACTGGCGCCCTCCTTCAGGCCTCCACAGGAAGAAATGACATAACTCAGAGGAGTGCCAATTCGAACCAGCAGGTTTTTTGGCTCTTTAATCATTGGTCCGGTAACAGTGATGGCCCTCTCAATTAAGGGTTTGCCAAATCGGCAGGCTTCCCAGATAGCCCTGGCTGTACCCACATTCTGAACAAGAACTCCGACATCAAAGGGCAGGCCTCCCCGGGGCACCTCCCGCTTCAACAGGGCATAAATTAAATTTTTTTCTGCTCCCTGAGGATATTTAGTTTTAAGGAGAACAACTTCTGCTGGCAGGCCATGAAGATGCCGTCGGAGTGATGCAGCGGCATCTGGCTTATTATCCTCGAGGCCGAAGATGATACGGCTGGCCCCAACTGCCCGGCGGGCCAGCTCTGCTCCCTTCACAATTTCTTCGGGAAATTCAAGCATCAAGCGATGATCAGCCGTCAGATAGGGTTCACATTCGCATCCATTGATTATTAGCGTATCGATGGGTTTATCCTTTGGGGGTGACAGTTTAACCGCTGTGGGAAAGGCAGCTCCGCCCAGACCGACAATGCCAGCTTCCTTCACCCTCTGTTTTATCTCCTCCGGAGATAAACTCAAAGGATCAGCCTTTTCTTTCATTTCGGGGCTGGGACGATCCTGACCGTCATTATTAATGATTACGGCCAGGACAGGATAGCCGTTAGGATGAATGATATCCTCCACTGCGGCCACCTGACCGGAAACACTCGCATGGACATGAGCCGAAAAAGCACCGCTGGCTTCGCCAATTTTCTGGCCCAGGAGCACTTCATCGCCTTTTTTCACCAGAGGCGAGGCGGGTGCTCCAAAGTGCTGGTGCAGGGGAATGAAAACCTTTTCAGGCGGCGGCAGAAATTCAAGAGGCTTCTGGGCCGTTAATTTATTTTCTTCAGGATGAATACCGCGAGGGAAAGTTTTTTTTCTGGCCATTACCTGACTCTTATAGAAATAAAGCATTATGCCATTTTAATTTTATTTGTCAAATAAGCATCTCCTCGAAACAAAACCAGCCTGACGGGTAAGGCCGGGAAAAATTCTGGCTGAAACGAGCCAGCAAAAAAATCAGCCCAAAAATCGAGCAAAGCTTCCGCTCAAGCTCCATTAAAATTCAAAAAGAGCTTTCTTCGTTTCTGGAAAGGGCATCCCGGAATAGAAGCAGCGCATGGCTGAAAGGACGATTCAAAATTCTGGTGCCACGATTAGTGTTTCCATCTATGTCAGGCTTTATTAGCTTTGAGTCATGGCTTTTTCTCCGGGCTGATCCTCAGGCTTATGGAAATAACAAATAAAATTTTGTTCTGAGACTTTAGGGGTTGATTTTTCAGGCCTATTATGCGATAAAAAAACAAATTTCTTCGATGGAGGGGTGAATGGCCTTAGAATTGAGAGAGGTCACTTCCAAACGTGACCGCAAGGTCTTCATTTTTCTTCCTGAAAAAATTCATCGAGGCCATAAGAACTGGGTTCCGCCCATCTGGGCGGATGAGAAAAAATATTTTAATCCGGAGAAAAACCGGGCTTTTTCTTATTGTGATACCCTCATGCTTTTAGCCTGGCGCAATTGCCGGCCCGTGGGCCGCATCATGGGGATTATCAATCGTCGCTACAATGAATACCGGCAGGAGAAAACGGCCCGTTTTGGCTACCTGGAGGCCTATGAAGATAAGGAAGTAGTTCAGGCTCTTCTGGCCCGGGTCGAGGATTGGGCCCGGAGTCACGGCATGACGAAAATCGTCGGCCCCTATGGTTTTTCAGATCAGGATCCAGAAGGCTTTCTTATCAAGGGATTTGAAAATCGGGCGACGATTGCTACCTATTATAACTTCGAGTGGCTGCCAGCCATGATAGAGGAAGCGGGTTACACTAAGGATATTGATTATTTTGTTTATAAAATCATTATTCCCAGAGAATTGCCTGATTTTTACCAGAAAATTTATGAACGCGTCATGAAAAGAGGCGGCTTCACTCTCCTCGAATTCAAGAAAAGAAAAGAGCTTAAACCCTGGGTAAGACCGATTCTTTCCCTCATGAATGAATGTTATCTCAGCGGCGAAATCTATGGCTACGCCCCGCTTGATGAAGAAGAGATGGATGAACTGGCCCGACGCTATCTTCCGGTGATCGATCCCCGCTTTGTTAAGGTTGTTCTGAAAGAAAATGAGCCGGTGGCCTTCATTGTGGGCATCCCTGACATGACTGAAGGCATTCAAAAAGCCCGGGGACGACTTTTCCCCTTCGGTTTCATTCATATCCTGCGGGCGGCCCGCCACTCCAAACAGCTCGATCTGCTGCTCGGAGCGATCAAGGAAAAATATCGGGGCCTGGGCCTGGATGTTCTCATGGGGGTGAAGATGCTTCAGTCAGCCTGGGAGGCTGGCTTTGAAATCATTGACACCCATCATGAGATGGAAACCAACTATCGCGTTCGCGCCGAAATGGAAAGAATGGGGGGCGTGATTTACAAGGTTTATCGGGTTTATCAGAAAGCCCTTTAATCTAAATTCTGGTAACCGCCTTGCTGGCCCCTGTGACGAGATTCATTTATCAGAAAAACCCTTAATCTAAGCCTGTATCAGCTATTCTGGCCTGATAAAACCAAAGATTTTGAAAGGACCATCTTCAAATTATGCTGATTTTTATATGCCTGAGATCTGAAATCTCTTTAAAATTGGAGACAAAATTATCAGGGCTGGACTCAGGTTTGGAGAAAAGCCCTTTCAGAAGGAGTCAGGCTTGAGCGCAGGTGAAAAGAAATGGAAGAAATTTATTGATTCCAGGTTTTCAGGGAGACAGGTATTTTCTCCCATCAGCGCATTTCTATCTGGCCGTCTTTTGAATTTAATTGAATCTTAAAAATCTTAAAAGAAATATAAATGTCCTCTTCTTTCAGAAATTTCTGGCTTCCGAGACCTGTGAGGTAAGGCCTGAATCCAAAAACAAAACTTCTATTTCCTTTTTTTTAAGGAAGCTATGATCAGCTCCATTTCCCTGGCTAAATTCTCTCTCTGTTTGCTGGCCAGACCTCCGGCAAAAACCACTGTCCGGTCAGTCTCTTCTTTCAGCCAGAAGCGAATTTCGCGAGGCGGCCAGTAGAAAGCCAGGAAAAGACCCAGCATGATCAAAGCACATCCGGTCCAGATAAAGCCCAGGCCCGGATCGCGAGAAACATGGATGACCGAATACTCAGAAGCAGTAAAATCTTTCAACTGCAGCGAAAGGGGCGCTGATTTATCAGGATGAACCTGACCGAAATCAGGAAAGCGGGCAAAGAGCCAGCCGGAAAAAATTTTCTCGCCCTTCCGGCTGACTTCGACCAGGGCAGCCGGATTGTTAGGCTCGTTGGACCTGGAGAAAGGCCGCCTGTTTTCATCGAGGACAAAATCAGGCAGAAAGCGATGAACGTAAATATCCAGGGAATCACTCAGAGAAACCTTTTCGCCTATTTTTATTCTGGCTGACTCTTCCAGGCCCGGTTCACCGCCCAGACGGACCATGATTTCTACCTCAGCCTTATCCCAGTCCCAGCCATAGGCACTTTGATAAAATAAATATTTTTTATAATTCAGAGGGTGATTGACCTCAATGGTTCTGGAAATAACTTCTTTTTCTCCTTCCAGAATGGTCAGCCTGCTTTTCCAGTCCTTGACCTGGCCACCGGGATAATATTCGGTCTCAAAGGAGTCGAGCCGAACGAAAAAGCCGGCCTGAGCGATGGGAACTGTCTCCCCCTCATGAAGCATCAGATCAGCCCGGAAGCTGAAAAGGCCGCTGGCCAAACCGCCGCTGAGAATCAAAAGAAGGGCTAAATGAACCACATCAGCGCCAAAAAGGCCAGCCATTTTTTTTCGAGCCAGAAGAGCGAGCCCTGAGTCACCTTTTTTCTCCCTTAAATGATAATGATGGCTTTTTAATATTTTGTGAATGTTTAACCGAACTGAATCGAAGGGAGCATTCAACTGAAGTTTTTGGTGAAATCTTAGGGCAGCAATGTCAGCAGGCTGGAAATGGAGATTTGGCCGGAAAACTCTTTTCACTTTCGGTGGTAAGCGAAGCAGGGTGCAGACAGTCAGGTTAAGGGCGAAAAGAAAAAGAAGGGCAAGATACCAGAAAGATTGGTAAACCTTCGTCAGTTGAATCTTCTCCAGCAGACTGGTCAACTGTCCGTAGCGAAGCAGATATTCTTCATGGCTACGATGCTGGGGGATGAGAGTACCCACAATGGAGGCTATCGTCAGAATAATGATGAGGATGATGGCTAATTTAACTGAAGAGAAAAAACGAAGAACAGAATTCATCAGGAATATATAAAGCTCTTCTCAGATTTTCTTTTTGCCCCGGCTTTTCTTTTCGCAGATATCCAGGATATGCTGGAGCGAGATTTTAGAAAAATAGTCTTCCAGAAGCTGGGAAGCCTCCTTCCAGATTTCATAGACAGCGCAGCGGGGCAAGCGGTTGCAGAAATTCCTGTCAATGACACAATCGACGAGGGCACAGGGCCCTTCGAGCGATTCCAGGATATCTATCAGCTTAATCTCAGCCGGTTTTCGGGCAAGGGCATATCCGCCGCCTGCACCCCTGATGCTTTTCACCAGGTTGGCATGCTTGAGGGGAATGATGATCTGTTCTAAATAGCGCAGAGAAATCCCTTCTTCTTCAGCGACGTCCTTGAGAATGACTGATTTTTTTCCCTCGGTGTAAGCTTTAGCCAGAGCTAACATCAGCCTCGTGCCATAACGGCCTTTTGTAGAAAGTTTTATCATTTATATCTCCTTATGAATTTAAAAAAAATTTTAAATTAAACTGGCTAAAAAACATATCATCATTTTATATAATTTTAAGCCAATTATTTTAAAAAATCAACAAAATTTTATCGGATTTTTCGGATTAAAGTCTGGGGTCAGAAGAACCGCAAGGAGCGTCTTTAGATTTAAGTTGGGGCGCTCGATCAAAATAAAATAAGGTGCTAACATCAATTTAATTGGCCACCGTAGAGACATAAGTTGATTTGATGTATGATAATAAAAAGGAGTCTAAAATGAGAAAAAGAGATAAAATTAAGAAAATGGCTAAAGAAGGCTATAGTCGAATTGCCCGGACAGAAACTTCCTGCTGTTCTTTCGCCAGCTTTTGTTGTGGCGAGGCCACCTCTGAGCAGATCAGTAAAAAAATAGGTTACACTGAGGAGGAGCTCAGGAAAGTACCCAAAGAAGCCAATCTTGGTCTTGGCTGTGGCCATCCTGTGGCCCTAGCTTCATTAAAGCCAGGGGAAGTTGTTCTTGATCTTGGTTCGGGCTCAGGAATTGATTGTTTCCTGGCAGCTCAGAAAGTCGGTCCAGAAGGGCGAGTTATTGGCATTGACATGACTCCGGAAATGGTCGCCAGAGCCAGATTAATCGCTCAAAGAGAGGGTTATAAAAATGTGGAATTCAGGCTTGGCGAAATTGAAAATCTTCCTGTAGCCGATAATTCTATCGATGTCATTATTTCTAATTGCGTTATCAATCTCTCGCCTGATAAAAAGAGAGTTTTTGAGGAGGCTTACAGGGTTCTCAAGCCGGGCGGGCGTTTCCTCATTTCTGACTTGGTTCTTTTGAAACCTCTGCCCGCTTATATTCAGAAATCAGTGGCAGCCTACATTGGCTGCCTTTCCGGCGCTATGCTTAAAGAAAATTATATTAAATTGATTGAAAAAGCCGGCTTTGAAGATGTCAGGATAATCAAAGAAAGCCCCTTTCCTCTTGAGCTCATGGCCAATGATGCCACGGCCAGGGCAATTCAGGTTCATTCGGCCATCTGCTCAGGCAGGCTAAGAATTGAAGATTTTGTCGTAAGTATTCAGGTCTCCGGCTACAAAAGCCTGCCCTGAACCGATCCCTGTCGGTTTAAAAAAATTTAATTTTCTTTTTTTATTTCTCTTTGCCGCCTTACTTTCTTAAACAGATAATCTTACTCATAAACTAAAATTTCCACCCGCCGGTTTTTGGCTCGTCCTTCCCGGGTTTTGTTGTCGGCGATCGGCGCTGAACTTCCGAAACTAACCACGGCCATGCGGTGAAGGGGAATATGGTAGGTTTTGTAAAGATACATCATGACGGCTTCAGCTCTTTTGCGGCCAAGGGCCAGATTAACTTCTTCTGGCCCAACATTATCGGTATGCCCCTGGATTTCAATATACACGCCTCTGTTTTCCTGAATCAGCTTCTGGATGATGCGGTCAATGGCCGCTTTCGCTTCTGGGCTCAGCTCAAAGCTGTTGAAGGCAAATTTAACTTCATCGCTGCGCAACGTTTCTTTTAAAATTAAGCTGCCTCGAATAAGGGTGATGACTTCATTAAATTTTTCATCTACCTTTTTGAATTGGGAGTCATGCTGCGTAATTAGTTCTCCAATGGTCGCAAGCTTCTCATCGTGTTCTTTAATCCTTTTCTGGGCCTCTTCAATTTCAGTGGAGACACTGGCTATTTTCTGATCAATGGTAGCTATTTCCGTGGCAACATATTTTTTGGTGGCGCATCCATTTAGCCCGATTAGAAATGCCACAACCAGACCGGCAATCATTACAAGCATCTTACTCTTCATTTTTGCCTCCTTCAATCAATAAATCTCAGTCTATAGACAAATTGTTATTTTAGCTGATTTTTCTTCTTTTTACTATATTTTAAAGGATCTTGTGAATATGGTGCGGTGATTTATTAGGCCCATATGGGCTGTATTTCTTTTAAAATCAAGGGGTTATAAAATTTTAAGGAAGATAAAAATCAGTTCGGAAATTGAAATAAATTTTTCTCATGCTCTCTTTTATACAGAGACCCAGATTATACTTTTTAAGACCAGTTTTTTCCTGAGAGAAGAGCCGATGGTCGCTGAAGTAAGATCAGATTATTAAAAACAAAATTGGTGAAGGGACCACACTTTTTAATGAAGAGCATATTTTAACCGAAAAAATTAATCTTGACCTTATTTCCTCTTGCTGGTCGCAACTTAATCATCACTTTACTTAATTTTCCACACACAAATTCTATCCTGCCAATAAGTAGCCTGAGCTCTTCAGCCGGGTTAATACCCCTGTCTTGTCCGCACCCGATATTTTCCCCTGACTGTAACGACCTTTATTTGTTTAAAATTGCTCTCGGTTTTATAAGAAGTATAGCCCAGCAGATATTGATGGCTCAGCTCTTTTTTAATTTCGCTCATGGCCAGAATTAGCCCGGCAAGATTATCCAGAAAAAAGGCCCGGCCACCCGTGGCCAGGGCAAAACTGTTTAATGTCCTGATGATGCCGGCTGCTGTCAGTCCCTCTGCCCTTTTATGTTTGAGCAAAAGAGCTTCTGACCTCGGTATTTTATAAGCAATCACATAAATTGGTATTTCCACCCGCCGGGCAATTTCAAGAGCCAGGTCGGCCGTAAGCTGGCTATCATTTTCGATGCCATCAGTCACAAGGAGGAGAGCTCTCTTTTCATTTTTCGCTCTGACGGCAAATTCAGGCGAAGCTGCCACGGCGTCATAAAGAGCTGTCATGCCCAAAGGCTCCTCGCTATCCAGAGCGGCGAGAAAAATAGATTTATCCCTGGAATGATGGGCGGCTACCTCTACCTGGCCATCAGCAAAAACAAGGAGCGAAATCTCATCCTGAGGTGAAAGGAGCTTCTCGGCGAGAAAGTGCAGCGCCTGGCGGCATTCTTCGAATTTATTTTCCAGGGCCATACTGCCGCTGACATCAAGAAGAACAGTCAGACTCAGCGGCGCGTTCTGATCATGAGCAAAATAAGTCATGGGCATTTTTTCTTTATCTTCATAAATAATAAAATCCTTGGCTTCCAGGTCATTAACATACCGCCCCCGGCTGTCCTGGACAGTCACCGCCAGAGTAATGGCCCTGACCGTAAGGTTATAGGCTGGTTTCTCCTGCTGGCAGAAACTAAAGGCTTCAGCGGGATTAAAGATGAAAGGAAGGAAAGAGAGGAAGACTATCATGATTAATATTTTTTTTGAGGCGCGCCCCATTTTCATCTAAACTTCAATTAATTAAAATTAGCAGAGCCTGGTAACTAAAACAAGTTAGTCGATTCCGACAATTGATTCTTCAGACAAATGGGTTGACTTAGGTCAAGTCTTTAAGGGAATTAACCATTTTAATTTATGTGAAAGGCGCTTTTCTCAGGGACAGAACGTTTATGACTTGACTTTGATCCCTTCCGAATCAATATAATTTTCAGGTCATATCTTTTTCAAAAAGGAGAAAAAATGAAAGGGCTTAAATTTCCGGTTTTTAAAGGGCTAAATTTATTCTATTTGTTCTGGTCGCTTTTATTCGGCCTGATTCTTTTTGCCAGCGCTTCTGCGATCAATCGAGCCTCCCAGGAAGAAGCGAATCCCTTTTTCGCTCCCTATGGCACCCCCTTTGAAACCCCGCCCTTTGACCGAATCAAGAATGAACATTTTCTGCCGGCAATCAGACGCGGCATAGAGCTCCATCAGGCTGAAATTGACGCCATTGTTAACAATCCCAAGCCCCCAACCTTTGAAAACACCATTCTGGCCTTTGATCGCAGCGGTCAGTTCCTTTCGAGGGTCTCCCTGGTCTTTGGTGCCCTGCAGAGTGCCCAGGCTTCACCTGAATTGCAGAAAATTGCCGAGCAGGCGTCTCCCCTGACCACCCAGCATCGCTCCAATATTTACCTGAATGAGAAGCTATTTGCCCGCATCAAGGCAGTCTATGATCAGAGAAATCGGCTGAAACTCGGCGAAGAAGAGCGTTTTCTGCTGGAGAAAATCTATCAGGACTTCGTCCGGCAGGGGGCTCTTCTTCCAGCCAATCAGAAAGAAAAATTAAGACAGATTGACCAGGAGCTCTCGCTTCTTTCCCTGCGGTTTGGTAACAATCTTCTCCAGGAAACCAATAATTTTAAGCTGGTAATCGAAAACAGGAAGGATCTGGAGGGACTGCCCCAGAATATCATTGACCTAGCTGCCGAGACGGCGAAAAAGCTCGGTCTTGAAGGTAAATGGGTCTTTACAACTCAGGTGCCGAGTATGATTCCTTTCCTTCAATACGCCCGAAATCGAGAGTTGAGAAAGCGATTATTCACGGCCTATATCATGCGTGGCGATAATTACAATGAATATGACAACAAGGAAATCATCAAAAAAATTATTGCCCTGAGAACTGAAAGAGCCAGGCTTCTTGGTTATCCCACCTTTGCCCATTATGCTATTGAAATCAATATGGCCAGGACACCGGAAAAGGTGGAGCAATTCTTGCTCGAGCTCTGGAACTATGCTCTCAAGCGAGCCAAGGAAGAACTGGCTGAGATGCAGCAGATAGCCGATGAGGAAGGGGCGGGGATAAAGATTGAACCCTGGGACTGGTGGTTTTATGCCGAAAAGCTGCGCAAAAAGAAATATGAGCTTGAAGAAAGCGCCATCCGGCCTTATTTTTCCCTTGATAATGTGAAAAAAGGCATCTTTACCCTGGCTGAGCTCCTTTATGGCCTTAAATTTGAGAAAAGGACTGACATCAGCGTTTATCATCCGGAAGTTGAGGTCTATGAAGTTAAGGAAGAAGATGGCCGCCATGTAGGTCTGCTCTATCTTGATTTCTTTCCCCGGCCAACTAAAAGAAGCGGAGCCTGGTCAGGTGCTCTGAGGCGCCAGACCTATGAAGCTGGCCGCCGTATTGCTCCTCTGGCTACCATCTGCTGCAATTTCACCCGACCGACAGATAAGACCCCTTCGCTTCTTTCCCTGGACGAGGTTAATACCTGTTTCCACGAATTTGGCCATGCCCTGGCCACCTTGCTTTCTAATGGTAAATATAATAATCGCTTTGTTCCCAGAGACGGGGTCGAGCTGCCCTCACAAATTATGGAAAACTGGGCCTTTGAGCCAGAGCTCCTGAAGCTTTATGCCCGGCATTATCAGACGGGCGAAGTTATACCTGAAGAGTTAATTAAAAAAATTAACAAAAGCAGCCTTTTCAATCAGGGCTTTGCTTCAACGGAATATCTGGCAGCTGCCCTTCTTGATCTTTACTGGCACAAAACTATTTTTGATCAGGAAATTGATGTCAATGGCTTTGAAAGGGAGGTGCTGAAAAAACTGGGCTTGATCGAGGCTATTGTCCCCCGTTACCGCAGCACCTATTTTCAACACATTTTTTCTGGCGGTTATTCAGCTGGCTATTATGTTTACATTTGGGCTGAGGTTCTGGATAGCGACGCCTTCGAGGCCTTTAAAGAACGTGGTCTTTTTGACCAGAAAACAGCCACCTCTTTCCGGCGAGAAATTCTGGAAAAATATGGCAGTGTCGATTTTTATCAGCAATACCTTAAATTCCGTGGCCGGGAGCCCAGACTCGAACCCCTGCTCAAAAAACGAGGTTTTCTAAATTAAAGTTCTCCCGCGAAATCAAAAAGCATCGCCTCATCAGATTGGGAAAAAAATAAATGTTGAAGTCAAAAGAAGAAATCACTGAAATTAAAAAATTCTCTTCAGCTTAAGAGCCCGGAAAATTTGAATTAAAGAAAGAAGGACTGAATATCAACCCAATTATCCAGGCCTGCCATAAAAGAGGGAGAGGTTTTCTAACCTTTTGTCCAGGCAAAATTAAGTTCAATGGTAGTACCAGCTTTGCTGTTAGCTGATATCATCAAGTTAAATTTCTTTTTCCGATCAAAGAAAAGGAAGCTTCTTTTCGTCCTTAACGACATTGAGAACGAGATGGGTGACGGTGCGATCAACATAGCGAAAGCTCAGAATTTTCTTGATGAAACGATTTAACTCCTCCCGGCTGCGGAAATAGCCAATGACCAGAGAATCCCATTCGCCGGTGATATCATAAACAGCCACGACCTGTGGCTCCCGGGCGATAAGCTCTTGAGTTTCAAGTAATTTACCTTTAGAAATACGTAAAGCTATTATGGCCATTAAGTTATAGCCAAAATATTCAGGATCAAGAACAGCGATGTAGCCCTTTATAGCTCCGGCTTCCTCGAGCTTTTTGATTTTATTTATCACAGCTGTAACTGAAAGCCCCACCTCTTTGGCCAGTTCCCGAAAGCTGCGTCGGGCATTTTCGTTTAAAGCTTTAATCAGGCGGCGATCGATTTCATCAATCATCCTGGCCTCCCCTCGGTTTAAAAACATTTTTAATATTTTTAACTAAAATTCTTGACATTTGATTTAATCAAGTTATAATTACTAAACAAATGGTTATTAAATGGCCTTTTTTAATTATCATAGAAAAAATTGGCCTGATATCTTCTCCCCACCAATTTTACTTTAAGGAGGTGTTTAATGCCAGAGATTTATTCTGAGTCTGATTTTCAGGCTTTCGGCTTTAAGAACGAAAGCGAGGTTCTTAAGGTCATTATGAACCCTAAAAACAGAATTGAGTTCGTCCGCATAATTTTCCCCGACATTCTGGGCCGGCAGATGGATTTCTCTATTCCCAGGGAGGAACTTCCTCAGGCTTTTGATGAAGGCAAGGGTTTTGATGGTTCCTCCATTGAAGGTTTTGTCCGGATAGAAGAAAGCGATCTTCTTATCCGTCCGGATCCGACAACCTGTCGCCTTTTACCCTGGGAATATGTTGGCTTTTCCCCTGAAATTCGCTGGCGGGAAGCCATCATGTTTGGCGATATTCTAACCCCGGAAGGTAGGCCCTTTGAAGGTGACAGCCGCTATGCCCTTAAAAAAATTCTGGAAAGAGTGAAAAAAGAACTGGCCATTGACGACTTTAAAGTTGGCCCCGAGCTGGAATTCTTCATTTTCCCGAGCGAAAAAGATCCCTCCTTTACTGACCGCGGCGGCTATTTCTTCAGCGGTCGCCATGGTGAAATCAGAAAGGAAGTTCAGCTTCTCCTGAAGAAGATGGGCATCGAATCTGAATATGACCATCACGAAGTGGCCCATGGCCAGCATGAAATCGATTTAAGATATCAGAGTGCCCTGGAAATGGCTGATATCGGTATGATTTTCCGTTATCTGGTGAAAAAGGTGGCCCGCATGCACGGTCTTTATGCCACCTTCATGCCCAAGCCTATAAATGGCCAGAACGGCAGCGGCATGCATGTCCATCAATCACTCTGGAGAGGTAATCAGAATCTTTTCTTTGACCCCAGTGATGATTATCATCTTTCACCCATGGCTCGACACTATATGGCCGGTCTTCTGGCCCATGCTCGAGAAATTTCGGCTGTTATTAGCCAGTGGGTTAATTCTTATAAGCGTCTGATTGAAGGCTACGAAGCTCCAGTTTATATTGCCTGGGGACAGAGAAACAGGTCAGCCTATATTCGGGTGCCGGAATATCAGCCTGGCAAAGAAAAGGCGACCCGAATTGAGCTCAGAGCGCCTGATCCTGCCTGTAACCTCTATCTGGCTTTTGCTGTGATTCTTTGGGCCGGCTGTGACGGCCTGCGCCGCGAGCTCCAGCTTCCGCCTCCTGTTGAAGAAAATATTTATGAAATGAGTCCTTCCCGTCAGCGTCAGCGCGAAATAAAGGTTCTTCCTCGGAATCTGGAAGAAGCGATAAAAATAATGGAGAAAAGCGAAGTGGTGCGGGAAGCCCTGGGTGATTACCTCTTTTCCCGCTTTATTGCCAATAAGAAACATGAAATCGAGGCCTATAACAGGAATGTCTCCCGGGAATATGATAAACAGGTTAGTGATTATGAAATCCAAACCTATCTCCCCTTTTTATGACCGGTGACATTTTGTCCGGTCAATGAAGACTGGTTTCTTCAAGGTATAAGCTTTCTTGAAGCTACAGAGCCGTGCTCCATAATCTCTGTAAATGATAGAAAAATGGAATTTATAAAGTCCTTTTTAGTTTAAAAAGATAAAATAAAGATATGGGTTGTTCTCTCCTTTTATTTTCTTTTAAGAAAATATGGAGAAAAAAGCTCGCCTATTGAATATTCTAAAATTTCATGGGCATGACCACATAAAGATAATGTAAGCCTTCAACTTCTTCAGGCGTCATCAGGGCAGCACTATTCTCATCTTTGAGTTCAAACTTGACTTTAGGTGATTCGACGGAAACAAGAAAGTCCAGTAAATATTGAGAATTGAAACCAATGTCAATATCAGCTCCCTGATGGTCAACTTCAATTTCATCACTAGCCTCACCGATTTCTGGATTCGATGAAAATAGCTTCAGGCTATTTTTTTTGACTTCAAGCTTGATGGCCCTGGATTTTTCCGTGGAAAGGAGGGCCACCCGGCGAAGAGCATTAATAAAAGCCTCCCGGTCAAGACGAAGAACAATCGGATTATTCTTGGGAATAACTGCTTCAAAATTGGGGAATTTGGTTTCAATCAATCTGGAAATAAGTATACGATGGCCGGAGCGGAAAAAGAGATTATTCTCATCTAAATCAAAATCAAGCTGAGTATCAGTTAATTTTCTCAATTCAGCCAGGGTCTTTTTAGCAATGATAACTCTTATTTCACCTTCATAATTAAGCTCAGGAATTTCCTCTGAAGTATAGGCCAGCCGATGGCCATCGGTGCTCACCAGCTCTATCCTTTTATTTCTGACAATAAAAAGAGCCCCATTCAAATAATATCTTTGCTCCTGAGCAATAGCGTAAAAAACGCGATCAATCATTTCTTTAAATTTTTCCAGGGGCAAAGTAATATTTTTCTCAAATCTGGCTTCAGGCACAGAGGGATAATCCTCCTTGGACATACAGAGGACCTTAAACTGGCTCTTACCACATTTGATTTCCATGACCAGATCATTCTTTTCAACAAAAGAGATTATCTCGTCCTCGGGCAGTAGTTTAACAATGTCAAAAATTCTTTTTCCAGATATGGTCAGAGCACCTTCATCTTCAACCTCAGCCTCAATTCTTGTCCTGAAGCCCACTTCCAGGTCAGTTCCGGTCATCTCGACCACATTTCCTCTGGCCTCAATGAGAATATTGGCCAGAATAGGCATGGTTGTCCTTTTTTCTACCACTCCCTGGAGTAATTGTAATTCCTCCAGCATTTTTTCTCTCGAAGCTTTAAATCTCATTTTGACACCTTTTTTCTTTTTTATTCAGACATAATTTATAAAGAGATTAAATGATAATAAGAATAAAATCAATGCTCAATGTGAAAATCCTGGCTAACATCCTGATATTTCTACTGAAGCCTTAAGATCAGGTTGTTAATTTCTCTGTTGAATTCAGGATTCTGGCGTCTCAATTTTTCTATTTTTCTGATGCTGTGAAGCACCGTGGTATGGTGTTTTCCACCCATTTTCCTTCCGATTTCAGGTAAGCTCAACTTGGCCACTTCCTTGGCTAAATACATGGCCACCTGGCGGGGAAAGGCTACCTTGGGTGAATTATTCTTCGATTTCAGCTGATTGGGTTTAATTTTAAAATGATTACAGACGACATTGATGACCTTTTCCACAGTTATAGGCGATACAGATGTGTCTAAAAGTCCTTTTAGGGCTTCCTGGGCCAGTTCTAAATCTATTTTTTCTCCTTTCAAAGAAGCATAGGCAATGACCCGCCTCAGATACCCCTCAAGTTCTCTGATATTAGAATGAACCTTATCTGCAATAAAAATGGCTACACTTTCAGGCAGGGCTATACCCTCAATTTCAGCTTTTTTCTGAAGAATGGCAATGCGCGTTTCGATATCAGGAGGTTTCAGATCAGCAATTAAGCCCCATTCAAAGCGAGAGCTAAAACGTTCCTCCAGATTGGGGATGTCCTTGGGAGGACAATCAGAGGAAATGACAATCTGTTTCTGATTATCGTAAAGATGATTAAATGTGTGGAAAAATTCTTCCTTGGTTCTTTCCCGGCCGGAAAGATAATGGATATCGTCCATAAGAAGCAAATCCACACTTCGATATTTCTGACGGAATTCGAGTATCTTTCCATACTGAAGATGATTGATAAGATCATTCATGAATTTTTCTGTGGTCACATAGAGAATTTTCAGTTTTTGATGTTTATTCAGAGCATAATGGCCGATGGCATTCATCAGATGAGTTTTACCTAAACCAGCCCCTCCGTAAATATAAAGGGGATTATAAGCCTTGGCTGGATTCTTAGCCACAGCCAGAGCAGCGGCATGGGCAAATTGATTGCAGCTACCAACAACAAAGGTTTCAAAGGTGTAATTGGGATTTAAATTAGGATTGAGCAGGGGGCCGCATTCAGTTTTTCTCTGTTCAGGCGAGCCGCGCATAAAAGGACTTGGTGTTTCATCAAAGATATATTTAATATCAAAAGTTCGGCCGAATAATTCCTGGCTGCACTGGTTAATAATTTCAGTGTAGTGGAAGGAAAGCCAGTCGCGAAAATAAGCATTAGGAACCTTAACATAGAGACAATCCTTATCCTGTCCGATATAGGTTGTCGGTTCAAACCAAGTTTCAAAGGCGCTGGCCTCAATTCTTTCCTTTAATAGCTCGAGAATCTGATGCCAGAGATTTGATTTAATCATTTCCTCCATGTCTTTCCTACTTTTCCACAGATTTTTCCACAGCTGTGGAAAAAGAAACGCTCACCATCATCGGCCTTCTTCGGGAATGAGCTTTTGAAATATAACACCGAAAAAAGCTGATTTCAAGAGCCCGGACCAATTTTGAGCCTTTCTAAATTATTGAAAATAAAAGAGAAAAAAATTTTTGGAAAAATTTTTATTTCTTTTAATTCTTCGCTGGGAAAAGAGGGTTTTTCATCTTAAAAAGAAAAATTGTCAAAAAAACTCAATTCAGAGGGGAAAGGGAAGAAGGAGCTGATTAAAAATCAAAACCTATCCAGAGCTTGGTTTCAAAGCGGCCGTAAGAGGAAAAGTCCAGGGGACGCCGGATGGAGGGAAATTCCAGCCTTTTCGTAAATTCCAGATGAATGGGCAGGCCGAGAAGGAAGAACTGGAGACCATATCCATAGGAACCGATGGCATCAAACTCGCGAATAATGGGCGAAAATAAATCGCCTTCGTAGCGGTAAAATTTAGCCGGAAATCCTTTGACTTTAGAGCGGGTCAGATCAAAGAAAAAGACGCCTCTGACCGGACCTATCTGCCCTAAAACCGTCAGGGCAGCATTGATGAGGGGAAATCGAAGTTCAGCGTTGAAATACCAGCCCTGGGTAGCGATAATATTATAAAAATTGGCGGATCTGACCTGATTATTGCCACCATAATAAAAAACCCAGGGATCACGACCCAGGCTGGCAAAGCCTTCCCAGCGGAAGGCCAGGACAATATCCTCGCCTAAATAAAAATATTTTCTCAAATCTGCCTGAAGGGTGGTGTTGGAAAAGAAGGAAGAGGAAACGGGCAAAGCCTGGTTAAGCGTAAAGCGATAGGTGTAGCCGCTAGCTGGCCCGTAATATTTAAAAAAGGTGGTTTCGCCAATAAGAGAAACTGAGGCCTGGAGGAGGTTGCCGTTCCAGAAAAGGCCATAGACTCCGGGACTGAAAAAGCGCAGGGTGAAGGGATCCAGATAATTTTCCTCGTAATGATAAGCACCCAGGCTGAATTCAAGACGATGATAGCGATTCAGGGGATAATAGCCGGCAAATTCGGCTGCGGTTATCTGTCTGGTGGCCATGGCATCCTGGTAGGTGAGGTAATCATAATAATAAAGAGTGGGATCGAGATAATCATAGGGAGTGTAATAATATTCCGTATAATCATAGGCCATGGTCAGGAATTGTAATCTTCTCTTCTGATTCAGATAACCAATAAAATAGGAGCGGAAACTTCTGACCTGAGTGGCCATAAAAAGGAAGGTATGATCAGCTAACATATCGGAAAGAGTAATAACCGAACCACCATAAACAGAGCCATCGGTAGAAACAGCGGCATCAATGGGCGGCCTTTCCGTGAGAAAAAGCTTTTCCAGACCCTGATAAGGTTGAATTTTCGCCTGATCAATTTCCACTTTAATGGCTGCTTCTTTCTCAGCCAGATTTGCCTCATCGAAGGTCAGGCCAGAGGGCTCTTTTTCCTTCGTCTCTGAAGCTGGTTGATTTTTGCCTTCAGCCGCGGCTTCGGTTATTTGTGGCTCAAATTCAGACTTGAAGAGCTGGAAGGCACCTTTATTAAAGGAAGCAAAAACAATTTTTTTGGGGTCGCTGCGCACCGGGCAGGGGAAGAAATTGCCAGTCCTCACATCTGTCAGGCGGTGCATAACCGAGCTTTTCAAGTCATAAACATAAAGATTATAGGCTCCCCTTTGATCACCGGAGAAATAAATTTTCTGGCTGTCAGGAGAAAAAACCGGGGTAATGGCATTCCAGGCACCTGAGGTCAGACGCCGACGTTGCTGGAGATCATTTCTGGGGGCGATAAAAATATGGTCATAACCTTCCTCCCGCACCGTGAAGGCCAGCCATTGACCATCAGGTGAGATGGCCGGAGCTTTTTCATAAAGGGAATCCCTGGTCAGATTAATTATTTTCCCTGATTTGAGATCAACCCGGAAAATATCCCTGTAGCCGCGCTCAAAAGCCGTAAAGAGGAGACCTTCTCCCTCGGGCTCAAAAAAGGGAGCAGCTGGCTGGTCATAAGGGATAGCTATTTTTTGCCAGATATCTCCTTGGAAAGCATTGATGATAAACAGGGAATAACGGCGACCATCGCGGGCAAAAAAAGCGATGCGGTCTCCTTCAGGCGACCAGGACAGACCAGCCCCTGCCGAGGGATCAACTTCAAAGCGAATATATTCATATCGGCTCGTGTAACCCCGGGTAATATTCTTAATAACCTGACCATCTTTTGTTGAGATCAAAACGATATCAATATCTTCATCCTTGGTATTATAGGTTATGGTGGCAGCGATATCGCCCGAGGGCGAGAGGGCGTGGCTGAAGGCAAAATAATAGGGATTCATGGGAAATTCAGGGCCAAGGGTGATGCTGTAATCTTCCGGATTTTCCCGGGTTAAAAAGGGCCTGACTTTTTCCCGGAGATAACGTTTGAAGGCCTGATTGAATTCTTTGGTTTTCAGATTGAAGGTGCGTTTCATCAAATCGGGCCGGCTCACAGATATCAGGGGCATATTGCGCAGACCTGACCAGAATTCCCGGATGCCGCTACGGCCAAAACGGTGTTCAATGAATTCATAAAGAGCATGGCCAAAATCATAGGCCGGGTCTCTGGGCAGGGGATAACGGGAAAGCAACTCGCCGCTTTCTGTTAGTTCAGGAATCCGGTCATTGAGCACTGCATCGCGGACAATCAGGGATGACCATGGTGACCAGTGTCCGGTCAGGTACTCACTTAAACCCTCAAAAACCCAGAGAGGTGGCTGAACAACGGAGTAAATGGGTGCCAGCTGCCTTCCCCAGAGAATATCAAACTGAAAGATATGAGTTAATTCATGAACCACGAGATCCAGAAGCTCATCAAAAGGCATATCTCCATGAAGGGCAATCCGGTGTAAGACAGGTTCGCTGACGCCCAGGACACCCTCAGAAACCTGAAAGAGATTGGTTTGCTCAAAATCAGTATAGGTTCGATAATAAATTAAGGGAGTGGGCCGGCTTAAATTATGTTTCAGGGTCTCAGCAACCCGGAAGTAGGCCCTTTCTGCAGCTGTGGCTAAGTTCGAGACAAGGTCAAGTTCGTCCACATAAAAATAAATCGTAAAATGGTCGGTCTCATAGGTTTTCCAGCGAAAGTTTTCATAATTTATTTTATTCTTGCCATAATAAGGATAAAAAAGCTGCTGGCCAAAGCCAGGCCGGGAAAGAAGACGGGGCCAGAAACGCTGGGGCGAAGCTTCGGCAAGAAAGGCAAGCCCGAGAAGGGAAGCCGTGATTAAAATCAGAAGAAACTGGACTTTTTTCATCTTGCCTCCACTCCTTTATTTCAGCAGCAAATAGCGCTCCTGGGGTCTTTCTTCGCCAAAAATCTGTCGGAAGAGGATGAGTTTTACCCGCTGCAAAAGTTCATAAAGAGCAAAACGAGCCGGATATTTGAGATCCGGGGTAATCTTAGTTTCTTTGAAATTTCGCTCCAGAAGAACTTCTCCTGTTTCGGGCTTGATCAGGGCTAAATTAAGTTCCAGAGTAAAAACATGACGAGAAGCCAATTTCTTTTCCGGACCAAAAAGGTCTTCCTCTGACTGGTCAGCCCGATAAAGGTCCGAGCGGTAGAGGATGGCCTTGCGAATTTCCTCCTTAAAGCTAGCCTGCCCGGTGAAGATAAGACTGGCCCGGGAATCAGGACTCAGGGATTGCCAGTATTCAGGCTTATGGATAAGCTCAGCTGAAGGGAGGGGCCTGGCCTCCAGTCGAACCTGGCCTTTAAATTTGCGGCCTAATTCAGTAGCAAAATACTTAATCATTTCGGCCTGGACATCCAGAGCCGGCTCTATCTTCTTTGGAGCAGCCGCTAATTGTTTTTCCTCTTCCTTCCTTTTTTCTTTTTCTTCCTCGTTCTTTTTCTCTTTTTCCGCGACATTTTCTGCAGCCGGAATCGAGGCCGCTTCTGGCGTTCCGGAAGAAATTATGAAGGGAATAAGGATTATCTGCTGAAATTCCTGGATGTTTATGGGGGAATAGGCGGGAATGTCAAGCTTGATTTTCTGGTGGATTTCCGAGGCACAACCAGCCAGCAGGAAAAGGAGAATAGGAGTTAAAAATTTAATCTGGCGCATTTATGCCTGGCCCAAGGATTTAATCAAGGGAACTCCTGCCTGAAACCCGGGGTGAGTCCCTTTGATTGTCTTTCTTCTTTTCCCCCTCCTCTTTTTTCTCCCCTTCCTTCTTTTCAGGTTGCTTCCAGGCCTTGAGGTGGTCCTGAAAAGATTTGTAATTGGCCTTTATGTATTTATGGTCAGGGGCCAGTTTAAGAGCGGTTTCGTAGGCTTCTTTGGCTTTATCCCAGAGTCCTTTTTTTTCGTAGGCCACAGCCAGGTTGTTATAAAGATAGGCTGAATTGGGCTCCTTTTCCAGAGCCTTCTGCCAGCGAAAGATAGCTTCATCCCAGAGGTCCTGTTCTGCTGCCCAGACGCCGAGTCGCAGCTGGTTTATTTCTCCTCTGGAAGCGCAACCTGGCAAGAAGAGAATAAGAGTCAGGGAAAGTAAAGCCAGAAGAATTTTAAATCCAGAAGTCACCTTTTATCTCTCGGCTTAAATATTTTTAAATCCAGTTTTATTCTCAGCTATTATTATATCAGATTTATGAATTGATTAACTCAAAAAATCTGGCTTCAGCCCGAGAAAACCCTCGCCCTCAAGTGGGGTCTTCAAGCCATTAATTTCCAGCCAGAAAGAAGATGTTCTCAGTCTGAAAAAATGGGCATAATTAATCCTGGCCCAAACCTGAATCTCCCTCTGCTTAAAAAATGACGGTAGGCATAAATAAAAAAAGAAGATATAATTTCCCTATCCTTTTGTAGGGACATTAGAATCCAGGCCCTGAAAGGAAGAGGAGGTTAGAAAATGGCTCGACCCATGGAAGGGAAACCATTGGCTGAAAAAATTAAAGCCGAGGTTAAGGCTGAAGTTGAACGGCTGAAGGCAGAATTGAATGAAGTGCCGCGATTGGTGGGTATTCTCGTGGGCGAAAATAAGTCTTCAGAGATTTACCTGAGAACCAAGGAAAAAACGGCCCAGTCTCTGGGAATTATTTCCGAAATTCGCCGCTGGCCGGAAAGCCTGAGTCAGGAGGAGTTAATTGCCCGGCTGCAAGAATTGAATGAGGCCAGAGAAATTGATGGCCTGCTGGTTCAGCTGCCCTTGCCATCAAAATTTCAAACCAGCCGGGTGATAGAAGCTATCGCCCCGGAGAAAGATGTGGATGGTTTTCATCCGGTCAATCTGGGAAGATTATTGATGAATGAAAGTGGTTTCCGGGCTTGCACGCCGGCCGGGATTATTGAGCTTTTAAAATTCTATGGCGTCACCCTTGAAGGTCAGGAAGTGGTCATCATTGGCCGCAGCCTGATTGTGGGCAAGCCTCTAGCCGCCATGTTCATTAATGAAAATGCCACTGTCACCATCTGTCATTCCCGGACAAAGGATTTGCCCGGGGTAGCTTCGAGGGCGGATATTCTTGTGGCTGCTCTGGGGCGGCCGGCTTATATCCAGCCTGAATTCGTCAAGGAAGGGGCAGTTGTGGTTGATGTGGGAATTAATTATGTCTCCGATATTAACCTGGTTAGGAAAATCTTTGGGGAGGATGAGAAGAGACATCAGGATTTGAAGGAGAAGGGCTATACCATCGTGGGTGATGTCCATCCTCAGGCCAGGGAAAAAGCATCCCTGTTCACTCCTGTCCCCGGGGGCGTGGGTCCTCTGACAGTGGCCATGCTGATGAAAAATACTCTTCTGGCCTTTAAAAGGCGTCGCCATTTAAGCTGATCTTGAGCTTAGAGCATGAAAGCATGGAAAATCCAGCTGAGTTATGCTATATAATCTTTTTCAAAAAATGATCAGGAAGGAAAGTCATGCCTAAGGTGTGTGAAATATGTTCGCGCGGGCCAGTCTTTGGCCGGAGTATCAGCCATTCCCATCGGGTGACGAGCCGGAAGTGGAAACCGAATTTACAGAGGGTTAAAATCAAACATAATGGCGGTCATCGCTATATCTGGGTCTGTACCCGCTGCCTACGTTCTGGTCTGGTTGAAAAAGCCATTTAATTTTAATTTCATATCCTTTCCACAGATTCCACTTCCTTTAAATTTCCCAGTTTTTTCATAATAGCTTCCAGATGAGATAGGTCGTTTATGGTGAGGCCCAGATCAATTCTGGCCTGACCTCCGGCGAAGGTTTTGACCTCGGCCCGGTTTATGTTGCCATTCAATTCGGCGATAACAGTTGCTACTTTGGCCAGAACACCTGGAGAATCAATACTGATTATCCGCAGAGAAGCCCGGAAATGACCTTCTGAGGCTGGATCCCAGGAGGCCTCAACCATTCTTTCCGCAGCCAGAATCTCCCTGGTGACCAGCGGACAGCGAAGGGCGTGAATGGTAATTCCTTTGCCCTGAGTTATATAGCCGACAATTGGTTCTCCTTTAATGGGCCGGCAGCACTGGCCAAGAGTTATCAGGGCGCTATCACTTTCCATTCCGGCTAATTTAACGATAACGGTACTCTGAGCCCTGGTCTGCCTGGATGCGACGCCTTTAACTTTTTCCACCATTCTGGCCAGGAAGCTTCCCGGTGAAGCTGGCCTGGAATAGGCAGCCTCAGGCATCGTTTTTTCCCGGGATTCCCTTCCGGCCGAAGGCCTGGTGCCCTCCGCTTCGGCTTTTTCTCTGATTATTTCGCTTTGAGCCAGGGGCGCTGGTGGCGGCTGAACCTCATCTTTAGCCATTGGCGCTGGCTCTTCAGGCCTGGTCTCATCAAATCCCTTTTCTTTTGATCTATCTTTAGTAGCCAGGGAGAGGCCGAGGCGCTCAAGAAAGCGGTCGTTAATGACCAGGCGGCCATAGCCGAGGGCAGCATAAAAGTCGTCCAGATGGCGGAAGGCAAGGCCACTGGCAGCAGAAAGCCGGGCCAGGAGGCCATTTTCTCCTTCTTGTAATTCCAGGGATAGCCTGTAACGGCGCCGGGCTCTTTCCCAGAGGCGCCGTCCAAGCTCAATGCTTCTCGCCTTTTCCCTCTGTTTTAACCAGCGCTTGAGGTGATGCCGGGCGGTCGAGGTTACGACCCAGCGGAGCCACTGGCGGCGGGGCTGTTTTTCAGGGGAGGTGATAATTTCCACAATATCGCCAGGCTTGAGTAACGTCTTAAGCGGCACCGGATGGCCGTTAACGATGGCTGAAGAGGCGTGGAGCCCGATTTCTGTGTGAATCTTAAAGGCAAAATCAAGGGCGGAAGCACCGGCGGGGAGAGCGATGACCTTGCCCTTCGGCGTAAAAACATAAATTTCTTCAGGAACAAGATTGGTTTTTAAAACCTTGAGAAATTCCAGCGGATTTTTCTGCTCCCGATAAAGTTCGACCATTTCCCGCAGCCATTCGAGCCGCTTATCTTCCTGAATGAGCTCAGCCTGGGGCCCTTCTTTATATCGCCAGTGAGCGGCAATACCATTTTCAGCCAGAGCATGCATTTCCCTGGTCCGAATCTGAATCTCCACAGTCAATCTGTCTTCAGTGATAACCGTTGTATGCAATGATTGATAAAGATTGGGTTTGGGCACAGCGATAAAATCACGAAAACGATTGGGAATGGGAGGCCATTTCTGATGAATGATACCCAGGGCAGCATAACAGTTGCGAATGCTATCAGTAATGATACGCAGCGCCAGGAAATCATAGACTTCATCAAAATTAATCTGGCGGCGTTTCATTTTTTCATAAATGCTGTAGAGCCTTTTAATTCTTGTCTGAATTTCGCAGGGAATATTGTTCTCCTGAAGCAGCCGGGCCAGCCTTTCTTTGAACTTAAGGAGAAGAGGTTCAGCCTGCTGTTTCATGGGTTCAACGATCGCTGCCATCCGGAAATATTCCTGAGGGGCCACATAACGAAAGGCCAGATCCTCAAGTTCGGCCTTAATTCGGCCCATGCCCAGGCGATTGGCGATGGGGGCATAAATTTCCAGGGTTTCCCGGGCAATCTGACGCTGCTTGGCCTCGGGCAGAAAACGAAGTGTCTGGAGATTGTGGAGACGATCAGCCAGCTTAATGAAAATGGTGCGCAGGTCATCAGTCATGGCCAGAATTATTTTGCGAATGGTCTCAGCCTGCCGGGCCTCAGGCGAAGTCTGTTCCACCCGGGTAATTTTAGTTACGCCTTCGACCAGTCTGGCTACTTCCGGGCCAAAATTTTCCTGAAGCTCTTCCAGGGTGACATCAGTATCTTCCAGAACATCATGAAGCAGACCAGCAATCAGGGTGGTCTTATCCAGGCCCATGTCAGCCAGCATATTGGTCACTTCCAGAGGATGGGAAAGATAGGGCTCGCCAGAGCGGCGAACTTGACCTTTATGAGCGGCAGCAGCAAAGACATAGGCCTTTTTTAAAAGGATAATATCTTTTTCTGACAGGTGACCGGAGGATGTCACCTTTTCGAGAATATCATCAAATCTAATCATTCCTGACTCTTATCCTATTATGACATTTATTGAACCCCTGGCTCAAGCTGGCCGCCTGAAATCATTTAATTTACAACGCCCGGAGCGACGACTAAAATGATGTTATGAAAATTGTTGTGAGGATGCCCAACTGGCTGGGCGACGCAGTGCTTGCTCTGCCTGCCCTCAGAGCTATCATCAGCCATTTTTCCGGAGCTGAGATCTGGGTGGCTGTGACCAGCCGTTCTTTAGAATTATTTGAAACCGAGCCCGGGGTGACGGGAGTTCTGGAGGTACCCGAACCCATCCGGGCCGCTGACGTCTGGCGGATGAGTCGAAGATGGCGTCATTTTAAATTTGACCTGGCCATTCTTTTAACCAACAGCTTTGGGTCGGCTCTGGTCGCTGCGCTGGCTAAGATTCCTGAGCGCTGGGGATATAAAACAGATGGCCGGAGCTGGCTCCTGACAAAAGGTGTTGCCCGAAAGCCCCGGATGGCTGAAGGGGTGGGGAAGAAGAAGGGAGAAAATCACTTTCTCCTTTCTGAGGAGGCGGATTTCTGGCCTTTAAGACCTGAAGCTGAGCATCAGGTTTTATATTATTTAAGGCTTCTTCAGGCATTAGGTCTTAAGGTTCCGGCTAAACCTGAAATTTCCCTTAATGTGAGTGATGATGAGAGAGAAATGGGTCGCCGGCGTCTGGCTGCATCTGGCCTGGATCCTCTTCCTCTGCGCACGGAAAAGAGGCCGCTCATTGTCCTTAATCCTGGAGCTTCCTATGGGCCGGCTAAAAGATGGCCCGCGGCCAGATTCGGGTCAGTGGCCGCTGGCCTGGAAAAAAGCTGCGGCGGCCGATCAATTATTATCGGTTCAGCTGAAGAAGAAAAGCTGGCCAGGGAGGTGGTTGAGGCAGCCATGGCCAGCGGTATAAGTCAACCTCCAGTTGTTCTGACGGGCAAAACCACACTCAGAGAGCTCGCTGGAATTCTCAGCTGGGCCAGTTTAATGATTACCAATGATACCGGGCCTATGCATCTGGCTAATGCTCTCGGAGTTCCTGTCGTGGCTCTTTTTGGCCCCACCGATCCCCGGGTGACCGGGCCCTGGCATGAGCCTTATCTGATTCTTCAGAAAAGAGTTATCTGCTGGCCCTGCTGGTATCGAAGCTGCCCCTATGATCATAGCTGTCTGAAGCTTATCAGTGAGGATGAGGTTCTTTCAGCCAGCCTGTCTTTGCTCCAGCCTGGAGAAAGGATGGAGGCGAAAGAGAAATGAACCGGGCTGTATTTCTCGATCGAGACGGAACAATTAACGAGGATATAGGCTATCCCCGTTCCATAAGTGATATCAGAATTTTTCCTGAAAGTTTTGAAGCCATAAGGAGGTTGAATGAGGCTGGCTTCTATATCCTTGTGGTCACCAATCAATCTGCTGTGGGCCGTGGCTGGCTCAAAGAAAAAGAGCTCGAATGGATTCATGAGCAGATGAAGGTGGCCTTTCGGAATCAGGGAGCCAGAATTGATGCTTTCTATTATTGTCCCCACTGGATAAATTCCTCAGATCCGGCCTATGGCCAGCCCTGTTCCTGTCGTAAGCCAGGCATAGCTCTGGGTGAAAGGGCGGCCCTGGAGTTCAAGCTCGATTTAAGCCAGTGCTTCATGGTCGGGGATAAACTTGAAGACATTCTCTTCGGTCATCGTCTGGGCATGAAATCGATTCTTGTTCTGACTGGCCAGGGTCAGCAGACCCGGGATAACCTGAACTGGCTGAAAAATAAAATAGAAATGGCCAGAAAAAATTTTGAAGGTGCTGCGGGCAGAGCCGGTCGGGAGAAAGAAAAAAAAGTTCTTTTAGAAAGAGAAAATGGTTTAATCAATTTTCAAGACATGATTCAGCGGGAACAGGCATGGTCAAAATTATGGCTGAGGGTCGAGGAGATAGAGCCAGATAAGATAGCTTCGAATATTCTGGAGGCGGCGCACTGGATTCTCGAGAATATTCAGCCGGCCGGCTTGCTTTAAGTCTTTTTCCTTATTGCCGGTAATTTTTATATTAAATGGGGGAAAGATTATTTATTTGACTGAGATTTAGCTTGAGCCTGGTTCTCTTTTTTCATCTCTGTTTCTTTTTCCTGCCCGTTGCCATGGCCAGACTGGCCATTGGCCGGCTGGCGCCGCGCATAATCGGTTATATACCAGCCGCTCCCTTTAAACTGAATGGCCGACCGGCTGATGAGCTTTTGCAAGGCACCACCGCATTTAGGGCATTCTTTTAGAGGCTCATCTGCGAGCCTCTGAAGCACTTCAAAAAGCGAAAGGCATTCCTGGCAACGATATTCATAAAGCGGCATCTTCTCACCTCCCTGCTGGCCATGGTCAGGATGAAATTTCATTTTAGCAGAAGTTTGATCAAAAGCAATCTCGCCTTTATCTTTATTTTTCTGGGTGAAATTTGATAACATAAAAGGGCTATGGGAATTTCCTCGCGGCGGCTCATTTTCTTACTGCTAATTTTTTTTATAATTTCTTCCTGGCCGGAGCAGGCCCAAAGCCAGGAAAATATTCGCCCTCCTGTCTATGCCGGTCTTTTTTATGATGATAATCCTGATCGGCTGGCCACGCGAATCGAAATTTATCTTCAGGCTGTCACGCCGTTACCCGCTGTTTCGCGGGATCCGGATTTAATCATTGTCCCCCATGCTGGCTATGTCTATTCCGGCCAGACTGCGGCCTATGCCTATGCTCTGCTTAAGGGCAGAAAATATGAGACTGTGGTTATAATTGGCCCCAGCCATCAATACGGTTTCAGCGGTGCCTCCATCTGGCCAAAGGGTGGCTTTAAGACTCCCCTGGGGATTATGCCTGTGGATGAGGAAACAAGCTCCAGCCTCATGAAAGCCACTGGTTTTGATTTTATTCCCGAAGCCCATGAAAAGGAGCATTCCATCGAAGTTCAGATTCCCTTCCTTCAAAAAGTCCTGCCTCAGGCCAGAATAGTTCCAGTAGTTATGGGCTATCCCACAAGAAAAGTGATTGAGCGCCTGGCGGAGGGTTTGGCCCGGGTTCTCGCTTCCAGGAAGGCTCTGTTGGTTATTTCCACGGACATGAGTCATTATCTTTCCCAGGATGAAGCCCGGAAGAAAGATAAAGAAACGATAGATTTGATTGCTAATCTGAAGATAGAAGAGCTTTTACGGCAGGTGATTGCTGGCGAGAATGTCCTTTGTGGTGGGGGCGGAGTGTGTGCTGGCCTGCTTTATCTTCAAAAAATTGGCGTGCCCGTGGTGGAAATTCTCCGATATGCCGATTCGACCGAAGGCGGTGGCCCGAAAAATCAGGTGGTGGGTTATCTGGCCGCAGCGGTTTATCTTAAAGAGAGAAAACCCCTGAAGGATTCTTCCGAGCCTACCTCAAAAAAAGAAGAACCTGAGGCCTTCACCCTGACTCCGGAGGAGAAAAAGGAACTTCTTCACCTGGCCAGGCAGGCGGTCGAACTTTATGTCCGGGAAGGGAAGGTCATCAATTATCATACCGATAATCCGCGCTTCTGGGAAGAGAAGGGAGCCTTTGTGACCATAAAAAAAAGAGGCCAGCTGCGGGGTTGCATCGGTTTTATTGAACCAGTTCTGCCTCTTTATCTAACCATCATCCGGTGTGCCATTTTAGCCGCCACTGAAGACCCTCGGTTTTCTCCGGTCGAAGAAAAAGAACTTAAAAGTCTGGAATATGAAATTTCTGTTCTTACCCCGCCGCGAAAAATCGAAAACCCCCGGGAAGTTGTTGTCGGTCGCCATGGTCTCATCATTTCCATGGAGGGCAAGAAAGGAGTCCTTCTGCCTCAGGTTGCGGTCGAGGAGGGCTGGGATCGGGAAACCTTCCTGGAACAGGTCTGTTTGAAGGCCGGTCTGCCACCCAGCGCCTGGCGTTCATCCAAGGCCGAGCTCTATGTTTTTGAAGCCCTTGTTTTCCATTAAATATTTGTTTCAAGAAATAAATCTTATCTAGAGATAAACAATTTTTTTAAAAATGACATTGAAATGGCTTTTTGTCGTTTTCTTTTAAGGAGGGAAAAAGATGAAGCATGAGAAAAGATTAATTAAAAAAGGATCGAGCCTTCTTTTTCTCTTTTTAATTATATTTTTAGCCTGGCTTGCTGGTTGTCAGGCGAAAAAAGCTCCAACCAGTCCTCTTACCTATCCGCCCACAGAAAAAGTTGATGTGGTTGATAATTATTTCGGCACGCCTGTGGCTGACCCCTACCGATGGATGGAGGATGAGAACGATCCGCGCCTTCGACCCTGGATTGACGCCCAGAATCGCTTAACTTTTAGTTATCTTGAAAAAATTCCCTTTCGAGAGGCGATTCGACGGCGTCTCCTGGAACTTTATTATTATGACCGTTTCGGTCTTCCTGAAAAAGCTGGCCGCTATCATTTTTATACCTACAATGAGGGTCTGATGAATCAGCCAGTCATTATGCGCCAGGATGGATTAAGGGGAAAATCAACCGTTTTTATTGATGTTAATAAACTTTCCATTGATGGCACGACCAGGGCCAGCCTGCTGAGCTTTTCCTCGGATAATAGCCTGGTGGCCGTAGCCATTTCAGAAGCTGGATCGGACTGGACCCAAATCAGAGTCTGGGATGTGGAAAGCCAGACTCCCCTTTCTGATTGTCTTAAGTGGGTAAAATTCAGCGGGGCTGGCTGGCTCGGCCGGGGCTTTTTCTACAGCGGTTTTGATGAGCCTGAACCGGGGAAAGAACTTTCGGCCCAGAATGCCTATCAGAAAATTTTCTATCATCGAGTGGGTGAGCCCCAGGAAAAGGATATTCTGATTTATGAAGATAGAGAGCATCCCTTCCGCTATCATCAGGTGGCCGTAACTGAGGATGAAAAATATTTAATTCTCTCTGTGACTGAAGGAACTCATGGTAATGAATTGTATTATAAAGAAATAAATGGCATGCCTGAAGGCCAGGCCAGGGGAAAAGGAGAGAGAAGCGATGGGAGGGGGGAGGAGGCTTCGGCCGCGACGGCTTCTGAAAAAGGATCAGGAGAAGGCAAAAGGGCAAAATCGGCTCCTGAACTTTTTGGTTTTAAACCTCTGATAACGGGTTTTGAAGCTAATGCTGAAGTTATTGATGTTATTGATGGTCGGTTCCTCGTTTTAACAGATAAAGGAGCGCCTAAATGGCGGGTGGTCCTCATTGATCCGGCTGATCCTTCTCCTGAAAGGTGGGTTGATCTTATCCCTGAAATGGAGAAGGAGACAATTCAGAATGTGCGGTTGGTGGGAGGAAAGCTTTTTGTGGTGACTTTAAAGGATGTAGCTTCACACATTTATCAATATAATTTGCAGGGGCAGCGGGAGAAAGAAATTGAGCTACCAACTTACGGTACGGTCTCAGGCTTCACCGGTCGCCGCCATGATCCCTATACCTTTTTCAGTTTTACCTCCTTTACCTATCCTGCCACCATCTATGTTTATGATATTGCCTCAGGTAAAGCAGAACCCTATTTCATCCCTGAGAGGAAGCCCCAGTTTAACCCCGAGGATTACGAGTGTCATCAGGTCTTTTATCCCAGCAAGGATGGAACGAAGATTCCCATGTTCATTGTCCATAAAAAAGGGTTAAAGAAAAATGGAAAAAATCCCACCTATCTTTACGGCTATGGCGGCTTTAATATAAGCCTTACCCCGAGTTTCAATATTAATCAGCTGATTTTACTTGAGAATGGGGGTATTTATGCTGTGGCCAACCTCAGAGGTGGAGGCGAATATGGAGAAGAATGGCATCGGGCCGGCATGCTTCTGAATAAACAAAATGTTTTTGATGATTTTATTGCTGCTGCTGAGTATTTGATCAAAGAAAAATATACTTCGCCTGATTATCTGGCCATTGCGGGCGCCTCCAATGGTGGCTTGCTGGTCGGAGCAGCCATGACTCAGCGACCTGATTTATTTAAAGTTGCCTTTCCTTCAGTTGGAGTTATGGATATGCTCCGCTTCCATAAATTCACTGTCGGCTGGGGCTGGGTGGTGGAATATGGCTCGAGCGATGACCCGGTCCATTTTAAAAATCTTTATGCCTATTCACCCCTGCACAATATTAAAGAGGGAGTGAGCTACCCGGCCACCCTGGTGATGACAGCCGACCATGATGACCGCGTTGTCCCGGCTCATTCTTTTAAATTCATAGCTACCCTTCAGGAGAAGCATCGAGGCAAGAATCCTGTTCTGATCCGGATAGAGACTCGTTCAGGCCATGGAGCCAGCTCCACCATGAAGGCTATTGACCAGATGACCGATGTTTGGGCCTTTATGTTTTATCAAATGGGCTTGAAACCAAAATACAGGTGAAGAAGAACAGAGAAGCTTAAGGCTGGCCGGGTAATTTTCGCCACGCCTGAAACCAAGGTGGGTTGAAAAGGAAGGATTGCAGTTAAATTAGAAAGGGAGAGTTCGAGGCCGTCAGAAACTGAAACACGCCCTAAAAAATATGGAACAACCCGGGATTAAATAAGCGAATCCTGAAACAGCCAGAAAAGGAAATAATTGAATTTATCAGTGGTTCAATGCTGAAATCATCCGGGCTGACTTCGAGTTCCCGGCTGGGAGTCGGGTTAATCCTTATCCTTATCGGGATAATTTATTTAAAAACAATCCTTCCAGGCCTGGGTTATTCAGGGGATACAGCCAAATTTCAATATATAGGTAAAATTCTTGGCATTCCCCACGCTCCTGGTTATCCCCTCTATGTTCTCCTCAATCGCATCTTTGTCAGCTTGCCCGTAAAAAACGTTGCTTTCCGGGCCAATTTTATGTCCCTCTTTTTCGGACTTTTAACCCTGATTTTTCTTTATTTAATTCTGCTGGAGAGCGAGATTCCTTTTTTTCTGGCTTTAGGCTCGACTCTGTCTCTGGCTTTTAATCTAACCTTCTGGAGCCAGAGTCTGGTGGCTGAAGTTTATACTTTGAATAGCTTTTTTCTGGCCTTAATTGTCTTTTTCCTGACCAGATGGCTTAAAAAAGGAAATGACCGCTTTTTCTTTTTGGCTCTTTTTTTCTCCGGCCTGAGCCTGGCCCATCATCTGACCATTATCTTAACATTCCCTGCCCTGGTCTGCCTGCTTTTGCTTTTCCGGCCTCACTTACTCTTACTGGCTAAAACCTGGAGGGCAGGTCTCCTCAGCCTTTTTGCTGGCCTTCTCCCCTATCTTTTTCTTTTTATCCGGACCCGCTGGCGAGCTCCCTATGTAGAAGCTCCAGTAAGAAATATGGGGGAATTCTTGAAAACATTGACAGCCCAGCGTTTTCAGGAAAAGCTTTTCGTTTTCAATTTGAGGGAATTATTTCTGGAGCGATTGCCCTGGTTTGGCCAGCACCTGACGACCGAATTGAGCTGGCCTCTTCTTCTTATCTGCCTTTTCGGGCTAATTTACTGGCTTCATTCCCGTCGACCTCTAGCTTTATTTTTGCTAATTTTTTTCTTCTCCCAGGCCTTATTTATCCTCAATTATGATATTCCGGACATCGCCGTCTTTTTCATCCCTGTCTATTTTGTTTTGACCATTTTTCTGGCGGCTGGCTGGTCCTGGCTGAAATTAAAAGTGGACAGGTTTGTTGAAAGGGGAAGGAAGCTAAGGTTAAAACCCTGGCTTGCTACGTCTATCCCCTTCTTTTGCCTTATAGCTTCATTCTCTTTTCTGTTCAGTCACTTTTCCCAGGCCAAGATGAGTTCAGTAGATATCTATGATGGTCGGTTAAATGCTCTTTTTGATTCCTTCCAGCCTGGCCGCGTAGCCATTGTATTACCGGCTAATTATCATGAATCCCAGTTTTTCAACTATAAAATTTATGTAGATTATCCTCAGCTTCTCGTCCTGAGATTTGATCTTGATCCCCGGGAAAAATTTTTAAGCCAGCTTAAAAGAAAACTTAACCGCGAAATCAGGAGTAATAAAACTCTGAAAGCCCTTCTTTTTGAGAATTGTGGGCAGGCAGCTTCTCTTGAAATTCTGGTAAGCCGATTCTGGAGCGAGGCCTTCAGAAGCCAGCGTGAGGAAATATTAGCTTCCGTTTATTTTGTTTCTCCTTCTTTAAGACAGTGGCTGGCTGACCAGGGGATAAGGACAAGAAAGATAATTTCAGCTGAAAAGAAGCGCAAACGCTTTTTTGCCTATTATCAGGCCCTGGTTCCCCCGGATTTTTAAACTGAAAGCTCCTTTCTTTTTCGAGCTCAACCCCCCAGCTTTAAGCTAAAGCCTGACTTAATAACTGCTATCGATGTCTTCCTGGAACTTGGGAATCTTGGATTTCAGACGGTTTTTGCCGAAATTGATTCCGAGGAAAAAGGCGCCGATAATAATGGCGACCGTCAAAAGAGCTCGCCAGAAAGTCTTCATTCCGCTTACCTCACCAAGTAACCTTTAATATATATTAAATAAAATGGCCGAAAAGTCAATGACCCGGGGCATCTTCCATAAAAAGTGTGGTGCTTTGTCAGGATTTTATCGACGGTATTTCTTTTGATCTCAATAAGTTACGAGATTTTAAACAAGATAAAAAACAATTCTGAAAGGGAAACAGATTTTTTCTCATTCCATCTTTTAAAAAAGTAATCCAGATTAGACTTTTAAAAACCCATCCTTATCCTTATAAGAGAGGCGATCAAGGCTTAAATAATACCAGATTATTCGCGACATAAAATTTCTGAAATCAAAATACTTTCGAAGGAGGAGCCTGACTCTAGCCTTTCTCAGAGTCTGGTAATTTTTGAAAGGACAGGGCTCTAAATGCTAATAGCTCCAGGTTATTTTTGGAAGAGAATAAAGCACCTCTTCAAGACCAATATTTTAAATCACAAGCCTTAGCCTTTATATTGAAGCTTCTCTTCAGAAAGAGCCTTCTTTCTTCTGGCCGGGCAGGACTTTTTATCCTGCCTGAAAAAAGCTATTGCTACGAGTGCTCTAAAATTGATAAAATAAAAAAAGGTTATTCTGAGGCCATTTCATGAATATTGGCTTGATTTTTTTAAGTGTTGTTTTCGTGGCCTTTATTCTGATTCTGGTTTTTAATCCCAATCTGAGTTGCTTTGGCAAGCGCCTGCGCTCACCCTTTTATCCCCTGCGCCGGCGCAAACTTCTGGCCGAGCGAGAGAAGAAAGAAATTAGGACCACTGATTATGGTTTTCGCCTGGTGGAGGGTGGAGAGAATAAGGGCGAGGCCACAAAGGCCGGGAACTTAGATTCCCTTGCAGGGAAAGAGCCTTCTCGAATCCCTTCAGAAAAGGGGCAACCTTCAGGCCAGAAGACCCGAAAGACTGAGGATTACGGGTTCAAGCTGGATTGAACTTTCCTTTCGGCCAATTAATCCTTGCGAAAATTGAGCCAGGCTCCTTTTTGTTGCTGGAAAAATAATAAAAAAATATTTTTGAGGGGTTTAATTTTGATAAAAAAGTTTTTGAGATAATGATTATTTTCTTTTTCCTGAATTTAAAACGCAAAAATAAGATTTAATTGAGGCGATGAAAAAGCCAGCTTCCCGAATTTATGTGGCTTTAGTATTCATGCTTTATTTTCCTTTTATTTCCGGATGCGGCTTATTTTTCGGCCGTCATGGTTTAGCCCGCATTTCTCCTGCACCTGCCTTGATCAATTCAGCTGCGGGCTATTTCTCTTTTAAGCTGGAAAGAGAGGGCTCAATTATGAGAGGCCGGGCTTTTTTCCTTTTAATCCCGGGCAGAGGCCGGCTGGAAATTCTTGACCCCGTCGGCCGCCTTGTTCTCCTGGCTCTCTGGTCTCGACAGGCAGAATACTTAATCTTACCCTCTGAAAGAGCCTACTGGACTGGTTCTCTGGGCGGAAGCAGGCTTATGGCAGAGCTGATTGGTCTTCCCCTTGACCCTGTCGAAGTTCTGGTCTGGATTGTTGGTCAGGGGAAGGGCCTCACCGCCCTGGCTGGAGAATTAAATCTTGCCTGGGCTTTGAGCCCGCATGAAGACAGGAATTTCCCCGGAAAGACCCTGGAACCTGCGACTTCTGGCTGGCAGGTGGAATGGGCTGAGACCGGAAAGTTGAGGCGAGGACAGAGGAATGGCTTAAAGATAGAGGTACAGGAATATTTTGAAGATAAGGGTGTGGCCAGGGTTCTGAAATTTACTCATGGTTCGGTCTCAGGAAGAATCACGGTTCTTGGCCTCGATTTTAATCAAAATTTTTCTGCGCAAAATTTTCAGCCTGATTCTTTTCTCAAAAAGGGTTATCGAGCCTTGAGCTGGGAAGAAATGAAATCTTTCCTCCGGCTTGACTGAGCCACTGGCCTGAAATTAAGGCTTCCTGCTGGTGCTGGATTTATCTCCCCTGAATCTTTGTTATAATTAACTTGAGGCGAGTCGCTCGAAAAAGAGAAAGCCGACAAAAATCCTGGCCTTAAACGAAAAATGTCAGAGCTAAGAGCCTTAGCTTATGCCAAAGTCAATCTTGGCCTGGAAGTACTTTTCCGGCGTAAGGATGGCTATCACGAAATCAGAACCCTTTTCCAGACCGTTAATTACTATGATGAGCTTGAATTTGACCTGATTGACTCCAGTGAAATTCAACTGGAAGGCGACGATCCAGCTATTCCCTGGGATGAAACCAACCTCATCTTCAGGGCAGCCTGGCTGATGCAGCAAAAATACAAACCAGGGGCAGGGCTGAAGATAAAAGTCAGGAAGAAAATTCCAGCCGGCTCTGGCCTGGGTGGTGGTAGCTCCGATGCCGCCGTAACCCTCATGGCTTTAAATCGCCTCTGGAATTTAGGTCTGGAGCTTCGAGATTTAAGTGACCTGGCCAGTTCTCTGGGCGCTGATGTGGCCTATTTCCTTACGGGTGGTCTCTGCCTCGGGGAGGGTAAGGGGGAGAGAATCTCTCCTCTGAAAGAGCTCCCACCTCTTCCCTGCCTTATTGCCTGGCCTGATTATGCCATTTCTACAGCTGAAATCTATGTCCGCTATGACGAGCAGCCTTCCTTGACTAAGGGAAGCCAACCCAGTAGAATAAAAGAGTTTTTAGAGCGGCGTCGCCTTCGATATTTAGTGAATGAGCTCGAAGCGACCATATTTAAAATTTATCCCGGGTTGAGAGAAATAAAGGACTTTCTCCTCGGCGAGGAAGCCCTGATCTCAGCTGTGAGCGGGACGGGTAGTGCCGTTTTCGCCCTTTTCCTGGAAAGGGATAAGGCTGAAAGAGCGCTGGCTCGGCTGGGCTTTAAAGTCAAGGCTATTCTGACGGAGACCTTGCCCCGGGAAAGATACCGGCCGTTGCTTTTTTGACGATGGCTGGGGCGTCGCCAAACTGGTAAGGCAACGGACTTTGGATCCGTCATGTGGAGGTTCGAGTCCTCCCGCCCCAGCTCGGATAGATTTATTTTTTTAAGAGGCGAAAGATGAAAATTTTTGCGGGTTCCTCCAATCCAGCACTGGCTCAGGAAATAGCCAGTTATCTGGGGGTTCCTCTGGGCCAGTTAATTCTTGGTCGTTTTTCTGATGGAGAAATAAGGGTTTATATTGATGAAAGCATCCGGGGGGAGGATGTCTTCCTCATTCAGAGCGGTTGCCATGATGTTAATTTTCATCTGATGGAACTTTTCCTGATGCTTGATGCCTGTAAGCGAGCCTCGGCTGGCCGGATAACGGCAGTTATTCCCTACTATTGCTATGCCCGGCAGGACTGGAAAGACCGGCCGCGCGTACCCATTTCAGCTCGCCTGGTGGCTGACCTGCTGGAAAAGGCCGGGGCTGACCGGATTCTGACCATGGATCTGCATTCACCCCAGATTCAGGGCTTTTTTTCCGTGCCCGTGGACAATCTTATGGCTGCACCGGTCATTGCCCGTCATCTTGCTTCCATTAATTTAAATGACCTTACCATTGTTTCCCCTGATGCTGGCGGGGTAGCCAGAGCTCGGGCCTTTTCCCGGCGTCTCAATGCTTCTCTGGCCATAATTGATAAAAGGCGGCCCGCACCCAATGTCGCCCAGGTGCTGCACGTCATTGGCGATGTCCGGGACAGAGATGTGGTTATCTTCGACGATATTGTTGATACAGCCGGTACCCTGGTCCAGAGTGTCGATGTCCTTAAAAAGGAAGGAGCCAGGAGGATTTTTGCCGCCTGCACCCATCCTGTTCTTTCTGGTCCGGCTGTGGAAAGGATTAAGAACTCAGGGCTGGAGAAGTTAGTGGTGACCAATACCATCCCCCTCCGAGAAGAGGCCCGTCAATGTGAGAAAATTGAGGTTCTATCCGTGGCCGAGCTTTTCGGGGAAGCCATCAAACGGATAAATGAGGGTAGTTCAGTGAGCTCCCTTTTCTTATAAACTGACTCTGAGGGCCAGGCCGGCGAATGGTCTGACTGGCCGGAGATAAGGAGGCTAATATGAGCTGGTTGATTAAAGCTGAAAGAAGAAAGGCTCTGGGCAAGAATGCCTGTTATCGCTTGAGATGTCAGGGACTTGTCCCGGCTATTCTTTATGGCCCGGGAATTGAAAGTATCCCCCTGGTTTTAAATAAAAAGGATATTTTTTCCATTTTGAAATCAGAAACCGGTGAAAGAACCATCTTCCGTCTCGCTCTTGATGGCGAAGAAAGAAATGTCATGATTAAAGAACTTCAGGTTGATCCAGTGACTGATGAACTGCTGCATGTTGATCTCTTTCAGATTGCCATGGATAAACCGATAAGAGTTTCGGTTCCTGTTTTGCTTCAGGGTGAAGCTATCGGGGTCAAGACGCAGGGAGGTCTGGTTGATTTCATTACGCGGGAACTGGAAATTGAATGCCTGCCCCATCTTATTCCTGACCATATTGTCGTGGATATTTCCGGCCTTTACGTTCATCAATCAATTAAAGTGGCTGATTTGACGCCTCCGTCCGGAATCAGGATTATTGATGATCCCGAGACAGTTATTGTGACCATAGGTCTACCTGAAGCTGAAGAGGTAACCGCAGCTCCGGCTGAAGAAGGCGTGGTGGCAGAAGCTCCTGAACCTGAAGTCATTCGCAAGGAAAGAGCGAAAAAGGAAGAAGAGGAAGAATAGGAGAAAGAGGTGTGGGTGGTTATTGGCCTGGGCAACCCCGGTCGTCAGTATGCTGAGAGCCGTCACAATGCTGGCTTTATGGTGGTCAAAAGGCTCTGGAAGCGCTGGCGCTTTCCTGAATGGAAGAAGAAATTCAGGGCCAAATTGAGTTCAGGTTTCCGGGGAGAGGAAGAGGTTTTTCTCGTTATGCCCCAGACTTACATGAATCGAAGCGGAGAAGCTGTGGCTCTGCTTGTCTCTTTTTTTAAGTTACCTCCTGACCATCTTCTGGTTATTTATGATGATCTTGATTTACCCTTGGGAAGTCTGAGAATAAGAAGAGCTGGCGGGCCAGGCACTCACCGGGGCATGCAATCCGTGGTGGAAACCCTGGGCCGGGAAGATTTTCCCCGGATAAGAATTGGCATTGGCCCCTTACCTGAAGAGGCTGAGGCCGCCCAGTTTGTTCTCGAGCCCTTTACTCCCCAGGAAAAGGAGAAGCTCAGGCCCTGTCTTGAGGCAGCCTGCGAGGCCACAGAGATGATTCTCGATGGAGCGATTGACCAGGCCATGAATCTTTATAATCGCCAGATAGTTTAATCTCCTTGCTCCTTCTTCTTCGGAAGGAGCTATGTGAGAAACATAACCATAAGGAGGTATGATGAGGCATTACGAAACAGGCGTTATTATCGCGCCTAACCTTTCCGACGAAGAAATTGAACAGCAGATTCGTCAAATGACGGAGCTGATTGCTTCCATGAAAGGCCATCTGCTGCGGGAGGAAAGGTGGGGCAAAAGGAAGCTGGCCTATCCCATCAAAAAATTCACTGACGGCTATTATCTTTTTCTGGATTATGAAGCCGAGCCTGAAGTTCCAGCTGAGCTCGAAAGACGCTTCAGGCAGAGTGACCAAATTCTGAGGTATATGACGGTGAAAAAGGGAACTACCTCTCCCTGGAAGAAAAGGAAGAAAGCCAGGGAAGCTGAGCCAGCCTTAACTGAAGTGACAGAGCTCATGGAAGCTGAACCGGAAGAAGAAAAGGAAGGCAGCCGTTCAGAGGAGAAGACCAGGGAAAAGGGCAAAGAATCCAGGGAGAAAGAAAGGAGTTAAGGAGGTCAGGCTATGGCTAAGGAAGAAAAAATTGAAAAAGGCCAGATAAAAAGATTTTTTCCGCCCAAGAAAAAGGTCTGTCGTTTCTGCCAGATGAATGTCAGGGAAATCGATTATAAAAATGTGGATATTCTCCGACGCTACATTCCAGAAAGAGGCAAAATTTCACCCCGACGAACTACAGGCACTTGTTCTTTTCACCAGAGGCGGCTGGCTCAAGCTATTAAAAGGGCCCGGATTATGGCTCTTCTTCCCTTCATCGCTGATTGAAGCTCTCCCCGGTCAGAAAGTTTGAGCCTGGCAAAAGGAGGCAAAAATGAAGGTGCTTTTAAAACAGGATGTGGAGAAACTGGGTCATAAGGGTGATATTGTCGAGGTAGCTCCTGGTTTTGGCCGCAATTACCTCATCCCTCGCCGCCTGGCAGTGGAGGTAACACCCCAGAACATCAAGCAGATAGAGCTTGAACGAAAGGCTCTGCTTAAAAAAATAGAAAAAGAGAAGCTGAACGCCAGGGAACTCATGGATCGACTCAATCAGGTCAGACTTGTTTTCCGTCGCAAAGCTGGCGAAAAGGACATGATTTTCGGCTCGGTGAGTGCAGGCGACATCAAGGAGGAACTGGAAAAACTCGGTTTTTCCCTTGAAAAGAAAAAGATTCTGCTTGACAAGCCTCTGCGACTCCTCGGTCATTACACGATTCCCATAAAAGTCTATCGCGAGGAAAAGGCCGAGATTCATGTAGAAATCGTCAGGGAAGAAGCTGAAGCTAAAAGTTGAGAGCTGGTCTCAAGCCTTAATCATCGAGGACGGAAAAGGGATAATTTAGGGCCCAACCATAAAAAGAAAATTACAAAAAGCGTAAAAAAAAGGAAGGTAAGAAGTCCCATTCTCAGGCTGAGCAGGAAAACCTGTTTTTTCTGGAGAAGATGTTTTTTATATTCCTCGTAAGTAATCAGAAAAGCACAGATACCTCCCAGGAGGCAGAAAAGCTCGCCGGCCAGAAGGAGAAGCCAGATATTTCGGACCACAATTTCCATCTGTTAGCTCATTTACTTCTTTCTGTCAACCGCCAAAAGCTCTTTCTTTAATCCAGGTGGTGGTTTCCGTAGTTTTTCATTCTGTCTCTAAGCGTTTTATTTGAGATAAATTTTTCTTCGTTCCAGAAAAGCAAGACAAAGCTCTTTCTTGGCTGAGGGGGGTGAGACGAGGATAAATTGGCCTAATTTTGAAATTCTTTTATGGTCAGGCTATTTCCCTGATTTTAAAAGAAAATCAGACGCTATAATTTTCCTGCCTCCCTTGAATTCTAAAGAAAAATCAGGGCAAAAAGGGCATTCATGTTCAGGGCTAATTTTATAATTTTTCCCTGAGAACTGGATTCTGATTGTTTCTGGCCCGAAAAAGGAAAATATTTTTTGATTCCTTGTATTTGGCGTTCAAGTGATGTTTAATAAAATAAAGAAAAAGTGAGAGGGAGAGGCGCTCGAGGCGTTATTTCCCTCTGGTTGTCTGGCCCTGAACAGGGCTGAGATAAAGCATTTTCTGGAGAAAGACCATGAATGTTGATTTCCTCTTTCTAAAAAAAACACCGCCACACAGTGTTGAGGCTGAAAGAGCTGTTCTTGGAGGCATTCTCATCAACAATGCTGCTCTCAACACCGTTTTGTCCATTATTTCACCCGAGGATTTTTATAAAGATGCCCATCGCCAGATTTTCGATAAAATCATAAATCTTATCGATAAGGGCATGCCAGCTGATCTCATTACGCTGACCGAAGAACTCAAACGTTCCGGCCTGCTCGAGGAAGTTGGTGGAGCAGCCTATGTTTCTTCCCTCCTGGACGGAGTTCATCGCCATCTCAATGTGGAATATTATGCCAGGATAATTAAGGAAAAGGCCTTACTGCGGCGTCTCATCCTGAGCTCAGCCAAAATTATTTCGGCTGGCTTTGAAGAAAAGGAAGATGCCGATGAACTCCTCAATGAAGCCCAGGCTGAAATCATCGAAGTAGCCGAGCAGCGGGTCAGGCCCGGCTTCGTTCCTCTCGGTCAGCTGACCAAGCCTGTGTTGGAGATGGTGGCTCGCCGCATTCAACAGAAGGATGCCGTGACTGGCATCCCCACAGGCTTTCGTGATCTGGATAGCCTGACCTCCGGTTTCCACCCTTCTGATTTTATTGTCATTGCTGCCCGCCCCTCCATGGGCAAAACAGCTTTCTGCCTGAATATTTCGCAATATGTTGGTCTCAAGACCGATTATTCGGTGGGCTTTTTTTCCCTGGAAATGACCCGGGAACAGGTGGCTTTTCGGATACTCTGTGCTGAAAGTCAGCTCGACCTGAAGAGGGTGCGAACCGGTTTTATCAGCGAGCGGGAGTTTGAGCGGCTCCGTCTGACTGCTGAAACCCTTTCTCAGGCCAAAGTATTCATCGATGATTCGCCGGCCCTGACTGTCACTGAAATGAAGGCCAAAGCGAGGCGGCTGCGCATGGAGCAGAAGCTTGATCTGCTTTTTATTGATTATATTCAGCTCATCAGGACAGGCGGGAAGTTTGAGAACCGCAATCAGGAAATGGCCTTTATTTCTCGTTCTTTAAAAGAGCTGGCCAAGGAAATTCAGATTCCTGTGGTAGGCATTTCCCAGCTCAGCCGGGCCCCTGAGAAAACCAGAAGAGAACCGAGGCCCCAGCTTTCAGATTTAAGAGAATCAGGTGCTATTGAACAGGATGCCGATGTGGTCATTTTTATCTATCGGCCTGAAGTCTATCATCGCCATGATGAAAGTCTTAAGGGCATCGCGGAAATCATTGTAGCCAAGCAACGCAATGGCCCGGTAGACACGGTGAAACTGGTTTTTCTGGACAGGTTCACGCGCTTTGTTGATGCGGAACTCAGCCGCCCCGATTATGTTCCTGTCTGAAGAAAAAATGAAAGAACGCTCTTTCTTTTCTCCTGTGGAAAGCTTTATTACCAATCTGGGCGAAATTGCCCTCATTTTCGCGCGAACGGTGCAGGCCATGTTCAGCCGGCCCTGGGAAAGCCGCAATTTCCTCAATCAGCTGGAAGAGGTGGGTGTGCGCTCCCTGCCTGTTGTTTCGCTTACGGCTGCTTTTGCGGGGCTGGTTTTTGGCCTTCAGATGTATGTGGGCTTTCACCGCTATATTGGGCCGGGAACAGAAGCTTACACCGGCCCGGCTCTCGCTCTCGGCCTGTGTAAGGAAATCATTCCCATTCTGGTCGGCCTGATGGTGGCTGGCCGGGCTGGTTCAGCCATGGCCGCTGAAATCGGGACAATGAAAATAACGGAACAGGTAGATGCCCTGGTGAGTCTCGGGGCTGACCCCATCCGTTTTCTGGTGGTCCCCCGAACCTTAGCCGCCTTTATTACCCTCCCCTGTTTAACGCTTTATGGTGACTTAATTGGTCTTTTTTTTGGCTACTTCTATAATGTTATCCTCATGGGAGTGAACCGAACAATCTATGTATCCCAGACGCTGATGTTCTTGGAGCTCTGGGATGTCGTAAGCGGAGTCATCAAAGCCGCTGTTTTCGGCCTGATTATTGCTGTTGTTGGTTGCTGGCAGGGATTAAAGGCTGAAGGCGGAGCTGAAGGTGTTGGCCGGGCCACGACGAGAACAGTGGTCATTAGCTCCATTGCCATTTTAATTATAAATTTCTTTATGAGCAAAGCTATGCCAGCCAGTTTGGCCGGCCGATAAAGGCCTGGTTAAAGGGCGATAAAACCAGGAAGGATTGGAGATGATGAACGAGAACCAGATTATGATTAAAATTAAAGACCTCCATAAATCTTTTGGCTCCAAGCAGGTTCTGACTGGAGTTAATCTTGAGGTTAAAAAGGGAGAGACCATGGTGGTCATCGGCCAGAGCGGAGCCGGAAAAAGCGTCTTGCTCAAGCTCATCATTGGCATAATGAAGCCTGACCGGGGAGAAATTTATATAGACGGGACTGAAATTACAGGTATGACTGAGGAACAGAGGCTTCGCCTTAATCGGAAATTCGGTATGGTCTTTCAGGGAGCCGCCCTTTTTGATTCGATGACTGTGGCGGAAAATGTCGCCTTTGGGCTCGAAAGACATCTTAAACTCGGTCCAGATGAAATCAGACGAATTGTCCGGGAATCTCTGGAGCTGGTAGGTTTGCGGGGGGTGGAAAATCTTATGCCCCATGAACTCAGCGGCGGCATGAAAAAAAGAGTTGGCCTGGCCAGAGCGATTGCCTATCGCCCGGAAATAATGCTCTATGATGAACCCTCCACCGGTATTGACCCCATCCGGGCCGATGCTATTAACGAAATGATTAATAAATTTAAAAAAGAGATGGGGATGACATCCATTGTCATTACCCACGATCTGGCCAGTGCCTTCCGGGTAGCTGATCGTATGGCCATGCTTTACGGTGGCCGTATCATTGAAGTCGGAACTCCCGAGGAAATCAGGTCAAGCTCCAATCCCATTGTTCAGCAATTCATTCGAGGCGAGGCCCGCGGGCCCATCGAAAGCTGGTAAAACTTTCTTGAGATAATTTTTATTTTTTATTATACCGATAGGAATAGTAATAATAAAGCGTCACTCAGCCCGGCCGAAGTGACAGAAGGCATGATGGAGAGAAGGTGATAATGATCAGGGATAAGAATTTCCCTGGTCAGGAAAAGGGGCGAACAATTTTTTTGTAAATGGAAGGCAGGCAGAAATTGTGGTAAAGTCAAAATAATGGCGGGGAGACATGAGAAAGCTCAGTCGTGAGGCCAGAATCGGTTTATTTCTGGGAGTAACTCTTCTTATCCTGGCCATCTTTATTTTTGTCATCGGCGACTTGAGCCGCCTTTTCAAGCCAGGAGGTTATCCCCTGCACTGCTCCTTCGATTCTGCTCTGGGTCTGGAAAAACATACCGCCGTACGCCTGGCTGGGGTTAAAATTGGCCTGGTTAAAGATATTCAGCTTGTAGAAAACAGAGCCCTGATTACCCTGAATATTTATCCAGGGATAAAAATACCCAGGGATTCTAAGGCTTACCTGGCCAGCGTCGGTCTTCTGGGAGAAAGATATGTGGAGATCCTGCCCGGCCGGGAGAAAATTGCCTGCCAGCCTGGAGAAGAGATAGCCTCTTTACCCTCTGTTAGCTTTGACCAGCTGGGCCTTCTCCTCACCTCCCTCGGTGAGGAAATAAAGGAATTAAGCATCTCTCTTCGTCGGTTGATGGGGCCTCAGGAAAAGGAAAACTGGAGTCTTCTTTTGGCCAACCTGGCTGAAGTAAGCCAGGAGATGAATTCTCTGATTAAATCTTCAGGACCTGAACTGAAAAGGGGTGTAACCAATTTTTCCCGGACAACGGCCGAAGCCGGCACCGAAATCCAAAGGCTGGGCGAAAGACTGCGGGAGGTTTCCCTGTCCCTGGAAGAATTCATCGAAGTTAACCGCGATGAACTTCAGTCAACCCTGGTTAGCCTGAGGGAGTTAAGTGATAAACTGAAGGGCGCCGCTGCAAATCTTGAAGCGCTTCTCGAGCGGCTGGAAAAAGGTGAGGGAACTTTAGGCAAGCTTTTGCAGGAATCTGACCTTTATGACCAGACCAGAAGGGTGGCGAGCAGAGCTTCTGACCTCAGCGAAAAACTGGCGCGGACAACGCTTCAACCGGATTTCAGGGCTGATTATCTGGCCTCGCCTCAAAAGGTCAGGGGGGAATTTTCTTTTTCTCTCTGGCCAGGGGGAAAAGAGAGACATCACTTTTTTTCTTTCGGCCTGGTGCGTGACCCTGACCAGTCTGGCTTTCTCTTGAATCTGCAGGGAGGCCTGAGATATGGAATTTTCCAGGCAAGAGCCGGCATAATGGAATCGGAACTAGGGGCGGGAGTTGAGGCTGGGCCCTTCCTCCATGGCCTTTTTTTCAATCTAGAAGGCTTTGCCTTCAATCGCTCTGAAGGACCGAGATTACGCTTTTTTTCCCGTTATCAATTCTCCGGTAACTTTTATTTTACCCTGGGAGTTGATGATTTTGGTGTGAGTCAGCGCAGAAGCCTGCTTTTTGGTTTTGGAGTCAGAAAACAATGACCGGGAAGGAAAAGAGCGTCTTTATCTGCCAGAACTGTGGATTCCATTCAGCCAAATGGCTCGGACGCTGTCCCAATTGTGGCGAATGGAACTCTTTTATTGAAGAAATAGAAGAAAAGGAAATTCGTCCCTTTGAACCATCCTTTCCTGTCCAGGAACCGCTTCTCTATCAGCAGATAAAGGAGACAAGAAAGCCCCGAATTCAGTTACCTCAGGAGGAGGTCAATAAAGTTCTGGGCGGTGGCCTGGTCGTCGGTTCTCTGGTTCTCATCGGGGGTGAGCCCGGTATCGGCAAATCAACCCTTTTGCTCCAGATTTCCCGCGATTTAGCCTTAAAGGGGGAGAAAATTCTTTATGTTTCAGGGGAAGAATCCCTGGAACAGATTAAGCTGAGAGGTGATCGTCTGGGAATAAAGGAGGGTGAGCTTTATCTTCTGGCCGAAACCAATCTTGAGAGGATAATTAACGTCACCGAAAAGCTTGAACCCAGGGTGCTGGTGATTGATTCCGTTCAGACCATTTATTCGGCCAGACTTTCCTCCAGCCCGGGAACTATCAGCCAGGTCAGGGAGGTGGCCAACGAAATCTTCCGCCTGGCCAAGAAAAATCAGATTGCCTCCTTTCTGGTCGGCCATATCACCAAGGAGGGGAGTCTCGCCGGTCCTAAATCGCTCGAACACATGGTGGATGTGGTTCTTCTATTTGAAGGAGAAAGAGATCATGCCCACAGGGTTCTTCGGGCTCTGAAAAATCGCTTTGGTTCAGTGGCCGAACTGGCTGTCTTTGAAATGACCTCAAGCGGTCTTCAGGCCATTCCCAATCCCTCCCAATTCTTTCTCAAGGAAAGGCCGGTGGGTGAACCGGGCAGTGTCGTTGTGGCCACCATAAAGGGTTCCCGGCCTATGCTGGCTGAAATCCAGGCTCTGGTTTCGCCGACTCTTTTTTCCGGTAATCCCCGCCGGATGGCCGTGGGCCTGGACCATTATCGGTCAGCCATGATCCTGGCTATTCTGGAAAAAAGACTTGGCCGGAGCTTTGCTGGCGACGATATTTATGTTAATGTAGCCGGTGGCCTGAACATTGAGGAGCCGGCAGCTGATCTGGGCATTGCCCTGGCCATCGTTTCCTGTCTTAAAAACAGGGCTGTCCACCCGGGAGCAGTGGTTTTTGGCGAAATTGGTTTGAGCGGGGAGGTGAGGTCAGTTGGCCAGGTTTTGAGTCGGGTCAAAGAAGCCTGCTCCCTGGGCTTTGAAACTGTCATTCTTCCGCGGGGAAATCTTTCCTCCCTGGAGAATGAAGATGTGGGTAATATTCGCCTTCTCGGGGTCAGTACCCTCCGGGAGGCAATTAATATAACTTTTTAGGGATTGGTGCAGGATGGCCTTACTAATTTTCAGGCTGATTATTCTCGCTTTTCTTACCCTGGCCGGCTATTTTTTCCCCTTTTTCGGGCTCAAGCGACCGGCGGCCGCAATAGTAGCCGGGGGTTTAGGGCTGATCATTATTTATCTTGAAACAAGAATTCGCCGGGCCCAGTTCAAGGTAATCTGGGGATCGACCCTGGGAACTTTTGCCGGCGTTTTTCTGGGCTGGTTTCTTGGTTCCATCTATCGGACCATTGCCAGTGATTCGCCCACTACCTACTTTATCCGCATTTTCTTCCTGGTTATCATGCCCTATATAGGCTTTCTTGTCGGTACTCTTAAATCAGAATGGCTTAATCCAGCTTATCTTTTCCGCTTTTTTCAGGAAAAGAGTGTTGGCCGCAGCTATAAGATCCTGGATACGAGCGTTATCATTGATGGCCGGATTGCCGATATCTGCGACACCGGTTTTATCGAGGGAACGCTGGTTGTGCCTCAATTTGTTCTCAAGGAATTGCAGCAGATTGCTGATTCTCCTGATCAGCTCAAGAGGCAGAGGGGAAGACGTGGCCTGGATATTCTCGATCGCCTGCAGCGGTCGGGTCAGGTCTCAGTAGTTATTTCTGAACTCGATTTTCCCGAAATCGGGGATGTTGATTCCAAGCTGATAGAGCTAGCCCGCCAGCTCGATGCTAAAATCATCACGAATGATATCAACCTCAATAAGGTGGCCAAACTCAGGGGGATTGCCGTTCTCAATATCAATGAATTGGCCAATGCGCTGAGACCCGTTGTTCTCCCTGGCGAAACCATGAAGGTCTTTATTCTTAAAGAGGGTAAAGAAAAGGACCAGGGGGTTGGTTACCTCGATGATGGTACCATGGTGGTGGTTGATAATTCCAGGAAAATGATTGGTCAGACCATTGATATTACTGTTACCTCAGTTCTTCAGACGACTGTCGGCAAGATGATTTTTGGCCGTTATAATGAGGATGTTCATTGAAACCTCCTCGGGCTGATCCATGGAAAAGATAGCGGCGATTATTGTGGCCTCGGGCGAAGGCCGGCGCTTCGGTCAGGCCAAGCAGTTTGCTCCGCTTGCTGGCCGGCCCGTCGTCGACTGGGCCATTGAGGCTTTCGCCCGGCACCCGCAAATAGATGAAGTGGTTATTGTTTTGCCTGATGAAAGCCGGGCTGAAGAAATTAAATCCAGATGGTCCAAGGTGAAAGCTGTGGTCAGGGGAGGAAAAGAAAGGCAGGACTCAGTCAGCCGGGGTCTGGAGGCTCTTTCTCCAGAGATAACTCTTGTTCTGGTACATGATGGGGTCAGACCACTGGTTAAGGCGGAACTCATCAGCCGGGTGATTGAAGCCTCCCTCGAAGCAGGAGCAGCCATACCTGTTCTGCCGATGGAGGACACGGTGAAGATGGCGGAGGGAGGAATTGTAACCAGAACCGTCAATCGGGAGCAGCTCTTTCGAGCCCAGACGCCCCAGGGCTTCCGGAAGAAACTCCTGGAGGAGGCCTTTGCTCAGGCCAGAAAAGATGGCTATTATGGTTCTGATGAAGCCAGCCTGGTAGAAAGGATTGGCGGCCGGATAAAAATTGTTCCCGGCGATCGAACCAATATTAAAATAACCAGGCCAGAAGATCTTAAAGTGGCGGAGGTTTGGTTGAATGAGAGTCGGTGTGGGCTATGATATCCATCGGACCCGCAGGGGCGGCCCCCTTTATCTCGGAGGCGTGGAGATACCTTTTGATTTAGGTCTTGTTGGCCATTCCGATGGCGATTGTTTAATTCATGCAATTATTGATGCCTTGCTGGGGGCAGCCGGTGAAGGCGATATTGGCCAGCACTTTCCGCCTTCAGATAAAAGTTTAAAAGGAATAAGAAGCACAGTTTTACTGAAAAAGGTCATGGAAATAATCAGGAAAAAGGGTCTCAGGGTGATTTATGTTGATTCCGTAATCGTGGCGGAAAAACCAAAAATGGCGCCCCGTATTCCTGAGATGAAAAAGGCTTTAGCCCCTATCCTGGAAATTTCTGAGGACAGATTGAGCATCAAGGCTAAAACCAATGAAAGGCTGGGAGAAATTGGGCGCCTCAAAGCGATAGCTTGCTGGGCTGTCTGTCTGCTTTCGGAGGAATAAAAATTTTTTAATAAAATTCTATAGTCGCCTTGTGATAATTCTTTATTTGAATATCAGATTTGAAAATCAGCTCAGGGGAGATTTCAGCCAGCATCAGGATTATTTTTAAAAAAATTGCTGGCACGACGGAGCCTGTCCATGATTGCCCGGCCAAGGCCGATTTCTGGAATTTTTTCTATGAGAATAAGGTCAAGGCCGGCCCTATCCAGACGATGAAGGGAAGAAAAAAGAGAGGCGGCTGCCTGACGCAAGTCGCCCGAAGGGGAAAGGATTTCAATATGATCAAAGGGTAAAGTGGCCTTTTCTCCCTGAAAAGAAAGCAGGCCAATTCTTTTCCCCTCTTTTTTCCAGCTCCAGAAATCATCTTCTGACCATTCAAGACAAGACCTGGTTCGGGGGGCATAATGGCGGGGTAACATGCCTGGAGCTTCGGGTTTGGCCCTGGTCAAGGGAGAGCTATTGATTGGCCCGATCAGGGCTTCTATCTCTTCCAGGGCAAGACCGCCTGGTCTTAAAAGTCTGGGCCTTTCCTCGAGAAAGGAGACAATGGTGGACTCAACGCCGACTTCGCAGGGACCGCCATCAAGAATAAAATCGACCTTCGAACCAAGTTGCTCCCGCACATGGTCAGCTGTGGTCGGACTCAAATAGCCAAAGGGGTTGGCACTGGGGCCAACCACCGGAGTTCTGGCCTGGAGAATCAGTTTCAGGGTGAGATTGTGTCTGGGCATTCTTATAGCCACACTGGGCAGGCCAGAGGTAACTATATCCGGCACTTCCTCCCTCTTGGGCAGAACCAGCGTCAGCGGGCCGGGCCAGAATCTTTCGGCCAGCAATCTGGCTCCAGCTGGAATGGTTGCGGCCAGTTTTTCGAGGTCCTGCGCCCTGGCAATATGAACAATGAGAGGGTCAAAATAAGGCCTGGCTTTGATTTCAAAGACACGAGCGACCGCTTCAGGCTTAAAGGCATCAGCCCCAAGTCCATAAACCGTTTCTGTGGGGAAGGCGACGACACCTCCCTGGCGAATAATCAGGGCGGCCTTCTGGACAGCCTCTTCCTCTCGGAGAATAAAATCAATCGCCTCCTTTAAGTCAGAGGCTACCGGAAAATAATGGGTCAGTTCAGAAAGATGCTTCGGTCCGTGACCTGTCAGGATGTATATCCCGGAAGCTCCGGCCTGGCGGGCCAGCTCGACATCAGCCGGGTGATCGCCAATAACATAGGAGCTTAAAAGATCGACGCCAAATTCATGAGAAGCCTGGAATAAGAAATAGGGTTTGGGTTTTAGGCATTCACAATTTTCCTCGCGCTGGTGGGGACAGACATAAATTTTTTGAATAATTATCCCCTCCTGAGCCAGTCTCTGGCGAAGGAAAGAATTAACCCTGTCGACCTCTTCAGGTTTAAGATGACCGCGGCTTATACCTGGTTGATGGGTGACAATGAAGAGAAGGTAGCGGTCCTTTATTTTTTTTAAAGCTTCAAAAATTCCCGGGAGAAATTCAACTTCTTCAGGCTGGCGAAGATAGCCCTTTTCCTCAATTAAGGTTCCATCCCGGTCAAGAAAAATGGCCGGCCTCTTCATGACCTGAACCAGCCTGCCTCCGTCATCACTTTCTGGACCACTTTCGAGCCAGGACCATCCGTCCGGGCTACCCCTATACCGACGCTGTCGCCCACCACTGCCTGGATTCGAGCCACATCACTATGGGTAAAACCCGGACAGAGTAAAATTGAATGGATGCCTTCTTCCTGCGCCATTTTTCTGGCCACTTCCATCGCCTGCGCCTGATTTCTGACAACAACCACAAAAAGCTTATAAAGCGAGGTTTCAAGGAGACAGCGGTGTTTTTCCGGGTCAGCATCGGGTGCATGAGCCATAAATAAAACTTTAAATGGCATACTCACCTCCCTCAAAAAAATCTATTATATTCTAACTAAAAGCTAAATAAATTTATTCAGAGCTTTTTCTCTGAGTAGCTTCGGGCTCTTAAATTTTATCACCCTGTGCTGGAGGAGATACATTGAGGCACCTGATAATCCTCCCATAGGGCCCGGGATTAACTTTTTTCGCCTCTGGGAATGTTAAATTTTTCTTTCTATCGACGATTTTTAGAGACCTTCACTCACCCCAAAAAGGACCATTGAACCGGCATAATTCCAGTCAAAAGTGTCACTTCTGTATGAATTACATACACCAGGCCCTTGCGTAACAAGAGGGGCAATTTATGGGCCTTTATCGACGGAATTTCTTTCAACAAAATAAGCTATTAGAATAAAAACTAGATAAAAATAGCTTGTGAGCTGGAAACAAATTTTTTCTTAATATATCTTTTAAAAAGCAAACCAGCTTAGACTTTTTAAAAGCCAGCCTTTCCCTTATAGGAGAGCCTATCAGGGCTTAAATTTTATTAACGACATAAAATTCCTGAAGGTAACAAGCTCTTCAAAAACGAGCTCCCCGCCCTTGACAAATCAGGAAAGACAAATTAAAATCGAATATTCTAACAAATTGGTCGAAAAATATGAAAAAACATAATTTGCTTGAGCAGAGGATTGTGGAAACAGCCCAGGGAATATTCTCTCGACTGGGTTTTAAAAAGACAACCATGGATGATATTGCCAGGGCTGTCTTCAAGGCCAAAAGTTCCCTTTATCATTATTTTAAAAGCAAAGATGAAATTTTCCGGGCTGTAGTCGAAAAGGAAGCCCGCATCCTCAAGGAGGAAATTGAGAAAGCCTTAGCCGCTGAAGTTTCGCCCATCGATAAGCTAAAGGCTTATGCTAAAACGAGAATGAAAGCCCTGCGCCGCCTGGCCAATTTTTATCAGGCCTTTCGGGAAGAGTATCTGGAATCCTATAGTTTTATTCAGAAAATCCGACAGGATTATGACCGCTATGAAGTTGCAACCATTAAAAATCTGCTCAAGGAAGGGGTTGAGGCAGGACTTTTTGAAGTGAGAGACCTTGACCTGACAGCTGAAGCCATTCTTATGGCCATCAAAGGATATGAATATGTCTGGGCTATATCTCCGCATGAAGACAAAATTGAAAGCGATATTGACCGTTTATTTGACGTTCTCTTCTATGGAATCCTGAAGCGCTGAGGGCTTGCTATGAGGTTCTATCAGTTTATTTACCGCTATCGCTGGCCCGTCGTCATCGCCACTTTCCTTTTGACTCTCTTTTTCAGCTGGCCCCTTCGCCAGCTTAAAATCAATGCTGACCTGACATCTTATTTACCCAAGAGTGATCCTGCGGTCAGAACCATGGAGTATATTGCGGATACTTATGGCGGCAATTTTGTGGCCGTCATCGCTCTTGAAAGTGATGATATTTTTAAGCCCCACATCCTGGAATCAATCCGGGAGCTTACCTCCAGACTTCAGCTTCTTGATGGTGTTAACTACGTAACAAGTCTCACCAACATTCTCGATTTGAAGAAAGGTGAAGAGGGTCTCGAAATTGGCCGGCTCCTGAGTGAAGAGGATTTTCCTGTTAGCCAGGCCAGAGCTCAGGAGCTTCGAGCTTATGTTCTCCAGAAAAAGCGCTTTCGAGGTCGCCTGGTTTCAGAGGATGGCCGGGTCACGCTGATCGTGGTGGCTATTCGTAAAGATGTCGAAAAAAATAAAATCATGGCTGAAATAGAAAAAACGGTTAAAGCCGCCTCTTTACCCGGGGAGGTGCGACTGGCCGGTTTACCTGCCCAGCTAAGGGAAATCAGCCGCTTTATCGTCAGTGATTTAAAGACGCTCGCACCACTTGTGGCTGTGGTTATTTTCTTGTGTCTTTTCTTGAGCTTTCGAAGCTTCCGGGGTGTTTTTATTCCTCTCCTTGCAGTGATCGTCAGCACCATCTGGACCCTTGGCCTGATGGGCCTTCTGGGAATTCCTCTGACCATCATTTCAGATGCCATTCCTGTACTTCTCCTGGCTGTTGGCAGCGCCTACAGTCTTCACCTGCTAAAACGCTTTGATGAGGCTCCTGAGGAACAGAAGGTAAAGGCTTTAGCCCATATTTCCACTTCGGTTCTCCTGGCGGCTTTGACCACCATGGCTGGTTTTATGTCCTTTATCTTTGGTTCCTATCTCTCAGCCATCCGGGAATTTGGTATGATGGCTTCTCTCGGCATCTTTTTTGCCCTGATTCTTTCTCTGACCTTTGTCCCTGCTCTTCTTTTTATAACCGCGTCTGGAAGAAAGAGGAAAGGGCTCGCCTCTTCCGGGGAATTCGAGGGCAAAGACTGGGGGAAGCGTCTGGAAAAGTGGAGTTTTGGGTTTTTGAGGCGAGAAAAGATAACTCTTCTTATTTTTCTCCTGGTGATAGCACTTGCCCTGGCTGGAATTCCGCGCATAGAGCGTCATTCCAAGATGCTGGATTATTTTGAAGCTTCCAGCGAAATCAGGCGGAGCGAAGACTTTCTAGAGAAAAAGATTGGGGGTTCAATTCCCATAAGCATTCTGGTCAGGGGCGATATCCGGGACCCCGAGGTTTTGAGAGAAATGAAGGCCATGGAGGATTTCCTGGAACAGCATCCTCTCATTCATCATCCCCTTTCCATTGCCGATTATTTAGCGGAAATGAATGACCTCATGGGCGAAGGAGAGAATATCCCTGATTCAAGGGAAAAGGTGAGTAACCTTCTTTTCCTGCTGGAAGGTCAGGAAGGTCTTGACCAGCTCCTTCACCCTGAAAAAACCGAAGCTGTCATTCAGGCCACCATTCCCAGTCTGGATATTGGCGAAATGAAGCATCTTGTGGATCAGATAGAAAACTGGATTAAAGAACGCTCCTTCCAGAAAGCTCAGATGGTCTTTTCCGGTTCCCCCCTGGTCTATATTCATCTTGATCAGAGCCTGATTCACAGTCAGGTTTTAAGCCTGATTTTGGCTCTGGTCCTTATTTATCTCTGTGTCCTTTTCCTTGTCCGCTCTGCGGCCGGTGCCCTTCTGGGGATGATTCCCATAGTTTTTACCTTAATTTTAATCTTTGGTTTTATGGGCTATACCGGAATTCCCCTGGATATAGTTACCGTCCTTGTTGGTAGTGTTTCTCTGGGCATTGGTATTGATTATGCCCTCCACTGGATCAATCGTTTCCGTCTGGAAGCTGGTCTTATGGCTCGGGAGAAAATTTCTTCCAGGGAAGAAATGGCCGGGCTCAATTCTGGAGCCAGCCAGCCCATCAGCCTGAGCCCTGATTCCACTTCTTCCTATAAACGACAGGAGGAAAAGGGAGAGGATTCGGCCCCTGGAGGAGAGTCCTTGCTCGACCATTTTATCCTGATTGAAGCGGCAGAAAGAACGCTTCGCAGCACCGGTCGAGCTATTTTCATCAATATGGTCACCGTGGCTGCGGGCTTTCTGGTGCTCACTTTCGGCCACCTCATTCCTCTGCGGCGTTTTGGTCTGCTGGTGGCTCTAACCATGTTCAGCTCAGGTCTGGGTGCCCTGACCCTTCTTCCGGCCGTCATTGTGAGGACAAAAGCCAGATGGTTGAGGTGGAATAAGAAAACCGGACAGAGGCAAGCGCATAACAAAATTTAGAATAAAAAATCAGAAATATAAAAAAATTTTAATTCAATTTTCTTAAGAAAGGAGAAAGTCATGGAAAGAGGGAAAAAGACAAAGAAAGTTCTTCCCGGTCCCTGGGGCCTTTCCTGGTCCTGGATTTTTGCCGGGATAGTTATCCTTGTGCTCATCTTGCTCCTGGCTTTCTGGGCTGCCCATGTTTTTCCGGCCCAGCCTCTTTCGGCTGATGAGATTTTAAAAAAGGTGGATGAAGTGGTTAATGCTCCGAAGGATCGCCAGGCCCGCATCAAAGTGATTATCATTGACAGCCAGGGAAAGCAGGAGATTAGAGAAATGGTCAATTATCAAAAAGGTGTTGATCGACGTCTGGTAAAATTTACCTCACCGGCTGAACATAAAGGCATTGGTTTCCTTTCCCTGCCCCATGAGGTTATGTATCTTTATTTACCCGCCTATGGCCGCACCCGGCGCATTGCCTCCCATGTCAAAAATACGAAATTTGCTGGTACCGATTTTACCTATGAGGACATGGAAGCGGTGCGCTATTCAGAAAAATGGACCGGCCAGTGGCTGAAAGAAGAAGGCGGTCATTATGTGATTGAACTCCAGCCCAGGCCTGAAACCAGAACTCAATATGGCAAAATGGTTATGTGGGTCAGAGCGGAAAATTTCTATCCGGCCAGAGTTGAGCTCTATGATCGAGCCAACCGCCTGATTAAACTCCTTACGCTTGAGAAAATAGAAAAAATTGGCCCGTACTGGACAAGCCGGCAGATGACCATGGAAGATCTTAAAGAGAAGAGAAAAACCATTCTGGAACTCCAGGAAATTAAATTTGATGTCGGTCTGAGTGATGACATCTTTACCGAGCGCTTTTTAATGAGATGACTCTAAATTTTTTTCAGGAGGTCGGCCATGAGATTGAGGCTAAAGAAGAAGGGATTAGGGGATGTTGCCGGCTTCCTTTTACTCTCAGTTTTTCTATTTTTCACTTGCGCCACCAGCCTGGCAAGTGAAGAGACTACAAAGGAACCAAAAAGTGCTGGCCAGCCCGCACTTGAAGCTGCGCCCGGAAAATCTATGGTGATAGAAACTGAATCTCAGGCGAGCGATGAAGCCAAATCTCAAGGAAATGAGGTTAAGACAGAGAAGGGTTTGGAGTGGGGAGGCTCTCTCTGGATCGATCATCGAGCTTTTACCCGTTCACCCCAAAATTATTCTTTTAAAGAATACCGCCTTGAATTAAGGGCTGAAGCCAGCACAGAAAAAACAAGATTTGCCAGCACCCTCTGGATTCGTTCCCTTGGCTTTTCTTCAGTCAAAAGTTCGGCTGACCTTTTTGTCCGGGAAAAAATTGTGCCCGTGGAAATGGAGATCAGGGAAGCTTACTTTGACCTTTATGGTTTTATTTTTCCCTGGCTTGATTTAAGAATTGGCCGTCAGAGGATTGCCTGGGGAACAGCTGACCGGGTCAATCCGACAGATAATCTTAACCCTGATGATCTCGAAGATATCTGGGATTTCGGCCGGCACCTGGGTTCTGATGCCCTGAAAGCCACGGCCTATTTTGGCCCTGTGACCCTGACCGGTGTTTTCATCCCATCCTTCACCCCCGCTTCTCCACCTCTGCCTGACTGGGCTGAGGCCTTCATCCCGCCCCTGGAGATACCTGGATTTAACCTTGTTAACTGGCGAAACGAAATAATTCTGCCTGAAAATAACCTTAAATCTTCGGCCATAGCCGGTTTGAAACTTAAAACTAATTTCAGGGGATATGACTTTTCTTTGAGCTATGTCCGGGGAAGAGATGATCTTCCTCTTCTCCGGGATATCCTGGTGGAAAAGGTCAGTGGCCAGGAAGCTGAGGTTCTGACCAGACTGGTTTATCCCCGCCTGGACATTCTTGGTTTCGATCTGGCCGGGGCCTTGGGCGAGGTAGGTCTCTGGGCTGAAGGAGCCATTTTCTTTCCTGAGCGTGTGGTGGGCGAGATGGCTTTTCCTGTTCCCGGGTACGGCCTGATCAGGCAGCCCAGGACAGCTTTAAGTAATAAAGCCTACGCTAAATTTGTTATGGGCGCAGATTACACCTTCCCCTCGGGCATCTATCTCCATGGCCAGTGGGCTCATGGCTTTTTACATGAAAGGGGCGCCTCGGAGCTGGGCGACTATTTCTTTTTTAATCTGGAATGGCGGCTGCTACGCGATAAATTGAAACTGATACCTCTGGCCGGCTGCATCCAGATAAGCCAGTGGAGCGATCTCAGAAATAATCTGGCTCTGATCTTTATTCCTTCCTTTGAATATCATCCAGCCGCCAATGCCGAGATAGCTGGCGGGGTAAGAATTCTTGATGGCCGGGGAGCAAGTTTCAGCCGCATTAAACATCGCGATGAAATTTTCCTTCGCTTTAAATACAGTTTTTAGTCTCTGCCCTTTTTTAAGAAAATTAAAATTAGAAAATTAAAATTTCTTTTAATAACAATTTTTAAAAATTAATGAATAAAAGCACCGGCCCTCATCGCTCAAAGGGAATTCTTCTCTCCCTGAAAAACTACTTACGTCCTCACCCGGGGTCTGGATTAAAAGGGAGCCTACTTATGATTGCAGCTCCCCTGTCAGTTAAGAGGTATTCGTGGCTCCGCCTGAAAAGATATGTTCGCTTTATTGTTTTTTTATCATGTTTAGCGTCTTTTCGGCTAAAAGAATTCTTCTCTCCAGCGAAAAGAGGTTTTTATAAAGACTTATTTTAGCCTTCTAAAAGTTTAAGAATGAGAAGTAGCTGGGATTTAGAAAGAGGGTTCTTTGTTTAAAGCCAAGCCGAGAAAAAGCTGAGGGAGGCTATTTCTTTAAGGGGAGGAATCAGGAGGGGGAAAGTCTGAGGGGAAAATAAAAAAAGGGCTGCCTCCTTAAAGGTTCTGCAGCCCTTGATTTTTCTCTGACTGAACGTCAGAGAGAGAAAGGTCAGTGCCTTCAAGCTAACTCCTTATCCTTTGATGGCCGGAGTTTTAGCCGCTGCTTCTACCTTCATCAGATAATTGGCTATAATCTCTGAACCAGCCTGTTTACCTATTTTGGCCAGTTCTAGAGCTGACGGAGTGATTATCAGGTTGAAAGCAGCTAAAGATAGAAGCAGGGCGATGACCATGATGGCTATTTTCGTGCTTAATCTCATGTTCTCACCTCCTTTTTTGAGATGTTCATTTTATCTTCCTTTATTTAGACGGAATTGAAGGTGAAAAAGTTCCTCGTTCTTTAAATATTAGGAAATGTTTATATCTGAGAAAGGATGAAAAGCATTGATATTATAGCAAAAATTGGCCAGAAATCAAGTTCAGCAAAATTGTCAGAAAGGTCAGGAGAGCTGACTTTAAATTTTCTATAAATCTATATTTCGGGAAAGCTTAACTTCAGAAAATTGAAGCCAGGCTGATTTTCTGAATCCCTTTTCCTGTTCCCGGTTTCATGGCCGGGCTACAGTGAAAACCGGCACAAGCCAGGCCAGCTCAGCCAATCTTTCCCTGACGTTAAGATTAAGGCGACACCTGACCCGGCAGCTCTGGCAGTTCCGGCAAAGAGTTGAAGGTAGATCAAGGGAAGAAAGCAAGTCCCTAGCAAGTTCAGGATTGTCATAGCCACAGGCGTACATATAAGCTCGCATCAGGTCAGGGATAGGAAGCTCCTCAGGGCAGGCTTCAAGACAGCTCAGGCAACCCTGACAGTACATCCCATCGCTATGAATTTCGCCCAGCCTGAGGTCCCTGAGCTCCTCGGCGGTTAGAGTCAGGTCGGCCATCACCGAAAGATCCTCCTCCAGCTGCTCAAAGGTGGTAAAGCCGGGGATGGCTGTATGAACTGCCGGTTCATTGAGAACCCACTTCAAAGCCGCCTTCATATTAATTTTCTCTGTCTTTTCTTTATCCCAGTAAACACCGGCCTGAGTTTTCATGGCGATGACACCCAGGCCAGCCGCGGCAGCTTCTTTCAGGGCCTGACGTACTTCTTCCCTGTTTTCCTGGCGGAAATTGAAGCCTGCAATGACGACATCATAAACCCTGGCCTGGAGCATTCCTTTAATCACTTCAGGTTGACCGGCATGAGTGGAAGCCCCAATAAATCTGGTCTTGCCTTCCTTCCTGGCCTTTTCGAGAGCTTCAAGCACCACCTCATTCAGAACGTGCTGAGCCTTAGTGGTGTTGTGAAGACAAAGGATGTCGACATAATCAAGGCCCAGACGCTGGAGGCTTAAATTAAGCATTTCCAGAAACTGCCCGGCACTGGTTTCGGGCAGAAAATCGCCCGTCTTTCTATCCCTGGTAGGCGGATTGATTTTGGTCGAAATCAGGAAGGAATCTCTTGGTCTTCCTTTAATAACCTGGCCAATCATCTCCTCATTTCGACCTCGCTGATAGCTATGAGCCGTATCAAGAAGAATGATGCCTGCATCAAGGGCAGCTCTGACAACATCAGGATTATCTGCATTCATCACGCCCATACTTACGGCCGTAACTTTAAGGCCTGTCCGGCCAAGAGTTCGATAAATCAATTTATATTTTTCCGGGGAAGGGGGTGAGAAGGGCAATTTAAAACTGGTTTTGATTCCGCCTGACCAGGCCTTAGAGGCCAGAAAGCCAAAGGCACCTCCCAGACCCAGGCGAAAAAAATCACGTCGCTTCATTTTCCTGGAAGCCATTTTTTTCTCCTAGATGTTATCTTTTTTCATTTTTTATTATTTGCATCGTTTTAATAGAATTTAAAGCGTATTTTCTCCAGGTTTCTTTTTTAAGTCAAGAGCTTTTAGCCTCATCCTCAGAAATTGAGGGTTTCTGAGAAATTTTTCATGATGATGAGGCCTCCTTTAGGCCTTAATTAGATCTTATATCAGCCACCAAATGGGCTTTAATGAAACCTTATCTGTTTTCTTTTTAAAAGACTGGTTTTTTTAAAAAAACGGCAAACTCTTTAAAAAATAAAATGATAAATAATAAATTAGGCCCGAATTTTAAATTCATCTGTAACTTCTTTAATTTTTTGTAGCGAGGTCAAAATTTTAATTCATTAATCGTGATAAATCGCCGTCCTTTCAGGCAAAAGCTCAGTTTTAACTACCTGGCGGGGGAAATGCTTTGTGACTCTTCTGACTTTCTTGAGGCAAAGATAAAATGTTTAGACACATTTTTTCTTCAGTTCATCTCGACCGGATATCTTATCCAGATGAGGATAAATAAAACGCGAGTGACCCATGAGAGTTTCCTCTAAAACTCTGTGTCGGGTGCTGCCTGCGCATCCTGTCGCTTTTAATTCCTCGAGTTCATCCACCTAAAATCCGGAAGCACTGCTTGGTTAAAACCTGCAATTTATTTGTATAAAAAGGGGATTTAAAATTTAAGCTGCCAGAAAATTTTAAAACCTTCAGGCTGATTGATTTTGAGTTATGATAAGGTCACCTGAAACCCCTCTTTCCAGGGGCAAAAAATTTTTGAGCGAGGGAACATTAAATACTGGGCTCTGTCCCGGGTGGCGTAATAGCATTTGACATTAAATATCTAATAAAAAGAGCGGGGATGCCCTCATTTTTTAAGATTAATTTTAGTTTTTCTGGGTCCGGGAAAGTTTTTAATTTAAAGATTTCTTTTGTATAATCCAGAAAAGAATGGAAATTCAGCTCGCCGCTTCCTCTTCAGCATTTGTTTTCTCCCGGCTGTTAAGGCTTCTGAGGGAGAAAAAAGAGGCTGCCCTGGTAACCATCCTGGAAACGAGTGGTTCTACACCCCAGATTGCCGGAGCAAAAGCCGTCATCTCCCCGGATGGACTTGAAGCCGGGACAGTTGGCGGTGGCTCCTTTGAGGCCGCCATGATTGAGAGAGCCAGAAACCGGTTAATTTCCAGGGAAGCTGAGCTCATTTTCTGGAGTTTTGCAGCTGAAGAAGGAGAAGAAGGCTCAATCTGCGGCGGCCAGGCCCTGGTTCTTATCGATGGCTATCCCGGAAAAGATCAATCCCTTCTGGAAAAATTAATAAGCTGCCTGGAACGAAGGAACCGCGGCCTGCTGATAACAGCCATCAGGAGAAAGGCAGGAGAAAAGATCCGATTGAATCGCTTTTTCCAGGAAGAAGACCTGTCCTTGGATGAACTGGCCAGGGTAAAAAATCAATTTCCGGCCCTTCTTTTTTCCCTGCAGCCCGATGAAATTACTTGTCTCTGGCAGCAAGAAAGACCGAAACTAATCAAAGGGATGGCCCCGGATGAGGAAGAAACATATCTTTTTCTTGAACCCGTGCTGCCGCCGCCACGACTTCTCATTTTTGGTGCCGGCCATGTCGGTCAGGCAGTAGCCCAGCTTGGTCTTTTTCTTGGTTTTGAAGTTTATCTCTTTGACGACCGGGCTGACTTCAAATTATCCTTTCCCCTTAAAGATAAAATAAAATTTATAGGTGGTGATATGGCCCAGAGCCTTGAAGCATTTCCTGCTGATGACTCCTGTTATTGCGTCATTGTTACCCGAGGACATCGCCATGACGCCGGGGTTTTGAGGGTGGCGCTGAAAAAAAGACTGGGCTATATCGGGATGATTGGCAGCCGGCGCAAAGTGGCTTTAATGAAAGAAGATTTTCTCAGGCAGGGCTGGGCTACAGAGGAAGATTGGGCGAGGGTTCATTCGCCCATTGGTCTTGATATTGGCGCCCAGACCGTTGAAGAAATTGCCCTGAGTATCCTGGCCGAGATAGTTTCCATCAGGCGGCGCAAGAGGGAGAAAAATCAATGATTTATGGTTTAATTCTGGCTGCGGGTGAGTCCCGGAGGATGGGTCAGCCCAAATTGCTTCTTCCTTATGGGGAGAAGACTGTTATCGAGACTGTGTTTACGACCGTTAAGGAAAGCAAGCTTGACCGCAGCCTGGTCGTTGTTCGCCCTGAAGATAAAATCATTCCAGAGCTAGCCCGGAATTTCGGTTTTGACATCGCCATAAACCCCGAGCCAGGCAGAGGTATGCTCTCTTCCATAATCGTCGGACTTGAGAGCATACCGGAAGAAGCTGAAGCTGTCGTTCTGGTGCTGGGGGATCAGCCAGCCATTAGAGCTTCGGCCATAGATTTATTGATTGTGGGCTATCGTCTTAAAGAAAAAGGATTAATCTTGCCAGTTTTTCAGGGGAAAAGGGGGCATCCGATTCTTTTTGATTTAAAATACCGGACAGAAATAAAGGCTCTGAATCCAGATATAGGGCTGAGACAGTTGATGCAGCAGCATCCCGAGGATATTCTGGAAATACCCATGAATGAACCGGGCTTGGTGGCTGATCTGGATACTCCTGAGGATTATTCTGGCCAGCTGAGAACCGGCCCCGGAAAAGCTGAAGAATCTAAGAAAGGCTCATCCTGAATAGCTTTATTAAATTTAGTGGTAGAAGGGAAGAAAAAGAAGATGGCGCCGTCAAAATTATTGGCGACCGGAGAAGAAGATATTTCTCCGCTGAGGCCATTATTAAATTTTTTTTAAAATATGGAGGTGCAGGATGAAAAAGGTTTTAGGGCTAATCCTGGGGATTTTGCTGGTTGTTCCTTTCACTGTGCTACTGGCCCAGCAGTATAACCTGACTGGCACCTGGGAAATGACCACGCAATCACCTCGAGGAGAAATGAAGTCTGAACTCGAGATCAAGCAGGATGGAGCTAAATTGACGGTCACCATGAAAACTCAGCGTGGTGAGATCACGGGTGAAGGTAAAATCGAGGGCAATAAAGTCGAGTGGACAATTACCCGCCAGACGCAGAGAGGCGAATTCACCACCACTTATAAAGGAGAAATCAAAGATAAGGACCACATGGCCGGCGAAGCTCAGATGGGCCAGTTCGGCACAATTCAGTGGACTGCGGTCAGGAAATCCTGAATAAACCCGGACTCCGTCCTCCTTTCTTTCCCCACCGTTCGCCTGAGGGGAAGGTTGAATCAACCTTCCCCTTCTTTTTTTATTTTTTTGTATCCAAATTTTCCTACGTTGAATTATTATTTCAATAGAAGGGAAGAATTCTATCCTTCCTCCGTCTAAATTTGGTACGGAGGAAGCTCAGGTGAGAGCTGGATGGAAGAAAGAGAATTGGTTCATCGGGCCTCAGCCGGCGAGGCCGAGGCTTTTGGCGAACTTGTTAGCCGTTATCAGAATCGGGTTTTCCATCTGGCCTTTAGCTTCACCCGGGATCGGGCGGCAGCCGATGATCTGGCCCAGGAAATTTTCCTTAAGGCCTATCTGGCTCTGCCTGGATTTCGGGGTAAATCAGAATTTTCCACCTGGCTTTACCGGCTGGCCATTAACCATATCAAGGATTATCTGAGAAAAATGAAGAAAAAAATGAAGCGAGAGGAGCCGCTGGAGGAAGCGAGGGTGAAGCTTGTTCCTGATGAAGGTGACATGACCCAGGAAGAAGAAGAATTGATGGAAAAAAGAAGAAAATTGCTGGAAAAGGTGATGGCGACCCTGCCTGAAAAATATCGAATAATTTTGACTTTAAGGGATATTGAAGGTTTAAGTTATGAAGAGATAGCTTCCTTTTTAGGCATTTCCCTGGGCACGGTGGATTCCCGTCTCCACCGGGCTCGTAAGCTTTTGCGGGAGAAAATGGAGCCTTATTTAAGGCAAGAAGGGAGGATATCATGAATTGCCGTCAGGCTGAACGACGGCTGCTTCGGTCTTTTGATGGCCGGATTACGGCCGAAGAAAGAAAGAAGCTTGAAGACCATATCCGCCATTGCTCCCGCTGCGCTCGTCTGGAAACAGAATATAAAACCCTTCTTTCCTGGATCAAGCCTGAGGAGGTTCCTGAACCCTTGCCCCATTTCAGGGAAAGGCTCGAAAAGAAAATAGCTTCCCTTGGCCGGCCAGAGCCAGAAATTATCTGGCAGCCCATTCTGGTCAGAGCCGCGACCATTGCTCTTATAGGTCTTATTATTTTATCCGGTCTCATGATTTTTCTTCAGCTGGGAAAATCAACGGCTTTCACTCAGACTGAGGCCCTTATTTTTCAGGAAAACCCCTTTCCCGAAGTTCAGCAGATTTTGAATGAGACCCAGTTAGAACAGCGAAATCTGCGCCTGATGTTTTCTTCCCTTGAGGTTCAGGAATTGAGGAGGCCTTTACCATGACCGGACGCTTCAGGTTCTGGCTAATTTTGTCTTTTCTGCTGGTTTTTGTGGCCGGTGGTCTGGTTGGCTTTCTAACGGAGAGATTTTTTATTCATCACAGCTTTCCGCCCCGGCGCGAAGCGCCTCAATTTCCTTCTTTTGAGAAATGGGCTCAGGACCTAAATCTTTCTCCGGAGCAGCAGAAAGCCATAAAGGAAGTATTTCGTCGTAGCGATGAAAAAATGCGGGAGTTGAGGAACCGTTTTCACCGTGAACTGGGGGAAATTCGAGAAGAAATAAAAAAGGAAATTGATGCTGTCCTGACCGCCGAGCAGCGCGAAAAGCTCCAGGCCATGATTCAGGAACACCGGCAAAAAAGAGAAAAAGAAAGGGCTCCAGACAGGGAGCGTTATCCTGAAAGAAAAAGGGATTACCCCAGATAAAATGAATAAGGGAGGAGAAGGTCAATGAAGAAAAAATGGATTATCCTGGGCATCATCATCCTTGTAGTCATCGGTGCCTTTGTTGGCTATGGCATGATCAAGAAAGGCAAAAACAATACCCCTAAATATCGATTTGACACTGTAAGCCGGGGTGACATTGAGGCCACCGTGGTTACTTCCGGCACAGTTAACCCGGTAACAGTGGTTGATGTCGGCAGCCAGGTATCTGGCCGGGTGGCCAAAATCTATGTGGATTTTAATTCGCCGGTTAAAGCCGGTCAGGTTGTGGCTGAGCTCGAGCAGGATTCGTTTATTGCCCGTCTGCAGCAGGATGAAGCCAATTACCGCAGTGCGGTCGCTTCCCTGGACAGGGCTAAAGTGGCTCTGGAAATTGCGGAGAAGAAATATAAGCGGGCTCTCAGTCTTTTTGAAAAAAATCTCATTTCTTTTGAAGAGAAAGAGGCGGCTGAAGCCAATTATCTTAACGCCAAATCTGAAGTTCTGGCAGCTGAGGCCCGACTCGAGCAGGCCAAGAGCCAGCTTGAGACCAGCAGGATTAATCTGACCTATACCATTATTAAATCACCTGTTGATGGTGTGGTCATTACCAGAAATGTCAATGTGGGCCAGACAGTGGCGGCCAGTCTGCAGGCTCCTGTTCTTTTCAAAATCGCCACCGATTTAAGCAAAATGCAGGTGCAGTGCAGTGTTGATGAAGCTGATATTGGCAAGGTAAAGGAGGGTCAACCAGTACGTTTCACTGTTGATTCCTATCCGGGTGAAGTTTTTCATGGTGTCGTGCGTCAGGTTCGCTATTCGCCTGAAACTGTTCAAAATGTGGTTACTTATACGACCATAGTTGATGTTGATAATCCTGATTTAAAGCTTCTTCCGGGAATGACAGCCAATGTGACAATTACTGTGGGCGAGGCTAAGGGAGTTCTCAGAGTTCCCAATGCCGCCCTTCGTTTTTCGCCTGAAATAAGTCAGGAAGAAATGGACAGGATTCTCAAGGAAGCTCGAGAGAAGATGATGGCCCAGTTTCAGGCCATGCGTCAGGGAGCGGGCGAAGGGCAGCAGCCCCGCCTGCCCTTCCAGCCTGGAGAAAAAAGGGTTTTTGGCCCGGGAGGACCTATGGCTCAGGAAGGTCAGTTGCCTTCTGGAGAAAGGAGACCGGGCGCTGGCCGGCCGCAGATGGCCCGGGTCTGGACCCTGGATGAAAAGGGGAAACTCTGGCCAATTTTTGTTCGGACAGGCATCTCTGATAATTCCTATACAGAAATTAAGTGGGGCGACCTGAAGGAGGGCCAGAAAATAATTGTCGGCTATGCTTATCCCACTACAACCTCCCAGAGCCGCACCCAGCCCATGGGTCCAGGCGGACCTGGCCCCATGATGTTTATCCGGCGGTAGTTTAAATTTTAATTGAGAGAGACCAGCATGAACCATCAGAATGAAAACCTGATTCGTCTGGAAAATGTGGTTAAGATTTATAAAGTCGGTGAAACCGAAGTCCACGCCTTAAGAGGTGTGTCTCTGAGTGTGCGACCGGGCGAATTCATCGCCATTATGGGGCCATCAGGCTCGGGTAAATCAACGCTGATGAATATTATCGGCTGTCTCGATAAACCAACTTCAGGCAAATATTTCCTGGATGGTGAGGAAGTAAGCAAACTGGATCGAAATAAACTGGCGAAAATAAGAAACAAGAAGATTGGCTTTGTTTTCCAGAATTTTAATCTTCTTCCTCGAACCTCGGCCCTTGAAAATGTGGAACTGCCGCTTCTTTATGCCAATGTGCCTCATAAAGTTGCCAGAGAGAAGGCACTAAAGGCTCTGGCTGCGGTCGGGCTTAAGGGAAGAGAGCATCATCAAACCAATCAGCTTTCGGGTGGCGAACAACAGCGCGTGGCCATTGCCCGGGCTCTGGTGAATGACCCTTCTATAATTCTGGCCGATGAACCTACGGGCAATCTGGATACAAAAACCGGAGAAGAAATAATGGCCATCTTCAGACGATTAAATGAAGAACAGGGAATTACCCTGTGTATAGTCACCCATGACCCGGATGTCGCTGCTGTAACCAAAAGGCGAATTTTTGTCCGGGATGGCCGCATTATCCGGGAGGAAGTTTAAGGAGGAAGCCATGAATTATCTGCGGATTTTACGCGTTTCAGTGCGGGCTCTGGCCCGTAATAAACTGCGCTCCTTCCTGACGACCCTGGGAATAATTATTGGTGTGGGGGCGGTTATTGCCATGGTCAGTATTGGTGAAGGCGCCAAAACAGCCGTTGAGGAAAGATTTCAGTCCATGGGAACAAATCTTCTTTTTGTCAGCCCCGGAAGCCGGTCGGTGGGTGGCCGCCATACCGGTTTTGGCGGCTGGCAATCCCTGCGAGTTGAAGATGCCCTGGCTATCGAAGAGCAGTGCGACGCTGTTCTTTATGCTTCGCCCATTGTCCAAACCAGAGCCCAGGTGGTTTATGCCAACAAAAACTGGAATACAAGTATCACCGGAGCCAATGAGAAATTCCCTTTAATCAGAAGCTGGGATGTCGAATTTGGCACTTTCTTTGACGAGTCCCATGTTCGTTCCGGCGCCAAGGTCTGTGTTTTAGGCTCTGAGGTTAAGAAGAATCTTTTTGAAGATGAAGATGCTGTGGGCAAGGTTATCCGGATAAAAAAGATACCCTTTACTGTTCTGGGAGTAATGCGGTCTAAGGGGGAGACAGGAGGCTGGATGAGCCGCGATGACATGATTATTGTTCCCTATACGACGGCTTTAATGCGTCTTGTCCGGCAGGATTACATCAACTCCATAGACGTGAAGGCCGTTTCCGCCAACCGGACACCTGAAGCCAAGACTCAGATTGAAGAGCTGCTGCGGATTCGCCATCGAATTGCGCCTGGAGCTGAAGATGACTTTACAGTTCGCAATATGACCGAAATGATGGAGTCAGCTACTGAGACCACGAAAATTTTGACCATTCTGCTGGGCAGCATTGCGGGTATTTCCCTTCTTGTTGGCGGAATTGGCATTATGAATATCATGCTGGTTTCCGTGACCGAGAGAATCAGGGAAATCGGGATAAGAATGTCCGTGGGGGCAAGAGAAAGGGACATTTTGCTTCAATTCCTGGCTGAGGCCGTAACGCTCTGTCTCATGGGGGGCCTGATCGGAATTATTGTTGGCTTTATCGCCTCGCGTCTCATCAGCCGCTTCGCCGGCTGGCGAACGGTCGTTTCTCCTGATGCCATCTTCCTGGCCTTCTTTTTTGCAGCCGCTGTGGGCATTTTCTTTGGCTTTTACCCTGCCCGTAAGGCCTCGAAGCTCGACCCGATCGAAGCGCTCCGTTATGAATGATAATTAGAATCAGGTTTCCCGTCTTGATTAAAGAGAAAAACCCAAGGAGGTGGTGATGAAAGGATTAAGATTTGTTCCAGTGTTTACACTTTTTCTTTTCTTTTTATTTCCGGCGATCGGCCGGGCTCAAAAAGAAACCGGCAAGGTTTTAAATTTGACTCTGGAAGAGGCGGTGACCCGAGCCCTTAAAAATAATCTTCAGCTTCAGATCCAGTTGCTGAGCCCGGAACTTGCTGATTTATCTGTCTCCAGGGCCAAGGAGAAATTTTTTCCTACCTTAAGTTTCAATTTCAGCCGCCGGAGCACAGTTCAGGCCTCCTATTCCTGGCTTGAAGCTACGGATAAAACCATGACTGACTCTGAAAGCTATCAAACCCAGATCAGCCAGCAGATTCCCACAGGCGGCAGCCTGGGCATTTCCCTTAACTGGGATCGAACCGATACCTCAGCCCGTTTTCAGACGATTAATCCCCGCTATTCAAGCACCTTACGCTTTACCTTCAGCCAGCCCTTGCTCCGGGATTTCGGCCCCAAAATGAGCCGGCGGGAGATAATTATTGCCCAGACAAATCTGGAGATTTCTGAGTATGACCTGAAGAAAACCATTATGGATACCATCTATTCAGTGGAAGATGCCTACTGGAATCTGGTTTATGCCATAGAAAATCTTGAGGTGAGGCGTCAGGCCCTCGAGCTGGCCCGGGAGCTTCTCGAAAAAAATAAAATGGCCGTGGAAATCGGCACCATGGCTCCTCTGGATGTCCTCAGCGCCGAAGCTGAGGTCGCCAGCCGGGAGGCAGACATCATTGCGGCCGAGGTTCAGGTGAAGAATGCTGAGGACCAGCTCCGCAGGATTCTTAATTTAACCCGTGATGAAAGCGTCCTTGAGATCAAGCCCGTGGATAAACCGCGCTTTATGGAACAGAAGGTTGATCTTGAGGAGTGCCTGCAGATTGCTCTGCAGAATCGGCCTGACCTTGTTTCCTCCAAACTTCAGGTGGAAAGCCAGGAATTTAACTTGAGCGTTGCCCGCAATCAGCTTCTCCCCAGTCTCTCCTTTTCAGCCTCCTACTGGAGTCCTGGCCTTTCTGGAGATAGAATCCTTTATCTCAATGATAATCCTCTGACCGGAGTGATTCTGGGAGTGATTCCGGGTGGAGCTTCCGGCGCCCTGAAAGATTCTTTTAATTTTAAATATCGTAACTGGTCGCTGGGCCTCACGCTTGATATTCCTCTGAGCAATGCCTTCTCCCGGGCTAATTATGCTCAGGCTAAAGTTAGCTTACAGCAGGCCCTCCTGAGATTGAAAAATCAGGAAGAACAGATTTATCTTGAAGTTAAAAATGCTGTAAGAGCTGTTCAATCCAATTATCAGCGCGTTCAGGCCTATCGCGTGGCCCGGGAACTGGCGGAAAAAAAGCTGGAGGCTGAGCAGGAGAAACTTCGCCTTGGTCTGAGCACTAATTTCATGGTACTGACGTATCAACGCGACCTGGCCAACCAGCGGACAGCCGAGCTGAAAGCCATTATCGATTACAATCTTTCACTGGCGAATTTAGACCGGGTTCTCGGAACAACCCTGAAAACAAAAAATATTGAATTTATTAATTTCTGGAAGCGCGATTAGTTTTTATTGTTATTTCTATTACTGGATCCAGAATTCAGAGGCTCCATTGCTAGGTGCTGAAAAATAGTCTAAAATTTAATTTTAAATTGGAGCCAAAATTTAAACATAAGATGATGGTGAGTAAAGTTGAATTATTAAGACTGAAAAATAAATTATTCTTTCTTTTTTTCTCCCTCAGCTTGATCCTTGCCCTTCCCCTTTCAGCGGGTGGCCGGGAAGATTATCTTATTCAACCGGCCGAATTTTCTCATCCCCCTAAAATTGATGGTATTCTTGAAAATCCGCTCTGGGAAAAGGCGGCCAGAATTGAGGCCTTCACTCAATATGAGCCCCAGGAAGGAGCCAGACCCTCGGAAGCAACTCAGGTTTTCATTGGTTATGACCAGGAAAATCTTTATATTGCCTTTCGCTGTTTCGATTCTGATCCCCGGGCTATCAGAGCCTGTCTGACCCAGCGGGACAGAGTGATGAGGGATGATACCGTTACGGTTTATCTTGATACTTTCAATGACAAAAAAATGGCCTTCGTTTTTCAAATAAATCCCTGTGGTATTCAGAACGATGGTGTCTTTGTTGAGGGCAGCCGCCGGGGAAGAGGCCGGGGAGGCGGCGGGGGGATGATGGGCTTTGAGCGTTTTGACCGCAGCTGGGATGCCTTTTTCCTTTCCCAGGCCCGAATTGACCAGGAAGGTTATACAGTGGAAATGGCCATTCCCTTTAAAAGCCTCCGTTTTCCCCGGAGTGGAAGTCAGAGGTGGGGGATTATCATTCAGCGGTCAATTCGCCGCAAAAACGAGGAATTGTACTGGCCGCCCCAATCTCGTCAGGTCAATGGTTTTCTGATCCAGGCCGGCCAGCTGGAATTTCCGGCTCCTATAAACACAGGCAATAATATAGAAGTTATGCCAGTTTTAACTGGCTTAAGAACAGATGAGCAAAAATTTTCACCTCAGGCTGGATTGAATTTTAAATGGGGCCTTTCCTCGGATTTAACGGCTGATTTTACCTTCAATCCCGATTACAGTCAGATTGAAGCCGATATGCCCCAGATTGATGTCAATCAGCGTTACGCTCTTTATTATCCTGAAAAGAGACCATTCTTCATTGAAGGCAAGGATTATTTTGATACCTTTCTGGAGGTTCTTTATCCCCGCAGTATTATTGACCCTGTCTGGGGATTAAAGCTTTCCGGTAAGATGAAGGGTACGGCCCTTGGTTTTCTGAGTGTCCTGGACAGTAATCCCTTACCCATAGAAATTCCAGATAAAGATATAGAAAGTGTTGAGGGCACTTCCGCCAGAGCTTTAATTAACGTTTTCCGTTTACGTCAGGATTTATACAGCGAATCCTATCTCGGTTTTCTTTTTCATGATAAGGAAATCGGTCCTTCTTTCAATCAAATCTTTTCTGATTATAACCGGATAGCGGGCATTGATGGCCATTTTAAATTTCTGAATAATAATCGCCTTTCCTTCCAGTTACTTGGGGCCAAGACCAGGGTTCAGGGGCAGGTAACCCGTCTGGTGCCAGCCTTCGCCTTCAACCTGAGCCGCCTGACCCGGCACATCAATTTTTCTCTCGATTACAATAGTCTCCCGCCTGATTTCGAGGCAGCTTCAGGCTTTTTCCGCCGGCTGGATATCAAGTCCTTTAATACCCGCTTTGGCTATGTTTTTCTGCCGGAAAAAGAATACATAATTTCTATCCGCCCTTCCGTTGAATACAGGCGCATTTATGATTTTAACAACACCTTAACTGATAATGAAGCTGAGTTTTCTCTTTTCATTTCAGGGTGGCGGCAATCTTCCTTATGGTTTTCTTTCACCACCGGTCTTGAAAGATACAGGGACATTGATTTTTATAAAAGTAATTTTGATGTTCACTTTAGTACCGAGCCCTTTGCCTGGCTGAGTACAAGTCTTTCCTTTGGATTGGGCGAAGCCATTTATTATTCCGACAATCCCTATCTTGGTTATAAAACTTCCTGGTCGATGAGGACAACGCTCAGGCCTCTGAGTAACCTGAGTCTTTTCTATAATCTCCAGAATAATGAATTTTTCCGGGAAAGGGGTGGCGAAAGAGTTTATAAGATTAATATCATTTCTCAGCGAATTAATTATCAGCTTTCGAGAAGCCTTTCCCTGCGATTGATCACTGAATATAACGATTATTATGACCGTTTCTTTGTGAGTTTCCTTTTCAGTTATGAATATCGGCCCGGCACCGTTTTTTATTTCGGTGTGGATAAAAGCCAGGGCCGGGATGAGGACGGAGTTTTTCAGCGGCCTGGTCCCTCTGTTTTTGTCAAGTTTTCTTACTGGTGGCGCATCTAAATTAAATTCTAACTTAAAAGTTTCATCAATCCGGGTTAAGCTGAATTTAATTTTTTTAGCTTTTAAATTTTCAGGCAATTGACAATAAAGGCAAAAAAATTTAGCTGGATGATAATATTAAGGCCTGAAGATTAAACTCCTGGCGTTAAGTAGAGAGTGAGGTGAAGGTTCTTTCATTATTATGTTCAATTTTTTTACTGGCCGGCCCCTTTTTAAGCCTTTCCAGCTGTCGTTCTGCTCACTCCGCTTACATCATTCTCTGTGCCGGTAATAGCCTGACCCGGGAGGGCTATCCTCCCTATCTTGGCCGTCTCTTACGACAGAGGGGCTGGCGGGTTAAAATCTATAATTATGGTCGAAGTGGCCATAATTCCGGTGAATATTTAAATTTTTTAAGAGAGCAGGAAGCTTATCTTAAAACCCTGCGGCCTGATTTTATTCTCCTTGAACTCGGAACAAATGATGTCCGTCTCGATGGCGATTTTACTCCTGTTGAGTCCTTTGAAAAAAACATGAAAGAAATCATCAGAATTTTTTCCGATTTTAAAACAAGACGCGGCGAGAAGGCCAGATTGATGATAGCTCTGATTCCGCCTATTCCGGAAAGCGCTCAATATCCTTTCAGCCCTGAATCCGGGCGCCGCGTGGAAACAGAAATCAATCCGACCCTTTTAAAGCTGGCCAGGGAAAATAATTTGCCCGTAGTTGACCACTGGCATCTTTTTAAGAGAAAACCGGAATTGCTTCCCGAGATTCATCCGGAAGCTGAGGGTTACAGGGAAATGGCCAGAGCCTGGCTTGAAGCTCTTCTACCCTATCTTGTTTCTAAATAATAAGATTTCAAAGAAGTTAATTTAAATCTGTCTTTTCCTTGAGTGTGATTCCCCTTAAATCTTTCTGTGAGAATTCTCTGAAAAATCATTCAGGGACTTAGCCTTAAAAGTTGTGGCCTTTTCAGGAGTTTCTTATCGTGAGGGCTCTTCCTGGTTTTTAAGGGGTAGACCTAAAGATTTATTGAGCTCTGAGGGCCTTCAAAGAACCCGAAGATAAATTCTTCAAAAAGAGTTGAAGCCAGATCAGTGCATCCTCTGGATGTTTCCTGTCGTCTCCCGAAGGGATGAACTGGTCCGGATTCAAGCTTTTATTGAGGGCCGCAAAATCTGTCACCTTTAGCCAAAAAAGAGTCTAAAGAAGCGTCATGAATATTTATCCTTCTTTTTTGCCTGAAAGAGCTTTCTAAAGGAGGAGAGCCGGGGTTTTAAAGCCTCAACCCTGGTTTCATCTCTAAAGGATAGAATTAAAATAAATTAGCCTTAATTTTAAAAATTTTGCCTGGAATCTTTACTTTCCCGTTTTAAAAAAAGCGGGCTGAGCCTGACAAATCACCCATTTTGTGCCGGAGCCTTATTTAGATTGACGTTTTTACCTTTTCTGTGATATAGATTTAAGCAGAAATTTATTGATTCGGGTTAAAAGCTGGCAAATTTTATGTATTAAGGTGCATTTTAATTATTAAATCCGTGAAAAATTCGGGCAGGAGTATCTATTATGAATCGAAAACTTCTGCGGCCCAGTTTAAGTGAAGTTAAGGAGAAAATGGCCAAAGAAACGGCCAGCAAGAAAAAGGCGCCTCCACCCTACGAGACTCATGCTGAAAATTATTATTATTTAAAACAAATGAATAAAAAGACTCCCATGGCTGTTGTCCTGGTTGATGGGGAAGAGGTTCATGGTTATATCGAATGGTATGACCGCCATTGTATTAAGCTCAATCGAGAAGATGCCCCCAATCTGCTCATTTTTAAAAACAGCATAAAATATCTCTACAAGCTCAATGATAAAAAGAACGAAGCGCTGGCCCAGGGGTCAAGAAAGAAGTAAGGGAAAGTTAGTTCGCCTGGGCCTGACCTGCGGAGACCCGGCCGGCATCGGCCCTGAAGTTCTCCTTAAGGCTTTAGCCTGCAAAAAGAGGCTACCAGCGGCTTCATATTTAATTTTCGGGCCTGAAGAGCTAATCAGGCAGGAGCTTAAGGCTCTTAAGCTAAGAATAAATCTTCTTACTTTTTCTCGCTGGGAAGAAATGAGCCAGCCGGGTTTTTATCTTTTCTCTACTGATGACGGGCCATTTTCCATAAAAAAGGGAGAACCTTCAGCTGAGGCTGGCCAGATTTCCTTTAAATCCTTTGCTCGGGCCATAGAAATGGCCAGTCAGGGTTATCTTGAGGCCGTGGTCACTGCTCCGGTTTCCAAGCTTTCCTGGTCTCTGGCCGGTCTTCCCTGGCGCGGTCATACCGAATATCTGGAGGGAATTTATCCGGAAGCTATTATGGCTTTCTGGAGCCAGAAAATCAGGGTGGCCCTCTTCTCTCACCATGTTTCCCTGAAGCAGGCCATGGAAAAAGTAAAGAAAGCTTCTCTTCTTGATTTCTTCCTGCGCCTCGAAAATTCTGTCCGGCCTCTCGTCACAAATAAAGTTGAATTTCTCGTTGCTGGTCTGAATCCTCACGCCGGTGAAGAGGGACTTCTTGGAGAAGAGGAAAAGAAAGAAATTATTCCGGCTATTCAGGAGGCTCAGAAAAGGGGACTTAATTTCTCTGGTCCCTATCCGCCGGACACAATTTTCCGGCAGGCCCTGGAGAAGAAAGATTGCTGGGTGGTGGCTCTTTACCATGATCAGGGCTTGATTGCCTTTAAACTCATGAGCTTTGAAAAAGGGGTTAATGTTACCCTGGGCCTTCCCTTTGTTCGCACCTCACCCGATCACGGCACAGCCTTTGATATTGCCACCAAAAGAATAGCCTCTGAAGAGAGCATGCTGGCTGCCATTAACCTGGCCTATAAAATGGCCCGAAGTTCAGGGCCGCCAGCGCTTCATCTCCGCCCTTAGCTCCCGCTCAAGATCCCGCGCTTTAATGGCTTCCTTTTTTTCATAGGCTCGCTTGCCCCTGGCCAGAGCAATTTCCACTTTGACCTTGCCTTTATCATTGAGGTAAATTCTGGTAGGAATGAGAGTCAGGCCTTTCTCCTTTATTTTTCCTGTCAGCCTTTTGATTTCCTGGCGATGCAGAAGCAGTTTCCGGGGACGCAGAGGATCATGGTTAAATCGGTTAGCCGCTTCATAAGGACTGATATGGCAATTAAGAAGATAAACTTCGCCCTCCTTTATATCGGCAAAGCTTTCTTTAAGACTTACCCTTCCTTCACGGATTGATTTAACTTCACTGCCAAGCAGTGAGATGCCGGCCTCAAGCTTTTCCAGTATCTCGTAATTAAAAAAAGCTTTCTTATTTTCAGCGACGACTTTCATCTGAATTTTTTTCCTTCTGTCTGGGTTCAATTTTGATCAGACTCAAATGGCGGCGGCTTATTTTTTCTACGGTGAAACGGTAGGGTCCATATTCCAGGGTAGCCTTTTCCTGGGGAAAATGGCCGAAATGGAAGAGGAGAAAGCCAGCCAGGGTAGTATATTCCCGGCTCTGAGGTATTTCTAGGCCAAGGCTTTCCCGGATTTCCTTTATTGGAGCCCGACCATGAAGATAATAACTTTCCCCTTCTATCCGTTCGAGCCACCTTTCCTCGGCCAGGTCATCGGTTTCATCTCTGATTTCGCCCACAATTTCTTCCAGGATATCTTCAAGCGTGATTATTCCCTCGACGCTTCCGAATTCGTCAACCACTATGGCCAGATGAACGGCCCTGGTCCTCATTTCCCTCAGAGCAGTTTCGAGAGAGGCTGATTCAGGTAGGAAAAGGGGCGGATGGAGGAGATTTTTGAGCTGAAAATCCTTCTGATCTATCAGATAAGGGAGAATGTCCTTGACATAGAGAATTCCCTCAATATTTTCCATCCGGCCATTGTAAACTGGATAGCGGGAAAATTCTGAGCTCAGAATGGTTTCCAGAATCTTTTCCCGGGGACATGAAATTTCAATCGCCTTAACCTGCGGCCTGGGAACCATGATTTCCCTGATGGGACGGGTGGGAATGGCCAGGACGGCTGAAAGCATCTGACGTCTTTCCCGGGGAAGATGGTCGCTTCCGGTCATAATCATCAGCTTTATTTCTTCTTCGCTGATGATATCGAGTCCGCCATTTCTTTTCCCGCCTGAAGCTGGAATAAAGAGGCTGACAAAGCCAGCCAGGGCCCGGGAAATGGGCGAAAGTATGGCTAAGAAAACCTGCAGGGGCCGGACAAGATTCAGAGCAATTTTCAGAGGATAATAGGCAGCCAGGGTTTTGGGACCGATTTCACCAAAAATAAGGATGAGGAAGGTAGTTATAATTGTGGCCAGAAGAACAGCCTGATTTTTTTTCTCGGGCATCAGGGAAACAGCCAGGTATGTGGCCAGGGAAGCGGCGGCAATATTGACCAGGGTATTGCCGACAAGAATAGAGGTTAGAAATCTATCCAGCCTGGCTCTAACCTTCTGAATTAAACCGGCCCTTTTTATTCCCTTTTCTTCTAAGGCGCGAAGCTTGAAGGGATTGGCTGAGATAAAGGCAGTTTCAGAGGCAGCAAATATACTGCTTAGAACAAGGCACAGGAGAAAAAAGATAGCGGCCGTCAGGATCATGGCTTTCAGCCTTAGATTTGAGGTTCAGGTTTAAAAGGCTGAAAACACTGGGCCAGACATTCCTCCAGTTTTTTCTCAATTTCTAAGGCTGAAAGCGAAGAGGCCTCGGCGAGCTCGCTGACAATCAGCTCCTTGGCTTTTTCCATCATCGCCTTTTCGCGGAAGGAAAGGCTTCTTTGAAGATTTAAATAATAAAGGCTTTTGAGGACAAGAGCCACATCAAAAATCTGACCGGATTTCATCAAATTCTGATTTTCCTTGTATCTTTCTTTCCAGTCGCGATGAATGTCAATGGGGCTGTGGCGGATGAAATCAAAAATATTCTCTACGGCCTCGCCTGAAATTGGCTTTCTTAGCCCCACCTCGCCCGTATTGGCCACAGGCACAAGAACCAGAGAATTATTGGCAAGTATTCTCACATGATAAATGCGAAAGGTCTCGCCGAATAAATTGGCCTCCTTTATGTCTTCAATGATCCCGATGCCCTGAGTCGGATAGATAACCTTATCACCTATCTTAAATGAATCCATTAATTTAATTTTACTTGAAATTAAATTGAAATTCAAATGGCCAGAAGCCTTTCTTAAAAGCGAGAGAAGTTTCGGCTCTGGCCTTCTTCCGGAAGGAACAGGAAAAAATTTTAGCCTGGCCCTGAACTTACGGTGGGAATAAAAAGAGCTTCAGGTGGCTTTATCTCGGGACAAGGAAAGCCATATTCGTCCTGAAAATTTCTTTTTTCATAAAAATTTTTTGAGAAAAAGAGGGTAAAGAGCCATTGTAAAAGGCAGGGAAAGGGCTAAAATTTTAAAGCCAGAGCTATTAAAAGCAGGAATAATCTAAATAAAGATCGATCAAAATAAGATTTATTTTAAAGCCAGTTTTTTTGACTGGAATAATTATCAGGTCTGTTATCACGTCCGATTTATCTGCCTTCCTGGAAAAAAGGGCTGAGAAAAGGGATTCATATAGATCTTGTGATGCCGAATGAATCAATTCAGGAAAAACAGCACTGCATCCATCTGAGGAAAAGAGGATATGAGCTATAGACGATAATAAATTAAGGTTCTTGCGGGTTTTCAAGGTAGACTTAAAGCATTATCAATCTCTGACAGTCTATAAAGAACCAACAGCTAAATCCTTAAAAGAGAGTTGGAGCCGCCTGGGGTGCATTTTATGGATATTTTTCTCATTATCATCTGCAACCATGAACTGGCTCGGATTCAATCTGCTTTTGAGTGACGTAAAATCTATCCTCTTTACCCATAATGCAGTCTGAATAGTTTAAATTAAAATAAAAAAAATAAGAAAGTGATTGACGCAGCGCCTTCATACAAGCAATTTCCCGGGGAAAATAACGAGAACCTTCAGTTTGCTTTCCTGGCAAAAATTATTTTATATTGGAAAAAGATTTGGAGGAGGTGAAAATGAGGCGAGCCGGGAAAAAGTCAGGGCTTTTCTTCTTTCTTATTTTTTCTTTAGTCAGCCTTGGTTTTAATTCTCTCTTCTCTCAAACCGGGGGAAGAGATTTAAAGCGAACCCCAACCCTTTACGTTGTAGGTTATGCTCATTTAGATACTCAGTGGCGCTGGGATTATGTCACCACCATAAAAGAATATCTTCCCAAGACGATGCGCCTCAATTTTTATCTTATCGAGAAATATCCTCATTATATCTTCAATTTTAGCGGCGCCAATCGCTACCGGATGATGAAGGAATATTACCCGGCTGATTTTAATCGGGTTAAGGAACTTGTCCGGGCCGGGCGCTGGTTCCCCTGTGGTTCTTCCTGGGAAGAGTCGGATGTTAATGCTCCTTCGGCGGAATCAATCATCCGGCAGATTCTTTATGGAACAAAGTTTTTTGAAAAAGAACTCGGTCGTCGCAGTGCCGAATATATGCTGCCCGATTGCTTTGGCTTTCCTGCCTCTCTGCCCAGCATTTTAGCCCACTGCGGGATTAAAGGCTTTTCCACGCAGAAGCTGACCTGGGGTTCCAATGCTCCTGTAGGTGGCCCGGATTCCCCGGAGAAAACTCCGGAGGGCATACCTTTTAATGTGGGATTCTGGGTTGGACCCGATGGCCGGGGAGTGGTCGCTGCCCTTAATCCTGGAAGCTATGGCCAGAATATTACCTATGATTTGAGTAAAAGTCCTCCCCAGATGCCTTCAGGCGAACAGGCCAGGCGGCCGCTGGTTGACTGGCCAGCCAGAATAAACCTCAATGGTCAGGTAAGTGGTGTTTTTGCCGATTATATGTATTATGGCACCGGCGATACCGGTGGTTCGCCTTCTGAAGCTTCCATCAGATTACTTGAGGCCATAGTAACAAAGGCCAGAACCATCCTTCCTCCTCTTGACTTAAGGCGGCCTCAGATTGCTGAGCCACCCAAAAAACCCCAGCCACTGCCCGAAGTTGCTGTGGGTGATGGGCCGGTCCAGGTAATTTCCGCTACGGCCGAGCAGCTTTTCCTGGATTTAACTCCGGAGATGATTAAGGGTTTACCCCGCTATCAGGGGGACCTGGAATTAACCAATCATTCTGCCGGCTCCATTACTTCTCAGGCCTACATGAAGCGCTGGAATCGACTTAATGAAACCCTGGCCGAGGCAGCCGAGAAAGCCGCCTGTATGGCCACCTGGCTTGGCGCTCGAGCCTATCCCCAGAAAAAAATCAATGAAGCCTGGGGTCTTGTTCTGGCCGCTCAGTTTCATGATATTCTTCCCGGTACAAGTATTCCTAAAGCCTATGAATACTCCTGGAATGATGAGATTCTGGCCATGAATCTTTTTTCCAGTGTCATCGAAAGTTCCCTAGAAGCTGTAGCTTCCCAGCTTGATACCAGGGTCAAGGGAATTCCTTTAATTGTTTATAATCCCCTGAATATTCCCCGGGAGGAGGTCGTTGAGGCCTTCGTTTCCTTTCCCGGTGGTCAGCCCAGGGCTGTACGAGCCTTTGGCCCTGATGGCCGGGAGGTTCCGGCTCAGCTTGAGGGAAATCGAGTTATTTTCCTGGCTAAAGTCTCGCCTCTCGGTCTGGCTGTCTATGATTTAAGACCGGCCGAAAGTAGCCTCACTTCTTCTTTGAAAATTACAGAAAGAAGCCTGGAAAATGAACGCTATCGGGTTAATCTTGACGATAATGGTGATGTCAGCAGCATCTATGATAAAAAACTCAGGAGGGAGCTTCTGCGGGCGCCCCTGAGACTTGAAATTAAGACTGATAAACCTGCTCAATGGCCAGCCTGGAATATGGACTGGGAAGACCAGACGAGACCTCCTCGAGCCTATGTGGGCGGGCCGGCCAGAATAAGAATTCTGGAAAGAGGCCCGGCCAGGGTAGCTCTGGAGATAACCCGGGAAGCAGAAGGTTCCCGCTTCGAGCAGGTCATCAGGCTGGCTTCAGGTGAAGCCGGCGAAAGAGTGGAATTTTATAATTTAATCGACTGGAAGACAGCCGAGGCTCATCTAAAGGCTGTTTTTCCCCTCTCAGCCAGAAATAAGCTGGCCACCTATAACTGGGATATTGGCACAGTCCAGAGACCAAACAACACGGAAAAACAGTTTGAAGTACCCTCCCATCAATGGATTGACCTTACCGATAGCACTCGTACCTATGGTGTGACAATTCTGACTGATTGTAAACTGGGCAGCGATAAACCAGACGACAGCACAATTCGTCTGACTCTTATCCGCACTCCGGGAATAAGCAAGGGCTGGGAAGCCTATGGCGATCAATCCACCCAGGACTGGGGCCGCCATGAAATTCTTTTCGGACTCGCGGCCCATGGCGGCGATTATCGCCGTGATCAGACAGACTGGCAGGCCTACCGGCTGAATCAGCCTCTTCTGGTCTTTACCGGCCCGGCCCATCCCGGCCCCCTGGGCAAAAGCTTTTCTTTCCTGCGTCTCAGTTCCAATCGGGTAAGGGTTCTGGCCCTGAAGAAAGCTGAAGACAGTGAGGAAATCGTAATTCGCCTGGTAGAAATGGATGGAAAAGCTTCAAAACAGATTAATCTCCAGCTGGCTGCACCTATTGTCAGGGCCAGAGAAATTAACGGAGTTGAAGACCATCTGAGCCAGCTTTCGGTTAAAGGCGGTCTCCTGACTTTTGATCTCAGGCCTTTTGAGGTAAAAAGTTTTGCCCTTGAGATAGCTTCGCCTTCTTTTAAGATAAAACCGCCGAATTCCAGACCCGTACCCCTTGCCTATGACCTGGCCGTGGCCTGCCCTGATCATTCCATGAATCAGCGTGGCTTTGATGCTTCTGGCCGCTCTCTTCCTTCGGAGCTTCTGCCGGCTGAAATTGATTATGCCGGTGTCCATTTTCGCCTCGGGCCGGCGACAGGTTTAAATGCGCTGGTTCCGCGGGGTCAGACCATCAATTTACCTGAAGGCGAAAACAGGAGGCTCTATCTGCTGGCAGCCTCGGCCTCGGGCGATCAGAAAGCGACTTTTTGGATTGAGGAAAGGCCGGTGGATTTAGTCATCCAGAGCTGGACTGGTTTAATAGGACAATGGACCAAACGCCTCTGGACGATAAAACAGGAGTTAATACCTGCCCGTGGGCCCCAGAGCGGTCAGCCGCCTTCGCTTCTTGTTCCTCAGCCACCTCCAATCCGGGAAACCATGGAATTTGCCGGCCTTGTGCCGGGTTATGTTAAACCCGCGCCTGTAGCCTGGTTTGCTTCCCATCATCACGCCATTGATGGCTCCAATGAACCCTACCAGTACTGTTATCTCTTCGCCCATGTAATAGAAACTCCTGAAAATCCCAGAAAAATAACCCTGCCCTATAATGAATCGCTGAGAGTTCTGGCCATAACCGTTTCTGATGAGGGCAGTCCCCTTAAACCTGCTTATCCCCTTTATGATCAGCTCAATAGATAAAATAAAATAGGGGAAATTAATCAGGAGAAGAAGGGGAAAAATAAGAGGGCTAACCAGAATGGCCGCGATAAGTTACGTTTCCAGCCAGAACCAGAAGGAAATCAGATTTGCCCCCGAAATTGTAAAATAAAAGGATTCTTCAGACTTTTTTGTCGCTAAAGAATGAGAGATTTTACGGCCCTCATCAGGGGATTCAATGCGGGTCGGGTCATCGTTGCGGAGGAAGATGAGAGAAATATCTATCGAATAAACAATAATGGGCTTTAACTCGCCTTGGGCGCATCCTTAAAAAAGCGTGATAAATCTGACGCTTTTTAATGAATATTTAACCTTTTTTGCCTGGGAGAGCGCTTGTATTAAGCGCTTGTATCAGGCTAAAGGAAGGACTTTATAAAGCCTTTCTTTAGTCCTTTTTAAATGTTAGTAAGAGAATTAATTCTCCTTAAATTTTAAAAAGCAGATAAATGTAATGTGAAATGGAGCGATCATCCCTGGTCATTCTTTCTTTTAAAAATGAACCGGGGCAAGGCTTGATAAAGCCCTGGTTTTGCCTGATGGAGAGGCTAATTAAGGCCATAAAGAAGGGCCATAAAGAAGGCCGTAATCATGATGATAAATTCCTCAGACTATCAGCCTTTTCAAGGATGAGCCCCGGAGTAACTTGACAGAAAGCCAAGGGTTTAATAACATAAGCCTTCAAGGTGCAAAATGAAAAGGACTTATCAGCCCAATATCCGTCGTCGTAAGAAGACCCACGGCTTTCGCGCTCGAATGAAGACCCGGGGAGGTCGTCTGGTTCTTAAGAGACGTCGCCAGAAAGGTCGCAAACGTCTGGCGGTTTAATGGATGAGGGGTTAAAGCCTCGAGAAAGAATCAGAAAGAAAAAGGATTTTTTATTTTTATATCAAAAAGGTTACCGGATTCGAGGCAAATATTTTAATTTGATTTATCATGAGAATGATCTGGGTTACTCCCGCCTGGGAATTGTTGTTAATCGCAAGATAGGCAAAGCCGTGGTTAGAAATAAAATTAAGCGCTGGGTACGGGAGCTTTTTCGGCGGAATAAAAATTTGATTCCCCTGCCCGTAGATATGCTGGTTGTGGCGACCCGAGGCATTGAGGGTGTCAGCTGGTCAGACTTCCGGGAAGAATATTTCCGTACCCTGAGCAGGATTGGCCGGCGAGAGAAGGGAAATTGACCGGATTATCCTTATTTTTAATCAGACTTTATCAGAGATTTCTGTCGCCTCTTCTGGGAGCTCGCTGCCGATTTTATCCTTCCTGCTCAGATTACACCTATCAGGCTATAAAAAAATATGGTTTTTTCAAAGGTCTGGTCCTGGGGGCAGGCCGGCTGCTGCGCTGCCATCCCCTGCATCCTGGCGGTTTTGATCCTGTACCCTGAGAGTCAATAACATGGAAAAGAGACTGCTCCTGGCTATGGTTTTATCCATTCTGGTGCTCATTTTATACCAGGTTCTTTTTATAAAACCCCAGAGGCCGGAATTAATGACAGCGCCGGCCAGGGCTGAAAAAACAGGCGCTCCTGAAGAAAAGTCCCAGGAAGAAATTCCGGTTAAAACAAACATTCCGGTGCCTGTGCCTGAAGCCATGAGGGGAGTGGAAGAGAAGGAGATTACGGTAATAACGCCCCTCTATAAAGCCAGATGGACAAACCGGGGCGCCTGCCTCACCAGCTGGCGATTAAATCGTTATCTCGATGAGACCAACCAGGCCCTGGAAATCGTCTCTTCTTTAGCTGAGCAGATGAATATTTATCCTCTTTCTCTGAGGCTGGAAGATAAGTCCCTCGAGGCCATGGCCAATCAGGCTCTCTATCAGGTCTCGACCGATTCCCTTGTTCTGGCTGAAGGTGAAAAAGGCTCCCTTAAATTCTATTATTCCGATGGGAAAAGTATACTAATCACCAAAAGCTTCACATTTACTGGCGGGACCTATGATTTTGAAACCGAAATCTCTGTCTATAAAGATGGCCAGAGCGTTGACTTCTGGATCATCTGGGGGCCGGGCATTGCCCTTCGCCTGCTCCCGGGAGGAAAACAGCCGGCTATGAGCGCGGCTGGCGCCGCCTTCTACTGGCCACCAAAGGTAGCCCGGGTAGCTGAAAGGAAGCTCAAAGAAAAAATTGAATTTGCTTCTTTATTATGGGCTGCCTATGAGGATAATTATCTGGCGGCTCTTTTCCTTTTCCCTGAAGGTAAAGGCCGGGCTATTTTTTCTAAAGAAACCATAAGCCTCGGGGAAAAGGAGCCTCCTCTTTCAGGCTATTTTCTGGCGACAACAGCTCCCAGGATAATCAGAATTGGACCTAAAGAAATTGATAGCCTGAAGAGCTTTGGCCACGATGCCAAAAAGCTCATCAATTTTGGTTTTTTCGGGGCTATTGTTGAGGTTCTGCTTCTTGCTTTGAAATTTTTCCATCGCGCTGCTCCTAACTGGGGTGTGGCCATTATACTTATGACCCTGGTCATTAAAATTATCTTTTTCCCCTTAACCTATAGCAGTACCAAGTCCATGGCTAAAATGCAGGAGCTGCAGCCAAAGATTAAGGCCCTTCAGGCTAAATACAAAAAGGCCAAAAGAGACCTTGAGGAGCGCCGGAAGCTGAATGAAGAAATGATGAAGCTCTATAAGGAGCATGGAATTAACCCGGCCGCAGGCTGCTTGCCCATCCTGATTCAGTTACCTGTTTTTATCGCCTTTTACCGCCTTCTTGTTGTGGCCATTGAATTAAGGCGAAGTCCCTTTATCCTCTGGATTAAAGACCTCTCCAGCCGCGACCCTTATTATATCCTGCCTGTTCTTATGGGCATAACCCAGTATATCAGCCAGAAAATGGTGCCCACTTCTGCTGATCCGACTCAGAAAAGATTGACCCTGATTATGCCCATTTTTATGACGATTATCTTTATTAATTTCCAGAGTGGCCTGGTGCTTTACTGGCTGACCAACAATGTCCTTCAGATTGCTCAGCAATATATTATGAACCGTTTGATGAAGCCAAAGAAGAGTCAAGTTCATGGAAAAAAACCAAAAAAGAAATGAAGCCCTCGAATTCAGGGGAAGAAATTTAGACGAGGCCCTGAATCAGGCTGAACATGCCCTGAGACTTTCGCGGGATAAGATTTCCTTTGAAGTCGTCACGGAAAAGACCAAGCTTTTCGGCATAAAGGGAAAGGAAATTGTCATCAGGGCGTGGCCGAAGGAAGAAAATGAAGCTGAGGCTTTGAACTCCTTTTTGCAGAAATTTCTGGCCCTTTTCCCCCTTGAATTGAGCTATGAAATAAAGAAAAGAAATAACTTTATTTATTTGATTTTTGACGGTCCTGATCGGGGCTTACTCCTTCGTCAGGAAGGTACTCTTCTCCTAGCCATTCAGCATATCCTTAACAAAATTTCGACCAGGAAAGTTCAGGTTGACTGCGACTTTTTCCGGCGGCGCAAGGAAAGAAAACTCAGAGAAATGGCGGAAAAAGCAGCTCACAAAGTCCTGGAGACAGGCGAAGAAGAAATTCTGGATTTGATGAATCCCTATGAAAGACGCATCATTCATCTGGTGGTCAATGAAATTCCAGGTTTAAGTACTGAAAGCTTGGGCGAAGGTTTTTATAAAAAAGTAAGAATCTATCAGGTCAAAACCTGAGAATTTCTTCTCTAAAGTCTGCCGATTTACGAAGCTCATTGCGGCTGATTTTTTCTTAAAAAGAAAGATGGGGAGCGAGCCATAAGCCTTAATGCAAAGACAGAAAACATGTTAGCTTAAACATAAAATATTCTAAAAACTGATTTGGCATTACCTCTAAATCGGTCTATTATTTTAGAAGGATGATGATTGGAGAAATTGACCTTAAGGAAACAATAGTTGCTATGGCCACTCCTCCCGGGCCATCGGCTCTCGGTATTATCCGGCTCAGCGGACCAGCCGCCCTGGAAATAGCCGCGAAGATTTTTCAGCCCAGGCATGAGTTAAAGCCATGGTGCCTGGTCCAGGGCTATCTCATTGATCTGGAACAAGGAGAAGCCTTTGATGAAGCCACAGCTATCTATTTTCCAGCACCTCGTTCTTATACTCGAGAAGACATGGTGGAATTTATCTGTCATGGCAGTCCGGTTATTCTCGAGGAGGTCGTTCGTCTGGCTCTCAGAGCCGGGGCCAGACTGGCTCATCCCGGTGAATTTACTTTAAGGGCCTATTTAAATGGTCGAATCGATTTGCTTCAGGCTGAAGCTGTCAATGATTTGATCAGGGCGACGTCTCTACGTCAGGCCAGGCTCTCCTTTTCTCAGCTGAGCGGTCGCCTGTCAAAAAAAATTGATAGCCTGAGGGAAGCTCTGATTGAGATTCTGAGCCAGATTGAGGCTGCCCTTGAATTTCCCGATGAGGGCCTGCAGATTAATAAGGAAGAAACAGGCGAGAAAATTAAGGAAGTCCTTGCCCAGGTGGAGAAGCTCATTGAATCCCATGATCTTGGCCAGGCCATGCTGCGAGGCCTGACCGTGGCCCTTGTTGGCCGGGCCAATGTGGGCAAATCCACTCTTTTTAATGCTCTGCTTGAAAAGGATAGGGCTATTGTCAGTCCCTATCCGGGGACTACCCGGGATTATCTTGAGGAAAAGGTAAGAGTGGGAGACTTCCTTTTTAACCTGGTTGATATGGCCGGTCTGGGTCGTCCCGGACATCCAGTTGAAGAAGAGGGAATTCGCCGCGGCCGCCAGCTCGCCTCCCAGGCAGAAGGACTGCTGATTATTCTGGATAATTCAGAACCTTTAACTGAAGCTGACCTGGAAATAATTGCCCTGGCCCGGGAAAAAAAGGCGATTTTTGTCATCAATAAAATTGACCTTCCTGGAAGGCTGGAAAGGGATAAACTCAATGATTTGGCCAGCGGAAGACAGATTATTGACATCTCGGCTCTTCACCGGCTTAATTTAGATAGTCTGAAGAAGGCCATGGCCGAGGTTTTCCCGCCTGCCCTGAATGAAAATTATGAAGAAATTATCTTTCACTGGAGAGAGAAGGTTTCCCTTGAAAAGATAAGGGAAGCTTTGCTTCAGGCCCTTGACCTCCTGGAAACAGGCTATTCAGAGGAATTTGTGGCCGAGGAACTCCGCTCGGCAGCGAGTGTTCTTGGTCAGCTTACAGGCGAAATTAAATCAGAAGAAATAATTAACGCTATATTCAGCGAATTCTGCATCGGGAAGTAAAATGGCTGTTATTGGTGAATATGATGTTATCGTGGTCGGGGCCGGCCATGCTGGCTGCGAAGCTGCCTGGGCCTCAAGCCGCATGGGCCTGGAAACGCTTCTCCTGACCATCCATCTGGAGACTATTGCCCAGATGTCCTGTAATCCGGCTATTGGTGGACTGGCCAAAGGACAGCTTGTCAGGGAAATCGATGCTCTCGGCGGGCTTATGGGACGTCTGGCTGATGAGACTGGCATTCAATTCAGATTGCTTAATCGGAGCCGCGGGGCAGCAGTTCAGGCGCCGCGTGCCCAGTGCGATAAAGCCAAATACAGACTCACGATGAAGCACTGGCTGGAGGCCACGCCTCGACTGACAATTTTTCAGGCTATTGTGACTGAGGTCATTCTTTCTGATGGAAAGGTGAGAGGGGTCAGAACTTTGGATGGGAGCGAATTTCTTGGCCGGGCTGTAATTTTAACTCCCGGCACCTTTCTTAATGGCCTGATTCATATTGGCCTCCAGAGTTATCCGGCTGGTCGGGCCAATGAGCCACCTTCAATTGAACTGAGCGCCTGTTTGCGAAAGCTTGGCCTCAAAATGATCAGACTTAAAACAGGCACCCCCATGAGGCTTGATCGCCAGACAATTGATTGGTCCTGCTTCACGCCCCAGCCAGGCGATGAGGACCCTGTCCCCTTTTCTTTCTGGACGAAGAAAAAGCTGGAAAATAAAATAGTCTGTTATTTGGGCTATACCAATGAAAAAACCCATGAAATTATCCGGCGGAATCTCGATAAATCGCCTCTTTATAGTGGTAAAATAAAGGGGATAGGGCCTCGTTACTGTCCTTCCATCGAAGATAAGGTCGTTAAATTTCCCCACCATAATCGCCATCAGTTCTTTCTTGAGCCAGAAGGGATTGATACAGCCGAAATCTATGTTAATGGTCTCTCCTCGAGCTTGCCTCTAGAAGTGCAGAAAGAAATTCTCAAGAGTATTCCCGGGCTTGATCAGGCCAAGATTTTAAGGCCAGCCTACGGGATAGAATATGATGCTGTCCTGCCCACCCAGCTCAAGGCCAATCTGGAGCTGATAGAAATTGAAAATCTTTTTCTGGCCGGCCAGATTAATGGAACTTCAGGCTATGAAGAAGCGGCGGCTCAGGGTTTGATGGCCGGAATCAATGCCTGTCTTAAACTGAAGGGAGAGCCCCCCTTTATTTTGAGGCGAGACCAAGCTTATATCGGGGTTTTGATTGACGATTTAATCAGCCGCGGAGTCGAAGAGCCTTACCGGCTCTTTACTTCCAGGGCTGAGTACAGGCTGAATCTGAGAATGGATAATGCTGACCAGCGTCTAACTCCTTATGGTTACCGGCTCGGTCTCATAAGTGAGGATGATTATCGTTCTTTTCTCGAAAAAAAAGAAAAATTACATAAGGTCATGATTTTTCTTGAAAGCGAGAAAATTTCCTGGCCTCAGGGCGGGAGCCTGAGTTTAAAGAAATATCTTAAAATGCCTCAGGTTTCCTTCGATGATGTGATAAAATATGCCCCTCAGCTTCAGGAGCTTCAGGCAGAAGAAAGACGTTTCCTGGAGGCCGAGATTAAATATGAGGGATATCTTAAGAAGCAGCAAAGGGAAATTCAGGAATTGAGCGAGGTAGAAGGAATTAAAATACCTCCTGATTTTGATTTTAAAAAAGTGCCTGGTCTTACCAGGGAAGCTATAGAAAAACTGGGAAAATTCAGGCCATCAACTCTGGGCGAAGCCAGGAAAATTCCGGGTATCACGCCTGCTGCCATTATCAATCTTTTCGTCTACATCAAAAAACTAAAGCAGGCTGAACCGGAAAAAATGGGAATAGCTGATGTTTCACGTGAAACATAAAAGAAAATGGGTCGAGTTATTGCCATAGCCAATCAAAAGGGAGGTGTGGGTAAAACCACTACTGCCATCAACCTGGGTGCCTCCCTGGCTTTGAAAAACCAGAGAGTTCTTTTAATTGATTTGGATCCCCAGGGAATGGCCACAGCTGGACTGGGTCGCCCCCTGGTGCCCAAAAAAGGAATTTATGCCGCCATGATGGATGGGCAGAGGATTCTCGATCATATTCAGGGAACTGAGCTTGATAATTTTTATCTGTGCCCCTGTTCACCCGAATTGGCTGGTGCTGAAGTGGAACTTGTCGGGATGGATTCCAGGGAAAAGAAGTTGAGGGAGGCGATCAGTCCCATTAAAAATCAATTTCATTTTATTCTGATAGATTGTCCACCCTCCCTCGGCTTTTTAACCATCAATGCTCTGACTGCCTCTGACTCCATTCTTATTCCAGTACAGTGTGAATTTTTTTGTATGGAAGGAATACCGACTCTTTTAAATACCTTCGATAAGGTTCGAGCCTATTTTAACCCCCAGCTTTCTCTTGAAGGCATCCTCTTGACTATGTATGATGAAAGGACTAATCTTTCCCGTCAGGTGGCTGAAGAAATAAGGAAATCTCTCAGACATGTTGTTTTTCAGGCTGTGATTCCCAGGAGTGTCCGCCTGGCTGAGGCACCAAGCTTTGGCCAGCCCATAATTCTTTATGATATCCGGTCCAAAGGGGCCGAAGCTTATCTTAATCTGGCTGAGGAGATTATGAAAAAATGACCAAAAAGGCCCTGGGTAGAGGACTTGATGTTTTTATTCCCGAGGAAATTGGCCTGATTAGGGATGAAAGATGGGCTGAGATTGACATTGATCAGCTGCGGCCAAATCCTGATCAGCCCCGGACGAATTTCAGTCGAGAAAGTCTTGAGGAGCTGGCCGCCTCCATCAGAGAAACAGGAGTAATTCAGCCCGTGGTGGTTGTTCCGGAGGAGGACCATTATCGAATCATTGTGGGTGAAAGAAGGTGGCGGGCTGCTCAGCTCGCCGGTTTGAGAAAAATTCCGGCTCTGATCAGGCATTTGCCCCGGGAAAAACAGCTTGAAATTTCCTTAATTGAAAACCTGCAGCGGGAGGACCTCAATCCCCTGGAGATCGCCCGGGTTTATAAGCGGATGGTTGAGGAGCTTGGCTTGACCCACGAAGAAATTGCCACCAGGGTAGGCAAGGATAGGTCTTCAATCACCAACCATTTAAGATTGCTTTCTCTCCCCCAGAAAGTTCAGGAATATCTGGCAGAAAATAAAATTTCCATGGGCCATGCGAGGGCCCTGGCATCATTATCCGATCCAGACCTTCAAATTTCTCTGGCTGAAGTCATCGTCAAGAAGGACCTTTCTGTCCGGGAAACAGAGAAATTAATAAAGAGATGGAGTCAACGACAGGGAGGAAGAAGGGCCAGGAAAATATATCCAGAGCTTCTGGCTATGGAAGAAGAATTGATCAGGCTGATGGGCACAAAAGTCAAAATAGAGGGAAATCCCAAAAAGGGGGTCATTAAGATTTATTATTTTTCTTCTGAGGATTTTAATCGTCTCAGCCAACAGCTCAAAGGAAGAGGTGAAAGATGAAGGAAAAAAGAAAGCTGCCTGATGAAGAAAAGATAACTGGCTTTTTTGATAGCAATACGACCATAAAGGGCGAACTCACCTTTAGGGGTTCCTTCCGGATTGATGGCTTTTTTGAGGGCAAAATCACTTCTGAAGCTACTCTGATTATCGGTGATGATGGCAGGGTTAAGGCTGACATTGACGTGGGAACCTGCATTGTCCGGGGCGAGATGATAGGCACGGTCAAAGCCAGAGAAAGAATTGAAATCCATGATAAGGGCAGAGTCACCGGCACCATAATTACCCCCAGATTGATGGTCGAGGAAGGAGCCTTCCTGGAGGCCCGGTGTCTGACAGGTGAAGCCGCCAATTTTATCCAGGAACCTTCTATAAATCAGAAGATAGAATAAAATGGCGAAGATTATCGGGGTAATTCCAGCTCGCTATGCTTCCACGCGTTTTCCCGGCAAACCCCTCGCCCCTTTACTGGGAAAACCCCTTTTGCAATGGGTTTATGAAGCTGCCCTTTCCGCCAGGAATTTAGATGAAATTCTAATTGCGACCGATGATGCCCGCATCGCTGAAGCTGGTCGCTCCTTTGGGGCCCGAGTAGCTCTTACCAGGCCAGATCACCCCTCCGGAACAGACAGGGTAGCTGAAGTGGCTGAAGCCAGTGAAGCTTCCATTGTCGTCAATATTCAGGCAGATGAACCCCTGCTTGAAGGCTGGATGATTGATCTTTTGATTCCACCCTTGCTGGCCGGAGAGGCAGAGATGAGCTCCCTGATGGCCCCGGTTTATGACCTGACAGCCATAAATGATTTGAATCGAGTTAAAGTAGTGGTAGATAAGAGAGGCTATGCTCTTTATTTTTCCCGTTCGCCCCTGCCTTCCCTGGCCAGAGATTTTTTCTATCAGCATATTGGCATTTATGGCTATCAAAGGGAGACGCTTTTGGCCCTCTGTCGTCTTGAGCCTTCAAGACTTGAAATCAGCGAGAGACTGGAACAGCTTCGGGCTCTGGAAAATGGCTATCGCATTCGAATGATTGAGGTACCTCAACCGACAGCAGGGGTGGACACACCTGAGGACCTGGCGAGAGCTGAGAAATTGCTCAAGGAAAGGAAAAAATGAAAAAGACAAAATATGTATTTATTACTGGCGGGGTTCTGTCTTCTCTTGGCAAGGGTATAGCTGCTGCCTCGATTGGTTGTCTGCTGGAAAGCCATGGTTATAAGATCACCATTCAGAAATTTGACCCCTATCTTAATGTTGATCCGGGCACGATGAATCCTTTTCAGCATGGTGAAGTCTATGTGACTGAGGACGGAGCTGAAACGGACCTGGATCTTGGCCATTATGAAAGATTTACCTCGACCCAGACTTCAAGAGCCCATAACTGGACAGCCGGTCGAATCTATGAGACCATCATCAGAAAAGAAAGAAAGGGTGAGTTTCTGGGGAAAACAGTTCAGGTTATTCCCCATGTCACCGACGAAATTAAGGCTGCTATCCATGCAGTGGATGACGACAATGACATTGTTATTGTGGAAATTGGCGGGACTGTAGGTGATATTGAGGGCCAGCCTTTCCTCGAAGCCATCCGTCAGATGAGGCTCGAGCTTGGCCCGGAAAATACGCTCTTTGTTCATTTAACCCTTGTCCCCTTTATAAAAACCTCAGGAGAACTCAAGACAAAACCAACCCAGCACAGTGTCAAAGAATTAAGGGCCATCGGAATTCAGCCCGATATTCTCCTGTGCCGGACTGACCGGTTTCTCACTCCTGACTTAAAGGCCAAAATTTCTCTTTTTACCAACGTTCCCGTTGAAGCTGTGATTACGGCCAAGGATGTGGACAATATTTACGAGATTCCCCTGATTTATGCCCGGGAAGGCCTGGATAAAATCATCCTGAAAAAACTTGGTCTGGCTGCAGGTAAAAGGGAAATGAGCCGCTGGGAAGCCTTTGTTAAGAAGATGAATAATCCCCGTGATGAAGTCAATATTGCCATTGTGGGCAAATATGCAGCCCTGCGGGATTCCTATTTGAGTCTGAAAGAGGCCCTGGTCCATGGGGCGGTGGCCAATGGCCTTAAAGTTAATATAACCTGGGTCGAAGCTGAAGACCTCGAACGGGGCGAGGTGGAGAAAATTCTTTCTCCCCATGATGGTATTCTTGTTCCTGGAGGCTTTGGCCAGAGAGGGATAGAGGGCAAGATTAATGCCATTACTTATGCCCGGGAAAATGGGGTGCCCTATTTTGGCATTTGCCTGGGAATGCAGCTGGCCACAATTGAATTTGCCCGGAATGTGGCCCATCTGCGAAAGGCTAACAGCACTGAATTTGACCCCTCAACTCCCCACAAAATTTTCTCACTCTGGCGAGAATTGAAACCAGGACATGACCTCGGCGGAACCATGCGCCTGGGTGCCTATGCCTGTGAACTCAAAAAAGCCTCTATTGCCTATAATTCCTATAGGAAAAGTGTAATATATGAAAGACATCGCCATCGCTATGAATTCAATCCGGCTTATGAAGAAATTCTCGTTCAGGCCGGTCTCGAAATTACCGGCCGCAATCCTGAACATAAGCTGGTCGAGATAATTGAACTTCCCGGACATCCCTGGTTTCTGGGCTGTCAATTTCATCCTGAATTCAAATCAAAACCCCTGAATCCCCATCCCCTTTTTAAATCTTTTATTGGAGCCAGCTATGCCTATCGCCTGCAAAGAAATAAAGCTTCCTGACGGAACCACGGTCGGCCCCCAGAGCCTTTTTCTTATTGCCGGGCCCTGTGTTCTGGAGAGTGAGGAGAGAGCTCTTTTTTTAGCCCGGGAAATCAAAAAAATTTGCCAGGAACTGGCCCTCCCCTTTATTTTTAAAGCTTCCTTTGATAAGGCCAACCGCCTGTCGATAAAATCATATCGCGGTCCGGGAATCGAAAGGGGCCTGAAGCTTTTGAAAATGATTAAGGAGGAAACAGGCATCCCGGTGCTCAGTGATATTCATGAAGCCTGGCAGGCTGAAAAAGCAGCTGAGGTCGTTGACGTGATTCAAATTCCGGCTTTTCTCTGTCGACAGACAGATCTTCTGGTGGCGGCCGCTCGAACCCATAAACCCCTGAATATAAAAAAAGGTCAGTTCATGGCCCCGGAAGACATGGCTCTAATCCTGGAAAAAGCCACCAGTCAGGGCCAGGACCAGATTATGCTCACGGAAAGGGGAACCTGTTTCGGCTACCATGACCTTGTCGTTGATGTTCGCTCGATTGCCATCATGAAGCAATGGGGATTTCCTGTGGTCATTGATGCTTCCCATTCTGTCCAGAAACCAGGGGCAGCCGGAACAAGTTCTTCCGGAAGGCCTGAATTTATTCCTGTAATCGCCCGCTCCGGGGTTGCGGCTGGAGCTGATGGTCTCTTTCTAGAGGTTCATGATGAACCGGCTAAAGCCCTATCTGATAAAGATAATTCCCTGAAGCTTGAAAATTTAAAGGAACTTTTGTTATCAGTTAGAGCTATCTGGCAAACGGTAAGAGGTTCGGGCCATGAGAAAGAATGATCTTCTGGCCATTGCCCGCGAGGTTCTGGAGATAGAAGCCCGGGCTGTAGCTGATCTGGCCAGCCGTCTGGATGAAAACTTTCTTAAAGCCGTTGATCTTCTCAGCCGAACCAAATCAAGGGTAATTGTTACTGGCATGGGCAAATCAGGTCTTATTGGCCGGAAAATCGCGGCCACCCTGGCCAGTTGTGGTACGCCGGCGATTTTTGTTCATCCAGCTGAAGCCGGCCATGGCGACCTCGGCATGATTCAGAAGGAAGATACCATTCTGGCCATTTCTTACAGTGGCGAAACCAGGGAAATTGTTGATTTGCTGGCCTTTATCAAAAGAATAGGCGTTAAGCTTATTACCATCACCGGAAATCCTCGCTCCAGACTGGCCCGTTACAGCGACATTGTTCTTGATGCGAGGGTGGAAAGAGAGGCCGGACCAAAAAATTTAGTTCCCACAGCCTCAACCACAGCGGCTCTGGCCCTGGGCGATGCCTTAGCCATTGCTTTGATGAAAAAAAAGGGATTTGGCGAAAAGGAATTTGCCCTTTTTCACCCCAAGGGGCATATAGGCCGCCGCCTGTTAAAAGTCGAGAATTTAATGCATACGGGCGAGGAAGTGCCTCTGGTCTATGAAGAAACTCCCATGCTGGAGGTAGTGGAAGAGATGACCCGTAAGGGCTTTGGCATGACCTGTGTCATTGACCATGAAGGACGGCTGAAGGGAATAATTACTGATGGCGATCTGCGCCGCATGATGCGCCGCTATCGTGAGGAATTCTCCTCGCGGCAGGCCCGCGATTGCATGACCCCTAATCCCGTAACCATTGATCGAGAAAGCCTGGCCACTGAGGCTCTGAATCTGATGGAAGAGAGGAAAATAACTTCTCTTATTATCAAGGATAAGGAGGGTAAAGTCGAAGGTATTATCCATTTACATGATTTGTGGCGAACGGAGATGTTCTGATGGAAGCTGAGGAAAGAGCTCGGAAAATAAAATTGATTTTGATGGATGTTGATGGTACCTTGACCGACGGGACAATTTTTGTTCTGCCTGATGGCGAGGAAATCAAGGGTTTCAATGTTCGCGATGGCCTGGGTATTCTTCTAGCCAGGCAGGCCGGGTTAAAGACCGGTGTCATCAGTGGCAAAATCTCCCGAACTTTGAGCCATCGAGCGAAACGCCTCCGCCTGGATGAGATACATGAGGGAGCTCAGGATAAAAAGGCGGTTCTGGAATCCATTCTCCAGAAGCATGGTCTCGATCCCTCAGAAGTGGCTTATATTGGCGATGACCTGGGCGATCTGGAGGTGATGAAATCTGTCGGGCTGGCTGGAGCCGTGGCTGATGCCCACCCCCTGGTCAGGGAAAACTGTCATTATCTCTGCCAGGCTGAGGGCGGTCGCGGAGCTGTCCGCGAATTTATCGAATTCATTCTCTCAGCCCAGGGCAAAATGGATAATCTTGAGACTAAGGTGAAGCATCTGGTTGATCCTCTGGCTGAAAATATCAGGCCATCAATCCCCCTCGAAGGAAAGGGCTATGAAGATTAATCCTCTGATTTTCCGGGAATATGATATCAGGGGCAAGGTTGATGAGGACTTAACCCCTGAATTTACGGAAATCCTCGGCCGGGCCTGCGGCACCTATTTTCGTCGGCATGGTTGCCGCGAGGTGACGGTGGGTCGCGATTGTCGTCTCAGCTCCCCGCAGCTGGCTTCAGCCTTAACCCGCGGTCTGCTTTCCACCGGCTGCAGTGTTGAAGATATAGGCGTGGTGCCCACACCGGTTCTTTATTTCAATGTTTTCAGGCGGAAAAAAGAGGCTGCCATCATGATTACAGGCTCTCATAATCCACCCGACCAGAATGGCTTTAAAATCATGCTGGGAGAGGAAACCCTCTTCGGACCGGCCATTCAGGAACTCTATGCTCTGATCAATGGGGGCCAGTTTATTCAGGCTGATCCGGGTGAGGTTACTTCCTATGATGTTATTCCCGAATACATTGATTTTATCACCAGCGATATCAGGCTGGAAAAGCCCCTTAAAGTTGTTCTTGATGCTGGCAATGGCACAGCCGGCGCTGTGGCCGGTCCCATTTTCAGACGCCTGGGCTGCGAGGTGATCGAACTTTACTGCGATATGGATGGTCGTTTCCCCCATCATCATCCTGATCCCACTCTACCTGAAGCCATGAAGGATTTAATTTCGACGGTGCTTTCCCAGGGAGCCGACTTTGGTGTTGGTTATGACGGCGATGGCGACAGAATCGGGGTTGTCGATGACAGGGGTAAGATTATCTGGGGAGATCAATTGCTTATCCTCTATGCCAGTGACCTTTTACCGAAAAATCCGGGAGCAGCGATTATCTCTGAAGTTAAGGCTTCCAAGGTTCTTTACAGCGAAATTGAGCGCCTGGGCGGCCGGCCCATCATGTGGAAAACAGGTCATTCCTTAATCAAAAAGAAACTCAGGGAAGAAGGTGCTCTGCTGGCCGGGGAGATGAGTGGCCACATTTTCTTTGCGGATCGCTACTTCGGTTTTGATGACGCCATTTACGCCTCCTGTCGCCTGGCCGAAATTCTTTCCCGTTCCTCGGAGAAACTTTCTTCTCTGCTGGCCTATCTTCCTCCAACCTACTACACTCCGGAAATCAGGATTTATGCTTCCGATGAAGTTAAGTTCAAAATTGTGGAAGAGCTCAAGAAAGAGCTTCAGCCTCTTTATCCAGTAATTGATATTGATGGCGTTCGGGTTATCTTTCCGCAGGGCTGGGCTCTTGTCCGGGCTTCCAATACACAAGCCGTTCTCGTCCTTCGTTTTGAAGCGGACTCGCCTGAAGCCCTGGAGGAAATTCAAAAGGAGATTAAAACAAGACTGGAAGGAGTTATCCGCAGATTGAATAATCGCTGACAGGGGAAAAAGAGTCAAAAATCTCCCTTGGTTCAGGAATTTCAATTTGACCCAAAGCTTAAAGTGAGAGGTCTTGAAGGTATTATCATAAAAACAGGATTTAACAGAATCATTAAATTAAAAACCATTAAAGTACGGGGAAAATTTAAAACCCTTTAAATTAAAACATTTCAGGTTTAAATTAAAAGCATAATGGAAATTTCGGGCAAAATTTCCTGATAGGCAACCATAGTTAGGAAGATGAGTGCCTGACAGAAGTAAAAATAAGCACCTGGTTAACCGGAGAAGGAAGAGGTTTCTTTAAACATAAATGGGGAGGCAGGAAAAAAGTGAAGTCAAAGAAATATAAAAGGCTGGTGGCGGTGATTATGGCCGGAGGCAGCGGCACCCGCTTCTGGCCTCTGAGCCGGACGGCCAGACCCAAACAATTTTTGCCCATTGCCACCCGGAAAACCATGCTTGAAGAGACAATCGGGCGGCTTTTGCCACTGCTTCCGCCCGAGGCCATTTATACGATTTCCAGTAGCTTTCAGGCAGAAATTATTCGAAGTCTCGTGCCTTTCCTGCCCGAAGAGAACTGTCTCATTGAACCTGAAGCCCGCAATACAGCTCCTTCCCTGATTCTGGCCACGGCCAGAATTTTTCTTCAGGAGCCCGAGACGGTGGTGGCTGCCCTGCCCTCAGATCATGTCATTCTCAGGCCCGAGGTTTTCCGCCGGAAGCTTGAGGCGGCAGCTGAAGCTGCGGCCGATGGCTTTCTCGTCACCTTTGGCATTCCGCCTGCCTATCCTGCTACAGGCTATGGATATATTCATTACGATCCAGAGGCCCCTTCTTACTACCAGGGTGAATCTTTTTATTCTGTCCTGGCTTTTAAAGAGAAGCCTACCCGCAAGCAGGCTGAGGAATTTTTAACCTCCGGCCATTATTACTGGAACTCAGGCATGTTCTTGTGGCGAGCTGACATCCTGCCGGAGAAGTTCCGGGTTCATGCGCCTGAATGGTTTCCTTTCTGGGAAAAAATTATCGCTGCCCTGAAAAGCGGGGATAAGGAGCACCTGGCAGAAATTTTCCGGCAGATGCCTGTCCTTTCCATCGACTATGCCCTGATGGAAAGGGCTAAGGGAGTGGTTGTCTGTCCGGGTGATTTTGGCTGGTCCGATGTGGGTGTCTGGTCCTCCCTTTTAGATTTATGGCCCAGGGATGATAAGGATAATGCCTGTCGCGGAGAGGTAATTGCTCTTGAAGCTTCTGGTAATCTGGTTTATAACCCTGAAAAGCTCACGGCTCTTATTGAAGTCAAAGACCTGATCATTGTTAACACCGAGGATGTTCTTCTGATCTGCCATCGGCAGGCAGATCAGAAAATCAGGGATTTGATTGACCTGCTCCAGAAAAAGGGCAAGAAAGAATATTTGTAGCTTGTAGCTTCTATAAAATTAACTTTCAGACTGAGGTTGACTTTCCGATGCGATGACCAGTTTATCTCGACCTGTTCTTTTGGCCTCAAAAAGAGCCATGTCTGCTTGCTGGAGAAGTTGCTCGGCTGTCAGGCCATGAACCGGGTAAAAGGCGAGCCCAACAGAAAGACTTAATTCCTTAAAGATATTTCCTTTATAGTAGATTTGCTGGTGGCGTACTTTATCCAGGATAATTTCAGCTCTTTTGATAGCTATTTCCCTCGAAGCGATGGGCATGATGATGGCAAATTCTTCGCCGCCATAACGGCAGACAATATCTTCCCGCCGGACTGATTTCTGCAGAGTCCGGGCAATTTCCTGAAGAACAGCATCTCCCGCATCATGGCCGTAGAGATCATTGAATTGCTTGAAATGGTCAAGATCGAGCATCAGGCAAGCAATCATAAAGCCGGAGCGCTGAGCCCGAAAGATTTCCCTGGATAATGATTCTTCGAGGAAGCGTCGATTATAAAGACCGGTCAGAGGATCGCGGATTGATTGTTCCCGAAGTGATTCCCGCAGTCTGATGGTGAAAAGAGCTGTGGCCAGCCGCTGGCTGAAATTGAGAGCTAACCATTGCCTCTGGGACCGATCCTCCTCCGTTAAACCTTCTTCTCCTTCGCCCCTGGCGCGACAGCAGGTCATAACCAGGAGGCCAATGGATTCACCAAACGAAGCCAGGGGAATACATAGAGAGGGACCAGGTAATTTCTCTTCCAGGAGAAGGTGGGGGCAGACAATATCCTTTTCTGGATTTTCGATGGAATGAACCTGCCCTTTTCTTAAAGCCCAGCATTCATCCGGGAAGATATACTCAGCCTTGAATTTAAATTCACCCCAGAATTCGTCTCTTTCTAAAGGCTGGCTTTCAGGCCTTTTTAAATAAAGGGCACCGCTTTCCTGGGGGAAAAACTGGCGGGCATAAGTCATGGCTATTTCTACAATTTCTTTTTCATTCTGAGCTAACTGAAAGGCATCGCTCATCTGAATAAAAAGATGGGCCTGTTTGTTTTGCTCCTCCAGCTTCTTAATGGTATGTTCGAGCTGATTTTTGATTGACCTCAGGGCCTCTTCATTTCTTTTTATTTCAGTTATATCTCGCAGAACGGCCAGGGTTGAGATGAATTTTTTATTCTCATCAAATTGAGGGGTGGCCGTAACCAGCACGACCTTTTCCTGACCTGAAGACAATTTAAGTCGCAGCTCGTAGGTACTTCTCTGGCCGGTTTTTCTTACTCTGGTCTGCTCCTGAACCAGGAGAAACTGGTCAGGTGTCATGAAATCACTCAGGCAACGGCCCACAAGGGAGCTACCCTCGGAGTCAAAAATCCGGTGGGCTGTCTCATTGGCAAAAATAAAAATCTCATTTTCATCCACGATAACGACCCCTTCGCCCAGGCTTTCCACCATCCTCCGAAAAAGGTCTTCCCTTTCCCTTAATTTTTTTTCAACCTGAGTTCTTTCAGCTATCTCTTTCTGCAATTCGGCTGTTCTTTCCTCAACTCTTCTCTCCAGGGTTTCCCGTGCTTCCTCCAGCTTTTTCATCGTTTCAGCCAGGTGATCGAGCATGTGATTCAAGGAAGCGGCTAAAAGGCCAACCTCATCCTGAGAAGTTATCTCCACCCGGCGAGAATATTGACCGGAGGCAATTTCGCTCGCAGCCTGGCTGATGCGGCGTAAAGAAAGGGTAACGAGATGGCTGAGATAATAAACGATGAGAAGGCTGAAAATGAACAGGGTAAGGGAAGCCAGACCGGTAATTTTCCGCACCGAGGCTGTGCTTCTCATAACCTGTTCGAGGGAAAAGCCGAGAATAAATTTTCCCAGCTTCTTCTCCTGATAAGCGAGGGGATAATTTTCTATCCAGACCTTTTTCTCCGGGAAAAGCCCGGCTCTATCCGTTATAAAAGGGGTTAAATCCAGGTCAGGAGTTTTCTTGAAGGTGGCTATCGTTTCACCCTTTTCATTCAGGATCAGGGCGAAAAGAAGATTTTCGTCTCGGGACAGGCTGTGAAGAACCTCATTAACTGTCTCCCTGTCTTCAAAGAAGACGGCCGGCCCAACGCTATAAGCTCCAATTCGGGCCATGTTGCGGGCATGATTAGCTGTGGCTTTTAAGCCTATCTGACGGTAAAAATAGGGAACCAGAAAAAAAGCGCCCAGACAGAAGAGGGCCAGAAGCGGCACCAGGGCTAAAAAGAACTTTCCAGCCAGGCTGGAGTGAAAGGGTACCTTTTTCCCTTCAGCCAGAGAGGGGGCAGCTGGATTCATTTTATTGAGGACATCCTCAAAAGCTGAGAACTCAATTCCAGCCCCTGTTTACGGGCAGCCTGAAGATTGATGATTACCTGTGGTTTCTGCTCGGCCACACCGAGACCGATAGCGACACCGAGATCCACATACTGTGTTTCTCCGGTAAAGGTGGCGACCTTAAACTCATTACATAGAGCGAGAATTTTTTTAAGCTGATTCTTCTGAGAAGCTGGCTTTAAGGGAGCGATATAAAGAAAAAAGATTTTTTCTTGAGAGAGGAGCTGGGTCCAGAGGCTGACCTCCTCAACAGCCATTTCTGTCAGCCGAACAGGCAGGCCTTCGATCTGGGCCCTGTCTTTAACAGCCGCCACAAATTCGTCCTTTATCAGGCAGGAAAACTCATAATCCTTTTCATAGAGGATGGCCAGATTGAGTTCAGCTAAATTCCTTTTTTTCCAGCTCCGGTCAAAGGTCAGAATTTTCTGGAAAAGTTCATATTGACGGGCAGGCGTAAGAGCGTATTGAGGGGATGATTTTGCCGGCTGAGCTCCTGATATCGGGCCCGTTAGATGCAGGGATAATAGAAAGAAAAAAAGCCAGAAAAAGGCTTTTGCCTTAATTCTTTTCAGGGCAAAAATCACCTTTAACTCACTTCTCCTCGCTTTAGCCTTTCTCCGGATAATTTATAATTGCTTCCACCTTTTTAAGTAACCGCTTCAAAAGTTAATTTATGGTCGCTCCCCCTTTTTTGTTTTCCTTTTTCCCCGGAATTAATAGCTCCACTTTTTAAGCTTGAATCCGCTGGTGACTTCAAGTGACCCCAGGACGAACTGACCATTTTTCCTCCCTGAACCCAATCTTCTTCTTTAAAGCGATCCCTGACCACACCCTTTCTCTTTTCAGCTCTGCCTCTCCCAGCTTATCATTTTCTCTTTTTAATCGTCAAGGTGTGGGCGGAATCCATAAATCAGTGGCACTTTTAACCGGGCTCTTTTCAGCCCAGGTGGTCTTTTTTAAATGTCTGAAGGACTCTGGACAAATCATCCTTACGTTTAAAAACTTAGGGTTCTCTTTGGCTAAAAGAGAGGCCCATGCGTAAAAAGTGTCGTAATTTATGGGGCCTATAACGGTTGTATTTCTTTTAAATACGAAAAGATATGAAATTTTAAAAGAGTCAAAAATTCAAAATTCAAAGATGGTTTATTCTCAGGCTAACGTTTAAAAATGAATCAAAGAAGGGCTTTATAAAGTCTGTCCTTTACTCTGATACAAGTGCTTACCCGGGCAGAAAAAATAGCTAAACTTCAATGATAAAAAAGCGCCAAATAAATCCGGCACACTTATTGAGGATGAGCCTAAAAGAGATTGACGTTTGGCCGTATGGAAGAATTATCATGTGTCACCAATCTATCTGATCCAGCTCAGACTGACTAAGCTCACCGAGAAAGATGAAAGCTCCATCTAATCACAGCTTCTTCCGAGTGCATTAAAATAAAAGTTTAATAATTTAAACCTTAAATAATTTGAGCCTGAAATTCAGCAGCCATTTTGAGCTAAAGGGCAATACTGGATAAAGCCCAAAAATAAGTCATATTTTTCTTAAAATTTCTTTGATATGGGGAAAAGCGGAATTGTTATGAAGCCTTACATTTCCTGTCCTTTTAAGTATCAGATTGACCATCGGCTTTTCCTCCATTTCAACACGAATTTATGGCCAGCCTGAGAGTATTTCTTCTTTTTCTTTAGACAAATGAAACCGATATAAATCTCTCAGCTCACCACATTTTCAGGAGGCGAAGTGCGCCGCCCCGAGACGCATTGATAAGAAAACTCTTTTTTGCCTATAATTAGGGCGTAATTTGCCGGAGGTAGCTAATTTTTGGGCAAATCAAAAAAGGAGGTGTTAGCTTGAGGAAACGCACTCTTCTCGCCCTTTTAATTGTCTTTGTGATGGGCTGGCCGCTTCTGGCCAGCGATCTCAAGCTTGAGGTCATCGAGCATCAGCTGGCCAACGGGCTGAAAATTTTGATGTTACCCCGTCCTGGTGTTCCCCGCGTTGTCTGCCATATTTACTATAAAGTCGGTTCAGTTAATGAGCATCCTGGCATTACCGGCATTGCCCATGTTCATGAGCACATGATGTTCAAGGGGACAAAAATTATGGGTGTTACCGATTTTGAAGCTGACCATGCCCTCAATCAGAAAATCGATGAGCTCATGGAAAAAATTTACCGGGAGAAATACTGGAAGAAAAATGGCGACATGGCCAAAGTGGCTGAATGGGAAAAGGAGGTAGAGAAACTTCTTAAGGAAGAGAAAAAATACATAATCAAAGACCATCTCTGGGAAACCTACATGAAACATGGCGGAACAGGTCTTAATGCTTCAACTTCAGATGAAGTTACGGGTTACTACGTTACCCTGCCTTCCAATAAAATTGAACTCCAGATGCTCCTTGAAGCGGACCGCATGGCCAATGCCTATTTTCGGGAATTCTACTCTGAAAAGGATGTTGTTATGGAGGAGCGTCGCCTTTCCGAGAACAGTCCTGGCTATCTTTTTAACGAGCAGGTTCGGGCCACTTTCTTTGTGGGCTCGCCCTACCACTGGAATGTTATTGGCTGGATGGATGACCTGAAAAAGATGACCAAAGAAGACCTGATTGACTTTCATAACAGATATTATGTGCCCAATAATGCTGTCGCTGTCTATGTGGGCGATTTTGACCCCAAGGTGGTGATTCAGCTGGCAGAGAAATATTTTGGCTCCATTCCCCGGGGCAAAGACATTGAACCGGTTAGAACGCCAGTTCAGGCTCAGAATTGCGAAAAGAGGATTATCGGTGAAGGACCGGCACCTTCTTCCATAGCCATCTGGTTCCATATTCCACCTGAAGGCGAACCTGATACCTATCCTCTTTCTGTTCTGGCCAGTATTCTCACGGGCGATACAGGTCGTCTCTATAAATCCTTGATTCAGGAAAAGGATGTGGCTTCCATGGTCAGCGCCTTCTGCCGGCCCCAGTGGTATGCCGGAAGCTTTGTGGTTAATGCCCGACCCAAAACCGAGAAGGGCATCAAGCCTGATGATTTAGAAAGCCATCTCTGGGCTGAACTCGAAAAGGTTAAGAAAGAGGGAGTAACGCCTGAGGAGCTCCAGAAGGCCAAGAATCGCTATGAGGCCAGTTTTATTATGAGTTTACAGAGCCCTATGGCTCTGGCCAGCCGTCTTGGTCGGGCTGAGCTCAATCGGGGCTGGCGGTCCCTCATTACTGATCTTGAGGCCATCAAAAAGGTGACCAGCGATGACATCAAAGCAGTGGCCTCAAAATACTTTGTTCGCTCCAATTCTCTCGTAGCCATTTATCGGCGAAGCTTTGGTCGCTAAAGGAGGGGAAAAATGAGAAAGAAAACGATATTTTTTGTACTGGGCCTTAGTCTTATTCTGATTTCCATGGCGGCGGGCCAGGTGAAAAGGCCAGAGGAACTGATTTTCCCGCCGCTAAAATTTGAACCTCCTGATCCCCGTCAGTTCAGATTGACTCTGGCCCAGGGCATGAGAGCCTATCTTCAGGAAGACCATAGTCTGCCTCTGGTCAATCTCCAGGCCATCATTCACTTCGGAGATCTCTATGTGGCTAAGGAAAAAACCGGCCTGGGCGATCTGATGGCCCAGACGCTGATTAAGGGCGGTACAAAAACCAGAGAGGGTAGCCAGATCGAGGATCGTCTTGATTTCCTTGGGGCCAGCCTGAATTTCTCTGTGGCTGAAAGAATTTCTACTCTTTCTTTATCCATTCTGAGTAAAGATCTTGAAGAAGGACTTGACCTTTTCTTCGATGTTCTGATGAATCCTGAATTCCGGGAGGATAGCCTGAAAATAGCCAGGGGGAGGCTGATCGAACAGCTAAAAACGGCTAACGATGCTCCCAGTGCCGTCTTATCCCGAGAATTTGAGCGGCTGCTTTATGGTGACCATCCTCTTACCTATCAACCTACTAAGGCGACAGTTGAAAACATTAGTCGGGAAGACCTTAAGGCCTACCATCAAAAATATTTCTTTCCCCGCAATATCATTCTGGTGGCAGCAGGCGATTTTAATAAGAGGACTTTTGTGGATAGGATAAATAAATATATTTCCAGGTGGAAAAACCAGAATCTGGTTTTCCCTACAATTCCCAGGAACTTTCCTGAAGTAGAACCAGGAGTCTATTTTATTCAGAAAAAGATAAATCAGGGCTATGTTTCCCTTGGCCATTTAGGGATAGAGGATACCAATCCTGATTATTTTGCTGTCCAGGTCATGAATTTTATCCTGGGTGGCGGTAGTTTCACTTCCCGAATTACCTCCAAAGTCCGGTCAGATGAGGGCCTGGCCTACAATACCGGCAGCCGCTTTACCTATCGCTGGGGCTTTCCCGGAACCTTCTCCGGTTATGTCCAGACCAAATCCTCCACCGTGGGCTATGCAATTTCCCTGATTCTTAAGGAATTTGAACGGATCAGGCAGGAACTCGTTTCTGAAGCTGAAATGGAAACAGCCATCAACTATTATCTTGAAAGCTTCAGTGAATTCTTCGCGAATCCCATAACCACCATGCGCAATTTTGCATTGCTCGAACTTCAGGGCAAACCCATGGATTATTATAAGACTTATCGGGATAAAATTCGTAGTGTTACCAGGGAAAAAGTTCTTGAGGTGGCCAGAAAATATATAAAGCCCGAAAAAATGGTCATCATGATTGTGGGTGACTGGGAACCATGCAACCAGGGTGACCCCAAATTCCCCGGACCTCTTTCCAGGCTGGGAAAGGTTCATCAGATTACCCTGAGGGACCCCTTAACAGGAGAACCGGTTAAATAATCTTAACCTTTAATCCCTTCGAAAAAGAAAAGAGGGGCAGTCCGCTTTTATCAAGGAGACAGGTTTTTCAGATTGACACAAATAATGTCAAAAAGAGGTACTCTGGTTTTCGGGCTCAGGATTAAAGAATCCTCGTTAAAATTAAAAAAATTAAATAAAGAGGTAGCTGATTAGAAGCCAGACAAAAGACCAAGAAAGTATCGGAAAAAAATTAATTTAATGACTGACTAAGAAAATTAAATAAAACAGGAAAGAAAATTTAAGCTGAAGATTGCAGGAATCAAATAAAATTAATTTTAGCGGCCGGGAGGCAAGGATGAGGCCAGGATATTTAAAAATATTCCCTTTTCTTATTTTGAGTTTTTTTCTTGGTTTTTTAATGGCCGGAGGCAGAATCTCCTCCCAGGAAAAGAGTCAGCTTGTTTTCCTCAATCCGCCTGAAAGAAGCCAGGCTCCCTTTTCTGAGGCGGTTCGATTTGGCCAGTGGCTTATTCTTTCAGGCCAGCTTGGCCGGGATCCAGCTACAGGGAAGCTCGTGGAAGGCGGCATTGAAGCCGAAACAAAGCAAACTCTTGAGAACATCAAGCGAACCCTTGAAAAATATGGCTCTTCTCTGGATAAGGTGGTTAAATGCACGGTGATGCTGGCGGATATGGCTGAATGGGAAAAGATGAATAAGGTTTATGTAACCTATTTTCCGAAGAACAGGCCTGCCCGAAGTGCCTTTGGCGTGAGCGGCCTGGCTGGCGGAGCCAGAGTAGAAATAGAATGCTGGGCGATAATTGAATAAGCCATACTCTGGTTAAGCTAAGCCTCAGGCTTGAATCTTTTTTAACCACCATTCTGGGCATGAGATGATTCAGAAAGGCAGATTTTGCCTTTTGTTACCAGCTTTTATCTGAAGCACCTTTTGATTTTTTCACTCAGGCCAAAATTGATGGGAAGGAAATTTTAATTATAGGGCTCAATTGAGGGCCTGGCTTTAACTTTCTTTGCTCTGAGTTTTTTTGTCTTCAACCAAAAAAGAAAAAATAAGGAAAGTGCATATAAAACTTGCTTTCCCTTAAAAGATTTATTTTTAGAGGGGGGAAATTGAAGTTTTCAGCTCTCTTCGGTTTTGTCTGCTTTTTTGATTTCCAGGCCCAGTTCTTCGAGCTGGGCAGGCGAAACAGGCGAAGGCGAGCCGGTGAGGAGGCAGAGGGCGCTTGTTGTCTTGGGGAAGGGAATGACCTCTCTGATTGAATTTTCACCGCAGAGGAGCATGACGATGCGGTCGAAACCAAGGGCGATACCGGCATGAGGCGGCGTCCCGTAGGTCAGGGCTTCCAGGAAAAAGCCAAATTTTTCTTCCATTTCTTTTTCCTGGAGACGGAGAATCTTGAAGATACGGCGCTGAAGGTTCATGTCGTGAATCCGGACAGAGCCTCCTCCAATTTCATAGCCATTGAGGACAAGGTCATAGGCCCTGGCCCTTACCCGGAGAGGGTCCTTTTCCAGCCAGTCCAGATCTTCAGGGTGAGGTGAAGTAAAGGGATGATGAACCGAGACAATCTTTTTTTCTTCCTCACTCCATTCAAAAAGGGGAAAATCCTTTATCCAGGCAAAGGCAAAGCGGGGTGAATCCATCGAGGCTGGAGCCAGCTCCATTCTGAGTTCACCCAGAACCTCAAGCGCCACTTCCTGGCTAGCAGCACAGAGAAGAAGCAGATCATTGGCTGAAGCTCCAGCTCTCTCCCAGAGAGCCAGGAGATCATTACTTTCCAGCCGGGGTGATGATTTTATTTCGCCTTCACCTTTAATCCAGATAAGTCCCCTGGCTCCCCTGGATTTTACCCTTTGCTGGATTTTTTCAAGCCGGGAACGAGAAATACAGGCTCCCCCGGGGAAAAGAATTCCTTTGAGAACATGCCCGGCTTCGCGAGCAGCCTTGAGAATTTCCGAGGAGGCCCTTTCCAGAAGAAGGCTGAAGTCCATTATGGTCAGAGGATTTCTCAAATCAGGCTTATCAGTCCCATATTTTTCAAGGCATTCCTTGTAATTGAGGCGGATAAAAGGAGTCTGGATTTTTTCACCGATGAGGGCGAAAAGCTCAACCATTAGACCTTCTACCAGATTGAAAATATCTTCTTCCTCAGCGAAGCTCATTTCGAGGTCAATCTGGGTAAATTCAGGCTGCCGATCAGCTCTGAGATCTTCATCCCGGAAGCAACGGACAATCTGGAAATAACGATCAAAGCCAGCCATCATCAGAGTTTGTTTGAACAGCTGGGGCGATTGAGGGAGGGCGTAAAATTTTCCCTTATGAACCCGGCTGGGAACAAGATAATCTCTGGCCCCTTCTGGAGTTGATTTGGTGAGAAAGGGAGTTTCAATTTCCAGAAAACCATGCTGGTGGAAATAAAGGCGGGTGCGCAAAGCGGCTTCATGGCGGAGCCGGAAATTGCGTTGCATTGAGGGACGCCGCAAATCAAGATAGCGATAGCGGAAACGTAACTCCTCCGAGGCCGAAACAGGGTCGCTCACCTGGAAAGGGGGCACCCGGGCTTCATTAAAGACCAGGAGGTCTTCTGCTACCACCTCAATTTCACCTGTGGGCAACTGGGGATTGATGGCCTTTTCGCCTCTGGAACGAACCATGCCCTTAACACCAATCACGAACTCCGGTCGCAATTCCTTGGCCCTATTTAACAATTCAGGTGATTCCTGGGAAAAGACGATTTGAACGATTCCCTCCCGGTCTCTTAAATCAACAAAGAGAAGCTGGCCCAGATCCCGCAGGCGCTGAACCCAGCCGCAAAGGGTAACTTTTTCGCCGATGTTGATTCGGCGCAGAGTGCCCGCATAATGAGTTCTTTTCCAGGAAGCCAGGTTGATATTTTGAGTCATGATTTGATCTGGTCTTAAGGGTTTATCTCCGCCAGTTTTTTCTCGCCTGTTTTAAGAATTTTCAGAACGTTGAGAATCTGTTCGATGGGAAAAGCCTTCTGCAGACCACTACTCATTTCCTTGATCTGGCCAGCTCCCTGAGCCAGTTCATCTTCTCCGAGGATTATGGTCCAGGTGACCTGGAGCTTGTTGGCCCGGCTCAGCTGGTCCTTCAGGCTTCTTTCTTTGTATTCAAGAAAGGTGGAAAAGCCCTGCTGCCGGAGCTGGCGGCAGAGCTCGAGAGCCTTTTCCTTAGCCCTTGCGCCAAGATAGGCCAGATAAATGCATTTTTCCTCATCAGGTTTAATTTTAGCTACCGAGAGCACTCTTTCCAGGCCCATAGCGAAGCCAATGCCGCAGATATCAGGCCCGCCATAGAGCTTCATCAGATGGTCATAGCGGCCGCCTCCAAGGAGGGCATTCTGGGCTCCAAGGCCAGGGCTGATAATTTCGAAGGTAGTACGAGTATAATAATCAAGGCCACGAACCAGTCTGGGCTCAACCCGGTAGCTTAAGCCATAAAAATTGAGCCAGCGGCGCAGGCCCTCAAAATGGGCCTGACAGTCAGGGCAGAGATGTTCGGTTATTTTTGGCAGAGACTGCGTGGTTTCCTGGCAGGAAGGTTCCTTACAGTCGAAAAGCCGCAGGGGATTGAGCTCTAGCCTTCGCTGGCAATCAGGGCAGAGTCTGTCTTTAAGTTTTTCAGCTTCCTGGCGCAGGAAATTTAAATAGCCGGGTCGACAGACAGGGCAGCCCACAGAATTGATTAAAACTTCTTTATCTTCAATTCCCAGCCGACCCAGAAGATAATCGGCCATCTCCAGGATTTCTGCATCCAGAGCTGGATCAGCCTCACCAAAAACCTCAATATCCACCTGATGAAATTGTCTGTAGCGACCTTTCTGGGGTCGGTCATGCCTGAACATGGGGCCGAAATAATAGAAGCGTAGCAATAAAGGCTGAAGGTAGAGACGATGTTCGATAATGGCCCTGACCACAGAGGGTGTATATTCGGGCCTCAGAGTAATGGAGCGACCGCCTTTGTCCACAAAAGTATACATTTCCTTGGTCACAATATCCGTTGTTTCGCCCGTCCCTTTTACAAAAAGCTCAGTGGGTTCGATGATGGGTGCCCTTATTTCCCGGTAGCCGTAGGCTTCAAAAACCTCGCGGCAGATGGCTTCGGCTTTCTGCCAGAGCCTGGCCTCGGCGGGAAGAATATCTTTTGTGCCTTTGATGGCGGTCAGAGAGGTCTTCATTTTTCTCTGAAAACCCCGATTTTTCTGAATTTCCGATAGCGAGCCAGGAGAAGTTCATCCAGGGGTGTTTCCTCAAGCTTTTTCAAAGCCGGCGCCAGGTGACGATCGACCTGACGAAAGGTTTGTTCGGGATCAATATGAGCTCCTCCTGGAGGCTCAGGAATGATTTTATCAATGATGCCCAGCTGGAGAAGGTCCCGCGAAGTAAGTTTCAGATTTTCGGCCGCCTTATCCACCGCACTCTGGTCTTTCCAGAGAATGGCAGCGCAACCCTCAGGAGAAATAACAGAATAAAAAGAATATTCAAGCATAAACATGATATCGCCCACGCCTATGGCCAGGGCACCGCCGCTGCCGCCTTCGCCGATAACAATGTTGATGACCGGCACTTTAAGTCTGGCAATTTCTCTCAAATTCGTGGCGATGGCTTCAGCCTGACCTCTTTCTTCAGCCCCAATGCCAGGATAGGCGCCCGGGGTATCGATGAAGGTAACCACGGGAAAGTGGAATTTTTCAGCCAATTTCATAATCCTCAGGGCCTTCCGATAGCCTTCAGGATTGGGCTGGCCAAAATTGCGGGCAATTCTTTCCCTGGTGGTTCTGCCCTTCTGATGGCCAATAAAGGCCACGGTCCGGCCTTTATAAAAACCCAGGCCGGCCACTATGGCGGGATCATCGGCGAAACGACGGTCGCCATGAAGCTCGACAAAATCCTCAACCAGAGCCTGGATATAATCCAGAGTATAGGGGCGCTGGGGATGACGGGCTATCTGCACAATGTGCCTGGCTGTTAGCTGGGGAGAGATTTCCTCCCAGAGACGGCTTATTTCTTCCCGCAAAGCCTGGATTTTATCTTTTTTGCGGGGATCATCCGAGCCCTCGAGCTTATCGATTCTTTCTTTAAGCTCCAGGATTGGTTTTTCCAGTTGATAAAAATCTAATTCATTCATGGAATGTCTTTTCCGCCTCTAAATACCCGATTATTCTACAGGCTAAATCAAAATTGTGTCAAGCCAGGCCGGGAAGGACCGGAGCGAGCGGTTTTGAGTGCCAGGAAATCAGGCTTTTTTAAGGCGACGCTGACGCCAAACCTCAAAAAAGAAAATGGAAGCTGCCGCAGCTACATTCAGAGAATTGATGTGACCAACCAGGGGGATGGAAAGGAGACGATCGCAGTGCTCCCGAACCAGGCGCCTCAAGCCCCGGCCTTCAGAGCCAAAGACTAAAGCTACGGGCAGAGTATAATCGAATTCAAACCAGAGCGCCTGGCTTCCAGCTTCAGCCCCGACTACCCAGAGGCCTCGAGCTTTTACCTCTTCTATGGCCCGGGCGAGATTTTTGACCCGAGCTATGCGGGCATATTCTAAGGCTCCGGCTGAAGCCTGATAAACAGCTGAGGTCAGGCCGGCTGAATGCCTTTCAGGAAGAACAAGGCCATCAACGCCAGCAGCTTCAGCTGAACGGATAATGGCTCCCAGGTTCTGCGGGTCCTCAATTTCATCAAGGAAGACAATGAAAGGACAGGAGGAGGCTTCCAGAATTGATTCAAGAGAAACAAATTCCTTGGGAGAGATAAGGGCCACAATGCCCTGATGATGCGGACTCATTTGGTCGAGTCTCTGACGGGGGACGAAAACTACAGGCACACTGGCCTGACGGCTCAGGGCAATAATTTCTTGGAACCTGGCCCGGGGTAATTCCCGGGCAAGGAAAATTTTATTAATCCGCTGCGGTGTCTGGCGCAGTATTTCCCGCACTGCCTGCAATCTCACGATTTTATCCACTTTTTTGCTGACTCCATTTTTTGAATTTTAAGATGGTCAGGCTATCCATTAAAAATATAGCCAGCTTAAATAGATTTTTCATAGAGACAGGGACGCCTCGGGTCGATTTTATCTCTTTTATCAAGGCCCTTTTTTTCTTTTTTTATTAATGCGGGGCTGCCAGGTGAAAGACCCATGAAAGACAGGTCCGAAGCTTTATTTATTCTGGCCATTTTTTGGCTCGAAGCTTTCTTTCAGAAAGGCAAGCATCCTGCGGCCTCGCTCCCGACAGTTGAGAACAGGATGAGGGAAGGATAATTGAGCTCCCTCTTCGACCAGGGGGATCAGACGATCAAGCTCAAGACCAGAACCCCGGGCAGTGAGCACCACCCGGATGGGTTGATAGAGGCTCTTTCCTTTAGCGCCCGTCTCCTTTTTTATTTCAGTGACTATCTGGCTGAATTCTTCCAGGTTGAAATGGTCAAATTCCTGGATTTTCTGGCAGAAAAGCAGGGCGACTTTCAGGCCAAGGTCTTCGGCCAGGATCGCCCTGGCTTCATTATCCATGTGTTCAGGGGAAAAGCTGAAAAATAAGGAAAACCTCTCGGGAAGCTGGTCCAGGCGATCAATCGTCTCCAGGAGGGCTGCCAGGGCTTTCTCCAGCCAGGCCCAGTGTTCAGCTGTCATCCTGTCGGGTAAAAGACCTGCCTCAAGCAGAAAGGGATAGGCTTTCCTGGCTTTTTCTTCCGGCGCAAGACGTTTTAAATGCTGGCGATTAAGCCAGTAGAGTTTTTCATAATCGAAAATAGCGGCCGATCGGCTCACCTTCCTGAGATCAAAAAGAGAAATGAGTTCTTCCCTTGAAAGAACCTCCTGGCCTTCAGGTGGAGCCCAGCCAAGAAAGGCCAGATAATTAAAGAGAGCCTCGGGAAGAATACCCATCCGGGCAAACTGATCGACAGAAGTTGCCCCATGTCGTTTGCTCAAGCGGGTATTATCCTGACCCATCACCATGGAGAGATGAGCAAAAAGAGGAGGCTCGAAGCCCAGGGCACGATAGACCAGAAGCTGACGGGGGGTATTGGAAATATGGTCCTCCCCCCTGATAACATGAGTTATCTTCATAAGATGATCGTCAATAACCACGGCATAATTATAGGCCGGCAGGCCATTTGACCGGAGAAGGATGGGATCGCCGATAAGCCTGAGGTCAAAGGAAAGGTCTCCCCTGATCAGGTCGTGAAAACTTATTTCACCTGTTGGAGGAACTTTGAGCCGGACAGCTGCCCTTTCGCCGGCTTTAACTCTGGCTGAAGCTTCCTCTGGTGGTATCTGGCGGCAGCGACCGCTATAACGAGGAGAAATTCCCTTAGCCAGAGCTTCATTCCTCTCTCTTTCCAGCTCTTCGGGTGAACAGAAGCAGTAATAGGCCGCACCTGAATCAATTAATTTCTGAGCATAATGGGCATAAATAGCCAGTCTTTCTGACTGCCGGTAGGGTCCACAGGGTCCACCCACGTCCGGGCCTTCATCCCAGTCGAGGCCGAGCCATCTCAGATCTGCTATCAAGCGAGCTTCATATTCTTCCCTCGATCTTTCAATATCTGTATCCTCGACCCGGAGGATAAAAATGCCTCCTTTCTGGCGGGCGAAAAGCCAGTTAAAAAGAGCCGTGCGAGCATTACCCACATGGATATAACCAGTGGGACTGGGGGCAAAGCGGACTCTTATCTCTGTCATTGACTTCATGATAAGGGGAGATAACGCCTTCAGTCAAGAAATTGAGGTGAGATAACGGCGCAGATGGTGAACAATGCGCTGGCTGGCCCGGCCATCGCCATAGGGATTAGGAGCCAGCGTCATTTTCCTATAAGTTTGAGGCTGGTTAAGCAATTGCCGGCAGGCGGCCACTATCCTCTCGGTCTCAGTTCCTACAAGGCGAGCTACCCCAGCTTTTATCCCCTCCGGCCTTTCCGTGACCTCTCTCAAGACCAGAACCGGCTTATGAAAGGAAGGTGCTTCCTCCTGAAGGCCACCAGAATCAGTCAGGATAAAATAGGCCCGGTTGATTAAAGCTAAAAGGTCAAGGTAAGAGACTGGCCGGATAAGATGGAGACGCTGGACTCTGGAGAGAAGGGCATAGACTGTCTGGCGCACATGGGGATTGGGATGAACAGGATAAACAATCTCAATATCAGGGAATTCCTGGATCAGGCGAATCAGAGCCTGGCAGATATTTTCCAGGGGCTGGCCAAAATTTTCCCGGCGATGGGCTGTGACCAGAATGAGCCGGCTTTCAGGCGCAATTTTAACAGGTAAGGGTCTCCTTTCAATTTTCGGTCTCATCTGGAGGAGAGCATCAACCACCGTATTTCCTGTAAGAAAGATTTCTCTGGCTTTAATCCCCTCTTTTTTCAGATTGAGGACTGCCTGTTTCGTGGGGGCAAAGTGGAGTGTCGCCAGGGCAGAAATCAGGCGACGGTTGATTTCTTCAGGGAAGGGCTGATAGCGGTCCCGGGTTCTGAGCCCGGCCTCGACATGGGCTACCGGAATTTGAAGATAAAAGGCAGCCAGGGCCACCACCATAGCCGTGGTGGTATCACCCTGAACTATTACCAGATCAGGCTTGATATCTCGAAGAACCTGACTTGTTCGAAGCATTACCCGGCTGGTGAGACGATCCAGGGTCTGGTTGGGCTCCATGAGATTGAGGTCAAGATCAGGCTTAATCTCAAAGAGGGCCAGCATCTGATCAAGAAGACCGCGGTGCTGGGCAGTAGCCAGAAGCACAGGTGCCAGGTCACGGGGATATTTTCTAATTTCCTTAATTACAGGCGCGAGCTTGATGATTTCAGGCCTGGTGCCAAAGGCAATTAAAAGTCGCGCCGCCATGATGGTTCCCTGAAGAAAGGCTTATTTTATTTTTCCTTTAACTGGCAGTCAAATTTTCTTTCCACAATTATTTTTTTTAAAAATGGTGCCGCCGTACATATTTACTAATTTTCTCGGGAAGAAATATAACAAAATTATGACATCTCCAGTTGAGGATAAAATGGGGACATCCTGCCTATTTCCTGATTCTCCTGAAAAAATCGTAACAAAATTAGCTTAACAAAATTGGTGACATCCAGTTTAAAATAGGCTAAAAATGGGCACTCTACATATTTCCTGATTTTCCTGGAAAAATCTTGACAAAATTAGTAAAAAAAGCGCGATGACCCACACATTTGCTAATTCTTTCGAAAAGCCCCTCACAGAATTGGTAACAACCTGATCTGGTAACATCTTGATTTGCTAACATCTTGATTTGGTAACACCATATTAGCTTTTCTGGTCAAGTTTCTGGCCGAGTATAATACACTTTTGCAGAAAGATAGCGGCTCTTTCCGGCCGATGGTTAAGGGAATGGCTGCAGGTCATCACGAGGCCTGCAGGGCAGTGGCCCCATATAGTACCGCAGATTTCATAAAATTCTCCATCAATCCGCTTTCTGTAACAAAGAGTTAATGGCTGCCATCTGAGCCAGGGCTTTCCCGCAATCACTGCCCGAACTACCTGGAAAGAGCATTTCCTGTTTTTTTTGTCGCACCCTTTTGTCTTAAATCATAACCATTAAAGAGAAAAAAAGAGAAAAAGGGAGCTTCTCCTGATGATTTACTGCACCACCCATGGCTTCTATCTCTCATACTACCTTAAGCGACAGGGCTAATAGGGCAATCTGATAAGAAAATAATAGGTCAACTTAAAAAAGGGCTCATCCTTATCATACAAATGAGCTCGCCTGATTATCATCATTTTCCGGCCGTCTCTCCGGCTGGCGATGCTTTTTCAGAGTCAGGGCAACTTTTTTGATTTTCTCTGAAATCAACTTTGTGATGATTCCTATTTCTTTCGGATGGTTGAAGCGAAAATTGTCATCCGGATACACTCCCGGCTGCTGCAAATTAAAAGAAATTTTACTTATTTCAATCGACCCGTTTCCGGGTGTATTCTTCATAGTCGGGAATAAGGCGCTCATACTCTCCGGACATTAGGGGCGAAGAAATGATGAAATCGGCAGAGGCGCGATTACAGGCCACCGGGATATTCCAGACAACGGCGATTCGCAGCAAGGCTTTAACGTCGGTGTCATGAGGCAGGGGCTCGAGAGGGTCCCAGAAAAAGATCAGAATATCAATCTCACCTTCCGTTATTTTCGCCCCGATCTGTTGATCGCCTCCCAGGGGCCACTCTGAAATCGTTTGACCTCCAGGCCGAGCTCCTTTTGAAGAAGTGCTCCTGTCGTTCCCGTCGCGAATAGCGTATGCCTGGCCAGGAGTTCTTTGTTGAAGCAGGCCCATTCCAGCAAATCCGGTTTTTTATTATCGTGGGCCACAAGAGCGATTCTTTTCTTTTTGTCCAGGCGAATCTTGCGGATACCTTTGACCATATCTTACTCCTCCCTATCCCGAATAGATGATCTCGCGGTGGGCAAATAATTATAGCGGATTCATGGCTCTTACGAATCAAACCAGCGGCTTTTTTATAAAATTTTAATCATTTCTTAAACTCGAATTAATAATTTTCCAGCAAAATAGTATTGCCAAGAGCTTATATGATGACAAAAGCTGACTTGCATATCCATTCGAAATACTCCAACCACCCGGCGGAGTGGTTTCACCAGAGGCTGGGCGCCAGCGAGTCCTACACAGAGCCGGAATTCATCTACCAGTTAGCCAAAGAAAGAGGGATGGATTTCGTGACAGTAACCGATCATAACAGGATCGACGCCTCTCTTATTCTAAAGGATGAAATCCGGGTTCCTGCGCATGAGTATATGCAAATTCTTGAATCTCGAGGTTTGAGCTACCCAAGATGAAAATCTTCAGGCGAGGTATCGATACCGGCCTTTTTTCTCCTCAACCGATGGCCGGGCCGCTTTTCAAAAAAAGACACGGTCTTGATGATGGCTTCAATCTCCTTTATGTAGGAAGGATCTCCAGAGATAAGGAACTGCCTTTTCTAATAAAAATCTATGAGCGTCTTTTAGAAATAGACGAAAATTGGAATCTTATTTTCGTTGGCGATGGGTCCTATCTCAGGGAGTTAAAGGCAGAAACCTGGCGGTATAAGAGAGTCAGATTCCTCGGACGGGTAGATTACAGTTCACTTCCTGAGATCTATTCGTCTGCTGACTTGTTCGTCTTTCCCAGCACGACGGATACCTTCGGCATGGTGGTCCTCGAGGCGCAAGCTTGTGGTCTGCCCGCCTTGTGTCTGACCGGGGTGGACCAAAAGAAATTATTGAGGATTACAGGACGGGCCTTATTGCCCGGGCGGAATCAATAGACGACTGGGTAGAAAAAATCGTTTTCCTGAGAGATATGTGGAAGAATCATCCTCAGCGCTTTGAGCAGATGAAAAAAGGGGCAAGACAAAATATCCTTAATTTATATTCCTGGGAAAGCGTTATTAAGCAGATATTTGATGAAAAAAATCCGGGTCCTTTTCGTTTGCGTCCACAACAGCGCCCGAAGCCAGATGGCCGAGGCCTTCCTCAATAACCTGGCCGGGCATAAGTTTGAAGCCCACAGTGCTGGCCTGGAAGCAGGGGAGCTTAACCCGCTGGCCGTGGAAGTCATGAGAGAAGTGGGGATCGACATCTCCCGGAACAAAACCAAGAGTGTATTTGAACTTTACCGGCGAGGCGAACTTTTCTCTTATGTGGTCACGGTTTGTGACTCTAAAGCTGCGGAGCGCTGCCCCCATTTTCCCGGGCTTCTCACAGAGACAATCAACTGGAACGTTGATGATCCCCAATCATTTTCGGGGACACCAGAAGAGAAGCTCGAGAAGATGCGCCAAGTCCGGGATATAATCAAAGAAAAGGTCTTAGATTTTATCCGGAATTTCGAAGCAGCTGACAAGTCCTGAAGAGCAGGAGGCATGTTCTAAAGGTTTATTATGGGAGAAAGGTCCATCTCCCTTATTGATCGTCCCTTTTTAGCATAAAAAGGTCCGTTTCTCTCGAAAAATTTATTTTTCTCATCATTCTTGAAATGGACCGGGTTCTTTAAGACCATAGTCAAAAATATCCACAAATAAAGAAGTTATAAAGAATATTCTGGATTTGGTAAAAAACAATTGGCCTTCATTAAGCCAGCCATCAATCGCTTCAGTTAGCCATCCTTAATCAATCGCATAATCATCCGGATGTTCACTCCCCCCAGGGGAAGCTTCTTACCTTTGTTTTTATAGACATTGATTATTTTGACGTTAACTCTTTCTGCCAGGAAACCAGGTCATCACAAACTGATCGGACTTTATAAAATCCTTCATTTAATATTAAATAAAAACCATCGGATGAAAAAATAAGTCAGGAGGGATCGGTGCAAAAAAAATATTTAGGGCCATTTTTAATTTTACTCTTATTGTTCTTTGTTATTATTAGCCTTCCATACGCCCAGGAAAAAACTCAGGCCCGAGCTGATTATTCTGAAGCTCTGAGGCTGATAGACGTCTGGCTTGAGGCCCAGCGCGATTACGAGCAGCTTCCGGGAATGTCTGTGGCCATTGTTGAGAACCAGGAGGTAATTTTTGCCCGGGGATATGGCCTGGCCGACCTGGAGCAAAAAATTAAAGCAACACCCGAAACGATTTACAGCATTTGTTCCATCTCCAAGCTGTTCACTGCAGTGGCCATCATGCAGCTTCGCGACGCCGGGAAACTGAGGCTTGATGATGAAGTGAGCGAGTACCTTCCCTGGTTCAATATCAAGCAGCAGTATCCGGAGAGCGGACCAATTACCATCCGCTCTCTCCTGACCCATTCTTCCGGTCTGCCCCGCGAATCCGATTATCCTTACTGGAGCAAACCTGATTTTCACTTCCCTACGCGGGAACAGCTCAAGGAAAAGCTCAGCCAGCAGAAAACCCTCTATCCGCCATCAACCTACTTTCAATACAGCAACCTGGGAATAGCCCTTCTGGGAGAAATTGTGGCTGAAATTTCGGGAATGTCTTACGACGATTATGTAAATGAAAAAATCCTGAAACCACTGGGGATGACCGATACCCGACCCTATCTGCCTAAAGAGCTCTGGCGGGGACAACTGGCCACTGGCTATAGCTCCTTAACTCGCAATGGAACCAGAGAGATGCTGCCCTTTTTTCAGACTGAAGGCATCAAGCCAGCTGCCGGTTTTTCTTCAACGGTTCTGGATCTGGCCAAATTCGCTTCCTGGCAGTTCAGGCTCCTGGAAAGAGGCGGGGAAGAAGTGCTTAAGGCCCCGACTCTGCGGGAAATGCACCGGGTGCACTGGATGGACCCTGACTGGAAAACTTCATGGGGACTTGGATTTGAAGTGTATCAAATGGATGGGAAGACCATGGTCGGACATGGCGGCTCCTGTCCGGGCTATAGAAGTATCCTGATGATGGAACCAGGCAAGAAGCAGGCCTTTGTGGTCATGATCAATGCTTCGGGAACCCAGCCAGAAAAGTATGCCCGGGGAATGAGAGAGATACTGAAAAAGGCAGCCTTGAAAAAAGAAGAAACGCCCAAAAGCAAGGTAAATCTTGAAGATTATGCGGGCTATTACGATGCTCAACCCTGGTGGGGAGAAACAGTCGTTCTCCCCTGGCAGGGAAATCTGGCCATGGTCAGCCTGCCGTCTGACAATCCTGCCCAGGGACTTACTCTTTTCAAACACATAGAGGGAGACACCTTCAGGCGGATAAGAGATGATGAAACCCTGGGCGAGGAACTCATTTTTGAAAGGGATAAAACCGGTCAGGTGATTCGCTTTGTCCGACACAGCAATTATTATCCTAAGATTAAAGGTTTGAACTGAACTGCGTTCTTTGAACCGTTTTTGACCCCCAAAAGAGAGGACCAGGGACGAGTGAAATCTTATTTTGTCCCGATAAAAAGTGTAGTGATTTATTAGGCTTATATCAGCTGTATTTCTATTAAAATCATTAAGATACAAGAATTTAAGCATGCTCTAAATGCCTTTTAAAAAGAGAGGACAAATTATTTTCATTCTCACCTTTAAAAAGGGATCAACTTAAGGCTTTATAAAACGCTATTTCTCCCCCTATTCAAGAGTTCTTTTAGGCGAAAAGAAGGTTCGGGATTCAAGATGAAAAATCGATGAACTCACCACCATTTTTAAGGAATGAGCCATCTTTGTAAATGGTTGAAGGAGAAAATGTGGGTGAGTCTGTCCACTAGACAGAAAGGGCATTAGGGAAATTCCTACTTTCTTCTCTTTAATTAAGAGGGAAGGATAAGTTTCATGACAGGTTTTGCTGGGCAAGAAGGCGACTGATTAACAAAAACCAGGCGGGGAAAAAGAAGTTTCAAGAAGAAGGAGCGATTACCCCACCCAGGTTGGATGATTTTGACTTGAAAGTTTTTCTACCTTCCATTGACACTTCCAGGAGGGAAAAAATAGAATTAGCTAAAGCGGGTTGCCAAGAAAAAAAGATAATGGCTGCTTTGAATACGATTGCCGAGGAAACGATTCCTGGCTCTGATCATGGAGAAATCAGGAAGCTTTTAATTATTTTCCCCCTTACTTTTGTCACTCTATGCTTTCTCGTGATAATTTTTCCCTATGAAATTAAAGATCCTGATTCTGCTGTCTATAGCCAGATTGGCTGGCAGCTGGCCCATGAGCCTCTAAAATACTGGTGCGCGCCCCTCTGGCAGGGTCATGATAATGATCCGCTGCACCCCGAATTATTCATCGATCATCCACCCGGGATGTTCTGGATTATTGCCTGTCTTATCAGAGCCGGTTTTCCGGGGAGAAAAGCTGGCTTAGGGGCCAATTTTCTTTTTATCTTTCTTTCTCTTTATTTCCTGTTCTGTTTAGGTAAAAGAATCAGGGATTATACTGTAGGCTGGGCCGTTCTCTATGGCTATGTCTTCTCTCCCATTTTTTTACTTTATCTCATCCGGGCCAATCTGGAACATCCGATGAACCTGGCCATGCTGGCCGGAATTTATGGCTTTATCCGTTCGGAGGAATCATGGAAATATAAAGTTTTGTTTGCTCTGAGTTTCGTCCTGGCGCTTTTTATTAAAGGAATAATGAGTTTTCTTTTATTAATTCTGGCTCTATGCTCTTGGTTTTTATTTTCCAGGAAAAGGGAAAAGCTGGCTCTGATGGTTTTTTCCTTTTTTACCGGCCTCATTTTTATGGGTCTGTTCGAAATCTGGTATCTAAGGGTAACCGGAGGAGTGAGCTTCTGGAAAAATTATCTCCTCTTTCAGGGAACGAGCACGCTCAAATTTGGCTTTAGTTTTAGCCATATGATCGCCAACTTTTTCTGGTATCTCGGTCGAGCCCTCTTTTTTGCGGCACCCTGGGTCTTTTTTTTGCCCCTGGCTATTTATAAATCAATGAAGTCAGATAAGTTATTTCTCCAGAACAGGCTTTTCCAGTTTTTCCTTACCTCATCTTTTGTTATCATTCTATTTTTTTCTCTGATTGCCCGCAGAGCTGACCGCTACATTTTTTCTGCCTATTGTTTTCTCATTGCTGGCGGAATCTGGGCGCTTCTTTACTTAAAGCCCAAGATAGGTCACTATCTGGCCGCAAAAAAGAGACAATTACCTCTTTATTTATCTCTGGCTTTGATTTTATTAACTTTATTAAGAATATATTTCCATTCCTTTTATTATCGTTTCATCAAATTTTGAGCTCAGCCTGATCTCAATTAAATTTTTTTCCCCGATGGTAAAAAAGCGTTGCCTGCCTGAATAATATTTCGCGGTTTTTTGGTCTGGCTTGATAAGATAACGAGAATCAGCTTATGGAGTAAATTGTCTTTCAGCTCAAGTGGTTAAATCTCACTTCCATCCCCATTGATTTAAAGCCTAAAGGAATACAGCTACTGAGAGCTTAATGAATGACCAAAGTCTTTACAGCAAAGCACTTGACACTCTGGCAACTAACTAAGTAATCTGGGTATCCCCAGGCAAATTCCCTGGCTTAAACCTTCTCTGACGACGCAGCTCTGGTCATGGCATTTAACGGCAGCTCCCAGCAGAAGTAAAGGAGGGCAATATTTACCCTCCAAAGCAGGGCAAAGGCACTGCATATCGTTATTAGAAAACAGACACAGTTCGCACATGCCTTTTTCACACATATTGGGCACAAAGAGAAAGGTCACATCAAACCTCACGGGATAAAACCCCAAGCTGAGAGCTTCAGCCTTTAAATTTTCGAACAAATATCTAATAACCTTAGGCATATTCCATCTTTTTGTTTTTTCATTAAAAGAAACAGCCTTAGCCAGTAAGTAATTTTTTATTTTTAAGTTATTATTCCAGACATCTCCCGGAAGTTCGATTTGCTCGACCCGAAGATTTCGCCACAAGCTGGTCATTTTATTTGCATCCAATTTATTTTCATAAATTTACTCAATTGCTCTAACAAAGATATCTGAAAATGATCCGAGCGTATAATCTCTGAGACAGCACCAGAGGCGCTTTTTTCCTTCAGTCGTCATCTGTTTAAATCTGATTAATTCCCTTTCAAAAAGGCTCTCATTATTCATTATGGCTAACACATCTTTTTCAGTTTTTGTAAGAGCATAAGTCAGCAACCAGAGAGCGGCGGCTATCCTTAAAAGAAGATCTTCTCTATTTTCATAGGTATTTATTATGTTAAGAGTATAAAGAACCAGATTTTTCTCGTAACTCTCCAGGACCTTTAAGGTTTTTAGAAGGCAGGCGTAATCTTAGTTATAGTAACGTGGGACAAATTTTGCCTGACTTTTCTTAGAGATGAGATATTTTCCCTTCTTATATTCAGCAACAATTTCCTCAACACCTTTCCTGTTCTCCTTAAGATAGTCTTCGACAATTTCAGAAATGATTAAAGCCCCATCATGCCAAACTTTAAAGACAGGCATCTGCCTGTCCATGATATATGTAAGCCAGTGGGTAAGAATCTTTTGTGTGGGCGGAGAAGAGCTGTCTCTTAAAGCGATAAAAGGCGTCCAGTTATCCTGCTTCTTAAGCATTTCATCGAGCCAGCAGATAGTTTGAAAAAAATTTAAAAGTATTTGCTTATTTTTTATTTCCAAAGGACCCTCCTTTATTTTCTTTGCAATTTTATATCAAATGAAGCCAATAACATCAAATTTTAACCACATCAACTTATCTCAAATTAGACCTTTCAGCTACACCGGGTTTAAAAAATCATATCTGACATTGATTAGAGAAAAAAGTTTTTGCTGCCTTTTATCTTCGCCTTTCAGCTTTCAGCTAGATGACTATTTATTTAGCTGAAGCATTATTTTAATATTTTACTTATTTTGCTAGCTTTCGGTTGTAATTGATAAGGAAAATAGGCTTCTATTTCAGGACAAATTGTCTTACTGGTCGAATTGTGAGACATTATTTAATTTAAATTAGCCCGGACTGAAAATCTCGAGACAAATTTCTCTGGAAAAATAAACCATCAAAAATCGGCCAGAGCTGAAAAGAGGAGTTTTCAGAAATTTTTTGAACTCAGAGTAGCTCAGGCGACTGATTAAAATGCCTTCATTATGTCCGCTTTTTTCTGGTAAGATGTAATCTTATAAAGAACAGCGATGAAGGCTAAAGTTAAATTAAAAGTGGCTCTATTTCTTTTAATTTTTTTATTTCTTTTTAAATTTCCACTTTTTGGCCAGGAGGTTTTAATTCTTTATGATGGGCCTGAGGGAAAATCTGAGGCCTTTAAATCAGCTAGCTTTATCAGACGGCTTCTGGGCCATTTTCAGATAGATTCGAGTTCAGTAGCTTCCATTCGTCATTATCAATCCTCTTTCGTTTATGAGCCTGATTTCCTGTTTCTGGTCTTTGAGGAGGGCCACCCTGAATTTCCACCCCGGCTGCTGAGTGACCTAGCTGAAAGAAACAGACCGACCATCTGGATTCATATGCATATTGACCATTTTCTGGAATCAGCCGGAGAGAAATTAGGTCTGGCCTATGATGACTGGGAAGAAAGAACTGACTGGAAGATTTTTTATCAGGGTGAGGAATTTCCCAAGGAAGATCCTGGCCTGAATCGACTGAAAATTCTGGATCCGGATAAAGTCGAGGTCCTGGCCAGAATCGTTTCCGGCGATGGTCGCTCTTATCCTTATGTTTTAAGAAGCGGCCATTTCTGGTACTGGGCTGATTCACCCTTTTCCTATGCCAGTGAGGGCGGCCGTTTCCTTATTCTGGCCGATTTGCTCCATGACATTCTGGATCAGGACCATGCCCGTTCCCATCAGGCCATGATAAGACTTGAGGATGTTAATCCCGAAGATAATCCAGAGGACCTCCTTCGCCTCGGCTACTGGTTAAAAAAGGAGGGAATTCCCTTTGCTATCTCTTTAATTCCTATCTTTCGCGAGCCTTCAACCCAGCAGGAAATCAGACTTTCTCAAAGACCGAAACTCGTGGCGGCTCTGAGGGAACTTGTTTCCCTGGGCGGAACCATTGTGCTGCATGGAGCGACCCATCAGCACCAGGGGAGAACAGCGGAAGATTATGAATTCTGGGATGACATCGTGGGTCAGCCTGTGCCTCATGAAAGTCCGGACTGGGTGGAAGAAAGGATAAAACTGGGGCTGGAAGAATGCCTGCGCTGCGGCCTTTATCCCCTGGCCTGGGAGACGCCCCATTATTCCGCTTCGCAGAGCGATTATCGACTCATTGCCCGTTTCTTCGATACCTTCTATGATCGGCTGATGGCCGCCGAGCTTGTTGGTACGCAGCAGATTTTCCCCTACCCCTGTTATGTAGAAGAATTTAAGATAAAGATTGTCCCTGAAAATTTGGGGTATGTTGATTTCGAAAAACCCGACCCTGATGATCTTATAAAACGAGCCAGGCGCATGCTGGTCGTCCGGGATAGTCTGGCTTCTTTCTTTTTCCATCCCTTTGTGCCAATCAAATATTTGCAGGAAATCTGTTTAAGTCTCAAAGCTATGGGCTGGAAATTTATCTCTTTGCGCGACTTTCCCTGTAATCTCCGGACTGATTCCCTCTGGGTGACCTCAGAAGGGGGTGAGGCCACAATTGTTTTAAGAGGAGAGTATCTTCATGAACTTTTTATAGATCGAGAAGGCCGCCTTATCAGGGAAAAATATTCGGACCAACCCATTGATGGCCTCTGGCCGCAAAAAATTGATTTGCCCCCGGGCTCCCTTTATGTCCTGGAAGCAGTCACCTCTCTTCCGGTTAAAGCCAGGACCTTTCCCCTTAAGCTGATTAACTCAGTTAAAAATATTTTCCTGAAGAAGGCGGCTCAGCCTGTCCGTTTGACGGAAACAGCCATCTTAACCATTGAGGACCTAAAACAGGAAGAAGAAAAGAATGACCTTAAGAGCTTCCTGAATTTCTTCCGGGTTTATGGCCTTAATCCACAGGAGGTTTCATTAAGAAGGGCAGGTTCGCTGAGACCAGGAAATCCAGACCTCCTGGTCATTGCTTATCCGGTGGCCCGGCGTCTCAGGGAAGCTCAAATTAATCGCCTCCTTGATTTTGTGGAGAGAGGCGGGCTGCTGATTACTGACGGACCGTCTCCCCTGGCTGAAAAGCTGGGTTTTAAATTCAGCCAGGAAAAGGTAAAAATAAGAGGGCTCAGGGAGACTACGCTCCCTGCTCCTGTTTTTGAATGGTCTGAGCCAGCCATTGAGCCTTCCTTTACCTTTGAATCAGGCCTGGTTCTGGCTCGCGATTTAGACCAGAATCTGCCTCTGGCCGTAATGCGATTATATGGAGAGGGTAAGGCTCTTTATCTCGCCACCCTCTTTGACCCAAAGACGAGCTTTGGCCTGAGCCGGTATCCCTATCTCATTTATTATCTTAAAAACAATCTGGGGATTCCCCTGAATATCAGAAGGAATAGCATCGAGCTTTATTTTGATCCTGGCCTGAGACAGCAGGTAAGCCTGGAAAAGCTCGTCCGGCACTGGCGGTCCTGCGGCGTCAAAATCATTTATTTAGCTACGTGGCATTTCTATGAAAATTATCAATTTCCTTATGACTATTTTCTTGACCTCTGCCATCGCTTTGGTCTGGCTGTTTATGCCTGGTTTGAATTTCCTCAGGTTACCCCCGTGCTCTGGGAGAAAAATCCTGAATGGCGGGAAAAACAGGTCAATGGCCAGGATGCCCGCAATGGCTGGCGTTTGCCTTTAAATCTTTTTCATCCTGAGGCTCGCCTGGCAGCGATTAACTTCCTGAGAGAAATGCTGCTTCGTTATGACTGGGATGGCGTTAATCTGGCCGAGATAAGCTTTGATACAGCGGGCGGGCTCCAGTATCCTGAAAAATTTACACCCTTTAATGATGAAGTCAGGAAGCTCTTTAAGGAAAAGGAGGGCTTTGATCTGGCCGAAATTTTTAAACCTGATTCTCCCCATTACTGGCAGAAAAATGCTGAGGCCAGGTCAAAATTAATGGCTTTTCGCTGCAGCCTCATCAGGGATTTACATCTTCTTTTTCTGGAAGAAATAGAAAAAATCAGAAAGATGAAGAAAGCTGAATGGGAAATTATTGTTACCAATTACGATTCAATTCTTCATCCGGAGATCAGGGAAGAGTGCGGTGTGGACACAGGGCTTATTCTTGATTTGATGAAGACCTTTTCTTTTGTTCTTCAGGTTGAGGATCCAGCCCGCTCCTGGGTGGAGTTGCCCTCTCGTTATGAGAGATATTTTGAAACTTATAAAAATTTAGTTCCTGATCTGAACCGGCTCATGTTTGATCTCAATGTTGTCCCCTGGCGGGATATCCGGGGAACACCCTTCCCCCTCGCTCAGGCCTGTGGCACCGAACTGGCCAGCCTGGTTTATTTCGCGTCGCGGCCTTCTGGCCGGGTCGGAATTTATTCAGAGGCTACCCTTAATCCCCTTGATTTGCCTCCTCTGCCCTTTGTTCTTGGGGCTGAGGTGGAGGTAGTGGAGAAAGATGGGAAATACATCAGCCGGAGTCGTCGTCCCTTCAATCTGGTAATCAATGGAAGCCACTGGGAGGTCTGGCTTAATGGTCAGGCCTGGCCACTGACATATCAGAATATGGTTGCTCTCCCGGCCGGCACAAAGACGATTGTCTTTAAAAGGTCAGCCTGGTTTAATTTTTCCTGGCCTGTTTTTCGCTTTTTTCTGGATGGTGAGCTCATGGAGATAGAAATTGATGAGCCCTGGTATCGTCTCACCTATTCTTCCTCTCTGCCTGTTTCTTTTTTCTTTAATTCCCTTCCCGGCCGGCTCTTGCTTGATGGTGAAGCCCGTTCGCTCCGGCTCGATCAATCCAGTCTCATTCTCCCTCGGGGCCGGCATCGTCTCGAAATCTTTACTGAAAGTCCGAGCGTCCACCGGCTTAAATCTTTCGGTTATTTTTCCTCCCTCCTTTTTTTCCTACTTGGCTCTCTTTCCGTGGGTTCCCTGGCCTTGATTTATTTTTACGTCAGAATAAGGCGATGAGCCTCCTTTTCTTCTTGCGGGATGCTCTTTTTATTTTTGCCGTTGTTTTTATCTGGTTGATGTTGCTTTATCAATTCCTTTTAACCATGGGCGGTCTTTTATTCTGGAGGAAGGAAAGAGTTCATCGGAAGAAAAATATTTTCTGGGAAGAGGCAAATCTGCCTCTGGTTTCAATTTTGATTCCAGCGCGCAATGAGGCTTTAGTCATTGAAGGTCTCCTGGAGCGGCTGGCCGAGCAGGATTATCCGCAGGAGAAGATGGAAATAATTGTAATCAATGATGGCAGCACCGATGCTACAGGTGACATCGTTACAAAGTGGAAACATAAAAATAAAGTAAATCTCAGGCTGGTTAATATTCCGCTCGAAGAAAGCGGGCGAGGCAAAGGGGCTGCCCTGAACCGGGGCTTGAAATTCTCGCAGGGTGAGGTTGTGGCCGTCTATGATGCCGATAATCTTCCAGAAAAGGATTCGTTAAGGCAGCTCGTCCTTGAACTTATCAGTCAGCCCTCACTCGCAGCGGTCACCGGACTTTTCCGGGCCTATAATCGGCACCGCAATCTGCTCACCCGCCTGATCAATCTTGAATCCATTGCTTTTCAGTGGATAATTCAGGCTGGCCGCAACTTTTTCCTCCATATTGCCTTTCTGGCCGGAACTAATTATGTTATTCGCCGCAAGGTCCTAGAAGCTCTTCAGGGCTGGGACGAGAAAGCCCTGACCGAAGATACAGAACTTACCTTGAGAATTTATGAGCGGGGCTGGCGGGTAAAATTTTTACCCTCAGCTGTTACCTGGGAACAGGAGCCAGAAAAATTGACCACCTGGATCAGACAGAGAACGCGCTGGGCCAGAGGGAATAATGAACTCATTCTTCGCCAGATGAAAAATATCTTTCGGCGGCGAATATCTTCAACCACGCTCGAACTGGCCAACCTTTTTTACCTTTATTATTTCTTCGTCCTGGCGATTATTATTTCTGATGTTTTTTTTATCCTGTCAGTACCGGGACTGGTTAATCTGCGGCTCCCGGGTCCTTATTTTGAGCTCTGGATTCTGGCTTTCTCGCTCTTTGTTCTGGAGATTCTTGTGGCCTTAGCTATGGAAAAGGAAGATTCCTGGCTCAATTTTTTTCTGGCCCTTCTGGCTTACTTTACCTACACCAAGCTCTGGGCCCTGGTGGTGCTGCGGAGTTTTTTTGAAGATTTTATCCGGCGGAAGGAAAAAATCTGGATAAAAACAGATCGTTTTCCGGAATCTGCCTATCAGCAACGACTTTCTTCTTCTGGGAGGCAAAATGAAAGGAGCCATCAGGACTAAATTTCTTCTTGGCCTTTTTTTCCTTCTGGTGATAAAAGGATCGGCCACCATCCTTTATCCTCAGGCCGGGGTTGAATATTATTCTGGTGCCAATAAATTTCGCAGTCTTAAGCCCTGGCTGGGAGTGAGAATAAGCCTCTCAGCCAGTTCCTCCGTCCTGTGGAAATATACTTTCCATGATTTGAGTTTCGATTATCAGTCTGAGGAGGGGATTGCAGCTAAGCGCGAATCCTCTTTATCTCAATTCATTGGCGCCTTTTATCATGCCCGGAATAAGATGGAGGGCTATTTAGCTCTGAGCTATTTCCGGGGAACTGATAATTACAGTGCCTACAATTTCGACGGAGGAGCTGCCTGGAAGCTAAATTCCAGCCTGGCTCTGGAAGGCGGACTTTACCTGCTGGATGAAAGTTCGGTTCTCTGGTATCCTGATGAGCCTGCGCGGAGAATCCAGCTCGGAGCCATAAAGGCAGGCTTAAAAATAAATTTAAGCCGCTTTCTCGAGATCAATCCCCTCATTTATTTTTATCAGAATTCGGAGCAGGTCCGGGCCAGGACCGTAGCCCTTAGCCTTACTTTTATTCCCCGGGACCCCTTTTACCTTGTTGTTACCTTCTGGGATTATCGCGAATCGGCTGAATATCGATTTTCCGGTCAGTACCTATCCCTTGGTTTGCATATATATTTTTGACGCAGAAGCGATTTTTTAATAAAAAATTCGGCACCTCCTTCTCTTTTCTTGGAGTTAAACCTGAGAATCAGAGGGACTGATAGTCTCTAAAATGATTCCTCTGCCCGGGGGATTTAAAAAAATTTATTCTTATCTTCCCTGTGTCTGCTTTAAATTCTTTTAATCAGCTCTACCGGTAATAAATTCTCAGGGGCCAAAATAGCCCCGATTTGCCCGGAAATATTTTGTTTCTGACCACGAATATGCAGCATAAGTCCTTTTTTAATATAATAAAAATTAAATCGATTTTGGCTCAGATTAAAGCGACTGAGGATTTTTCTGAATTTTTATCTGAGGCGCAATCTTTCCGTCTTTTTATAATCGGCTGGAATCGAGTAGGCTGTCGGGGGTGGTGTGGCTTTGCTGATTTCTATAACTTCAGAAGTACTGTGGATTTTGGCCCCCATTATCTCGCCTGTCACTTCCGAAGAAATCCAGTAGCCCTTAATTTTAAAAAACTCGGCCAGACTATTATCGTCGAGCCTCATTTGAAGTTTGAGCAAAGGCGCCTGGAATTTTTCCATAACTTGATTGGCATCAAAGGGAACATCGGTGGTGGCCCAGACCGTCATCTTCATCGGCATCATCATCATGGAAAGACTGACTTCATAACCCTGACACTTCCAGGAGCCAATGGTTTTTGTCTGACCGGTGGGATTGACACTCACGCTCATTTGCATCATGGACATCATCTGGGCCATTTCCGGGGGCAAAAGTTTGCTGAGATCAAGGGGCAGGCTGGCCTCAACATAGGTTTTTTCCTTATGATCAAGGAAATAAAGCAGGTTTTTCTTCAGGTCGACAATCATGGACGTATCAGAAGCATGATTCGCATAGCGATCCTGTCCAATCCAGGTCTCAATAACCTCATTTCTTTCAGGCTGGCTCTGGCCCATAACAGTAACAGCATCTGTATGAGTTTTAGTTTTGATGTGAATGTCAGCTAAAGCGAAGGAAAAGAGAAAAATAAAAGCGGCCATCAAAAAAAGGAACTTTTTCATTGAACCTCCTTTTCAGTTCGAAACAATTATATCTGAGCCAGAATATTTAATCAAATGGCCGCAGCCTGGAAAGCCATGGAATTAATAGAACGGCTTATTAAAGTTAAAGAGCGATATAAGAAGCGGGGCTATTTTAAACAAATGGCGTGGTGATAAAACTGGTAGGGCAAATTAAGCTAAAGCAAGGGGCTGGCTAAAGGAAAGAGTCATTCTCAGCTCTCCTTTTGAAGGAGAAAGCTTTAAGCAGGAAGGCGCCAAGGGCGATGGCGCCAAAAGATTATAAAGCCTTCCGGGAAAATGGCTAACAGGGTTTTTGCTGGAGGTGACCCGTTTAAGGCAATGTTAGAAAAATTACAGGCAAGCTGATTAAGTGACCAGCAGATAAAATGGAATCCAAGGAAATATAAGAAATTTTTTAGATTCAGCCTCCCCATCATTTTCGTTTCTTTTCCTTTTTCTTTTCTCTTCCCCCCTTATTTTCTTTTTCTTTTTCTTTTTCCTTTTCCTTTTCCTTCTTTTTCTTTTTCTTCTTTTTCTTCTTCTTCTTTTTCTTCTTCTTCTTCCATCCTTTTCCTTTCCATTTCCTTTTTTCTTTCCCTTTTCCCTTTCTTTTCTTTTCTTTTCTTCTCTTCTCTTCTCTTCTCTTCTCTCCTCTCCTCTTCTCTTCTCTCCTCTCCTCTTTCCTTTCCCTTTTTTTCTCCTCCTCTTTTTCCCGATTGAAGCCATTCGCTCAGAGCCGCTTCAGTTTGTGTTTTAATTAAATAAAAACAGGCGATTCCTGGATTCAAAAGAAACCGGAAAATAATAAGCCCGGTACCCAGTGAAGTCGAGAATAAAATATGAGAATAAAGGGGTAAATTGGCCAGAGGGAAAGAAAAGCCTCAGGAAAATTTCTTGACTAATGGCCGGGGATTTCATTAATTATACTTTCTCAGGAGAGGAATTAATGTTTATCTGGGTTTTCCATCGAGTCACTGGCCTTTTGATGATTCTTTTTCTTGGGCTGAAGTTCCTGACTTCCTTTTTCCTCATGACCAGGGATAAGAAGCCTGACTGGGCTCTGGCCCTGCACACAAGCCCGGTCATAGATGTGGTTCTGATTATCTGTGTGGTTTATCATGCCCTCTACGGTTTGCGAACGGTTATAATGGATATGGGCTTTAAGAAAGAGAAATTGCTTTTCTGGCTTTTTACGGCACTGGCCACTGCTCTAACGGCTGCCATGCTGGTTATCTACTTCACCAGGGATTATTAATGCTTGCTCATGATATCCTGATTGTTGGTGGAGGCCTGGCTGGCCTGGCCGCTTCCCTTCAGGCTGATCCCACCCTCTCCGTAGCCATCATCTCTCGGGTCCATCCTCTCAGGTCCCATTCCGTGGCGGCTCAGGGGGGAATTAATGCCGCTCTGGGTAACCATCCTGAAGGCCGCGATGATAACTGGGAAAAACATGCCTACGACACAATTAAGGGAAGCGATTTTTTAGCCGATCAGGATGCGGCTGAGCTTCTCTGCCGGGAAGCTATCCCGATGATTTATGAGCTGGAAAAACTGGGCGTTCCCTTCAGCCGCTTTCCTGGCGGAGTGATTGCCCAGAGACCCTTTGGGGGCGCTGGCTTTCCCCGGACCTGTTATGCCGCTGACCGGACAGGGCTGGTCATCATGCATACCCTCTTCGAACAGGCCTGGCGCCGCCGGGTGAAGATTTATGCGGAATGGCTTGTGGTCAAACTTCTGGTAGAACACGGAGTCTGCCAGGGAGTTGTGGTCTATGACCTGACGTCAGGCGAGATTTTTCCGGTCAGGGCCAGAGCGGTGATTTTTGCTACGGGTGGCTATGGCCGGGTCTATCTTAGAACCACCAATGCCTATATCAATCACGGCAGCGGTATTGGTATTGCTTACAAAGCCGGGGTACCCATCAAAGATATGGAATTTGTTCAATTTCATCCAACTTCCCTTTATAACAAAAATATATTGATAACCGAGGGCGCCCGAGGCGAAGGTGGCTATCTTCTCAATCGCCATGGCCGCCGCTTCATGGCTGATTATGCGCCTCAGGCCATGGAACTCGCTCCAAGGGATATTGTGGCCAGGGCAATCCAGACAGAAATTGACCGGGGTAATGGCTTTGAAGGTGAATATGTTCTCCTTGATTTACGCCATCTGGGAGCTGAAAAAATAAAGAAGCGCCTGCCTTCGGTCCGCGACATCTGTCTCCGTTTTGCCGGTCTGGATCCGATTGAAAAACCCATTCCCATCCAGCCTGCCCAGCATTATTCCATGGGCGGGATTGATGTTGATCTTAATGGCGCAACCTCCCTTCCCGGGTTTTTTGCCGCCGGAGAGTGTGCCTGTGTGAGTGTCCATGGAGCCAATCGCCTTGGTGGTAACTCCCTGCTTGAGACCATTGTCTTCGGGAAGATAGCTGGCCGGGAAGCCTCAAGATATGTCAAAGGCAGCGACATCAGGGAAGCCAGCTCCCATTTCCTGGAAGCTGAGGCCAGCAAGGTTGAAGAGAAAGTCAAAGAATGGCTGCGCCGCCAGAATGGCGAGAAGGTGCATCGTCTGCTTAATCGATTGAAGGTGGTCATGAGCGAGAAGGTGGGCATTTTCCGTCAGGAAAAAGATTTAGCTTTAGCCCTGGAAGAAATCAGGCATATTCGTGAAGATTACGAAAAGAGGGGCTATCTGGCGGGCCAGTCGCGCCGTTTCAGTCAGGAAATGGTAAATATGCTTGAATTTGAATATATGCTTGACCTGTGTGAGGTTATTACCCTGGGAGCTCTGGCGCGGCGGGAAACCAGGGGTTCCCATTATCGCCTTGATTATCCCGAGAGGAATGATAAGGAATGGCTCAAGCATACGCTGGTTACTTACAGGGATGGCCGCCCTGTGCTGAGCTATAAACCGGTAACCATTACGAGATATCCTCCGGTGACAAGGCTTTATTAAAAATTAAAAGCGATGGCCCGAAGATATCTTTTTCGCATCTTTCGCTTTGATCCGGAAAAGGATGAGCAACCCTATTTTCAGGACTATTTTTATGAGGAGGAGAAACCCAAGGTAATTCTGGAAGCCCTGATGGATATCCGGAATGAGCAGGATGCAACTTTAGCCTTTCGTTACAGTTGCCGGGAGGCGGTCTGTGGCAGCTGCGGAATGGTCATCAATGGCCAGTTTGAACTTGCCTGCCGGACCAGGCTCAATTCGCTGGGGACGGAAAGAATCATTCTTGAGCCCCTGCCCAATCTGCCTGTTTTAAAGGACCTTGTGGTTGATATGGAACCCTTTTTCCAGGCCCTTGAGGCCATCAGGCCCTATGTTATGGCCGAAGAAGAAGGTGAAGGGGCCGGAGTTCAAGGGGGCCAGGAGGAAAGCCTCTGGCTTTCCAGCCCTGGTTACCGGATTGAGGAGAAAGAGATGGAGGCCATCGAGCCCCTGACCAATTGTATCCTCTGTGGCTGCTGTTTCAGTGCCTGTCCGGTGGTGGCCAGAGACGAAAGATACCTTGGCCCGATTGCTCTGGCCAAGCTTTATCGCTATATTCGGGATCCCCGGGATCGACGCTCCTTTAAGGACTGGCAGCATGTGGGCAACTTGAGCGGTCTCTGGGGCTGCGATACGGTCTTTCGCTGCAACGAGGTTTGCCCCCGGCAGGTTAACCCGGCCCATGCTCTTCTGGCCCTCAGACGACGCTATGTCTGGGAGAAAATTAAACAAATTTTCAGGAAGTCAAAATGAAATTCAGGTATTCCTGTATCAGCCGGCGCCGCTTTCTTAGCTGGCTTGGAGGCGGCTGGTTCGCGGCTTTTATCACCAGCCTGGTCTATCCTCTTTTTAAAGCCGTTATCCCCCCCTATCGGGAGCCAGATGAGGTTTCTTTACCTTTAACTGAATTCTCTGACCTCCAGCCCAATTCAGTTAAATTTTTTGCCTGGGGGATAAAACCGGGAATAGTCAAGAAAAATGATGATGGGAGTCTGGTGGCCTTCCTGGGAGTCTGCACCCATCTCGACTGCAATGTCCAGTATCTACCGGAAAAAAGAAAATTTTTCTGTGCCTGTCATGAGGGCTGGTATGATGAAAATGGAATAAATATCAGTGGGCCGCCTCCTCGACCGCTGCGCCGTCTTTTTATCTATCAAGAAGGCGAGCAGCTCATTATCAGGCGGGAAGAAAAAGCATGATTAAAGGCCAGGAAGATTCAAAGGGAAAAAGGGGAAGATGGTGGGAAGAAAGGCTTGGCCTCCAGACAATAATCACCTTTCTCCGGCAAAAAAAGGTTCCTGAGAGCGAGCACACCATCTGGCTTTATACGGGCAGTCTGATTCTTCTTTTTCTGGCCATCCAGGTGATAACAGGCATAGTTCTGGCTCTTTATTACAAGCCAACTGTAGCCGAGGCTAATGAAAGTGTGCGCCGAATAATGACCGAAGTTCCCCTGGGCTGGATCATTCGTTCCATTCACTTCTGGTCAGCCAGCGGAATGATAGCGACGGTTTTTGTCCATATGCTCAGTATCTGGCTTTTAAAATCCTACCGCCGGCCGAGGGAACTGACCTGGATGACCGGAGTCCTGCTTTTGATTCTTACCCTTGGCTTTGGGTTCACGGGTTATCTTCTTCCATGGGATAAGCTCTCCTTAGCCGCAACTAAAGTCGGGACTGACATTCCCCGGGTGATTCCCCTTATTGGTAGCTGGATTTCCAAATTCTTAAGGGGAGGCGATGATGTCGGACCAGATACATTAACCCGCTTTTATTTATTTCATGTCTGCGTTCTGCCTCTGCTCATTTTCCTGGTAATTGGTTTTCATATTTTCCTCATTCAGAAACTTGGAATAAGCCAGCCCCTGAAGTATGAATTGAAGGGGATTAAGGTGCCTGAGATTCCTTTCTGGCCAGATTTTGTTCTGAGGGAGAGCCGGGTGTGGTTAATTGCCGTAGGACTTCTCCTTACGGTAGCTGTTTTTCTTCCTCGGAGCCTGGGACCCAAGGCAGATATGATGGCGCCCACGCCCACCGGGATCAGGCCCGAATGGTATTTTCTTTTCCTCTTTCAGACTCTGAAGCTCTTTCCCGCTCAAGTTTTGTTTATCAGTGGCGAAAGCCTGGCCATTCTGATTGTTCTGCTCTTTCTCGCCCTTTTCTTTTTCCTTCCCTTGATTGACAATCAACCTGGAGGAAAAAAAGGCAGGCTGATAACTTTCATTTCCCTCCTCCTAATTTTTTATGCTGTCGCCATGACCATCTGGAGTCTGGTTGAATGAAATCAATCGACAAAAAATTTAAGATCCGGGGAAAAAGATTTAGTTTGACTGGAATTTTTAGTTCGGGCAGAATCCCGGCTTCATTCGAAAAAGTAATAACCGTCATTTCTTTTTTCTTATTTATTTTTGTCCTGACTCTCTCTTCGTCCTCTCCATTAATCGCCTGGCTGAAGCCATCAGCAAAAATAGAAAATTACCTTTCGATTCAGGTCAGGCCAGCTGAGCCGCTCTCGGTTCAAACTTTCTTAATTAAATTCATGGGGCACGATAAATTCCATGGTTTTTTCTTTGAAACAGAAGCGAATAAGAAAATCAAGAAAGACCAGCGCCAGAGATTATCTGAACGCCCCGGAGCCCGGGAGCCCTTTCTCGAAGAAATAATGTTATGGAGTCAGGGCAAAATAAATCAAGGCAGGTTAATCAATGATTATCCCGGTTTTCCTCTATTCCCTGAAGCTTTTGAGTCTGAGCCTGGAGAAACAGGATGCGAGCTCCTTGCTTTGAGCTTGAAGAAAAAGGGCCTGACCTTTAAGCCCAGGGAGCTTTTAAGAGAAGACCAGGGGAAAGGAAAAGAAGGGGAAGCTGAAGGGAAGGAGGAATTAATTAAACCAGAGTTTAAGAATATAAAAGAAAGAATAAGTGTCTATGCTTTTCTGGCCTGGATATGGCTTGTTATTGGGGTCCTTTTATATATCCTTAATGAGCAAATAAAGGAAGCCGAAAGGCGGCGCCGCCTGGGTCTTTAACTTGGCTCGCTAAAACCCGTCCCTAAAAAATGTTTGTGCTGGCCATTCACTCGAATATTTACTTTGCACTTACCAAGGGCTAATAGTTGTCTGACTTTGCTCTTTGAAAATTTTTAAATGAAGCTCTTGACTTGTGGCACCCATAGTTGTCCCGATTTTGGTGAGAATGGGAAACGTCTTTTTATTGGGAAGAGCCAGTGGACCGAAAACCAAAAAACAGGGAAGGGAAAGATTTTCGGCTGGGACACCGCCGTCGCCTGCGGGAAAAATTCCTCAAAGGCGGGCTCGACGCCTTTCTTGACTACGAAATTGTTGAGCTTCTGCTTACCCTGGCCACGCCCAGGCGTGACTGCCGGGAGCCGGCCCGCGAAGCCCTGCGCCGTTTTAAAAGCCTGAGGGGTGTTCTTGAGGCTTCGCCTGAGGAACTCCAGGAAATTAAAGGCATCGGGCCCCACAATATCTTTGGCTTAAAATTTGTTCACGAAGTGGCCCGGCGTTTTCTGCGTGACCGGATGATGAACCGGCCCTACTGTCGTTCTTCCCGCGAAGTTTTCGACTATCTTTTTCATTCCCTGCGGGACCTTAAAAAGGAAAAGTTCAAGGTTCTCTTTCTGGATGTTAAGAATCAAATTATTGAAGAAAAGACTCTTTTTGAAGGCACGGTTGATGCCAGTGCAGTTTATCCCAGGGAAATAATGAAGGAAGCCCTCAAGCAGAATGCTTCTGCTTTAATTTTTGTCCACAATCATCCCTCCGGTGATCCTGAGCCTTCCCTTTGTGACAAGGAGATAACCAGGGAACTGGTTTTTGCCGCCTCGGTGATGCAGCTTAGGGTTCTTGACCATATAATTATTGGCAACAATCGCTATTTCAGTTTTGCCGATGCCGGTCTCATTGATACCTATGAGCGCCTTTTTCCCTATTCAAATAAATGAATGAGGTAAAGATTTATTCGAGGAAAAAAAGGTTGAACTTAATCCCTGATAGAAATAAACTCATCTGGGGAGGAAGGAATGGAACCCATCGAATCCATTGGAGCCAAATTAGGCTTAAGGCCTGAGGAGCTTGAAAAATATGGTGAGGATAAGGCCAAAGTCAAGGTCTGGCCTGGCCGCGGGGAGTTCCATCCCCAGGGTAAATTGATTCTGGTTACGGCCATGAGTCCTACTCCGGCCGGCGAGGGCAAGACAACCACGGCCATTGGTTTGGCCGATGCCTTTGAGCGTCTGGGATACAGAGCTGTTGTGGCCCTTCGAGAACCTTCCCTCGGTCCGGTTTTCGGGCTGAAGGGCGGAGCCACAGGAGGAGGTAAAGCCAGAGTTATTCCTTCGGACTCCATTAACCTTCATTTTACCGGTGATATTCACGCTGTCACCGCGGCTCATAATCTTCTGGCCGCCATGGTGGACAATCGCCTTCATTTTGATGGTGCCTGTGGCCTCCTCGATTGTCGTAAGGTTACCTGGAAAAGGGTTCTTGATATGGATGACCGGGTGTTGAGGGAGGTTATCGTGGGTATTGGAGGACCTTTAAGGGGCATTGCCCGCGAAACAGGCTTTGATATTACGGCCGCCTCTGAAGTTATGGCCATTCTCTGTCTTTCTCTTGATCTTTTGGAACTAAAGGAGAGGCTGGGCCAGATCGTCGTTGGCTATACACCCGACGATCGACCTGTCTTTGCCCGTGAAATCAAAGCCCATGGCGCCATGGCCTCTCTGTTGCGGGATGCCATCAAGCCCAATCTGGTTCAGACCCTGGAGGGAACACCGGCTTTAATTCACGGCGGACCCTTTGCCAACATTGCCCATGGGACAAGCTCAGTTATTGCCACCCGTCTTGGTCTGAGCCGGGCCGATTTTGTCGTCATTGAGACCGGTTTCGGCTCAGATCTCGGAGCTGAAAAATTCTTTAATATTGTGGTTCGCACCGGCCATATCCCGCCTCCAGCCTGCTGTGTTCTGGTGGCGACAATCAGGGCCCTGAAATATCATGGCGGAGAGGCTCTGGAAAATCTCAGCCGACCCAATTTGGAAGCTCTGAGACTTGGCTTCGAGAATCTGGAACAGCATGCCTCCATTATCGCTACCTTCGGTCTTCCCTTTGTTATTGCCCTGAATCGTTTTCCCACAGATACTCAGGAGGAGATTAATCTGGTTGCCTCTCTCTGTCGTCAGGCTGGATTTCGTCTGGCCCTGAGTGAAGTCTATGAAAGGGGAGGTGAAGGCGGACTTAATTTAGCCAGAGAGGTTTTAACTTCAATAAAAGAGGATAAGGTGAATTTTAATTTCCTTTATCCCCTTGAGGCCTCTCTGGAGGAGAAGATTGAGGTCATTGCTAAGAAAATCTATGGAGCGGCCGATGTGGCCATGGAAGGAAAAACCAGACGCAAACTTCAGAAAATGGAGAAAGACGGGTTCAGAAATCTACCAGTCTGTATGGCCAAAACTCAGTATTCCCTTTCCGATGATGAGGAACTTCGCGGCCGACCCCGGGGTTTTAAATTGATTGTGACCGATGTGGCGCTCAGCGCTGGAGCGGGTTTTGTGGTTATCCTCTGTGGCGATATTATGACCATGCCCGGCCTCCCCCGCAATCCAGCCGCAGAGAAAATTGATGTTACACCCGATGGAGAGATTGTGGGCTTAACTTAAGTTCACAGATTGATGGCGGGAAGATCCCTTCTTTAAAAGGTGTTATCATTTTCAAAAATTAATATTAAAGTAAGTATGATTAGAATTTTTCATCATTTCCAAGAAATTCCTTTCACCCTTTAAAATTCATATCCTTTCAGCCATTTTTCCTCATGAAGATCAGGTCCTCTTTTTGCCTTATCAAACTTTCCTCAGGGAAAAGCGGGGTTTATGAAACCTTATTCTGGTTCTTTTTAAGGGAAGGAGAAAGGAGGGACATTGCGGGTCAAAATGAAGCTATACTTCTTTAAAATCTCATAACTTAATGGGCTATAAAGAAAAACTTCTTCAGACTTTTTTGGGGCTAAAAATGATAGATTTTACGGCGCTCAACAGAGGATTTAATCCGGGCCGGTTCATCGTTGCGGATGAAGATGAGAGAAATATCCTTAAGATGTTCAATGATCGCTCTTAATTCGTCCTTAAGGATTTTCCTGCAGCTTATTTACAGGCTATCGAAGATTGATAATTCTTCAGGGCCACCCCTTAAAAACAAAAAGGCCAGAAAAATAGAATTGATATAAACCTGAAAAATAATAATTTTTTTACTGAAGAACTCATACCTTCCTAACCTGCAGTGCGCCTTTAACTTACAGCATAACTTCTAATTACTTGTGTATAGGAACTTTTTTAACCAGGCCGGCAGAAGCCCGAATAAGCCCAATAAATAAAACCCAATAAAGTGCCACTCTTTTACGCACGAGCCTGAGAATCCGGGTCCGGACAAGCGTTATCCTTGCGTGGTGATGAATAAACTTCCGATGAGAGTTAATTATTGGGCTAACTATAGGGCTGGCCGTTAAATGTTATTGGTGCGAAATTAGGGTTCAACTTTTTTCCGGGATATGATAAATAGAAGAAGATACGATTTCCAAAAATGAATTAAGGAGAGGAATTATGTGTGAAGTCAGGGATGTTTTTATTGTCAGTGCGGCCAGGACAGCCATTGGCTCTTTCTTAGGAGCCCTCAGAGACTTCACGGCTCCGGAGCTCGGTGGCCTGGCGATTAAAGAAGCGGTGAGGCGGGCCAGGCTGGCTCCTGAAAATGTCCAAGAAGTTATCATGGGTAATGTGGTTTCAGCCGGGCTGGGACAGGCCCCAGCCAAACAGGCTGCAGTGAAAGGAGGGCTCCCCTACAACATCAGTTGCTATGCCGTTAATATGGTCTGCGGCTCTGGTCTTATGGCTATCGTCCTGGGGGCTAAAAGTATCCAGCTGGAAGAAAAGGAAGTTGTGGTGGCTGGTGGCATGGAAAGTATGAGCCGCGCACCCCATCTGGTGTGGGGTTTGCGGGAAGGAGTTAAATTTGGTGATGTCCAGATGAAGGATGCCATGATTTTTGATGGCCTGTGGTGCGCCTTTGAAAACATCCACATGGGCCTGACTGGAGAGATAATTGCTGAACGCTTTGGCGCCACCCGCGAGGAACAGGACCTCTATGCCCTGAGTTCCCATCAGAAGGCGATTAAAGCCATTGACCATGGCTATTTCGAAGAGGAAATTGTGCCTGTCAGTGTGCCTCAGAAAAAGGGCGAGCCCTTGATTTTTAAAATTGATGAAGGCCCCCGCCGCGACACAAGCCTGGAAAAACTGGCTAAGCTCAAACCTGCCTTTAAAAAGGACGGAACAGTAACGGCAGGCAACGCCTCTCAGCTCAATGATGGAGCGGCAGCCTGTGTCCTGGCCTCGGAGGAAGCTATCCGGACTCTAAATTTAGCTGAGCCCATGGCCAGAATTGTTGGCTGGGCCACCAATCCGGTTGAACCCTCCATGGTCATGTATGCGCCCAAGGGAGCCATTGAGAAGGTTCTGACCAATGCTGGCTGGAAGCTCGAGGAGGTTGATCTCTTTGAGATTAATGAGGCCTTTTCAGCCCAGATGGTGGTTTTAATTAAAGAATTGAAGCTCGACCGGGAAAAGGTTAATGTTCATGGTGGGGCAGTGGCTCTTGGTCATCCTATTGGTGCTACCGGGGCGCGTATCCTGACCACTCTCCTTTACGCTCTCAAGCACCGAAAGTTAAAGAAGGGTGTGGCGGCCTTGTGCCTGGGCGGGGGTGATGCCGTAGCTCTGGCCGTGGAAATGGTCTAAAGGAAAATAATCAGAAAAGGAGAAAAAAATGGAAATTAAAAAAATCGGGGTTGTCGGGGCCGGAACCATGGGCAGCGGCATTGCCCAGGTGGCGGCTACCTCAGGCTTTGAGGTCATCCTTCAGGACATCAGCGAGGAGCAGCTTAACCGGGCTTTAAAGACCATGGAAAAAAGCCTGGATAAGCTGAGAGAGAAAGGGAAAATCAGTGAAGCCCGCGAGAGCATTTTGAGCCGGGTGCAGATAGCCACGGAAATGGCTTCTTTGAAGGGAGCTGATTTTGTCATTGAAGCTGTTTTTGAAAACGTAGAGGTAAAAAAGCAGGTTCTTCAGGCCCTCGACAGTCTTCTTCGAGCCGAAGTCATCATCACCTCCAATACCTCTTCCATTTCCATTACCAGGCTGGCAGCCTTTACTTCCAGGGCTGACCGTTTTATGGGCATGCACTTTATGAATCCGGTGCCTCTCATGGCTCTGGTGGAGCTCATCAAAGGATTGCAGACTTCCCCGGAAACTTTTGCCATCGTTAAAGAGCTGGCGGAGAAAATGGGTAAGGTGCCGGTCGAAGCCAGTGATTTTCCTGGCTTCATTTCCAATCGCATTCTTATGCCCATGATTAATGAGGCTGTTTTTGCTCTGATGGAGGGAGTGGGTACAGCTGAAGCCATAGATACGGTTATGAAGCTCGGTATGAATCACCCCATGGGTCCACTGGCCCTGGCCGATCTCATTGGTCTTGATGTCTGCCTGAATATTATGGAAGTTCTCTATGAAGGTTTCCGCGATCCTAAATATCGTCCCTGCCCGTTATTACGAAAAATGGTGGAAGCCGGCTATCTGGGGCGAAAATCTGGCCGGGGATTTTACAATTATAGCTGAAAAGGCTTAAATTATATTTGTGGAAAAAAATAAAAGTGATTGCTCTTTAGCCTGAAAGTCTCTCCTCTTTTAAACCGGGGGGAGAAGGGAGGAAAAAAATGAAGGAAGAAGAACGCCAGCCGGCCTCAAGGCTTAAAGCTCTGGAGGCTGCTGTTACCCAGATCGAAAAGCAGTTTGGTAAGGGTGCGGTGATGAGGCTCGGACAGAAGGAAGCGGCTGAAAAAATTCCGAGTATTCCCACAGGTTCTATCGCCTTTGACCTTGCCCTGGGCATAGGTGGTTTCCCCCGTGGCCGGGTGGTGGAAATTTTTGGACCGGAGGCAACCGGCAAGACAACCTTGGCCCTACACGTAATTGCTGAAGCCCAGAAAAGAGGGGGGATGGCCGCATTTATTGACGCCGAGCACGCCCTTGATCCGAAATATGCGGCTGCGGTGGGCGTCGATGTGGACAATCTTCTCATTTCTCAGCCCGATTATGGTGAGCAGGCTCTGGAGATTGCTGAAGTTTTAGTCAGAAGCGGCGCGGTCGATGTGATTGTGGTTGATTCGGTGGCTGCCCTGGTGCCCAAAGCTGAGCTTGAAGGTGAAATGGGCGATGCCCATATGGGCCTTCAGGCCAGACTTATGAGTCAGGCCCTGCGTAAATTAACGGCTATTGTCAGTCGATCCCGAACCTGCTTTATCTTTGTTAATCAGATCAGGGAAAAGATCGGGGTCTTCGTGGGCTCGCCTGAAACCACCACCGGCGGCCGGGCTTTGAAATTTTATGCTTCCATGCGTATTGATGTACGGCGCCTGACAGCCATTAAAGAGGGTGAAGCTGTCATTGGCAATCGGGTCAAGATTAAGGTGGTCAAGAACAAGCTGGCCCCGCCTTTTAAGGAGGCTGAATTTGATATCATTTTCGGCGAGGGCATTTCCCGCGAAGGCGACCTCATTGATTGCGGTCTGCAGTACGGGGTTCTTGAGAAAACCGGAACCTGGTATTCCTATCAGGGAGAAAGGCTCGGCCAAGGTCGTGAGAATGTCAAAAAATTGCTCAAGGAGAACAAAGAACTGGCTGCCCGGATCGAGCGCGATATCCGCCAGAAAGTCGGCTTGATCGAGGAAGCTGAAGAGAGCCGGCCAGAGAAAAAGGCTTCGAGCTCACCGGCTTAAAGGAAAATTTTTCCGGGGCGGTTTGATGTTGAGGGCGTAGCAGCCTCATTTTCAATTTTATGATCAGAAGAAATAGCCCGCAAAAGAGAGCTTTCCTGCCGATTAAAATATAATTTTTTTATAAGAGGTTCATGATGGAACATCTGGCTTTGAGCAAAAGGTCAGTCAAAGTTGGCTTGCCGCCCGGTTCACTGGTTCATGTGGGCGAAAAAAAATTAGCGGAAACAGAAATTAGCCTCACTCGCTACAATCAGTCAGATTATGAAGAGATAGAAAAAGTCCGTCCTGACGCTGTAGTTAAACCTGAGGCCGGAATTAATACCTGGATTCATGTCCGTGGAGTTCACGACAGTCAAATTATTGCCAGGCTGGGCGAAATTTTTGGCCTTCACCCTCTGGTTCTGGAAGACATCATGCATACAGGGCAGCGACCGAAAGTTGAGGAGATGGGCGATTACCTCTTTCTCGTTCTTCGATTCCTCGATTATGAAGAGGATAAGCGGGAAATAATCTCCGAACAGATTTCCCTGATTCTGGGATCAAATTATGTTCTCTCCTTTGAAGAGAATGTTAGCCCGGTTTTTGATCCCGTAAGAAATCGGTTACGTCAGGGTAAGGGCAGATTGAGAAATTCTGGACCTGATTATCTGGCCTATGCTCTGATCGACGCAGTTGTTGATCGCTATTTTCTGGTCCTCGAAAAGATGGGCGAAAGAATCGAAGCTCTCGAAGAGGAGCTGATTGCAAAGCCCCAAAAGGATATCATTAATGAAATTCATAATCTAAAAAATGCCACTTTAACCTTAAGGCGTTCTGTCTGGCCTCTGAGGGAGGCCATCAGCTGGCTGGGTCGTTCCGGCTCCCCCCTGGTGAAAGAAGGAACAGCTCTTTTTCTTCGAGATGTTTATGACCATACGGTTCAGGTCATCGATACCATTGAAACCTTCCGGGATATTCTTAGCGGCATGCTGGATATTTATCTTTCCAGTCTCTCCCATCGGATGAATGAAATCATGAAAGTGCTGACAATTATTGCCACGATTTTTATCCCCATAACTTTTATTGCCGGAATCTATGGCATGAATTTTGAATTCATGCCTGAGCTCAAATGGCGCTGGGGCTATTTCGCCTGCCTGGCTTTTATGTTAGTCTGTGCTTCAGGCATGATCGTTTATTTTCGACGCAAAAAATGGCTTTAATTGAAAGCTCAGGGGCAAACTTTTTTCGGTTGAAGAGGATTCAGGGCCATTGATTCTCGAAGATGGTCCTGGCTTTTAGAAAAAAGGAGAAAAAATGGAGGAAAAGAAATCAAAATTAATTTTAATTGCGATTTTAATTTTAATTGTCGTTATCGCCCTCATTCAGAATCGAGGGATGGCCCATTTCAGTTTTCTCTTCTGGAAATTAAGTATTTCCCAGTTATTATTGATTCCCCTTTTGCTTCTGATTGGTTTTGCCCTGGGTTATCTAGCCGGCCGTCGTGGCCAGTAACCGTTGGCTGATTAAAGCAGAGCTAAAGTCTGAGCTAAAGTACCGGGCAAAATCAGAAATAGAGAGACTGGATTTCTGGACCATCAAATTAAAAATAGACCTGATTGGGTCTGGCCATAATTACAACTTATTGGAATTATAATTTAAAGGAAAAACGAACGATGAGAAGATTATGGTTACATATCAGGCGACAGATTGTCCGTGGTTTTCTCGCCTCCATTCCCCTTATTTTTTCTTTCCTTTTGATTAGGTTTCTTTATCTGGCCGTTGATCAGCGGGTGGCCCAATTGATTCAAAGAGTCCTTGGTTTTCGGATTCCTGGCCTGGGTTTACTTCTGGTTCTCCTTCTTTTTTATCTGGTTGGCCTGGCGGCCAGCCACTGGACTGGCCGTCAGTTTTTCCGGTTAATTGAGATGGCGACAACGCGGCTACCCCTGATCAAAACGATTTATTCCCTGGGGAAAAAGCTGGCTGAAGCCCTCTCCCTTCCCGAACAGCAGGCCTTGCAAAGGGTGGTCCTGGTGGAATATTTCCGTCCGGGAGTTTGGACCGTAGCCTTTGTCACCGGTTCTGTTTTTGATCATCAGTCCGGTCAAAGGCTGCTCAAACTGTTTATTCCCACGACTCCCAATCCAACCTCTGGCTTTATGGCCCTGGTGCCTGAAAGTCAGGCCAGGTTTGTTGCCTGGAGTACCGAGGAGGCGATTAAAGCCGTGATTTCCGGGGGAATTATGGGGCCTGAAGAGATTTAACTTCGTCTCCCTTTCGCCATGAAGTGAGATCTTCCCTTTCACCAACCATCTTTAAATCTTTCCTTTCATCTTCCCCCTTTTTCTTTGACATAGCGGGCAATAGCTTCGTGCGTGGCAAACCAGACATCTCCCTTTGATTTCATATATTTAATGAGCTCCTCCAACATGACGATGCGGCTTCGATGGCCAATATATTTTGGATGCATGGTTAGAATAAAGAGCGTTCTTTCAGCATAGGCCTGATCGAATTCAGCTTTCCAGATGGCCAGCACATCCTCCGGGGAGATATGAGGTCGAACAGCCGAATATCGTTCAAAGCCAAAATAGGGATAGTCATCCATAATCCATTCCACGGGCAATTCAATAATTCCTGTCGGCCGGCCATCTTCGAGAATTTCATAGGGTCTTTCATCAGCCATGAGACTGCTGTCATAAATCAGCCCTAATTCCCGGATTAATTTCAGGGTGGAGGGACTGAAATCCCACGAAGGGGTGCGGATTCCGACCGGATTCTTTCCGGTCATTTCTTTCAGGGTTTTGAAGGAGCGGCGCATCACATCCCTTTCTTCTTCCTCTGAAAGAAGAGAATTGCGTTCGTGGATCCATCCATGGAGGCCAATTTCATGGCGCTTTTTAGCCAGAATGGCCTGAATAGACTGGGGATGGAGGAGGGCCGTAACAGCCGGGACAAAAAAAGTGGCCGAAAGATTATATTTATCCAGGAGAGCCAGAATCCGGGGCAGGGCGGTTCTGGCCGCGTACTCACCCTGCGATAAAATTCCAGGGGAAAGGTTATTATCACGGAGAGCATTGGTTTCAGCATCAAAATCGAAGGAAAGGCCAACGGCCACTCTGGCTCCTCCGGGCCATTCCCTGGGTGTCAGATCCTGGCCGGCCCTGACTTTGTTAACTGCTTGCTTGATTCTATCGAGACTCCAGAGCCAGGGCTTTTCTTCCTGAGCCCAGGATGGAAGAAAAGATAGAAAAGCAAAAAGGAAAAAAGTCAGGCCAATGAATTTTCTAACCTTCATTTTTCCCTCCAGGAAAAAAATTTAAATTTTTTTAAATTTTAGCTGAAATCATATTTTTAAGACAATGATTCTCCTGAAAGAATAATTCTGCAAAAAATGATTCTGTCAGAAAGGAAACTCTGTTCTGGAAAGCTCAAGCTGAATCCATTTATTTTCGGGTTTCTATAAAAAATTCCAGAAAAATAGAGAAATAAATTTTTGGCGTCAGCCTGTCTGAAGATAATAGAATATCCAGGACGAAGGAGATATTACTGTCTGGCATTTCCAGAGGATGAAATTCAGGATATTAAAGGGGGAAACCAACGGCCGAGAGATAGATGGCACTTTCTTCCCGGCCATCAAGGCCAAGAAGGCTATTGATTTCATCATCATAGAAAGCACCGACCTGACAGCTTCCCAGATGACAGGCAACTGCGGCCAGAGCCAGGTTTTCAGCTATATGGCCGGCATCAAGATAAATATAGCGATAGGCTCTTTGCCTGTATTTCCAGCTGGAGCGGGCAAAAATTGCTGTCCAGATAAAAATGACAGCAGCCTGAGCCAGAAAATCCTGATCAAGGGCAGCCCGGGCCAGGAGCTGGCTGAAGTTGCCGCTTTTTAATTTTTCCAGGGCATGGGCAGCCACATCATAATGATAAAGACCTGGTTCCAGCTCTTTTACCAGGTGGACACTGAGGTAGGTTTCAACTGGATAAAGGGCTCCAGCAGAGGGAGCAGCTCTAAGCTCAAAGCCGAATTCCCGGGCCGTTATGCCCTGGCAGGCCCAGAGAAGGAGCGACAGAGTTTCGAGAGGAAGGGGAATATTTTTGAAGCTGCGAATGCTTCTTCTCCGGCTGAGGCATTCCCAGAGGGAGGTTTTATCAGGAGGCTGCGGCGGGGGTAGTAAGATTCTTTCTGCCCCTGGATAGCGCTTGTATCTTCCCGGCCACTTTTCAGTTCGGCTCAAACCGGAAAGCTGTCCCCGTCGATATTTTGTTTTTTCTTGAAAAATTCGGCCGATTTCCTCGGTCATGCTTTTATTTTTTCTTTAATGCCTCGAGTTCTAAGCGAGCCTCCTCAAAATTGGGATCAAGGGAAAGGGCTTTTTCCAGGGCCTGAATGGCCAGATTCCTTTGTCCTGCCAGCAGATGGAGCCGCCCAGATTCCAGATAGAGGCGGGGTTCTCTCGGGTAAAATTTAAGACCGGTTTGAACCAAAACCAGGGCTTCCTTAATTTTTTTGGCTCGCTGTAGCTGGCCGCTCCAGGTCAGAAAGCGATCTACAGAAATGGCCGGGCTATAGGGGTCATAGGACCAGGCCTGCTCCAGGCTTTTCTGGCCGTTAGCCAGATCGCCTGTCCAGAAATAAGCCAGACCAAGGGCAGAATGTAAACCAGGTGAGAGAGGGTAAATTTCAAGGCCGAGTTTAAGAATCCGGAGGGCTTCCTGATTTTTCTGGGAATTAAGAGCTTCCTGGGCGGCCCGAAGGTAGAAAGAGGAAAAATCAGGATAGATACTGGTCGCCAGGAAGTTTCTTTCAAGCTTCAGGGTGAATTCATCCCAGTTTATGGCCGGGTCAAATTCAAGAGAAGTCAATTCGGGCCGAAAATTTTTTGGCCAGTCCAGAAGCCAGCTCTCTAATAATTTTTTTATTTCTTTATCAAAATCGGGCAATCTGCGACCCTGATTTCTGTTTTCGCTTAATTTTATGTAATCAAGGAAGAAATTGAGGGGCCCGGTCTGGTGGTAAATCTTTAATTTTTCTGGATTATTCTGGCTGAGAGAAGCGGCCATAAAGGAGCCTATTCGTGTCAGGTGTTGCCGGCCCGCAGGATGAATGCCGGTGAGAACAAACTGCCGGGCCGAGGAACGCTGCCGGGCAATATTCCTGGGATTTAAGTTCTGATTAAAGGCTTTAAAGCTGAGCTCAGTTTCAGAGAAAGAGGCCAAAGGGCCCTTATTCCAGTAATACTGGCTCAGACCATATTCAAAGGCCAGTTCACAGGCCTTCCAGATAAGACCGGCTTCAAGGCTTGTGACGTAAACAGGCTGTTCAAGCTTTTCCTGGAAAATGAGCTCAGCCAGTTTGCGGGTATAGGGAACAAGATCCGTGCCTTCAAGATTGCAGGCAATGGCTATGACCAGTTTTTCTTCCGGGAAAATGGCCAGATGGGTTCTGGTTTCCTGCTGGGAGCCACTATGATTGACATAAAAATGTCCATGCCAGGGATTAACCACCCAGCCCAGCCCGTAGCCAGTAAAGAAGCCATTTTTTTGAACCATGGAGCTGAGCATCATTCGTCTGGTTTCAGGCTTGAGGAGCTCACCCTGAATAATCAGCTTGTAGCCATAATGGACAAGGTCAATGACAGTGGAGCGGGCTCCGCCCCCAGCAAACCGGCTCGAAACATCAATAAACTCGGAAGGCCTGATTTCATTGGCCACCAGGCGATAGCCCCTCACCCGATGGGGAATAAGGTCAGTCTGGCTGTCGAGACGGGAGGCCTTCATACCCAAGGGTTCAAAAATATAGCGTTTGATAAATTCGCCATAAGGAAGACCGGACGCAGCTTCAATCACTGCTCCGAGGAGATTGTAACCATAGGTGGAATAATTGTATCTTGTGCCCGGCTCAGCCACCAGGGGAAAATCTTTGAAAATGGCCAGAGCTTCCTCGGTTGTCTTTGGCTCCCGAATATGTCCCTCAACTTCATAATTACGATAATGGCTGATACCGCCCAGATGCCCCAGAAGCTGGCGGATGGTTATGGGCCATGGTTTGCGAGGAAAGGAAGGGACATATTTCTGGACCTCATCATCAAGATCGAGCTTCCCTTCTTCATAGAGTAACAGAATAGCGACCGCGGTGATGGTTTTGGTAATGGAGGCCAGGCGATAGGCACTTTCCGCAGAAGCAGGTACATCATTTTCAAGATCAGCATAGCCAAAGCCCCGGGCCCAGAAGAAATCACCATGCTGAAAGGCCACGGAAAGACCAGGCACATGGTCCTTTTTCATCTGCTGGGTGACGAAAGCTTCGTAGGCGGCCAGGATTGCCTCATAACTCTGACCAGGATTATCAGGGGAAGCTGAGATGGCCGGAGGAAAAGGAAGCGAGATTAGCCAGAAAAGAAAGAAGAAGGGAAGAAACCCAGGCCCCTTTCGATATCTATAATTCATTTTTTAGATTTAGCCCTTTTTCGGAAGACGGCTTGACCTGGAAATCCACAAAGCTTTTTAAAGCCTTAATTTATATATCATCTCCCCTATCGGGCGTCAAGGTAAATCGGTCTCTTCCATGAAAAGAGTGGTAACTTAGTGGGCCTGTATCCTCTCAATTTTTAAGCTCAATGAGTAATAAGAATTTAAACAAAATAAAAATCAGTTCCGAAATGGAAATAAATTTTTTTATTTTATCTTTGAAAATCGACTCAAATTAAACCTTTTAAGACCCCGGCTTTTTCCAAGGATAAGAGACGATCGTGGCTGAATAAAGCCCAGATTTTAATTTTATAAGAGATAGAATGAAAAAGACTGTCATTCAATTTAGAAAAGCTTTTAAAATTCATTTAAATTCGCGGAGCCAGTTGATTTTAAAAGAAATGAAGCTGAGATAAGCCTTGTAAATCGCCGCACTTTTAAGGAGAGAACTGGTTAAGGATTGAGGCTCGAGGTCCCGGGCTTTAAATTAGACCCGGATGGAATTAAAAATGGAAATCAATTAGAGCTTCATTTATGAGTTAATTTTATCAATCTCCATTATTTCAGAAAAAAGTTCTTAAGGCTCTTCTGGCTTAATTTGCTGGGGCCACTTTCCTTCTGGCCATCACCTGCCTGATGGTTTTCCAGAGTTCATAAAAATTTATGGGCTTAGCGATATAGCCATTCATGCCAGCAGCCAGACATTTCTTCCTATCGCTTTCGAGAGCATGGGCCGTCATGGCAATAATGGGAACCGAGCGACCGGCCTTCTTTTCCCATTTCCTGATAATCCTGGCTGTTTTGAAGCCATCCATTTCCGGCATCTGGACATCCATGATGATGAGATCAAAATTATCCTTTTTTAAGGCCTTAATTACCTCATTTCCATTATTAACCGGATAAACCTGGTGGCCCATTTTTTCGAGGAGATGTATGGCAACTTTCTGGTTAATGGCATTATCTTCAGCCAGGAGAATGCGCAGGGGCGGCTCATTTTCCCGGAGATAATGGCGAGTAATCAGGGTACGGGATTCCGGATGTCTGGGTTGGCGGCCAAAGGCAAACATCAGTGCCTGGAGGAGTTCACCCTGGCGGATGGGTTTGGTCAGATAGCCGGAGATGTTGAGCTCGCGGCAGCGAGCCGCATCGCCAGGCATTCCGGCTGAGGTCAGGATGATCATGACTGGCTCGCCCAAGAAGGGGTTATCCCTGATTTTAGTGGCGATGGTAAAGCCATCTATTTCCGGCATATGAGAATCAAGAAGGACAATTTTAAAGGGGTCGCCATCCCTGACGGCACGGTTAAGAAGAGTCAGAGCCTCCCGCCCGCTGGCAGCTTCTGCCGGACGCATCTGCCAGGAAGTCAGAAGTTCGCTGAGAAAGCGGCGATTGGTGGCATTATCATCCACCACAAGAACACGCAGGGATTTCAACTGATCGAGCCGGGCCGGGACGATCTTTGATTCATTCTTTTTCTGCAGGGTCAGGTTTACAGTGAAAAAGAAGGTGCTGCCCCGGCCAACTACGCTTTCTACCCAGATGCGGCCGCCAAAGAGCTGAACAAGCTGGGAGACAATGGCCAGGCCGAGGCCACTGCCCCCATAGCGTCGGGAGGTGGAGCTGTCGGCCTGGGTGAAAGCTTCAAAAATAACGGCCTGTTTATCCTGAGGAATACCAATGCCTGTGTCGCGTACTTTAAAGAGCAGGGTAACCTCCCGCCCTTTTTTCTTTAGCAGATCGACTGAAACTTCAATTTCCCCCTTATCAGTGAATTTAATGGCATTGCTGACAAGATTAAGCAGGATCTGACGCAGCCGACCGGGATCCCCCCGATAGCGATCAGGCATTTTAGGGTTAATGCGACAGACAAGTTCAAGTCCCTTTTTCTCCGCTTGAATGGCCAAGGAAGAAACGGCATGTTCCACGGTATCTCTCAGATTGAAGGGGATTTTTTCCAGCTCCACCCGGCGCGCTTCGATCCGGGAAAAATCCAGGACATCATTGAGTAGACGAAGCAAAGAATTGGCTGATTCTTTTATTGATTCCAGATATTCCCGGATATCAGCCGGGGGATTGGCGTCAAGAGCCAGATCCACCATTCCCAGAATACCATTCATGGGCGTTCTGATTTCATGGCTCATATTGGCCAGAAACTCGCTTTTGGCCTGGCTGGCCGCCAGAGCCTGACGTCTGGCCTGAACAAGTTCGGTGACATCAATGATGTTGACGAGAAAGCCGTCATAAAATTTGTGGCGAAAAATGGGCTGAAGACGATAGACACAATCGCGCTGGCCAAGCCTCTTCTCAAAGGTGACCAAATTTTTGTTTCCGGAGCGAAAGCCCTGAAGAATTTCCGCAAGTTTTTTCCCGTTAGTGGGAAGAAGGAAATCAACAATGGGCTGACCCAGAACTTCCTGTCTCTTTTTGTCAAAGAGCTCAAGGAAAAAGTCATTGACTTCAATTACCCGATTATCCGGGCCAGCAAAGGCCACGCCCTCTTTCATGCCTGAAATCATGGTGGCCAGTTTGGCCCTTTCCCTTTCTCTTTCTTCTTCAGCTTTCTTCTGCTCGGTTATGTCCCGATAAATGGCGTAACAGGCTTCAACCTGACCATCAACCGTGATGGGTGAAACCATGAGAGAGACATGAACCAGAGAACCATCTTTGCGGCGCCGGATGGTTTCCAGATTAACCTTCTCCCCCCTGGCCACGCGACGGGTAATTTCTTCAGCCCTGGTCTTAAACCGGGGAGGGGCAACCAACTCATCAATATTTTTGCCCAGAGCTTCCTTAGGGCTGTAACCAAAAATGCGGGTGAATTCTGGATTGATGCGCCAGATTTTGCCCTTAAGGTCAGTAATAACAATGGCCTCTTGAGCGCTATTATAAAGACTATCGAGGTAGGCCTTCTCCTTGCGGGCTTCCTTTTCAGCTAAATGGCGCGCGGTTATATCCCGGGCTATTTGAATGATTTTTATAATTTTTCCCTGGCGGTCAAAAACAGGGGAAGTGGCCACGGAAACGATGCGGCCATAGGCTGTTGTCTTTTCCAGAAAATCAGGCTGGCCCGTTTTTAGCACCTTTAAGACAGGACAGTTAGGACAAACGGTTTTTCTTTGATAAAAAACTTCATAACATTTCCTGCCTAAAAAATCCCGGGGATGACGCAATTTCAGCCAGTGAAGAAAGGTTGAATTGCCATGAAGAATGTTAAAAGCCGGATCAATGACCATGATTAAATCAGGGATAGCTTCAAAAAGGGCTTCAAGGTCGGCTCTGGCTTTTTCCAGGCTCTCATTGCTGGCCCTTAATTCCTCATTGGTGGCTTCGAGCTCCTCATTGGCTGCCCTTATTTCCTCCATCATGGCCTCAAGTTCTTCGTTGGCAGACCGCAGTTCTTCTTCCCTTTCGCTGAGTTTCTGATTCAGAGCCACCAGTTCCTGATGGTTCAGGATCAATTCTTTTCGGGCTGCCTCCATATCTTGAGAGAGCCGCTGAAGGGATGCGACTCCCTGGGAAAGACTGCCAATGAGTTCATGAAAACTTCTTTTCTTTTTCTTTCGGCTGGCTTTCATCTCGCAACCTCCCTCGAAAAGGCTTTTCTCTCAGACACCTCAATTTTTTGATAGAGAGAAAAATGGGAAGAAAGAAGTTCCAGAGAACCATCAGGATTAATCCTTTCTGACCGGCCTAAAATCAGAAAGCCGCCTTCAGCTGTCGCCTGAATTAGTTTTTTTAAGAGTTTCTCCTGGACTTCAGGCCGAAAGAAGATGAGGAGATTGCGGCAGACAACAAGATCAAACAGACCGGGAGGCTCGTCCTGAAGCAGATCGTGCTGACGGAAAATAACATACCTTCGCAGTTCAGAGCTGAGACGAAAAAGGCCTGATTTTACCTCGGAGAAATAAAGCTCGCGGTAAGGGCGGGGAACGGAGCGAAGCTCACTTTTCCGGAAAAGAGCTTCCCTGGCCCGGGCCAGAATGCGGGGAGAAATATCCGTAGCCAGAATAAGAGGATGGAGTCCCCGCTCCCTGGTCGGTTGATGGAGGATCATAGCCAGGGTGAAGGGTTCTTCACCCGAGGCACAGCCTACAGACCAGACCCGGACCAGACGCCGTTCGCGCCTGACGAGATTATCCAGCCAGGAAGGAAGAAGGCGGCGTTCAAAATAGGTGAAGACAGGCTTATCCCGGAAAAAACGGGTTACATGAATGAGAAGATTTTCCTTGAAATTGATAGCTTCTTGCGGATGGGTCTGAACATAATTCAAATATTCCTGAATAGACCGGCAGCCTGTGGCCTGAAGTCTCAATTCCAGCCGCCGGCTTACAGTTGACTCCCGATAAGCCCGGGCCTCAAAACCTGTCAGGCGCTGAATCAGAGAAAAGAGGGCCTGAAGAGGCTTGGATTCTCGCCCGGATAAGTTTTGATGAACCTTAACTCGCCGGCTATGAGAAAAAACATCAGAAAATGGCTTCATCTCATTGGAATCCAGCTCGATTTCCCTGTTCCCATTATGACCATAATCTGGGCTCAGACAATCACCACCAGCGATGATTTGCGGGGCGAAAAAGAATCACCCGGAAAGCTTTTTTCCTCCGGTCGGAATTCAGTGGCCTGGCTTCCAAGGAGCTATGCTTCCTGGTTTTTAAATAATTTTCGCTTGCTTTCACCTGGAAGAGGCCCTTTGTCTGAAAAGAGCCATTTTAGCATGCCCTTCTCGGGCCATTTAAAGAACAGGGGAAATCCTCCTCCTGAAACTCAGGGCCTGCCTGAATTTTTAAATTTCTCCGTTTTTAACGGAAATGCGGCCGACAGGAGTCAAATAAAACCATCGGCCTTTTAAAGTCGGGCGAATTTTGTTTTAATATTCTTAAGGGGATAAACAAAAATTGAAATTCAGAACCTTTTATTATTTTCTTTTTTTTCTCCTCCTTGCCTGCCTTTCCCTGATATCTGGCCCATTAAAGACCGGGCCAGATTTACCTTCCACAATCAAGGTGATTATTCTGGCTGATGCCGATTTTTCGCGTCAGCCTCGATGGCAGGAAAAAGCCTCTCGCCTTTTTGAGAAGGCTTCTTCAGTCCTGGAAGCTCGGGCCGGGGTCAGCTTCGAAATTGCCCGGTTGGAGATATGGAAAGAAGAGGAGGAGATAGCGACTCTCGAGGAAATAGCCGAATCCATCGAAAGGAATTGCGAAAGGGAAGGGAGGACAATCGTGGTGGCTTTCGTCGGTCGTCCCTCCCTTCGCTCGCCCCTTTTTGGTTATTCCCTCTTTGACGAAGGAATTGCTGTGGTCAAGTTGCAGACCAGGGAGGAGAGGACAGTTAAAGCCCTGCTTCATGAGCTGGCCCATCTTTTTGGCGCTGTTCATGTGGCTGAGCCAGCTTCGGTCATGGATCTCTGGAATCGGGGCGAGGAACTGGATGAGCTTAATTTAAAAATCATCAGGCTATTCAGAGATAGAACCTTTGAAAGCTGGCGTTATCCCCTAAGTCGAGATAAAAGAAAGGAAGCCCTTTCTCTTTATCAGGAAATAGCTTCCTCTCTAAGAGCTCTGATAAAAGAATGGTCTGCAGAAAGCAAACAGTTTAAACTAGAAATTCCCAACTCCATTGAAGATGTCTTTCTCTGTCTTGCCCGGCTTGAGCTGGAGGAGAGAAATTATGAGAAAGTGGTCGAGGCCTGTGAGGAAGCTCTCAGGGTGAATCCTGATTCGCTCGAGGCTTTAAATCTCAGGGCCATAGCTCGAAGAAGACAGGGCCAGGTAGATGAAGCCATCAGCCTTTACAAGAAGATTCTGGAGAAAAAACCGAAAGAAGCCAGAGTTCTTTACAATTTGGGGATAGCTCTGGGCAAGAAGGGCGAATTGAAGCTCGCCCTTGAAGCCTATGAAAAAGCCCTGGAGCTAAGGCCGAGAATGGTTGAGGCCATGGGAAATAAAGCCGAAATTTTATTAAGGCTTGGACAGGAAGAGGAGGCAGAAAAAATTCTGAAAAGGGCTCTTTTAATCAGGCCGGATTATGCCCTGGCCATGGCTAATCTGGCTGAAATTTATTTTCGGCGCGAAGATTACCATCTGGCCAGGGAAATGGTAAATAAAGCTCTCAGCTGGGATCCAGAGCTTCCAGAAGCCCACAACATGAGGGGGAAAATCCTTCATCAGGAAGGGCAAATTGAAGAGGCCATAAAGGAGTTTTCTCTGGCTCTCGAACTTGACCCGGCTCAGGCTAAGGCGGCCCACAACCTGGGCAACTGTTTCCTTGGTCTTAATCGCCTCCCTGAGGCCAGGGATTATTTTCAAAAGGCTCTGCATCTTTCACCTCAAATGGCTGAAGCCTATGAAGGCCTGGGCCTGACGCTTTTCTTGCTTAAAGATATTGATGGTGCCTTGATAAATCTGAAACGAGCCCGAGAACTCGGGCTCAATACGGTGGCTCTCCATCTTAATTTGAGCACGGCCTTTATTCTGAAGAAGATGTGGCCGGAGGCAAGCGAGGCGGTCAAGGCAGCTTTAGCTCTGGATTCAAATTCGGCCCTGGCCTGGAATAATCTTGGGATCTGCGCCCTTGAGCAGAAGGACTACGAGCAGGCAGAAAAATGTTTCCGCCGGGCCCTTTCGCTTGAGCCTGAAAACCGCCAGGCCCTGACCAATCTGGCTTCTCTTTTAGTGGCTCAGGCCAGATGGCCTGAGGCGGCTGAATATTATCTTCAGATTCTGAAAATTGCGCCCGCGGATGCTGTTAGCCACAATAACCTGGCTTATATTTATTATCGGTTGAAGGATTATAAGAAAGCCTGGGAGCATATTCAGCAGGCTCTTTCCCTGGGGCTTGAGGTGCATCCTGATTTCGTCGAAGAAGTCAGGAAAAAAGTGGGGAAATGAGAAGAGATTCTAAGCCTGAATATAAAAGGAAAACTATAAAATAGAGAATATGATTCAAAAGGGACTTAGGAGATTTGCCTGGGGTGAGATTGAGGCAAAGGGAATTACTACAGGTTGTTAGCCAGAACTTGCTTTAAGTATCTTCCGGTAATGGAATGAGGGCTCGAAGCCACTTCTTCGGGCGTTCCTTCGGCCACAATTCTCCCTCCAAGCTCTCCTCCTTCAGGTCCGAGATCAATGATATAATCGGCGCATTTAATCACATCCAGGTTATGTTCTATTATTAAAACAGTGTGACCGTGATCGACAAGCCTCTGGAAGCAGCGCAGCAGGACGGAAATGTCGGCGGGATGAAGACCGATAGTGGGTTCATCGAAAAGATAGACAATTCTTTTGCCATGTTCATGAATAAGGTGGTGCGCCAGCTTGAGACGCTGGAGCTCACCGCCAGAAAGAGTGGTCGTGGGCTGACCGAGCTTTAAATATCCAAGACCAACATCAATCAGAGGTTTAAGATAGCGGGTAACTTCAGGTGAATCATGAAAGAATTCCAGGGCTTCCTGAGCTGTCATGGCCAGCACATCGGCGATAGATTTTCCCCGGTATTTCACCTCAAGAATCTCGGGCTTGTAACGAAGTCCCTGACAGGCTTCACAGGTAAGAACAACATCTGACAAAAATTGCATTTCCACAATTTGCTGACCGGCTCCCTTGCACTCCTCACATCGGCCCCCTGGTGTATTAAAGGAAAAATAGCCTGGCTTGAGACCGAGCAACCGGGCTTCCCGGGTGGAGCTGAAGATATCTCTAATACCATCCATTATTTTCATATAGGTAGCGGGAATGGAACGGGGTGAAGTACTCAGGGGTGATTGATCCACCATGATCAACTTGTCGATGAATTCAAAGCCTTTGATCTGTCGATAGGCCTCTCTGGCCTCTCCCAGCCAGCCAAGATAGAGGACATCGTAAAGAAGAGTGCTTTTCCCTGATCCGGAAACACCGGTGATACAGGTCAGGCAACCCAGGGGCAAACGAACATCAATATTTTTTAAATTGTGCTTGCAGGCTCCAAAAATTTGAATAAAGCCTCTGGGCTGGCGGCGTTCCAGGGGTGGTTCAATTTTAAATTCTGAACGCAGATATCGGGCCGTGAGAGTTGTGGCTTCTCTGATGAATTTATCCATTGGCCCGGCAAAAAGAACTTCACCGCCAGCTTCACCCGCGCCAGGACCAAGATCAATGATATAATCGGCCGCTCTGATGATTTCAGCATCATGTTCCACCACCAGGACGGTGTTCCCCACTTCTTTCAGAGATTTCAACGTCTGGATGAGCCGTTGATTATCCCGGGGATGAAGGCCGATGGAGGGCTCATCGAGGATAAATAAGGTGCCGACCAGAGAGCTGCTCAAAGCCGCCGCCAGATTAATTCTCTGGGCTTCACCGCCACTCAGGGTAAAGGTCATGCGGTCAAGAGTCAGGTAATCGAGGCCAACCTCAAGTAGAAACCGAAGGCGATTCTCAATTTCAGCCAGGAGACGCTCTGCAATCTGACTTTCATAAGGGGTAAGCTCAAGGGCATGGAAAAAATCCATGGCTTCTCTCACCGTCATCCGGCAGACATCGCCAATTGATTTTCCTCTAATCTTAACGCTCAGAGCCTGGGGATTAAGCCTCTGGCCATGACAGGCCGGGCAGGGCACATATTTGCGATAACGACTGAGGAAAACTCTGACCTGGACCTTGTATTTCTTGGTCTGGAGCCATTCAAAAAAGCCCTTAACTCCATAATAGCCATCGCCGCCTTCAAGAATGAATTTCTGCCACCTGGGCTTAAGGTCTTTAAAAGGAACGTTGGTCGGAATGCCCCTTCGTCTGGCCTCATAGAGAAGTTCTTCCTGAAGCTCATAGGAACTTGGCTTGGACCAGGGCTCAATCGCCCCCTGTTCCAGGGATTTATTCTTATCAGGAATGATTTTATCCTCATCCAACACGGCCAAATCGCCAAAGCCATGACAGACCGGGCAGGCTCCTTGAGGTGAATTGAAGGAGAAGAGATTGGGGAAGGGCTCTTCATAGGTCAGGTGACAGCTCTTACACTCAAGGCGATTGGAATAAATTACTTCTTTTCCTGTGGGCAAAAAAACTTTTATCCGGCCATTACCCCGGCGCAGGGCTATTTCCAGGGAGTCAACAAGTCTTTCCCTTTCTTCAGGCTCAACTCTGACCCGATCCACAAAAACATCAATGGACTTTTTCTGGCCAGGCTGAAAATTATCCAGCTCAATTATTTTGTGGTTTTTGATCAGACGGGAGAAACCATCTTTTTTTAAAAGAGCCAGGCCCTGTTCTAAGGGCCAGGCAAAAGAAATCAAAATATCCTCGCCTGGAGCTTTCTGGAAAAGGTCATCGACAATGGAATCAATGGTGTCACGGCGAACGGGCTGGCCACATTTAAGACAATGGATAACTCCAATTCGAGCATAAAGAACCCTTAAATAATCGTGAATTTCAGTAACTGTGGCCACGGTGGAACGGGGGTTTTTGGTTGAGGCCTTCTGTTGAATGGCCACAGCCGGGGTTATGCCCTCGATCAGATCAGCCTCGGGCTTATCCATGCGTTCGAGGAATTGACGGGCATAGGCAGAAAGCGATTCGATGTAACGCCGCTGGCCTTCAGCGTACAGGGTATCAAAGGCCAGGGAAGATTTACCTGAGCCACTGCGGCCGGTAACGGCAATAAAATGATAAAGGGGAATGTCCAGATTGATGTTCTTGAGATTATGGACTCTGACGCCTCGAAGATGAATCCATTCCTGTTTTTTGAGGGCTGATTCTACAGAAGACATGGCCGTAAAAAGACCAAACTATTATTATAAAAAAATAAGCCACGGTTGCCAAACCTGTTTCGTTTTCAATATATGTGCCCTCAAACTTTTGTCTTCGTCTTACCTTCCCTGTGCGCTTATTTACGGGATTCGGGCTATCCGGGTTAGAAGAAATTATAAGACGGGGGTTATAATTCCAAAGGAATGGGAAAAGATGCACCGGAAGCTGCCCAGCTGGAATACAGCGGTTTATACCGATGATACCGGGGGCAGCCTCACCCGAATTATGCTGGATATAAGGATGACAGGCCATTTCCCCTGAAGAAGCTGGTTTCTTCAAGAGCCATTTGCTCTTCTAAATTGCATTTAGACCGGGCAGAAAGAGCCAAAGTTATGGCCTTCTGTGGAGCTTCTTTTCCTGAAGAGGGAAGAGAGAAGAAATCTACGTCCAGATTTGAGTCCTGTTCAGCTGGCCAGGACTGGGGAGAGGAGGTGTAGTTAATCAAGAAGGCTTATTTAATCAAAATGAAAATTGAACCTCTGGACCAAGAGGCAATTATTGTCTTTATTTTCAGGGTGAAGAAATAAAGTCAAATTCTCGTGCCTTCAGCCAGATCTCACTTCAGGTGAGGATTAAAACCCGCAGCCAGTAATTTCCAACTCCATCATGTCCCTGCTTCGCTCGATTATCTTTCCTCCCTTGATTCCTTCTGTTTACTGTTCATACTTATTTAATGACCAGGATAAATTAAATCCTACTATTTATATAATTCCGATAGAAATACTTGACATACGACAATATGTCGAATAAAATAAAGGCATGAAAAGATTGTTCTTGAGGAAAAGAACCAAAAAAGCAGTCTCTCTTGGTGATTTAGAGAAGGTAGTTATGGACGTTCTTTGGGCGGAAGCGCCTCTTTCCGGCAGGGAGGTTCACGCAAGAGTGTGCCGGCACCATAAAGTCGCCCTGACGACAGTCCTGACTATTCTTGAGCGCTTGCAAAAAAAAGGGATGGTTAAGAAAGAAGGCGGGAAGAAAGTATATATTTTTAGGCCACTTATCAGTCAGGCGCAATGGAGGAATTCCCTTGTCTGTGAGTATTTGAGGCAAGCCCTTAATCTTTCTCCAGAAGCGGTGATGGCCCATTTTGCGGAGGTCTTAAGTGAGCTACCTGAGGCTGAATTCACTCGTCTCGTCGAAGCGATCAAAGAGAGAAAGAGACGGGAGGAGATGAATAGGTAGAAGCATGGTAAGATGAGCCAGCAAATCAAGAATAGCTGTTCCCGTGATAATTATTTCAGTTCACGTTTACCGCATTTTTTTATTTATTTCTATTTCCTAAGCGGAGTTAGCCTTCTGATTTTTCTTCTATGGCAAGACGCTCCATGGAGGAGCAACCAGGTTATTTTAAGTTCTCTTACCAACCTCTCAGCTCTTCAGTGTTCCTGGCGTTGTCTTGGAGATAAAGTAAGCGGTTTTTTCTTTGAATCGGGCTACAAATTGATTTTCATTTCCTTCCTTATTTTCATTTTTATTCGTGCCTTCTGGCGTGCCGCGAAAGCAATAATTAAAACCAATTTATCCCGGCGAACTTTAGAAGCGATGGCTTCAACCAGGAACATCTGGGGTATTGATTATTATTCAGTCCACTTCCCCGGGCCGCTGGCTTTTACTCTGGGCTGGTTTAAGCCGAAAATTTTTATTTCTGATTTTCTGGAAGCGCATTTGAATGAAGAAGAATTGAAAATAGTTTTGCTCCATGAGGGTTGCCACCAGAGGAAAAAAGATCCTGGACGTGGACTTTTGATTAACTTTCTTTCGGATCTTCTTTTTTTTCTGCCGCTGACAGAAAGAATATCGACCGTCTTGCACCTGTGCAGGGAAGTCGAGGCCGATTTATCCAGCCTTAGCTCGAGCGAGTCCCTGAGTCCTTTCATTTCCACTTTGAATAAAATGCGTCGTTTTCCCTTGCCTCAAGAGAACAAAGTCATAAAAAAATTATTTAGCGGGGCCAATGACAAAGATCTGGCCAGGCTACTTTATTTGGGCGAAGGCAGACTTGGTTCTCTATTTAGCTGGCGTAAATTTGCCCTGAGCCTGGTTCTCTCGGTTAGCCTTATTTTTTTGAGCCTCAATTCCTTCTTCCCGCGCCAGAGGGAAGCCTTTTTGGAGCATCACATCACGTGTCCTGTTCACAATTCTACCGGGATGAATAATTTTATTTATATCGATAAAAAGACCAATCATCATTTCAATTCTCGGAGGGAAGATCATGGTTAAAATAAGGAAAATTTTTTCTTTTTCTCTGATTATTTCTTTCTTTTTTGCTCTTCCCTCCTTCGGCGAAATTCCCCGAGCCGCCAGAGAGAAAGAGAAGTTAAATTTGGCTGAGCTGGTTCGTTTAGCTCAAGAGAGAAATCCTGGGCTCTTTGCCATCAGGGAACAAATAAAAGCAGAACAATCCAGAATCTGGCCGCAAGCGACACTACCTGACCCCATTCTTAGCTTAAATCTGAAAAATATCAGTCTCAATCAATTCACTATCGGAAAAGACATGATGAGTGGCGTCGGCTTTTCTTTCTCCCAGATGATTCCCTTCCCCGGGAAACTTCGTCTGCAGCGAGAAATTGCCAAAACAAAGACGAAAAGGACTGAAGTCTGGCTTGAGGCCTATTCTCTCAGTTTGAGCCGTCAAATAAAAGAACTTTATTCCCAGCTTTTTTATTATCAGCGGGCTCTTGAGGTTTTAAACAAAAAGAGATCGCTTCTGGAAAAGGCGCTGGAGCTGGCTACCATCCGCTATTCTGTCGGCGGCGGGGTTCAGAATGATGTTTTCAAAGCTCAGTTAGAGCTGAACGAGATGGAGACAATGATTAAGCCCATGGAGCAAATGGAGCGGGCTCTTGAGGGGCAGATTAATGCCCTGCTCGCTTTTCCCCTGGATAAACCCCTGGGTTGGGCCGAGGAAATCCATTTTTATGAATTATCACCTTCACTTGAAGATTTGATAAGGGCGGCCGAAGAAAAATCGCCTCAGCTGGAGGAAGTTCGTCTGATGATTGAGGCGAGCTCAAAGGAAGTCGACCTGAGTCGCCGCGATTTCTGGCCAAATTTTATGATTCAGGGGGGCAAGGAATTTAAAGGGGCCTTTAAGGATATGTATGAAATCATGATTGGCATAGAAATTCCTCTCTATTTCAAGCGCAAACAGGCTAAAAATCTGGAGGCCGCGGTGGCTGAACTCAATCAGGCCAGATATTCCTTCCAGGCGAGGCAAAACGAGCTGAACTCAATGATTAACGAAAATTATCTTATGGCGAAAAATGCTGAAAAATTGATTCGCATAACTCGCGATAAACTATTGCCCCAGGCCTCTTTGTCGCTGGAATCGTCACTGGCTAATTATAAGGTAGGCAAAGTCGATTTCCTTGCTCTGCTCGCTGATATCGACAGCCTGTATTCCTATGAGATGGAATATTACCGCCAATTAAGCGAGCTGTGGCAGGCTGTCTCTCGCCTGGAAGAACTCTGTGGTCTCGATTTTCTTTTAATGGAGGGAGAAGGAAATGCAAAAAAGGATAACGAGTAGCTGGAGCCAGATGAAAAACAGTCCGAAACTCATTCATCTTGTGGCAGGATTATTTCTTCTGTTAAGTCTCGGCTGGCTGAGCAATTGCAGCGAAAAGAGGGAAACCAAAAGCTCAGCTATTAAATCTTCGGAGTCCATGGCTGAATCCCGGGTAGAGTCTGAATTGCCTGAACACCAGGGAAGCCTGACTCAAGTCCCTTCCGGGGCCAGGGAAAAGCCAAGAATGGAAAAGGAAAGGGAAGGGAAGACCCTTTATCATTGTCCCATGCATCCTAATTATATCTCTGAAAAACCCGGTGAATGTCCTATCTGTGGCATGACACTTGTGCCGATAGAAGAGGAAAAAGAGAGTGCCGAGGCCAGGCCAGCAGGGACAGTCGAAATCAGTCCGGAAAAACAACAAATTTTGGGAGTGACATTTGGCCGGGTAGAGACACGCTCTCTCCATCGAATGTTTTCGGCTTATGGTCGAATAAGCTACGACGAGACCCGTTTAGCCACCATCAGCATTAAATTTCCAGGATGGGTGGAGGCACTTTACGCTGATTACACAGGCAAACCTGTCAGAAAAGGCCAGCCTCTCTTTTCCATTTATAGCCCTGAGCTTATAGCGGCCCAGGAAGAATATCTTTTAGCCCTCAGAGCTCAAAAGACTATGATAGCAGATCAGAAAATTAATAATTTGAGTGTGGTCGAGGCTGCCAAGAGGCGACTTTTGCTCTGGGATATATCGGGAGAACAAATTGCTGATCTGGAAAAAGAAGGGAAACCTTTTCGAACCTTAACCATTTATTCTCCTGTGACCGGTTTTATCATTGAAAAAAACATCCTTCAGGGGAAATATGTCACCGCCGGTGAAGTCCTGTATTCAATTGCTGATCTTTCTCATGTCTGGATGCTGACAGCAATTTATGAATCTGACTTACCTTTCATTTCTGTCGGAACTGAAGTAACTCTGGAATTAGGTTCCTTCCCGGGAGAAAAATTTAAAGGAAAGATAAGCCATATTTTCCCCTATCTTGAAAATGAAACCCGCACGGTTAAAGTCAGAATAGAATTATTCAACCCGGCTCTAAGGCTTAAACCTGAAATGTATGGCCGGGTGGTCTTTCATTTGCCTCTCGGTCAAAGACTATCTCTCCCTGAAGAAGCAGTGATTGACACGGGAGAAAGAAAAATTGTTTTTGTAGTTCATGAAAATCGGCACTTTGAACCAAGGGAAGTAAAGCTCGGCCTCAAGGCTGGTGCTTATTATGAAGTTGTGGACGGGGTCAAAGAGGGTGAGCTGGTGGTCACCTCCGCTCAATTCTTAATTGATTCGGAAAGCCGGCTCAAAGCAGCTCTAAAAGGTCTATCTCAGGCTGAAGAGGAAAAAATGCCTGAAGCGAAGAAGTCTCCAGCCAAGGAAAAAAAGGAGACTCCCATCAAACATATTCATTAAAAAAAGAATGGGAATTGCTGAAGCCAAAAGGAAAGAATCATGATTGAAAAAATAATTGAATGGTCAGCCCAGAACAGATTATTTGTTTTGATCGGGGTTATTGTCGCCGTTTTAGCTTCTCTCTGGTGTTTGCAACGCGTGCCTCTCGATGCTATCCCTGACCTTTCTGATACCCAGGTTATTGTTCTGGCTCGCTGGGATCGCCCTCCAGATATTATTGAGGACCAGGTCACTTATCCGATCGTAACTTCTCTTTTGGGCGCACCCAAAGTCAGAGACATCCGGGCTTTCTCCGATTACGGTTATGCCTATATCTACGTCATTTTTGATGATGGGACAGACGTCTATTGGGCTCGCTCCCGTGTCCTGGAATATTTAAGTAAGGTGACATCGTCACTTCCTTCGGGAGTGTCCGTAGAGCTCGGTCCAGATGCTACGGGCATAGGCTGGGTTTTTCAGTATGCCCTGGTTGATCGTACTGGAAAGCATCCCATTCAGGAGTTAAGAGCGTTTCAGGATTGGCATTTATGTTATGCCTTGCAATCAGTTAAAGGTGTGGCTGAGGTCGCTACCGTAGGTGGTTTCGTCCGTCAATATCAGGTTATTGTGAATCCAGAAGCTCTTTTAGCTTATGGAATTGGCGTCAAAGACGTGGTTATGGCCCTGCGACGGGCTAATAATGATATTGGGGCAAGACTGATTGAGTTTTCGGGCCGCGAATATATGGTTACAGGAAGAGGCTATATCAAATCAAAAGAAGATGTTGAGGAAATCGGCCTTAAACATGGGCCTTCGGGAGTGCCGATCAGAATTAAAGATGTAGCTCGAGTTACCCTCGGCCCGGATATTCGTCGGGGAATAGCTGAACTTGACGGCGAAGGCGAAGTTGTTGGCGGCATCGTCGTAATGAGATACGGCGAAAATGCCCTGGCCGTAATAAAAAGAATCAAAGAGAGATTAGAAGAGGTCAAGCTTCCGGAAGGGGTAGAGCTTGTCACCACTTATGACCGGTCTGACCTGATTCTTCGCTCAATTAATACTCTCAAAACTAAGCTACTCGAGGAAATGCTTGTGGTTGCGCTGGTCATTTTTATTTTTCTCTGGCACTGGCGTTCAGCCTTTGTCCCCATCGTCACTCTGCCCTTGGCTGTGCTGCTTTCTTTTATCCCTATGTATTATTTGCGAATTACCTCAAACATCATGTCACTTGGCGGTATTGCCATTGCTATTGGCGCTATGGTCGACGCTACGATTGTTCTGGTCGAAAATACCCATAAAAGGTTAGAGAAATTTGATCCGAGAGTATCAGAGCCTCGAGAAGCTATCATTATTCAAGCAACCAAGGAGGTTGGCCGGCCAATTTTCTTTAGCCTCCTGGTGATTGCTGTGGCCTTTCTGCCCATTTTTACCCTCGAAGCATATGAGGGCCGCCTGTTTAAACCATTAGCTTACACCAAAAATCTGGCTATGCTTTTTGCGGCCCTGGTCGCCATCATAGTTGCTCCAGCCCTGATTATGATTTTTGTTCGGGGGAAAATTTACCCTGAGGAGCGCCATCCTGTCAGTCGTTTTCTCTTCAAGTTTTATGAACCAGCTGTGCGTTTTGTTTTAAAAAGGCCCGTGGTTGTAATTTTAATTGCCTTCCTTCTTATCTTGAGTATCATTCCTGTAGCCCGCAGTCTTGGCTCAGAATTCATGCCGCCTCTTAATGAAGGCTCGATTCTTTATATGCCCACAACGCTACCCGGAATTTCGGTGACTGAAGCCGGTCGCCTTTTACAAATTCAGGACAGAATCCTTCGTCAGTTTCCGGAGGTGGAAAGAGTTTTTGGTAAGGCCGGTCGAGCTGAGACAGCTACTGATCCAGCGCCTTTTTCCATGATGGAGACGACGATTTTGCTCAAACCTCAGAATGAGTGGCGAAAAAAAGAAAGATGGTATTCCCGGATAGTTCCTGAATTTCTGCAGGGACCGCTGCGAGTTTTCTGGCCTGACCGGATTTCCTGGGAAGAGCTCATTTATGGAGAAGATGGCCTGGACAAAGCGCTTCGTCTTCCGGGCGTGGTCAATGCCTGGACCATGCCCATCAAGGCCAGGATTGATATGCTGACAACAGGTGTGAGAACGCCGGTGGGCATAAAAATTTATGGTGATGATTTAATAGAGCTGGAAAAAATAGGAGTCGAAATTGAATCGCTCCTGACAGAAGTGCCTGGAACTAAAAGTGTTTATGCAGAGCGGTCAGCCCAGGGCTATTTCCTTGATATTAAAATTAAGCGAGATGAAATTTCTCGTTATGGGATGAGTATCGAGGATGTCCAGATGGAGCTCATGGCAGCTGTGGGGGGAGAAAATATTACTCAAACGATCGAAGGCCGTGAGCGTTATCCAGTTAACATTCGTTATCCGCGCGAGCTACGAGATGACCTGGAAAAGTTAAAAAGAGTATATATTTCGACTCCCATGGGAACCCAGATTCCTCTGTCCCAGTTAGCCGACCTGGAATTAAAATTAGGTCCGGGGATGGTCCGCGATGAAAACGGCCGGCTTTCAAGTTATGTTTATATTGATGTCGCTGGCCGGGATATCGGAAGTTATGTCCGCGAGATTAAATCGCTTCTGAAGAATAAATTGAAACTCCCACCGGGCTATTCCCTCCAGTATTCCGGCCAATATGAATATATGGAAAGGGTCAAGAAAAGATTATTTTTAGTTGTTCCGCTGACAATTTTCATTATCCTTGTCTTACTTTATTTAAATACTCATTCTTTTACTAAATCATTTATCGTTCTCCTGGCCGTACCCTTCTCTCTTATCGGGGCCTTCTGGTTTCTTTTTCTTCTTGGTTACAACATGAGTATTGGTGTTTGGGCGGGGATCATTGCTTTACTTGGCGTTGATGCTGAAACAGGCATTATCATGCTTCTTTATCTTGACCTGGCTTATAAGGAAAGGAAAGAAAAAGGCTTGCTCCGCGGATTAGCCGATTTAAAAGAGGCCATTATTCATGGAGCCGTCAGGAGAGTACGACCTAAAATGATGACCGTGGGCACGACTTTTATGGGGCTTTTGCCTATCATGTGGTCACAGGCCCAGGAAACAGGAGCTGATGTGATGAAGCGCATTGCCGCGCCGATGGTGGGAGGTATTTTTACTTCCTTTATTATGGAATTATTAGTTTATCCAGCGATATTTTTACTGTGGAAATGGCTGACTGAAGTGAAGGGCCAGGTTAAAGAAAATGGAAACATGGAATAAATAGTCTTAGCTAAATTTAAGGTGGAAATAAACGAAACTACAATTGATTGGCCAGAGAAAATTAAAAAATCAGGCGAGAATCTGCGGTGAGTTCATGAATAAAGCAAAAGATGAGAGGACCGAAATATGGTCAACCAGGACCTGGGCCAAAGCAGGATTGGAGGAGCTGAAATTCTCGCTGGAAAAAATGGTGGCTAATTAATTGTAGGCAGGATTAAGTAAAGTGAAATTTTTTAATATAAAAAATAAATCTAATGAAGCAAAAAAAGATTATATTGATAAAAATCAAGCCAGAGAAAAAGACTGGTTTTTTAAAAATAGGCCATGAAAAGTAAATTCATGAAAGGAGATTAAGATGAAAAGACAAGGGATTTTATTCTTGAGCGTGGCCCTGCTGATAATGTTTTTTGTCTGGGCCAATGGCTGGGCTCAGGAAGTCAGGGACCCGGTCTGTGGAATGAAACTGGATGCATCCAGAGCCAGATTCAGCACCGAATACCAAGGGCAGAAGTATTATTTTTGTTCGGCCGATTGTCTGGCGAAATTTGAGGCAAATCCGGCTCAATATATCGGAAAATCTTTGGGCTGCGAGGAAGAAGAGACAATTTGTTGTTCCCTTCCTGCGGAGCTTCTTCGCGAAGCTAAAGTAGAAAGAAAGGAAACACCTGATGGTTTCCTTTTGACCATAACCTCGGATAATCCTGAGGTAGCCAGAAAATTGCAGGAGACAATTGGTCAATGTCAGAAAGAAATGAAGGCAGGAGAAAAGAGCGGTCATACCCACGGAGAACATATGGTTCGAGATAAAAATAGAACCTGTAAGGGAAAAAACCAGGCCTGTTGTTTGATGTGTGATGAAGGTTATGAAAAAAGAATAATCAAATTGAGCCAGGGAGTAAGGCTTGAGCTTAAAAGAAAAAATTTAACCTAACCTTGAATCTTAGAAGCAAGGCAAGAATTTAATTCAATATTGAAAGCAACCTTAGCAAATACTCTAAGGCTTCAGCAAGTGGGGCTAGTTATTTGAAAAAAATTAAGGGTGTATTATTTTCCAGCGGATTTCTGCTAATAGAAAACTGTGTATTTCTTGTCTTATGGACTATTTGGAAATCTTAGTTGATGATTCTGGTTAGATTTAAACCAGGAGACCCGGGCTGACTTCAAGGTTAAAATTAGCACCTGGTGTGAAATAAAAAGTGAAGCGAGAAGGGCCGGATGGACGAAGAAGCTGATACCACCAATCAATCTTGGCCTTTAATTTTTTAATAAAAGTTGATTTAATTAATACTTTCACCGATGATTTTTTTAATTGCTCTGGCTTTGGCTCTGGATGCTTTTGCCGTTACGGCTGGAATCGGGGCAAGCCTTCGGGGTCTGAGTCTGAGAGCTTCCTTGAGGCTGGCCTTTCACTTCGGTTTATTCCAGTTCCTCATGCCCCTCGTTGGCTGGCTGGCCAGTGAAAGACTGGTTCGCTTAATTGAAGCCTATGATCACTGGGTCGCCCTTCTGATTTTAACCTTTATTGGTGCCCGCATGATTTTTTCTGGCCTGAAAAAGGAAAAGGAAAAACATTATAAAAATGATCCGACAAAGGGCTGGTCACTTCTTTTGCTGGCTGTGGCCACAAGTCTTGATGCCCTGGCCGTTGGCTTTACCCTGGCCACACTGGAATTGAATATTTTAATGGCGGCGACCATCATCGGTCTAACCGCCTTCTGTCTGACCATGATGGCTGCAGCCCTGAGTCACTATCTTGGACGTCTTGCTGGCCGCTGGGCTGAAGTTCTGGGAGGTTCCATCCTTATCTTTATCGGCTGGCGAATTTTTCTCTCCCATCTTGGATAGTATTTTTCCCATTGACCTGATTTTAACCAGCCATTAAAGATTAGCGCTCTGGTTTGCTCGTTAAAAAATTTTGCTTAAAAAATATGAAAAGCTAACAGATAGAAGATATGATTCTTCAAGGTCTTTATGGAGGCTCTTTAGGGGTGAAGCAGGAGAATTTAAGGTATCAGCAGGTTCTAAAAAGGCTTTTGGTTAAAAAGGTCAGAAAATTTTTAGCCTGTCCTCATTTTGAGGCCTTTCTATAAATTCAGGTCCCTCCAGGTTTTTTAATGTGTAGACCTGAAGAACTAAGGTGTCCAAGAATCTTTACAGAATCCGAAGAGAAATCCTTAAAGGCGAGTTGAAGCCGAATATTCTGCAGCTCAGAAATATTTCTCTGATCGTCATCTGCAACGATGAACTGACCTGGATTCAAGCTGCTTGCGAGGATCTTACTATCATCTTTAGCCACAAAAAATCTGAAGAGCCTAAATTAATTAGCCCCATGAGCCATAAACCTTGCTGGAGCTAAATTCCCTCAAGGATCTATATATATTTTTCCGCTGAACCTGGCTGAACTAAGTTGAAAATAAAAAATAAAAATGGATTCTACGATTGATTAGAGAACGGTTTTTTCCAGAGCCTGTCGCAAATCCGCTTCCAGGTCCTCATAATCCTCACAGCCAACCGAGAGACGGATTAAATCATCGGTAATCCCGGCCTCTTCTCTCTCTTCCCTGGGCACAGCCGCATGGGTCATACTGGCTGGATGCTGAATCAGAGTTTCAATGCCACCGAGAGAAACAGCCAGGGTGCAGAGGCGCACCGAATTAATTAAGCGCCGGCCAGCTTCGTAGCCTCCCTTAAGGCCAAAACAGAGCATTGAACCGGGACCTCTCATCTGGCGCCGGGCCAACTCATATTGCGGGTGATTCTCCAGGCCAGGATATTTTACCCAGCTAACCAGAGGATGATTTTCTAAGAAACGGGCTAATTTAAGAGCATTTTCCTGGCTTTTTTCTACCCTTAAAGCCAGAGTTTTTATTCCCCGGAGAATAAGCCAGGCCTGATGGGGATCCATGGTACCGCCGAAATTGACCAGAGTTTTCCTGACCCGGTGGTAAAGATTTTCATCCCGGAAAATTATGGCTCCGCCGACAACGTCGCTGTGACCGTTGATAAATTTAGTCAGGCTGTGAATGACAATGTCGGCGCCAAGATCGAGGGGATTTTGCAGAATGGGGCTGGCAAAAGTATTATCAACTACAAGCCAGCAGCCCTTCTCCTTGGCCAGAGCAGCGCAGGCCTGAATATCCGTAATGGCCATTGTGGGATTGGCCGGAGTTTCAATGAAAAGAAGACGAGTTTCCGGCCGAAAATTCTGGTGAATTAATTCCAGCTGGGAAGTATCAATAAAGGAAGAGCTGACGCCAAATCGCGAAAATTCTCTTTCTACGACCACCCGGGTCGCTCCGTAAACTGAGGCTGTGCTGATGAGGTGAGAATTTTTTTCTAATAAAGATAAAAACGTTGTGGTAATGGCGGCCATTCCGGTGGCTGTGGCCAGGCAGGCAACGCCATTTTCGAGAGAAGCCAGACACTCTTCCAGGGCATGAACAGTTGGGTTACCCAGTCGGGTATAAATATAACCCTTTTCTTCTCCGGCAAAAAGGGCGGCTCCATGCTCGGCGGAACGAAAGGCAAAGGTAGATGATTGATAGATAGGGAAAGAGACGCCGCCAAAAAGGGGATCAGGTTCTGAGCCAGCATGGATCACCTTAGAAAAAAGACCATAGTGCTTATGATGATTCACAGAAATACCTCCTTATATCAGGAATGATAAAAGCTATCATAATAGATTATTTCCAGGTCGCTAACGCTATAGCCAATACCAGTGATTCGGAATCATTTACTGGTTAAAATTGTAATCAGTGGCAGAAGAATCAACGCTTTTTTCTTCCCAGGAGCCCCGCGGTCCAGGATGGAAAACAGGATTGTCATAAAATTTTATCCATTTTTGAATGGCTGAGGGTAGAGATAGAAGCTCAAAGCGTTCCCTTTGTTTTTTTAGTTCAGCTTCAATTCGGGCATATTCCTTGCGGGCAATTTCAATGGGCAAAAAGCGCCAGGCCATATTGCCCCGGCAGGGTAAAAGGGGAAGTGGGGCTAACACAAAATAAGATAGAAAAATGACGAGAAAATAATAAAAAACAGATAAAAATTTCTTCATTTTTTTCTCCAGAAAGCTCAAATCAGCCAGCCTCTTTTGAAAGTTAAAAATTTTAATAAAAAATTTATTATAATACCAATTTCTTTTTGATGATAGTTAGGCATAAACATTTGCGTCCCAGACCATATTTTAACCCATACTTTTCTGACACCTGGAGCAGAGCCCGTAAAAATTAGTTTCATGATTCTGAATGAAAAAATTATATTTTTGTCTGATACTTTCTTCCATTTTTCGGATCAAAGTGGTCTCTTCCTGAATATGCTCAGTTGTGTCCATTATTTGACCGCAGCTCAGGCAGATAAGATGATGATGGTGAGCTGCAGCGAGGGGGCCTTTAAATTCATAGCGGTTCTGTCCCTCCTGAGTGAGCAGGCGATTCACAAATCCCAGACGGGTTAGCAATTCTAAGGTGCGATAAACGGTGGCCAGGCCAATCTTGGGATGAATAACGGAAAGAGCCTGGTATATTTCTCTGGCGCTCAGGTGGCCGCGTTGAGCGGCCAGGAAATCAAAGATAAGGTCGCGCGTCTTTGTCCAGCGACCATAAGCTCCACCTTTCTCTGGCCGCCATTTCCAGTTTCGAATCATTTTAATACTTATTGATAATAGTAAACATTATACATTAAATGTCAATTCACATGAGCTCAAACTTAGAATTTGGTGCTTTCAGAAGCCTTTTTATGAGGCGAGAGCTTTTTGCTCCATATCTCCTTTATCCTCTAAAAGCAAATTTATAAGCCCTGATTTCAAGCCTTAAAATAAAGCTCAGCTTAATCGGCTCACCCATTTCTATTTAAAATGACCTTCCAGGCATTCGCTTCTGTTTCCTTATTCTTTTAGCTCACCTGTTTTATTTAAATGCCCTCTATGGCCACTCCAGATTCTAATTTTAAAAATAGTCCAGTAAGCCAGTTGCACTAATAATTAAATTAAATCGGACCCAAGAGAGCTATAAGTTGGCCAACCCGAAAGTTTTTTGCCCAGAAAATTTAAAATGAAGAGAGCCTTAGGAAAAAATCATAAGGTCAGGGAAAAACCGGTATAAAAGCTGAAACCAGGCGTGCCGTAACCTTTTATCAATTCATAACGGGAATTAGTCACATTTTCCAGGCGGAGGTGAAAGGAAAATTCAGGTCGCACCTGATAGATCAGGTTGATATGGACCAGATTAAAGGGAGGAAGGGTCACCCTTTCGGCTGGCCACCTGGAATAATCCATATCCTCCCTTGAACTTACCCTCCAGAGAGAGGCCAGAAGCTTCCATCTGGCCAGGGGCGAAAATTCCAGGTCAACTTTGCCCTGAAATCCGGGACGCCGCAGAAGTTTCTGCCGGGAGCTCAGATCGCGCGCTTCAAGCCAGCTTAAATTGAAGGAAAGACCGAGAAGCGACGATGGCTTGACTTCACCCTGCAGCCTCAGGCCTGAAGTTCTGGCCCGGCCAATATTTTGATAACCCTGAAGATAATCAAACTGAATCAAATGGCGGAAAAAATGGCGGAAATAGGTCAGGGAGAGACCTTTGATGAGGCCAGGAAAATCCTGTTCCAGACCTATATCCCAGGCGAAAGTTTCTTCCGGTTTTAATCCGGGATTGCCGATAGGACCCCAGAGGGTGGCGGGAGCATAAAGCTGATAAAGGCTGGGGGACTTAAAGCCAGAGGCGAATGAAGCCCTTAGTTTGGTCAGGGTTTTTTCCCACCAGAAAGACTGAGCCAGACGATAGGTGAAAGCCAGGCCGGTTCGGGCATGATGATCCAGCCTTAAACCTGCTGTGGTGAAAGAGAAGCCGCCAAGGGAGAAATGCTCCTGAAGATAAAGACCCGCCATAAAAGAATCCTTGCGGGGAAACAGGGACTTATCCTCTCCCCACAAGGATGACCAGGTATAAGTGGATTCGCCTTCTTCCCTCTCTGTTTCCAGGCCAAAGGTGAGAATGTTATTTTCTTTAAAGTGGAGATTGTTCTGCCAGTCAAGTTTTAATAAAGAGCTTTTAAAGGTTCCTCTCTCCTTTTCAGCAAAATGAAATTCGTCCTCATCATTCCTGTTCTCTCTCTTGTTGGCAATAAAGGCCAGGTAAATTTTCTGTTCCCAGAAATTATTAAAATGAAAGGAATGAAAACTCAATTTGATTAAAGAACTCCGAGAGTTCTGATAATAATTGGGATCATCTCCATAGGGGCCACCGAAATTATCCAGCTCGGTTCGAGAATTAAAGTAACGAAAGAGACAGGAAAATTCTGAGCGAGAATTCAGGGCATAATTTATCTGGCCAGAGAAGGTAGCATTAAGATAGCCATCCCTTTCGCGGTTGCCAGGATAGGAAGAAGCGGCAGCCGAAATCCCCCCGGTTTTATAACCGCTTGAAGCCAAGAAATAGCTGAGTTCTCCGGTCTGACCGGAAAGGGATAAACTAAGATTATAGGTTTCCATGGACCCGGCCTCAGCCCCAAGAGAAAATTTCCCTTCTCCCTTTTTCTTGAGAATAATATTGATTATTCCGCCCATAGCGTCTGAACCATAAAGGGGACTCTGGGGGCCATCGAGAATTTCCAGGCGATCCACATCGGCCAGAAGGAGATGGGCCAGATCCGAGGAGCGGGATGGCGTCATGGGATCATTGATCTCCACACCGTCGATAAGGACAAGGGTATGCTCTGAATTAGCTCCCCTCAGCAGCAAAGAGGTGGATGAACCAGGACCGCCATTACGGGTTAAAAAACCTGAGGTAATCCCGGCTAAGGCTTCGGCCACAGTCAGGAAACCTCTTTTCCTTAATTCCTCGCCCGTAATTACAGTTATAGAGTTACCGACTTTGAAGGCCTGAGTTTCCAGCCGCGTGGCAGAAACCACAATTTCATGGTGAATCTTTGGTTTTTCTTCCAGCTCTGATTTTTTTTGTTCAAAAGGGTGCGAGGAGAAAAGAAAAGGGAAAAGAAGAAGGGGGACCAAAAGAAAATTGATAGACACTTTTGACCTCCTTGAGCTTTAATTTATCCCCCGCTTTATTGGCAAAAAAAATTCAACCCTTCCTTCCCTCCGAAGGCGGGTTGCTTAGGTTTAACGCAGGTCTCCTGACTCTCGGATCATCCTCCTCCCGGGCCTTCCCCTTCTTGCTGAAGAGTGGCATCTTCCGGGATTCGTCCCCGATTACAGTAGCGGGGGCTGTGTCCGCTTTTCACGGACTTCCCTGCTGTTAAACCTTCTTTATTCAATCAAAGAACAGACAGTCAAAAAAATAATAATCACTTCTCAAGCTGGAGTCAATAAAAATGCGCCCTTAATTCAAAAGGCTTTCTTCAGGCAAAATTTCATTTTGTTGTCTGCGAGGAGTTCTACCTGAAGAAGCCTGAAGATGCCGTTTTTTAAAATGAATAATTTTCCTTCTAAAAAGTTTGCTTCACTGGCGAAAAGGATATTCTGGAGAAACTTTATTTACCTCATTCAGTTCTTCAGACTTTTCTGTAGCGAAAGATGATGGTTATTACGGTACTCGACAGAGGATGGAATCCGGCCCAGTTTATCCTTGCGGACGACGATTAGAGAAATTTCCCTAAGAGGCACATTATTCGGCTTCAACTCGCCTATAAGGATTTATCTTCGGGTTCTCCCAAGGTCCCCGGACATTGATCTAAGTCAACCCTATAAAATCCCGGAAGGGCCTCTTTTTTAAAATGGAATTTAACGAGAGACTCTTTGTTGAATTTCAGAATAAACTCTGGCTTCTATTTACTTATCCTTAGTTTTAAGGAAAATAAAGCGAAGGTGAACCTCATTGTTTCTCAGGTTTTTCCTGGATAGATTTAAAATCCGCCAATTATAGCCTGGAAATCAAATTATGGCCTTAGATCAAATTGTTGCCTGTAAATCCAAGCAGGGTTTATTAAATCCTGACCTGGAAATGAGAATGGAGAAAGGAATTTAAGGTCGCAGCTGATTATGAAATAAGGATTTCGTCTAAGGGCGATTATTCCCGGGGGAACTAAATAAGGGTTGTTTTAAGGAAATTCAGGGATAAGGTATTATTTGAAATTTTTTCTTTCCCCCCACAATTATCAATTTATATTATAACATAAATTTAAAACCAAAATCAAGAAAAAAATTAAAAAATCTTATTTTTCAAAGAAAAAAGCCTTCTGTGTCCTTTTTTAAATTTAAAAAGAGGATTTTTTTCAAATTTTTTCAGGAACACTTTATTTTTTGCCCTGAAAAAAATGGGTTTTTTGACTGAAAAGGCCCTTTCTTCTTATAATAGCCCTGTTTTATGGCTTTAAAACCCGATTTTTAAGGGAAAAGACCATGGAAAAAGAAGAATTTCGTCGACTTGGCCATGAGCTTGTTGACTGGGTAGCCGATTATCTGGAAAACCTAGAGAGATTCAGGGTTGTCCCTTCTATTCTTCCAGGGGAAATAAAAAGGCAACTTCCAGTCTCCCCTCCTGAAGAAGCTGAAGATTGGTCAAAAATTCTTGAGGACTTCCAGCAAATCATAATTCCAGGTATGACTCACTGGCAGCATCCAGGCTGGTTTGCCTATTTTCCAGCTAATAACAGCCCGGCCTCCATTCTGGCCGAAATTCTTACGGCCGGTCTCGGGGCTCAATGCATGAGCTGGCAGACCTCGCCGGCCGCCACCGAACTGGAGGAAGTTGTGATGGAATGGCTGAGGCAGATGATTGGTTTGCCCGAAGGCATGAGCGGCGTTATCCAGGACACTGCTTCCACCTCTACCCTCTGCGCTCTGATTGCGGCTAGAGAGAGAGCCTCTTCGTTCATGGTTAATCTTAAAGGTTTCCGTCAGCCGATGACAGTTTATGCTTCTGATCAGGCCCACTCCAGCGTGGAGAAGGGGGTGAAGATTGCCGGTTATGGTCGGGAACAGCTTCGCTATATTCCAACTGATGACAATTTTGCTCTCATTCCTGAGGCTCTGGAGGAGAGGATAAAAGAGGATTTAAAGGCTGGAGCTATTCCAACCTGTGTGGTGGCTACCTTAGGCACAACTTCCTCGAGTGCCCTTGATCCCCTGAGGCCCATCGGAGAAATCTGCTCTCGCTATGGCCTCTGGCTTCATGTGGATGCAGCCTACGCTGGTACGGCGGCTATCTTACCTGAAATGAGATGGATGCTTGATGGCGTGGAATATGTTGATTCCTTCGTCTTTAATCCTCATAAATGGATGGTAACTAATTTTGATTGCTCGGCTTTTTTTGTTAAAAAGGCCGAGGATTACGTGCGGACCTTTGAGATGCACCCTGAGTATTTGAAGACAGCTCAGGATCGTCTGGTAAAAAATTTTCGTGACTGGGGAATTCAGCTTGGCCGTCGCTTCCGGGCCCTGAAACTCTGGTTTGTTATCCGTTCCTATGGAGTTAAAGGTCTCCAGGCTCTGGTGCGGGAGCATATCCGGCTGGCCCGCCTATTTCGGTCCTGGCTGGAGGAGCATCCTCTCTTTGAAATTATGGCTCCATCGCCCCTGAGCCTTGTTTGCTTTCGTTTCAATGATGGCCGGCCGGAAGAGGAGCTTAACCCGCTCAATCAGCTCCTTCACGAGAGAATAAACGCTTCGGGTAAAATATTCTTAACCCATACCACCTTAAGAGGCCGTTACACTTTAAGATTGGTTGTTGGCACCAGAACCACCCAGGAAAAGCATGTCCGGCTGGCCTGGGAGATTATCCGGCAGGAAGCCGAAAAACTGGCAACTTCAGGCAGGAAATAAAATTTTAAGTTTTGCCTGAGGTATCGAGCAAGGCTCAAGGAGCCCAATTAAAATCAAATTATCAGGCAATTCATCAGGGATAGACATAGGTCAACCATTTTTCATAGGCCGGATTTTCTCCCCTTACTATCTGTTGATAGGCTTCTGCCAGTTTAAGGGTTATTGGTCCGGGTTTGCCGGAAGCGATGACATATTCCTTGGGAGCTTCGCTTCCTCCAGAGGCATCAAGAACCCGGGTAATGGCTGCCACTTCCACGGCTGTCCCGCAGAAAAAGGCCTCATCAGCCTGAAAGAGCTGGTCTCTGGTTATGGGGCCAATGGAGGTCTTAATACCCATGTCAGCGGCGATGGTGAGGAGAGAAGACCTGGTGATACCTTCAAGGATAGATTCCCGGCGGTCATTAGTCCTTAACTCGCCGGCCTTAACAATAAAAATATTTTCACCGGGTCCTTCAGCCACCCGCCCTTCCAGATTGAGAAAGATGGCTTCATCTGCGCCCTTGAGCCTGGCCTCAAGACCGCAGATGGTAGATTGAATATACATGCCTCCCAGTTTCGCCGACATATCGAGCTGGCTCCAGTGGAGGCGACGCCAGGGAATAATGTAGGCGGTTACTCCTTCCGAAGCCCGGCTACCTAAATAGGCGCCCCATTCCCAGGCTCCGATAACTAAATGAACCGGGCAAAATTTAGGGACAAGGCCCAGGTTGCCATAAGAATAAAAAAGAAGCGGCCGGATATAGGCTGAACTCAACTCATTGACCCTGATGACTTCTTTTATGGCTTCGCTTATTTCTTCCCTGGTCCAGGGGAAAGTCATTTTGGCCACCTGAGCTGAATAGAAGAAACGGTCAATGTGTTCCTTGAGCCTGAAAATAGCCGGCCCTCTGGAAGTGGCATAAGCTCGAATGCCCTCAAAAACAGAGGTACCGTAATGGAGGGCGTGGGTCATAGGATGAATCAGAGCATGATTCCAGTCATAAATTTCTCCGTTATACCAGTACTTTTTAGCCTTAGGAAATTGACTGAGATCAAACATTATTCTCTCCTTCCAAAAATGGGGACACATACATTTTTTTTATGAAAAAAATAAAGACATAAACATTTTCTTTAAAGCACGGTCTTTTTTATTTAAATCAGGGGTCTTTTTTAAACCAGGTCTCTCCTCTGATGGAGCAAAGCCAGCCAGAGGCCTTTTCTTTCCTTGCATCTGAGTCATAACAGGCGAAATTCCCAGCGGCACCAGGCTTCAGGCGGATGGGGGTCAGGTGGGCAGAAAAGACAGCGGGTTTCGATTCGAGGGTCAATGGTTCGGGCAAAACCGCTGTATTCAATCAAACCTACCTCTTTGCAAGGAAAATCAGGTAACCCCTGTCTTTTCCTGGCTTCCTGAACCCGACAGGTTCTCATTTCAAAGACACAGTGCTTCGGACTCAATTCAATTATGGCCTGATCATTGATGTGGGCATAGAGCCTGAAGCTAAGGGCTTGAGCCAGAGCTTCTATCCCGCCCTTATCGGGAAGATTCAGCCTCTTCATGAGGCGTCGCGCTTCAATTACGGTGAATCTTTCCCAGGCCTTTTTATCTAACCTGATGGCTGTTTCGAGACCAAATTCTTCCTCGACTGCCCTGAACCAGAGCCCATCATGGGTCAGCCAATTGATGGCAGCATCCTGAAGAAGCTCCAGCAACTTGCTTTTATCAAGATCTGCCGGTTTTTTCATCATTTTTTCCCTCTATATTCATACTGGAGGCGATGATAATGCTGCCTGGTTTTAATTTTCTCTTCAGTCAAGAGCCGGTCAAGAACCTCGCTCACACCTGCCGGTTCCTCCCCGAGAATAGCCACCAGTTCTTCGAGCGAAGCCGGTCTTCTTTTTAAGATAGAGAGAATTTTTATCTTCAAATCCTCTTTTTTGCCCTTATTGACCCTTCTAATAGATTCCGTAATTATTTCGACATGTGGCCCCAAAATTTTAGCCGCTTCTATGAGTTCCTCTTTCTCCAAGGGCCTGACCCAGCTTTCAGCCGGGGGTCTGACCACGGTATTGAGCTGAATTTTATCCGGTCGAATTGTTTCGGCCGCCTTTTTCCATTTTTCCAGATGTTCAGGATAATCATTGACCTCTTTTACTAACATTAATTCCAGCCAGATCTCGCCTCCGAATTCCTCCCGGAAGTGAATCAGACCCTCGACAACCTGATTAAGATTAACTGAGGGCGAAGGCCGATTAATTTGAAGAAAGATTGATTGCTCGGCCGCATCGAGGGAAGGAACGACGAGATCCGCAGCTCTGAGCTCCTGGCGAACCTCTTTTTCCTGGAGAAGGAGGCTATTGGTCAGCACGGCTACAGGTTTGGCTGTTATTTTTTTGATTTCCCTGATCAGGGCTCCCAGATGGGCATTAAGCGTCGGTTCGCCTGAACCGGAGAAGGTGAGATAATCTATTCTCTCCGTTCCCTCCAGAGCTTTTCTTATAGCCTGCATTATATCCTCGAAGCGAAAATAGGGATGCCGGACTTCAACTCTTTTCTGGGTTCGACCGAGCTGACAATAAATACAATCAAGATTGCAGGTTTTCGGGGGGAGAATATCTATTCCCAGGGAAAGACCGAGCCTGCGGGAAAGAACAGGGCCATAGATAAATCTAAAGACCGGGTCACTCTTTTCTGATCTGGCCGAATTTTTCTTCAAGCCCATAAAATAATAATTTTTCTTAAATACTTAACGCCTCTGATAAACTGATAGAAACCGTACCAGGGAACGGTCATAGGTTTTTTCCACGTCAGGAGGGAAAAGACAGCCTGGTAATTCCCGGTGCTTCCAGTGATAGGCGAGACACTCGCAGCAAAGACCCTTCCGGGGGCAGGGTTCATAGGTACAGGTACACTGACGAAGATTCTTTTCTTCCTGACATTCTCTCATTTTTTCCTACCTCTGAGATTTTTGCTGGCTATTTTGATTGACCACATAGGATAACCCAACTCAAAATTAAAGGCAAGGCAATTCTGCGATCCTACCGGGCTGGAGAAATTGAAAATAAAGGTCAAAATTAAGATTCAAATTGAGGAAATTAGGGAACTCAGAATGAAGGTTGTTCGGACTTTTTCGTGGCTAAAGATGACAGATTTTAAGGCAGTCAAAGCGGATTGAATCGGGGAAAGTTCGTCGTTACAGCCAACGCTTAGAGAAATATCCCTAAAAGGTACCAATCGGCTTTAACTTGCCTTTAAAGATTTAACTGTGGGTTCTGGAGAGGCAGTCGGAGATTGATAATTCTTCAGGTCCAGCCACTAATTACCTGGAAGGATCAGAATTTAAAAAAGAAACGAAAGTATGGGCATGAGGAAATTTAAAGAGGCTCTTTAAGAAGATGAAGAATAAAAGTTGCTCTCACCTGAGCCTGGAACCTTTTTGTTTTGACCGGGTAAAATGCTTCCGGCCCGTCCTCATTGCCTGAAGGGAAAGATTGCGGTATATTTAAATATCAAAAAAAATTTTCTACTAGATAGAAGGAAGAAATGAATTCAGGAGAGAAAAAAATTTCTCCCAGAATGACGGAAAAGGAAGCCAGAGCTGGCCTTGATGCCAGGCTTCCCGAGATTGAAACCTTTGCCAACCAGTTTCCTGGTTATGAAATCAAGATTGAAATTCCCGAATATACTTCAGTTTGCCCCAGAACAGGCCTGCCTGATTTTGGCAAAATTACTATTATCTATGAACCGCGCCATCTGTGTCTCGAGCTCAAATCGCTTAAAATGTACATTCTGGCTTACCGCAACTTAGGCATTTTTTATGAGAATGCGGTCAACAGAATTCTGGAAGACATTGTCAGAGCTTGTCAGCCAGTGAAGGCCACGGTTATCGGTGAATTCAATCCCCGGGGTGGAATAAAGTCGATTATCACGGCGACCTATCCGCGGCCAAAAGGGAGAAAAAAAATTAGCTGAAGCCAAATCCGCCTGACCTTTATCCTTTCTATTTAAAAGAAGAGGGAGAAATTTAAATCATGGACCTGAAAGAGGCAAGAGAAGTGGCCAGGTGAAGCCGCAATGATAGCCAGGGATAATCTTGAATTAAGGAATAATGAAGAGGTTCTTTTTTCTCACTGGGGAAAAAGCGATTTCTTCATGCTTCTCGCGGTTTTCATCTGGGGTGTCAATCTGAGCGTGGTTAAATACGCCCTGACTGAATTTCCAACCTATTTTTTCAATTGTCTGCGCCTCATCGGCGCTTCTTTATTTCTTTTATTATTAGCTCTTGCCAGCGGAGAAAATTTCCGGGTGCCCAGATCAAAAATTCTTTCTTTAATTTTTATTGGTTTTCTGGGCAATGGCCTTTATCAAATATTTTTTATTAAAGGCATCAGCCTGACGACAGCTTCTAATGCCTCTCTGATCATGACCTCTTCCCCGCTTTTTATTGCTCTCCTCAGCACCCTTTTTCGTCACGAACGCCTGTCTGGTTCTGGCTGGAGCGGTCTTTTCATCTCCTTTTTTGGCCTTTATTTAGTTATTACCCAGAGAAGCGGTGGCTTTTCTCTCTCTTCCAGCTCCTTGAGGGGGGATCTTCTCATCCTCTTAGCCAATCTGAGCTGGGCCGGTTATACTATCTATTCCCGTCCTTTTCTGCGAATAATGTCGCCTCTGAAACTGGCGGCACTAACCATGACGGCCGGCACATTTTTTTATTTTCCCGTTGGACTTCTGGACGTCAGGGCTTTTACCCTGACTGAAATTACCTGGAAAGGCTGGCTCTCCCTTATTTTTTCCTTTACTTTGGCTCTGGGCGTGAGCTTTGTTTTCTGGTATAAATCCCTGAAATCTGTCGGTAATAGCCGGACGGCTATTTACAGCTATCTTACGCCCCTTGTGGCGATTTTGACTGCCCATCTAGCTTTAAAAGAAAGAATTACTCTCGTTCAGGGAGTGGGTGGCCTCTTCGTCCTTTTTGGTTTTTCCTTGACCCGGTCTGGTCTCTGGTGGCGGCGCTGGCTGAAAAAAGAGATGGTCTCCTGATTTAAATTTCGTCTGCCTTGCCTGTATTCCTAGCTTATAATAATCCTCCCTCTTTCCCCGGAATTCTTATTAACCACCAGTATTAACTGGTTTTCCTTAAATTTTAAGGCAAAATCCCGCAGCAAGAGCCTGAGGGCTGAGTTTATTCCTTAGCCCGAGGCCGCCTCTGGTTTTATCAATAATACGGCTCATCTTTAAAAATTCGGGCGATCCAAGAGATTTTCCATTGTGCTCAGATGGCCCTCTTCAGGATCTAATTAGCTTTTATCTCCTGATCAAAATAAAATTTTTGAAACCTATGTAGGGAGATTTTAATAAAAAATTGAATGGCAAAAGATGGTCAATCAATTTTCAAATGAATTTAGAGCCCATTTAAATTCTTATTATTTGCTGATTCTAAAAGGGAGAAAACTAAAATAAATAGCGAGACTTTTCAGGGAAGACTCCTGTAATATCTGACATCACGATGTCAATTAGAAAATTGAAGAGATGAAGCTTAAGAGAAGAGTTCTGCCCTTACCTACTTTAAATCGAAGCATATTTCCTCTTTGTCCAGTTAAGCTGATGAGAAGAGTTCTGCCCTTATCCAAAAAGTTAAGGCTATTATTTTATTCCTCCCTCTAATTTGTTTATCCTTAAATAATTCCATTGAAAGCTCAAATTGGCTCATCAATCTGCTCTAAGATCTCAGCCTGCCCTGAGCTCGGAGTTCACCTTACGGAATCTTAAGCCATCGATGAAGCTGAATCATAAGCCGGATATTTTCCATGTTATGCTGGGAGCATTGCTTGATCAGGGCAAGGGCTTTTTCCTGACTCCAGCGCCGGCCCGATTGGGGCTGAAGGATAATCGGGGTTCGCGCCGGGAGAAATCTTCGCAGATGTTCAATCGTCTTTATCTTAAGATCCCGGGTAACCACGAGCTTGAGTTCCCTGGCCCTGAATTTAAACTCAGGCTGAAGAAGATACTCAGGTGGCTTGGGCGAGACGGTCCACCAGTCAGCTCTAACTGAGGGCTTAAGGGTGCCGTTGGTTTCAATCTGAATCAGAAAGCCAGATCTTTTTAAAACCCTGATCAGACCCTTAAGGGGCTGAAGGAGCGGCTCGCCACCGGTCAAACAAACCCAGGAAGCGGGAAAATGTCTGTTTTCTGCCTCTACCCGGGCCAGAATTTCCTTTAGCGTCATTTCCCTTCCGGCCCGCCAGGCTTTTTTGGTATCGCAAAAGGAACAGCGAAGATTGCAACCGGCGAGGCGAATAAAAATCGTGGGTTCACCCTGGCGTAAGCCCTCGCCCTGCAGGGAGGCAAAGATTTCAGCGATTTTCAGTGTAGGTGGCGCCGGCATCCTCCGATTCCCAGACGGTAACCTCGACTACCGGAAGCCGCGGCTTAAGCTGTTCATAAAAATGACGAGCCAGATTTTCAGCTGAGGGATTGAAGGGATAGATTTCGTTAAGGTGGGCATGGTCAGGAAGTATGTCGTTAAGAACTTTTTTTATTTCTGCAAAGTCAATACCTATGCCTGCGGCGTTCAGTTGATTAACTTCAACCACCACCTCAACTTTAAAGGTGTGGCCATGAGTTCGCTCACATTTGCCGCCATAATCCTTAAGAAAATGGGCGGCCTGAAAAGTTTCTCGAACCCGGAGTAACCAGCTCAAAGTTTACCTTCCTTTCTCAGGCGGCGAATAAGATGGTCCTCCTCGCCGACCTGCTGCCAGGCTTGCTCGCGGTAGTAACAGGCAGGGCAGTCAAAACAGGGGACCTCATTTCCCCGGTAACAGGAAAGGGAATAGGCATAATCAGCCCCGAGGTTCAGGCCAAGGCGGAGAATGTCAGCTTTTTTTAGCTTCAGGAAAGGGCAGATGATTTTAAAGCGAAAATGGCCGAAAGCCGCCCCAGTTCCCTGGTTAATAGCCTCTTCCATGGCCCTGACAAAGCTTTCCGTGGTGTCAGGATATTCCGGAGAGTCAAGGACATGGAAGCCACAGAGTATTTCTTCAATACCTCTTGTCTCAGCCCAGGCAGCAGCCAGGGAAAGGAAAATACCGTTGCGAAAAGGAACATAGGTGGTGGGCGGGCCGGCCGGCCTTTCTCCAGAAGTTATGGCATTAAACCCTGGAATATCAGAGGAAGGATCGGTCAGGGCAGAAGAGACAATCGGCCTTAAATCAATCTTAATGATTTCATGTCGAAGTCCCAATTTTTGACATACTTTATGGGCCAGTTCTATTTCCAGGCCATGACGCTGACCGTAATCAAAGCTCAGGGCTTCAATTTCCTTGCCCTGAGCGAGAGCCCAATAGAGCAGGGTGGTGGAATCGAGCCCCCCCGAAAAAAGAACTACTGCCTTCATCTTTTCTCTTTCATCATAGGCAAAAGCTCATAAATTATTCAAGTCGAAAACTTGAAGAACCGTTTCTCTTTTCCTTTTAAAGGCCTTTACAGCGGGAGCTATTTTTGCCATATTATAGCCTTTTGAGGTTGAAGATGAATCATTTTCCGGCTCAAGCGAGCTTTGAACTCAAGGCTCCATCCAGGAAAAGATTAATTTTGAGGGATGACCAGATTTCCTGGACAGAAGCCATGGATCTCGCCCGATGGCTCTCGAGCCGAAAAAAGACCTTTGTCCTCATCGATACCGGCCTTTTTTCCCTGGCCGAACTGGAATGGCTGGCCACAAGAAAAGCGATAATTGTCAGCTACCCGGAAGCCGGGCGTTCCTGGTCTGAAATTCTTCTTCTGGGAAAGGTAGCCCGTCGGGCGCGAAGGACCGTCATTTTTGGTTATAAAGGGAGTGAGACTGGAGAAAGTTTAGCTGAAATTTATCCTGGTCTTCGTATTATGGGAAGGGGTGGTATTGATATTCATCTTTCAGGAAGAGCGAGAAATCTTGAACCAGAGGCTTTGAGCCAGCTGGCCGCAGATTGCCGCCAGGGGCAGGCCTATTTTGTCTATTATCATTATGGACCTGTCGAAGCCTGGCTCCATCAGCTGGGAAAAGAGGAAGCCTGGATTCACCTGCTGGACCATTTTTTTGATTGGAGCCAGATAAATAATCTCGAAGAACTCTTTAAATCCTATGCCCGAAAAGTTAAGCTGGTCATTCACCTGGAAAAGGAAAACGGGGCTGCTGAATTAGTGGAAATGGTCAGCAAATGGGGAGGCTATCTGGTTTTTTCCCGGCCTCCCTGGCCTTCTTTTTCTGTTAAAAAAGGATATCAGGCTGATTCAGCCCTCCCTTTTCGGGCCTATCACCTTGAACCGAGAGCCCTCTTTTAGGCTTACTTTAAAAATATAAAAGCATTGGCTATAATTAAAAGCCTTTATCCTGGATTGATGCAGGACTGATAATTTTTGAAAGCCGAAACTTTATTATTTTTGAAAAAGCACCATGGCTGAAAAAGAATTGACGGCCCTTGAGGCAATTCAGAAAGTAAAAGAAGCTGAAGCCAGGGCCAGAGCCATTATTGAAGAAACTCGCTCCCGGGAGGTTCCAGATATCCTGAGCAGGGCCGGTGAGGAGGCTAGAAAAATAGTTGAAGAAATTTTAGCCAGGGCTCGAGAAGAAGGCGAGAAGAGAAAACAGGCTATTGTGTCTCAGGCTAAAGAAGAGGTCGAAAAAATAAAAAAAGAAACTCAACAGGAAATGGAAAGAATAGAAAAGAGGGCCAGAGAAAAATTTGAATCAGCCCTGAAGACAATCCACCAGCAGATTCTTAAAGAAATTGAAGATGGCAGGATTTAGGTCATGGCTTTAGCCCGGGTAGAAAGAGTCGAAATTATCGCTACGGACTCCATCAAGGATGAGCTCCTGGTAGAACTCCAGGAAGCAGGTGTTCTGGAACCCGAAGAAATCAGCCCTGAACTCAATTTAAATCCTGGTCGTCGACCGCCTCTTTCTTATGAACCCCTTCTCTTTCACCTGCGTCAGACCATTAATTATCTTTCCTCCTGGAAAAAGACCGGATTTGGCGAAAAATGGCTCAAGCCCAGGCCTGTCATTAATCGTCAGGAAAGAGAGGCTATTTTGAATCTTGACTGGGATAATCTGCTGAAACCCATTGAGCAAACTGAAGCTAATTATCGGGAAATAAAAAGCGAAATTAAAGCTCTGGAAAAAGAAAGGGAATTACTTCTTCCCTGGCAATCCCTCGAGGTTCCCCTGGCTTTTCTTAATTCTACTGAGACAATGGAGATTTTTCTGGCCCGTCTACCCCGTTCTCATCTTCAGGAATTATTGGACCTGGAGAAAGAAGAGCCTCTCTGGATCTACCCGATCAGGCTGGATAAGAGAAATGCCTACCTGCTTCTTTTAATCTGGCGGCCGGCCCTGGAAGAAATTGAAGAGAAATTAAAGCCCCTAAATCTTTCTTTCTTTTTCCTGCCCGAACCAGTTTTAAAAAAAGCCCGACCGCAGGATACCCTGAAAGATGTCATTCTTCGCCTTGAGAGCCTGATCAGGGAAAAGGAAGAAGCTCTGGCTTCCCTGGAAAAAAAGAGTCAGGAATTTAGTTCCCTTTTACCTCAATTGACCATAGCCCTGGATGTTTTCGAAAATGAACAACAGAGGCTTAATGCCCATAATTATTTCGGACATACCGAAAAAACCATTTTTCTTCAGGGCTGGATAGAATCGGCCCATTTAACGCGGCTCAAACAAAAACTGGCTCCTTTTAAGGAAAACCTGGTTCTTTTTCACCGACCGCCTCTTGAAGGCGAGGAGCCGCCCGTGGTTCTCCGAAATCCGGCCGTCATTGAACCCTTTCAGGTGATAACCAGCCTTTATGGTTTACCCAGGCCAGGGACAATTGATCCCACTCTGGCTCTGGCCCCTTTCTTTTTTCTTTATATTGGCCTCTGTGTCAGCGAAGCTGGCTACGGGCTTCTGGTTGCTCTATTAAGCCTGTTTTTTATTTACAGAATAAAGCCCAGAGGCTCAGCCCTTCTTTTCAGTCGCTTGATGCTGGCTCTGGGCCTTTCTACCATAATTCTTGGCACCCTTGTGGGTGGCTGGTTTGGCTTTCCCCTTCGTCAATTATTGCTTCTCGATCCCTTAACCCAGCCTGTCAGTTTCCTTCTTCTGGCCCTGGCTCTGGGCTTTGTTCAGGTCTGGTTCGGTACCCTGCTCAGAGTCATTGATAGCTGGCGGAGAGAGAAAAATCTAAGCCGCTTTCTTGCCCAGATGGGCTGGCTCATTCTGCTGCCCTCGATTGTTCTCTACGGGCTGAAGAAATTGGATATTTTTGGGTTTTTCAGTCTCCTGGGAGCTTTTTTAATTATTCTATTTTCCAGTCCGAAAAAGAATCCTCTGGTAAGGTTTCTGGGTGGCTTATACAGTCTTTATGATATTTCCAAATATCTGGGCGATATTCTTTCCTATTCCCGCCTTCTGGCTTTAGGCTTATCCACGAGCGTTATTGCCATGGTGGTTAATACATTAAGTGGAACGGCTTTGAAAATTCCGGTCCTCGGGTGGATAGCTGCTCCGGTTGTTTTTCTGGGCGGACATCTCTTCAATCTGGCCATCAGTTTTCTTGGCGGCTTCGTCCATTCCATGAGATTACAGTTTGTGGAATTTTTCACCAAGTTTTATGAAGCCGGCGGAAGACCTCTTAAGCCTTTTTGTTTTCAGGGAAGGTATGTGGATTTTGAATAAAGAGAGGTCATATCGGGCTTAATAAGGAGGAAATAATGGAGATGGGATTGGTTCTGGCCTTTTCAGGAGCAGCGGCTGCGGCTATTTTTGCCGGCATAGGTTCAGCTGTGGGCGTTGGACTGGCCGGTCAGGCTGCTTCTGGAGTTATGAGCGAGGATCCAGAAAAATTTGGGAGCCTGTTACTTCTGGTGGCCCTTCCTGGAACTCAGGGCATTTACGGTTTTCTCAGTGCCTTCCTGGTTATTCTCAAGCTGGGGCTAACCGGAGGGACACTGGCTGCCGTTAATGTCCATCAGGGCTGGCAGATTTTCGTAGCCTGTTTGCCTGTAGCCTTAGCCGGGCTCGTCAGCGGCATTCATCAGGGAAAAGTCTGTGCTGCCGGAATCTATATGGTCGCCAAGCAGCCCAAGGAAATGACCAAGCCCCTGATTCTTGGTGCCCTTGTTGAGACCTATGCGGTTCTCGGATTGCTCATTACTATTCTTTTGCTTAATGGCATAAAACTCTGACTGAAACCGGGGTCTGAGTTTCAACATGAGCCTTGACAGAATTCTGGCATCAATCATGGAGGAAGCCGAGAAGGAGGCGGCCCGACTTCGTCAGGAAGCCAGGCAAAAGGCCGAGCAGATGGTGGCTACCAGCCGGGAAGAGGCCCAGAAAAAGGCGGCTGAAATTATCAGGCGGGCCGAAGAGGAGGCGCGAATTGAAGCCCAGAGTCTTCTCTCTGAGGCCAGGCTCAACAAGCGCCTGGCTCTACTGGAAACCAGGAGGAAGTGGGTTGATCTTGTTCTGGATAAGGCCTTTGAAATGGCCGGTCTTGACACCTCTTCGCTTCAAAAAACCATTGTTACCCGGCAGGGAATGGAGAGGGAGGAAATCGAGGCTGAAAGATTGAGGCAGGAACTGCGGTTCCGGCTGGAAAAACTGATTCTGGAGTTACTGGGAATATGATGGAGCAGCGTCGCCTCAATTATGCCTTTGCTGTAGGCCGAGTTAAAGCTCTGGAGAAATATCTGGTGCCTCACAAATTATTTATCGAGGCGCTGGAAGCCGCGGCCCTTGAAGACAGCCTGAAAATAATTTATGAAGCTGGACACTGGTCTGAAGAGATGATTCAGGCCAGAAAGCCAGGAGATATTGATAATCTTGCCCACCGGGAAAAGGAAAAAGTAAATTGCCTGGTAGCTGAGCTGGTTGAAAGCGAGGTCCTTTCCTTTTTTCAGGCCAGAAGAAATTTGAGGGAATTCTGGCTCACGGCTCGAAAAACAGGTTATCCTTTTCTGATTAATTATGCCCGCCATTGCCTTGACCTGGCCAATATAAAAACGTTCTTGCGTTTCAATTACCGGGGGGAATCGGCCGATAACCTGGAAAAAAATCTTTTACCCGGCGGCTTTATAGAACCACGCATTTTTAAAATGGCCTGCGGCCAGGTTCGGGCAGACCTTCACTCTCTTTTAATAAAAACCGATTATGGCTGGCTCTGGGAAAAGTCGCTTTTGGCTCTGGAAGAACAGAACACCTTTATCGTCATGGAAAGAGAAATAGAAAATTTTTTAATCCGATTCTGGCGCCAGGCCAGAGAAATAACCTTTGGCCCTGAACCTGTTCTGGCCTATGCTCTGGCCAGGCTTCATGAGATTGATCTCATGCGTCTGGTCATCATTGGCCGGATGCTTCATCTGCCGGCGGAATTAATTCGAGCAAGGTTGAGTGAAACCTATGTTTGAAGATAAGGGAAGCAGGATAGCCATCATCGGAGACCCGGACCTTATCCTGCTTTTCAAACTTTTTGGTGTGGAGATTTTTCCCTCCAGGAATGAAGCTGAAGCCAAAGAAGCTTTGAAAGAAGTTGAGGCCGGATCTTTTGAGCTCTGCCTGATTCAACAAAATTATTATTTTTTAATAAATGAAAAAGAAAAGAAAAAGAGAAAAGGGCCGGTCTTTCTCCCCTTTCGAGATTATCGCCAGCCGGAAGACCTGCTGGAAGAGGAGATAAAAAAGATGATGATCAGGGCCACTGGCTCTGACACTCTCTTAAAAAAAGGTCGCTAAAGGGTGAAAAAATGAAAGAGGGAATAATTGTTCGCGTTTCAGGCCCCCTGGTGGTGGCCGCCAATTGTACTGGCGCCAAAATGTATGACATGGCCCGGGTTGGCTCCCTGGGCCTGATTGGAGAGATAATTGAGCTCAAGGAAGACCTTGCCTATATTCAGGTCTATGAGGACACAACGGGCATTGGCCCTGGCGAGCCCGTTTATCTTACCGGCCAGCCTCTGAGCGTTGAGCTCGGACCTGGGCTTCTCGGCTCGATTTATGATGGTATCCAGCGTCCCCTTGACCTTATCCTGGCCCGAGAAGGCAATTTTGTCACCCGAGGTGTCGAAGTCCCGGCTCTTGACCGGGAAAAATTCTGGGAATTTGAGCCCCTTTTAGCCGCAGGCGATGACGTTAGACCTGGCGATATTCTGGGCAATGTCCGCGAGACGCCTCTTATCCTGCATAAAATTATGGTTCCCTTTCCCCTTGAAGGAAAATTGAAGGAAATAAAGAGAGGGCAGTTCAAAATTACGGATACGGTGGCCGTGATTATGACCAGAACCGGGCCTGTCGAAATAAAGCTCGCTCAGAGCTGGCCGATAAGAAAACAGCGGCCGGTGGCCAGGCGTCTTATGCCTGATGAACTTTTGATTACCGGGCAAAGGGTTCTTGATACCCTCTTTCCTCTGGCCAAGGGAGGTACAGCCTGCGTTCCAGGTCCTTTTGGCAGTGGCAAGACGGTGGTTCAACATCAGCTAGCCAAGTGGTCTGATGCTCAGATTATTGTTTTTGTGGCCTGTGGAGAAAGAGGCAATGAGGTAGCTGACCTTCTTCTTTCCTTTCCGGAGCTCAAGGACCCGCTCACCGGCCGGCCCTTAATGGAAAGGACGGTGATTATCGCCAATACCTCCAACATGCCCGTGGCCGCCCGCGAAGCTTCCATCTATACTGGCATGACCATCGCTGAATATTTCCGGGATATGGGTTATTCCGTCGCTCTGATGGCAGATTCCACGAGCCGCTGGGCTGAAGCCCTGCGCGAAATCTCAGGGCGAATGGAAGAGATGCCCGGAGAGGAAGGTTATCCGGCTTATCTGGCTAGCCGGATTGCTGAATTCTATGAGCGAGCGGGCAGGGTTATCTGCCTTGGTTCAGATAAAAGGTCAGGCGCCTTAAGTGTCATTGGCGCTGTCTCGCCTCCTGGTGGGGATTTATCTGATCCTGTTGTTCAGGCCACGCTGAAAGTGGTCAAGGTCTTCTGGGCGCTCGATGACAGGCTGGCCAACATGCGCCATTTCCCGGCCATTAACTGGCTTCTCAGCTACTCTCTTTATGCTGAGAATTTGAAACCTTTTTATCAGTCAAAAGTGGCCGAGGATTTTCCCGATCTCAGGCAGGAAGCTCTGCAGCTCCTGGAGGAGGAAGCCGAGCTGCTGGAAATTGCTCGCCTGGTAGGGGTGGAATCCCTTTCCTCCCGGGAAAGACTGATTCTGGAAACAGCCCGCTCGCTGCGGGAGGATTTCCTGCATCAAAATGCCTTTCATGCCGAAGATACTTACAGTTCCATGCGCAAACAATATTTGATGCTTAGAAATATTCTTCATTTTCATCATCTGGGTTTGAAGGCTCTCGAGGCCGGGGTGGAACTTGAAAAAATTCTGGCTCTTCCGGTGAAAGAAAGAATGGCCGTAATGAAATATGAACCAGAAGAGGCCATGCTTCTCGATCTCTACCTGGCTATTGATCATGACTTTAAAAATCTGATGCAGCGAGAGCAAAAAGAGGTGCTCCATGTATAAGGACTATTTAACTGTTTCCAATATAGCTGGTCCCCTCCTCATTGTGGAAAAAATTGAAAAAGTTAAGTATGCCGAACTTGTTGAGATTGAAACCGGGGATGGCGAGAGACGACGCGGTCGCGTCCTTGATGTTTCCACTGAAAGAGCCATCGTTCAGGTCTTTGAAGGCACAGCTGGTCTGGATGTAGAGAAAACCCGCGTTCGTTTTCTTGGCCGCTCCGAGAGACTGGGAGTTTCTGAAGATATTATCGGCCGAATTTTTGATGGCTCGGGTCGACCCAAAGATGGCGGGCCGGCTATTATTGCGGACAAATGGCTGGATATCAACGGCGCTCCCATTAATCCCTGTGCTCGAGATTATCCTTCCGAATTCATTCAGACTGGTTTCTCTGCCATTGATGGCATGAATCCTCTTGTCCGGGGGCAGAAACTGCCTATTTTTTCCGGCAGCGGTTTGCCCCATGCTCGTATTGCCGCTCAGATTGCCAGACAGGCTAAAGTTCTGGGCAAAGAAGAAAAATTTGCTGTTGTTTTTGGCGCCATGGGGATTACTTTTGAGGAAGCCAATTTTTTCATTGAGGATTTCCGCCGCACCGGTGCCCTGGAAAGAGCTGTTCTTTTCCTCAATCTGGCCAATGAGCCGCCCATAGAAAGAATTAGCACGCCACGCTTAGCGCTGACCTGTGCTGAATATCTGGCCTTTGATCTGGATATGCATGTTCTTGTCATTCTCATGGATATGACCTTTTATGCTGAAGCTTTACGCGAGATTTCAGCCGCACGCAAGGAGATTCCGGGTCGGCGCGGTTATCCTGGTTATCTTTATACAGATTTAGCCACGATGTATGAACGAGCCGGCCGAATTAAAGGGAAGAAGGGTTCGATCACCCTTATTCCCATTCTGACGATGCCCGAAGATGACAAAACTCATCCCATTGCTGACCTTACGGGCTATATCACCGAGGGTCAGATAATTTTAAGCCGGGAACTTCATCGTCGTGGCATCTATCCACCGATTGATGTTCTCCCGAGCCTGTCACGTCTCAAGGATAAAGGCATCGGTAAAGAAAAAACCAGAGAAGATCACGCCGATGTTCTTAATCAGCTCTTTGCCTGCTATGCTCGCGGCAAGGAAGCCAGAGAACTGGCGCTCATTCTGGGCGAAGCGGCTCTGAGCGACCTTGATCGTCTCTATTTAAAATTTGCTGATCTTTTTGAAAACCAGTTCGTCCGGCAGGGCGAATTTGAAGATCGTCCTATCGAAAAAACGCTGGACCTCGGCTGGGAACTCTTGAAATTGATTCCCCGGCGTGAATTGAAAAGAATCAGACCTGAATTTCTGAATAAGTATTATCCGGCCTGAGAAAATGCGTTTGCGAGCCAATCCCAATCGCATGGAGCTGCTGCGGCTGAAGAAGCGTCTGGTTCTGGCCGAAAGGGGGCACAAACTGCTCAAGGATAAACTTGATGAATTGATGCGCATTTTCCTCGAAACCATCAAAGAATTGATTTCCATCAAGTCTGAAGTTGAGACAGCCTGGGAAAGGCTGCTTAAAATTTCAGTTCTGCTCAGAGCCCGCCACGAACCTCTTGAACTGGAAGAGATGATTGAGCCCGGCCAGATTTCTATTTCCCGGGAGGAGAAGAGAATTCTGAATCTGGTTGTCCCTGTTTTCAGACTCAAGGAATTCAATTTCTCGGGGGGCGAGCCCGTTCTGACCGAGGGCGAAATTGAGGTCGCCAGAAAAGTCAGCCTGGAGTTTTTCCCCTTATTGCTGGAGATGGCTGGACTCTGGCGCCGCAGTGAGCTTCTGGCCGACGAAATCGAAACAACGAGGCGAAGGGTTAATGCTTTAGAGCATATTCTAATTCCGAGTTTGGAAGAGACGATACGTTACATAGAATCGAGACTTGAAGAGATCGAACGTTCTTACAAAACCCAGCTGATGCGCATTAAGGAGATCATAGAGCGCCACTGATAGTATTATTTTCGCCCGCCTCCCCCTAAAAAATGTATTTTTTTAAAAAAATCTATTGACATTTGGAAGAATTGATTTATATTTATCCATAGAGAGAAGATGAATTACAAAATTACGAAAACAAATTTGAATTACAAATTTAAAATTGTGGTTTTTTGTATTTTGTAATTTCGAATTATGAAAACAAAGAAATGAAAATTGCTTTTGTTTACAGCTCAAAAGAAGGCATGGCAGCCTGGTGGCGAAGACTGCAGCGCGAGGAAAATTTAGGTGAGGAGCAGGAGCCCCCACCGGACTGGCTGGCCGAATGTGATACTCAGGAAACCATTGAAGCCATCAGGGAAGCTCTGGCCGAAAGATGGGAAGTGATTCCCATCGAATCTGATGATCAGGCCTATGACAGATTAAGAGATTGTCGGGCTGACCTTGTCTTTAATATTGCTGAAGGAATTTCTGGTCCCAATCGGGAAGCTTATATTCCCACAATCTGCGAGATGCTTAATCTGCCTTATACTGGTTCCGATCCTTTAACCTTAAGTCTCTGTCTGGATAAATCGCGGGCTAAAGAAATACTTTCTTTCTACAGTATCCCCAATCCAAAATTTTGGATATTAGATGGCCGGCAGGATGGCTGGCGCGAAATAGAATTTCCTTCCATTGTCAAACCTCTTTATGAGGGCTCAAGTAAAGGCATCCGCGATAATTCCGTGGTGAGGAATCTGGAAGAGCTTAAGGTCAAAGTTCACGAAATTGTTGATTGGTATAAACAGCCAGCTCTGGTTGAAAAATTTCTCAGCGGTCGCGAGTTTACGGTAGGCGTTCTGGGTAATCTGCCTGATCTCGAAATTCTGCCCATAATTGAGATTGATCACAGTTATCTACCAGCCGGGGCTAACCCCATTTATTCCTATGAAGCCAAATGGATCTGGGATAGACCTGAACATCCCTTACCTCTTTTTCAATGCCCGGCCAGAATTTCAGCAGAACTTAAAGCCAGGATAGAAGAAGTCGTGGTTAGGACCTGGCAGGTTCTGCGAATAAGGGACTGGTGCCGGATGGATCTTCGGCTGGATGAATCTGGCGAGCCCAATATCCTCGAAGTTAATCCCCTTCCCGGAATTCTGCCCCGGCCTGAAGATAATTCCTGCCTGCCCAAGGCGGCTCGCACCGCCGGCTACAGCTACGCCGGCCTCATCCAGCGAGTCGTTGAAATCGCCTGCAGGCGCTATGGATTGAAAGCATGAAAAAAGAGCTGCGTCTCGGCATAGCTTACAACGTCTATTTCCCTGAACTCGACTTCGAATTTCACCCCTCGGAGGAGCTCGTTGAGGATATGGCCAGAGAAGTTTGTGAAACCCTGAAGTCTGCTGGCTACTGGGTGACGCTCCTTCCTCTGGGGAAAAACCTCTTTGAATTTTTCGAGCGGATGAAAAGAGAAGAAATTGATGTGGTAATCAATCTTTGTGAGGGCTATCTCAATCAGTCCAGATTCGAGCCTTCCATCGCGGCTGTCTATGAGATGTTAGATCTTCCCTTTACGGGCAATGATTCCCTGGCGCTGGCTATCTGTCAGGATAAATTCAAAACCAAGGCTATTCTCCGGGCCTTGGGTTTACCCACACCTCATGGTCAGCTCGTCAGCTCGCCTGAGGAAAAAATAAATCTTCCTTTTCCTCTGATTGTTAAACCCGCCCGTGAAGATGCCAGTGTCGGTATAAATCTTAATTCTGTGGTGGATAATGAGGAAGCTCTTCGCCTCAGGATTGAAGAAATTGTTAAGAAATATCAGCAACCTGCTCTGGTTGAGGAATTTATTGATGGCCGGGAGTTTAATGTGGCTCTGCTCGGAATTGAAGGCCAGGGAGTTCAGGCTCTGCCGGTTTCAGAAATAGATTTCAGTTCATTGCCTGAAAATACACCTCGAATTTGCTGTTATGAAGCCAAATGGTTTGAAGACCATGAGCTTTATCAGGCCACCCCACCCATCTGCCCTGCCCACATCAACGATCGCTTGAGACGGAAGCTCCAGAGCCTGGCCGTGGCGGCATTCAAGGCTATGGGCTGTCGAGATTATGCCCGGGTTGATCTGCGTCTTTCATCCCGCGGTGAACCTTACATTCTTGAAGTTAATCCCAATCCCGATATCAGTTTGAACGCTGGCTATGCCCGGGCCCTCAGGGCAGCTTCTCTTCCTTATCATAAATTCTGGGAAATAATGATTAACAATGCTCTGGAAAGGAAAAGAAAAAGCAGATGGAAGAAAGAAGTGGTCTGGCCGTATCTTGCCCTTGATTCATCCAGGGAGCAAATTCTGATCAGTCTGATGGAAAGGGCTGCTCACACCTCGCGCAAAGGAGGGCGATGGTAAGGCCATTGCGGGCAGAGGACCGCAGGGAAGTGAAAAGAATTCTTGAAGAGAATGATATGTTCACGCCAGCCGAAATTGATTGTGCTCTGGAGCAGGTAGATATTTTTGTGAATCAACCCCAGCAGCGGGATTATTGTTTGATGGTGATTGAAAATGAACAGGGTGAGGTGGCTGGTTTTATTTCCTTCGGGCCCACACCCCTTACTGAAGGAACCTATGACCTTTACTGGATTGCTGTCGCCCCCAGAGACCAGGGAAAGGGGTATGGCCAGATTTTAATCCGCTGGTTTGAAGATAAAGTTCGAAAAGAGGGCGGCCGCCTGATTTTAATTGAAACCTCCTCGCAGCCCAAATATGAAGCCACCAGAAATTTTTACCGGAAGATGGGCTATAAGGAAGTAGCCCGGATTATTGATTTTTATCGACCCGGCGATGACCGGATCATCTATGCTAAATATTTTGATCAGGAGAAGAAAGGACAATGAGTGAAGATTGGCAGCAAGAACTGCGGGGTAGCCTGAGGCGACCCGAGCAGGTGGCTCTCCGTTTTGGTCTCAATGTAGAGATGGTGCGGCAGATTGCCCGGTTCTTTCGTGTTCAAATTACCCCCTATTATGCTGGCTTGATTCGAGCCAAAGGCGACCCCATTTATCGCCAGGTTGTGCCAGACCCGGCCGAATTAAGTGATGGTGGTGTTCTTGATCCTCTGGCTGAGGATGAAGATTCACCTGTCGCCAGCATCGTTCATCGTTATCCGGATCGGGTTCTTTTTCTTGTTTCTCACTGCTGTGCTTCCTACTGCCGTTTTTGCACCAGAAAAAGAAAAGTTGGCGATCCCAGCAAGATTCATCCTCGAGCGATTGAAGATGGCATTGAATACATCCGGAATCATCCGGAGGTCAGGGATGTCATCATTTCCGGCGGTGATCCTTTGATGCTGGGAGATCGAAAACTTGAATACATTCTCCATTCCCTGCGCCAGATCCCCCATGTAGAAATTCTGCGTATCGGCACCAGAATGCCCTGTTTTTTGCCCCAGCGGATAACCAAACGCCTGGTCAACATGCTGCGGCGTTATCATCCGCTTTATATCAATGTTCATTTCAATCACCCCGATGAAATTACACCTCAGGCAGCCCAGGCGCTCAATTTACTGGCCGATGCCGGTATTCCTCTGGGCAACCAGACCGTCCTTCTTCGTGGCGTCAATGATGACCCTTATGTGATGCGTCATTTAATGCAAAAACTGCTGACAGTCAGAGTCAGGCCCTATTATATTTATCAGGCTGACTACGTTAAAGGAACGGAGCATTTCCGGACAACGGTGGAAAAGGGACTGGAAATCATGGAGTCCCTGAGAGGCTGGACTTCCGGTCTGGCCGTGCCTTATTTTGTTATTGATGCTCCGGGAGGTGGCGGTAAAATCCCTGTGCTGCCCAAATATGTGCAGGAAATTACAGCGGAAAAAGTGGTACTTCGTAATTATCAGGGAGAAGTCTTCGTTTATCCTCAGGTTAAGGAAGATAAGAAAAAAGAGGAAGTGGAACTTCCCTGCGCTGACCTTGAAGCCAGGATCCCTCTCCGTTAAAAAACATTTCCTTTACTTTTTATCTTTCTCTAGATAATCCCCATTTAGTCAAGCCACGTAATCGTAGTTTAATTAAATTATTTTGATCCATCCGGGTTTTGCGGGGAAAATTGTGAAATTCAAGGGAGGAAATTACTTGAATGAGCTTTATTTTCATGGGTTTTAAGCTTTTAATCTATTGCTGTTATGATTCATTTATATTTCATTAAAAAAGGTCGAAATTAGGACTGGTATCTTATTCTCCTTATATCCCCTGTTAATTAGCCTCCCGATAATAAACTCAAGGGAGTCTCGTTCGCCATCAGGTCGCCGGAACTCTCTTTTTTACTCACCAGCAAGTCGTGGAAATATTATTTCCATTTGAAGAAAAATCTATTTTAATGGAAAAATATCGGGCTGGAAATACTGCTGACATCGGGCTAAAGGTTAATTTCTGGCAATTCAGGTTTATAAGCTGACAGATCCAGAAAAAATTTAAAAAATAAAGCAAATTGCTTGACATTGATTGAGGTTACTGCTAATCAAGTTTATGAAAAGAGGAGGTAGGTAAAAAAATGGAATTAAGCAGCCGAGAGGAAGGTGACCCTTTCTCCCGTGGCTTGAAAAGAGTTATTTTTAGCTGGTGGGTCCAGCCAGCAGCTGGCCAGGTGAAATTGAAAGAGCTTTGAATTGAGCCATTCACCTCCAGCTGGGCTGGTCCCGCAGCTGGAGGTGAAGATGATTAATACCCTCCTTGCCCCAGAGCTCCGAGAATTAATCAAAGAGAAAAAATACGAAGACATAGCCAATTTCTGCGCCACGGTTCATCCGGCCTTAGTCGCTGAATTTATCTCTGCCCTTACGCCTGAAGAAATCGGCGAAATTCTTGTCCATCTGCCACCTTCGATCAGGGGTGAAATTTTTAGCCATTTGAATGAAGACATTCAGCTAGAGGTTGTGGAGACTCTCGGTCGCGAGGATCTCGGCCGTCTTCTTTCCGATATGCCTCCCGATGACCGCGTAGACCTGCTGAAGCGATTCCCGGAGAGGAAGCGAGAGGCGATTATTCCGGCCATGGCCCAGGCTGAAAGAGAGGACCTGCGGCGCCTCATTGCCTATCCCGAGGGCACGGCCGGCTCCGTCATGACCTCCGATTATGCCACTTTAACACCTGATCTTACCGTTAATGAAGCTATGGCCAAGCTCAGAAGGGAAGCCCCGGATAAAGAAACAATTTATTATACTTATGTCGTAGATAATCAGCAGCGATTAATTGGTTTCGTTTCGCTCAAGGATTTAATTCTGGCCCCACCTGAAGCCAGGGTAGGTGAGATAATGCACCGAGACGTGATTGCGGTTAAAGCTTCTGATGACCAGGAGGATGTGGCCAGAAAAATCCAGAAATATGACTTAATTGCTGTGCCCGTCGTTGATCAGGAGAACCGCCTGGTGGGTATTATTACCCATGACGACGCCCTCGATATTATTACGCAGGAACAACAGGAGGACGTGGAAAAATTGATGGCAATTACCGGAAGTCACGAGGTCGGAGTTTATATGCGCCTTTCAGCCTGGGACCATTTTAAAAGTCGCATTCCCTGGATTCTGGCCTTAGCGCTTCTTGGCTTTGTCTCGGGTTATATTGTTCAGAGCTATGAGAGCATCTTATTCCAGGTGGCCATTCTGGCCTCCTTTATGCCCATGTTAGCTGATACTGGAGGTAATGCCGGCAGCCAGTCGGCCACCCTGGTCATTCGAGCCTTAGCCCTGAAAGAAATTTCAACGAGAGATGCCTTAAAGGTCATCATCAAAGAATTTAAAGTAGCTTTTTTAATGAGCCTGGTTCTGGCCCTGGTGGCTTATCTCAGAGTTCAACTTTTTTTCCATCAATCGGCTAGCTCGACGGTACCTGCTTTCAGGGTAGGAATAGCTGTGGCTGTGGCTCTGGCCATTCAGGTCATCAGTTCAACCCTGATTGGCGCCTTTTTGCCCTTGATAGCGGCTTCTTTCAAAGTAGATCCGGCGGTCGTGGCCTCGCCAGCTCTGACGACAATTGTTGATATCACCGGTCTTTTTATCTTTTTCTATATAGCCAAGTTGATTATTGGCTTATAGCCCCGTCCAGGAAATTAATTTATGGCTCTTCTTCTTCTGAAACCACAGAGATTTGTTTTGATTTCATAAGCCCGGTTCCCTCGTTTTTTTGAGAATATTTCTAAATTCAGAGAATTTAAGAAAAATTACAAGAGAATTTAAGGCGAAGACCTCGACGAGGACTCAAAATCAGATGGGCGAAGCGGAATTAAAGAAATTATCAGCTCAGAGGAAAATAATTTTTTAAAGAAAATTTAGGCTGATGATTATTTTGATTCGAGGTTAAAAATAAGCCGGGTTTTAAAATGAATCGATTAAAATATTTTGTCCAGGGAAAAACTAAATAAAAAATTTCCCTGGACTCTTTGGTAAAATCATGAGAAGGGCCGGGTACAGATAACCAGGTCTTATCCGGAGAGTCTTTCAGTCCGGATAATTTAATTGAATGAAAATAAATAAAATATAAGCGAAGCGGAATTAGGTTTCTTCTATAATGGCAATAATAGAGACTATTTCGATGTCGTTGATACCTCCGATAATTCACCATTACCCCGAAAACTCCAGGATAACTGAAAAAGAAAAGATATGACAGGTTATTAAAAAATAAAAAATTATTTTAAAAAGCTTAATAAAAAAATTAAGGTCAGGATGAGGTTAAAGGGAGGAAAGAATGGACATGAAGCCTGATTTGCTGTCAAGAATTTTTATCTTTTTTCTGGCTCTTCTCTTCGTTCCTTATTTTCTTTATGGGCAGAAGCTTCAGACAGACCTGAGAATAGAGAAAGGCGATTTTATTCTTGGCTATGACAGCCGGGGGATAACCGGTCTGGCCAACAGGCGCGATCCCTATCAGGCTGAATTATTAGCTCCTGGCTCCAGGCTCGATGTTGTTGTCCGGTACCGGGTAGCCGAAGGTGACTGGCTGATGATTTATACCGGAAATCGGCGGCTTGAGGCCAGACCGGAGGAGGGAAAGATTATTTATATCGATGAAGAAAAGGGTTCTCCTTTGAAAATGACTCAGCAATTTTCGATAAATGAGCGCTTTCTTGACTGGACCTTTGAGATAGAAACGACCTGGAATTTTTCTGTTCTTTTGGGCGATGTGGCCATCTCCATTCCCTGGCGTTCGCCCCGGGGCGAAACTGGCCGGAACATTTTTGAGAAAGGCTGGACAAAACATCACTTCATTGCTGGCCATGGGTCATTCATTTATTTTGTGAGAGCCAGCGGCGAACCCCCTTATCTTATAATTACTCCTCACCCTGGAACAAAACTGGAATATTACAGCTCCGAGATGAGGGGGAATTATCTGGCCTATATTCATTCAGGTTATTCGGGCAATCTTGAAAACCGGGGAACCTGGCGTCAACCGCATACTTATCTTGAACTCGGGCCAGCCGGAGGAGCTTCGAGTAAAGGCCGCTATGGCTTTCGTTTCACCTGGGCCTGGTCATATGATGAGCTGCGAGAAATTCTTTATCGGGAAGGTTTATTTGATATCAGAGTCGTTCCGGGCATGTCTGTGCCTGAAGACCTGAAGGTTCTTCTGGCTTTAAGAACAAAAGCTAACATCGAATCGATTGAACCTGAATTTCCCGAAAAAACGGCCCTTCATCGCCTGCCATCAGCTCAAGCCGGGGTTAATCTTTATGAATTGAAATTTCAGAGGCTTGGGGAAAACAAACTGACCATCCATCATGACGGCGACCGAAAGACAATTCTTGAATTTTTCGTGACGGAACCGGTGGAGACACTGATCAAGAAGCGAAGCTGGTTCATTACCCACAGGCAGCAGCATCGTGACCCCACCAAATGGTATAACGGCCTTTTTTCAGTTTATGATATGAAGAATAAGATTTTAAGAGGCCCGGATAATACCGATGGCTTTGACTACTGGTGGGGTTATGTCGTCGCCTGTGATGATCCAATTCTGGGCAAGGCGCCCTTTGTGGCTTCCAAAAACGTCCACTTCCCTGAACCTGAGGAGATCGCTGCTATTGAGTATTATTTAGAAAATTATGTTTGGGGCAAACTGCAGCGAACCGATGAGGAAAAGCCCTATCCTTATGGAATTTATGGAGTACCCAACTGGAAAGTTAACCGGGATCCTGACCCTCGAGCCAGGGCCGGTATCAGAAATCGCCTGCTGGACCGGATGCCGGTATGGCGCGCCTTCGATTATCCCCATATGATTATGCTTTATTATCATCTTTACGAAATTGCTAAAAAATATCCCCAATATTCTAAATATCTTGATGCTCATGGCTACTTAGAGAGGGCCTATGGAACAGCCAGAGCCTATTTTCTTTATCCCTATGAAATTCTGCCTGAATATGAAGTTTATAAGGTTGGCTGTTATAATGAATTAATCATCCTCGATCTCATAGCTGCCCTGGAAAAGGAAGGTTTTGAGGATAAAGCTCGTTGGCTGAAGAGCGAGTGGGAAAAGAAGGTTAAGTATTTTATCTATGATGATCCTTATCCCTACGCTTCTGAATATCCCTTTGACCGGACTGCTTTTGAATCAACCTATGCTCTGGCCAAATACGGGGCTACGCACGATCTCCAGCCTGATGAGAATCTTTGGTACGATGTCAATTTGAAAAAATGGTATTCCCATCCCCGGGTAAGCCGCGAAGATGCCCGGCGCTTCATGGAACGTCAGCTCTGGGCCAATGTGGCGGTGCGGGGCTGGCTGGAAACAGCCTATTATCTCCTTGGAGCTGATTTTACCGGCTCCTCCGATGTTGGCTGTCTAACCTATATGGCCCAGATGGGCGGCTGGGCCATCCTGGATTACGCTCTTCATTTTGCGCCCGACCCTTTTGACTGGCTTCAGCTTGGCTATGCTTCGTATCTGAGTGCCTGGTCGCTGATGAACACCGGCCGGCCGGAAACAAATTATGGCTACTGGTCACCTGGCCCCGAAAATGACGGAGCCGCAGGCTGGCAATTCATGGCGGCCAAATTTGGTCGGGCCTGGATCCGGAAGGACATGCCCAGAGGAGCCTGGTACTATGATGGAGAGATTGATCTCGGCTTTGGTGGTGCCCTGCGCACGGCGATCACCATTTTAACCAGAGACCCGCTTTTTGGCTGGTTCGCCTATGGCGGTGATCTAAAAATTTCATCCAAAGGTTTCGAAATAATTCCCCGGGATGGCCTTCGTAAAAGGCTGGCCATAGTCTTGAAAGATTTCCGGCTAAAACTTGAGCTGGATCGCGATGGTCTGGCTGCGGAGAAACCGGTCGTCATTGACCGCAACCTGAATAAAATTAATTTCCTTCTGGAAAATCGAACCCATGATTTTCATGTGACCCAGCTAAAAATTACCTCCTTTAAACCAGCTCGATATTTAATTTCCAAAGATGGAAAGAAAGTCGCTGAGGTAAAAGCCGGGCCTCAGGCTGAAATAGAATTGAAGATGGAGAGTCCCCTGACCAGAGTGGCCATAATTAAACTGGACTAATCAATCAGAATGGAGATAGATTTGCTCATCATATTTTCAATGAAATCAGAAAAGCAGAAGTTTATATTAGATTTTTTCCATGATTCACTGAAATCGGCTGTTATAAGAAAAGTGTTTTTCTCATAAGGCGAAATTTCCATGAGCCCATGAGCCGCTTCGCCTGAAGGAGCCTTATCTTTTTTGTAGTTTCCAGGAAATGTAGATCCTTCTGGCCGCGAAAATGACGGAGCTGCTGGCTTGTAATTCATGGCAAATTTCTGGCCACGCAGGCGATGGATGCCTAACTGTACTGATGGCGGTCATCAAGGATATCACCTTTTTGCCATTCCTCGACCCATTTTTTAACCGAGAAAATTTTTTTACCCCCATCAGCTGTTGAACAGATGACCCGCTTTAAGCCGGCATTGATAATCATTTTTTTGCAGATGAAGCAGGGGAAGGCATTAATGGGTTTGCCTGTTTGATAATCAGCGCCATAAATATACATGTCCCCGCCAAGAAGGCTGACGCCAGCCCGGGCGGCATTGATGATGGCATTCTGCTCGGCATGGACGCTTCGACAGAGCTCATAGCGTTCGCCATGGGGAATGCCCAGTTTATCCCGAAGGCAGAAGCCATGCTCAAAGCTATCCCTGGTTTTTCGGGGAGCACCAACATAGCCAGTCGAGATAATCTGGTCATCGCGGACAATGATTGCTCCAATGGAGCGACGCCAGCAGGTACTGCGGCGAGAAACTTCCCGGGCAATTCCCAGATAATAATCAATTTTTGAAACTCGCTTTGGTTTCATTCTATTTTCTCCAGCTGGGCATAAAGTTCTTCCAGAGAACCATTATTCCAGATTTTAATGTCGGCCATTTCCAGGCATTTCTGCAACTGCTGGGCTTCGCTCGACTCAGACATCTCCTCTTTTTCCTTGGCGATGAATTCTTCCAGGGTTTCAGCTGATTCGTTCCTGCCCCTGTTCTTAACCCGGGCATAGCGGATTTCTACGGGGGCATCAACGGCAATCAAAAGAAAATTCCCCTGCTTGCGGAAATAATTGATTTCAGCCGGCGTGCGGAGGCTATCGATAATCGCCGGGCCAGCAATTTTCCTGACCCTTTCCATCACCAGGCGGGCCAGAATGTCAGCCCCGAAGCGGAGGCGAAGCTCATTGCCGAGTTTGATCAGATTATCCCGGGTTATTTCTTCACCTCTTCTTATCAATTCTTCCCTGAGTAAATCTGAAAGCGAAAAATAACTATAGCCCTTTTTCTGGAAATATTTGGCCACTTCACCTTTACCTGCGCCGTTGGTTCCGGTTAAACCGATAAGACGTTTCGACTTCAAGTTCATTCTCCAGAGCCCATGGTGGCCAGTCGAGCTTCTCTTTCCTTTTTTCTCAGCTTCGCCTTTTCCACGGCGATAACGACGAGGATACTCAGGCCATAAAGAAAGAGCATGGGAACGGCTAAAATACTCTGGGTAATCATATCGGGCGTAGGCGTAATGACTGCAGCGATGATGAAGATAACAAGGACCGCGTATTTAAAATTGCGCAGCATCCAGCGGGAAGATACCACCCCAATCCGGGCGAGAAAAAAAATCAGAATCGGCATTTCAAAAACCAGGCCGATACCGAGAAGAAGTTTTAAAGACAGATTGAAATAGGAATTAACGGTAATTACAGATTGAAAGTCAGAGCCAAGATTAAGAAAGAATCGGCAGGCCCAGGGGAAAATGACAAAGTAGCCGAAAGTGGCACCGAGAAGGAAGAAAAGAGTGGTAAAGGCAACAAAGGGAATAACCATTTTTTTTTCTCGCTGATAAAGGCCCGGCGCGACGAAATACCAGATTTGAAGAAAAATAAAGGGAGAGGAGACAAAAATGGCTGTGAGAAACGAGACTTTTAGATATAGCATGAAGGGCTCGGTCAGGCTGGTATAGGCCAGTTTAACGCCCTCAGGGAGATACTTACTTACTGGCCGGGCGAGAATTTTAAAAACATCCTTGCTGAAAAACCAGGCCGGGACAAGGGTGATGACGATGGCCAGGAAAGAGTTGAAGAGCCTTTTTCTCAGGTCCTCGAGATGCTCGAGGAAGGTCATCTCGTCCGGAGACTTCTTAACCTTCCCCATCCTTGGCTACGTCCTTTACCTCCTTATGCAGCTCCTCCTGCAGATTCCGGAGGTCTTCAGCCTTAATTTCATCTTCAATCTTTTCCCTGAGTTCATCTGAGGCCCGCCGGAATTCCCGGATAGCCCGACCTATGTTGCGACCAACTTCAGGTAGCTTTTTCGGCCCGAAAATAAGCAGAGCAATAATTAAAATGATCAGAAGCTCAGGAAAACCAATATTGCCAAACATAGGAACCTCAGCCCGTCAGGGGCTAAAACCATATTAATGCTTATAGCGTAATTAAGTCAATACACCCCCCCCAAAATTCAAAATTGGTGCCCAAAATTGGTGCCCAAAATTGGTGCCAACTTACCTATTTACCATATTTTCCACCAAAATTGGTACCATCTTACCTATTAATTGGTGCTAGCTTATTTATTTACTATTTTTATAAGGCTGCAATTTTATCCTGTTTCCTAATTCAAAATTGGTGCCGCCTTATCTATTGGCCGTGTCAATTTTTGTTCGCAAAATAGCCATCGTAAACTCCCCATTTTTAGCCCCTAATTAGCCGCTAAAATTTGTTTCTGCTCTAATATAGGACTCAGCTTATCAGCTTTGACATAAGCATAATCATTGGCCCAGTCTTCGGTCGATTCAAGGAGATAGCAAGTAACAAGACGAAGATAGGATTCAACCGAAGGAAAAAATCGCGCCACGACTCCTCCGTCTCCTCCCACATCGGCTCAACCGCCAGTATCTCCCGCCTCCCCTATTCATCCACCCCATAAGCTATCATGATCGCTACCGAAACCACCTTCCCCTCAAACCTAACCTTCTCATAAAGAGCATCTCGCCACACAAATACATACTCGGCCTTCAAAGGCCTCGTCCTCGACTCCTTCACCAGCTCATCCAGCTCCCTCGTTATCTCCAAGACCTGAGAAGCGGAAAGACTTTCTATCCCTAAGCTCCGGGCTAATCTCTCTATCTTCCGCGTTGAGACACCATTGATGAAGGCTTCCTGAACCAGACTTATCAAGGCGGCCTCAGAACGTTTCCTCGTCACAAGAAAAAAGAGTTAGACTGTCGCTTTCAAAAGGCACCAATTTTTAAGTTCGGTTCCATTCAAATAAAAATACATAAATCGGCACCTTTTTTGAGGTGGCACCTTTTTGAACCGAGCTTTTCAAATAGTTTCATCTCCTTTAGGTGAGAACAAAATCACTCCGCCAGCTGTCATCCTATCTATAACCTCTCTTAGATCTTCATATTCACCCTCTGAATACACATGGGGCTCGATTAAGGATATATCTAATAATTTCTTTACCATAGCAAAGGCATCCTTCCTCTCTTTGCCTTTATAAACCACAAGGAGGTCCACATCACTGGCTACTGTATAATTCCCATGAGCATAAGAGCCGAATAATATTACAAGTGAAAGAGGCAATTTTTCGGCAAGCTCGTCTATCTTCCTTTTTAATTTCCGGATTAACTCTTCTTTATCAAATTTTGGATAGAAGATCCGAACAGAATTTGACGATTCTCTCCGCATATTCTATTAACCTCCTCGCTTCTGCCTTTGTATATCGGCTTCTTGGAGAACCGGATGGATGGGCATTGGGATATCTCGTGGGGATATAGGCCTTATCTAGCTCCAAGGCCACCTCCACTAATTCATCTGGAACATCATGCTTTTTGGCAAGCTCCTTCAGCAGGTCGGCCACCGAATGCCCCCAAGCTTCTGCTCCCATTCTCTGGAAGACCGCCTTGCAAGCTTTCCCCCGCTGCTTGCTGAGCCGAAAAACAAGCCCAATTATAGAAACCTCCTTTGAGGTTGTTTTGGGCATGCGCCAAATCGCCCTCAGCTTCATCCAACCAATCTTTACTCCTTTCCACTCTGGTCTCTCCTTTTGAGGTAGCTATACAATGGCGTTTTCAAAAAATATCATACCACATTTTAAGCCATGCCTTCATTCACTCCATTTCCTTGGCCTTCATCCCTCAAAGCCACAATCAGTGACTGAGGTTGCACCCTAAAGCCGTAGTTCAATCTTCACAATGATCTTTATCCTACCCAAGAACTCAAATCAGAAACCGCAAATCGAAAATGGGATGGTCATAGCTGCGAGCGCTTATAAGAAATAAACTAAAATTCAAAATTGGTGCCCAAAATTGGTGCCAACTTACCTATTTACCATATTTTCCATCAAAATTGGTACCACCTTACCTACCTATTAATTGGTGCCAGCTTATTTATTTATTATTTTTATAAGGCTGCAATTTTATCCTGTTTTCTAATTCAAAATTGGCGCTGCCTTATCACCAAAAAATACAACCAACAAGGTAGGGATGGCATGAATTTTGGTAAATAAATAGGATGGCACCAATTTTGGGTGTCTTGAAATATGGTAAATAGGAAAGGTGGCACGAGTTTTAATGGGGGAAATGCAAAAAAATAGTAAATAGATAAGGTGGCACCAATTTATGAGGTGGCACCAATTTATGGGCACCGATTTATGAGGTGGCACCAATTTGGGGGAAAAGGCGAGCTTTACAGTAAGGCCTGGCTTTGTTAAGATGTAAACTCAAGGAAAACTGATGAGACGTGAAGCAATAGCCTTCATCCTAATCTGTGGCCTCCTTTTTTTAGCCAGCCAGGATCGTTCCCAGGAGGGCTGGAGCACCTCTCTGGCCAAAGTTGAAACGGTCGCCACCATCATTCAGCAGCATTATTATGAGCCAGTTGAAACTGACAAACTCCTTTATGCCTCTATCCGGGGCGTCCTTGACACCCTGGACCCTCACTCTTATTTCCTTGACCCGGATAGCCTGGCCCGGATGCGCGAAGAATATACAGGGAAATATTATGGCCTGGGCATTCAGATTCAAAAGCAGGAGGACCGGCTGGTTGTAATTTCGCCAATTGAAGGTGGGCCGGCCTACCGCCTGGGTATTCTTCCCGGTGACGTCATCTCCCATATTAATGGGGAAAGCACAAAGCCCATGTCCAGCTTCGAGGCGATGCAGAAGTTGCGGGGGCCAAAGGGTACCAAGGTCACTATAACCATCGTTCGAGAAGGCCTGGATAAACCCTTTGATCTAACAATTGTCAGGGAAGAAATTTCCCTGAAAAGCGTTCCTTATGCTTTCATGCTTAAATCAGGTGTGGGCTACATCTTTATTCGTAATTTTGCTGAAACCACCATCGACGAGTTTGAAGAAAAAATGAGGGACCTTTTAAGCCAGGGCATGACTTCTCTCATCCTGGATTTAAGGGGCAACAGCGGCGGTACTTTCTTCCAGTCAGTTGAACTGGCCGATGAATTTCTTCCCAGCGGCTCGCTTATTGTCAGCATCAAAGGAAGAAACCGACGCTATGATCGGGAGTTCAGAGCCCAGCGAGATCGCCAGTATGAGAAACTCCCCCTCATTATCCTCATCAATCAGGGAAGTGCCAGCGCCTCAGAAATTGTGGCCGGCGCCATCATGGATAATGACCGGGGCTTAATCATAGGTGAGGATTCCTGGGGAAAGGGCCTGGTTCAGACCGTCTTTCCCCTTGGTCCCAATATAGCCGTGGCCCTGACCACAGCCAAATATTTTACCCCGAGTGGACGGTCCATCCAGCGTGATTATACCCACATCGAAGATTACATGCTGAACAAGGAAGCCCCGGAGGAGCAAAGAGAGGTTCGCTATACTAGCAAGGGACGCCGCGTTCTTGGTCAGGGTGGAATAACCCCCGATTATAAAGTAACTTCCTCTCTTAAGCCCCTTACGGCCGAGCTTCTTTTCCGCGGGCAAATCTTTAGCTATGCCCGCAAGTTTGCCGGCCGGCAAACCCCCTTAAGCCAGAAATATCTTTTCCCCGGGGACAAGAAGAGCCAGGCAGGGGAAAACAAGAAGTTAATTGATAAAGATTTCTGGCCTGATGAGGAAATGATGGCTGAATTTCAGCAGTTCCTTCAAACCAATAAGATTGAATTCACAGCAGAAGCCCTGGCTGAAGCGCGAGAGGAAATTGCCCGCGAATTACAGCGGGAAATTTTTTCGCTTTTATGGGGTATGGATGAAGGGATCAGGGCGTATCGCCTTCGAGATCCAGTTGTTCTTAAGGCCATTGAGCTGATGCCAGAAGCGGCCAAGATGCTTGAAGACTAAAAATAAAAAAATGCGCCTGGCTTTAGCCTCTGATCATGCTGGCTACGAACTGAAAATCGGCCTGATCGATTTTCTCCAGAGCAAAGGAATTGATGTCATTGATTTTGGCTGCGGTCCTGGAGAAATAGTTGACTATGTTGATTATGGCTCCAGAGCCATAGAAAGTGTCCTGCGGGGAGAATGTGATGGGGCCATCCTCTTTTGCGGGACAGGACTGGGCATGGCCATTGTGGCCAATAAATATCCTTCTATCAGAGCCACGCCCTGCTGGGATGAGTTCACTGCCCGGGTCAGTCGCAGTCACAATAACTCCAATTGTCTGACCCTGGGGGGCCGGGTGCTTGACCTTGAAAGAGCCAGGAAGATTGTTGATATCTGGCTGAGCACCAGCTTTGAGGGTGGTCGCCACGAGCGGAGACTGAATAAAATTGTGGCTATTGAGAAAAATAATTTTAAAGTCAGCCAAATCAACAAAAATAAATAAATTTAAATGAATAATTCCATCAAGGAGAAGTCCGATGAATTCCTTCGAGGAGAAGGTCAATTCCCTGGCGGAAAGAGTTATCAGAAACAATCTCTGGCGACAGAGCGAAACCTTTAACCTCATTCCTTCTGAAACCACGCCCAGCCTCCTGGTCAAACTATGTGAAATTTCCGATCCTTCAGGCCGATATGCTGAACATCGAACCATGAAGGGTGAGGAAATTTATTTCTATCAGGGAACTGATTTTATCCGCGACGTGGAAATCGAAGCTCAAAAAGAATTAAAAGAATTTTTTGGTTGCACCGATGTTGAACTCAGGCCGATCAGTGGCCAGATGGCCAATGAGGTTGTCTTTAAGGGAATGGTAAAATTTGTCAATCGGAAAAAATCGCCCGAAACGCCTTCCAGGCGATTGCGCCTGGTTCTCAACAATGATTTAACCAAGGGAGGCCATCTGAGTTCCCAGCCCATGGGTGCCCTCTTTAACCTCGTTGAGGAAGACCCGAAAACAGGCAAAGAAAGGGTAATTAATTTTCCTGTTCTCAAAGAAAATCCTTATAAAGCTGATCTTGAGGCTCTGGCTGAACTGCTCGAAAAGAATCGGCCGGAACTGGTTATCTTCGGCAAAAGCATGTTCCTTTACCCTGAACCGGTGAAATTTGTGGCCGACCTGGTCAGGGACTGGCCTGATAAGCCTATCCTGATGTTTGATATGGCCCATGTGCTGGGCCTCTACGGAGCCTTCCAATCTCCCTTTGAAGAGGGTGCGGATATTGTCACCGGAAGTACTCACAAGACCTTTTTCGGTCCCCAGAGAGGCGTGATTGCTGCCCGCATCGCCAATAACGATTCTCTGCGTCAATTATGGCTGGACATAAAGGGGCGAGCCTTTCCTGGCTCAACCTCCAATCATCATCTGGGAACTCTTCTTGGCCTGCTCATGGCGAGCTATGAGATGAATGCCTTCAAGGAGGAATATCAGGCTAAGGTCAGGGCCAATGCCAAGGCCTTTGCCCGCTCGCTCAAAAGTTACGGTCTTGAAGTGGAAGGTGATGAGCGGGATGGCTTCACTGAAACCCATCAGGTTTTAATTCGCGTTTCAGCCTATGGTTCAGGTCAGGAAATTGCCCGCCGTCTTGAAGATAATAATATCATTGCCAATTACCAGGCTCTGCCTGATGACGAAAGCTTTCTCACCTCTTCCGGGATTCGTCTGGGAGTTCAGGAAATGACACGCTTCGGGATGGAAGAAAAGGATTTTGATGTTCTGGCGGGTTATATGGCAGAGGTGATTAAATATAATCGGAAAGTTAAAGATGAAGTCATTCGTTTCCGCCAGAATTTTCTCCGGATGAAATATTGCCTGTCTGAGGATAAGGCCATTCCCCTGGCTGCCCGCATTTTAGCCAGCATCTTTCCGCGGCCAAACTTCATTCACGATTTAATTGAGAGCCTTTCCCGGCTTGTTTAAATCCCGTTGACGCTTCCCTTTTTTTCTGTCAGAATGGAATTAATCGGTTAAAAATTTCATGGCTTCTGGGAAATAAAAAATGAAAGTTCTTATTGTTGGCTCGGGCGGCCGCGAGCATGCTCTGGCCTGGAAGGTCAGACAGAGTCCTTTAGTCAAAGAGGTCTACTGTGCTCCCGGAAATGGGGGAACAGCTATCATTGCCGAGAACGTGCCTATAAAAGAAACTGAGATTCAGGCTCTGGCTAATTTTGCGGCTAAAAAAAATATTGATTTAACCATAGTTGGGCCAGAGCAGCCCCTGGTGGCCGGGATAACCGATGTCTTTGAGGCCAGAGGGCTTAAGATTTTTGGCCCATCGCGCAAGGCAGCTCAAATTGAAGGCAGCAAGATTTTTGCCAAGCAATTCATGGTCCGGCACCGGATTCCCACGGCTCGCTTCCAGATTGCGGACACGCCTGAGCTAGCCATGAAAATAATTCGCTCCGGAGAATTTCTCTTTCCCATGGTCATCAAAGCTGATGGCCTCGCAGGGGGTAAGGGAGCAGTTATCTGTAATAACCTCAAGAAGGCTGAAGAAACAGTCCACAATATGATGATAAAGAAGCAATTCGGCGAGGCAGGGGAAAAAATTATCATTGAAGAATATTTAAGGGGTCATGAAGCTTCTTTCATTGTTATCAGTGATGGTACCAGAGCTTTGCCTCTGGTCACGACCAAAGACCACAAGCCTGTTTTTGATGGGGATCGAGGTCCAAATACCGGAGGGATGGGCGCCATTTCACCCTCCCCTCATATTACCAAAGAGCTCTTTCTTGAAATAATGGAGACAATAATCAGGCCGACGATTACCCGCCTTCTGGAAGAAAGAAGGAAATTCCGGGGAGTTCTTTATGCTGGTCTGATGCTGACCGATGATGGCCCAAAGGTTCTGGAATTTAATTGTCGTTTTGGCGACCCGGAAACTCAACCTCAGATGCTTCGTCTTCAATCAGATCTCGTGGAAATAATTCTTGATGCCCTTGAAGGTAATGTTCTGGCGAGAGAAGTTCACTGGCTGGAAAAACCTGCAGCCTGTGTGGTGGTTACCTCTGGCGGTTATCCCCTTAAATATGAAACCGGAAAGAAAATTACAGGCATAAGTAAGGCGGAATCAATCCCGGGAGTGACCATTTTCCATGCGGGAACAAGGATTGAAGAGGGTAATTTTGTCACTTCCGGGGGTCGAGTTCTCAACGTTTGTGCTTCGGAGCAAACGCTGGAAAAAACAATGGAGAAAATATATAGCGCCATTTCTGTTATCAATTTCGAAGGAATGCATTTCCGACGGGACATTGGCTGTGAAAGATAAACAGAATGACGACCTTTTCCATTCAGAGCTTCGGCTGCCGGGTCAATCAGGCTGAAGCCTTTGAATGGGCTGAAGCCCTTCAAGCCCTGGGTCTCGAATTAGAAAAAGAATATCTTCGCAGTGACCTTGTCATTGTCAATACCTGCGCTTTAACTTCGGGAGCAGAAAGAGATGTTCGTAAATTTCTTCGACGCCTGTCTCGTCTGAATCCTCAGGCCCGGCTGGTGGTCACGGGCTGTGCTGTGCCCCTGCTTAAGGCGGAGATGGAGAAGAACGCTCAGATTGAACTTATTATTTCCAATGAGGAAAAAGCCCGCCTTTTATCTCGTCTTCTGGAAAGGAAATTGGTTGGCCCGGCAAGGGAGTTGAAAGAGGAATACAATCGACAGGAAGAATTTCCAGAAGAAAGGACGAGAGAAGATTTAATTTTTAAAAAGGAATCTATTGCCGGGGAATTTATTAAAGAAAGAAAAACTGTTAAAGAAATAAGAAATGGTGAGGCGGAAAAAGGCCTTTTTCAAGGAAAAAAAATTATTGAAGAAGAGTTTGAAAGCCAGGTCAGGCCTTTTCGCTCGCGAGCCTTGATTAAAATTCAGGATGGCTGCAGCCATGCCTGCACCTTCTGTATTATTCCTCAGGTGAGGGGACCTGCCCGGAGCCTCCCCGCTTCAGAAATTCTTCACAGAATGGAGCATCTGATTGAACTGGGTTACAGGGAAATTGTTCTGGCCGGAATTCATTTAAGCTCCTATGGCCGGGAAGATGGCAGCAAAACCTCTTTACTTGATCTATTAAAGCAGGCAACTCAACTTCAGAATTTAGGCCGGATAAGACTAAGCTCCCTCGACCCGAGGTCCCTGGATGAGACTTTAATTGATTTTATAGCCGGCCATGAGAAAATCTGCCAGCATTTTCATCTATCCCTGCAGCATGTCAGCCCGCGCCTTCTTCGTCTGATGGGGAGGAAGGGAGGACCTGAGGATTTTCAGAGAATTTTAAATCGTTTGCGGCAGAAGTCGCCCTTCGCTTCCCTCGGGGCCGATATCATTGTGGGCTTTCCTGGGGAAACAGATGAAGATTTCCTTTTCCTTGAAAATTTTATCATTAATTCCCCCCTGACCTATCTTCATGTTTTTCCCTATTCACCCCGGCCCGGAACACCTGCGGCTCGCTGGCCCCAGCTTGAGGCCAGGATAAAAAAGGAAAGAGCCGAAAGACTTCGTTTGCTCGGCCGCCGGAAAAACTATGAATTCCGGCAATCTCTTCTGGGCCTTGTCTTCGAAGGAATTGTCATCGGTGAGAAAAAGCCAGGAGAGTCTGAAATCTTAACTCATAATTATCTTAAAGTCAGGGTGGAAGGAAGATTGAAAGAAGGTGAGGCGGTGGCGGTAAAAATTGAGGTAGTTGAGCCTGGAATAACAAGAGGATCAATTGTCTCGTCATGGGCAAGATAAAAATTCTTGAGCCTGAGGTAGCACAGAAAATCGCTGCCGGCGAAGTCATTGAAAGACCTTTTTCAGTTGTTAAGGAGCTCGTTGAAAATTCCCTTGACGCTGGGGCGACTGAAATTCGGGTGGAAATTGTTGATGGTGGCAAAAAATTAATCAGGGTTATCGATAATGGCTCTGGCCTGAGCCAGGAAGATGTTCTGCTTTGTTTTGAAAGGCATGCCACCAGCAAAATTTCCCAAGCTGAGGATCTGGAAAGAATCGCTACCCTTGGTTTTCGAGGTGAGGCCTTAGCCAGTATTGATGCTGTCTCCAGAGTTGTTTTAAAGACCTCGGAAGGTACTAGCGGCATCAAGGTGGAAAGGGAAGGGGGGCGGCTACTTCGCTTCAGTGAAGGCGCCTATCCCCGGGGAACGTCCATCGAGGTGCGCGACCTCTTCTTTAATCTCCCCGTCCGGCGAAAATTCCTGCGTTCAGCCCAGAGTGAATTAGCCCTTATCGCTCGCTATCTGACCCTGGTGGCTCTGGCCTTTCCTGAAATTAGCTTCTCCTTAAGTCATGGCGGGCGACAGCTTCTCAACTGTCCTGCAGTGAAAACAAGAAAAGAAAGATTTTATCAGCTCTTCGGTCGCCAGGCCCTCGAAAGAATGCTCGAGCTTGATCTGAAGGAAGGAGATTATCAGATTACTGGTTTTTTGAGCCGCCCGCCCCAAGGTTCACCCGATAAACAGCGCCAGGTTTTTTATGTTAATTTCCGGCCCGTCAGGGATAGAACTCTGGCCGCTGCTGTTCAGCAGGCCACCAAGGGCTGGTATGAAAAAGATACTTACCCTGAAATCTATTTCTTTTTAACCCTTCCCTGTTCCGAGGTTGATGTCAATGTCCATCCGGCCAAGGCTGAAGTCAGATTTCGCGATTCCTTGCGGGTCTTTCAGCTCACGGTGACATCAATTGATGATGCCCTGAAAAAGGAATCTCAGGCAAAAGCGGTTTCCTTTGGACAGAAGTTTTCTGAATTAAAAAATGTTAAAACGATGGAAATTAGAGAAGAAGCCCGGAAAGAAAGGCCAATTCTGCTTGAGGAAAGAGGAATAATTGACTTAGAGAAAGAAACGCCGCTTTCACCCGAGGAAAAGGAAATGGGGGAAGTGGCCAGACTGGCAACAGAAGAAGCAAGAAAAGAAGAAGCCCGGGACAGGGGCTGGAAGATTCTTGGTCAGTACCTGAATTTTTATATCATTGTCAGTGACCAGGAAGGCCTTTTAATCATTGATCAGCATAATGCCCATGAACGGGTGCTCTATGAAAAATATCTGGCCCTGGAGCGCCAGCGGGGTTTCGCCCGACGACAATCACTCTTTCCCCTGATTCTCGAATTGAGCCCAGCGGAAATGGTTCGCTTTGAGGAAAATAAAGCTCTCCTTGAAGAATTTGGCTTTGAACTGGAAAATCTTGGTGGCCGGAGCCTCTTGCTCCGCTGTTTTCCCGATTTTCTGGAAGAGGAGGAAGCCCGCCAGATTTTTCTGGCTTTTCTGGGAGAGGCCGAAGGTGCTTCTTCGCCCGAGCTGAAGCCACGATTTCTGGCCACTATGGCCTGCAAGACAGCCATCAAGGCGGGAGTTGCCCTGACCCTGGAAAAAATGGAATATCTGGTGAGCGAGCTTTTCCAGTGTGAGCATCCCTGGATCTGTCCTCATGGTCGGCCAACAGCCCTTCGCCTTAGCCTGGAGAACATCGAAAAAGGTCTGGGAAGGTCCTGAAATTGAAAAAAGGCCTGGCTTTTGTTAAGATATCGAAGCTTGTGAGGCAGACCTTTCAGGGCGGGGAGTGGCGCAGCCTGGTTAGCGCGCCTGCCTTGGGAGCAGGAGGTCGTCGGTTCAAATCCGATCTCCCCGATTTAACCCCGAAGCGGGGCGATGCGCCTGTAGCTCAGACGGATAGAGCAGCTGCCTTCTAAGCAGCGGGTCGGGGGTTCGAGTCCCTCCAGGCGCGTGTTTATTTTTTTGAAAAAAAATGTAAAAAAGCGGGGTTGAAAGAGTAATAGGGCGAAGAAATTTTTAATGAGAAAAAGGGGGGATATAAAAAGGTCATTTTTTCTGAAGGTGAGCTGTCTTGAATTAAAATTAAAGCTAAAAGTCCAGATAGAATGATAAGATGATGGGAGAAGATCTAACCTATACTGATGATTATCCATAGATGAATATCACCCTGTGAATCGCCGAGGGGGGTGATTGACCTGGAGAAGATATCATTTAAAGATAATGATTGACAATTTTTGTCAAAAGAAATAACTTAATGAATTATAAATAAGGGAACTAAATAAGGGAACGAAAATAAGGATAAAAAATGGCTTCTAATCTGGGTGAGCTTCTTCTTCGCGAAAAAGTAATTTCCACTGACCAGCTTAAGACGGCGGTTGAATTGCAGAGGCAAAAAAATCTGCCCCTCCATACAGCTCTTGTTTCTCTTGGCTATATTAATGAGGAAGAAATAGCTAAAGCTTTGAGCCGTCAACTTGGCTATCCTTATATTGATCTGGACCAATTTGAAGTGGCGCCTGAAGTTGTGGAATTAGTTCCAGCTGAAATTGCCAAGAAATATATGGTTATGCCCATTCATCGCATTCGCTCCTTCCTGACCCTGGCCATGGTTGATCCCACCGACCTTGAAGTCATCGAGGATATTCGTTTCCGCACCGGTTTGAGCATCCAGCCCGTTATTGCCACTGAAACTGGAATTACAAATGCCATTAATCGCTATTATGGTTCAGTCGCAGCGCTTAAAGTCAAACAGGTTATGGAAGATATTGAGCTGGCCGAAACCGCGAGCGTTAAGGTCATTGAAGAACCCACTGATAGCTACACAATCGAGGAGCTGGTTAAGTCCACAGAAGAGGCTCCGGTTATTAAACTGGTCAATTCAATCTTCGTTGATGCCATAAAGAAAGGAGCAAGTGATATTCATTTCGAGCCCTATGAGCAGAGCTTCCGCGTCAGGTTCAGAATGGACGGTACTCTTTACGAAATGATGAATCTTCCCTTGAAATTTAAAGCGCCGGTTATCAGCCGGGTAAAAATTCTTTCCAATCTGGACATTGCGGAAAAAAGACTTCCCCAGGATGGTCGGATTAAGGTCAGAATTAAACTCGAAGACGGCAATACCAAAGAAGTGGATATGCGGGTGTCCACGGTCCCCACTCTTTTTGGCGAAAAGGTGGTGGCCCGAATTCTGGATAAGGCGATGCTTAAGCTCGACCTGACCCAGCTGGGCTTTGAAGAGCAACCTCTTAGCCTTTTCCTGGAAGCGATTCATCGACCTTGGGGCATCATTCTGGTCACCGGACCAACCGGAAGCGGAAAAACCACCACCCTTTATTCAGCTATTTCCGCTTTAAATGAAGAAAAAAGGAATATCATGACAGCGGAGGATCCGGTGGAATTTTATCTTCCCGGAATCAACCAGGTTCAGGTCAAAGAAGAAATTGGCCTGGATTTTGCCCGTTGTTTGCGGAGCTTCCTGCGCCAGGACCCCGATGTCATGTTAGTCGGTGAGATGCGGGACTTTGAGACGGTCGATATTGCCATTAAAGCGGCTTTAACCGGCCACCTGGTCTTCTCCACTGTTCACACCAACGATGCCGCCAGCACCATAACTCGTTTGATCAACATGAATGTTGAGCCCTTCCTCATTGCCGATTCAGTTATTTTGATTGTGGCCCAGAGACTTGTGCGTCAGTTGTGCCAGAAATGCAAGACGCCGCATAAATTGCCGGTTAAGGCCTTAATCGATATGGGCTTTACACCTGAGGAGGCCGAAACGGTTCAGGTATTTAAGCCTAAAGGCTGTCCAGCCTGCAACAATACAGGCTATAAGGGCCGAATTGCTCTCTTTGAAGTTATGCCCATTGACGACGATATCCGGGAATTGATTCTCGCCCGGGCCCAGTCGCGGGAAATCAAGAAAAAAGCCATGGAAAAGGGTATGATTACCCTGCGACGCAGTGGCCTGATAAAAATAAAAGCCGGGATAACCTCGGTGGAAGAGGTCCTGCGCGAAACGGTGCGGGATTAAATTTTAATTTTAAGGAGGGGAGATGGCGAAAACAATTCATGAATTACTGGAAATAGCCGTCCAGGAAGATGCCAGTGACCTGCATATTACGGCCTATGTTCCACCACGAATCAGGGTGAATGGCGCGCTTCGCTCCATTGACCATCCACCACTAACGCCTGCTGAAACCAAGGCGCTTCTTTATTCCTTGCTCAATGACAGGCAGAAGAGGCTCTTTGAGGAAAAGCTCGAAATTGACTTTTCTTTCGGCATCAAAGACCTCGGCCGATTCAGGGCCAATATTTTCATGCAGAAAGGAACGGTGGCTGGTGCTATCCGGCGGTTCCTGCCAGAGATGTGGAGCTTTGCCAAACTGGGAATTCCCCAGCGAGTTGCCCAGCTCTGCTATCTGCCCAGAGGCCTGATCCTTGTAACCGGACCCACTGGCTGCGGTAAATCCACGACAATTGCCTGCATGCTCGAACACATCAATGCGGAAAGGCCGGTTCACATAGTGACGATTGAAGACCCTATTGAATATTACTTCACGCCCAAAAAGGCCATCATCAATCAGCGCGAGCTTTATGTGGATACTCTTTCCTATGCCAATGCTCTTCGGTCAGTTCTGAGAGAGGATCCTGATGTTGTCTTCGTGGGTGAGATGCGGGATTATGAAACAGTTGAGGCCTGCCTTCGAGTAGCTGAAACCGGGCATCTGACCTTCTCAACCCTGCATACCAATTCAGCGGCTGAATCAATTTCCAGAATCATTGATATTTTCCCGTCTCAATATCAGGCCCAGATAAGAATTATGCTTTCCATGACTCTGGAAGCAGTGCTCACTCAGGCCCTCCTGCCCCGGGCTGACGGTAAAGGAAGGGTTCTGGCCATGGAAATTCTGATCCCTAATCCGGCGATTCGTAATCTCATTCGCGAAAATAAGATTCATCAGATTTACTCGGCCATGCAGATGGGTCAGGAAAAAACAGGTATGCAGACCTTTAACCAATCGCTGGCTGACCTTTATTTCCGGGGATTGATAACCCTGGAGACAGCCATGAGTGTTTCGCCCTATCCGGAAGAGCTCACCGATATTATTCAGAGGCGGGAGCATGTCAGGCGAGCTACGGGCCTTGGGACAAGCTCCTACAGGAAATAATTTTTAGGGGGGAGAAATGGCTATTTATGTCTGGCGTGGAAGAAACCGCTTTGGCGACATTGTCGCCGGGGAAAGGGTGGCCGCCTCCATCGAAGAGTTAAGGAGAGCTCTGCAGCGGGAACAGATAACTGTTCTTGAGGTTAAACCGAAGAGGCCGGCGATTTCCATCCCCTTTTTCCGGCGAGAAAAGGTTAAGCTCAAAGACCTGGCTGTTTTCAGCCGTCAGCTTTCGGTTCTCATTGACGCTGAACTTCCCTTAATTCAGAGCCTGAATATTCTGGCCGAACAGACCAAAAATAAATATTTTCAGCGCGTCATTCGCACCATAAGAAGCGATGTTGAAGCCGGTTCTACCCTCAATCAGGCCATGAGAAAGCATCCCAAGGCCTTTGATGACCTCTATTGTAATCTTGTGGCTTCCGGGGAACAGAGTGGCTCCCTTGATGTCATGCTGCGTCGTCTGGCTGAATATAATGAAAAGATTCTCCGCCTGCGAGCCAAAGTAAGGCAGGCTATGATCTATCCCTCGGCCATTATCATCTTCGCCATCCTGGTGGCAATTTTCTTGCTGTGGCGAGTCATTCCCGTTTTTGCCAATATTTTTACAGAGCTCGGGGCTTCTCTTCCCTTTTTGACCAGAACGATAATTGGCTTGAGCCACTTCGTGCAGCGTTTCATTATTTTAATTATTCTCGGCCTTATTGCCCTTGTCATTCTTTTCCGCTATTACCGCAAAACACCAACCGGCCGCTGGACCATCGACCGCTTAATCTTAAAGATACCTGTTCTTGGCCCCCTGATGAGAAAAGTAGCTGTTTCTCGCTTTACCCGGACATTGAGTACCCTGGTTTCTGGTGGCGTGGCCATGCTCGAGAGCCTGCAGATAACGGCGACCACAGCGGGTAACGTCATTATTGAGAAAGCTGTTCTGGACGCCCGCAAAGCTGTGGCTGAAGGCCGAAGCCTCAACGAATCGCTGGCTGAAACGGGTCAATTTCCTTTTATGCTTACCCAGATGGTGAGTGTGGGTGAGGCCACTGGCACCCTGGATGAAATGCTAGCCAAACTGGCCGATTTTTTTGATGAGGAAGTGGATGCGGCTGTAGCTACCCTCCTTTCTGTTCTTGAGCCAATGCTGATTATTTTTGTCGGCCTCATGGTGGGAACGCTGATTATTTCCATGTATTTACCCATTTTCAGTTTGATTTCTCAATTTTAAGGAGAGAGTCAGAAGAAGCGTGGAAAAAAAATATATTTTCCGCCTCATTATCTATCGCCTGATTGCCATAACAGCTCTCCTTGTAGCTGTAGTCATTCTTCAATATTCCACCGTAACTTATATTCCCATAATTCCTTTTTATTACCTTGTCGGCCTGGCCTACATTTTATCTATCGGGTATCTCCTTTTCTGGGCCTTAAGTAAAAATTTCAGGCTCCAGGCTTATCTTCAGATAATAATTGATCTTCTGCTCATCACCACTCTGGTTTATGTTGCCGGAGGGCTTGGGGGCTCCTTCTATTTTCTTTATATCTTCCCCATCATTGCCGCCAGCTTCTTTCTTGGTCCCCGCGAAAGCCTGATAGTCGCCGCTCTGGCAGCTGTTCTTTTTGGTTTTCTTGTGGATGGGCTTTATTTCCGGCTTATCCCTTATTTTCTGCCAGAACAGAAGGTATCTCTCTCCCTGGGTCAGGTTCTTTCAACTCTGATTACAGCCTGGGCAGTTTTCCTGGTTGTCGCCGTCCTGATGAATATCCTGAGTTCAAGGCTGAAGAAAATTCAGAAGGAGCTGGCTCAGGCTAAAAAAGAGCTGGAAATAAGAGAGAGACTGGCCACAGCCGGCAAGCTGGCGGCCCAGTTAGCCCATGAGATTCGTAATCCCCTGGCTGCCGTTTCAGGTGCGGTTCAGGTTCTGCGAGATGAGCTTGAGCTCAAGGAAGATCAGAAAAAACTCATGAACATTATTCTTAAGGAATCAGAAAGGGTCAGCCAGATTATTGAGCAATTTCTTGATCTGGCCTCGCCTCCTAATAAGAAAACCTTTATTACTTTTGATGTGGGCTCCGTGGTCGAGGAAACACTGACCATGCTTCAGGCAGGTGGAGAACTGAATGGGGGAATTAAGGTTATCGGCAATTACAAAAGCGAAAAATTCAAATATTATGGTAATCCCAATCAGTTTAAACAGGTTTTCTGGAATCTGATTCGTAATGCCATTAAGGCCATGCCAGAGGGAGGCACACTGGGCATCGATTTGGCCGAGCATCGGGGGGAGCTTCGAGTTTCTATTTCTGATACCGGCCGGGGATTTAATGATGAGGAGCGGCAGCATCTCTTTGAACCCTTTTTCTCCGGCTTTGAAAATGGCCGGGGCCTCGGCATGACCGTGGTGCGTCGCATTATTGATGATTATGAAGGCCGGATTCTGGTGCACTCCTCGCCCAAAAAGGGAACAACCGTAACCGTCGTTTTTCCTCAGAAAAAAGTTAAGGCTGGCTAAGGCTGAGGAAAAAGAAAAGATTTAAAAAAAGAAGTGCTTATCATTTGATAGAGATTTGATGGCGCTAGAGAGAATGGAAGGAGGGCGAAAGCTAAGATAAAAGATAAATGTAAAAGGTCAGAAAATATAAAAGATTTAAAATTTATAAGTGATAGATGGGGCTAAAAGGCTGAAGAACTAAATAGACCAGGAAGAAATAAGAAAATGATGGGTGATAACCATGGAAAAAATTCTTATTGTGGATGATGAAAAAAGCCTGCTTGACCTTCTGTCGCGAGTTTTTACCAAGGAGGGCTATCAAGTTCAAACGACAACCTCGGCCCAAAGGGCCATGGAAATAATTGAAAAGGAAGACCTTGATTTGCTCATTGCTGATATCAGATTGCCGGAAATGAGCGGCATGGAGATTTTAAAACGCTGTCGCGAAATAAGGCCGGATGTTCCCGTGATAATGATTACGGCTTACGGCAACATGAAGCAGGCCATTGAAGCCCTGAAGATGGGTGCTCTTGATTACATCATTAAGCCCTTCGATATTGAGGAATTAAAGATTACTGTCGCCAAGGGCATGGAAAAACGTCGCCTGGAGCAGGAAAATCTTTTGCTCAAGCGGGAAATAAGGGAACGCTATAGCTTCGAGAATATGATTGGCAAGAGCCGGGCGATGCAGGAAATTTTTGCTTTGATTGAGAAAATTGCCAGTACTGATTCGACTGTTCTGATTACAGGCGAAAGCGGTACCGGCAAGGAGATGGCTGCCCGGGCCATCCATGTGCTGAGCCGGCGCTCTGATCGGCCCTTTGTGTCCATTAATTGCGCCGCTCTTCCTGAGAATTTACTTGAAAGTGAACTTTTTGGTCATGTTAAAGGCGCTTTTACCGGAGCTGTAAGCGATAAAAAGGGAATGTTTGAGGTTGCCCAGCATGGTACTCTCTTCCTGGATGAGGTTGGCGAGATGTCGCCCTGGACGCAGGTTAAATTGTTGCGTGCCCTTCAGGAAAGAAAGATCAGGCGAGTGGGTGGGACCGAGGAAATCCCGGTGGATGTCCGCATTATTGCCGCCACCAATCAGGATTTGAAAAAAAGAATAGAGGAGGGGAAATTCAGAGAGGAGCTTTATTATCGCCTGAACGTTATTTCCTTTGAGATGCCTCCTCTGAGGCGCCGGGTTGAGGACATCCCTCTTCTCGTTAACCATTTTCTTCAGAAATACTGCCAGCAGATGGGAAAGAAAATGAAGCGAATTTCGCCCGAGGCCATGAGCCTTCTTGAAATGTATAATTGGCCTGGAAATGTCAGGGAGCTGGAAAATGTTATCGAGAGAGTGGTCGCTATTGAAGATAGAGAGACAATAACCCCGGCGAGCCTGCCGCCTGAAATTACCCAGCCTGCCCGAAAGGAGGAAACCCAGGTCATCTTTAACCCAGGCTTTAATCTTATGGATTATCTCGATGATATTGCCAAAAGATATGTTCGCCAGGCCATGATGGCAGCTAACTGGAACATGAGGCAGGCTGCTTCCCTTTTAGGCATAAGCTATCGGTCAATACGTTATTTGATGGATAAATATAGAATCAAAGAGACGGCAAGCAACCGCCGGCCTTAAATAAGCTGCCTGGATTTAAAATAGGAATTAAAAGAAGGGAAGACCGCCATCATAAAATTCTATAAATAGCTCGTTAAATAACGGCTTAAATAATTTTAAATAGAGGGGGAAAATAGGCCAGCATTTAGCATGAAGATGCAGGAAGAAGGATTATTCAGCCTGAACAGGGATTTGGGTAAGCCCCAGGATGAAGACAAAATTTGTCATAGATGGACAAATTATGTCATATTTTTTGCGTGCGAATCTATTTCTCCAATCAAATTCATTGAAAATAAAGGAAAAAACAAGGGCAAACTGGCACGCTAATTGCATATTATCATAAACGCCCGATAAAAGGGCAAAAAATTCTCGGCCTTCGGCCGAAAAAAGGAGGTTTTTAAATGAAGCGTAAAGGCTTTACTTTGATTGAGATGCTGATAGTCGTGGCGATTATCGGCATCCTGGCCGCTTTACTCATCCCCAACGCCATGGCCGCCCTGCAGAAAGCCAAACAGAAAGGGACAGTTAAAGATATTAATACGATTGCTACAGGACTCATGGACTATATCACAGATAGGGGTCAAGCTCCTACGTCAGCTAATGGACAATTACAGTCAGCCCAGGACCAGCTGATTTCAGAGCTTCAGGGATTTTACATTAAAGTATTCCCCTGGAGAGATCAGTGGAATCACGGTTTTTATGTGTATGGCGGCACAAATTGTAATGGAAATGTATTTGGTATAGTCCTTCCTTCTGGTCAAGATGAATGGGGTGTTGATGATTTTATTGTAGGCTCTGGCGGTAGAAATGACCCGACGATTGATGTTCAATATGATTCTCAAGTTCCAGAAAATAATCTTTATGAAGTTAGATCAATGAATGACTTTAATAAGGAAATTGTCAACTGGAATGGTAGCATAGTCATTGGTCCAAGAACAGCGGCCGGAACCGGAACCTAATTTCAGGGCTAAAGAAAGAGGGGGCGGCCTGTGGGCCGCCCTTTTTTTATTTAATTTTATCCCTTTTTAATTTTTTGGTATTGAAAAAGAAGGTTTTAAAAAAAGGTCTTTCTTTGGTTTGAATTAGGCTAAGGTCGTCTGTCCATGATTATATAATTTTTATGTTAAGGCCTTTAAAAAAGTAGCTTTTTTGCTGTTATTTTCTAAGCTGAAATCGAAATTTGAATTGAAGTCAAAAACTTTTTTGAGATTGGGTAAAAAGTTATCAGAATAATTAGGGACAGAAGACTGACCCATCGCCCATAAATAAAACTATCTGGAATGTATCTTAAGATGACTTCATGCTGGCCTTCAGATAGATAAATTCCTTTAGAATAAAGATTGCCTTCGAAAATTAATGTTTTCTTTCCATTAACGAAAGCCTTCCAGCCTTTCTGCCAATTGCCAGGAAAGAGAACTATTCCCGGTCTTTTTAATTCAATTATATAGTGACCATAGCCAGAGAATTCTTTAATGATCCTTATGGTGCCCACGCTTGAGGCTGGTTGCTCAGATGATGGCAGATTAAGATGATTTAAAGCCTCTATTTCTTCGGGCAGGCTTATCTTATTATCAACAATAGCAATGTTCATTGGATTAAAATGGGGATGAGTCAATATAGCCATTTTTTCTTCGATGGTTCGAGCTCGAATAAATTTGAAAACAAGAAAGGGCTGAGCTGGTTCTCTGGAAATTTCCTCGATACAAAGAGGGAATCCATGAATCAAGAATTTCTTAGCTGTTTCCGGAGAGAAAAGTGGTTTATTGGAGAAATAATAACGGCAACCAATATATTTTAATAATGTTAGCTTCTTATCTTGGGGTAAACTTTTTATTTTGTCTCTGAGCTCCTTCTGGTAAGAGGGGTAGGTACTCATGAAGTCGCGATTTAAAATATATTTAATCCCAACAGCGAGACCAGAAAAAGGATAAAGGCTTTGCCAGAAATAGGCCATAATATGTATTTTGTTCATATTACTAAGAGCTAAAGTAAAAGGCAGCTCTTCTTCTCGATAAATGGTCGCAGGCAAGTTAATCTCTTCTAAAATAGATGGTTTTTGGAAAAAGGATTCAGGAACAGTGGGGTTAATATACCGATTATGGTAAAAAGGATCGCTGATGCAAAAAATAAGGAAAACAGGAATTAAAATTTTTCTTGCTCTTTCCCATTGCGAGATAAAAATCAAAAAAGTCGAACTTAAAATTAATATTATCAAACCAGTAAGAATTGAATTAAATAGCTGCTCTTTAGATGAATCTTTATCAATGACGAATAATTGATAAAAAATCGTTAGAATTGGTTGTTTAAACAAGATAAATATGGTCATGATTATAAGGGATACGATGAATAGAACACGAACGAGAAATCTTCGGACCGAATTAAGCGAAAATTTTTCCAGACCAAAGGCAGCTAGGAGACTAAAACAAAAAAAAGCGCCGACAAAAAATTTGACGGGATAACGAATTGAAGAAAGAAGAGGTAAGTGGCGGTAAATAAAGAAAAAAGGTGAATATTTGCCACAGGAAATTAAGAAGAAAAGGAAACATTCAAAAGCCAATATTTTTTCCTTTCTTTTTTTGAGAGATAGAAGGCAAAATATAAAGAAAATAGTTGTCCCGAAGCCAATATAAAGGCTGTAATAAAGCGGATACCAGGTGTTAAAGAAATGACCTCCCCAGAAATCATTGTGGCCAGGCTGGCGGTCGTCGCCGAGAATGCCGGGAAAAACTAGATTTAAAAGCTGAATTAATTCCAGCGGCCAGATTTCAGTTTGTTGAGTCCGATCTGTTTGACTCAAGAGCTCAAAAGAAGGGAGAAGCTGAATCGCTGAGAGGAGGCAAGCTAAGAAAAAAGTAAGTAATAGTTTAGAAAAGCTTTTTCTAAAGTTGACCGAATCAAAAAAGCATTGACCAAAAGCTAAGAGGCCTGTAATGACGATAAATTCTGGGGCGCCAGATAGAATGAGAAGAACCCACACAAAAATGCTCAGGATGAATTTGAAGGATCTTATGGGCGGGTCAAGGCGATGCAGGAAGAGAGCCCACATCATCCAGGCCATGGCGGCAATGTGGTTATAGAATTCAAATGAAGAAAGATAGATACCGCTGAGGTGGAAGATAGTTGAGGCAAGAAAGGCTGCTTTTTTCGATAATCCATAAGTTTTTGCCAGGAGATAGAGACCTAACCAGCCAATCAGGGGATGAATAAGATAATGAATTTTAAAGGCGACAAACAAAGGCAAAATAAGATAAAGCCAGGTGGTTGGATAAAAGACAGCCATTTTGGGATTGGCCAAGAAAGGCTGCCCGTTACCGTGAGCGTCGGTCCAGAGAGCCCAGTTGCCCTGCTTGAGGAGCTCAGCTGTGTGCATGCGCAGGGGAATTTCTAAGAGAGTTGTATCCCGGTCATAGAAGGTGTTGCTTTGGAAAAAGAAACTATAAAAAAGTAAAAGGAAAATGACTCCAAATATTATAAAAAAAATAGAATCCTGTTTCTTAAATGAAATAGAATTAGTTATTTCCGCTGAAGCAATTTGCATTTAAGGCAAAATAAAAATAACGAACATTGATCAATTCAATGAAATATGTTTTTCTAAACTGCTCCCTTCTTAATTTTATCCATTATTTCCTCTGATATGCTTAAAAATAGATTTTTCAACTCTTTGATGTTTATTTCCTTTATCATCTCTACTGCCAAATCAATCACGTTATCAGGAAATTGCTTGACTTTGTGAAGCGTAAGGGCAAGCCAGTATAAGTCGAATCCTGGATCCTTTTGTTTAGCAAGGTCCACAATTTTCCAGAAATCTTCTGTTTTCATGATAAAGAATAAATCAATGGCATCCCTTGGTTCAGCTCTCCCAAAAAAGGCAAGAAGCTTATCCACAATTAAATCCTTATAATCATTAACTTTTATTCCCAGATCTGAATCAAGAGGTTTTTCAAATCTAAAAGGTGAGTCATAGGCTAATTGAACTCTTGTTTTTTCCCCTTTGCCCGATATTTCAAATTCAACAAACGTTTCAAACCTTCTTATGATTTTCGAGGAAAAACTTTTTTTAATTTCTTCTTCAAAAGTATAGGAAAATGGAATTATGAGTCCTTTCTCAGTTGTAAAAATATCAAGGTCGTAAGATCTTCTGTGTCCTAAGAAGAATTCTGTTAAGGCAGTTCCTCCTGTTAAATAAAACATTTCACCATCTGGCATTTTTGAAAGAATGAGCAAAATTTCTTTTTGTAGGTCGGTGATAATCCCTTTACTTTTTAGAAGCAAAGTAGTCCTCCCATAAAGATTTTATCTCTTCGGGAAGATCAAGCTCAGGGAGTAAATTTTTTATTTCTTCCCAGTCAAGCTCAGCAATATCCTCTGCTCTTCCATTAATCAGGACCTGCTTGATATACCATTTCCTTTGCCACGGGTTACTTAAATCAATTTCTTTATCAGTGGACCAAACGATATACCTTTTTGGTCTAATTTTCATTTTATTACCTCTTATCCATTGTATTTCTTTCTATTGAACTTTTTCAAATCATCAAGTGAATTTGAAACAAAACATAATAATCCTTAAAGGTTGTAGCCCTTCTTTTACGTTTAGGTGAGTTGCAAGTATTTAGATGGTAGCAGAGCCTGAAATAAGAAAAATAAGAAAAAGTAGCTACGACATCCTCATAACAAATATATTCTAAATTATAATTCTTAGTGAAGGAATCAAAAGAGAGGCAAAACCTGCAATAAATCTCCGTCAAGGTTTTGATGGGGGAAGCAGGGTATAGCCAAATTCAGCGAAATGGGGGTCGAAGGCAAAGGCGTGCCTGAGGCCGGTGCGCCTCATTAGCTCAAAACTGACGCAGTCAACCAGACTGAGTTCGCGACGGCCGGCCATAAGCAGAGCGGCCACGGCCGCCTCGTGAATATCTCTCGTCACCCAGAGCAGGCGCAGAATGGGGATAACGTTGTGGACAAAAACCCTCACCGCCTCCAGACCAAAACGGCGCATCAGGACTGCTGAAGTTTCAACCAGAATATAATTATGACTGATGAGATTATGGCCTGCCTGAATTATTTCAGACCAGGTGGAAGCGGCCAGGTGATGCCGGTCGTCACTTTTATCGAGGACAGCCAGGAAAGCGCTGGTGTCAATAAGAATATTCATTTCTTTTTGCCTCGAGTATTCTTTATGTCATCTTTCTGCTCTGAATTTGTTTCTATTAATGGGCCTTCTCCAGAATTACCGCCGAAAGAGGCATCGTGGTTTATGGAAAGGTCAGGGAGACCGGAAGCAAAGCGACCGACGGCCGCTATCGCTCTCTGTCGTTTTTCTGCTTCACTTATCAGATCCGGACCTGCCTCAAAGAATTCTTTTTCAATTTTATTATGGCGAATTCCATAATCGCGCCTCTTTTCTTTTATGCTGCGGACAGGTAAAAAGGAGGGTGCCTCAACTAACTCCTGGATTGATTGCCGGATTAATTCCCGGATGAACTGGCTCCGTGTTTTCCCCTGGGCACGTCGGGCCGCTTCGAGAGCCCTGAATTCGGAAGCTGGCATACTGATGGAGAATTTGATTGTTTTCTTATTCACAATTTCTTACCTGGTGTGATATTTTCATACCTGATAATAATGAAATTATTAGACAAAGTCAAGACATTTTGTTTTTAACCATATACAGGTCTGCCGTGACACCTGAACTGCTTCCGATGGCTTCATGAGCTAATTTGCCGCTAAGATTTATTCTTATGATATAATTGCTGCCAGAAAGATGATTTTAAGGCTGCGTACGGCTTTTCTTGTTTTCCTTTATGCTCTTATTGTTATCCTGATTATTCCCTTTTTGCTCGTTTGTTTCCTTTTCGGGATAAGAAAGCCGCTTCTTCACCTGGGGAAATGGGCCATGGGTCTGGGGCAAAAGGTTCTGGGCCTGGAAATTGAATCAGCTGGCCTGGAAAATTTTGACCCTGCGGGCTCCTATGTCTTTATGGCCAATCACTTGAGTTTCCTCGATGGCCCTCTTCTCTTCTATGTCATTCCTCAGCCGGTTCGCGTTTTCATCAAAAAAGAGGTTTTTCGTTTGCCGGTGGTTGGCCTGGGGATGAAGCATGTTCATTTTATCCCTGTAGATAGAAAGAGGCTGCGAGGGGGGCGGCGCAGCTTAGAGAGGGCGGCCCGCCTCATGAAACTGAAGGGCTATTCCTTTCTTATTTTCCCTGAAGGAACCCGCAGTCGCGACGGCCGGCTCCAGAATTTTCGCCGCGGTGGCTTTTTTCTGGCTCTGGAGACAGGCGCGCCGATTGTTCCTATCTCCATTATTGGCACTTATGAGCTTATGCCCCGCGGACAGTTTTATGTTCGACCAGGCAGAATTAAAGTAATTTTTCATTCTCCGATCCCTGTTTCTAACTATAACAGAGATTCTCTTGATGAACTTATAGCCAGAGTAAGAGAGCAAATTTCCTCGGCCCTGCCTTCAAATTATTTGCCTCAAGCTTGAAAGGAAAGCCTGAAATTCCTTTGAAATTAGAGGCGGCAAAGGGAAAATGGAGGCAAAAGAGAAAAATCAGGAGTAAAATGACGGAGAAAGTGATAAAAGGAGGAGGATGATGGAGCCGGCAAAAAAGAAAAATTTTTCTGGAGAAAAGGGCGAAGGTGTGACCCCAAAAAACCAGGATAATCAGCAGGATAGACCTCTGACCTTATCAGAGGTCATGGTTGAAGTGGAGGAACTAAAAAATCTTTTGGATAGATTTATCAAAGAAAATGAGGGGAAGATATTTCAAATTGCCAGTGTCATTAAAGATGCTTTAAAAAAAGGCAAAAAGATTCTGATTTTCGGTAATGGCGGAAGCGCCGCCGAGGCCCAGCATTTTGCCGCCGAGCTGGTGAATAAATTTATTCAGGTCCGCCCGCCTTTTCGGGCCATCGCTCTTTCCACTGATACCTCCATTCTGACCTCAGTGGGCAACGACACTTCTTTTAATTTTATTTTCAGCCGCCAGATTGAGGCTCTTGGTGACCCAGGCGATGTAGCCATAGGTCTTTCTACGAGCGGCCGATCAGCGAATATCGTCGAGGCCTTTAAAATAGCTCGAGAGAAAGGCCTGATAACTTTAGCCATGACTGGCGAAGGCGGCGGGCTTCTTGGCCCTCTGGCCGATTACCTGATCGCTGTTCCCAGCCGCTCCACCCCTCGCATCCAGGAGGTTCATCTTTTTCTTCTGCATGTTCTGGCCGCATCTTTAGAAAAAACCCTCTTTTTCTAATTTTGGTGCCGCCTTATCTATTTACCAAATTTCTCTATAAATTTCGGTGCCGTCTAATTAAATTTTGGTGCCATCTTATTTATTTACCAATTTTTTGGTTTTTACTAATTATCAATTTATTTCTCTTTGAATCGCATTGAATAAAAGGTATTGAATAAAGGCGGGGAAAACGGTGCGGCTCGCTAAAATTAAAAAATCGATTTTAGCTGGTTTGTAAGAAAAATGTTTATATCTCCATTTTAGTTATCTGCAGCTATCTGTTTTAATTATTTTGATTTTAATTCCTGTTTTAGTCTCAGCAGGTCTTAGCGATAAAAATGTTTATGTCCCCATTTATTTATGTCACCATTTATTGGAAAAATGTTTGTGTTCCTGATTTTAGGGGGAGGAGATTGATGCCGTCTTTTTTTTGGTGCCGTCTTACCTATTTCCCAATTTTTTTCCCAATTTTTTAAAAAATGTTTGTGTCCCCAATTTTAGGGGGAGGAGATCAGGTCTTTGATTTTGTCGGCTCCAGCTACCCCGCTATTAAAAAGATAAACTTTGACTCCTTCCAGGGCTCGCTGAAAGAAAGCTCTCTGAAGCTCGAGTTTTTCAGGAGATGTCCCCAGAAGATGCGGGTTGAAAAAGGGCTGATGCTTTCCTGGAGCCAGAGTGCGCACAGCGCCCGGTGTTTCTCCTGATTCGAGCACCCGCAGGGCCTCTTCCCGGGTCAATTCCACGAAGCCAGGCGAAACGGCATCAGATCGCAGAATGAAAATCCAGCGCAGATTATTTCTTCTTGGATAACCTCCCCGACCATAAAGCCAGTTGGGATCGAGCATGGCATAGCCATTAGCAGAAGCTCGATAGCAGAAGGGAGCCCCCCGGTCAAGTCGACAGTCTTCAGCCCGCTGGCATTCAGCGTCCTGGCAATCCTCTTTTCTGGTAACGACATTCTCGCATTTACTCATGTCAAAAAGAGGAGCCAGAGCTGGATAGAGTTCAACCACCGGTGTCGTCATATAGAGCTTTCTTTCAACGCATTCGGCCACAAGATTCTTTCCCTGAAGGCGAACAAAAACGAGGTCATTGGCCTGTAGCCGGAAACGAGGATCGGCCAGAAGTTCAAAGAAAAGCTCGGTTTTTCTGGTTCCAGGAGGGCCAACAAGAATTAAGCCATTCCCTTTGTAATCAAGGGCCATGCCTCTGATGGCATTCGTCACGAGCTGCCTTTCAGTAATATCAATGGCCATGCCCAGGGCAAGGCTCCGTAATGGCCCATATAAATCTGTATTAATCAGAAAGGCAGCCCTGGTTTCAGGATGATAAAAGGCGCGCGGCTCCCGGCCGGCAATGCCCTCAACGGCATAAATCACGCCATGAGGTTCAATCTCAGCTTCGAGCTGAGCCGGAAACCAGTTTTCCACCCAGAATTCATTGAGATGGGGAACATTTGTCCGGAGCTGAATAATAACCCCGTTAATGTTGGCATTCCATTCATAATATTTTTCTCTGGTCAAATAACTTTCGACCTCGGCCAGAAGAGCCTCCCTTAATTTCGAATCGATAGCAGCTTCTACAGGCGGTGCCTTCCTCACTCTGGTTTTAACATTGCTCAGCAGCACCCGCCGCTCCTTTCTTGACGGCTTCAATTTAGAAATGGCGGCAATAATGCGGTCCATGCCCTTTTCGAGATTCTCCATGGACGTGGCATAGGAAATGCGGATGTAATTATCAGCCCCAAAGGAATCACCGGGCACAACAGCCACCCTGGCTTCCTTGAGCAAATAATAGGCCAGGCCATAGGAATTGCGGATCTGCATCCCCTCAGCTTCTTTGTCATAATAATAGGAAAAATTGGGGAAAAGATAGAAAGCACCCTGCGGCTTGAAACAGGAAATATGAGGGATAGCCCTCAACCGCATCAGACAGTAATTGCGGCGACGCTGAAATTCAGCCACCATGCGCTGCACCTCATACTGGGGCCCGCGGAGCGCTTCCAGGCTGGCTATTTGGGAAATAGAGGTGGGATTGGAAGTGGTGTGGCTCTGAATCTTGGCCATAGCGTTAATGATTTCTGCTGGCCCCAGGGTGAAGCCAATCCGCCAGCCCGTCATGGAGTAAGTTTTAGAGACGCCACTTACCAGAATGGTTTTTTTCTTGATATCCTCGCCAAGAGCAGCAAAACTCGTGAATTCGAAATCCTCATAGACCAGTTTGCTGTAGATTTCATCGGCAATAACATAAATATCTTCATTGCGAATAACTTCAGCCAGAGCCTCAAGCTGCTTTCGGTTATAGGCGGCTCCAGTAGGATTACTCGGATTATTGAGGATTAAAGCTTTGGTGGAAGGAGTAATGACTGCCTTGAGCTCTTCCGGCGTAAGAACAAAGCCATTTTCTTCCTTGGTCTGAACAATAACCGGCTTGCCCTTGGCCAGCAGAACAGCCTGCGGATAGGTCACCCAGTAAGGCGCCGGGATGATAACTTCCTCACCTTCATTAATCAGGGCCATGATCAGGTGAAAAATTGAGGCCTTGGCCCCGCAGGAGACAATGACTTCATTGGGCTCATAATGAAGCCCGTAATCTTCCTCCATGCGCTTAATGATGGCCTTTTTCAGGGCAGGAATACCCTCATTTTCTGTGTATTTGGTGAAGTTTTCCTGAATGGCGCGGATGCCGGCTTGCTTGACATTTTCGGGCGTGGGAAAATCAGGCTCACCTACGCTCAGGTCAATAACGTCGATTCCGGCCGCCTTCATGGCCCTGGCCTTGGCCGAAATCTTTAAAGTGGGAGAAGTGCCGATTTGCGTTGCTTTTTCGGAAATCATGGCTGGTTTGCCCTTTTTGCTCAGCTTTCTGATTCTTCTGGTTTTTCTTCAGGCTTCAGCTTTTCCTTGAGCCATTTCTGAAGATCAACCCCTGTCAGCGACTTAACGACTTCTGGCATCTGGGCTAATACTTCAGCCACCTGGGCAGTAATCCGGCTTGCACCTGCGCCTTTATCGCTACCGACAATAATAATTTTATCAATTTTGGACAGAGGCTCGGCCACCGCTTTGGCCAGCTCAGGCAGCATCTTGAAATACATTTCAAGGAGAGCAGCCTGATTGAGTTTTTCCCAGGCTTTGGCTCGCTGGAGCATGGCTTCAGCCTCAGCCATGCCCTTGAGTCTGATGGTTTCGGCCTCAACCTGACCCTCCAGGCGCAGCGCCTCGGCCTTACCCTTAGCTTCAGCCTGAATTCGGAATTCTTCAGCTTCCGCTTCAGCCATAATCTGGTATTTGCGGGCATCGGCCGGCTTGATCACGCTCGCTTCGAGTTCCTTCTGTCGCCGAACAATTTCGAGCTCTTCAATCTTGATAGCTTCCTGCTTTTCAATCTGCTTAACCCTGGCTTCCTCTCTCTTAATTTCCTGGGATAATTTATGGCGTTCGAGCTCGTAGGCAAAGTCGGCCTGAGCCTTCTTCTGATTAACCATGACCTGGCTTTCGGCCTTTTTGGCTTCATTTTCCCACTGCGCCTTGGCAATGAGGGCTTCAGCGGCCAGCCGGGCGATTTCTCCCTCCTTTCGGGCTTCCGAAGACTTGATGATGGCCTCTTTCTCTGTTTCGGCCTGAGCAATAGCTGCATCCCGTCTGGCAGCCGCAATCTGGGGACGGCTCAAAGCTTCTAAGTAGCCCTGGGTATCGCTGATGTCCTTCAAAGCGAAGGAAATCATGACCAGGCCCATGCGACTGAAATCTTCCTTGACTGCCTCCCTGACCCGCCGGGCAAATTCCTCCCGGCCGCGATAAATCTCCTCCACGGTCATCCGACCGATGACTTCTCTCATCTTGCCCTCAAGAATTGTGGCGGCCACATCGCGGATACCCTCTTTTCCCTGGCCCAGAAACTGCTCGGCTGCCAGCCTAATGGCCTCATCATTCGTATCAATTCTTACCTGGGCGGTGGCATCAGCCATAATAGGGACACCATTAAAGGTGAGAACTTCCGGCGTCTTAATGCTTAAGGTGATAACGTCAACAGGAAGGGTATAGACGGTTTCAATAAAGGGAATAACGAAGGTGCCGCCACCAAGACGATAGCGATAACCTATTTTTATGCGCCGGCCGTCAGGGAGAACCACCGTTCTTTTTCTTCCCCCGGCAACAATAAGAATTTCATTGGGTCCTACCTTCCGATATTGCTTGGCCAGAATAAAAATGATAAGGGCGAAAATAACGACAATTATTGCAGCTGGTATTATCCAGGATAAAATAGCCATCCTCAGCCTCCCTCCAGCCCCTCTCAGGGCCAGAAAAAGTTTACCCCAAGGTCTTTGCCCCGGGAAAAGTAATGAATTATAAAATGTTATTCTTCCCTGGAAATAAAGTCAAGAAAATCGCCTTCAAACCGGCACAGCCCTGAGCGCAAATTTTCCCCCTGCCCCAGTAAGCTCAAGGAACCTGTCGGCTATTTTTCCCGGAATCCCCTTATCCTTGATTCATCACAGATAATACTTTCTTAAATTTTTTTCCATTAAGCAAAAGTTCCCTTGGGTTTATTAATTTGGAACAAATGGCCACCGGTTCTGACCACGAATTTGAAGCTCTTCCCTGCAAATTAGAGTTGAAAATGACGATGAAACAAATTGAAAATAAATTCAGGGTTAGTTCAACAGCAAAAAGGAGGGAAATGGATAGAGGGATTCATCCAGGCGAATAATTTTGAACCACGAAGAATTATTTTTTTATCCAGCAAACAATTTCCTGTTCTCATGCCTTCCAGCAGGCTCATTTTTCAAAATCAGGTGAGATATTTTGTTCTTTTTCTTCTGGGAAGAATTAACAAATAATTGCTTTGTAAACAAAACAAATTATGGCCCTTCCGGGTTTATAATGGATAAACTCAAAAAATTATCCATTTTTTGAAAAATTATCCATTTCCTGGAGCTTCTCGAAAAACCACAGATAAATCCCTCAAGGCGAATTGAGGCCGATTATTACGACTCTTAAGGATATTCTTTACATCGTCCTCAACGAGGAGCTGGCCCGAATTAAATCCATGTTAAAAGCCGTAAAATCTGTCATTTTTATAGGCAAAAGAGTCTGAAGAAACCCAATTATTAAGGCTTAAAAGGAGGCACTGACCCTGTGGGGGAAAAAGAAATATTCGGTCAGGGAAAAGGCAGCCAGAAGGAAAAGGAGCCAGGCCATAACGGTATAAATGATTTCAAAGGTTCTTGGTTTCATCACCCGCTGGAGTTTATTTCCAATTCCAGCCACAATCATGAAGTAGATAAGACTGCCCCCGCCGCAGGAAAGACTGAAAAGGAGCGGCTTAATTCCAGAGTGACTGACCAGGCCATGGGAGGTGATAAAGGTGGCCACCGTAAGCCAGAAAATGGGTAAAGTCGGGCTTGAGATATACATGAGAAAGGTGAAGAAGACAGGATGGCTTATTTTTTTATTCTTGCCTGTCTCCTCATTGTTTTCAGGCAGACCAAGGCCAAGAACGCGATGACTGCGGGCAAGATGCAAAAGATGAAAGCCGGCGGCAACAATGGCGGCACTTCCTGCAATTCTCAGGATAAAGGACCAGCGGTCCAGGAAGGAAATCAGAAGGGAGGTAAAAACAATAGAAAGAAAGCAATAGAGGGTATCAAGGGCAGCCACAGTAAAACGAATGGAAACACTCTTCCAGAAGCCAAAGCGAAGCGTCTGGGAAAGAGAATAGATATTTATAGGGCCAGGAGGAATCGAGGCTATAAAGCCCACAAGAAGACCGACTAAGATAAACATCGTCGCTCTCTTTTCAGCCTCATCATTTCTGGAAATAATTAAATTTCATTTTTAACTTTTCAGGTGAAAGAAAAGCAAATTTTGGCTTTTTGAAAGCCCTTTCTTTACGTCTCTTTAAGAAATATTTCCGGTAAAATTATTTTCTAGTCCTTCAATCAAATTTCGGGCAATCTTTAAATTCTGGCCCTTGGCGCCGATTCAAATCAAAATCCTCCTTATTTATCCAGATAGATTTAATCGAAAAGGCGGAAGCGAAGAATATGAAAGATGGCCGCCAGGCCATCCTTCCAGGTAATCTTCTTGCCTTCTCGGTAATCTCGACCATAATAAGAGATAGGCACTTCATAAACCCGGCAGCCGAGTTTGCCCACTTTAATGGTAATTTCGGGTTCAAAACCAAAACGCTTCGATTTGAGGTTGATTCGGGCGAGCACCTCTCGCCGAAAGACCTTATAACAGGTTTCCATATCGGTTAGATTCAGATTGGCACAGAGGTTACAGAGAGTTGTCAGGAACTTATTCCCCACATAATGCCAGAAGAGAAGAACCCGATGGGGGCCGCCGAGAAAACGGCTGCCATAAACAACATCGGCTACACCTCTGAGAATCGGCTCAAGCAAACGGGGATAATCCTGGGGATCGTACTCCAGGTCGGCATCCTGAATCAGAATAATATCGCCCGTAGCCTGGGAAAAACCGGTGCGCAGAGCTGCCCCTTTACCCTGATTCTTCTCGTGAAAGATGATTTTTAGATTGTCGGCCGTGAGGTTTTTTAAAATTTCCCGGGTGCCATCGGTTGAACCATCATCCACCACAATGATTTCCTTTTCCAGGCCAACCTCAACTTTCTGCACTCGTTCAATGATTTCGGCGATTGTTTTTTCCTCATTATAGACCGGAATAACCACTGACAATTTTTTAAAAGATTGATTCACCTTAAACCTTCACTTTCCTGTGTTTCTGCCCTCTATCTTTTTAAATCTTTTCCCTCTTAAATGGCTCACTTCTTCTCGTTTTCCTTTTTTATTGTTTTCCTGATGCTCCCTTTTTACTTGCTTATTACTTGTTTTCTTAATTCGTTCCTTTGCTCCTTTTCTTTAATTCATTTATTAATTTATAAATCCATTTTAACTAAGTTGCTACTGGCTCACTTATCTTTTTTTCTTCTTCTCTCCCTTCGAAGCCTCACTTTTTTCATTTCTTTTTTAAATTGAAGAAACTCATCGGCTGAGCTTAATTTTTTGTTTAATTCATTCTTTCATTCTCCCTTAAACAAACTACTTACAGCCCAATTTATTCTTAAAATATTCAATTGTCAGGGCCAGGCCTTCCTCCAGACTGACCCTGGGTTGCCAGCCAAGCAGTTTCCGGGCGAGAGTAATATCAGGGCATCGCCTTCCAGGGTCATCAGGCGGAAGAGGTTTAAAAGAGAGGCGGGACCTGCTTTTAGTTAATCTCAGAACCAGTTCAGCCAGTTCAATAATTGGTGTTTCTTCCGGATTGCCGAGATTGATGGGGCCAGTGACACCCTCGGTCTTCATCATTTTGATAAGGCCGTCAATCATATCAGAGACATAACAGAAGGAGCGGGTCTGATGCCCATCTCCATAAATGGTTAAGTCGTCCCCCCTCAGGGCCTGGACAATGAAATTACTCACGACGCGGCCATCATTGATGGCCATTCTCGGACCATAGGTGTTAAAAATCCTCACAATCCTTATATCAACTTTGTTCTGGCGATGATAATCCATCATCAGCGTTTCGGCCACTCTTTTTCCTTCGTCATAGCAGCTGCGCACGCCAATGGGATTAACATTTCCCCAGTAGCTCTCAGGCTGGGGATGAACCCTGGCATCGCCATAGACTTCCGAGGAGGAAGCTAGCAGGATTCTGGCTTTGGTTCTTTTAGCCAGGCCGAGCATATTGATTGTCCCCATTACGTTGGTTTTAACTGTCTTGATGGCGTTGACCTGATAATGGATGGGTGAAGCAGGGCAGGCCAGATGATAGATTTCGTCAACCTCCACAAAGAGGGGATGGATAATATCATGACGGATAAGTTCAAAATAGGGATGGGTGAAGAGATGGCGGATGTTATCCTTGTGACCGGAGAAGAAATTGTCAACACAGATGACATCGGCCTTTTCCTCAAGAAGGCGTTCGCAGAGATGACTTCCCAGGAAACCCGCACCCCCTGTCACCAGAATGCGCTTCATCTTTTCCCCCTTTTATTAAAAGCCATAAAAAGAGGGCTTTTCTTTTTAAGAACAGAGCGCTGGATTTCAAAAAGAGTCTGTAACCCTTCATGGGCCAGACGCATCATCGTGGCCAGTTCTCGCCGTGTATAGGGTCTTTTTTCGCCTGTAGCCTGAATTTCAACGAGCTGCCCGGTATCGGTTTCCACAATATTTAAATCAACTTCAGCCTGGCTGTCTTCGTCGTAGTCCAGGTCGAGTAAAAACTCACCGTTAACAAGTCCGACGCTGACGCCGGCCACAAGATTAATCAGAGGAAATGCCTCAACCTTTTTTTCCTCATAGAGTTTTTTTAGAGCCAGGGCCAGAGCAACGCAGCCAGCTGTTACCGAAGCGGTTCTTGTGCCGCCATCGGCCTGGATAACATCGCAGTCCAGAAGAATCTGGCGCTCACCGAGGGCTTTGAGGTCAACGGCAGCCCTCAAAGCTCGGCCGATGAGCCTCTGGATTTCCTGGGAGCGACCGGAGATTCTCCCCTGAGTTCTTTCCCGGGGCGTTCTGGTTTCAGTTGAGCAGGGCAGCATGGCATATTCAGCCGTTATCCAGCCCTGGCCTGTGCCTTTAAGAAAGGGCGGCACCTTTTCTTCAATTGTGGCTGCTACGAGAACCCTGGTTTTGCCCATTTCAATCAGAGCTGAGCCAGCAGCAAATTCAAGATAATCAGGGATAATTTTGACGGGCCTGAGTTCCTGGCTTTTACGCCCATCAGCCCGTGTTATCTTCTGATTTGTCATCGGGGCTCGCTTTTTTGTCTCTTCAGAGTTTTCGTTGATTTTTCTCATTTAGAGGCCTTATGGATTTAAATTTATTTTAATTTTTATTTTTTAATTCCTCCTTAAATTCCTTTTTAGCTAAATTTTCTTTTCCTCTTCGATATTTTCCACTTTTTCTTTCTTCTCACTCATTTTTTGTCTGTTTTTTCAAGCTTAAAAGAATTTTCGCTTTCCGGCCTGGTTCGCCAGCGGTCATGAAACCAGAGCCATTGCTCGGGTTTTTCCCTTATTTCTTGTTCAATAATCTTAGTTAAAATCTGGGTTATTTGCAATAAAAGGTCCGGTTCAGGAGAAGAATCAGGGGAAAAAGAGAGGGGCTGATGAATTTTAAGGTAATATTTCTTATCCGGAGTCATGAGGCAGAATACGGGCAGAATAGGGGCTCCAGTGCGCAGGTGAAAAATAGCTACAGCAGGCGTGGTGGCGGCCAGGCGGCCAAAGAAATCAACAAAGACCGCCTGACTTCGCAGGACATTCTGGTCAATGAGCAGGGCCACAGCTTCATTGGCCTTCAGAGCCTGAAGGATGGGCCGGGCAGCTTCAAATTTGGAAATTACTCTGGCTCCAAGCCTCTGTCTTAACTTCTGCCATTGCCTTTCCAGAAAAGGATTATCCAGGGGTCGGGCAACAACATGGAGGGGGACAAGGGAAGCAACGGGCCAGGTCGCCACCTCCCAGTTGCCCAGATGAGCGGAGAAAATCAAAATGCCCCGACCGGCTCTCAGGGCCTGCTGCAAATTTTCCAGACCCTCAATTTTAAAAAGAGAAGCCCTTCTGGTTTCATCCAGCTGGGCAAATCTCAGGGTGTCAAAGACCATCTGGCCAAAGTGGATAAAGGCGGCCCGGGCTATCCTTCTCTTTTCCTTTTTTCCCAGCCGGGAACCAAAGGCTATTTCGAGATTTCGCAGGCTGAGACGGCGGTGGCGGCTTGAAAGAAAATAGCCCGCTAAGCCCACGAAGCCCCCTTTGATAAGGATAAGCTTTCTCGGAAGAAAACGGATGAGAAGACCAAAGAAAGTGAAGATGAAATAAAGCCAGAGATTGGTCATGCTTTATGAGTCAAACATAGTCTGTCCATCAGCCCTTAATTTTAAGCCTTTAATTCGGAGCTCTTAAAAGAAACTAATTTTATCATGCCAACCTGAAGTTATCAGAGACGACATTTGTCCGGGCCTGAAAATATTTAAATTTTTCAAGGAAACTCTTCAGAAAGGAGATAAATTCAGGTTCAGGAACAAAATCCACCTTGAGGACGGCCAGAGAGATGGGGCTCGGAAACCAACTTCGTTCTATTAATTTCACCGCATCCTTTTCTGTCGTGACCAGGTACTCAGGTCTTTTTTGTTTGACATATCCGGCTATTTTTTTAAGAGCCCTGTCAGGATAGGCATAATGGTCAGGGAAGGTCAGGAAGTTTTCGACCCTGGCTCCAAGTTGATTTAAAGTGTAGCGGAAATTTTCGGGTCGGGCCAGGCCGCAGAAGGCTATGACCCTTTTCCCCCTTAATTCTTCTGGCGAAAGCTCCTTTTTCCCGGGAAAAATCTGGAGAGAGAGGGGCCTGAGCTCATAGGTAAAGACCGGGGGCGGAATTTTCAGGGAACTTATTGTCTTGAGTGCCGGGTCAGGCATTCTTTTTTTTTGCCCCTGGACAAGAATCAGACTGGCCCTTTTCAGGGCTGACCAGGACTCGCGCTGGGCTTTATCTTCAGGGCTGAGGAGGACAATGTCAAGGTGACGTTTAAGCTGGCGATGCTGAAAAGCATCATCGAGAACAGCGACATTGCAGCCAAGACGAAAGGCTTGAAGACAGGAAATGAAGCGTTTCCGGCCAACAATAACGGGCACATCCGGAAGCCTGCGGGCGACCATAAAGGGTTCATCGCCAGCTTCTCGCCAGGTAGCCAGAAGTTTCTGACCATCAGAAACAAGGCCCCCTCTTTTTTCCCATCGGCCCCGGTAACCACGACTGATAAAGCAGGGACGCCAGCCCTCATTTCGCAGAAAAGAAAGAAGGAAAAGGGCCAGGGGAGTTTTTCCGGTGCCGCCAAAAGAGATATTTCCGAGGCTAATGGCCAGAAGGGGTGGTTCAAGACCGGACCTTAATCCTGAATCAAAAAGTTTATTCCGAAGATAGGAAATGGAGCGAACCGCTAAGGAGCTCAGGTTCAGAAAGAAATCGGGGATAATCATTAATCCCGAACTATATCTTAATTGGAAGTCTGATTCAACCCTGGCCCGGAGAAGCCAGAGACCAGCTGAGCTTTACAAAAAAGGCTAACTCAAATATAATTTTGGCGTTTAGATTAAAAGGCAGGAGGTTGACTGTGAGAAGATGGCTTTCGATTCTTATGATTATGGGGCTCATTGTTGTTTTAGGATCTTGTCAGAAAAAAATGCAGGTCAAAGGACTAGAACTTACCGTCGGTTTTGCTGAAAAAACCTTGACCGATAACCTCATGACAGAAATGCAATACCGCTGGAAGACCGGCCAGGATTTTATTCGCTTTGACCGGGATTTAAATGTTTTCGTTCACTTCTGGCATAAAAACAATCTTCTTTTTCAGGATGACCATGTGCCAACTGTCCCCACTTCCAGCTGGGAGCCAGGTAAAGAATACACCTATGTGCGGCGCATTTACATTCCCAAGTTCATTGATGAATTTGATCCAGAATTTAAGGGCGAGGAAACCCTGAAGCTCGTGGTTGGCCTCTATTCTCCCTTTGACCGGACCGGAAAAAGCAAGACTGAAATCCTGGTTAAAAATTTGAAAGTTCTTCCACCTCCGCCAGATACTCCTGAAATCATTTATGAAAATGGTTGGTATGACCTGGAGATTGATCCCAATGCCTTTTTAAAACAATGGCGCTGGACAGCCAGAGAAGCTGTATGTGTTATTGATAATCCCCACCGCGATGCGACCCTGGTTATCCGCGGTGGTGTGAACCAAGAAGCAGTTCCTGGTCAGAAAGTTATTTTTAAGATTAATGACACCGTCCTGGATGAGTTTGTGCCGCAGGAGAGTGCCTTTGAAAAGACTTACAAGATAACCAAGGATATGATGGGCGATAAAGATGAGTTCCGGCTGATTGTGACAACCGATAAGACCTTTATTCCCGCCAGAATCATACCCGGTTCCAAGGACGAAAGGGAACTGGGAGTTCAGATTTCCTTCATTTATTTCCGATAAGGCAAAAAAGGGCGACTCTCAGCGGATCCAGATAGAGGGAATATTTTCTTTCTTTATATTTGATAAATATTTTTCCAGTTCCTTCTTGAGCTTTTCTTCTTCCTCCTGAGCTTTCTGGAGTTTAAGATAGGTTTCAGCAATGGCCTGCTGGATAAGGTCGCGAGGAGTCATATCATCGAGGCTGTAAAACTCCTGCCAGAGGGCATTGAGCTTGAGGGTGAGAAGCTCCACATATTCTCTGGCCTTCTGATAGGCTTCCTCAAGCTGTTTCTGCTCACCGGCGCGGCTGCCAATATCAAGGGAGGGAGAAGAAGAAGGCTCGGTGATAACCCGGTGTCCTGTCTGCCCGGAGGTTATGGCCGCTTCATTTTCGGAAGCCCCTTGATGAGGAGAGGTTAGATCCTGGCCTTCTCCACCGATTGCAGGCTGGCCTGTTTCGAGGGCCGGTTTGCGTCTTATCTTGGCCAGGTCTTCGTTGGTAATCACGACGCTCTTTTTCTGGCCAAGGCTTTCGCGCCTTTCCCTTTCTTTTTTAGCCAGTTCGGCCAGGCTCTGAGCTGAAATCAGGCCTGCTATAAAGAAAAAGAGGCATAGAAAGACAGCTAATCTGATTTTCATGAGTCTCTGAGGATAATCTAATTCAGCGGGTGGAGGATGTCAAGCCGGGTGCGGGAAGTTCTGATTCTCAGCTCTTTTTCTCTGAAGGTGAGCTCAATGGCGCCATCAACATCGGTTCGGAAAATGATGGCTCCTGTTTTTTTATATTCTTCTAAAATCTCAGGGTGGGGAACACCGTAAATATTTCCCCGGCCTGCACTAATTATAATAACCTGAGGCCTGACCTTATCCAGAAAGGGACCTGAGCTTGAAGAGCGACTACCATGATGGGGTGATTTTAAGACCACGGCTTCAAGTTCGGAGCTGGCCTCAAGCAGCTCTTTTTCGCTCGGGCGCCCGATATCTCCTGTCATCAGGAGCAGCCCCCGGCCTCTCTTGAGCCGGAAGACCAGGGAATCTTCGTTGGAAACAGGAGCTGAAATTTCCCGGTTAGCGGGCGGATGAAGAAATTCCAGTTCAAGGCCGGCTATAACTCTTTTTTTACCGCGAAAATATTTGATTCTTTTCGTTTTTGAGCCGAGATAAGAAATGAATTCTGAATAGTCCTTTGAATCGGCTGGTTCCATGGCTTCCCAGAATTCCCGGATAGAGAAATTGCGGGCGACAGCCTTCAGCCCATTGAGGTGGTCAGGGTGAGCATGGGTGAGGACAAGATAATCTATTTTTTTTATCTTCCGACGCCAGAGAAAGGGGCAAACAACATATTCGCCCACATCAAAGGTATTGTCCTGGAAGCCACCGCCATCAACGAGCATTTTTTCCCGTCCCGGAAATTCAATCAGGGTAGCTTCGCCCTGGCCGACATCCAGAAAAGTCAGACGAAGCTCCGGGGTGGAGGAAGGAAAGGGATAGAAGAGGATAAAAAAGGCAAAAAGACAGAAGGATAAAGCCGCAAGAGGCCTCTGGAAGCGAAAACGGCGGGGTAATATCAGGAGAAAAAGAAAGAAAAAATAGCCGGCCATAATTAGAGGGGAAGGGGAGGGGATTCGATAGGAAAGAGGCTTGAAATTGTCAAAGAGATGGGCGATGAGAAAAAAGAGCTGGATGATTTCCTTAATGGCCAGGGCCAGGATTGACCCCAGGGCCGAGCTAAGAAAGGAAATCAGGAAGAAAAGCCAGCCGGCGGCCATAATCAACCCAATCAGGGGCACAGCTGGCAGATTTAAAATCAGACTTCCGAGCGTCACGCGGTTAAAAATAAGAGCAACGAAAGGTATGACCCCTAACTGAGCGGTCAGAGAAAGGATAAATAAATCTGTCAGCCTCCAGGGAAGGTCAGGAAGATATTTTTTAATTCGGGGGAAAAAGAGAATTATGGTTAGCGTGGCCATGAAGGTAAGGATAAAACCGGCCTCAAAAAGCTGAAGCGGATTAAGAAGAAGGAGAAAAAAAGCGGCTGCAGCCAGGCTGTTTAGAACTGATGTGTCCTTCCAGAGAAGCCTGGCAGTAAGATAAAGAAGGGCCATAGCTACTGCCCTGACCACCGAAGGCCGGCCTTCAACGAGACAGGCATAAAAAAGAAGGCAGAAAATGAGAAGGAAAGAGCGAAGCTGGTCTTGAAGGCGGAAAAGGCGAAGAAAATGAAAAAGAAAGTAAGAGATTATGGCTATATGGGCTCCGGAAATGGCGATTAAATGGAAAAGGCCGGAGCTCTGCAAACCCCGGAGAGTTTCCTCGCTGAGCCGGCCTCTTTCTCCGAGGAGAAGAGCCTCCAGAAAGGCGCCTTCCTCGAGAATTTGACCTTCAGTTCCACGAAAATGTTTTTCTATCTTTTGCTGTAGCTTCCGGCTGAGCCAGGAAAAAAGGCGGGGAAGGAAGAATTTTCTTTCTCCGGTTTTATCCAGGAGGAGAAGACTTTTCGAGAAGGCCCGGCGATGAATGAGGTGGGCTTTCATGACAGTTAAGGAGACAGGTTCCTGGAAATTGCTGAAATCATCGTCGTTAAGGAGACGAGATGAGAATCTAACCTTATCGCCAGCCAGAAATTCGGGCGCGGGAGAATGAGCTGAAGCCGGGAAAGTAACCTGAAGGCGGCCACTAACTTTTTGTTCCTGACCTTTAAAGCGAATCTTTTCAGTTTTCACCAGAACCTGATAGCGGTCGCCATAGAAGTCAGGAGTCTTTTCCATTGTGCCTTCAAAATCCAGATATTCCTGAGAATTCAGGGAGCGAAGAGGATTGGCTTCGAAAGCCTCATTTTTAAGGAGATAATAGGAAGAACCAAAGAAGAGAAAAGCTAATAGGGCCAAGGCAAGCGAAGCTTTGAGGCGGTGTCTGAGATAAAAGAACCAGGCAAGTGCCAGGCTGAAGAAAAAAAGAATAAGGGTTAAAGCCAGAGGAAGATTTATATATCGGGCCAGGAGAAGGCCCGTTATAAGACTCAGGGTAAGGGGAAAAAGAGGCGAGGCCATAAATTTCAAAATTTAGGCGATGGAGACTCGAAGGAACTCCATTTTTCCAGGCAATCAAGGAGAAGATGGCACATAACTCTAATACCTACAGGGATACTTCTTTCATCGGGATTAAAATAGGGGCTGTGAAGGGGAGCAGGTTTTGTTTCCCGTGGATTTTTAACGCCGAGAAAGAAATAGAGGGCTGGAATTTTCTGGGCAAAAAAGGCAAAATCCTCAGCCACAAACTGCGGTTTTAATTCGAGAACGTTTTCGGCCCCAACAGCATTTATCAAGGATGGCATCATCAATCTGGCCAGTTCAGGATGATTGTAAACAAAAGGCACGGTCTGCCGATAATCAAGGGTGAAATCGCCTCCGAGTGGTTGAACTATGCCCCGAACTATGGAGCTGATCAAACCCTGTATTTTCTGACGATTTTCCTGACTCAAAGTTCTCACTGTCCCTTCCAGAATAACCTGATCGGCCAGGATATTGGACCTTGTTCCTCCTGAAATTTTGCCCACAGTAAGAACAATCGGGTCAGTGGGGTCAATAAAACGGGAAGCTATGGACTGGAGGGCCATGATTACCTGGGAGGCCAGAACAATGGCATCAACACCCTCCTGAGGCCTGGCTCCGTGTGCTCCTCTGCCTTTAATCGTCAGCTGGAACCAGTCTGAGCTGGCCATAATTATACCGGGTGAAAACATGACCTGACCCACATTAGCTTCCGGCCAGACATGAAGTCCGAAGATGGCCCTGACAGGAGGATCATCCAGAACCCCCTCCTTAATCATAAGGGAAGCTCCTCCTTCTTCACCAGAAGGTAAGCCTTCTTCCGCCGGCTGGAAAATGAATTTAATGTTGCCCCGCAATCGGTTTCTCATTTCATTAAGGACGTGAGCTGTCCCGAGAGCTATGGCCATGTGGAGGTCATGGCCACAGGCATGCATGATACCTGGATTTAAAGACTTAAAGGGGACATTTGTCAGTTCCTGAATGGGTAAAGCATCCATATCTGCTCGGATGGCTATGGTGGGGCCAGAAGCATAACCCCGCAGCAGTCCGGTTACACCTGTCACCGCCACGCCAGTCTTTACTTCAAAACCAAGGGAAATCAATCTGGAGCTGATGAGCCTGGCCGTTTCAACTTCTTGATTGCCAAGTTCAGGATTCATATGAAAATACCGGCGCAGGCGAATAATTTCAGGCCTGTATTTTTCAATCAGTCTCTCAATTTCAGCCGCTGTATTTTTATCAACAGGCAGAGAAATAGAAGGAAAAATGAGGAGAAGAAAAGATAGAATAAAGAATTTTTTATAAAAGAATCCTTTCATGCCTGAAAACATCTTAGGCCGGGCTTTCCTTGTTGTCAAGGAGGCGGGTTCATTTTTAAAGGAGTGGACCGGCGGGATTTTTTATCCTTTATTTCGAGCGCTTTTCCGTCGAAATAGCTTTTCTGGCGAAGAAAAAGGCACCTCTTTAGAGCCTCATCCTGGCCTTTCAAAAGCAGGAGGGCTGAAGCGTCTTTTGTTTTAGCTTGCTCTTTTGAGATAATTTCTGACCACGCATAGAGTTTCTTATCCTTTCTTTAAGGGAAAGAAAGGCGGTCTCAGCCTGCGATATTACCCCTCTTTTTCTTTTTATGCCCTGGCTGAGTCGAGAGGAATTATGAGGTAAAGGCTCGCTCTCTTTTTAGCTTGATTCTTATGAGCTAAAGATAGAATCATTATTGAGAGGCAAATCAATTTTCAATATAAGTTTATTCAAAAAAAGAGAGCTTATGAATTTATAAAGAAAGCTTGTGCATTTATTAAAAGAGAAGGTCAATAGTTGTTATTCAGGGAAAATCCTCTGGTCAGGAGAAATCCTGGCAGGGGCGCCAATGAGCTTCTGCTTTTTTAAAGAGCAGGGTTAACGTAAAAGCACGTTTTCCCGGTAAACGCCAAAAATTTCCCTGAAGACGTCAGCTATTTCTCCCAGGGTAGCCTGAGCCCTGACCGCCTCAATAATTGCCGGCATGACGTTTTCCTCTGATCGAGCCACTTCCTTTAATTTTTCCAGGGAAGCCCGCACCAGTTTTTCCTGACGGCGGAGCTTTTTCCTTTTAAGTTTTTCCCTTTGCTTTTTTTCGACTGAGGGCGGGATAGAAAGAAGCTGGAAGCGGAGCTTCTCTCCTTCCAGGCGGAAATCATTGACGCCGACAACAATTTGCTCCTGGCTTTCAATTTGCCTCTGCTGTTCGTAGGCACTTTCTTCGATCTGCCTTTGAATGAAACCGCTTTCAATGGCCGCTAACATGCCGCCCTGCTCTTCTATCTGCTGGAAGAGCTTCCAGACCCTGTTCTCAATTTCTGCGGTCAAATGTTCAAGAAAATAGCTTCCACCTAAGGGATCAACCGTATCCGCCACCCCACTTTCATAGGCAATAATTTGCTGGGTGCGCAGAGCAATGCGAGCTGATTCTTCAGTTGGTAAAGATAAAGCTTCATCTCTGGAGTTGGTATGGAGGGACTGTGTTCCGCCGAGGACTGCGGCCAAAGCCTGAAGGGTCACCCGGATGACATTATTTTCGGGCTGATGGGCTGTAAGGGTGCATCCGCTTGTCTGGGTATGAAAGCGAAAAAGCCAGGATTCAGGCCGGCGGGCGCCGATAATATCTTTCATTATTCTGGCCCAGATACGGCGAGCTGCTCGGAATTTGGCTATTTCTTCGAAAAAATTGTTATGGGCGGCCAGGAAAAAGGAGAAGCGGGGGGCGAAAGAATCAACCTCCAGTCCCCTTTCCTGAGCTGCCCGGATATAAGTTACGGCATTGGCCAGGGTAAAAGCCAGCTCCTGGATGGCGGTTGCCCCGGCCTCTCTTATATGATAGCCGCTGACAGAAATTGGATTCCATCGGGGAAGCTGGGCCTGGCAGAAGGCAATAAGGTCAGTTACCAGGCGAAGGGATGGTCGGGGCGGATAGATATAGGTTCCTCTGGCCAGATATTCTTTGAGAATGTCATTCTGGGTTGTTCCAGCCAGAGAACTCCAGGGAAGGCCTCTTTTTTCAGCCACGACCAGATACATGGCCAGAATCGGGGCGGCCGTGGCATTGATGGTCATGGAGACGCTAACCCTGTCCAGAGGGATAGAGTCAAAAAGCTCTTCCATATCCCAGAGGCCATCAATGGCCACACCGACTCTCCCCACTTCGCCCTTAGCCAGAGGATGGTCGGAGTCGAGGCCGATTTGCGTGGGCAGATCAAAGGCCACACTCAGGCCGGTCTGTCCCTGAGCTAAAAGATAGCGGAAGCGGCGATTGGTTTCCCGGGCTGTGCCATAACCGGCATACTGACGCATGGTCCACAGCCGTCCGCGGTACATGGTCGGATAAATACCCCGGGTGAAGGGAAAAGCGCCGGGCTGGCCCAGGTCTCTGTCAAAATTGAAATCCTTCAGATGGTGAGGCGTATAAACGCGATCGATATTTATTCCTGATGGCGTTAAAAAGAAAGGTTTTCTTTCCTTTTCACCCGCCATTCTGCCTCCTGCCCTGAAAAAAGATTAGGACAGAAAAGCTCTGTAGGGTAGCCGGCCAGCATAGCTGGCTCTTGCGCCAAGTTCAGATTCAATTTCGAGGAGGCGGTTATATTTGGCTATTCTTTCGCTTCGGCTCAGGGAACCGGTTTTTATCTGCAAGCAATCAAAGGCCACGCTCAAATCGGCAATGAAGGTATCTTCTGTTTCACCAGAACGATGGGAGATAACGGTGCCATAACCATTCTTTTGAGCTTCTTCAATTGTGCGAATGGTTTCAGTTAAGGTGCCAATTTGATTGGGCTTTATCAGGATGGAATTGCCGATTTTTTCTTTGAGGCCTCGGCGGAATCTTTCCAGATTGGTTACAAAGATATCGTCGCCCACAAGCTGCAGACTCTGGCCCATCTCCTGGGTTAACTTCTTCCAGCCTTCCCAGTCATCTTCAGCCAGACCATCTTCAAGAGAAATCAGTTTGTATCTGTCTTTTAATTTTTTATAAAAAGAAATCATTTCTTCGACGCTTCGGCGGGAGCCATCTGATTTTTTGAAAACATACTGGCCTTCTTCATAAAGTTCGGAAGCCGCCACATCAAGGGCTAAATAAATATCTTCAGCCAGACGATAACCAGCGGCCTCAATGCTCTCGGCGATCAGGGCCAGGGCTTCTTCATCTTCTTTAAGATGAGGAGCAAAGCCGCCCTCATCACCCACAGCGGTACTGTATCCCTTTGACTTGAGAATTTTTTTAAGGTGATGAAAGACTTCGGCCGCCATTCTGATGGCTTCAGCAAAGGTGGCTGCTCCAGCCGGAACAATTAAAAATTCCTGGATATTGAGATTATTATCAGCATGAAAGCCGCCATTGAGAATATTAATCATGGGGACAGGAAGTCTATACTGGGGGCGGAAGCAAAGGGCTTCGTAAAGGGGCTTATTCTGAGCTCTGGCCGCAGCCACGGCTGTTGCCAGGGAAACAGATAAGATAGCATTGGCGCCAAGGCGACTTTTATTGGCTGTCCCATCAAGTTCAAGGAGGCGCTGGTCGAGAGCTTCCTGATTCAGAGCATCAAGGCCAGAGATGGCCGGAGCAATTATTTCCTCAATGTTACGAATTGCTTTCATCACGCCTTTGCCAAGGTAACGTCGGGGATCCCCATCCCTTAACTCCAGGGCCTCATGAGTTCCGGTAGAAGCTCCGGAAGGAACTGAGGCCACGCCCCAGCTTCCATTTTCCAGGAAGACCCAGCACCTGACAGTCGGGTTTCCCCTTGAATCCAGAATTTCCATGGCTTTAACCTTAGAGATTCTGGTGGACATATTGAACCTCCCGCTTAATTAGACTTATCTTACGAAAGAAATGATTTTTCTCGTTAAATTTTACTCGGCTGTTGAGCCCTTTTCCTGGCTTTTACGAGCGTATTCCTCTTTCTTTTTTTCGAGAAATTCGCGAATGGCTTCAATGCCTTCCTGGGTTTTTTCCTTGACTACCTTGATACCTTTTTCAGCTTCTTCAGCCAGTCTTTCGTAGGTTTCCCTGGCCATTTCACTGGTTTTAGCTGCCTGCTGCTTTATCTTCTGCCTGGTTTCCTTGCCACTGGCCGGGGCAAAAAGAATACCCAGGATAAAGCCGGTAGCTGCTCCTATCAGAAAGGATACAGCCAGGCCAAGAGAGCTTGAGCCTTTGTTATCAGCCATGGGATTTCTCCTTTCTTTTCTTTTTTTGCCGCCATAAGAATTGCAGGATGGGGAAAATCAGGGGCCAGTAACGGGAGGCCGGTCTGACTACCCTGATGGCCAGAAAGCCCAGAATATCAGCCAGGCTGGAAGCAATTTTCCTGGAGGACTCCACTGTCTCGCCCAGAGTTTCCACTTTTTCCCTGATAATCGCCTGTAATTCATTGAACTCCTGAAGATTATGCCGAAGCTCTGCCAGGGTCTTTTCAGCTTCCCCGGCTGTCCTTCTGAGCTGTTGCAGAAAAAGGACAAACCAGGTGGCCACAACAACCACAACCAGGGTGATAACCAGCCATAAAAATTGATTAAGTGTAAGCGGCATGTTTATGCCAGAAAAATAAAGGAAAATGGAAGAAATGTCAACGAGATAATGACAAAAGCTTTTTATCCTGAAATCCAGTCAGGAAGACTTCCTGACTTTATCTCGAAGGGAAAAATCGGGTCAGGAAATCAGGCTGAAGACAGGTGACAGGCTGGCTTAAGGGAAAACTTCAGGATGAAGAAGACGGGCCAGCTCCTCCAGCGCCTTAATCAATCTCGGCCCAAAGCGGCTGGCCTCGTCTTCATGGAGCCAGCCAAAACGGCTCGCCCGGATGGCCGGGACATTTTTTAATGATTCTTCTTTCAGGAAATAGTCTTTTCTGGCTTCATAGGCTCTGAAATCAGGTGCCAGAATGACAATAATTTCGGGCGAGGAGCGCAGAAGGTCTTCAATTTTCAGGGTAAACCAGCGTCTTGACTTGAAGGCGGCCACATTCTGCCCGCCTGCAAGCTCGATAAGGTCATGAAGAAAACTCTCGCGGCCGCAGGTCCACAGGCCGGGACTCGCCAAAGTTATGAAGACCCTGGGCCTGGTCCGGGTGGTCTGAATCCTTTTCTGGACTTCTTTCAGGCGTGATTCAAGATGGAGAAGGAGCCCCTTCGCTTTATCCTCATTTCTGGTTATCAGGCCAATGGTTTTGATCAGAGAAAAGAGCTCGGTTACCTTCTCCCCTTCATCAAAGACAAAAAGGGGAAGGCCAGAAGACCTGAGCTTATTTAAAACCTCAAGGGGAGTGCCCCGGAAGGCAAGGATTAAATCAGGCTGAAGGGCAATTATTTTTTCCAGGCTGGGATCTAAAATCCCTCCTACCTTTTCTATCCTGGCGGCCTCGGGAGGATAGTTGCAGAAACGGGTCAGACCCACGATTTTATTTCCTGAACTCAAAGCGAAGAGTATTTCCGTCAGATTGGGTGCCAGAGAGATAATTCTCTGGGGTGCTCGCCCGAGAATAAATTCATAGCCAAGAGCATCGCGCAAAGTTTCCTGTCGCTCCGCATAATTTCCAGCTTCCAGGGTCAGAGTCAGGAAGAAAAAAAGGGTGGCCGTGGATATCAGAAGGAGGAAATTTCCTGGTTTTATAAAATTTCTCAGAGCCACGTCCACTTTCCTTTTAAATCTTAAATAAATTCCTGATTCCAGACAAAAAGATTTTTGGAGGATAAAATTTCATAACTTCCCTCCAGAAAGGAGCTTTATAAGACCGATAAACTGTCATTTCCTGTCCGCAGAGCCAGACCTTTTCTTGACAGCAAGGACAGGATATAGCTAAGATGAAAAGAAATTTAACGGAAGAGTAAACCAACCTGATTCAGAAAAGAGGCAGGTTTCATGAAGAAGGAAGGATATAATTTCGAAGCTATTGAAATTAAATGGCAAAAAATCTGGGAAGAAGAGAGGGTCTTTGAAGTTAAGGAAGACCCGGAAAAGAAAAAATTCTATTGCCTGGAAATGTATCCCTATCCTTCAGGCCGGATTCATATGGGTCATGTTCGAAATTACACTATCGGCGATGTCATTTCCAGATTCATGATGATGAAGGGCTATAATGTGCTTCACCCCATGGGCTGGGATGCCCTCGGTCTGCCGGCGGAGAATGCCGCTATCAAACATGGCATTCATCCCCAGAAATGGACCCTGGATAATATTGCCACCATGAAGGCCCAGCTTAAACGGCTCGGTTTAAGCTATGACTGGTCCCGGGAAGTCAATACCTGTTTGCCTGAATATTATAAATGGAATCAATGGATTTTTCTTAAGATGTTTGAACGGGGGCTGGCCTTCCGGCGCAAAAGCTGGGTCAACTGGTGCCCGCAATGCCGAACCGTGCTGGCCAATGAGCAGGCGGCAGGGGATCAATGCTGGCGCTGTTCGAGTCCGGTTGAACAGAAACAGATGGACCACTGGTTTCTTAAGATAACCCATTATGCCCGGGAGCTGCTCACCGGCCACAATGAACTCAAGAAATGGCCCGAACACGTGCTGCTGATGCAGCGCAACTGGATTGGTGAGAGCGAGGGTGCTACCATCTCTTTCCCCCTTGAGGACGGCTCAAGGAAAATAGAGGTTTTTACGACCAGACTGGATACTATTTATGGAGCCACCTTTCTCGTTCTTTCGCCCGAACATCCTCTGAGTCTGGAGTTAGTGGCTGATTCGCCGCAGCGTCCGGAGCTTGAGGCCTGGCTTAACCGGGTTATCATTGAGTCAAGACAGCGACGGCGGCAGGGTGGTGAGACCAGAAAAGAAGGGATTGATACCGGCAAAAGGGCCATTAACCCCTTCACCGGTGAGCTCATTCCGGTCTGGATTGCCAATTATGTCCTGATGGATTATGGTACCGGGGCCATTATGGGTGTTCCCGCCCACGACCAGCGGGACTTTGAGTTTGCCCAGCAATATGGTCTGCCCATACGATTGGTTATAGTGCCTGATGATGGCTCTGAGGTTAAGACTCCTCTTACCCAGGCCCTTGAAATTTATGGTCGACTGGTGGCTTCAGGCCCCTTTTCTAGTCTGACCTCTGAGGAAGCTATGGAGGCCATGGCTCGATATGCTGAAGAAAAAGGTCTTGGCGGAAAAAGCATCCTTTATCGTTTAAGGGATTGGGGAATTTCAAGACAGCGTTACTGGGGAACACCCATACCCATTATTTACTGCGACCGTTGCGGGATTGTGCCTGTCCCTTATGAAGATTTGCCGGTTGTTCTTCCCCCCGAAGCTCCCTTCACCGGCGAGGAAGGTTCACCTCTGGACAAGGTGGCTGAATTTGTCCACACCACCTGTCCTCGCTGTCATGGGCCGGCCCGCCGGGAAACTGACACCATGGATACCTTTTTTGATTCCTCCTGGTATTTCTTCCGCTATACTTCGCCTCAGGAAGATAAACTTCCTTTTAATCCGGAAAAGGCAGCCTACTGGATGCCTGTTGACCTTTATATTGGCGGCGTCGAGCACGCCATTCTGCATTTGATTTATTCTCGCTTTTTTACCAAGGTGCTGCGCGATCTGGGCCTGACCAGTCTCAATGAGCCCTTTCCCCATTATTTAGCCCAGGGAATGGTAACTAAGGATGGCGCCGCCATGTCCAAATCAAGGGGCAATATTGTTGATCCTGATGATATGATTGCCCGCTACGGAGCTGATTCTCTTCGTTTGTTTATTCTTTTTGCTGCCCCCCCGGAAAAAGAATTTGCCTGGTCAGAGGAAGGAATCGAAGGCTGTTTTCGTTTTCTCAATCGCGTCTGGACGACTTTTGAAGAAAGCCAGGAGCTTTTTGCCGGACCAGAAGAGAAACTGGATGTCAGCCAGATAAAAGATAAAACTTCTCTTAAACTTTTGAGGCTGACGCATAAAACCATAAAAAAGGTCACTGAAGATATCGGTCAGAGATTCCACCTCAATACAGCCATAAGTTCCTTAATGGAGCTGCATAATGAGATTAAAAGAGTAAAGGATGAGCTGCGCCAACAGGAAGAGGGCCGCTGGGTTCTTCGGCAATCCCTGGAGATACTGCTTAAACTTCTTTCTCCCTTCACCCCGCATCTCTGTGAAGAGCTCTGGCAGAAAACCGGACATTCCGGATATCTCATTCGAACAAACTGGCCCGATTATGACCCAGAGCTGGCGCGAGAAGAATTGATTACGGTGGTGGTTCAGGTAAATGGCAAGCTGAGGGACCGTTTCCAGGCTCCAGCTGATATTTCCCCTGAGGAAATGAAAGAAAGAGCCCTTTCCTCCGAGCGCATCAAGGCAATTATTTCCGGGAAAACAGTCAGAAAAGTGATTACCGTTGATAACCGGCTGGTTAACATTGTCATCTGAGGTTTAGAGGTTTGGCCAGGAAAAATTTTTTAAAGATTTTCTTCCTAATTAACTCTATTGCTCTCTTTCTGTCTTTAATTAATTGTGGTTATCATCTCCGGGGAACAGGGAGTTCCCTGCCGCCCTCAATAAAAAAAGTTTATGTCCCGGTTTTTAAAAATCTGACCACCCGTTATGAAATTGACCTCAAGCTCACTCAGGCGGTCATCCATGAGCTGACCACCAGGGGCAAGCTGGAGCTGGTGAGCGAAGCCGAAAAGGCTGATGCCATTCTTCTGGGAGAAATTACCTCTTATCAGGTGACTCCACTGGCTTTTTCAGGTAAAGACACAGCCGATAAATATAACATTACCATTGTGGCCAGGATTATTTTCAGGAATCTCAGCAATCAACAGGTTATCTTTTCCCATCCCTCCTTTGTCTATGTAGAAGAATATGAGGTGCCTGAAGGCTCAGATTTTGAATCCATGGAAGCTGAGGCGCTGACCAGAGTGGCGGAAAAATTTGCCCGGAGTTTAGTCGTGGCCATCCTTGAGGGGTTTTAATCTGGACAAGATGACTCCAGCTAAAGGCGTCTTGCCCAGCATCTATTTTTTCCACGGAGAAGAACCCTTTCTGGCTGAAGAAAGGATTGAGGAAATCCGCAAAAGCTTCGTGGCTGAGGAGAGGGAAGGAGCCTTTCTTCGTTTTTCTCTGGACGAAACTGGCTGGGCCGAAATAATGGAATCACTGAGGACTGGGGACCTTTTCTACCCCGGCCGGAGACTGGTTCTGGTGACCGTCCCTGAAGGCAAGGAAAATTCCTTTGAGCCTGAAGAGGAGAGGCTGTGGCGGGATTACCTGGCCTCGCCCCTACCAGAAGTTGTGCTTATTGTCTATTATTCCGGTAAAATTGATAGGAATAGTAAATTATATCAAATCCTTAAATCCATAAAATCAGGTCAGCTCATAGAAGAGGAATTCAAAATAAAAAAGGGCCGGGAGCTTGATCACTGGGTGAGAGGCTACCTGGAAAAGCAGGGCAAAAGTCTTTCCCCTGAGGCCCTCATGGCTCTTGTTGATTCTGCTGGCAATAATTTGAGAATACTGGCGCAGGAAATAGAGAAGCTTTGTCTTTATCGTCCCCAGGCGAAATATATTGACCTGGAAGATGTCGTGGCTCTCTGTCCCTCTGTGCGCGGTTTCCTGGAATACGAATTGATTGAGAGCCTGGAAGGAGGTTCCCCCTCGCGGGCTCTTCAGGTTCTTTCAAAATTACTGGATGAAGCCAGCAAGACGGAAATAATTGTGGGTGCCATAACCCAGTTTTTCAAGGATTTGCTGCTGGCCCGGGAATGGCTGGAACAGGGCCAGGATGAAAGGTTTGTTTTCCATCAACTCCGGCCCTGGATTAAGGAATCCTTCGGTGCTTTTTATAAGCTAAAAAAAAATCAGTTTCTTCGAGCTGTTTTTTCTTTAAGCGAGGCTGACCTCAGAGAAGCCATAGATAGACTTCATTCAATTGATCAGGCTATTAAGAGCGGGGCGGGCGATCGAGAACAGCCCATTTTTTTAGCTGAATTTCTCTTCTGGTATTTTGAGCGGAGGAAGAATAAAAATTCAGGTTAAATCAGCTGAGCTGGGAAGCGAGCTTCGCGACCTGCTGGCTCAGGCGGGACTTATAGCGAGAGCCTTTGTTTTCGTGGATGGTTCCCTTTTTAACGCATTTATCAATAATGGAGAAAGTTTTTGGCAGGAGCTGACGCGCCAGTTCCAGATTCTTTTCCCTGATGGCCTGACGCAGTTTTTTGATCTGGGTTTTCAGAATGGATTTGTTGCGACGATTAATAGCATTTCGCCTCAGGCTGCGGCGCCATTGTCTGATTGCCGATCTGTGTCTAGCCATTTTTTTTACCTCGTTGAACCCATAATATAGGAAAAAATATGGACCAAGTCAAATTTTAAAATTTTCCCGAGGAGGCAGACCTTGAAGATTGTTCTCCAGCGGGTCAAAATGGCACGGGTAGAAGTTGAGGGTCAAGAAGTAAGTCACATCGGACGGGGCCTGTGTCTTCTTGTCGGAGTGGAAAAGGGGGATACGGAGAAGGAGGCGGAGGAACTTGCCAGGAAGGTAGTGGAACTTCGCATTTTTCCCGATGATGAAGGCAAGATGAATCTTTCCCTGAGCCAGGTTGGCGGTGAAATTCTGGCAGTCTCCCAGTTCACCCTGGCCGCCTCAACGCGGCGGGGACGCCGGCCAAGTTTCGACGGGGCTGAAGAGCCTGCCCGGGCCCGGCAGCTTTTCCATCATTTTGTGGATAGCCTGGAAAAGATTGGTTTCCCTCCAAAAACAGGCATTTTTGGAGCCTTGATGGAGGTTCATCTGATTAACGAAGGACCAGTGACCTTTATTCTGGAAAGTAAGCCGAAAGAAACCGAAGCTAAGTAGGCAATAATCATCCTTTTTTCCTTCCTCATTATCGCCACCTTTTTAGAAAGATTCCTCTGGCTTCAACGGTGAAATGACTTTTTCCGGCTTTGGCTTCTGCCTTCGCCGGAATTTCGCCAGATTAGACCTAATAATCAAAAGTATCAAAGGCGTATTTAGGAGCTTAGTTCAGGTAATTAAATGAATAAAACCTTAATAAATAAGGGGGAAATTTCTAACCAATCGTATCTTTATTATCTATTTAACCAATGTTATAGATATAGAACTCGCAGAAGCTGAATTTGTTATTAGAATACCGAGAATCTCAAATTTTACCCACAGAAGATCCTCTTAGATCTAATTCTATTCAGAAGCATTAATTAAATTTCAGGAAAAGGATTTAAGCTTGAAGAAATTAAAATCGAGAGTGAAGAAAAAGAAATTCAGGTAAAACGGAGGCGACTTGTGCGGCGCAGGGCCTCTTCAGCGGCGAGCCTGACATGGGGGCTGGAATCTTTAAGCAATTTGACCAGTAAGGGAATGGCCTCCCTTGAGCCAATCTGGCCCAGGCAGCAGGCAATCTGCCTTCTGACCTCAATATTGGGGTCATTAATAATCGCTCGAAGAGCTTCAAGAGCTCTGGCTTCTTTCCTCAGGGCCAGAATCTGGAGGACACTCACCTTGACGTACCAGGGTTGATTTCTGAGCTTCGGCAGGAGCCATTCGCAGGGTAAATTGTCCCGGGCTGCAAGCTGGCTAATAATCTTGGCTCTAATTTCTTCGGAAGGGTCAGCCAGAGCTTCAATCAGAACCGGCCCTACCCATGGCTGCTGTAGCCCGGCCAGGGCCATAATCATTTTCCCTCTGATTTTTTTGTCCCTGATTGTCCTGATTTTGGTAAGAATTCTGGCTATAGTCTCCGGCGACGGGCTTTTTTTCCCCTTTTCCTCAGCCATAAAGATGAATCTAAGATTGAATCTAAAAACAATTAAAGCAAATCCATTTTTCTGAGCTCAGTCGAGGTTGCCATTAAACCATTTCCAGCAGATGGCCCATCTTTTCTTTTTTGGTTTTCAGGTAGCGACGATTAACCTCATTGGGCGGGATTTCTATAGGAACTCTTTCCACAATTTCAAGACCATAGCCGGCCAGGCCGATATATTTTCTGGGATTATTGGTTAAAAGCCGGATTTTGCGCACACCCAGGGCTACCAGAATTTGAGCGCCAATTCCGTAATCACGATGATCGGGCTTGAAGCCCAGGCGACGGTTGGCTTCGACGGTATCAATTCCTCTGTCCTGAAGAGCATAGGCTCTAATTTTGTTGGTCAGACCGATTCCCCGGCCTTCATGATTGAGCATGTAGAGAATGACTCCCCGACCCTCTTTTTCAATAATGGCCATGGCCTGATGCAGCTGACGGCCACAATCGCACCTCAGGGAGCCAAAGGTATCGCCGGTAAGGCACTGGGAATGGGCCCGGACGAGAACCGGCTCCTCGCCTTTAATTTCACCCTTGACCAGGGCCACGTGATGTTCGTGGTGAATTATATCCTCAAAGACGAAAATCCGGAAATGCCCGTATTCGGTGGGCATATCGGCTTCATCTATTTTTCGAACCAGGCATTCATGCTGAAGGCGATATTTGATTAAATCAGCAATGGTCACAATGGGGATTTTGTGACGACGGCTGAATTCTTCGAGCTGAGGCATACGGGCCATGGTTCCATCTTCATTCAGAATTTCGCAGATAACTCCGGCCGGTTTAAGACCAGCCAGTCTGGCCAGGTCCACGGCAGCTTCTGTCTGGCCGGCTCGCTGAAGCACGCCTCCGTCCCGGGCCTGGAGAGGGAAGATATGGCCAGGTCGAACCAGGTCCTCAGGTTTGGTTTTGGGGTCAATCACGGTGAGGATGGTTTTAGCCCGGTCATAGGCTGAAATGCCAGTTGTCACTCCCTCCCGGGCGTCAATGGAAACTGTAAAGGCTGTTCCAAAGGGAGCTGTATTATCCTGAACCATAAGATCAAGATCGAGCTCTTCAGCTCGCTGGCGGGTAAGGGGCAGACAGATCAGGCCACGGCCGTATTTGGTCATAAAATTGATTATTTCTGGCGTGACTTTTTCCGCGGCCACCATCAAATCGCCTTCATTTTCTCGGTCTTCATCATCAACTATGATGATTAGCTGGCCGGCGCGAACGCATTCCAGAGCTTCTTCAATTGAGATTAAGCCAACCTTCGGTTCCATTGGTTACCCCGATCTGGAAAATTTTTTATTTTTCCTTGGATAAATAATTATACACGTATTTGCCGATGATGTCACCCTCGAGATTGACCTTATCCCCGGGCCGGAGACGGCCAAGATTGGTTTTTTGCAAAGTCAGGGGGATTAACTCGACTTCAAAATAATCTTTACCCAGAAAAGCAATGGTTAAACTGACGCCATTGACAGCAATGGAACCCTTGGGCACAAGATAGGGGCGTAAATTCTCGGGCGAAGAAATGGTCATTCTCTTGCCCTCGCCCCGGCTCTCCACCCTGAGAATTGTTCCCATGGCATCCACGTGGCCCGTAACCAGATGACCGCTGAGGGGAGTCTGCAGGGTTAAGGGTAGCTCCAGATTGACAAGATCTCCCGGCCTTAGCTGGCTCAGGTTGGTCAATGCCAGGGTTTCGCGGGAAAGATGGAAACTGAGTTTTTCTGCCTCATGGCTTTCCACAGACAGACAGACCCCGTTGACAGCGAGGCTGTCGCCTCTTTTCAGGGGTCCAGGAAGGTCCGGGGCTTTGATCACCAGAATCTGACGATTCTGGCGATAGCCAGCGACCGCACCAAGAAAATGAATTATCCCGGTAAACATTAAAAATAGCCTTCCAGGATGATATCCGGACCAAGGGAAAAAGTTCGATACTGGCGCAGCTTAAGGCTGTTTTTAAGAGAAGGAAAGCCAGTTCCGGCAAAGAGAGAGGGTGCTTTCAGGCCACCTATGAGCCGGGGTGCCAGGTGAAGGAAGATTTTATCAGCGAGATTTTCTTCAAGAAAACTCGTCAAAACCTCACTTCCTCCTTCGACTAGCAGGCTGGCAAGGCCAAGCTTTCCCAGTTCCTTCAATACCTGATGAAGGTTCAGGCGATGAGCCTCGCCTTCAACAACTTTTATTTTTACTCCCCTGGATTCAAGGTTCTTCCTCTTTTTTTCTGAAGCCCGGGCTGAGGTAAAGACAACCACTGGCCCGCGGTCAAGGGTGGTCAGCAGGCGGGAATCAGGGGGAAGGCGGAGGCTGGAATCGAGGACAACCCGGGTCAAACGTTTTTCCCTCCAGAGAGGATGTCTGACTGTAAGCCGGGGATTGTCGCGGAGAATTGTATTTATACCCACCAGGAGGGCATCCACCTCGCCTCGCAGGAGGTGACTGTATTCTCTGGCCTGAGGCCCTGTTATCCAGCGGGAAGAACCATCAACTGCGGCTATTTTGGCATCAAGGGATAAAGCTGCTTTTAGCATGACGAAGGGAAGGCCCGTGGTGATAAACTTAATATAAGCTTCATTTAATCTTTGGTTCATTTCCTCTAAACAGCCCAGACTGACCTCGATGCCGGCTTCTTTGAGTTTCTGGACTCCTTTTTTATAGACAACTGGATTAGGATCAAGAGCTGATATGACGACCCTGGACGGTTTAAAGCGAAGGATGGAATCAACACAGGGTGGGGTTCTACCCCAGTGGACACAGGGTTCGAGGGTAACATAAAGGGTGCTGCCCCGGGCCCTTTCTCCGGCCATCTGGAGGGCCAGAACCTCGGCATGGGGTTTGCCCGGTCTTTCATGATAGCCATAGCCGATAATCCTGTTCCCCCTGACGACAACAGCCCCTACATAAGGATTAGGACTGGCCCAGCCCCTGGCTCGAGCAGCCAGGGAATAGGCCATCTGCATGAAACCCTGATCGCTAATTTCCTGATTTTTAATCATGAAAGCAGGGCATTAACGAATTCTTGAGGAGAGAAGAAAAGCATATCCTCTTCACTCTCGCCGATGCCTACAAGCTTGATGGGCAAATGGAGTTCGGCCGCAATGGCTAGGGCCGCACCTCCCTTGGCCGTGCCATCAAGCTTGGATAAAAATATGCCGGTAAGGCCTGAAAATTTGAGGAACTCCCGGGCCTGAGAAAGGGCATTCTGGCCAATGCTGGCGTCAAGAACAAGCAGAACCTCGTGGGGAGCCCCGCTTATTTCGCGACTGATAACCCTCCTGATTTTTTCGAGCTCAGCCATGAGGTTGGTATTGGTATGAATGCGGCCAGCGGTATCCACGAGCAGGGCATCGGCCTGCCTCGCTTTGAGAGATCTGAGGCCATCAAAGACGACGGCGGCCGGATCAGCTCCATACTGGCCTCGAATTAAGGGTAAATTGAGTTTCTGGCTCCATATCTGGAGCTGTTCTTGAGCGGCCGCCCTGAAGGTATCAGCGGCCACAAGAATTACCTGGCGCCCCTGCTTTTTAAGATAATTAGCTAGTTTGGCTAAGGAGGTGGTCTTGCCACCTCCATTAACACCTACGAACATCACCACAGCGGGAAAATTATCAAGATTAAGGGGGGCAGGCTCTGAACCGAGCAGGGCCAGCAATTCTTGCTTCAGGGCCTGTTCTAGCTGGAGAGAGGGATTTTCCTTCCATCTTTTTTTCAAATTGGCCATAATTTTTTCGGTGGTGGCCACACCGACATCTGCCAGAATCAGGGCTTCAGCCAGCTCTTCCAGCGCCTTTTCGCCTGAGATTTGACCGCGGCGTAAGTTCTGAATTTTTTCTTGAAGAACCTGACGGGTTCGATTGAGCTTGGCTTGAAGCTGAGCAAACACCATCGTCTCATTATAAATTTGCCTCCAGGTCAAGTCAACGCGGCGTGGTCTCTTCAGCCAGAGAAAGGTTTTTTCAGACTGATCTCATTTTCTGGCCCTGATAGCCTGACACAGAAAATTTCAGGAAATCATCAAGGCATGTTAAACATGTTAAAACCCAGGCTGATTTCTCCTCAGGCTGACCTTAATGAATTTTCAAAGAAGGCTATTCTCAGGAAGGCCTCTAAGCTTCCCCTTTCTTAATGGAGACGCTTAGAGGTAATAGAAGCCTTAATATAGAAAAAGTTCAGAAATCGCCATAATTTTGAAACCGGACTCTTGCATTTTAAGAAGCAGAAGAGAGATAGATTTTCTAAAAGGGTGCAGGGATTAGGTTCGTTCTTAATCTTTAATTGTGCCCTGGCCTTTTTTTTTGTACCATGAAGACATGAAAGGAATGAAAGCTCGCTGGATTATGGCCGATGTGGCTGAATTAGCTGAATCTTTAAGCCGCAATCTGGGAATCAGCCTGCCCCTGGCCCGAATTCTGGCCAATCGAGGCCTCAAGGAAAGCCGCGAGGCTGAACTTTTTCTTTATGGTTCCTGGCTGGACGGTCCCTCGCCCTTCCTGTTTAAGGATATGGCCCGTTGTCTTGAGCGCATCGAAAAGGCCATAGAAAACAGAGAAAAGATCCTGATCTTTGGAGATTATGATGCCGATGGCCTTCTGTCCCTGGTCATGCTTTACCGCGCCTTAAGCCAGATGGGTGCCTGCGTGGATTATTATATTCCTGACAGACTTAAAGAGGGATACGGGGTCAAAACCAGCCACCTGCCTCTGATTCAGCAAAAGGGAGCCAGGTTAGTTATTACAGTTGATTGCGGGATAAAGGCCAATGAATTTGTTCAGCTGGCTAAGGAAGCCGGGATTGATGTCATTATTACTGACCATCATCAACCCGGTGAAAGAATTCCTCAAGCCCTGGCCATTCTAAATCCTCATCTCCCTGATTCCGGTTATCCCTTCCTCCATTTAACCGGGGTAGGGGTTGCCTTCAAATTGATTCAAGCCCTTTTGTCTAGGAAAAACAGGGAATCTCTCATCCCTTATTACACCAAACTGGTGGCCATTGGCACCATAACTGATATTGCTCCCCTTGTAGGCGAAAATCGCTGGCTAGTCCGCCACGGGCTCAAAACTCTGGCTGAAAGCCGTAATTACGGGCTGAAGCAGCTGCTGGAAGTAAGCGGACTGCAGGGAGAGCGCCTGACCGAGTGGGATATTGGTTTTCGTCTTGGACCGAGAATCAATGCGGCCGGCCGCATGGCCTCAGCTGAGCTGGCGGTGCGGCTTTTCCTGACAGAATCTGAGGAAGAAGCTTCTTCTCTTTCGCAGAAATTAAATCAGCTCAATTATTTAAGGCAGCAGGCTGAAGAAAAGATTCTTCATCAGGTTCTGGCTAAAATTAATAATCGCAGCTGGCCCCTTAAGTACCGGGTCTTTATCACCGGCTGTGAGGAATGGTCAAGGGGAATTATCGGCATCGTGGCCACTCGACTCAAGGAACAGTTTAACCGGCCCGTAATTCTTTTTGCTTATGAAAATGAAAGAGCCTATGGTTCTGGCCGGAGCATAGATTCTTTTTCCCTGATTGAAGCCCTCCGACAATGCCAGGAGCTCTTTGATGATTTTGGCGGGCATCACCATGCAGCCGGATGTATTCTTCACCGGGAAAAACTGCCAGAACTCAGGACCCGGCTGAATAAGCTGGCTTCTTCCTGCTTGAGTGACGAAGCCCTGCAACCAAAGCTAATTATTGATAGCCCGCTCGCATTCAGGGAAATCTCCGGTTCCTTTCTCCAGACTTACCTTCTTTTGCCGCCATTTGGGCCGGGTAATCCCCTTCCCCTTTTTCTTTTTTCCAGGGTTAAATTGATTTCCCGGCCCCAGTTTCTGACAGGCAATTTAACCCGATTAAAATTGGAGCAGGATGGCCGGGTTTTTGAAGCTCTCTGCGAATTAAAAGCTGAAGAGCTGAATTTCTTCAGGGAAGGAGAAAGATTTGATTTTGTGGCCTCCCTTCAGCTGACCCGTTTTTTGGGCGAAGAAAGTTTCATTCTTTTCATTGAGGACTGGGCCAGCCCCGGGGCCTGAAGACCATGACCAGGAAAAAAGAATTTATCTGGCTATCCTTTATCCGCTATCTCTCCATCATCATCTTTGTTATCGTTCTGAGTCTGATTATTTATCATTTATTTTTTTCAGAAGCCAGAAAAAGGCTTGCCGCGCCTGTTTCTTCCCTACCTCAGACCAGACCAGAAAATCTTTTAATTGAGCAACAGATAGGCTTGAAATTCCTTGAATTCAGGGGTGATCGGGGAAGAATTGAAATCAAGGCGGAGCGCCACCGGGCTTTAAAAGAAGGGACTTATCGGCTTGAAGGCAAGGTGGAAATTCATGATTTTGGCCGGCGGCCAGGACTTGAAGCCTGGATAACTTGTGAAGAAGCCCAGTATGACCAGGACTGGCGTCAGGTCATTTTATCCGGCCAGGTAAAATTAAAAAGGCAGGGAATCGATTTTGAAGCTGAGAAAATTATTTACCGGCGGGAAGATGAACTTCTGGAAGCTCAGGGAGCAGTTAATCTTAAATTTAAAAGATTAACTGGCAGGGCCACCCATCTTAATTACAGTTTGAAGGAAGAGAAGATTGAGCTCAGCCAGGAAGTTCAAATAAGGTTTGAGCCTGAAGAAAAAGACCAGGCTCCTTTATTTATTGAAGGTCAATCCTTTGTTTTCGAACGAAAGCAGCATCGCGGCCGGATGGAGGGGAAGATTCGTCTTTCCCAGGGAAAAAATTCCGGTGAAGCCGATTGGGCTGAGTTTCTTCTCTCCGCAGATGAACAATATCTCAGCCAGCTCGAACTTGGTGGTCAGGTGAGAGGTCAGGCCAGGACAGAATCCTTTGAAGCCTCGATTGTGGCCCTTTCCTTGAAAATAAAACCATTTTTGAATAGCCATCGAATTCATGCGCTTGAGGCTGAAGGAGGTTCTCAGCTGGGAATAATCAGACCGGAGGAAAGGATTCATTTTACCGCTGAAAAAATAAGGCTTGTTTTTAACAGGTGGGGAGGCCTGAGAGAAATTGATACCCGGGTTCAGGCGAACTGGCTCTGGGAAAACCTGAAATCAGGCGAAAGACAGGAAGCAAGAGCCGAAATGATAACATATTTTGCTGATAAAGGTCATTTAGAAATTAGGAGTCCACAGACAAAAAAAGCCTCGCTGAGCCAGCCTGGTTCGGTGGTAACAGCAACAGAAATGACCCTGAATGTGGACACTCAGGACCTTGAGGCTCTGGGAGAGGTTCATTTAATGGTGGAGCCAGAAAAAAAAGCGGCTGAAAAAAAGGCCGGAATTTTATCCCTGGAGAAATCAGTCTTTGGACTGGGAGAAAGGCTTCTTTATTCCTTCAATCAAAAAAGAATGATTCTCGAGGAGAAGGCCCGAATCTGGCAGGAGGATTTTTCTCTGCAGGCCAGAAAGATTCTTCTGGCCTTTGATTCCCGGGAGCTCGAAGCTTATGGAGGGGTCAGGTTGAGTTTAATCAGGAAGGAAGAAAAAAAATCAGTCCGGCCCCAGCCCGTCCTTATAACCTCATCCCAAATGAAATATCTGCCAGCAGAAAATCGTTTAGAATTAGATGGTCCCTGTGAATTGCTTTCCACCGGCTATACCGTTAAAGCAGAGAAAATGCTGATTCGTTTCAAGGGCGAAACCTCTGAGCTGGATCGAATTGAGGCTCAGGGGCAAGTCACTGTGATGAAGGATTTAGTGGCTGGCCGGGCTGAACGTGGTTTTTATGAATGGGAAAAGGATCTCTTTATTCTTGAAGGCAAGCCGGTTCTCGAAGATCCAGAACAGGGAACCATCAGGGGAGATAAATTGACATTTAACCTGGCCGAGGGTAGAATAGTCGTGGAAAATCAGGGTCGTGAAAGATCAATTTCTATTATTAAAAAATAGAAATGAGTTCCTGTTTGCGAGCGGAAAACCTGGTCAAGAAGTACGGCCGCCGTCGCGTCCTCGATCAGGTTTCTCTTGAAGTCAGGCAGGGGGAAATAATTGGCCTTTTAGGACCAAATGGGGCTGGTAAAACCACCACCTTCGCCATTCTTGCCGGTCTTATCTCGCCTGATGAAGGCAAAGTTTTTTTAAATGAGGAGGATATTTCCCGCTGGCCCATGTATTTAAGAGCCAGGGCAGGTATTGGCTTTCTGCCTCAGGAACCCTCTATTTTGCAGGGTTTGACGGTTGAAGAAAATATTCTGGCTATCCTGGAAATGGTGGCTGATGAAAGAAGAGAAAAAGCTGAGGTGGATGAACTTCTGCAACAATTTGGACTGCAGAATCTCAGCCGGGTTAAAGCCTGCTATCTTTCCGGAGGCGAGCGAAGACGCCTGGAGTTAGCCCGGGCCATGGCCATCCGGCCTGATTTTCTCCTGATGGATGAACCCTTTACTGGTATTGACCCTCTGGCTATCCTGGAACTGCAGGCAGTATTGCAGGAACTGAAGGAAAAGGGACTGGGAATTCTCGTTACGGACCACAATGTGCGAGAAACTCTCAGGATAACGGATCGGGCCGCCATAATCGACCGCGGACAGATTCTGGAGAGCGGCCCACCCCGGGAAATTGTCCAATCACCTGAAGTCAAAAAGAGATATCTGGGGGAAGATTTTCGTCTTTTCTGAAGGAATAAATTAGAGCATGCTGAAGCAAAAGCTTGATCAGAAGCAGATTCAAAAACTTATGCTGGCCCCGGCCCTGCAGCAAGCCATTCGCTTATTGCCATTAACCAATCTGGAACTGATTGAAGTTATTGATGCTGAGCTGGCTGAAAATCCCCTCCTTGAAGAAGTAACTTCGGACGAATCTCCAGCAATGGCGGAATCAACTTCAGAAAAAGCTTCGACTGAACTGGGTACAGCTGAGGGCTCAGGTTTAAGTGAGCTAGAGCTGAGTCAGGATAAGGTCAAATCGGAAGAAGATAACCTGTGGGAAGAAGTTATTGCTCATTATCTGGATGACAGCCCTGACCAGTTTCAACCGGAGGCAAAGGAAGAATTGCGGCTGGAAAATATCCTGTCTCGGGGACCTTCCCTCTGGGACCATCTCCACTGGCAGGCCAACCTGACCTTTTTTACTGAAGAGGAAAAAGATATTGCTGCCCAGATAATTGGCAATATAAATGAAGATGGCTATTTAACCGTGTCCGTAGAAGAGATTGCTTCTTCGCTCGGGGTTGAGGTGGAAAAAGTGGAGGCGATCCGTCAGAAAATCAAGGGATTTGACCCCATCGGAACAGGTTCCCTGAATTTGCAGGAAATGATGCTGGCTCAAATGGAGCATCTCGGCATAAATAACGATATTACGAGAAAAATAGTTGAAGAATATCTGCCCGTCTTAGAAAAGGCCAATTATGAGCAATTAGTGCGGGAATTAAAAATTTCCCTGGAAGAGTTAAAAGGTCATCTGGAGGTGATCCGGCATCTTGATCCGGCGCCAGGAAGAAAATATAGCCAGGAAAAAGTAACCTATGTTGTTCCTGATATTATTGTGACCAGAGAAGGAGATGAATATCAGATTTTTTTGAATAATGAAGGATTACCCCGGCTCAGAATCAGCAACTATTATCGTCAGATAATGGCCAGTGGCTCCCGCCTTAACCCTGAGGCCTATTCTTATCTCAAGGAAAAGATGAAGCGGGCTCTGTGGTTTTTAAAAAGCCTTAATCAGCGGGAGCAAACTGTTTATCGAGTGGCCCAGGCCATTATCCGACGTCAGAAAGATTTTCTGGAAAAGGGGATTGATTTTCTCAGACCACTGACCCTGGCTGAAATAGCCGAAGAAGTGGGCGTTCATGAATCCACCGTCGGTCGAGTTGTGGCCAATAAATATATCCAGACGCCTCAAGGTGTTTTTTCCCTGAAATACTTTTTCCATAAATCGCTGGCCGGCCAGAATGGAGAAGAAGTCTCTTCCCTCAGAATCAAGGAAAAAATAAAAAGAATAATAGAAGGCGAGGATCCGGCTAATCCATTGAGTGATACTGATTTATGTGATATATTAGCCAGAGAAAATGTAAAAATTGCGCGCCGGACAGTGGCCAAATATAGGAAGCAACTGCGCATTCCTCCTTCCCATATCCGGAAAAAAAAGTTTCTGGCGGAGGGGAAAAAATGAATCTTCGTTTTACCACCAAACAGATGGAACTGACTCCAGATATTCGTACCTATTGTGAAAAAAGGCTGAAATCAATCCAAAAGCTGCTTCGTCCGCCCGTTGAAGTTGACCTGGTTCTTTCCCACGAAAAATATCGTTATAAAATAGAAGCCAATCTTAAGGCCAAGGGCCTTGTTGCTGTGGCTGAAGATGAATCGCCAGATTTGATGGTCACCCTGGGTAAAGTTTTTGATAGCCTGGAGAAGAAGGTTAAAAAGGAAAGGGAGAAAACAAGGGAGAAGAAGAGAAGACTGGCCCGGGAGCAAAGACAGAAATCTCTGAGGCTTGAGGTTGAAACCGGGACCCAGGGAGAAGAAAAAAGGATTATCCGGATGAATGATTATTCCCTTAAACCCATGACCGTGGAAGAAGCGATTATGCAGCTCGATCTTAAAAGAAAGGATGTTTTTGTTTTTCGCCGGGAGGATAATGAAAAACTGGCCGTTATTTTTAAACGCCGCGATGGCCATTATGGCTTGATTGAACCTGAATAATCCGGGTGCAGGAGCAAAATGAGAGTCGCCAATTTATTGACAGAAGAAATGATTATGACTGAATTGAAAGCCAGGGAGAGGGATGAAGTTCTGCGCGAGATGGTCAATTTTCTTAAAGAAAAGCAAAAAATAAACAATGTGGCGGAATTACTGGAGAAATTGATTCAGCGCGAAAATCTTGGCAGCACCGCTGTGGGCGATGGTATTGCCATCCCTCATTGCAAAATATCCGAACTCAGCAGTCCCATTCTGGTTCTGGGCATTTCCAGAAAAGGAGTAGCCTTCGGCTCAACCAATGGTAAGCCGACAACCATTTTCTTCCTGCTCATTTCTCCTTCCGATAACCCCAGCTTGAATCTGCAAATTTTGGCGGCCATTGCCCAGCTAATCCGTAAGGCCACCAATTTGCCCAAAAAAATTATGGCCGCCAAATCGCCTCAACGCATTCTTGAAATTATCCGCGAAGAAGAAGAAAAAATCTATGGGTGAGGACTGGTCGCGGCCGGTAAAAGGGCTCGCTTTCTTTGGCTTTCCATGGTTTCCAGAAAGTTAAAATCAAATCAGTCAAAAATTATTTCAGCCGGCCTGCTGGAAATCTATGGCCTGGGCGTTTTAATTCTGGGTGATAGTGGGGTCGGGAAAAGTGAAAGCGCTCTGGAGTTGATTACCCGGGGACATCGCTTTGTCTCTGATGATGTCGTTCTTGTGGAAAAAACTAAAGCCGGGAAATTGAGGGGCAAAGCCCCGGAGGTTGTCCGGAATTTTATGGAATTGAGGGGCCTGGGTTTAATTAATATCAGAGAAATCTTTGGCCAGAAGGCCATCTGTCCTTCCATTCAGATTGATCTGGCCATCAATCTCAGGAGATGGCATAGGGGCGATGAGTTTGACCGGATTGGCCTGGAATTTCCTGAAGATTACGAAATTCTGGGAGTAAAAATTCCTCAGCTCATCATTCCTGTAGCGCCAGGTCGGAATATAGCTACTTTGATTGAAATTGCCTGTCGGGTTCACCGGCTGCGGCAGAAAGGATATCTGGCTCCCCAGGAAATGGTAAAACGTCTGGAAAAGAGGCTGAAATAATGGCTGTCAGAAAGAAAGGACAGGCCAGAGATAACCGGTTTTTAATCATTACCGGTCTTTCTGGTTCCGGCAAAACTGTCGTCAGCCATTTTCTCGAGGACCTTGGCTATTATTGTGTTGATAATTTGCCCGCCAAGCTCATTCCCAATTTTATTGACCTCTGGATGAAGAGAGAGGTGGAGATTGAAAAGGTGGCTTTAGTCGTGGATATGAGAGAACCGGGCTTTCTCCAGGATTTTCCTCGAGTCTTTCGGGAAATAAGGGAGAAAATCCCGGTTAAATTAATTTTTCTTGACGCCTCTGACGAAGCTCTGGTTAAGAGATTCAGCGAGAGCCGGCGACCTCATCCGCTTTTTCCGCGCAAACCGGTTCTCGAGGCGATTCGCTTAGAGAGGAAGAGACTTGAGCCCATTAAAGCTATGGCTGATGAAGTTGTTGATACTTCCAGAACGACCATTGCCCAGCTCCGGGAGCTACTAATAAAAAAGCTCTGGCCCAGACCAAAGAAAAAGCTCCAGATCACAATTATTACTTTTGGCTATAAATATGGGCTGCCCTTGGAGGCTGACTTAGTTTTTGATACTCGCTTTCTGGTTAACCCCTTTTACATTGACCGTTTCCGCCACAAGACCGGTAAGAGTCCAGAGGTTAAGAAATATGTCCTTAATTCACCTGAAACCAGGGAATTTTTTGAGAAAATGACTGACTTCATCCTGTATCTCTTACCCCGATTTATTCAGGAAGGCAAGAGTTATTTGACCATTGGCCTGGGCTGTACTGGCGGGAAACATCGCTCGGTGGTCATTGGTGAGGAGCTCAAAAATTTTCTGAAAGAGCGGAATTATGATATAAAAATTATTCACCGCGACCTGAGGCGGTGAAAGAGAGGCATTGACTCCAGAAAATTGGTGGAAAGAAAAAAATGATTGGCGGCATAATTGTTTCCCACGGCAGGCTGGCTGAAGAACTGTTGAATGTTTTGACCATTATTCTGGGAGAGGCGCCCAATATCGAGGCCATCTCCATTGGCTGGTATGATGATGTGGAGGAGTCTAAAAAGAAAATTAACCAGTCGCTCAAGCGGGTTGACCAGAAAAATGGAGTCATCATTTTTACTGACATGTTCGGGGGCACGCCTTCCAATCTGAGTTTCAGTTTCCTCCGCGATAATGAGGTGGAAATCATTACCGGAGTCAATCTGCCCATGCTGATCAAGTTTGTTTCCCTGCAGCGGTCAAAAAATTTAAAGGAAGTGGCCCGGAAGGTAGTGGAACAGGGAAAAAGAAATATTCATCTGGCCAGCGCCCTGCTTAAGACAAAAAAGTAGAAGAAAGATGATTGAAAAAGAAGTGGTCATAAAGAATAAGCTGGGACTGCATGCCCGGGCAGCCGTTAAATTTGTCAATCTGGCTAACCGGTTCAGTTCAAGTGTCAGAATAATTAAAGATGCCATGGAGATAGATGGCAAAAGCATCCTCGGCATCCTGACTCTGGCGGCCAGTCAGGGGACAAAAATAGTTCTTCGGGTTTCTGGTGAGGATGAAAAGGAGGCCATGAAGGCTCTGGTGGCTTTAATCAATAATAAGTTCGATGAGGGTGAATAGCTAAGATGGATTTTATCCGGCTGCGAGGCATGGGTGTTTCACCTGGCATTGCCATGGGCGAGACTTTCATCACTGAAACCACAGCTCTCGCCACCCGGAAGGAAACAATTCCGGCTTCGCAGGTGGATAGGGAAATTGAAAGGCTTAAGAGGGCCATTAAAAAAACCGAGAGTGAACTGCTCGAAATAAAGGAAAAAATTAAGAAAATTGCCGGCGAGGAACAGGCCATTCTCCTTGAAGCTCATCTGCTGATTCTCAGAGATAAATCCCTTTTTGCCAGCCTGGAAAAGATAATTCGTCAGGAGAAGGTCAAAGCTGAATGGGCTCTGGAGGAAGTGAATCGCAGATACAGAGAAATCTTTGAAAGCATCAATGATGAATATTTTCGTCAGAGACAGGCTGATATTTTTGATGTTTTAATAAGAATTCAGCGCCACCTTAAGCCTGAAGGAAATCAGAAAAAGGAACAGCCCGATGACCGGAAGGTAATTCTCGTGGCCCATGACCTTCTGCCTTCTGAAGCTGCCAGTCGCTTTGGCCGGGGAAATGTCGTTGGGGTTGCCCTTGATATGGGCGGGCCAACGTCCCATACAGCCATCCTCGCCCGTTCCCTGGATATTCCTGCCGTCGTCGGTTTGCATAACATCACAGCTTATGTCAAGGATGGAGATTATCTCATCGTTGATGGCACTGATGGCGAGGTGCTCATCAATCCTCCTCTGGCCATAAGAAAAGAATTTCAGAGCAAAAAGGAAAAATATGATAAATACCGGCTGGAATTGCGGAAAATAGCCCGCCAGCCTTCTGTAACCCTTGACGGAGTGGCCTTTACACCTCTGGCCAATATTGAGCTACCTGAAGAGGTTCCTGTGGCTTTGAGCCTTGGTGCTGAGGGCGTGGGTCTTTTCCGTTCAGAGTTCATCTATCTGCAGAGTAAAACCTTGCCTTCAGAAGAGGAACATTTTGACGTTTATTCCAGACTGGCCCGAAGATGCCACCCCAGGCCGGTTTATATTCGTACTCTGGATATTGGCGGAGAAAAGTCCTACTCCCAGTTCAATCTGGAAGCTGAACCCAATCCTGCCCTGGGTTTGAGGGCCATTCGTTTTTCTTTAAAGAATCCTGAAATCTTTCGCCTCCAGCTGAGAGCCATTCTGCGGGCCAGCAGTCTGGGAAATGTCCGCCTGCTCTTTCCCATGGTCACCGAGCTTGAAGAAATTTTTTTGATTAAAGAGATTTTAAGTGAGGTTAAGGCTGATTTACGCCGCCGCCGGATTCGCTTTGATGAAAGAATACCTCTCGGGGTAATGATTGAAGTTCCGGCAGCAGCTGCCATCATTGATTTAATAGTGAGAGAAGTTGATTTCATCAGCATCGGTACCAATGATCTCATTCAGTATTATCTGGCTGTTGACCGCTCCAATGAGGCTGTCTCCTATCTTTATAAACCGCTCCATCCTTCTGTTCTCAGGCTCCTGAAGTATGTTATCGAGCAGGCCAATCAGGCTCATAAAGAAGTGGCTGTTTGCGGTGAAATGGCCGCCGATCCTCTTTCGGCTCTGATTCTGCTCGGTTTCGGCCTGAGAATTTTCAGCATGAATCCGATCTTTATTCCGAGAATCAAGAAGGCGCTGCGTTCCGTGGAAGTGAAGACAGTTCAGGAGGCAGCCCAGGAGATTCTGAAATTTAGAACGTCCCAGGACATAGAAGAGTTCTTCATCGAAAGGATTCTCTCCCGTCATCCTCAGGCTTTCCTGACAACCCAGATAACCTGAGGGGGATTCAGAAGGGAATGTCTTCGTCCGATTCAGTTTCAGGGGGAAAATCGGCTTCTGTCCCGGCTGGTTCTTGATCAGGAAATTCAGTGGCCTCGGACTCATAATAGGGAAAGGCTTCAGGTTCAGCTATTTCAGCCGCCGCTTCCGCTTCCTCTCTTTTTCCAAGAAGAATAATTGTTCGGGCCTCTATTTCTGTTGTTCTTCTCTTCAGACCATCGCGGCCTTCCCAGGTTCGGCTTCTGAGTTTGCCTTCAACGAGAATCTGCCGCCCCTTATCAAGATACTTGCTGCAAAATTCAGCTAATCTTCCCCAGGCGATAATCCGATGCCATTCAGCCCGGCGCCGGCTTTCATTTTTACTCGGATCAAAGACAAGTTCGTTGGTGGCCAGATCGAAATGAGCCACCGGCCTTTCACTTCTGGCCAGATAGCGAAGAATTGGCTTATCCCGCAGACGGCCAACGAGAATCACACGGTTTAAACTGTTAACGTCTCTCATTTTTCGATTATTTCCTTTATTTTTTGCTGGGCAATTTTAGCTTCTTCCTCCAGCGGGAATTTGCTGACAAGAAGCTTGAGAACGGCCAGAGCCTCTTCCTTCTGGCCCATCTCCAGATAGCAAAGGCCTTTTTTTAAATAGGCCGCCGGTACCCGGTCGCCTTGAGGATAAAAGAGGATAACATCATTGAAGGCAGCGATGGCTGCCTCATAATTTTTCTGGCTGAAATAGCATTCGCCAATCCAGTAGAGGGCGTTATCAGCCAGGGGGCTTTCGCTGAATTGTTCGCGATAGAGTTTGAAGCCTTCAATCGCCAGTTCATAATTTCCCTTGAGATAATCACTATAGGCATTGTTATATATTTCCTGGGGAGAAGGGCCGGTCACTGTGGGTGGAGCTTCCTTCGTTGCCCTTTCTTCCTGGACTGTTTTTCTGGCTTCAGTTGAGGGAGGACCAGCCGGTTTTGCCTCCGGTGAGGGCTGAGCTGTAGCCAGACCCGGTTTTAAAGCCACAAGTTCCTCAGCTATGCGGTCAAGGCGGGAACTGAGCTGGTCAAGGCGATCATTTAAAACCTGATACTGCACCGGAAGGTCCTTGAGGCCAGTTCTGGTTTCAGCCATTTCCTTCTGCCAGACTTTGAGCAAGGCCTGAATGTCCTGAAGCTGATTTTTCAATGACTGAATTTCAGAAGCCAGATTCTGCCAGCGCTCCTGAAGGAGGAGGAGCTGCTTTTTTAAAACCTGGACATCCTCATAAATGAGTTCATAGACTTTCTGGCTCTGACCTGCCGGCGACATGGAGGCTGAAAGGAAGATAACTAATGCGGCGGCTGTCGTCGAGACCCACTTTCTTTTCATCAAATTAATTTATCCCTTTTGCCCTCGCAGGCCAAAATATTATCTATTTTTCGATAATGGTAAATTGAGCCCGCCGATTCTTGGCCCAGGCTTCTTCGTTATGTCCGGGGTCAAGAGGCTGGCTCTTGCCATAGGAAATAATTTTCATGCGTTCGGGAGAGATGCCCAGAGAAACAAGGTAATCAAAGGTTGATTTGGCCCTTCTTTCTCCAAGGGCCAGGTTGTATTCTTCGGTTCCTCTTTCGTCGCAATGACCCTCAATGAGGATTTTAACCGAGGGAAATTTTTTCAGCCAGGCTGCATTCTGGGCCAGAATGGGTTTCATGTCATCGCGGATATTGTATTTGTCAAAATCGAAGTGAATCATTTTTAAATAGCCAGCCTTATTGGCTTCCTCAAGGGATTGAGCCATGAAGATTTCTTCCTCAGTTAAAGCACGCTTTTCAGATTCCTTGGGGGGCTCAACCTTTTCCACTTTCGGCTGTTCCTTGACCTGAGGGGGAGGTGGTGTTGGTGCCTGTTTCACCTTGGGCTTACAAGCAGAAAAAAAGGCCAGCCCTAAAATAACGATGGCCAGAATAACGACATACTTTTTCATTACACCTCCTCTTAACAAACGTATTTTACGGGGCAATCTCTCAAAAATCACCCATGTTTCAATCTTATTCTAATTAATGGTTTTAATACCTGTCAATCAATAATTCAGCCTCTATTTCAATTTTTGGTCACTAAATCAGCTAAAATCAGAAAGAAAAAAAGAATTTCGCTCAGGTTAAAACAGAAAAAGACTTATCAACCCTTTTTAATTGAAGCTCATTTAATCCAGGTGCAAATCAATTTTCAGACAGTCAGAAGAATGGAAAGGGCCGGGCAAAACTTTATTCAATTGGACCAATCAGGAAGCTTATTATTTCCCTGAGAAGTGAGGCGTCTCAGATTAGTTCCATCATAATCGATGGAATAAATCTGAATCTGGCCGCTCAGATTGGAGGAAAAGACAATATGCCGGCCATCAGGCGACCAGCAGGGTGATTCATGGCGGGCATTGCTCTCCGTCAATTTTATTATCTGATTGGTCCGCAGATTAAGAACATAAAGGTCAAAGATATTGTCGAGTCTGGAGACATAAACGAGGCGCTCGCCATCTGGCGACCAGGAAGGCGCGTCGTGGTAAGTCCCGCCGAAACTTACCCTCCGGACATTGGAACCTTCGGCATCCATAATATAGATTTGAGGAGTACCGCCCCGATCGGAAACAAAAGCAATTTCTCTGCCTGTGGGTGAAAAGCAGGGAGACGTATCTATGGCTTCATTAAAAGTCAATCGTTTGATATTTTGAATACCTTCAGAGCCAAGATGAGCTATATAAATTTCAGCATTACCGTCCATGGTTGAGCAGAAGGCCAGTTTCTTGCCATCTGGAGAAAAGGCAGCAGCGAAATTGGTTCCCCGGGTAGATACCGGGATTATTTTCCTTTTTTCAAGGTCCATAAGATAAAGTCCAGCTACTGTCTCCCGATAGGAAGTAAAGGCGATTTTCTGGCCATCAGGAGAAATGGCAGGCATATAGTCACGAACTTTATTAAAGGTCAGGCGGGTCTGGTTAGCGCCATCATAATCCATCAGATAAACTTCATCATTGCCATCCCGGTCCGAAATGAAGACTATTTTGGAGGTAAAGATTGGTTTTTCTCCGAAAGCCTTCATGATTTCATTGGCAAAACGATGAGCCATTTCCCGCCAGGCTAACTGATTTCCCTGATATCTACGGCCGACGATGAATTTGGCGCTGCGAACATCGTAAAGCCTGGCCTCAAAGGTCAGGTTATTGTCGCCACCACTGATTTCCCCGACCACAAGAACTCTGGCCTGGATTGATTCCCAGTCTTTGAAAAAGATATTTTTAGGGTCAAGCGGCCGGATGTAGCTGTAGTAGCTTTGAGGGAGAAGCTGGAAAACCCGGCTGTATTTAAGGTCAGAAGACAGGACCTCATAGATTTCTTCCGCTGCCCGGCTGGCTTCAGGGCTTGAGGCGTGAACAATAAATCTGGGCAAAGCCAGAGAAATGGCGGGCACACCTTCAGTTATTTTCAGGACCACTTCTTGCTGAGAAAAAAGGCCCAGGCTTATCAGAGAAATAGGAAGAAAAGCCATCAATAAATTTTTAGTTTTCATTTAATGTGCTCGAAAATAAGATGGACACCCAGATATTCACCTTCAAATTCCCGGGGTAAAGGAGGAAAGGGAGAAGCATTTTGAACAGCTCTCAGGGCAGATAAGTCGAAAGTACGGGAATTGCTGGAAGCTTCAATCTGAAGATCAGTAATGCGGCCATCGCGAAGAATTTTGAAAAAGACCATGCATTGAAATTCACCAGAAGTTCCTGGATCGATGAGGGAGGTAAACCAGTTAGCCGAAATTCTGTCCTGAATAATTTGAAGATAATAGGTAAAGGGAAAAGCTGAAAGGTCAAAATTTCCTCCCCCCCAGCCTCCTATTCCTGGACCTCCTGGACCCGGACCAACTCCAATTCTGATGCCTGAACCTGCCTGCCCTGAGCCAGTTCCTCCAATCTCCGCGCCGGTTTCTGCGGTTTCAGGCTGAGGCTTGGTAATCACTGTTTTTTTCTCCGGAATTTTTTTGCTGAGAGTTTTTTTATCGACAGGATAGCGAAGAGAAGAAGAAGGAGCTTCCGGAGTTTTTTTCTGAATAGCTGTTAATTCCCGAAGGGAAGGCTGCTTGGAGGTCGAGGCTTTAGCTGCGGGGCTAGCGCCCCCACCGCCACCGCCTCCACCTCCAGGCGGTCCGACTAAATTCAGAGGCAGATAATAGATAGTTCCTTTTTTGGCTGGCCGGGGCAAGGAAGGGGAAGCCAGAAGCAGGAGTAAAATTAAGATATGGAAAACAGCCGAGGTGATGAGGGCCCGCTTAAAGCCACGATTATTTTTCATTTCCAATCAGAAATTACTTTTTTCTGGCTGGCTCGATGGGTTCAGTGATTAAGCCAACCGTTTCTATTCCGGCTTTTTTTATTATATCAAGGGCCTCAATAAAGAATCCATAGGCAATGTCCCGGTCGGCCTTGATAAAGACAATCTTTTTGTCGCGGCCATAAAAATATTCCTGAAGTTTTCTTTCGAGGAGATTGATGTTGATGACCGTATCTCCCAGGTAAATCAATTTGTCTTTGGTAATGGTCAGGATGAGACCTGATTCGGCTGGAGCTGACTCTGTCTCTGCCTGGGGCAAATTGACGCCAATCCCGGATTGCATCATCGGCGCGGTGACCATGAAAATGATTAAAAGAACCAGCATCACATCTACTAAAGGCGTGACGTTAATTTCAGCCAGACTTGTTCCCAGCCGCGATTTAGAACTTCCTGTCAGTTGAATTTTAAGAGCCATAGAGTTTTTCAGCGATATTGGTAAATTCGAGGGAAAAATCTTCCATTTCCGTGATCATTTCTTTGATCTTATGGAGAAAGTGATTATAGGCGATAACAGCCGGAATAGCAGCAAAGAGGCCGGCTGCTGTGGCCACCAGCGCTTCAGCGATACCTGGAGCCACGGTGCTCAGGCTGGCCGAACGAACAATGCCAATTTTATGGAAGGCATCCATAATGCCAATGACAGTACCAAAGAGGCCAATAAAAGGGGTGACACTGCCTGTTGTGGCCAGAAAACTCATCATTTTTTCCAGCCTGGCAATTTCGGCATTAGAGGCCCGGAGCAAAGCTCGCTCAAAACTGTCAAGATCCGGTTTCTCTCCTGGACCTGACTGGGGGTTATGCCTGGAGGCGAGGGAAGCTAGTTCCCGGTAACCGGCCTGAAAAATAGCCACGAGAGGACTGGAGCGGAACTGGCGGGCCGCCTCATTGACTTCAGCCAGGTTGCGGCTTCTCCGGAACGCCTGAAGAAAGCGTTCTGAGTGCCGGGCTGCAGTCCGAAAGGTATTTCTTTTAAAGATAATAACGGCCCAGGAAAAAACGGAAAAGAGAAGCAGAATCACCAGAACCAGCTGGACGACTATATTAGCTTCAAAAATTAATCTAATCAGACTCATTTTTCACCTTGAATTCGTTTCCAAAGTATCACACCCCCCTGTGGTTGTCAATGAAGCCGTGGCGGTCCCGGCCTGAAGGGGCTTAAAACTATTTTTGATTTCAGATGAAAATGGGCCAGCACGGGTTTTTCTTTTCAAAGTCTGTTTCCCTCTCGTAGATCTTTTTTCAAAATTATTTCGTCAGATAGGTTGTGCTTAATCAGGGTCATTCGGCTCGATCTTTTAAAAAATAGAAAAAGTAAAATTTTCGATTGACCAGAAGAAATGTTAAAATTTCAGGCGCCTTTATTCTCAGCCCGAATTTTATCGGGCTAAGGCCAGGCTCGATAATGTTCCTTTTTTCCAGTGAGGGAAGCTTTTTCAGGGATCAGAAAATCTAAAAGAGGGGAGAGCCCTGAAATTACCCCCCTTAAGTAGAGACTTTTTTCAGTTGACAAGAGGCAAGGGAGGGAATTAGATTTAAAGAAATTAAATAACAGAAAATGGCTCTTCTGCGGCAAAAAAGATTTCATCCAGCCCGGGTTCTGGCGCTGAGCTTTCTGGTGGCCATAGTTTCCGGCTCAATCGTTTTACTTTTGCCTGTTTGTACCGTTTCCGGGAAAATTTCTTTTATTGATGCCCTTTTTACGGCCACTTCAGCGGTTTGCGTGACAGGTTTAATTGTGGTGGATACAGCTACCTATTTCACTCGCCTTGGTCAGGCTGTCATCCTTATCCTGATTCAGCTCGGAGGGCTGGGTATCATGACTTTTTCCACTTTTATTCTTCTGGCAGCCGGGCGACGCATTTCCATTCAGGACCGAATTCTGGTACAGGAAAGTTTCATGCCATCAGCTCCCCGGGATTTCCGGGCTGCCATCCGGAATATTTTTTTGATGACAGCCATTATCGAGCTTGCCGGAACAGCCCTGCTTTTCCTCCGCTTTTACCCGAGATTTGGCCCATTAGAAGCTTTATTCATCTCTCTTTTCCACGCAATTGCTGCTTTTTGTAATGCTGGCTTTTCCACTTTCAGCGATAACCTCCAGGGCTTTACTGGCGATATTCTTATCAATCTCACCATCATCTTTCTCATCATACTGGGCGGGTTGGGTTTCCTGGTCATTCAGGAATGTTTTTATTTTTTAAAGATTTTCCGCAAAAAGAGGTTTCATTTCAGTCTTCACAGTAAAATTGTGCTTTCGGTTACTGTTGGTCTGATCATTTCAGCCTTTCTTCTTCTGTTATTCCTTGAGTGGACTCATGGTTTTAATCAGCTTAATTGGAAAGAGAAGATTTTAGCCTCCCTTTTTCAGGCCGTAACTCCCCGAACCGCCGGCTTTAATACTGTTGATCTCCGTCAGCTCCAGCTAGCTTCAATTTTTCTTTTGATTGCTCTGATGTTTGTAGGCGCCTCGCCGGGTTCAACAGGTGGCGGGATTAAAACGGCAACCCTGGGCGTGATCGGAGCTTTTATTCGGTCAAAATTAATGGCCCGGGAAAGGGTTAACCTTTTTTATCGCACCCTGCCTGAAGAATGCCTTATGCGGTCCTTTACCCTTTTCTTTCTGGCTCTGGCCTGGATAGCTCTGGCTTCCTTTTTGCTATTCCTGGCTCAGCCTGGCGCCATGATGAGGGAAGTTTTTTTTGAGGTTTTTTCAGCTTTCGGAACTGTTGGCCTTTCCCTTGGACTGACCCCTGAGCTCACTCCCTGGGGCAAATTGATCATTATTTTTACCATGTATTTTGGCCGGATCGGGCCCTTAACTATGCTGGCTATCTTCAGTCGCACCCGGCCCGTGGGTCAGTTTGAATATGTTGAAGAAGCCGTCATGATTGGCTAAAATGCTAAATACAGGTAAATAAAATGAAATTTGCGGTGATTGGACTCGGAAGCTTCGGCTCCAATGTGGCCCGAACTCTTTATGAGCGCGGCCATGAAGTTCTGGCTGTAGACCGGGATAAAAATAAAATAGAGGCGGCCAAGGATTATACTTCCCATGCCGTCCACATGAATTCAGCCGATAAGGAGAATCTGGAGGCTCTGGGTATCAAGGATATGGATGTGGTTATTGTCAGTCTTGGCCCGGAAATGGAAGCTTCCATTCTGACCGTTCTTTATCTTCATGAGCTCGGAGTCAAGAGAATTGTGGCTAAAGCTCTGAATGAGGACCACGCTAAAATTCTTGAAGCTGTGGGCGCAGACGAAGTCATCTATCCTGAAAAGGATATGGCCATAAGAACAGCTCTTAAACTGGCAAGTCCCAATATTCTGGAGTGTCTTCCCCTGAGTTCCAATGTGAGCATTCAGGAGATTGCTCCTCCCGAAAAATTTATTGGTAAGAGTTTGAAACAGCTTGATCTAAGAAATAAATATGGCGTTCAGGTCATAGCCGTCAGAGAACTTGTGCCTGAGAGAATAGTTTATATTCCCCCCGCTGATTTCGTCATTAAAGATAGCAATATTCTCGTCGTTATGGGTGAAGAGGATAAACTCGAGAAACTTCTTCAGTTATAAACGAGAAAATTCTTCTGTTACCAAAAAACCTTTTTCAGGCAAAACGGAAAAAAGCAGGAAAGCGCAATTTTATATTAATAAAAAGAGCACTCTTCCTGGTTAAACGTGGATGAAGGTTGACAGATAAAAGCTCCAGGGAGCTAAGAAAAGGCCTTCAATCAGAAATTTTAATCTTCTATTTTTATTGTTGGTCACACAGGGCAAAGAGACTGCAGGAAGTGAGTTCGGCCAGAAATGCCCGGAAATTCAGGGCTGCAGTGAAACGAGAACCTTATCTGAACTGAATAATCTTTAGTTTGTTTTTAATTAAGGGCAAAAGTTTTTGCTCAGGGTCTGTTCAAGAGAGAAGGAAGAGAAACTTTTTCTCCAAAGTCTTGGTTAAATTTATTAAAGCAGACGTTTAAGGATAAATTCGGTCACTTCCTTCGCTTTTGCGCCGCTTTCCCTGACCGGCCCGACGCAGGAAGGACAGCCTTCGTAGCAGGGGCAGGCCTGCAGGGTTTCCAGACAGGCCTGAAGCAATTTTTTCTCCAGGTCAAAGAGGGCAGGGCTGAGGCCGATGCCGCCTGGATAATTATCGTAAATAAATATGTTGGGAGAAAAATTTGAGGAATAAAAAGCCGCCACGGTCTGGTCTGAAGCTGCTTTCTGAGGAATTTCCCTGGGGGGCATGGATTCACCAGTAACATCATCGCCGATGGAAACCCCGATATCATGGAGATCACACATCATGAAAAGAGGAGAAACATGATGCAGAAGATAGGCCAGACCAAAGAGGCCATTGACTCTGGCTTCGGGTTCAAAGGGGAGGGAAGAAAAAACCTCAGCAGGTATGGTTAGCCAGTAGGCGGTTGTATGCATCTCATTCTGAGGCAGGGTCAGGTCGCCGGCCCCCACATTTTCCATGGTATGAAATTTTATCTTCTTAAAGCCGACGACCTGGGTAGCCACATGAACTTCTCCCTGAGCCATCCTGGCGTTGCCCAGATTTTTCTGATCAAAGACATCGAGAATCTTAATCTTGGTGTAGTCAATAGCATCAGTGAAATAATCAACTTCAGTTTTCCGCACATAGGCTTTGCGCTGATCAAAATCAAGGTGATCCACGTAATACTGTTCTCCCTCACACATATAAATCGCTTTGGGATGAAGGGTGGTCAGGGCTGAAGTAAAATCGACTTCGGCAATAACCCTGGTTTTTTCAGTGGTGTCCACCACGACAAAATTATCTGAGCTCACACTTCTCAAACTGATTTGATCGGCCGGATAAGCCTCCGAAGTCCAAAACCACTTATCCCGGGAATGATGGAGTACCTTTTCCTTTTCCAGAAACTCAAGAATGGGGGTGATTTCAACCCGACCGAATTTTTCGCCATCCACAAAGGGAAGTTCAAAGGCAGCGCAGCCCACATGGCTGATAAGGATAGAGGGATTGTCCGGATTGATGAGGGCCCTTTCCGGTGACTGGGAGAAGAAATAATCGGGATGATTGATTATGAATTGATCGAGAGGGGAACTGGAGGCGACAAGGATAGCTGCTGAAGCGCCCATCTTGCGGCCAGCCCGACCGGCTCGTTGCCAGGTGCTGGCAATGGTTCCCGGGTAAGAAGCGAGAATAGCCACATCCAGGGAACCAATATCAATCCCCAGTTCCAGAGCATTGGTGGAGACAACACCGAGAATTTTGCCTTCTCTCAAACCCTTTTCAATCTCCCTTCGCTTCAGAGGAAGATAACCGCCTCGATAGCCCCGAACAAGACCTTCATCCTTAATTCCCTTTTCTATATCTTCTTTAATATAAGTCAATAAAACTTCGGTTATCAGGCGACTGGGCGCAAAAACGATGGTCTGGAGTTTTTTTTCAAGAAAAATAGCCGCAATTCGCCTGGTTTCGTTAACATAAGAGCGCCTGATGCCCAGATAGGGATTGATGACGGGCGGATTGTAAAAAATAAAATATTTTTCACCCCGGGGGGCGCCATTGTCGTCAATCAATTCTACGGGCTCTTCAATCAGCTTCTCAGCCATCTCCCTGGGGTTGGCGATGGTGGCTGAGCAGAGAATGAAAAGGGGTTTGGAGCCATAAAACCGGGCAATTCTTTTAAGCCGCCGGAGAACATTGGTTAAGTGGCTGCCGAAAATTCCGCGGTAATTGTGAAGTTCGTCAATAACGACATATTTGAGATTTTTAAAGAGTTTTATCCATTTAGTATGGTGAGGCAGGATGCCTGAATGGAGCATGTCCGGGTTAGTAATCACGATATGTCCCTGGGCTCTTATGGCCCGGCGAGCATCCTGAGGTGTATCGCCATCATAGGTGTAGACTTTCACTTCTTCAGGCAGGAAGGAAATGATTTCGTCGAGTTCAGCCCTCTGATCCTGAGATAAAGCTTTGGTGGGAAAAAGATAAATGGCCCGGCTGGAACTGTCCTCGAGGATGCTCTGGAGAACGGGCAAATTGTAACACAGGGTTTTGCCAGAAGCTGTGGGGGTAACAATAACCACATTCTTCCCCCCTCGGACAGCTTCCCAGCTGAGGTACTGATGAAGAAAAAGCTGCTGATAGCCCTTTTGCTGCAGGGCTGAAAGAAGAAGGGGATGGACATCACCGGGATAATCGCGGAAGCGACCTGGCTGGGGAGGAAGATAATGGATGGCCCGGATGGCCTGAGTTTTAAGCCCCATTTCTTTAAGAATTTCCAGAGCTTCGAGAAGCTTTTCTGTTCTCGACATGGCCTTTATATGAAATACTAACTTATTGCCAGATTAAAGACAAAATGATTTTGTGAGTCCGGCTGGTCAATTTCATTGAATATTATAATTTAATTTTTTCTGAAAGACTAACCTAAAAATCCTTTGGCTTTAATTATTTTACCCTGCCCTCATCTTTCCCTTCGCCGTCTTGACTTGCCTCGATTTTCAGGATAAATCTGGGGAAGCTCCGGGCTGGATAAAGGATAAACCAGAGTGGGCGTGAGCTATATGGCCCAGAAATCTTGGCTGAATTTTAAGTGAAGATAGGGGAAGCCGATTAGAGGAAAAAGGGGAAAAGGCATTTTGTCCGACAGGCTTTTTCAGGAATGGAGCGAGGCAGAAAGATGGAAGAGCTGAATTCAAAAAGGATCGTTCGCTCCGAGGTGACGCTATCTCGCTCGCTGAATTTAGCTGATGGCCTGGCCATTGTTTTGGGTATCACCATAGGCGCTGGCATTTATTCAGCTCCCCAGATAATTGCCGGCTACCTGGCCTCTTTCCATCAAATCATTCTTCTCTGGATAGCGGTCGGTTTCTTTGTTTTTCTTGGCGGTTTAATTTACGCCGAGCTGGGTACAAGATTTCCCCACCCGGGTGGTGAATATGTATATCTTTATCGAGCCTTTGGCCCCTTAATTGGCTTTCTCTTTGGCTGGTGCCAGCTTTTTATTATTCGCACCAGCCCAGCCGCCGGCCTGGCCATCGTTACGGCAGATTATCTCGGCTATTTTATTCGTTTGAGCCCCCTGGCCCACCGATCCGTGGCAGTTGGGGTGATATTAATCCTTGGATTTTTAAACATTGTGGGCCTTAAATGGGCCAGCGCCTTTCAAAAATTCACGACCACTTTAAAAATTCTTGGTCTGCTCATCTTTGTTCTGGGAGGGCTTATTCTGAGCCGTGGCCTGCAAAGCGGTCTTGGCCAGAGACTTGAGCCGTCCTCTGACCTCAGTCCCATGACCAGAGTCATTGCTGCCTTGATGATGGTCTTTTTTGCCCATACGGGCTTCGAAAGATTGGGTTATTCAGCCGGGGAAATGAAGAATCCGCGACGAACCATTCCTTTAAGTCTCTTTCTGGGGATTAGCCTGATAGTGACCATTTATTGCCTGGTCAATTTGATTTATCATCTCACCCTGGGCATGGAGGGGGTCAGGGGAAATACCATTGTGGCTTCAGCTGCGGCCGTGCGCCTGGCCGGTCCAATTGGGGCAGGTTTTGTGGCCATCCTGGTTATCCTTTCCACCACTGGTAGCATCAATGGCACCATGATGACGGCCACCCGGGTTTATTATGCCATGGCCAGAGATGGCCTGTTTCTCGATTGGCTCAATTATGTTCATCCCCGTTTCCGGACTCCATCCAGGGCGGTCATCGCTCATTGTCTCTGGGCTCTGGCCATTCTTTTTCTGCGCTCGAAGTTAGAGGTCATTATGGCCGGCATGGTCTTTGGCATTCTTCTTTTTCTGGCCCTGAGCACTCTGGCCTTAATCAAATTTCGCCTGTCAGACCTGGGAGAAAAGGGGGGTTATTTAGTTCCCTTTTTCCCTTTTTTCCCCTTTTTTTACTTATCGGGGCTTCTGGTTTTCATTATTTTTCGCTCTATTTTTGAATGGAGACGGACACTCATTGATCTGATTTTCATGGTTTCAGGACTTCCCTTCTACTTTTTGTGGAGAATTTATAAAAAAAGAAAAAATGGTTGAAAAATAATCTTTCTATCTTGGTCATAAAATCGGGAAATGAAGTCGCCTGATAAGCTTTGATTGACTCACGGTCTGTTTTAAATAAAGAGAAAATCCAGAGAGGAGAGATTTGTCACGGGGATTGGCTGGCGGTAAAATGAAAATATGCTCACGGAAATCAGAGTCAAAAAGGCGGCCCAGCATAATTTAAAGCAAATTGACGTTTCTCTTCCCCGCAACCGCCTAATTGTCATTACCGGTCCCAGTGGTTCGGGCAAGAGTTCACTGGCCTTTGATACCCTTTTTGCTGAAGGGCAGCGCCGTTACCTTGAATGCCTTTCTGCCTATGCCCGACAGTTTATTGAAATCATGCCCAAGCCTGAGATGGAGTCCATTGAGGGGATTTCACCCTCAATCTCCATTGACCAGAAAACCATCACCACCAATCCCCGCTCGACTGTGGGGACAGTTACAGAAATTCATGATTTTTTAAGACTCCTTTTTGCCCGGGTGGGGCTACCCCACTGTCCGCGCTGTGGCCGACCTGTTCAGGCTCAAAGCCGCGAAAGCATGATTCTGCGGCTGAGGGAGCTCTTCGAGGGAGAGAAACTGCAAATATTAGCTCCCGTGGTGCGGGGGCGAAAGGGAGAATACAGCAAGCTTTTTGAGCGCCTGAGGCGAAAAGGCTATCTTAAAGTCCGAATTGACGGCGACTGGCGCGACCTGGATGAAGACATCTGGCTCCAAAAAACAAGAAAGCATGATATTGAGGTGCTGGTGGATGAGGTGATAATCAAGCCGTCCACAGAAAAGAGACTTAAAGAGGCGGTGGATCGAGCTCTTGAGCTCGCTGGCGGTGATTTGCTGATCATCCAGGAAAATGGCCAGAAAATGCTCTTTTCCCTCAAACTTCTCTGTCCTTTCTGTGAAATCAGCCTGCCGAGGCTTGAACCTCGCTTTTTTTCTTTTAACAGTCCCTATGGAGCCTGTCCTGAATGTCATGGCCTGGGTTATAAAACGAGGCTTGATGAATGGGGGGAGATTGAGCTGACAGAAGAAGTTTGCCCCCTCTGTCAGGGCAGTCGATTAAAAAAGGAGTCTCTCTCTGTTCTTATTGGTGGAAAAAACATTCATGAGCTCAACTCTCTTCCTGTCAGCCGGCTGATTCAAACCCTGTCTTCCCTTTCTTTTCCACCCTCGCAGCAAATTATCGCTTCTAAAATAATCAAGGAGATTCTGGCCCGTCTTCAGGTTATGGAGGAACTTGGGTTGGGCTATTTGCATCTCGGCCGACCAACCTCAACCCTTTCCGGTGGAGAGGCCCAGCGAGTTCGCCTTACGGCCCAGATTGGTGCCCGACTCAAAGGGATTCTTTATGTTCTCGATGAGCCCACCATCGGCCTCCATCAAAGAGATAACAGCCGTCTCATCAGTCTTCTTCGATCCATCCGGGATGAAGGCAATACAGTCGTCGTGGTGGAGCATGATGAGCAGACAATTCGTGCGGCTGATTATATTCTTGACCTGGGTCCTGGAGCCGGTGAAAAGGGCGGTTATAAGGTGGCTGAAGGTCCCCTGTCTTCTATTCTTGCCTCAGACCAATCCTTGACGGCTCAATACCTGCGCGGGGAAAAAGAAATCCCGGTTCCCTCCAGGAGGCGCCAGCCCAGAGGCTGGCTGATTATCCGGAAAGCCAGCGAGCATAATCTTAAAAAGATAGATGTGGCTTTCCCCATAGGTGTGATGACAGCCGTCACCGGTGTTTCAGGTTCAGGGAAAAGCACCCTGGTTATCGATATCCTCTGGAAAGCCCTGATGAGAAAGCTTTACCGTTCTTCGGAAAAGCCGGGTAAGCACGAAAAAATTGAGGGTCTTGACCAGATTGATAAGGTGGTGGCAGTTGACCAGAAGCCGATTGGCCGCACGCCCAGGTCCAATCCCGCAACCTATACCGGCCTGTTTACCCCCTTGCGTCAGCTCTTTGCCCGCACGCCTGAAGCAAGAATGAGAGGTTATACTGCCAGTCGCTTCAGCTTTAATTTGCCCGGAGGGCGGTGTGAGGAGTGTCAGGGGGCCGGGGTCAAAAAAATAGAAATGCACTTTTTGCCTGATGTTCTCGTGACCTGCGACCGCTGCGGCGGCCGCCGTTATAATAAAGAAACCCTGGCTGTTCTCTATCACGGTAAAAATATTGCTGCTTTCCTGGATATGACCGTGGACGAAGCTTACGAAGAACTAAAAGCTCATCCTTTACTTAAAAAAAAGCTGGCTACTCTGAGGCGGGTGGGGCTCGGCTATCTTCGACTGGGACAGCCTGCGCCCACACTTTCTGGTGGTGAAGCCCAGCGAATTAAGTTGACCAAAGAGCTTTCGCGCAAGAACACCGGCAAAACTCTTTATATTCTGGATGAGCCCACGACCGGTTTGCATTTTGATGATGTCCGCAAGCTGATTGAGCTGCTTCAGGATCTGGTTGATCTGGGAAATACCGTGATTATTATCGAGCACAACCTTGATGTGATTAAATCCTGCGATTATATTATTGACCTTGGCCCTGAAGGCGGAGAGGAGGGGGGATGGGTGGTGGCGGCCGGAACTCCGGAAGAAGTGGCCGAAAATCCCCGCTCCCATACAGGAAGATTTTTGAAAAAAATTCTTCAGGAAAGGCCGAGGGAAAGGAAATTTGATGCCCTTAGCTGATGTCTATGCTCATGAGGAAGTAAAAAAGGCTCTCCTGACCTGTTTGGCTTCAGGGCGGTTGCCCAATTCCCTTCTTTTTTATGGACAGGATGAGCCCGGTATGAAAAAAACAGCCCTGGTATTAGCTCAGGCCCTGAACTGTCTTCGCCTCAAAAATGATGCCTGTGGCGCATGTGCTTCCTGCCGCGCTATAAGCCATGGTAATTTTCCTGATGTCATCACCTTAACCTTAAAGGAAGGGAGTGTCTTAAAGGTAGGCAGCCTGGATGACCTCAGGCCCCTGGCTATCAGGAAACCCATGATGGGGCGAAATCGGGTTTTCATTATTGAAGAAGCTGAAGATATGTCTTTAAAAGCAGCCAATTCACTTCTCAAAACTCTGGAGGAGCCATCGCCTTTTTCTTATTTTATTCTTATTAGCAGCCAGCCTGATCTTATCCCGGCCACGATTCGCTCCCGTTGCCGCTCCTTTGGCTTTAAACCGATAAGTCGAGAAATCATTGAAGATAAACTTATGGCCCTGGGTTATGAACCGAAACAGGCCAGATTGATTTCGATTCTGGCTGAGGGAAGTCTGGAGAGGGCCCTGACCGAGGACTGGGAAAAAATTATGTCTAATCGCCAGCAGGCCTGGCAGTATTTTTATTTTCTGATGACGGAAGGCAATTCTTTTTTAACCCGGATGCTGGCGGCCTCCAGAAATCCAGATTTCAAAAAGGATTTTGAGGAGATCATGCGCCACTTTCTCACTTTTTTTCGCGATTTATTGTTACTTAAAGAGAAAGGGAAGGAGGAACTGCTGTTTAATCCTGACCTGGCTGACGGGATGAAAACCCTTTCTTCTGCGATAACCTCGCAGTTATGCTTGAGAGGAATCGAGCTCGCTGAGGAGGTTCTTTCCGGATTAGACCGAAATCTAAATGCCAGGTTGCTCGTCCTTTATTTTTATACTCAATTGAGGAGAGAACAAAATGGCTGAAGTCGTTCGCCTTTTATCTTTAACCACCGGCAAAGTTGTTCGGGCGGTGAAAGGTGAGCTCGAGGTTTCCCGGGGCGACATCTGCCTGATTGAATCCGATCTCGGGGGCGATCTGGCTGAAGTGATTGATGTTCGAAGTGAAATCTGCCAGTATCAGCGGGCCAGCCAGGAGGCAGTTAAAATTATCCGGAAGGCCACAGAGGAGGATAAAAACAGACTGGCCTGGCTGAGGGAAAAGGAAAAATATGCCTATGAATTCTGTCTCGAGAGGATCAAAGCCCATGGCCTGCCCATGAAGCTCGTGGCGGTTCGCTACTTTTTTGAAGAAAAAAAGGCTATTTTTTATTACACCGCTGATGGCCGCATTGATTTTCGGCAGCTGGTGAAAGATCTGGCCCGCGAATTAAGGATAAGAATTGAAATGCGTCAGATTGGCGTCCGGGATGAAGCCAAGCTGGTGGGAGGCCTAGGAGTCTGTGGCCGCATTATCTGCTGTTTTAATTTCATGAAATCCTTTGAACCGGTGACCATTCAGAAAGCTCGTCGCCAGCAAATTGTCATCAATCCGACCAAAATTTCTGGTCTCTGTGGCCGGCTGATGTGCTGTCTGGCCTTTGAAGAGGAGTCGGCTGGCCGTTTATACAGTGAGGAAATCTATAGTGAGGATGATTATCTGATTGAAGATTAAGGGGCGCTTTAATCAGATTTAATCATAAACTGAACCCGGCTTGAAACCGCCACCAGGGTTCCAGTAGAAGAGAGGGCTTTTACCTGCCACGAATATTTCTCTCCCGGTTTCATCTGCTGCCTGATTTCTTCAGGCAGGGCAATGCGGGTTTCTTTAGTGCTGGCTGACCAGATGAGATTATTATGGCTATCATAAAGTGAAATCTTGTATTGTAAATCCTCGCCCTGCTTTTTCCATTCAAAATAAAGAGGGATCTGATTAACGTCAATAATGGGAGAAATCAGATTGATAGCCTGGCCACGAACTATGTTTTCACCGTTGAGGACAAAGGAGGGTGGTTGCTCGCGGGAAAAAGGCGAGAAAATCAGTATGGCCATAAGCAGAAGAGCCGCCAGGACAGGAGCGACCACCCAGCGCCGGTTGTTCAAAACCAGCCAGATTTCGTCAGCCCAGCTGACCCAGCGCGGTTGCTTTTCCTCCAGATTTTCCACTAAAGCCGGTCCCTGGGCTTTGATGGCCCTGATAATTTCTTCCCTTTCCTGCAGCTTGGAAAAACACCGGGCACAGTTAAAATAATGCTCTTCAAAGTGCTCGGTTTCTTCCTGACTGAGCTTATTCAGCAGATAACCATCAATTAAGTCTTCAAACCGGCAGCGGCTCATATCTTTTCTCCCTTGCCCTTGTTTTCATTCTTTTAGTCGTCTAAAGGAAGAAAAATTGGAATTTTTCTCAGGAAAAAATTTGCGAAGTGCCCTGGCCAGAACCTTCTGGGCATAGTAGAGGCGCTCGGTTACCTGGCGGACAGAAAGACCGAGCCGGGCAGCTACCTCTTCCCGGCTTAGTTCTTTATAATAATATAGATAAAGAATTTCCCGGAATTTCGGCTTGAGTTTAAAGAGAGCCCGGGAAATAATTTCAGCCCTTTCCTTTTTAACCAGATCCTCTTCCGGGCCAGAAAAGGTAGCTATTTCCTCAATTTTTTCAGTCGTCACCCTCGATTTCTGTCGAATGCAGTCTATAATTCTTCTCCTGGTAACAGTATAAATAAAGGTGCCAAGACTGCATTCTCCTCTGAATTCTCCCTTCTGCAACTTGGCGATGACCTGAGTCAGAACGTCCTGAACGATATCTTCCCATTCTGGATACTGGGGGCCAAGGGCCTTTCTGACAGTGAAGCTGATAACAGAGCGATAGCGGCGAATAATATCTTCCAGCTCGCTGGCCGAGTACTGTTTTGACATATTTAGCTTATTATAAACATCAAATTAAGCTGAGCTCAAGAAAAAAATAAAGTCTACAATTTTAGACTGGCCAGATTCAGATTAATAGCTTTTATTCTCAAAAAGATTGATGATGAAATTATCTTAAAACTTTTTCTGATTATTCTTTTTTGGAGCGACTAAAAAAGGTCAGAGGATATGACCATGGCCAGGCGCGTTCTCCAGAAAAAATATCTGGTGGTCAAAAAAGAGGAGGCCTTTGTCCGTCTGATTGATAAATACTGGTTAGAAAGAGGCTATGTTCTGGTCAATACCTGCCCTCTCGCTGCGAAGCAAGATTTCTCTATCCATCAAAAAAATTCCGGAAAATGCCGGTTTTCAATGACTAAATCATTGCTCTGGAGAAAAAAGAGATGAAGAAGCCCGGCGCTCAGCTCGCAGGTAATAGAGAAAAGGTGGAGGGGAAATTTTCTTTGATTCTTGAGGATTCCCGGGGGGAGCGCTCTTTCTTCACCGGTGGATTTCCTCTCAGAGCAGGCCAGGAGAGCGACTTTTTCCGGCAGGTTGATGGAGGCTCGCGGTTAGTCCACGGTCCTTTTGAGCTGGATCGAAGGCCGGCTGAGACCTTTCTGGGGGGAGACAGAGAATGGGATGGCTTTCATCTCTGCCTGGCCCGGCTCCGGAAAGCCCGGAAGGCCCTGCAATCGCTTCAAGAGTGGTATGAATCGGTAGTGCATGATGATTCGCGGAACCTCCCCCAGGCCATCAATTCCCACCTGATTTTCTTTAATTCCCAGCTGATATATCTCATTGCTTCGACCGATGATAAGGAAGATAATCTCGGTCACAGCCAGTTTGTGGCCGCCTATGCTCTTTTGCTGGCCAGGGCTATGGGTATTGAGGATGATAATTTTTTAACTGATCTCCAGAGGGGTGCCTTGCTTCATGATATTGGCAAGATCGGTCTTCCTTCCTCGATTCTCTGCAAGCCAGGTCCGCTCGAGCCTCTGGAAAGAGAGATAATTAAAGAACATCCCCTTTTAGGCTACCTGATGCTTCAGGACTATCCTTTCCTTGAAGGGGCGACGCAGGTCGTCCTTTATCATCATGAATGGTATAATGGCGAGGGCTATCCTTTTGGCTTAAAGGGCGAGGAAATTCCACTGGCTGCCCGAATTTTTTCCCTGGCTGACACGCTGGATGCCATTCTTTCTGATCGGCCCTACCGTCCGGGTCGAAGCTTTGAGCTGGCTTCTCTTGAAATAGAAAAAGGAAGTGGTTCTCAATTCGATCCCGCCATTGTTGATGTTTTCCTTTCTATTCCTGAAGAACAGTGGCGACAGGCCAGACTTCGGGCCCTGCGTCTTTTTCGTCTGCCTCTTGTTCACTGAACTGCGGCCAGGTCAGCTCTTTTTTCCTCGGGCTTTACAGCCGCAATTATTTCAGCCAGATGATAGATTCCTTTAATCCCCTTTTCTCCGGCCAGCCCTGATCTCAGCTGGAAAAGGCAGCCGGGACACTCCGTGATGATGACCTCAGGTGCAGCTGAAACAATTTTTTCCTTTTTTTTCAGCCAGAGCCGCCCGGCGACCTGTGGCTGGCGAAAAGAAAAAACACCACAAAAGCCGCAACAGGTCTTCTGGCCATCTTCAACCTCAATTCTGAGCCCGACCTTTTCCAGAAAAGACTGTCTCTCCTCTATTTTCAGGCCCCTGGCCAATAAATGACAGGGGGGATGATAGAAAAGGCGTCCCCGGGTTAAAGAATTCTCGGGAATCAGGCGGAGACCGGAGGCTTCGAGGAAGGAAACGAGGTCATGGATTTTATCTTTCCAGAGCCCGGCCTCAGGTTCAAATTCAGGATAGACCTGCTTTAAAAGGTGATATCCGGTGGGACAGAAGGTCAGGATGGCCTCAGGTTTTTCTTTTCTCCATGAGTCCAGGTTGATTTTAATGAGATGCCTCAGCGCAGCTTCATCGCCCAGATGAAGACTGGGCGCACCACAGCAAACCTGGTCGGCAGGTAAAATCGGTTCGAAACCAGCTTGTTCCAGCCAGCGGGCTGTCTTTTCGGCAATTTCTGGAAAAAAGAAGCGATTAAGACAGCCTTCAAAAAGATAGACGACCGGCCTTTCTCCTGATTTTTTCTGACTTTTGCCGGAAGATATTCCGGCCTTTCGACCTTTGATAAGGGGAATTTTCTTTGCCCTGGTCCAGGGAAGAGGAAGGGACTTCCAGTGGTTATCTTCACTCCAGAATTTTTGCAAAAAAATAGCCAGGCGCAGGACCTCATCCTGAAGCTTCCTTTTTTGCAGGAAAAATGAAAGAATTTTTTCTCCCCAGCTGGGTCCAAGGTCGGCTTTTAGCCGCAGAATCAACTCGCCTGTCTGAAGGCCAACAGGACAGAAGGTTTCGCATTTTTTACAATCAGCGCAGAGAGAGAGAAGAGGAGCTATTTCCTTAGCAGATCTGGTCATTAAAGTTAAAAGGAGACCGATGCCGCCAGGATAAACCGGGCCGCCGAAGACATGTCCCCCCAGGCTCTGGAAAACAGGGCAGACAAGCATACAGCCCCCGCATTTCAGGCAGGCCAGAATGTCTCTGTATTTTTCACTTTCCGCCAGGGCCAGACGGCCATTATCAAGCAGAATGATGTGCAATTCTTCTGGTCCGTGAGCTCCAATGACCATTTCCTTTTCAATGTCAGTGGTGGAGCTCGGTCCGGTGATGAAGGAAACATAGGAAGTTAATCTTTTGCCGCTGGCTGAAGCTATCAAAGCCTTAATAAGGGTTATAGCCTGCTCCATGGTGGCGACGATTTTCTCAACGGTGATGATGGCGATATGCACGGGAGGCAGGGAAGTGACCAGTCTGGCGTTGCCTTCATTGCTGATAATAACCAGAGTGCCTGATTCAGCAATAGCCAGATTAGCGCCGCTGATGCCTATATCAGCCTGAAAAAAGAGGGGACGCATGTATTCGCGCGCCGCCCGGGTAATTTCCCGGGGATCGGCCGGGATGGAACGGCCAAGATGTTTGCTTAAAAGGGAGGCAATTTCTTCTCTGGTTTTATGAAGAGCAGGCGCAGTTATATGGGAAGGTCTCTCCTTAGCCAGCTGGATTATCCATTCACCGAGGTCAGTTTCGACAACGCGAATTCCTTTTCTGACCAGAAATTCATTAAGGCTAATTTCCTCACTGACCATGCTTTTGGCTTTAATGACTAATCTGGCCTGACGCTGATCAATTATGGCTTCAATCTGTTTTAAGGCCTCTTCGGTCGAGCTGGCCAGATGAAGCCTGGCTCCAGCTTCCGTGGCTCGAGTCATGAATTCCGAAATAAGTTCGGGCAGCCTCGACAGGCACTCCTCCCTTATCGAGCGGGCTCTGGCCCGGAGCTCTTCCAGTGGCAGGGAACTGGCCAGTTTTTCATACTGACGCCAGTGATGGCTGGCGGCCCTTTCCAGGGCCAGCTGAAGATTCTTATTTTTAAGGGCTGAATTAATCCTGTGCTTTTTTCGATGGAAGGGCCACATCAGCTTTCTCTTTTTAGCTGCTTGAGATAGGCTTGAGGATCCACCAGGATTTCCCTTGGTTTGCTACCTTCAGAAGGGCCAATAATGCCTTCTTTTTCCATCTGATCGATGATGCGAGCGGCTCGATTATAACCAAGTTTCAGCCGTCGTTGAAGGTAAGAGGCTGAAGCCTGGCCGGTGAGAAGCACGAGTTCCACTGCCTTTTCATAAAGCTCGTCCTTTTCTTCCAGACCAAAATCAAATTCATCAGGAGTGCTCTTGATAACCTTAATCAAGTTTTCATCATAGGAGGGGCTACCCTGTTCGCGCACAAATTTTACCAGGCGGGTAATTTCAGGAACTGAAATGTAAGCACAGTGAAGGCGGATAAGGCGGGGATAGTTGGGTGGCAGGAAAAGCATATCACCCAGGCCAAGAAGTTTTTCAGCCCCGGCAGTGTCAATAATGATGCGGGAATCTATTTTGGAGGGGACACGAAAGGCAATGCGACAGGAGAAATTATTTTTTATGGTGCCGGTAATGACATCAATGGATGGTCTCTGGGTGGCCATAACCAGATGAATACCCACGGCCCGGGCAAGCTGAGAAAGCCGGGTGATGCAATATTCTATCTCCTGCGCCCCCACCATCATTAATTCGGCCAGCTCATCAATAATAATGACAATATAGGGAAGAGGCTTGAGTTTTTCCTTTTCTTCCGGACTCAATCGGCCTTTCTTTTCTTCCAGTATTTGTTTGACCAGGCTGTTATATTGCTCGATATTACGAACTTTCATTTTATACATGAGGTCGAGACGTTCTTTCATCTTCCGAATGGCATCAAGAAGAATGGGGCCGGCTTTCTTGGGATCATTAACGACCGGGCTCAAAAGATGGGGAATACCTTCATAGAGGGTAAACTCCAGACGCTTGGGATCAATGAGAATTAGTTTAACTTCATCAGGCGTGGCTTTATAAAGGATGCTGGCAATCAGAGCATTCAGGCAAACACTTTTACCGGTTCCGGTAGCTCCGGCAATAAGCAGATGGGGCATAATGGAAAGATCGGTAACATAGACCTCACCATGAACTGTTTTTCCGAGGGCAAAGGTTAGTTTTGAGGGTGATTTAATAAATTTTTCAGATTGAATGATATCGCGAAGACGGATTATTTCTCTTTTATTATTGGGTATTTCCACTCCCAGGGAGCTTTTGCCCGGAATTCTCTGAATTCTAACGGATTCGGCTCCAAGAGCCAGGGAGAGGTCCTCGGCCAGACTGGCCACCTGGCTCACTTTGATGCCGGGATTGGGATAAAACTCATAGGTCGTAATCACCGGGCCAGGATGATACTCGCGAACCTCACCTTCCACCCTGAATTCTTTTAATTTTTCTTCAATACGAACTTTTTTCTCATAGAGTTCGTTCCGGTCAATTTGTTCGGCTGGCTTGCCTGGCTCCAGGAGATTGAAGGGGGGAAAACGGTAACCTCCCCGGGAGCCAAGTTCAGGGAAGAGAAGTTTTTCTTCTTTTCGGGCCTGAGGTTCAGGGGTCGTAATTCGAGCCGGTGATGGCTCCTTCATTCCCGGGGAAGCTGGCTTTACTTCGGCCACAGGCATTTTTTCCTCGCCGCTGATTTTTATTTTGACCTTTTTTTCTTTTTCCCTTGCCCTGATTTTTTCTTTGGCCTGAGCTGGTGGGGCATATTTTTCCAGAATCCGCTGTCTCATTTTTTCTCTGGATTTGGTCTGTTTAAAGCGAGCGACCCGGATATGAATCTCCTTAAAGGCTAACTGGAAGAAGCGGTTTAGACCAGCTGTAATTTTTTGCAGGGAAAATTCAGTCGTCAGAAACAAGAAAAGGAGAAAACAGCAAAGGAGAAAAATCAAAGAGCCAGTTCGATTAAAAAGGCTGAGAAGAAGGGAAGACAGAATATGGCCTAAAAGACCGCCGGGCTGGATCCGGGCCCCTCCCCAGCGGAACTCAGGGAAAAGAAGGGAAGAAAGGGGAGAGAGGATTAAAAGCAAAATGATAATGGCCAGAAGGGAAAGGAGCCATCTTTTCCAGGTGGCTCGTTTGAGAACCCGGATAAAGACGACGAGAAGCAGGCCAGGAATAAGAAAAGCAGAAAGGCCAAAAAGTATCAGGAAGGAATCAGCCAGGTAAGCGCCAGCGCGGCCACCATAATTATGAATTTTCGCTCCGCCCGGACCTATTTGGGCCCAGGAGGGATCCTCGACACTGTAACTTAAAAGGCTCAGAGCGGAAAAAAGAGCCAGAGCCAGGAAGATGAGCGCTGAAAGCTCAACAAAAATTCTTTTTTTCCTGGAAGCAGCTCTGGATGAGCCTTCCCCTTCCCCGGCTTCTTTTTTTCTCTTTTTCATTTTTTCTTATTATAACACAGATTTTTATTTCCAGGGGAAGAAGCCTTTTTCCAGAATTACCGGAGGAAAGCTATGTCTCTTCAGGGGCCTTTGGTCAATCCTCTTCAACCGGCTCCAGTTTAACCTTCACCTTCATTTTTTTATTTTGCCTCAATATTTCGAGTTCAACGGTATCGCCAATTTCATGCTTTTCCAGAATAAAAGCCAGTTCATCATAATTTCTGACAGGCTGGCCATCCACAGCTACAATAATATCACCAAGAATATATTCTCCTCTTGAAGTTCGCGCAATCCCTTTCAGACCGGCTTTAGCGGCGCCAGTTTCAGGATTGACCCGGCCAATAATCACCCCCTTGACCCCCAGGCGGGCTGCAATCGAATCGGCCACCACAGAAATACCCAGACCCGGCCGGATGAACTTGCCATGCTGAATAAGCTGAGGAACAACCCTTTTGACTGTATCCACGGGAATGGCAAAGCCAATTCCTGCAAAGGCTCCGGCTGGCGCAATAATAGCTGTATTCACGCCAATGAGTCTACCCTTCGAATCAAGCAGAGGACCGCCTGAATTGCCCGGATTGATGGCGGCATCAGTTTGAATGACGTTATAGATTTTGCGGTCGGTCATGGAGGTAATTTCTCGGCCAAGGGCGCTGACCACACCGACGGTCAGGGTGTGGTCAAGACCAAAGGGGTTGCCAATGGCTAAAACTTTCTGCCCTACCTGCAGATTGGCTGAACTTCCCAGGGGAATGGGATTAAGGAGATGAGCCGGCGCTTTTATTTTTAAAACAGCCAGATCTTTGCTTGGAGCCACGCCAACGAGGTCAGCACTGTAAGTGGTATTGTCAGCCAGAGTCACATTGAGCGCACTGGCTCCCTCAACAACATGATAGTTGGTGACAATATGCCCTTCTTTGTCCCAGACAAAACCGCTTCCCGTTCCCTTGGGAATCTCGAAGATATTCAGGGTGAAGAAATCACGACGAAGGACCAGACTGGTAATGAAGACAACCGAGGGCGAGGCTTTTTGAAAAATTTCAATCGTATTTTTTTCATCTTCGAGAAGCTCTGATGATTGGGCCATCGTTGCCCGCGGCCAGAAAAGAAGAAATAAGAAAAGGAGGAAAGATAATTTTTTTAAAGTGCTGGCCATTTGATTGTCTCCTTTTTTAAATTTGTTGTCAGAATCCAATTTTAGCTCGAACTGGATTTTATTTTGAATCTTTTTAATTTTATTTTGATCAGACCAGGCTGGTTCTAATTAGAGTCCCAGTCCGGAGGTAATTCCACCGGTCTTGCCCCTGGTCCGCCGGCTTTTTGAGCGAGATCAGCATCTTGATAGAAATCATAGCCAAGAGAAAGGCTGAAGGGATAGGGAATGGCTCCCAGCTTTTTTTCAATTTTGACCGGTGCTCTGGTAGCCCTCTCCGTTGAGCCCAGCCATCCCGAAAAGAGGATTATCTTCTGTTTTTCAAGTCCCTTAAGGTCACTTATTTCTATCCAGGGATTGAGGACCTCATCGTTCCCCCAGCGGAGCTCACCGCCATAAATGGTGGCTCTCAGTTGCCATTCCTCCTTCTGCCTCCAGAGAAGGATTTTCTGAAAGTAATCTTCGCCCCTTTCTCCTGACATCATCTGATAGACAAAAACCAGTTCTAATGGCAGCTGACGGGTCCAAGCATCATCATTTAAATCGAGTTTCATTTCCTGACGGAAAAAACTTTCCGGATTTTGAAAGAGTGGCTGCCGCAGAAATCTGATTTCATAACCGAGATATAAACTGTCTCCCGGCCTGAGGGCAGGAATTTTCTCCGAAGAAACGAGAGCAACTTCCTCGCCGGCCCTGACGTTGCCGGGATAAAAAGCCCAGAAAAAGATTTCCCGGCCTTTTTTATCCACTCCTCTGATGTATAAATTTCTGATTAATTCTTCGCTTTGAATTAAGGCCTTGGCTTTGAAAGAAGTTGATATTTCCCATTTTCGCTCAGATTCAGCTTTAAGACGGATTTTCTGGGAATAGCTGGTGAAAAAGCCGGGAAAGGCTGGATCGGGCCGACGGCTCAACCGATAAATTTTGATAGTTGGATTATGAAGATCGATGAGGTATTCATTCCAGGAAGGTTCAAAGGTTTTAACCAGAACAGCCTTTTCCTCAAGGGATTGATAGAATTCGGCTTCTTCTGGAAATTCCCGGGGAAAGCGAGTAAAGCGAGCCGACATAATGTCGCTGACAATGAGATAATCAATGCGGCGGCGAGCCAGCCAGTCTAAATCAGCCTGATAAAGGGCATGGCGATAGGTTACCCGGTAGCGCTTACGGGAAATCTGGGGACAGTAGGATTCCAGAGCAATTCTTGTTCCCGGCGGGATATTAGCCTCAATCCAGTGTTTGGCTACGGTTCTGGTGTCTTCCTGAGTGAGGGAGAAATTGAAGCGCGCCACCTTCCAGATGGAGGGAAGGAGCAGAACTAAAAAGATGCAGGCCATGCTTTTCTGGATTCCCGGTCGATGGACATAATGCGGAAGCTTCAAAAGGCGGATTGAGAATTGAATGAGGCGGTCATAGCCCATAACACCAATGAGGATAAAAAAAGGAGCCAGGTTCAAAAGATATCGGGTAGCCCTGGTTTTCCAGAAACCCATGATAATGAAAAGGATAAGGGGGAAGGAGAGGAGAATTAAATCTCTTTTTGCTGGTTTAAGAAGCAGGAAAATTATTCCAGCGTAAACCAAAAATTGCAGAAGAAAACCGGCATTCTCAGCAAAACCATACTGCAAATAGAAGAGCCAGGCGGGCTGGCTGGTAGAGGAACCAAAATGGCCCAGGCTGAAAAGATGGGAGGATTGCCAGCGAAAATCACGCCAGAAGGTCTGATAATCGAGGAGAGCATACGGAGTTCCGAGAAAAAAGATGAGAAGAAAGGTGACTCCCCAGAGAAGAAGCGGGAAATGCCGGGATAAATCCCACCATTTTTTTCTGGATTCCTGGAGGTGAAAAAAATGAGCCAGAAAAAGGGGAATAACCAGGAAATGACCGCCATATTTGGTGGTAAAGGCCAGCCCGGCAAAGAGTCCGGAAAGAAGATAATGCTTAATCCGACCTTCTTTATAAATTTTGAAAATATAATAATAGCTCAGGATCAGAAAAAGGACCATGGGCGAATCTGGAACAAGGTAATGGGAAATCTTATTATGTTCCGGTGAAAAAATCAGAGCCAGGGCTGCCAGAAAACCCGTCCAGGGGCCAGCCAGATATTTCCCCAAAAAATAAAGGGCCAGGATTGTCGCCACACTCAAAATAACTGTCAGCGAGCGGCCAAGAAGCATATAAACTGTCGGATTGCGGCCGAAACCGTCGATGAAGGCCTGGTCGGAAGCGAATTTGCCGCCAAGGCCAAGATAATGGCCAAGAAGATAATAAAGCTTCCACAGGCCAGCCACAGAATAGGTATAGAGGGAAGGCACATGGAAAAAATGGGGATTAAGGTCCCCCCGCAGATAATTGAGGGCAATCTGGGCAAACCTCTCTTCATCGACATGATAGATAAAGGGCAGGCTGAAATTTATTCCCCAGAACCTGATGATAAGAGCCAGGAGAAGGATGATCCAGGGGAAAAATTTTTCAGGCCCTTTTCCCTTCATAATAATGGCAATATATCTAAAGAGAGAGGCTGGTTCAAGGGACCTTTTTGACACTTCCCCGGCTGAAGCTTAGAATGGATAAAGCATGAGAGAAAAATTGCTTGAATATCTTCTTTGCCCTCAATGCTCGGGCGAACTCAGACTTAGACCTGAGGTTGAGGTTAATGGTGAGATAAAAGAAGGGAACCTCATTTGCAGATTATGCGGTCAGAGCTTTCCGATAATTAACTCCGTTCCCCGCTTTGTGCCGGAAAGCCACCTGCAGCTTTTCCGGCAAACCTGGCGGAACTTCGGCTTTTCCTGGCGCCGCTTCGCTCGCATTTATGCTGACCCGAGGGATTTTCTGGACTGGATCAAACCGGTTTCATCTGATTTTTTCCAGGGAAGGTCAGTCCTTGATGCCGGCTGCGGCACCGGCCTGCAGGCCAGGTTTGCTGCTCTCTTTGGTGCGAAAGAAGTTGTGGCCTTTGATTTAAGCCCGGCCGTCGAGGTCGCCTATGAAAATACCCATGACCTGCCTCAGGTTCACATTATTCAGGCTGATATCTATCATCTTCCTTTGAAATCGAAGTTTGATTATGTTTACTCGATTGGTGTTCTTCAGCATCTGCCTGAACCTGAAATGGCCTTCCTTAATCTGGTTAAATTGCTTAATGAAGGCGGCTATCTTTCTATCTGGGTTTATGGGTATGAAGGGACAGGCCCGGTAAGATGGGTAGTTGATCCCATCAGAAGGCTAACCTCAAGAATGCCTCTTTCCCTGGTTTATCTAGCCAGTTTTCTGCCAGCAGCTACTGTCTTTCTTCTGACGAGACTTATGAGCTGGGTAGAGGCCAGATCAAAGCACCCCTTCGGTAAATCCTTTGTGCGGAAATTGCCTCTTGGCGCTTATCTGGCTTATATGGCTCAATTTGATTTTACCTATATCCATAATTCTGTTTTCGATCAGCTTATTGCTCCTATCACCCGCTATTTCCGCCAGGCAGAAGTTGAAGCCTGGTTTAAGAAAGCTGGCCTGGAAGAAGTTCAGATAAGCTCGCGCAATGAAATGAGCTGGCGGGGCTTTGGCCGAAAAGTATCGCCTCCTTCCTGAGATTCAGGCTATCAAGAATTGTTCTGGAAGGAAGATTGAATAAAAAAATTTTTATAGATCAGAAGAGCTAATTTCCTGGTAAAAAATGGGAAAAGAAGATGAATAAATTTGGGTGACGAATCTTCTGTTGAGATTTATTTTTTTAAAAGATTCAGAGCATTGCTCATCGAAAGTCTGAGGTCACGCCAGGAGCGAATCTCCTTCATCCTTTTCCAGATATAGCCCGGCCGCAGATAAAAACTTCGATTAGCTTTCCTCCTCAACTTCAGGATTTCCTGAGGAGAAAGGCCGGAACTGGCCAGAAGGGGAAAATCGGTACTATCAAAATGAAGCAGTTCTGGCGAAATTAAACCCTGAGCCACAGCTTCCTGGCGCAGCCTGGTTCCCAGGTCAGGCGTGGCCAGAGCAAAGGAGGCCAGATCAAGGGGCAGGCTTTTGGCCAGCCTGATGGTGCGCTCAATGGATTCTCGTGTTTCCCCGGGAAGACCGATAATGAAATAGCCAAGAACCCTGAGCCCATATTTTTTTATCAGCTCAATCTTTTCCCTGACTTCAGCGGCCGAGATGGGCTTGGAATATTTTTTAAGAATTTCCTCATCGCCACTTTCAATTCCGACCGAGACCGTATGACAGCCCGCCGCCTTCATCCACTTAATTTTTTCTTCATTCAGAGATTTGAGCTCAGCGTTGCAGCTCCAGGTAAAATCGAGGCCAGCTTCCATCATCTGCTGACAGAGACTGACGACTCTTCGGGTGCTTACGGTAAAGGTTGGATCCTGGAAAAGGATTTCTTTAAGACCGAGCCTTTTAAGATAAAGGAGTTCTTCGAGGACATTATCGAGACGTCGCTGTCGATAGCCGAAGGCTCCGGCAGTGCAGAAGGCACAATGAAAGGGGCAGCCGAGGGAGGTGATGACCACTGTGAAGGGGAAACGGCGGGCTGTGGGCAGTCGGTAGCGATGAAAGGGAAAAAGCTCATGTCTGGGCACCGGGAAGGCAAATTCAAGAGGCGGTCTTTCCTGGCTGGTAATAATCTCGCCGTCATGCCGGTAAATTAAGCCCCGCAGCGGTTTGCTCCTTTCTCCCTCGAGATAATCAAGAATAGCTGGCTCAGTGAAATCGAGGAGGAGTGCATCGAGGACTGGATGCTGACGAAGCCAGTTCTCACCCAGAAATTTGAGAATCCCGGCAGAAGCGATGATTTGAAGAGCAGGCTTCTCTTTTTTTAATCGGGCCATTAAAGCCAGGTCAGATTCCAGGGTAGCGGTTCCCGTGGTAAAAATCACCGCCTGATAGGGTTTTGCTCGAAGCCGAAGAGAAAGCTGCTCTTCCTTGAGGCCTTCAATGATGGCATCAATCACCTCCAGGTCAAAATTCCGGGAAAGAAGGCCGCTCAGGGCTAAAAGGTCCTGGGGTGGCCAGTAATAGTCAGCTTTGGAAGAAAAGCTACAATAATAATCACGGATATAAAGTTTGTCGCCGGGAGGATTAAGCAGAAGGAGCCTGGATTTCTGGCTCATTTAGTCTCACCTGAGAGAAGGGGACTCGAACTTTTTTTAAACTCTACCCAGAAGCCGCAGGTACAGCCCCGGTCAGTCGTAATTTTGAATTCTCCTATCATGGCTTGCCTTAAAATCCAGCTCATCTCTTCAAAGCTTACCTGAAGATCTTTTGGCGGACCGATCTTTTCCCTCTCCATAATGGTCATAATTCTTCCCCTTTTTTCCGGAGGAGCAAATTACCCATGGCGCCGCCAATAAAGGCCACGCCACCGGGCTTAAGAACTCGCCTGATTTCCTTAAAAGCCTGGACCTTATTTTTCCAGAAGAGGTAGGAACCCCGGCTGACCACGATGTCGGCAAAATTGTCGGGGAAGGGCATTTTTTCTACATTGGCCAGGACAGGTTTTATCCTGGAAGAGAGGCCGGCCTCGGCAATATTTTTTCTGGCAATTTCAATAGCCTTTGAATCTATGTCAACAGCATAGATTTCGAGATCGGAGGTTCGGGCCAGTTCAATGGAAAGATAGGCAGGCCCGGCTCCGGCATCAATGCAGATGCCGCTCGTGAGGTCGTAATCCTGTTTGATTTGTTGAGCTAGATAAATATAGACATTTTTAAATAAAGTCCGGGCGATGCGATCAAAGGAGGCAGCGCTCGAATGTTCCTCTGGCCGGCAGGCGACTGAATTCAGTAACCAGGAGCCACTGATAAGGGCAAGACAGAGGAAATAAAGAAAGAACTTCCCGGGCACACTAAAATTTTTTCTTTTCATCTTTTTTTCCAGCTTCCTTTGATTTTCAGGATTTAAGAAAATTTATTATATCATCTTTATCTTAATATTTTGTTCTTAATTTTTGCCTTCCATTTTCAATTCCCAGCCGGGATAGAAATCTTTCCTCTTTTCCTTAGGGGAACAATCATGGAGATTTAAAAGGTATGAGCTTTCATTTTAAATTCCTCCAAGCCCGGGCTTTTCCTTAAAATCAAACTTGAGATTTTCTTTCCCCAGCTTTTGTTTTGAATATAGTTGATAATCTATCATCATAGCCTGATTTTTTATAAATATTTATTTTGATTTTTCAGAAAATAAAGCCAAAGCCCAGCGCTGTTTCTAAACCTCCGAGCTGAATTCGTCTCCCCTTTTCTTCTTCTGCTGTTGCCCGGGAATATTTGACCCGGGCGGAAAAAAAGAAAGGTAGTCGACCCGCCTGAAGATAAAGGCCAGCTACAAGATGATAGCCATTGGTAAAATTGAGAACAGTTCCAATGGGGTTATCTTCATAATAGGTATAAAAATCGGCGCCGGCACCAATAAAGGGCATTAATATCCCCACAGGAATGATCGCCCTCAAACCCGTCGAAAGAGGCAAAAGATGAAATTGAGTCTTTTCCCGGGTGTAGGTTAGAAAACCATGTCGTTGAAAATACCTGATTTCGAGATAAAAATTAACGGGCCTGAAGAGGTCGGCCGAAAGCGCCAGACCATAAACAGGTCCACTTTCGACATAGACTGCTTTAAAGCGGGGGTCATCAAGTCGGTAGCGGCCAGTTAAAAATTCCAGGGTGCCCTGCCGGTTCGCTGAGAGGACAGAAAGAGGTAAGATAAATATTACAACTCCGATAAAAATTATAGGTATAATATAGTTTAATTTAATAAAATCAAAGCCGGTTCTATCTTTTAAGCCAGTTCTGTCTTTTCTTTCAGCCAAATTAATCTGAGTCACTCTTTTCTCCTTTTAAATCATCCTTAATGTCCTGACTGTCAATCCCCGGAACGAGAGGTTCAAAATCGAGATAATCCCAGTCAATACTTTTTTCTCCCTGGAAGGAGACCGATAGCCATAATTCCTCAGCCTGGGGCCAGTCTATCCTTGACCTGAAAATCCGCCAGCGGCCCTCAGGCCTCAGGTCTTCAGAGCGGATTGTCCGGGAAAAAACCAGGAGATTGTTTTTTCTGGTTCTCAGGGTAATTTCAAGCAGGCTGGACTTTCTGCCTTCTTCGCCCGATCTGGTTCTCAGGGCCAGAAGTAGATTGTATTTTCCGGGTGGCAGCTCATTTTTCCAGGGAATATTTCTTTTTGATTGAATGCCCTTGCCTTTAGCAAAATGAAGGTAAGCTCCCCGGGAAGAAGAAGCCTCGAATTCTATTTTTCCCAGGGAAGCAGGCAGCCACTCAGCTTCCCAGGCTGGAGCTTTCTTCAAAGATTCTTCTCCCTCGGCTGGCCAGAAATAAACGGCCGAAAGAGCATCCCGGCCGCGAAAAACCAGCCTGTCCTTCTGAGCAAGAATATAAACGGCCACTTCCTGACTGATATGGTCTCTTTTATAAAGAGAAGGCGTGACCACCAGCCAGAGCCGACGCTCGCCCCGTTCTGAAATTAATTTTTTCAGGTCTTCAAGAGAATTGAGCCAGCGAGCGCCCACATAAACCTCTTTCCAGCCCTCCTCGGTCTTCTCCCAGGCATCCCAAGTGCCAGGCCCCCCGGTCCAGAGCCAGTAATCTACTTTGCCGCCTCCGTAGATATATTGAAAGACCATGTGCATCGTCACGACAATATCGTCAGGTTGAAGATAATGACGGACATATGTGCCCACCCCCTGATAATCATAATGTTCAGTTCTACCTGAACGGGTAATGACGTCCGTCTCTATCCGGTCCTTGTAATCTCGATTAACTATTCTTTGAGTCGCACGCCAGCTGGCCTGATCGGAAAGAAGAAGGATCAGAGCGAAAGAAAAAAGAGCTATCAAAGCTTTCTGTCCCCTGAATCTGCTCCTGATGGAAAAGGGCTGTAAGAAAAGATCAAGGGCTGCCCTGGAAATCTCGCGGACAGCCACCAGAAAGAGAAGAACCAGCAGCGGATGAAGCTGAAAGAGATAGCGGGGCTGAATGTGGGTCCGGAAAAAGCCGAAAAAAATAAGCGGCAAAAGGAAATTAATAAAAAAGAAAAGCCAGCGATCAAGAAAGATTTTTTCCTGGGCCTCAAAATAAGCCCGGCCGAGCCTGAGCCCAAGATAAAGGAAAAAACTCAGAAAAACGATAAGTCCCATCCTGGGGAAAGAGAGAAGGATTTCCCGGAAATAGGCTAAGGTAAAACCCTGAAAGAAATAATTCAGTCCCTCCTTAAGACCTGAAGGCTCCTTCTCATAGACATAGCCAACCTTCCAGAAGAAAAGCTCATGAAGCTGAAGCAGAAGATAGGAGGCTGCGATTAAGGCTGAGGGCCAGAGAACATCGCGACGGAAAAAACGACGGTAGCCAAAGATAAAGAAAAGAGCGAGGAAACTGAAGAAAGTTCCCATGGCCAGCTGATGAATGTGAGGTGCCAGAAGGAAAAAAATTACTGTTGGCCAGAAATATTTTTTCCTGCCTTCAAGATAAGTTAAATGAAAAAAGTAGAGACAGGCAAGATAAATGAGCTGGAGAAGAGAAAAATAGATAGCTGTCCGGGCATATTCAGTTTCCCAGGTCGAAAAGGCCAGAATGAAAGTGCCCAGAAGGGCCAGAACCGGGCTGACCATTTTTCGGGCTAACAAATAAAAAAGGGGGAGCGCGAGGACACTGGCGATGACGCTAATCATCCGGAAGGTGAGGGCAGTTGGACTGAAAAGCCAGCCAGCAAGAGCGAGCAAATAGCTGTAAAGAATGCCTTTAAAGAGAATGTGTCCTGAGGGATAAAGTGGATAGCCATGATGGAGGATCTGCTGAGCAGCCAGAACATAGAAACCTTCATCCATCCAGAGAGAAAGGCGATCAAGATGTTTAATCCGGAGAAAGAAAACGAAAAAACAGAGAAAAATAAGAAGAGAGATGAAGATTAGCTCAAGCTTAAAATATCCCTTCTTTTTATCTTTCAGGAAAAGAGGCATCTTTTAGCCTTCTTTTTCCCAGTAAAGCGCCGCCCTGAGCTTGAACCCTTTATGGTCAAGCTAATTTTATAAACGAAATTCGAGGCCTAAGCTAAAGGGGATAGAAATAAACTTGGCCCTTTTGCCCAGATTGTTAACCTTGGGATTGAAATAGCTGATGGAAGTCAGGGCCAGAAAAGAGGTTCGGGGTGATAAGGCATAACTAAGGCCCAATCTTAATTCAAAAATGAAATCACCAACACTATCATCGATGAGAACAGTCTCAGTTAAAATCAGGTCATTGCTGGAATAAGGAGGCCTATCCTCCAGGTTAAAATATTCCAGGGTGGTCAGCTTGCCGAAGACATAACCAGCGGCCGGACCAAGCCAGAGACTAACCTTTTCCCCGGACACAACTGGATAGAGGAAAAAGATATCGATCTGGAAAAGGGAGTTATTCAATTTTTCTTCAAAGGTAAGCTGGCGGGCCGAATTAGCGATGAAGGGGTGAGGAACTGAAGCCTCAAAAAGGCCTTTATGACTCAGAGACCAGAGAAAGAAGTCAGCCCCGATTCTGGCTTCCTTCTCTTTAACCATTACACTTCTGCCTAAACTCAAGCCGGAGGCCAGATTGAAGGAACCCCTGTATTTTTCGGATAAAGAACCCGCTTCTCCATAAAGAATCAGTTCCTTCTGGGTAGAAACTAAGGAAACTGGGAACAGGGATAAACCTCCCTGGAGGCGTAAAAAGGTTGGCTTTTTCCCGGTCTCTATTTTTTGGGGCGCAGCCACCGCAGCTTGAGGTGGGGCCAGGGGTACTGCTTTTTCTGCCGGCTTTTTTTCGACCGTTTGAGCCTCCTCCTTCACTTCAGGCACCACTATGGCCGCAGGCACCTGTTCTTCCTGCCAGAAGAGAACCTGCAAGCCCTCAGCTACCCGGCTGATTTTATGAGAGGGAACCTTTTCTGCCAGATCAAAGACCACTCGAGCCACTTCTGGCTTGAATTGGCCACAGCGAATGCGGATAACTCCGCAGGCATTAACGTTGATTGAAGGCAGAGCCTTAATGCTCTGAATGGGCGAAAGGTCAATAACCAATCTTTTCGGACCGATAAGGGAGAAAGTTTCAAAACCAAAGTCACCGGAAATTTCAAGGGTAACTTCCAGGCGGTCATCTTTTTGATTGAAGCGGATATTCTTCAGCTCAGATTCTCCCGCCGCCAGAACCAGGGAATTGATTAATAGAGGAATAAAGAAAAGAAGTAAAATCTGGTGAAAGCTTACTTTTTTCATCTAGTTTCTCCTTTTCAACACATTACTGGCCCCGAAGCCAGGCCTTCCACTCCATCGGTTCGATAGGCTGAAACCAGATGGGATTATGGACTGATTAGAATAACGTTTTTCTCAAAATAATGCAAATTATAACTGACGGAGGCAATCGATGCTTACTCAGGCCGAATTGGCCTCGTCTCTTTTTTAGATAAAGGCAGGAGCCAACCAGGCGAACAAAATTATTGATTTCAGGATCGCCTATTATAGAAATAGAATTTCGAGAAAGAATTGCAGTCCTGTCAGTCAAATTGGGGCAGGTTCAAGAACCTGAAAAACTTTGCTTCAGATGGAGCTAAAGCCTGCCACCTTAGGGACGATGGTTTTATTATCAGCCAGAGTAACTACAGCTAGTTAAAGTAGCTCAGAGGAGCCATAATCTCCGATCTGCTCAGGCTGCCTTTGATCCAGATGGAAATGTCGTCTATCAATTTAAATTCTTTTCGTTGACTCCGGTGTTAAACTCTCCATAACATTTCTGAAGCTCTTCATGTGGCTAATCGGATCAAGGCCACCTGGCCCGAGGCCGGCCAGGTCAAGATGAGGCTCTTTGATGGCTCCTTGGTTTCTGTTTTCAAATATCAGCCGGAGGGAACGATGAATAACCCGAAAAAAATCTTTATTTTATTGGCAATCTTTATCCCGGGCTGGCGGAGCCTGGAAGAACATCAGAACATAATTCGCTTGGGTTTTAATCTATTTTTTCTAAAAATGGGGAAAGAGCCTTTTTTGTCTGGGCTTTAAAAATACTTTTGTCTTAATTTTAAAAATAGCTTAAGATAGATTGATAAAACCAAATCCAGCAGACGTAAGAGAACTGACTTTTAAAGATTTATCTAATGGAAAAAGAGAATTTTGAAATTAAAAGATTATCATTCCTTATGCTCTTACTGTTTTTTGCTTCTTTTCTCTTTTTAAAGGCTACGACCAGGCCCAAAATAGTCATTGTCTGTGCTGGCGATAGTCTGATGCGACCCATGCCGCTTTACCTTCGTCGCTGGCTGCCAGGCCGTTACATAGCCATTAAAGAATGGGCTCAGGGCGGACTCTCCGTAGCTTCCTATTTTTCCTTTTTTTCGGCTCATCCTGCCTGGCGCCGGGAAAAAGTGGATCTAATTCTTTTGCAGCTTGGAACGAATGATGTCTCCCTTTTTCTTAGAAATGAGGAGAAGGAGGAAATTTTTGTTAGTCATTTCCGAAAAATAATTAAAGAATTCCAGAAATTAAAAAGTAATTATTTTCATCGGCCCAGAATAATTGTGGCCACAGCCCCGCCTTTTTTTGGAGGAAAAGAGGAAGATCAGAGAAACGGAGTCCTTGAGGCGAAAATCAATCCGGCCATCAAAAAGCTGGCTAAAAAAGAGAAGCTCTTCTTGCTGGATCACTGGCCAAAATTTAAGGGCAGGCCTGATTTATATGACCCTGACGGTGTTCATCTCAATAGTGAGGGAGAAAAGGTGATGGCCCGTCAGTGGTGCCGAATTATCCGGAGGGTGTGGCTGGCTTTGAAGGTCAGAAGTTATCAGGGGTTTTTGCTTGAATTTTGAAACTGGGGCAAAAACTCGAGCAAAGAAAAGATTAGACTTATTTGGAGCCGGTTGAAATAAAAAAGGTAATTAATCAAAGAAACGGGAAAAGATGAAAAAGGATAAAAAAGATGAAAAGTAGGGAATGATTGAAACCGAAAGATGAGTGAGGAATGATGAGTCATAAAAAAGAAAGAAAGCGGTCATTTTTAAGCTTTAATTGGCCGCTTTCTTTTTTAGCTATTTGCGGGGTGACCTTTCTTCTCCTTGCTTCTGGCTGTCAGCGTAAAAATCATTTAGTTTCCAGGGAGGCCAGTTATTCGGTCAATCAAAATTTTGAGCCTCGCCTGCCCTTTGAAGGCCAGATAATTTTTCAATCAGATCTGGATGGAGATAATGAGCTCTATCTGTTAACCAAGAAAGGCTTAAAAAAGCTGACCGATAACGACTGGCAGGATGAATTTCCCCGGGTTTCCCCTGACGGCCGCTGGGTAGCTTTCAGCGCTAACAGGTATGGAAATTATGATATTTTTGTTATGGCCATGGACGGTTCAAGAACGAAGCGTCTCACCGCCTCACCTCAGGATGAAGGAGAACTGGCCTGGACAGCCGATGGCCGGAAGATTGTTTATACCGAAGAGAGGAAAAGAATGATTGGACGCTCTTACACGCTCTGGTCTGTCGATCTGGCTACAGGACAGAGAGAGCGCTTTCTGGCTGATTTTTCGGGTTCCTGTGCTCTGCCTGATTTCAGCCGGCGGGAACCCCTTCTCACCTTTACCGGGAAAAAGACCATGGGCTGGGATATTTATCTGGCCAACCTGGAGAATAACCGCATCATCAACCTAAGTGAAAATGGCCAGGCCTGTCGCAGCCGCTTTTCTCCTGATGGCCGCTGGCTGGTTTATGTTTCCCATGAAGCTGACCACAAAGGGGATATCTTTATTATTCGGCCTGATGGCCAGGGAAAGATGCGTTTAACGGAAAGACCGGAAACTTACGATTATTTCCCTTCCTGGTCACCTGATGGCCGTTATGTTATTTTTTGTTCCAACGCCAGAAGTATGTATGCTCATGAGGGCGACTGGGACCTTTATCTGGTGGAGGTGGCCACAGGTCAGGTTGAACTTCTTCTGGCTACACCCGGCCGGGATGTTTTCCCTGAATGGATAAAATAAATTTCAGGACATACGGCGCAGCAGAATTTTCCACAAATAATCCCGCGGCACGCCAAAAAGGGTTGGCCGGCGCACCCGGTCGCAGCGGGAGCAGGTTTCAAGGGAAGCCAAGTCTTTTTCAATGATTTTCTTCCTGAGTTCAATCATGGCCGGCGAATTCCAGAGCTCATGCAGAGAGGTTTCCCCCACCTTTCCTAGCGGGTAAAAACCATGGAAATCCTGAGTGCAGGGAAGGACAGTGCCATCCCAGAGAACCACCAGGGAAAGCCAGAGAAAAGGACAGAGAGAATAATAGGGGGTTGAAGGCGCAGTTCCTCTCTCTCCGGCCCAATTGTGTAGCTCCCTTATTTCCAATCGATTCAGCGGAAGCCCACGAAAATGCTGGAGGAAAGCTTTTCTGGCCTCCTGATGGTCAGGCGAAGAGAGGTAGGGAAAGGCAATCACTTCCAATATGGTCACCGGCTTTCTGGCCTTTAATCCTTTTTTTAGCTCCAGGAAATGAATAATATTGGCCAGAGTCTTTTCAAACTGGCCATTTACCCTTATTTTTTCATAGGTAGTGGCCTCAAAGCCATCAAAGGAGAAAGTAAGCTGATCCAGCCCGGCTTCGATTATGCCTCTCGCTAAGGAGTCATCAAGGGTTGTGGCATTAGTGTGGAGTTTAAGGAAGAGGTTAGCTTCCTTCGCCATTCTGATCATTCTGATAATTTCCGGATGAAGGAGGCTTTCGCCTCGATGGTAGAGATGGAGATCAAGGACAAACTGGCTCGCTTCCCTGATGATTTTCTGATAGAGGTCGATGGACATAAAGCCCTTTTCTTCTGGCTTCAAATCCTTGTTGGGACACATAACGCAGCGAAGATTGCAGATGCTGGTTGGTTCCAGCCAGAGACGAAGGGGTGGATAAGGGAGTCGGGTCTTCCGGCCCCGATATGCCAGGAAGGCCTGAAAGAGGCGCTGCCAGTAAGCCAGCTTTTTCATCCTATTTTTTATATCATGTTCAGAGGGCGGGGACAAATATTAAAAAAATTATAGATTCTCATCTCAAAGAAATATATTATTAGTTTTTTCCTTTTCCAGAGAAATTAAGTCAAGGCCTCTCAGGCTTTTTTTGAAGGAAATGGAATAATTGAAAATAGCTGAGTTCATTGACCTGCTCGGGCCTGATGTTCTCTTTGAGCTTGAGCTCGGAAAAAGCTTCAAGAATTTCAGCCTCTTTAAAGCCGCTTAGTTTGAGATTTTTGAAGAGGTATTTGCGGCGATGGCGAAAACAGAGACGCAGAAAATTCTGGAAATCTGACCAGTCGTCGATTTCATAGAGGGGTTGAGGCCGTCGCCGCAGAGAAATCAGAGCTGATTCCACCTTTGGCGGGGGCGAAAAATAAACCGGAGGGAAAATCCTTTCAATCCTTGCCTCATAGAAAATATGGAAAAAAATAGAGAGAGGTGCATAGTTTTTTGAACCCGGCTGGCCGCTGACTCTCTCCGCCACCTCTCTTTGCAATAAAAAAACGATAAAAGGGAAAAGGTCGCGGTGCTCAAGAACTCGAAAGAGAAGGGGCGTGGAAATCGAAAAGGGCAGATTGCCCACCAGTTTGATTTCTCCTGGCCAGGGAAGGTAGGGCTCAAGAAGTTTTCTCCAGTCAAGGCGAAGAATATCGGCATGAATAATACTCAGATTGGGAAAATCCTGACGTTTCAGGAAAGGCAGCAGAGCCTCATCCTTTTCCACAGCAATTACCTGGCGGGCCCGGCGGGCCAGAGGGAAGGTTAAAACGCCCTTACCGGCACCTATTTCGAGAATCAGATCCTCCGGCCCTGGAGAAATTATCGCCAGAAGATGCTGGAGGGCCCGGCGGTTCTGAAGAAAATGCTGGCCCAGGGCGCGGCGCCTGGTCATTTTTCGGCTCGAGGGGAAGCATACATTTTTTTGAATTTGAGAGCCATGATGAGAGTTTCGAGCAGGGTTAAAAGGGTCAGTTTCGTCTGACCGGCCTTGCGATCAACAAAGTTTATCGGCACCTCAGTTATTTTCAAACCAAGCTGGTGAGCTTTAGCCAGGACTTCGAGAACAATTGAGGGGCCGGTGGAGATAAGGTCTTCAGGATCGATCTTTCTCAAAGCCTCAGCCCGGAAACAGCGAAAGCCAGAAGAAACGTCTTTCACCGGAAAGGCGAATTGCCAGCGAATAAAAAGACGAACTAACCAGGTAAGGAAACGACGCAGCCAGCTCCTTTCAGCATCCTTACCTCCAGAGACATAGCGTGAACCCAGGACAAGGTCAGCCTTTTCCGCTGCCCGGATGAGGTCAGGAATAGAAGCTGGCTGATGGGAGCCATCGCCATCCATTTCAATAACATAATCCGGGTCGAGCTCCAGGGCAGCCTGAAAACCAGCGGCTCCGGCTGTTCCCCTCCCCCTTCTCTTGGTTCTTAAAAGGAGTTTCACGCGGCTGTCCCTTGAAGCCAGCTGTCTGACCACCTCAGCGGTGCCATCAGGCGAATTGTCGTCAACTACCAGGACGGTCAGGTCGAAATGAGAATTGAGCTGAAGTATGGATTCGATGACCTGGCCAATATTTTCTCGCTCCTGATAGGTTGGAATCATAACCACAATTTTCTTTTTTTCCATGGCTCTCAAAGGCTAAAGAAGCTCGCGGGCGGCTTCAAGCACCATTTGTGGTGTGATGGCCTTCAGACATTTCAAATCAGAACAGGTCTGCCGGTAACAGGGAGAGCAATCGAGGCCAGCAAAGAGTTTACGTCCCCGGTCATAGAGGTCAATTTCCTGGGGTGAGGTTGGCCCGAAAAGGGCAATGACCGGTTTTTTCAGGGCAATGGCCAGATGCATGCCCAGGGTATCAGAGGTAATGATAAGATCCATCAGGGAAATAAAGCCAGCAAATTCGAGAAGGGAATTATCATGGCCGGTATTGAAAAGGGGATGGCAGGAAAGGGCCATCAGGGAATGATTGAAATTCCTTTCCCTTTCGCCACCAAGAAGGAAAAGGGTGGCGCCCAGTTCCTCATGGAGCAATCGAATGAGCTCCAGAAAATGCTCCCGGGGCCATTGCTTGGTTTCAAACTTGGTTCCGGCTCCGGTGTTCAGACCAATCCTGGGTCGCTTCTTTTCCAGACCATGGATGGCCAGAAATTGCTTCGCCTTCGCCCTATCTTTTTCTTCAAGATAAAAGACATATTCCTCGCGATTATAGGGAAGCTCGGCCACTTCATGAATTATCTCCTGATAGGTTTTTTGATTGAGCCGGAATTTGAGCTCGTCGTCAACTCCCAGTCGCCAGGCATAGGTCGAAGCTTCGTTAAAAATAATCAAATTACCTTTTTCATTAAGACCGAAGCCATATTTTTTACGACTGCGCAGTCTGGTGGCCAGAGCTGCTGGCCCTGGTTCTTTATCCAGCGAGATAAGATGGTCAAACTCCTGTGTTTCTAAGGCCAGCACGCTTTCGAGTTCAAAGGGCCAGAGACGATGCAGCCTTGGCCTGGGAACAAGGTCAACACTTTCTGGATCCACTACCCAGCTGATGGCACAACCCGGATATTTTCTTTCCAGGGAAGGAATGAGACAGGTGGTCCGCAGGACATCACCCTGAGCCCGGCATTTGATGATGAGAATATGGGGATGAAGAGGCTGGAAATGGGGGCAGTCCTCACAGAGTCGCTTAAACTGGCAGGGTTTATCACCCCTCCAGTAACGACAATCGGTTCGAAACACCATCAGACCTCAGATTTCAACTTGCCTATATATGCCATAACATCTCTGGAAACACAAGCCGCGGTTCCGGGTTCCTTCGACCTGGAAAAATCACTTTTGACCGATAATAAGCACATGGGAATAACAGTAGCCTTTATCGAGAGGGATGATATTTGTCTTAAATCCCAGTTCCTTTAACATGGAAGCCCAATCAGAAGAAGAGCGGAAATAGAACTTCTTACCCCGGGTGAAACCAACGATTTTCACGGAGAGCGTTTCCTGGAAATAGTTCCAGAAATATTTCCAGCGAGGACGGGTGTCAATTTCTTTAAGCAGGATATAGCCACCCGGAGGCAAAAGGTCATAACATTTTTTTAAAATAGCGAGCTGCAGCTCACCGGGAAGGAGATAGAGAACATCAATCAGGGTATAGACATCGGCCACTGGAAAGCTGAGCTGGCCGAGATCAGCCAGAATAAACTGACAGAGAGGTCTCGATTGAATTCGCTGAGCCTGCCTTAACTTTTTTTCATCAAAATCGAGGCCGATGATTTCCCGCAGAGGTGAGCCAAGTTTGAGGATAAAAGCGAAGAGGCCATTACCGCAACCCAGATCAACTATGCGGCCTCGCTGGGGAACATAGGCTTCAAGCTCCAACACAGGACATATTTTTAATTTTATTCTTAAATAAAGCCTGGTTTTCCAGTCGGCCGCCCGAAAAAGAAGATAGAGTTCCCTTTTATCAACCATCTTAATCGTTTGATTCTTCTTTTCCTGATTTTCCTCTTTCTAACATCGCCAGCATTTTTTTCATCTTCAGTTTTTTTAGCCTGAATCCGGGCTTCTATCGATAATATCGGTCATACCAGAATTGGAAAATAATAATCGGCCAGAGAAGCTGGCGATGATTGTGCTGGCCTCGAAGATGTTCCCTGAGCTTTTTCTCAATATAGGCCTGATTAAAAAACCCGTGACGGCTGAGATTCTGAGGGGAAAGTACCTCCAGGACAAAGGGTTTTAAATCACCGCGCAGCCAGGCTCCCAGAGGAATGTCAAAACCAATCTTCGGTCGGCGAAAAATTTCTTCCGGCAGGCGGCCGGCCATGGCCTTTTTCAGGATATACTTTGTCTGCAAGCCCTTTAATTTCAATCTGTTGGGAATGCGGGCCGCAAATTCAACGAAGGTGTAATCGAGAAAAGGCACTCTGATTTCCAGGGAATTGGCCATGCTCATCCGGTCAACTTTAACCAGCAAATCGTCCTGAAGATAGAGTTTAAGGTCAAGATAGAAAAGGCGATCGAGGGTGTCCTGAGCTCGACAGCTCTGAAGATGAAAAGCTACGGGTTCATAGGGATTGGAGCTGGTTATCTGCTGCAGCTCAGGCGAAAAAAGTCTGGCTTTTTCCTGAGGAGGATAGGCTCCCCACCAGATATAATTGGCAATTTCAGGGGGATAGTCTATACCCAGGAGAAATTTTTTGGCTTTGAATTCAAAACTCAGGCGCTGGCTTGAGGCGGGCAGCAGATTGACCAGGCTTCTGAGAGGATTATTTATAAACCGGGGCAGTCGCCGGTAATAAGTGGCCAGGCGGTAAGCCTTATAGGTATCATAGCCGGCGAAGAGTTCATCGCCGCCATCGCCGGCCAGAGCCACCGTAACCTTCTGCCGGGCCAGATAGGAAATTAAATAGGTGGGAATAACCGAAGCGTCAGCCAGAGGCTCGTCAAGATAATTCATTAACCTGGGCACAAGCTCAGTCACGAGTTTCGGTTCAACGACGAACTCCTGATGGTCAGTTTGAAGGTAATCAGCCACCAGGCGAGCATAATGAAGTTCATTGAAGCTTTTTTCGCGGAAGCCAATAGCAAAAGTTTTGATGGGCGAAGCCTCGATTTCCTTCATCAGGGAGGTAATGGTGCTTGAGTCAAGGCCGCCACTGAGGAAAATCCCCAGAGGAACGTCGCTGATCAATCGCATTCTAACAGCTTGCCGCAGCCGATGGAGAATTTCCTCAGCATAATCATTTTCAGACCGGGCTGGATCATCCGGCTCAAAGACAACATCCCAGTATTTTTCAATTCTGATGTCTCTGTTTTCATAAATGAGTCTATGACCCGGAAGGAGTTTATGGATTTTTCGAAAGATAGTTCTCGGGGCCGGAATGAATTCAAAGCTGAAAAACTGAGACAGAGCCTCAAAATCGATTTCCCGATCGACCCCGGCTTCCAGAAGAGCTTTGATTTCCGAAGCGAAGACCAGGCCATCAGGAAGAAAAGAGTAATGGAGGGGCTTGATCCCCAGTCGATCTCGATAGAGGCAGAGCCGGCGCCTCTTCTTGTCCCAGAGAGCAATGGCAAACATGCCGTTCAGGCGATGAACAAAATCCGGTCCTTCTTCTTCATAAAGATGAACAATTACTTCCGTGTCAGATCTGGTTTTAAAAAGATGACCCCGCTTTTCCAGCTCAGCCCGAAGCTCCGGGAAATTGAAAATTTCGCCGTTATAAACAGTCCAGATGCTCTGGTCTTCATTAGCTATGGGCTGACGGCCCGTCACCAGATCAATTATTTTCAGACGTCTCATCCCGAGGGCAATGAAATTATCGTCATAGAAACCCTCTTCATCGGGCCCCCGATGAATCAGGGTCCGGGTCATGCGCCAGACTTTTTCCCTGTCTTCAGGTTGAAGACCTTCAGGGCGAAAAAGACCGCTCAGGCCGCACATGATGCCCCATTTTAGCCTTTTTCGGACGAAAAGAAAAATGGAAACCAGGAAAAAAATTCAGGTTCGCTTAAGGCTTTCTTTATTCTTCCTGGTCCAGAAGATAAGCCTGAACTCCCGTTACCTGTGCCTGGATGGATCCATTAGTGACACATTCTAATCTTTCCGGGTGCCGAAGCTTAATCTTTTTCGCCTGAAAGAATTTTGAGTTCCCGGCCCTGTGGATAAATTGTCAAGGGATCTTCAGACACCCGAAAAAAGACCATTTGATTCGTAAGAATCCAGGTTAAAAGCGTCACTGGTGTCTGGACCCCGTGCATCACCTTGATTTATCTTCAGGAGAATATTATCATGGCCAAAAATTCAGGAAATTTTGCTCTCGAGTGGAGCTTTCTTCAGTGGCTGAGGAAGGGCTGAAAAGAGTAATTATTAATGCGGATGATTTTGGCCTCTGCCAGGGGGTTAATGCGGGCATAATTAAAGCCTTCCGTGAAGGTATTCTCACAAGTGCCAGTCTTATGACCAATACTCCTGGCTTTGAAGAGGCTGTGGAAATGGCCAGGGCTAATCCTTCCCTTGGCCTTGGTGTTCATTTAAATATTATCCGCGGTCTTCCCCTGACCGGGGCCAGGGAAATTCCTGGTCTGGTCCGGAAGGATGGCTATTTTCGGGGAAGCGTTTATCCCCTTTTCTGGGGATTATTAAAGGGAAGTATCAAAATAGAGGAGGTGGAAAGGGAATGGCGGGCTCAAATTGAAAGAGCTCTGTCAACAGGCCTTTCAATCAGCCATCTTGATTCCGAAAAGCATGTCCACACCTTCCCCCCTCTTTTTCGTCTCACCCTGAAACTGGCCGCTGAATATGGCATTTTCCGGGTCAGATTTATCAATGAAAAATGTCTGACCTGGCCGCCTGGCCAGATGTTCAAGGCCTGGTTAATTCGAAGCTGGTGCCTGAGAGAAAAGCCCCAGCTTGAGGGTTCAGGCGTTAAGGCCGTTGACCATTTCTTCGGCCTGTGTCAGGCTGGCCGGGTTTCGGCTTCCTGGCTGAAAAAAATTTTAAAGAGGCTGCGGCCGGGAACGGCTGAAATCATGACCCACCCTGGCTTTTTCACCCATGAGCTGATGGCATTAGAAAAAAAACTGGGTTCATATTATATTAATAGGCGGCGGGAGGCTGAGCTTCAGGCTCTTCTTTCCCCTGAGCTCAAGCCCCTGGTGAAAGAGCTGGGCATCAGGTTGATAAGTTATCGGGAGCTATAGCAGCGAGGCCAGTCCACGGATGGCAAAAAATAAATAAAACAGTGATGATTAAGGGGTAATAAAGGGGAGATAATTTGAAAGCGGGTAAATAACATGAAACCAGAGGAGAGAGGCTTGACCGAACCTGAAATTTCGGTGGTCGTTCCCTTTTATAACGAAGAGGAAAATATTGAAGAGCTTTATCATCGGCTCAAGGAAGTTCTTGATAGCCTGGGTCGAAGCTACGAACTTATCTTTGTTGATGATGGCAGCCGGGATCGAACCCCTGAGATTCTGGAGCGTCTTTTCGAGAAAGATAAGAAGGTGAAGGTTATCAGGCTGCGCCGAAATTTCGGTCAGACAGCTGCCCTTCAGGCCGGTTTTGATTATTCCCGGGGTAAAATTATCATTTCCATGGATGGCGATTTGCAGCATGATCCGGCTGACATCCCGGCTTTTCTTTCCAGGCTTGAGGAAGGCTATGATATAGTTAGCGGCTGGAGAAAAAGAAGAGTTGATAATCTTATTTTCCGACGCGTGCCTTCCTGGGTGGCCAACCGCATCATGCGCTGGCTTTCTGGCGTACCCATCCATGACTTCGGGACAACTTTTAAAGCCTATCGCCGCGAGGTTATCAGAGGAATACAGCTCTATGGAGAGTTGCATCGTTTCATTCCTGCTTTGATCAGCCGCTCTGGTTTCCGCATCACGGAAATTCCCATCCGGAATATTGTCCGGCAAAAGGGAAAATCTAAATATGGCCTGGGCCGGGTGAGACGGGTTTTCTTTGATTTGATTACGGTTAAATTCATCATCAGTTTTATTGACCGTCCCCTCCAGTTTTTTGGTCTCATTGGCCTGTTTTTCGCCGGAGCAGGATTTATTATTGATCTTCTTATCGCCATAGGCTTCTATTTTTTTGGCTGGTCAGTCAGAGACAATATTGGCAATCTTATCCTGGGCTCTCTGCTGATTATTCTGGGAGTTCAATTTGTCATGACCGGGCTGGTGGCTGAGATTGTTTCCCGTATTTATTTTGCCACTCATCGGTTCAAGATTTATTCTGTTGAAAAAGTCAGTTCCCATGAGGCCGAAGAGGCTCAGGGCTCATGAAGCAGGAATTTTTTGGCAGCACTCAAAAGGAATTGCTTGATGAGCGCCGCTCCATCATCGAGAAATATATGGATCTTTTTGTCGGCCGGAGAAACCTCGTTTCCCTTCTTCGCTATGAGCTTTTAACCCTTCTTTTTTCTCCCGTTCCAGGAGCTCTTGGTTTTGCCTTGCGCCGTTTCTTTTTCCGTTTTCTTTTCGGCCGCGTGGGTCAGGGAACAATCTTTGGCCGGCATCTTACCCTTCGTCATCCCCATAAGATTAAACTGGGAACCAATTGTGTTCTCGATGATTTTGTTGTCCTTGATGCCAAGGGCAAATCACCTGAAGGCATTGAAATCGGTGATAATGTTTATATTGGCCGCAACACCATTCTTTCCTGCAAGGATGGTTCAATCTCTATTGGCGATTATTCCAATATCTCTGCTAACTGCAGCCTGCTGAGCGAAAGCCGGATCAAGCTGGGTAAATATGTTTTTGTGGCCGGCCATTGCTATATCGTGGCGGGAGGCAATCATCGTTTTGATGATTTCACTCGCCCCATCATGTTTCAGCCTTCAATTTCCAAAGGAGGGGTGATTATTGAGGATGATGTCTGGATAGGTGCTGGCTGCCTCATTCTGGATGGGGTGACCATCGGCCGGGGAAGTATTATTGCCGCCGGTACCATTCTCACCCAGCCCGTGCCCGAATACTCTGTGGTTATTGGAAGTCGAAGCATAAGGCGCCGCGACCGCCGGGAAATACTGGAGGAAACAGAATAAAAATTTATTTTATCTTTTTTAAAAATCCTTTAACCTTTCAATTTTTTGATTTTATTTTTAAAAATCACAGGCAATAGTCTGATAAATCACCACTCTTTATGAAAGAGGCCCTTCAGGCCTGATTTTTTATAAGCACTTATTTTCCCTTTTCCCATTGCTGGATGACCACCGAACAGGCCAAGTTGCCGATAACATTGACCGTGGTCCGGCACATATCCAGAAATCTTTCGACTCCCAGGATCAAAGCCAGACCTTCAAGGGGGACACCAATCTGTTTTAACACCATAACCAGAGTAATTATTCCGGCCGAAGGAACACCAGCCGCTCCAATCGAGGCCAAGGTAGCCATGAGGACGATCATCAATTGTCCTCCAAGGCCAAGAGAAATGCCATAAATCTGGGCAATGAAAACTGCGGAGACCCCCTGATAAAGGGCCGTTCCGTCCATGTTAATGGTCGCGCCGAGCGGCATAACGAAGCTCGAATACTGGCGGGAGATACCGATTCGGTCCAGGCAATCAATGGCGACAGGAAGGGTGGCATTGGAGCTGGAGGTACTGAAGGCAATCAGCAGAGCTTCCCTGACTCCGCGGAAGAAAGAAAGAGGATTCATCCGGCCAAGAGAAGCTACAGCCAGGCTATTCCAGGTGACGCCATAGAGAAAGAGGCCTCCGATAACTGTGGCCGCGTATTTAAAAAGAGTGATCAGGACACTGAGGCCAAATTTTCCGGTGACACTGGCAATTAAAGCCAGAACTCCATAAGGAGCTAATTTCATGGCCAGATGAACAATCTGAATGATGGCCTCATTAAGCCCATCGAGGAAAAAGAGAATAGGCTGGGCCTTATCTCGGGGAATCATGGTGAAGACAGTGCCGAAAAGAAGAGCCATGAAGATGATCTGTAGCATATTGCCTTCAGTAAAGGCTTTGACCGGATTGGTGGGAATGATATCGATAAGAATCTGAATGGTTGAGGGTTTCTGTAATTTCTGGAGATCAATAGAACTCTGAGCTTCAGTTGTTTGCTGGATCCGGGCTTGAACCTCGGAGCTTAATCCAGAGCCTGGCCTGGCTATATTAGCCAGAAGAAGACCAACGGTTATCGCCAGAACTGTAGTGAAGATAAAATAGGCTAGGGTTTTAAGCCCCATGCGCCCCACTTTTTTTATATCGCCCACCCCGGCTGTGCCCAGAAGAAGGGAGACGAAAACAAGGGGAACAACGACCAGCGTGATCAGGCGCAGGAAAATCGTACCGATGGGCTCAATCAGAGTGGCCTTCTGGCCAAAAATGAGGCCGATGGCTATACCGATAACCAGTCCGATAAAAATCTTTGTCGGCAAAGATATTTTCTTCTTTAATTTCATAGCAACCCTCTTCTCCTGCTACCTCAAATCATTTTTGCTTCCAGGAAAATGTGAAATTTTTTTATTTTTCAATCATTTTCCTCTTGTTATTTTTCTTTTTATATTTTTTTCTTTGTTCCCTTTCAATTTCATTTTGTTTTTTTGATTGTTTGTCCCTATTTTCATATTCCAGCTTTATCTTCGTCTATTCATTTTTATAATTTTTGCCTGTCTTTTCTGAATTTGTCACAACCAGCCCTGCTCCTGATACCAGCGAACTGCCTGGATGATGCCCTGACTGAAATTTACGGCAGGGGAATAACCAAGCTCTTTCCGGGCTTTATCAATAGCCAGAGGCTTGGAATGAAGAAAAAAGCTCAGGCGGGAAGAATTTAGGGGCATTTCTCTCCCCAGCCAGAGTCCTAGCCGGTCAAGGCAGTAGGCTGCCAATTTAAGTGGAAAAACCGGAAGAGGAAGCGGCCGGAATTTAACCTGGCAGGCAGAAGCTATTTCTCTGGCCATTTCTTTAACTCTGAGAATTTCCCTTCCGGCGAGATGATAAATTTCTCCTGTCCGACCCTTTTCTGCTGCCAGAAGCAAACCCTGAACAAGATCGCCTATCCAGACAGGCGTCTGCCTGCCCTGGCCATTGCCAGCCATGAAGAACAAACCTCTCTTGATGGCCCGGATTAACTTGAAGGTGCGGCGGTCCCTTGGTCCATAAACCCAGCCCGGTCTGACCACGACCACATCAAGACCATCTCTGGCTGCTTCGAGAGCCAGCTTTTCGGCCAGCCATTTCGTCCGATCATAGAGAGTCAGGGGATGAGGCGGGTAATCCTCGTCAGCTACGACTCCCTCGGGGACAGCCCCGAGCACCCCGGCTGAACTCACCTGAAGAAATCGCTTCACCCCTGATTTTCTGGCAGCCTCGAGCAGAGCTTTTGTTCCTTCGACATTGATGCGATAGAATTCTCGCTCTTCAATCAGGGCTGAACCCATGGCACTGGCCAGATGAAAGACAAAATCCGCTCCTTCACAGAAGGGCATAAGGTCTTGCACCTGATCGATTCGTCCGGTAAAAATTTCGACCTCAGAGCGATGAGGCGGCCTTAAGTGACGAAGAATCCTGATTTTCCAGCCGCGTTCGAGGAGCGAATCAATAAGATGACTGCCAATAAAACCGGTAGCTCCAGTTACTGCTGCCAGCATACTTTTTAAATTTAATTAGCGGCTGATTTATTTTTCCCGGCCAGCCTGAGAGCCTGCTCAATTTTTTCATAATATTTTTCGGGCGTAAATTCCCTCAGGGCAAATTGACGGGCCCGGGCGGCGATGATTTGCGCCTCGGGATTAAATAGGGAGAATTTTATCCCTCGAGCCATATCTTCAGGCTCGGGTGCAACCAGTATGGCCAGTTCAGGCGTCAGGACCTGCCGGTGTGTCCAGAGATTGGTGGCCACAATCGGTTTGCCTGAACGAAGATAAGCATAAATTTTTAACGGAGTGTTGGTTCCGCTAAGTCTGGGCGAAACCAGGGCATCGGCAGAGGCCAGGTAGAGAGCCACTTTTTCTGGCGGTACGCGGGGAATGAGGAAAACTCTATTTTCAAGTCCCATGTGCTTTATTTTGCCAGCCCAGTTTTTTTGGTCAGAAGAGGTTCCTCCAACAAGAAGAAAAACCACATTTTCCGGCAACAGGCGGGCCGCTTCAAGAAGTAGAGGAATGCCCTGATAGGGTTCAAAATTACCTGTATAGAGAACAATTTTCTGGCCCCGGGGAGCATATGTTTTTCTTAAGGCCTCGATGGCTTCAGGCATCACCTTCTCTTCAGGGAAATCAAGGAAATTTTCAAGGAGAACCGCCTTGGAGGCGAAACCTTCCTGGATGAGTTTATTTTCGAGGTCGCGGCAGATGACGATCACGGCCGAGGAAAAACGAAGGACAAGTTTTTCCAGGAAACGAAAAAGACCAATGAGAAGAGGCGAACTGGTGAAACGGAAATTTTCTAACTGCTGCGGGAGGCTGGAGTGCATATCATACAGATGGGGAATACCCCACCAGAAGCTGAGGACAAGGCCAAAAAAGGCGGCTTCTTCATGAGAAAAGATAAGATCATATTTTTTGAACATAAGTTCTTTTAAAGCGAGCAGAAAAAGAAGGAAATCAAGGGGGATCTTGGCCAGGGAGGGCCCGATTTTTACTTTTTTCAGGCCGAAGAGATTGGGAATTCTTTTAATTTTCAACCCTGGGAAATGAACGTCCTCGCCCAGGTGGTAGGTCAGGAGCGTAACTTCATGACCGAGATGCGTCAGGGCTTGAAGCCGGAAGTAAACACTGATGGGTGTTCCCCTCGGCTGAAAAAAGGGCTCAGGGGCGAGCATCAGGATTCGCATGAGCTCCTGGAGCTATCCTTATCAATTACTTCCCGGATGTGATAAATGGGTTTGCCGGTCGATTCATGGTAAGTGCGAACCATGATTTCAGCCATCAGGCCCAGGGTGATGAACTGGACCCCGATGACCATGAGGAGAACTGCCAGCAGAAGAATCGGACGATTGGCTGAACTGATTTTCAAAATGAGTCGCTGATAGGAAAGCCAGAGGGCGATGAAGAAGCCAGCAGCACCGCTGGCGAGACCAAGCAGACCAAAAATCTGAAGTGGCCGGGTGGAATAACTTAAAAGGAATTTAACCGTAAGCATATCCAGAATAACCCGGGGCAGACGGAAGAGATTGTATTTAGAACGCCCGAAGCGGCGGGGCCGATGATTCACTTTAACCTCGGTCAGGGTGATACCGAGAGATGAAGCCACAGCGGGAATAAAACGATGGAGCTCGCCATAAAGGCGGATATTTTTGATCACATCCCGCCTGATAGCCTTGAGAGTGCAACCATAATCATGCAGCCGGATGCCAGTAAGAAAGGAAATAAGGCGATTGGCCATGATTGAGGGTAAGCGCCGGGTTAAAAATTTATCCTGACGTTTCTGGCGCCAGCCGTTGACCATATCATAGCCTTCCTCAATTTTGGCCAGAAGTAAGGGGATATCGTGAGGGTCATTCTGAAGGTCAGCATCCAGGGTAATAATTATTTCCCCCCGGGCATAATCAAAACCAGCAGAAAGAGCGGCTGTCTGGCCAAAATTGCGGCGCAGGCGAATTATTTTTACCGCCGGGTCAAAGGCCTGAATTTCCTTTAGAACGCCAAAGGAATTATCCTGGCTGCCATCATCAATGAAAATAATTTCATAGGTTCTTCGTAGCGATTCCAGAACCTCTTTCAGTTCCTGATAGAGAAGGGGAAGGTTTTCTTCCTCATTGAAGACAGGTATGATAATGGATAAATCCACTTCTTTCCTTGACATCTCAGCCAATATATCATAAAGGGGAAAAAAGGTTCAAACTTTAGCCTTCAATCACGTCAGATGCTACCGTAAAAAACCTTTTGAATCACATAACAAGAATCGCCAGCTCACCTTTGAGGCAACTCTCTGTAAAAAGCCTGAGATTGCTACGCCAGCCCTTTTTCTTGATTCAGTGAGTGTAATTTCCACAAAAGGGCCAGATAATCAGAGGTGGCTTTATTCTTCGGCCGAATAATAGCCAGAATGAAACAATTTCATCCACTGTCCGTTGATTAATTTCTGATTTTACCCTCTAAATTTTGCCTGATAACTAGCTTTATTCTTTTCTGATTTTTCAGACATTCTCTCTAATTTCATTTTTTTAATTTTTGGTCCACAGTTTTGTAAACTTTTTAAGATAAAAAGCTTTCTTTTCCCTATATTTTAATCATTGTGGCCTTAATTATATCTATCCACAGCCAGAGGCGAGATATCGATTGAAGGCTTTTCTCCGGTCAGAATCTGGGCGACTAATTTTCCGGTTATGGGGGCAAGGGAGACACCCTGCATGGCATGGCCACAGGCCACAATCAGGTTATTATATTTTCTGGTGCGCCCTAAAAAGGGGAGGCCATCAGGACTGCAGGGCCTGAGCCCGCGCCAGAGCTTAACCAGTTCCAGATTCTGGGGATTGAGACCGTGGAGATATCGGGGTATGGCCTTTTTAATGGCCTCGACCCGTCTTTGATTGATGCGGCCATCGAGGCCAGCAAGTTCCAGGGTTCCGCCAAAACGCAAATGCTTCTCCAGGGGAGTAACAGCTACTTTGGTTTCAGCCAGGATGAGAGGATGGCTCGGGCAGGGCTCCGGTTTAAGATAGGTCAGGCTATAGCCCTTGGCCGGCTGAACCAGAAGCTTCAGGCCCAATTCCCTGATTAAAGACGGCGACCAGGCCCCGGCAGCGAGCACAAACTGTTCGGCTTCAATTTCTCCTGAGGTTGTGCTGATTTTTTTAATGCGGCCATTTTCTTTTTCCCAGGCAATGACCTCAGTTCTGGTCATAATCCGGACACCTCTGGCTTCTGCCCTTTTGGCTACAGCGCGAACAAACTGCAGGCAATCAATATGAGCATCCTGCGGAAAGAAAAGACCACCAGCGACCTCAGGTGTGAGAACTGGCTCCATCTCAAGAATTTTTTCTTTATCCAGAACAATCACCGGAAGATTAAGTTTTTCTTTCTCCCGGGCTTCCTCGATGGCCCCTTCAAGACCACTCTTTGTCCGGCAAACAATAAGGAGCCCCTTTTTTTCAAAGAAAAAATCAAGGCTCTCGCCAGCCATTTCCTCGAAAAGGGAGAGGCTAGCGGCATTAAGCTCGCATAAATAAGCCATCGATTTAAGCATTCTTTGAAGCTTGCAGGCTTGTCGGAACTGCCAGAGCCAGGAAAAAAGATTAAAATCAAGACGGGGCTTAATATAAAAGGGACTTTCAGGATGGAGCAACCAGCGAATGCCCTTGGCTATGATTCCTGGAGTAGCCAGGGGCATACTGTGTCCGGGAACAATGAGTCCGGCATTGGCATCCGAGCAACCTGCGCCTAAATCGTCTTTTTCGACCAGAACGACCTGACCTCCGGAGCGGCTCAAATAATAGGCCGTACAGACACCAATAATGCCACCGCCGATAATGACAACATCAGCTTTTTTGATAATTTTATTATTCATTAATTATTCCTCCTTATATGGACAACAATTATTGCCGGGCAAAAAATTTTATTTCAGCTTAAGAAAAGTCTCAATCCCATCAAAAAATTTTAATTGACAATCAGAGCCTGACTCAGCTAAAATTCAGTTTAATTTTGAGCCATGGAATCAAAAGAGAAAACTATTCTGGTTGTTGATTATGATGCTCAAGGCCTGGAGGAATTAGCTTCCTATTTTCAGAATAAAAATTTCCGGGTGCTCAAGGCCAGGGATGGCCAGATGGCCTATGAAATTTTTAAAAAAGAAAACCCTGATATTGTTGTCCTTGAAGCTATTCTACCCAAGATACATGGTTTTGATTTAACCAAAAAAATATATCAGGAAACCGGTGGCCGAACACCGGTCATTATTGTTACCGGCCTTTATAAAGGACCACAATACCGGCATGAAGCCCTGACTTCCCTGGGCGCCGCTGAATACTTTGAAAAGCCGGTTGATCCAGACCGACTGCTTAGCTCGGTGATTAATTTACTCAAAGAAGAGGAAAGCCTTGAAGCTGATCTGCCCGATTCTCAGACGGTTATTTCTAATCTGGCCCAGAAGATTATGAATTTAAGCCATTCTGCGGGAAAAAACAGGCCGGCTTGATTCCTGCCTGAATAAGAATTGGCTGAGAAGATGGAAATATGACCAATCTGTGGACAAGATGCAATAACTGTCAGCGCATTCTCTATAAACAGGACATCATAGACAATCTTTATGTCTGTCCTCTCTGTCAGTTTCATTTTCGCGTTGAGGCCAGGGAAAGAGTGGCCATGCTGCTCGATCCCGGCTCCTACGTTTTCATTGATGAGAATATTTATCCTGAAGACCCTCTTGGCTTTGAAGATAGTCTCCCCTATTCAACCAGATTAAAGGAAAATCAGGAAAAAACTTCTCTGGCCGATGCCATCGTCACAGCTGTCGGCACCCTAGGAGGCATCCAGGTTATTCTAGCGGTGATGGAGTTCAATTTTATGGGCGGAAGCATGGGTTCGGTCGTAGGCGAAAAGGTGGCCCGGGCGGCGGAAAGGGCCCTGGTGGAGAGGATTCCCCTGATTATCATTTCCTGTTCAGGAGGGGCCAGAATGCAGGAAGGAGCCCTTTCTTTGATGCAGTTGATGAAAACCAGTTCAGCCCTGGCCAGGCTTGATGATGCCGGTATCCCCTATATCTCCATTCTTACAGATCCAACTACAGGCGGCGTGACCGCCAGTTACGCCATGCTCGGTGATGTCAATATTGCCGAGCCCGGCGCTCTTATTGGCTTTGCCGGACCAAGAGTCATCGAGCAGACAATTAAGGAGAAATTACCCAAAGGATTCCAGCGGGCTGAGTTTCTCCTCCAGCATGGCATGCTCGATGATGTCATTCACCGGAAAAATTTACGTTCCTATTTAATCCGGCTGCTGCGACTCTTGCTGAACCGCTATGAGAAATGAACTATCAGGAATGCCTGAATTACCTCGAACAAGCGTCCCGTTTCGGCATTAAATTAGGTCTCGAAAATATCCGCCTTCTTCTGCAAGAACTCGGTTCCCCGCAAAATTCCTTCCCCTCCATTCTGGTTGCCGGGACTAATGGCAAGGGTTCGGTCTGTGCCATGATTCACTCTGCCCTGCACAAACATGGCTTAAAAGTTGGCCTTTATACCTCGCCCCATTTGGTCCGGGTTGAAGAAAGAATCAGAATAAATCATGAGCCTATCTCTGCCTCTGATTTCTGCCAAATTCTCAGTTATCTGCGGGCAAAAGTTGATAAGCTTCTGAGTTCAGGCCGATTGACCTTTCCTCCCACCTATTTTGAATTGTTGACGGCCCTGGCCTTTCTTTATTTTTCCCGGGAAAAAGTTGATCTGGCTGTTCTTGAAGTGGGGCTCGGAGGTCGCCTTGATGCGACCAACGTGGTGACACCTCTTCTTTCTGTTATTACCACAATTTCCAGAGATCATACGGAGCATCTTGGCCCAACAATAAGAAAGATTGCCGCGGAAAAAGCAGGGATAATTAAGCCAGGTGTGCCTGTAGTTTGCGGTGAGAATCGACCCCAGGCCCTGGAGGTGGTTACTTCCAGAGCGAAAGAAGCGGGCTCGCCTTTAATCCGGGTTTTTGGCCGGGGCAAATTTTTTGAAATTTCAGGCCATAGCACTTCTTCTTATCTTTACTATCATAACGGGGAAAAATTTCTTTTTCGACCCGGACTTCCCGGCAAACACCAGGGACGCAATGCTGCCATTGCTATTGCCGCTCTGAGCGTCCTGAAAGATAAATGGCCATCTCTCATCAGGGAAAAAATTATCGAGGGCATAGAGGAGGTAGTCTGGGAGGGGCGTCTGGAAAAAATAGGAGAAGGGCCCGAAGTTTATATTGACGGCGCCCATAATGAGGAGGGGGCGAGGGCCATCCGGCTTTTTCTCGAAAGGAAAGCGCCTGGAAAAATTATTCTTGTCTTCGGCATTTTAAAAGATAAGGCCATTCGCCGGGTGGCCAGACAGCTCTTCCCCCTCGCCCGAAAGGTTTTTATTACCTTCATCCCTTCTCCCCGTGCCGCCAAACCTGAGGAGATTTTCAGGCTTACCCACGACCTTAATGGCCAAATAGTTATTGAGCCCGATTGTCTTCAGGCTCTCCGGTTGGCTCAGGAAGAGGCGGGCCAGCATGGTCTGGTTCTTGTGACCGGTTCGCTCTATCTTGTGGGTGAAATTAAAAAGAGGCTCAGGGAAAACGAGATTATCTGAATCAGCCAAGGGTTGCTTTTTTGGGGGAGAAATGTTATTTTTCTTTATCTATATAGTTAGAGCGAAAAGTGTTATCGATAAACGCCAATTTAATTATTGTTTTTATCTTTGTCTGGATAACAGTTTTTCTTTTGAAGAAATTCTTTTTTGACCCGGTTCAGAAGATTCGCCTGAAGAGGGATTCCCTTCTGGCTGAAGAAAAAGCAGCCAGGGAAAAAGCCACCCGGGAAATGGAGGCTCTGGTGGAAAGACTTGAGTCCCAGCTGAAGCAGGCTCGTCAGGAAGCTCTGGCGACCCGGCAGGCTCTTGAGGCTGAGGCTTTACAGGCAAGAAGTGAGCTCATCAGCCAGATGCAGGCTGAATATCGCCGTCAGGTAGCCCAGGTGAGACAGGAGATATCCCAGCTCACCCAGGAGTTGAAAAGCCAGCTTGAAGCTGAGGTGGAAGCCCTGGCCACAAAAATCGAAGAGAGATTGCTTAACTAAGGTTTTTCCCTAAAAAGCCTCTGAAAAGAAATGAGAGTGGAGAAAAAGGCAAAAAGAATGCTGAAAATCGGTCAGAGGCTTATAATGATAAATTTGATGGTGCTCGCCTCGCTTTCCCTTATTCTGGCTTCAGAAACAGAGCATGGCCCGGCCGGTTCAGCCTGGCTTGATTTTGCTGGTAAAACCATAAATTTTTTGATTCTTTTCGGCGGTCTGGGCTATTTGCTTTATCGGCCTTTGAAACAATGGCTCCATAATAAAACTCTGACGATAGCCCATCTTCTCGAAGAAAACGCCCGAGCCAGAAAAGAGGCTGAAGAGAAGCTTGCCTCGGTTAAGGAAAGATTAATGAGAGTGAATGAAGAAATCGAGGCTGTGAGAAAAAAAGCTGAAGTTGAAGGCCTCAGAGAAAAGGAGAGAATTCTTTCGCTGGCCCGGGAAGAAGCAGCCAGAATCGAAAAACTTCGAGAGCTTGAAATTGAAGCTTTACGCCAGGGGGCTATAAGAGAACTTAAGGCCTATGCTGCCAGTCTGGCCGCAGCCCTGGCTGAGACCAGAATAAGGCAGAAGCTTAATCCAGAGTTGCACCGGCGTCTGATCCGTCGGTCGATTGAAAGGCTGGCCAAGCTCAATGAGAGCCCAAGCACTGGTTAAACGCTATGCCCACGGTCTCGTGGCTGCCTGTCGCGAGGAAGCCGATTTTAAGGCCATTCTGAGCGAATTAAAAGAAATCAATCTTCTTTTTTCGGGCCATCGCGCTCTCAAGGCCTTAATTGATAACCCCCTGATTCCAGGAACCAAGAAAAAAAATGTTATTGAAGAAATAATTAATAATTTAAAGCTCCAACCCAAGGTAAAGCGTTTTTTGCTTTTGCTTAATGAACATCAGCGGATAAATTTTCTTAATGAGATTGTAACTTATCTTCCCTATGCCTGGATGGAGGAAAAAGGGGTGGCCATTTTCGAGGTCAGGTCGGCTGTGCCTCTGGAAAAGGAGGAGGTGGAGGCTTTGAGACAGAAGCTCATGGAGCTCGAAAAAGCGCCTGTTCATCTTGATTTAGTCGTTGATCCAGAAATTCTGGCCGGTCTGAGAATTAGAAAGGGTAATGTGGTTTATGACGCCTCCATCAGGGGCCAGCTCAATAAAATTAAAGAGATTTTGAGTGAAGAGAGAGGTTAACCATGGAAATAAGGGCGGATGAAATCACCAGAATTATCAGCCGTCAGATCGAGGGCTTTGAAGCTGGTATAGATATTCAGGAGGTCGGGACCGTCATTTCCGTCGGTGATGGCATTGCCCGCATTTATGGCCTTGACCGGGTTATGTACAACGAACTTCTGGTCTTTCCCCGGGAGGTCTATGGTATTGCCCTCAATCTGGAAGAAGATAGTGTGGGTGCAGTTCTCCTGGGTGAAACTCATCTGGTAAAGGAAGGTGACCTGGTCAAGCGAACAAGAAGAATCATGCAGGTTCCAGCTGGCCCGGCTTTAATTGGCCGGGTGGTCAATCCCCTGGGCCTGCCCCTTGATGGTAAGGGACCGATTGTCACTGATACTTATATGTTTATCGAAAGATTGGCCCCGGGCGTGGTGGATCGGCTTCCGGTGCGGGAACCGCTGCAGACTGGCATCAAGGCAATTGACGCCATGATTCCTATTGGCCGCGGTCAGCGCGAGCTTATTATCGGCGACAGACAGACGGGAAAAACAGCCATTGTCCTGGACACAATTATCAACCAAAAAGATAAGGATGTTATCTGCATCTATGTGGCCATCGGTCAGAAGCAATCCACCATTGCCCAGATCATAAAAATACTTGAGGATTACGGGGCCATGGATTACACGATTGTCGTCGTGGCTGCCGCCAGCGATCCTTCGCCGCTTCAATATCTGGCTCCTTATGCTGGCTGTGCTATGGGCGAATATTTCCGGGACAGAGGCCAGCATGCTCTCGTTATCTATGATGATTTATCCAAGCACGCGGCCGCCTATCGAGAGATTTCTCTTCTATTGCGACGGCCTCCCGGAAGAGAGGCCTATCCCGGCGATGTTTTCTATCTGCATTCGCGACTGCTTGAAAGGGCAGCCAAGCTGAATGATGAAAAAGGCGGCGGATCACTGACAGCTCTGCCCATTATTGAGACCCAGGCTGGCGATGTTTCAGGTTATATTCCCACCAACGTCATCTCAATTACTGATGGCCAGATCTATCTGGAACAGGAACTTTTCAACGCCGGTATCCGGCCAGCGATTAATGTCGGTATTTCAGTCTCCCGGGTAGGTGGCAGTGCCCAGATCAAGGCCATGAAACAGGTGGCTGGCAAGCTGAGGCTTGATTTAGCCCAGTACCGGGAGCTCGCCACTTTTGCCCAGTTTGGAACCGAGCTGGATCGAGCCAGCCAGGCGCAGCTCGAAAGAGGGAGGCGCCTGACCGAAGTCCTGAAACAGGATCAATTCCAGCCCCTGCCTGTGGAGAAACAGATTATCATTATTTATGCTGGCAACCGTGGTTTTCTCGATGAATTTCCCGTCGAGAAAATCAGGCTCTATGAAAAGAGGCTCTATGAATTTCTGGATCGGGAAAGGCCGGAAATTCTCCGGGAGCTCAGGGAAAAGAAAGAATTAACTCCTGAACTCGATGCCGCCATTGCCTCTGCCCTCCAGGAATTCAATGCTCGCTTCCGCCAGGAGATTTCCTGAAAGGGGTGTTCTAGTCATTTTTATTAAGAAGAGATGTGCCTGATGTTGAATAAGCTCAGGAAGGGGAAAAAACAGGAATTAGAAAAAAATAGGAAAATAGAAAAGGGCGCAGAATAAATAGCTAAAGAGAAGAGGGAGGAAGAGAAAGAATTAAGGAAAAGAGGCATGAAGGTAGATAAAAAACAGCTGAACCAAAGAGATTCAGGGGAGAGGAGATAATGCCAGCCTTACTCGATCTGCGGCGCCGTATTCGCAGCATTCGCAGCACCCAGCAGGTGACCAAGGCCATGAAGACAGTGGCCACGGCCAGGTTCAAAAAATTTCATCGCCTGGTCCTGGAGAATCGGCCCTTATGGCATGAGGAACCACCTGTTCTCAGCCGGCTTCTTTCCTGGGCGGCTTCGGTTGATTCAGTTTATACAGAAGTCAGGCCAGAGAAAAGATGCCTTATTGGCATTCTGACTTCAGATAAGGGACTTTGTGGCGCCTTTAACAGTAATCTTCTGGAAAAAGCTCAGGTTTTTCTGGAGGAAAAAGAAAGGCAGGGCCTGAGCTTTGAACTTCTCCTTCTGGGGAAAAAAGCCTGGAATTATTTCCGGCGCAAGCCTTATCCTGTTTTTCGCGCGATCGGAGAAAAGGTGGATCGCCTGCCTGAGGCAGAAATCAAGCAGCTGGCCAAGGATATAATTAATTCCTATTTAATCTATAAATTCGATAGTTTTTATATAATTTACAATGAATTCCGGTCCATTCTGGCCCCCAGCATCACGATCTCCCGGCTGCTACCACTTGAATCAGGGCGCGAAAGCGAGGGGAGAACCCTGGAGCCGGACTGGGAACCGGCAGCCCTCTGGCTTGTAGAAAGGCTGGTTCCACTTTATCTGGAAAGGCAGCTGAAGCATGTGCTGCTGGAATCGCAGGCAGCTGAACAGGCGGCCAGGATGATGGCCATGGAAAATGCCACCAAAAATGCTGAAGAATTGATTTCCGATCTGATTCTGGTCATGAATAAGATCAGACAGGCTTCCATCACCAAGGAGTTACTGGAAATTATGACGGCCGTGGAGGCTTTAAGGAAGGGCTGAAAGGCCGGAGGAGGTTAAGATGTCCGCAGAAACAAAGACGGAGCGAATTGGCCGGGTAGTTCAGGTTATTGGCCCGGTAATTGATGTTGAGTTTAAGGGCATGGAATTGCCTGAAATTTATAATGCCATCAGGATCACCAGTGAGGGTTTTGATACTCCCATTGAAATTAATATCATTGCTGAGGTGGAGCAGCACATTGGCGAGGACAGGGTCAGGTGTGTTTCCATGCATCCCACCGATGGCCTGGCCCGGGGTATGAAGGCCTATGACCTTGGCCGACCCATCGAGGTTCCAGTAGGGGAAGAAACTTTGGGGCGATTGATGAATGTCGTGGGCGAACCCATTGATTATCTCGGGCCTATCAACGCTAAAAAGAAATATCCCATCCATCGACCGCCGCCACCTCTTTCCGAGCAGAGCACCAAGCTGGAAATGTTTGAAACCGGCATCAAGGTGATTGATTTGATCCAGCCCTTTCTTAAGGGCGGGAAAATTGGTCTTTTTGGCGGCGCTGGTGTGGGTAAAACAGTGATCATCATGGAGCTGATTCACAATGTGGCCATGAAGCATGGCGGTGTTTCCGTCTTTGCCGGCGTGGGCGAAAGAACGAGGGAGGGCAACGATCTGTGGCTCGAAATGAAGCGCTCGGGAGTTCTGAGCCGGGCCGCCCTGATCTACGGTCAGATGACCGAACCGCCTGGGGCCAGACTCAGAGTTGGACTGGCTGCCCTCTCCGTGGCCGAATATTTCCGGGATGAAATGGGCCTGGATATCCTTCTCTTTATTGATAACATTTTCCGTTTTGTCCAGGCCGGTTCCGAGGTTTCAGCCCTTCTTGGCCGTATGCCCTCAGCCGTCGGTTATCAACCTAATCTGGCTACAGAATTAGGTGAGCTTGAAGAAAGAATTACTTCAACTAAGAAAGGTTCCATTACTTCAGTCCAGGCCATTTATGTCCCTGCTGATGACTTTACCGATCCAGCGCCAGCGACCACCTTTTCCCATCTTGATGCTTCCACCAATCTTTCCCGAGCCCTCACCGAAATGGGCATTTATCCGGCTGTTGATCCTCTGACCTCCTATTCCCGAATCCTTGACCCCAGGGTTGTGGGCGAGGAGCATTATTATGTTGCCCGGAAGGTCAAGGAAATTCTGCAGCGCTACAAGGACTTGCAGGATATCATCGCTATTCTGGGAATCGAGGAACTTTCTGAAGAGGATAAACTGATTGTGGCCAGAGCCAGAAAAATCCAGCGTTTCCTTTCCCAGCCTTTCCATGTAGCAGAGGAATTTACGGGCCGACCAGGCCGATATGTTCCGGTGGAAGAAACAGTCCGGGGATTCAAGGGTCTGGTGGAAGGTCTTTATGATGATCTACCTGAACAGGCCTTTTACATGGTTGGAACAATTGACGAAGCCATTGAAAAGGCCAGGGAGCTGAAGGCGGCATGAAAGAGACGAGCCGGCTTCATTTGCGGGTTATCGCGCCGGGAAGGTTTGTCCTTGACGAAGAGGTGGATGAAGTTTTGCTTCCCGGGCTTGATGGCCAGATCGGCATTCTTCCAGGACACCGGCCTCTCATTCTTGGTCTAGGTCGGGGTGAGCTTTTTTATCGACGGGGAGAAAAGCAGAATCACTTGTCTCTGCTCAGCGGTTATGCCACTATATCACCGAGGGAAGTAATTGTCTTTACTGAAGGTACTGAAGAGAAAAAACCGGCTGCGGCCGGAGACTGAAGCTGCGGCAGGGCAGCCCGGTCATTAACCGGGGATGAAAAATTGTCTCAGGCTTAAAAAGGAGGATGAAACTCTTGATACTTTTTACCATGGTCGGATTTTGGTCTTGCAGAAAAGAAAAGGCTACCGCTTTTCCGTGGATGCTCCCCTTCTGGCCGCTTTCATTGAAACCAGAGAAGGTGAGGAGCTTCTTGAAATAGGAGGCGGCTGCGGGATTATTTCCCTTCTTTTAAGCCTGAAGCCATGGAAGCATATAACCTGCCTGGAGATTCAGCCTTCGCTGGCTGACCTGGCCCGGCGCAATGTGGCTCTCAATCAACTTGAGGGGAAAATAACTGTGGTTGAAGCCGATATTAGAGATTATCGTCCGGGGAAAAAATTTGACGTTATCTTTTCTAATCCCCCTTATTTCAGACTGAGATCTGGCTGGGTCGGTCGTTGTGAGGAAAGAGCCCTGGCCCGTCATGAAATTTCGCTCACAGCCTCTGAAGTTATTGAAAAAATGGAGGCATGGTTAAAACCGGAAGGTCGGGGCTATTTAATTTATCCCATGAATCGATATAAAGAAATAATGGAATTGTTAGCTCGGCATGGCTTAAAAACCTGGCGCCTGAGACTGATTTTTTCTAAAATTGATCGACCGCCTCGCTTCTTTCTGGTTGAGGCAGGACGGCAGGAAAGGCCTATGATGGTCCTGCCGCCTCTTGTTTTATTTGAGGCTGAAGGACAGTATACAGAAGAAGCTAAAAGGATTTTTGCCGGGCCAGAGGCGGCTTCCAAGGAAGAAGCCAAGCGGGGAGAAAGCCGTGCTTAGGATTATAGATAACCTGAAAAATCTTTATCGCTACAGAGTTTTAATTCATAGCCTGGTAGTCAGGGAGCTCAAGGCTCGCTACCGGGGAACAGTTCTGGGCTTTCTCTGGTCATTTTTTAATCCTTTATTGCTGATGATTGTTTATACCATTGTTTTTGGCTTCATCATCAAACCCCGGGACCCTTCGATGGGCGGATCGCCCTGGCATTATGCCCTTTTCCTCTTCAGCGGGGTGCTTCCCTGGACCTGGTTTTCTTCTTCCTCCCTTGAATCAGCCAATGTGCTTATGATTCATGGCAATCTGATTAAGAAAATTCTTTTCCCGGCTGAAGTTTTGCCTGTCGTTGTCGTCACGAGCAATTTCATCCATTTTATTTTTGGACTGCCCATTCTGCTTCTTTTTGTCCTGATTTTCGGTAAATCCCTTACTATTTATCTTCTTTTTCTGCCTCTCGTCATGCTGGTCCAGTATGTTTTTACCTTAGGGTTTGGCCTGCTGATCTCGGCACTGACAGTTCATTTCAGGGACATCAAGGATATTCTGGCCAATCTGCTGACTTTCTGGTTTTTTGCCACACCCATTGTTTATCCCATGACCTTTGAGACCATCGCTAAATCAAAGGCCCTGCGTCTTTTTCTCAATTTAAACCCCATGACTCATATCATGCAGGGCTATCAATACAGTGTTTTTTATGGACGGCTTCTTCCGTGGAAACGGCTGAGTGTGACCCTGGTTGTGGCCATTATTTTATTCATTATCGGCTATTATATTTTTGACCGACTCAGGGATTCCTTCCCCGAGGAGGTGTAAAATTGTACGCCATTGAAGTTGAAAACGTAACCCGAATCTATCAGAAATATTCAGCCCGCCATCGCTTTCAAACATTCAAGAGTGCCCTGCTCAAAGGTGACCTGTTTCGGGCCCTCAAGCCTGACGAACTGGTAACAGCCCTGGATGGTGTCAGCTTCAAGGTCAGAAAGGGGGAAACCTTCGGTATTATTGGGGAGAATGGTTCGGGTAAAAGTACTCTGCTCAAAATTATTGCCGGCATTACCAAGCCCACATCAGGCACAGTGAAAACCGACGGCAAGATTTCTGCCTTGATTGAACTTGGCGCCGGCTTTCATCCGGAAATCTCTGGCCGCGAGAACATCTTTATTAACGGGATTATGCTCGGCCTTTCCAGAAAGGAAATTCAGGAAAAATTTGATGAAATTGTTCGTTTTGCCGAACTTGAGGCTTTTATTGATGCGCCGGTCAAGACTTATTCTTCAGGTATGTATATGCGCCTGGGATTCTCCATTGCCATCAATGTCAACCCCGATATTCTGCTGGTGGATGAAGTTCTGGCCGTGGGCGATGCTGCCTTTGTGCCCAAGTGCCTGGACCGCATTGACGATTTCCGGCGCCGCAAAAAAACGATTCTTTTTGTCAGCCACGACCTGGCCACGGTGAAAAAAATTTGCGATCGAGTGGCCTGGCTTAAAGCGGGAAAAATCATGACCATTGGCGATCCCAGTCGCGTCGTTGATGCCTATCTCCAGGATGTGGTTGAAAGACAGGAGCGAGAATTTGAACGACGCCAGGAGGAACGGCGAAAACAGGAAGAACTTCGTCGCTCCATTGAGTTAAGACGAAGGGAGGAATTAAAGTCAAGAGAGGAAGAGCGGCGCGAAGCCGAATCAAGAGGGGAAGTTGTCGAAGCCCGTGAGACCGTCTCTCCTGAAGCCCAGAGACAGGAGGCAGAGCCAGCAGAAGAGACAGAACTCAGGACCGAAGAGAGACGACAGCAACGCTGGGGAAAAAGGGAAATAGAAATTACCCGGGTGACCCTGAGAAATCTCCAGGGTCAGGCCAAGCATGTCTTTTCCCCTGAAGAAGGCATGATGATTGAAATGGATGTCCACGCCTATTCCCGAATTGAGGATTTTGTCTTCGGGATCGGAATATTTAATTCGCAGGGAATTTATGTCTATGGCACCAATACCCATCTTGAGGATTACACGCCGATTTCCATTGAAGGCGAAGGCAAGGTTATCTGTCGCATTGAAAAATTAAATCTGATTAATGGAACCTATTACCTTGATGTTGCCACGCACAAGCGAGACGGTTATCCCTATGATTATCACCGCAATCTCTACACTTTTCTGGTGACTTCAACCCACCGGGATGAGGGAATAACACGCCTGCCCCATACCTGGGAGACAACCCCCAATATTAAGCTGAAACCACCGGAAAGGAAATTAATTTCTGGTTGAACGCTTTTGAGCTCGAATCATGCGCTGGACAGCCTCTATGGTGCGGACTAAAAGCAGTTGCGGCTTCTTTTCCAGCTGATTATTAAGCCTATGAATTTTTTAAAAAAATTGATTTTATAAACTGAATAGGAGAAATTAAAAGTCTAGGACAAAAAAATAGAATCCAGGGGTCATGAAGAAAGGCGGAGCGAAAATAATTCTGAACTGGGCAGAAGTTCTGTCGCTGCGGGAAAAATGGCGACGTCAGGGAAAGAAGGTTGTTTTTACCAATGGCTGTTTTGACCTGCTTCATGCTGGCCATGTTTATCTTTTTAAAGAAGCGAAGAAACTGGGTGACAGGCTTATCGTTGCCGTTAATTCCGATGGCTCGCTGCGCCGTCTTAAGGGGCCAAAGAGGCCGGTTTTTCCTCTCAGGGAAAGGCTGGAAATTCTGGCTGCCATCGAATATATAGATGTTCTGACTGTTTTCAGACAGACAACCCCCCAGAAGATTATCTCCCTCCTCCGTCCCGATATCCTGGTTAAGGGAGGTGACTGGCCTCCGGACCAGATTGTGGGTCGCAGGGAGGTTGAGGCGAGTGGCGGCCGCGTCGTCCTCATCCCTTATATTAAAGGCCTGTCCACAACGGAATTGATTAAAAAGATTTCTGGCTGATTTTTTTTAAAACTTCATCGTTAAAAACCTGGAATTTATTTAATCTTACATAAGATTCTCCTATTTTAAGCCCGGTAAGGAATAAAGCTGAGGATGAAACTGGTTAGCAAGATCTTTCAGATAGCTAATCAAATAAATCAAATAGCTAATCTGGAGAAAAAAAGTGGGGCCAGAACGAAATTGAAAAAAGATTTTTCTTCCCCTTTTAGATATTGCTGATTGAAAATTTGAATCCGGCGGCAGCAAAAATCATTTTTTTAAATAGCTCGCTTGAAGTTTTTCCATAAACCAGGCCCAGAGTTTTCGGTGAAAATCCAGGCTGGGAGGTGAATTTTCTAAAAGAGAATAGGGGCTTCTGAGTTCTTTATCTTCCGGTCGGAAGCGATAAAAAGCCGTTTTGTCCCAGAGCACGGGAAATTCTGGATGAAACTGCAGTGCCAGAACATGGGGAAACAATTCATGTTCAAAGGCTTCACTGACCTTTCCGTCCAGAGAGGTAGCAATTATTTTAAAGCCTTTGCCCGGCTTTTTAACCTGCTGGTGATGGGCACTGAGAACGCGCGGTTTATCTTCAGGCTTGAAGCCCATTTCCCGGCAGAATAAGCCGTCGGGCATGAGTTTGATGGGATGGAGCTCGTAGGGAAAATATTTGTTCCTTAAATCCGGGAAAAGATGATAAAAGGGATTGGTATGCCAGGCTGTCTCGCCCAGAGCAATCAAATCCTCAAAGGTTTTCTGGCCATAAATTTCCCAGGCAATATCCTGAGTTAAAGAGCCTCCGGTGGCCACGTTCATCGACTGCCCGCCAAGGCAGATGCCTAAAACTGGATATTCTGGTTTTGAAGCGAGGAGGGGCCTGAAAGCTTCGTTCCTGGAGCTGCCCAGAAGATGGAAAAGAGCTGAAAGCTCCAGATAATGGCGCCAGGGATCTTCAATTTGAGTTAAAAGCAGGGTTTTTTCACCATAAAGGGAAGGTGGTATATCCGGACCACCAAAAAAAATCATTCCATGGGATTTATTAAAGATAACTTCGAATTCCTGAGTCCAGGCATTTTTCTGAAATAATTCTGCGGGCGAAACTTCAGCTTCGAGGCGATGAAAATGTAAATTGATGGATTTTTCTTCTTTTAAAAATCGAAGGGATTCACTGTATCGGGTTTTTTCCAAGGAATGAAAGACGCCGACCACCACCACCTTTTTTAAATCAATAAAGCCATTTTTCTGTAAAGATAAAAGAGCCCGGAGTGTTCCCGGAGAGGGATAAAAAATAACCAGGTGAGGCTGTTTCTTTATTGCATCAGCTGAGACTTTATCGAAATATCTTTCTTCGGGCTGAGAATAGAGGGGAAGGAAGAAAAGGGAAAGAGAAAGAAGGAAGGGAAGGAGAAATTTAAGCAAGCCCCTTTTTCTTCCTAAAGAGCGATCACCTACAGGGCTAAAATTTATTCTGAACATTTTTTTCTCCCTGTGCTTTGCCATTAAATCTTTTAAGAATTAGCTCTTTCATTTCTCTATTTTCAGCTCAGGCCGAAATCAGAGACATGGCGGCCCGGGTAAGCAGAACTGCTGCCAGGTCAATCTTATAGGCATTTTCGCTCAGGGGTCTTGATTCTTTAAGAGCCTCGAGCGAAGCTGCGGCCAGCATCTTTTCCTGGATGTTCTGGCCTTCAATCATCTTTTCCAGATTGGTCAGCCGCCAGGGGATGGGAGCGACACCTCCGAGAACAAAATGAGGTTTGAGCAGGGTTCGGCCCTGGACCTCAGCCGCCGCCGCTACCGAGACGACAGCAAAATCCCAGCTGCCTCTCTCCGTAAATTTAAGATAGATACTCTTTAAGCGAGGCGAGGGCTGGGGGACAATTATTTCGGTCAAAACCTCGCCTGGTTGAAGTTTATTTTCCTGACGAAGGGAAACCGAGGGGGGCGAGAAGAAATCACTCAGGGCCATTTCCTTTTCACCCTCGCGGGAAACAATTTTAACTCTGGCTTCAAGACTGATTAAAGCTGGGGCTAAATCGCTGGGATGGACAATGTTGCAGATGCCGCCACCAAAAATGGCGTGATATTTATTTCTTCCCTGGACGGCAAAGCAGCGGGCCCCGCCTTTCTTACGACACAGGAAAAGGGGCTCCCGAAAATACCAGCAGCGTGGTCGCTGACAGAGGTTGCCACCGACAGTGCCCACATTTCTGAGCTGGGGAGAGCCAATTGACTGAGCGGCCTGCCTGAGGCCAGGAAAATTCTTTTGAATAATCGGGGAGGAAGCTAGGTCATTTATGGTCGTCAGAGCGCCAATTCGGAGGAAATCTTTCTCCTGCTTCAGGCCAGCCAGTTCTTTAAGAGGCGAAAGGTCGACGATAACCTCTGGCTTCACAATTTCATCCTTCAGGAGGCTATAAAGGTCAGTTCCTCCAGCCAGAAGGGCTATTTGACCATTGCCGGAGGCCAGAAAGGAAACCAGGTCATTTAAACTCGAGGGCTGGACCAGACTGAATGGCCTCATCTTTTGCCCTCCTTTTTAAGAATGGACAGGATTAAATCCGGGGTCATGGGAATCTGCCGCGGATGGATACCGATAGCGTTAAAAACAGCATTGGCAATGGCAGCAGCAATCGGGATGCGGGGTGGCTCTCCCAGCCCCTTTGTGCCAAGGTTATTTATTCTGGGATCGGGCGAATCAACAAAGATGGGAATGATTTCAGGTATGTCGGAGAAAGTGGCTATTTTGTAATCTAAGAGATTGGTTGTCATGCAGCGTCCCTCATTATCATCCATCAGACGCTGCTCAAAGAGGCTGGCGCTCAGGCCCTGGGTGACGCCGCCAATGACCTGACTTTCGGCGGTTAATCGATTGATGACCCGACCAACCTCATGGGCCGCCACCACCTTGATGACTCTTATTTTTCCTGTTTCCAGGTCAACCTCAACCTCAGCGAAATGGGCGCCGAAGGAATTAAAGGCATAGCCAGAAGGAAGGTCACTTCTTTCTCCATGAAAGACAATCACCCGGCGCAATTCCCGGGCAACTTCATTAAAGCTGATGGATTTTTCTGGATTACCCCTGTTGACAAAACGGCGGACCCCAATTTCAACCTGCTCGGGCGGACAATCAAGCTTTTTGGCCGCAATAGCTTTAAGGCGGCTTGCTGCTTTTAAAGCGGCGTCTCTGAAGGCAGGAGCGACAGAAGGAGTGGTTTGACTTCCGCCAGAGGAAGGAGCCCAGGGAAAATCGGTGTCGCCAATTCTGATGTTGATTTCCTGGGGCTCAAGTCCCAGGGTATCGGCAATGATGGTGGCAATATAAGTTCTGGTGCCGGTTCCTATGTCCTGGGTTCCACAGACGGCCTCGACGCTGCCGTCAGGATAAATTTTGAGATCAGCCATGGTTCCTGGAACCCCAGCTCCCCACCAGATCTGAGTAGCCAGGCCAAGACCACGCCTGATTTTGCCTTTTCCCTGACCCGGTATCTGATTTCTCCTTGACCAGCCAATGGCTTCGGCACCAAGGCGGTAGCATGCGAGCAGGCCCTTAGAAGAATAAGGTAGACCGGTATCACCCAGATTTTTTTCGCTGTAATTCTTAAGACGAAGTTCCAGGGGGTCCATTTTCAATTCAGCCGCCAGCTCTTCCATAAAGCCTTCCAGGGCAAAGGTCCCCTGAACATGGCCGGGAGCTCTGGTTGGCCGGGAAGAACAGGTATTAGTGAAAACGGAATATTCTTCAACCAGAACATTCGGGCAGCGATAAATATCTATGAGGGGTTCGGAACATCGGTCTCCCCGGCCCACACCTCCTCCGGTGAAGTTTTTCATGTGGAGGAAAGTGAGGGTTCCATCTTTCTTAGCTCCGCCGCGGATGGTTATCAGGGTCGAAGGTCTATTACCCAGGCAATAGGCATTTTCGCGACGAGTCATAACTATTTTTACCGGTCTTTTAGCTTCTCTGGCTAAAAGGGCTGCGGCCACGGTATGGTCATTTAAACCCAGCTTCGAACCAAAGCCTCCTCCCATGTATTTTTTAATCACGCGGATGCGGCTGGCAGGCAGATTAAGAACCCGGGCGAGCTGATCGCGAACGCTGAAGATAGCCTGGGTTGAATCCCACACCGTCAGCTGATCATCCTTCCAGTAAGCCAGACTGGCGTGAGTTTCAGCTGGATGATGGACTTCAATCGAGGTTCGATAGGTTCTCTCAATTATAACTTCAGCCTGGGCCTCACCTTCCTTGATATTTCCCCTCGTGTATTCAAAAAGCTTCTGGACATTGGGCGCATCCAGAACCTGCGGCGCTCCCTCTTCCATGGCTTTGCTTTCAGAGACCACAAAGGGCAGTACTTTGTATTCGACCTTAATCAGCTTCAGAGCCTCCTCGGCTGTAGCTTCATCGACTGCAGCCACGGCAGCCACAGGCTCACCTATATATCTGATTCTCCCTGAGGTGAGTTTAATGGCCGCCATAACTCCAGGATGACTGAGGGCCGGAGCAAGATCAATACTGACGACTTCAGCGGCTGCATGAGGCGAACGAAGAATTTTCCCGTAGAGCATATCGCGAAAATAAAAATCCTGAGTGTAAGGAGCTTTACCCGTGACAATCAGCTGGCCGTCAACCCGGGGTATTTTCTGGCCGATATATCGAAACTGGGGCGCAGGCATGGCCGTTTCCTGACCTGTGCCTTCCTGCCGGCCAGCCTCTTCCAGATAGGTGACCCCATCAGGTTCAGGTCGTAAAGGTCTCATAGCACCCCTCCTTTCTGAGAAGCTAAGGCTTTAACTGCTTCCAGAATCTTGAGCTGATTGCCGCAGCGACAGATATTGCCATTCAAACCGGCCCTTATTTCCTCAGGGGAAGGAGAGGCTTTCTGACGGAGCAGGGCTAAAGTAGCCATAATAAAACCGGGTGTACAGAAACCGCATTGATAGGCATCATGTTCGAGGAAAGCCTGCTGGACCGGATGAAGCTTATCTCCCTGGGCCAGACCTTCTATGGTCAGAACATTTTTCCCTTCCGCTCTGAAGGCTGGATAAAGACAGGAATAAACAGCCTGATTATCAACAAGGACAGTGCAGCCTCCACAGGTGCCGTGATTACAGATACGTTTCGTACCGGTAAGATGTAATTTCTCCCGGAGTAAATCGAGCAGGGATTCGCCCGGCTCCACCTCCACCTGAATTTCTTTTCCATTGAGAATGAAAGAGATGACCTTTTTGCTCAGCCGGGGAAGCTCAACCGTTTCCAGGCCCGGGACCGCTGAGGCCGGTTTGATTAAATGAGTGACCACGGCTGTCCCGACTGCCCCGCCCCCCAGACCCTTGAGGAAATCACGGCGGGAAATACCTTTTTTGCCTTTTTTTCTGTTTTCAGTCATCTTGACCTCCGATAAATCAAGTTTAATGCCGGAGGATAATGAGGATAACCAGACCGACGAGCAGGGAAGCAGGAGCCAGAAGCTGCCTGATCCAGCCAAAGGCCGGAGCCGATCCAGCCTTCTCTTCTAGGAGCAAAAGGCACTTTCCGAGAAGCAGGCCAAGAGGAAAAGAGAGGGAAGAAAGGGAAACAGCTACAGGAGCGTAATATAAAGAAAGCGGGTAATTGGTTCCAGGAACGACGCAGGCCGGAATGCCGGTAACATATTTTACCAGAGGAAATAGATTGACTGCCGTTAAAGCCATAAAAGCGCCAGCCATGAATTGACCCAGAGGTTTTTGTAACCAGCTCTGGCTGAAGAAAATAATGACCAGCCAGAAAGCCAGAGTTTCCAGGAAAAAGGCAAAAATGGGATTGGCTACAGCTCCATGCCGCAGGGGAAGGGAAAGCAAGAGAGCATCAAACATCTTAAAAAGACTGGCCAAAATAAGCATCAGGGGGAGGGAAAAGCGATAGGAGCTGACCCTGCTAGAGGCGGCCAGAAAAAAAATAGCCACGGCTGTCATGACCGAGCCGGAAATGGAGCTGGCGCATTGCCGCAGATAGAGGCCGAGGAGACATTCAGAAAGGCCCCAGACACTCCCCAGAAGAAAAATAAAAGGCCATCGCTTGACTGAAGTAGATTCCATTTTCTCCTCCTGTCGTCTTCCTTATTACGGGCTGATTATAAAATTAAGATGTTATCTTTGCAACCTTCTGTTTTCGCCAGATGGATAAATAATTTTTTATACCTGAGAAAAGATTAAAGCGGCTCGAAAGGTTAAAAATTTTAAAATTAAAGTCTGAACAGGTTAAGGTTTAGCTGGCTTCAGGCCAAAAGAGGAAAAAAAGATGGGCAGGAAAAAAGAGGAAGGAAGGGCAGGCCTGGAAGAAAAGCCCTGAGCCCGAACTCAGAAGCATTTCAATTTAATAAAAGCTTTTTAAAGCTGGCTTAATCAGATTGTTTTGCCTAAAATTTATCAGGATAAACTCTTAAGGCAAAATAATGGTTTCAGGAAAACCTACTTTAAGTCAGATCCTGAAGCTAAGGCAGGCAGATGACCCCGTGGAGGTCATCTGTTATTCAGGCTATCGAGCCGATGAATCGCCCCGGGAAATTTTGATTGAAGGAGAGAGATTCCGGGTGGAAGAGGTGATTGAAAGGAGAAGAGAAAGAAGAGGCAGAAGAATTTATGATGTCTTTTTTTGCCGGAGCGAAGGCTTAATTGTCTGCCTGGAAAGACCGGAAGGTGGCAGCTGGAAAATAAAAATTAAAGAAAGCCAGTGAAAGCCTTGTCATAGATCTTCACTTTTTTCTTGGAAACCTTTATCCCGCAAAAGGAATCTTCCTTTGAGCTCTGACCTGGCTCCTTTTCTTGAAAGTTAAGCCGCAAGAATTTATTGCGGAATATCAAAATTAAAAATCAGGTTAAAATTTTAGATTTTTGTTTTTAAGAAAATCAGACTTTTTGAGCCTGAGAGGTCAAGAAACCTTTATGGAAGTGCCTTCCATCAAAGGATTCCCGGAAAAATAAAATTTTATTTCTGAGATAATTCAAATTTATTTGCCTTATAACGTTATCTGCAATGAATAGCTTTAGCTTCAATGAAAATACCTTTTTGAAAAAATTCTTTTGAAAAGAAATGAACGGGGCTGATGTTAGTTCTCTTTAACGGAGATAGCAGTCAGGGAAGAACATCAATTAGGAGGTTAACCAGTTTCACGATTAAACCTTTAGTAAATATTGCTATAATGAATAGAAGAATGATTTCCTGATAACATGGGCTAAGTTAAACTCCCGCTGGATTTAGTTTTAAAAAATGGGACTTGATTTTCTCCTTTCGCTTCCACCCTGGCAGGAGCTGGAGAAGGCCATAAAGTCCGGCCAGAAAAGCCTGAGGCTTTCTGGCCTCAGTGGCTCCTCCCTCCCTTTTTTCCTGGCGAGCCTACTTGGCCGCCTTGAGTGCCCCATCATCTTTATTGAGCCTCAGAGGAGGAGCCTCAGCCTTCTGGCTGAAGAAATAAACAATTATTCAAAATGCCTGAAGCTTAATAAGAAAGTCGAAATCCTGCCTTCCCTGGGCGATGATCCCTATGCCGAGATTCCTCCTTCTCTTGAGGTTATTTCCCTGAGACTTAAGGTACTAAATCAGCTCCGTCTGGGAAAAATCGATTTGCTTCTGACAAATCTGCCTGGACTTTTAAAACCGGTTCCGGCGAGAGGTGAGCTTAAAGAGCTTTTTCTCGAGCTTGAAGTGGATCAACCGGTCGATAGAGACTGGTTAATTCAGAAATTGCGTCAATTTGGCCTGACGGAGGTGGACCTTGTTACCTCTGCTGGTGAATTTGCCTGGCGTGGCGGCATTGTCGACGTTTTTTCACCCTGGATGGCCTCTCCCTTAAGAATTGAACTGGGAGCTGAGAAGATAATTTCCCTCAGGGAATTTGATCTGGCTTCTCAGCGCTCATTAAGGAGGATTAATTCCATTGTCATTCCAGCCTTAAGAGAATGGCCGGCTACCGAGGATTTTCTTGATTCCTGGAAAAGAAGGGCCGGGGAAATCTGGCCAGGCCTGTCTTTTGAGGAGAGGGACCTCCCCTTCCTTTCTTCTGAAGTCAGCCTTGCTGCCTTTTACCTGGCCACAGTTGTCAGGGAAAAATTTGAGCGAGTTCTCGATTTCATGCCTGAGGCCCTGATTGTTTTCAATGAAATTACCCAGGTAGAAATGGAGTGGGTTGAATGGCTGGAAGAGCTCGAGAAAGAATATGAGTCAGCTTTAAAGGAAAAGAGGAAACCGGTAGTACCTCCCCGGGAAATATTTTTAACGGAAGAGCTGAACAGGGTTAAAAAAGAGGCTCTGGTCATTCAGGATTTTGAAACTGAAGAGGAGCGGCAGACTATCTCTTTTTCTTTTCAGGCTGTACCTCGCTTTCAAAACCAGATTCCGTTCTTTCTGGATTATTTAAAAAAGCTTCAGGAAGAAAGGGAGCAATGTTTCCTGTGTTTCAGTCAGCCCGGTCTCAGGGAAAGAATGCTGGCCTTGCTGGCTGAAAAAAATATTCCAGCCCGGGAGAGCAATGACTTCCATGACTGGCCTCGCCAGGGAGAAATTATTCTCTGGTCAGCCAATATCAGTCACGGCTTTGCCTGTCCTTCAGCCCGGTTTTATCTTTTCGGCGAGAGGGATGTTTTAACCGAAGAAAGAGTCCTCGTCAGCCGGCCTGGCCGCCGACCGGTTATATCTCATTTTCAGGACCTGCGGGCCGGCGATTATGTCGTCCACAATGATTACGGGATAGGCCTCTTTGCTGGTCTGGTTCGGCTTCAGATTGACGGAATTAACCGGGAATTTATGGAAATTCACTACCGGGATGGAGATAAGCTCTATGTGCCCGTGGAGGATTTAAAGCTGGTCCAGAGATACACACCTGTAGGCCCGGCTCTACCACCCCTGGATAAACTGGGGACTCAATCCTGGGAAAAGACCAAGGAGAGAACAAGAAAGGCAGTTGAGAAGCTGGCTCGGGATCTGCTTGAACTTTATGCCCGTCGCAAGGCCACACCCGGCTATAGCTTCAGTCCTGGTGGCTTCTGGGAGGAAGAGTTTGAAAAAACCTTTCCCTACGAAGAAACAGAAGACCAGCTGAAGTCGATTCAAGAGGTGAAAAAAGACATGGAATCACCCTCGCCCATGGACCGCCTGCTCTGCGGTGATGTGGGTTTTGGTAAAACCGAGGTGGCCATGCGAGCTGCTTTTAAAGCCGTTATGGATGGTAAACAGGTGGCCGTTCTCTGTCCGACCACGGTTCTGGCCAGTCAGCATCTTAAAACCTTCCGCCAGCGGATGGCCCTCTTTCCGGTCAGAATTGAGGCCCTGACCCGGCTCCAGTCCCGAAAGGAGCAGGCCAGAATCCTCGAGGATTTGAAAAAAGGTCTGGTCGATATCGTTATTGGAACCCATCGGCTCCTTTCAAAGGACGTAAAATTTCGAGACCTTGGTCTGCTGATAATCGATGAAGAACAGCGTTTTGGTGTGCGCCAGAAGGAAAAAATAAAGAAACTGAAGGCTTCAATTGATGTGCTGACCATGACCGCCACCCCCATCCCCCGTACCCTGAATATGTCTTTATGTGGCCTGATGGATATCAGTCTGATTGAAACGCCACCTAAAGACAGGCTGGCCATTCACACAGTCGTTTCTCCTTTCAACACCAAGCTTATAGCTTCGGCCATCAGGCAGGAATTAGCTCGAGGGGGCCAGGTTTATTATGTCCACAATCAGATTGAGGATATCGAAGAGGTGGCTGCAATGGTCCAGCGCCTGGTTCCTGAAGCAAAGCCGGTGGTCATTCACGGTCAGATGTCAAGTCTTCAGCTTGAACGCCGCATGATGGATTTCATCAACCAGAAATATAATGTGCTTGTTTCGACCACGATTATTGAAAATGGCATCGACATTCCCCTCGTCAATACCCTGATTGTTGACCGGGCCGACCGTTTCGGTTTGAGCCAGCTCTATCAACTTCGGGGCCGGGTGGGACGTTCCTCCCGTCAGGCCTATGCCTATTTCCTTGTTCCGCCCTTTTATGAGCTTACTCCTCAGGCCAGAGAGAGATTGAAGGCCCTCAAGGAGTTCAGCGAACTCGGCTCGGGTTTTCGGCTGGCAGCCCGTGACCTTGAAATCAGAGGCGCGGGCAATCTCTTAGGTCCCCAGCAGCATGGCCTGATGGAGGCAGTTGGTTTCGATTATTTCATGCAATTGCTGGATCAGGCTGTCCGTCAGCTCAAGGGCGAGGAGATTGAAGAATCAAAATGCGACATCAATCTAAAGGTCGATATCCGCATCCCTGAAGATTATCTTCCTCAGATGAACCTGCGGCTTAACTTTTATAAACGCCTCTCCTCACTCCAGAACCTTGAGGAAATGGATCTTTTGAGGCAGGAAATGGAAGACCGCTTCGGTCCCCTGCCACCCACGGTCATTAATCTGATTACTTATGGAGGGATTAAATATCTGGCTGAAAAATTAAAAATTAAATCCCTGGACAGGGTGGGTTATCGACTTCTTGTTAACTGGCCATTCCCGGGTGAGGATAAATTTAAAAAACTAATCAATTTACTGAAAAAAAGAGGCGGCTCCTTCTCTCCCCAGGGCATAGCCACTATTCCCCTGAAGGAAAATGATGAAGGTGGCCTGCTGAATGAAACCCTGGCCATCTTGAGGGAGTTATCTTATTAGACTATAATTTATATTCAGATTTGTCCTGTTAGGAGCAGAAAAATCCTCAGGAAAAAAATAATTAAATTTGTGTGGGCTGTACTAATTTTATGTCTGGCCTCTTCTTTCGCCTGCCGTTATCTGAAAGAAAAGGTTCGACCTGAGAGAGCAGAATTAAAAAAGGAAAGTATAATCCTCCGGATTGAAGGCAGGGAATATACCGAGCAAGATTTTGACCGTTATGTAGAAAGGCAGGTGGGCAAGAAATCTGAAAACATTGAAGCTGCTGCCCTCAGCCGGTTGCTGGATCAATTTGTAGAAGAAAAGCTCTGGCTGGAAGCAGCTCAGCAGGCAGGGATAGTTGTTTCCGAAGAAGATAAAGAGGCGATGAGAAGGTCTGAACTGGCGGGGACGGAGGAATCTTCTTCCCCTTCCGGGGATGATGCCTATCTTACGGAAAAATTGATGATTGAAAAATATCTCCAGAAGCTCGCTGCCGGAATCGATGTTTCTGAAGATGAAATAAAAAAATATTATGAGCAAAACAAAAGGGAATTTCTCCTGCCTGAAAGAGTCAAGGTAAGTCAGATTCTGGTGGATAATGAAGCGGTGGCAGTTCGTTTGCAAAATCAGCTTAAAGGGGCTGATGAAGCCCTCTTCCGACGGCTGGCCCGGGAAAATTCTCTTGGTCCAGAAGCCGATCGGGGAGGGGAGCTGGGCATTTTCAAATTAAATGAACTACCTAAGGAAATTGAAAAAGTTATCTTCTCTTTGAAGGAAGGGGAGATAAGCCCGGTCGTTGGATCTCCCTACGGGTATCATATTTTCCGCCTCGACAGTCGCCTTGAACCGAAATTGCTGAGTCTGGAGGAAGCTTCAGAGAAAATCAGAACCAGGCTCTGGCAGGAAAAGATGGCCACGCTGATGAAGAACCATTTAAAAGAAATTAAAGCCAGACTCAGCTGGGAATTTTTCCCTCAGCGGTTATCATTTCCCTATATAAAGGAAAACCAATGAGAAAACTATCTTTCAGGTTGATTTTATTGTCTCTTTTCTCCGTGATGGCCCTCGGTCAAACTCACGTCGTCGAGGAGATCGTGGCTATTGTTAATGATGAAATTATTACTCTTTCTCAGTATAAACAGCATTATGAATCCATGGTTCAGATGTTGAAAGCCCAGTATCAGGGTTCCGAATATTTTGAGCAGCTGGAACAGATGAAAAAGCAGCTGCTTGATATGATTATCAATGACATGCTTTTGCTCCAGATAGCCAGGGAAAAGCAGATCAATGTCAGCGAACAGGTTAAACTCTATGTAGAAAATATAATCAAAGAGAATCATCTTGAATCCGAAGCTGAATTGAGGCGAGAACTGGCCCGCCAGGGCATTGATTACAATGATTTTATTCGCCAGATTGAGGAGAATTTGCTCAAGCAAGCGGTTATTGCCTCCGAGGTGGATAGAACTATCGTTCTGGAAGAAGCAGAAATCATTAATTACTATCGGGACCATCCGAACGAATTTACCGAGCCCGAAGAAATTACCCTGAAGGCGATTTTCCTTTCTGCAGAAGCCCATTCCGAAGAGGAATCTGAGAGTAAAAAGAAGGAAATCGAGGCGAAACTCGCTTCTGGGGAGAAATTTGAAGAGGTGGCGGCCCTGCTTTCTGATCCACCTTTGAGTGAGAATCAAGGCGAACTGGGAACCTTTAAGAAAGGCGAACTCGAAAGCTCTTTACAGGTAGCTGCAGATAAATTGAAACCAGGAGAAATCTCTCCATGGATAAGGGGGAAAAATGGCTGGTACCGGCTGAAGCTGGAAGAACGCCGGGAAAGCCGGCTGAAGGATTTCGAAGAAGTCCGGCGCGAGATTGAAGAAAAAATTTTTATGGAAAAGAGGCAGAAAAAGCTGACGGAATTTATAAAAAATATCAGAGATAAAAGTTATATCAGAATTCTTAAGCCTGATCCCCTGGGCTGAAAAATAGAAATGTCTGCACCAATGAAAAATCAGGTCAGAAGAAAGCGGGAATTATTTATAGCTGAAATCAGAGAACGAACATAGATGAGAGCGAGCCTGAAAATAATCTATTTCAAGCGATAAAAACAGCGGCCGCAATGGCAGTCGTCCAGAGTCCTTTTTGCCCAGTTGTGGTCTGGGTGATGTTGGTGGTTCTAACTTCAAGCGTGTCAGAGATTCTGAAAACTTTCTCCTGGGCATCCCAGATTCTTGAGGTATCGAAATCCTTACCGAGGGTGGTAGCCAGCATATAAGCAGCCAGTCTTTCGGCATATTCACCCGCTTCTTTTTCATCCTGACCGAAGCTGTGGTGCTCGGATAAATAACCATAGTACTGGGCATCATTAGGTATAGCCAGGCCAACTGAAGCTGAAATGAGGCGATGACCCTCATCGGTTGAAATTTCGCTCATAACCAGGAAAACAATCTGGCCGGGACGAAGCAGCTTCAGGCCTTCTTCCCTGGGAATTAACTCACAGTGGGGCGGGAAAATGCTGGAAGTTTTGACCAGATTAAAGGGGGCAATACCTGCATCGCGCAGCGCCTGTTCAAAACTGGCCAGTTTTTCTGGATGCTGGCCCCGACCCTTGGTTAGAAAGACCTTTTTAGGCACGATAGCTTCCATCTTCCTTTTATCCCTCAAATCAAGTTGATTTTGATTTCATTTTCGCTCGGTCGAAACTCGCTGTCTTGGCTCTGCCTGGTTTTCAAGGCTGTTTAAATATTTTACTTTTTCTTTTCTGGTTTGGTTTCAGGTTCTTTTTTTACTTCGCCCATGCCCACAGGTTCAGGTTCTTTGAAATCAATGGTTCTGGAAACATCCCATTCACCCAGGGGAACATGGATGGAACCTTTAGACTGAACAAAGAGCCGGACAACCACCGGTTTCCAGTAGGGATTATCTTTAAAAGTAGCCAGGCTTTTGCCTTCAACGCCATAATTGCTTTTCATGGTAATGACATCACTGACCTGGCCAGGCATGATGGGCTCTTTTCTGATAGCCGCGAGAAAGGCATCACCCAGATTTTCCGTTTCTCCTTTAAATTTAAAAATGGCATTAAAATTGAGGTAATTAATCGGTTTGGAAGAGACATTTTTTACCCTGAAGGAGATACAGGGGACAAGGACCAGCTTCGGTGGCCAGGGTTGATAAGCCTTGGCTACCCATTTGGTTTCCATATCAACAATCTCAATTGAGGAACGAAGCTCCTCGGGGCTCGGGGGGCGGGTACAACCAGATAAAAAGATGACAAGCATCAAAGCAGGAATATAAAAGTATCTTGCCATTTTCACCATCGTGGCCTCCAATCTTAAATTTAAATATATAGCAACCGGCCTGATTATGCAATTAATCTTCACAGGAAAGCAGATGGGGCCGGGTTCCCGGGAAATTTGTCTTCTCTCCGCTGTCAATTAAATTTCAGAGAAACCATCAAAAGAGATTTTTGAGCCCCTTTCCGGCTCAGCTCTAACTAAAATAAAGTGTCAGGAAAAGTGAAAAATTTAGTCCGGTCTGATGATGCGCGAGACCGGAACAATCTTTATTCCAGCCCTTTCTATCCGGGTAAGGGCTTCGGAAAGAAGACTCAGGGTTTCAGGATAGGGGTGGCCAATGGCTATGGCCCTGCCCCTTTGCTGGCAGAGATGAATGAGCTTCTCTATCTGGGACAGTATAGATTTTCGATTCACCTCAGCGTCGAGAAAAATATCCCGCTGCCCGCAGGGAAGCCCCATTTCTCGGGCCAGCCGGTAAGCAATTGATTTTTCAGTCGTCCGGCTATCGATGAAGAAGAGGCCACGGGATTTAATCTCCGCTAAAATTATTTCCATTATTTCCTTTTTTTGAGTTATAAGAGAGCCCATATGATTGTTAACGCCCTTAACTTCAGGCAAAATCTCAAGGCATTCCCCCAGGGTTGTCAGTATTTCGTCCGGACTCATCCTGGAGTTAATTTCAACCAGGTGACCGCCATCGTTATTTTCGGAGTTAATTGATTCAAGGGGAAGATGAAGCATTACTTCCAGACCATGCTCCTGAGCCATTTTCGCCGTCTCCCGGGCATAGAGAGAAAAGGGCAGAATGGACACATCGAGAGGTCGGGAAAGGTTGATTATCGCCTGCAGAGCTTCAAGATTATCTCCGAGGTCATCTATTATCAGGGATATCATTTTTTCTTGAGGCTTCTTTTTTAAGAAGATCGAAGGCGCCGGCATTTCCGGGGGGAGAGCCGGCAGAGCCGGTGGAGTTTTAATTATGTTAAAAGTAAGGAAGGCTTCAGTCCTGCCTTTATCCCGGAGAATCCAGTCGACGGTCCTGGCTCTCTCTTCTTCTTTTAAAACCTTAACTTCATACTCCAATCCTCGCTCAATCAATTTATCTTTCAATTTTGTGGTCAGAAGCTCATAATCAGCTTCAGAAATTTCTATGGCCAGCTTTTTGAAAGTTTTCTCAGTTTCTGGAACTCTTTCAGCCATGGAAATTATTTTTAGCGATGACCAGCCTGGCTGCTGAAGAAAGGGGAGAAGCTCCTGTTCGACCCAAGAATAGATATGCCCCTTTTCTTTTAAGAGGTGAGAAAACAGGACAGAGTTCTTTTTGTCTCCAATTGATTGGAGATAATCAAGACCCAGAAAAGAGACCAAGCTTATGATTAGAAGGATAAATGCTGCTGGATAGGCCTGGGGAGACCTGCTTTTTAAGCTCAAGGGAAAATCTGTCCCTGGAGAGTCTTCTGGAGATAAATTGAGGTCTCATATTCTTCGGGGCCAAGCCTGACATCAGGTTCAACGCCCTTTTGCCACAGGATTCTGTCAGGATAGAGTCCGCCTACAGCTGTCGTCAGGAAAAAAGAAGTCCCGTCTCTTAGCAGAAAAAATTCCCTTTTAGCCATGAGACCGGGAGTAGGGTGACCGATAACAGGAGCTTTTTTCTTTTCCTGAAGGGCGGCCGTCACCAGTTCAGCCAGATCCTGGGTGGCTGGACTCACCCAGATCACAAGATTTACATCAGCCAGAGCTGGACGCTGCGGGCAGCCAAAATATTGAGGGTCCCGGGAGCGGCTGCGATAAAAGGCTATTTTTTCAGCAGAGATAAAAAGATTTAGAAAACGAAGGGCTTCGTCCAGCTGACCCTCCTGAGCTAACCTTAAATCGAGAATTAAAGGCAACCTGGGAGAGGCCAGACGGGGAATTATCTTTTGATTGATCTCCTGAGAAAGCGGAGGGAAAAAGCCATGAATTTCCAGCCAGCCAGCCGTTCCCGGCTGGCTCCGAAAAATATAAGGAGAGGAAGGCAATTTTTCTCTTTTCAGAGAAATTATTCGAGTCTGTTCTCCCCGGAGCGTTTTCAGGGTAACGGAGCCATCCTTCTTGCTCCTTAAAAGGAGTCTTACTTCGGTTAGACTCAGAGGAGAAGTTGGCTCGCCATCAATCTCCGTAATATAGTCGCCCACCTTTATCTCCTGCTTCTGGGCTGGAGAATCAGGTCTGAGACCGACAACCAGAGGGAAAAAGCCGTATCTTTTCATTAAAAGAAGGCCGACATCATAAAAAGTGTTCTCTTTCTGCTGCTCCAGATAAAGATGGGTTGCCTTCTCGCTTAAATAGCCTGAAAGAGGATCAAGGGAATTAACCAGCCCCCTGAGAGCTCCATCCATGGTTTCAAGGGGATTCCTTTCCTCTATATATTCGCTTCTGATAAGCCTGAGGACAGAAGAGAGGGGTTCGAAGGGTCTTTCGGTTGCCGGCGCCGGCCGGGCGCTAATAATTCCTTTATTATAAAACAGAAGAAACGAATATAAAGCGAGGACAATAACCAGTAAAATTAAATTTAGCTTTTTCATATAAATAAATCGATTTAAATTTTATCATTTTTTCTTTAACCATTGCAAGGGATCGAGGGCTCTGGTTTTATAACGGATTTCGAAATAAAGACACACCCCCTTTAAAGAGCCTGTATCGCCTGCGATGGCTATGGGCTGACCTTCCTTAACCCAGTCTCCCTTCTTTACCAGAAATTCAGCGCAGTGGCCATAAAGGGAAAAGTAATTCAGTCCATGATCAAGGATCAATAATTCCCCGTAGCCATGAAAAGTGTCGGCATAGACGACCTTGCCCGCATGAATAGCCTTTATCGTCCGATCCTGACCTGCCGGGGCTATCTCAATGCCATTATTGAAGGTAATGGTGTTAAATCGGGGATGTCTTTGCAGACCATAGGAAGTAATAATTTTGCCTGAAAGGGGCCAGTTTAATTTTCCTTTTCTTTCATAGAAAGGAACAAAAGGGAAAGGAAGGGTAATTTCCTGTTTGATAATTTTATCCATTAAATTCTGAAGCTCATCAGCCCTTTCCCGGTATTCCTTCAGGGTCTGTTCATAAAGTTTCCGGTTCTGCTGGATGCGGGCTGAAAATTGCCGCAGGCTATTTTCTTTGGCCTCAAGCTCTTTTTTCTTTTCAAGCGCTCGCTGATAAAGTTTCTGCAATTCTTCCTGTTTGGCTGCCAGCTGGCGAGTCAAATCCTTCAGGTGAGTCTCAGCTTTTTGATAATCGGCAACAAGACCATTCTGATATTCAAGGAGGAGCTGAAGACGCTTGCTTTCAGCCACCAGGGAAGCAAAGCTCTGAGCCTGAAAGAAAAAGCGCACCCAGTCCAGCTGTCCGTATTTATAAAGAGAAACAAAAGTTTTTTCTATATTTTTTTTCTGAGTATTTATCTGCTGTCTGGTTGTTTCTATTTCTTTTTTTAAAGAGGCCATCTCCTGATCCAATTTCTGACGTTCAGCCGTATTGAGATTGATTTGCTGGATTAAAAGTCTTTTTTCCAGAGAAAGCTGATTGAGCTGGGCCAGAATGCCTGCTTCCTGCCTGCTTTCCTCTTTAATTTTTGTTTCCAGAACCCTGATTTCCTCCTGGATTTTCTGAAGATGCTTTTCAATCTCGGAAACAGCCTGAGCCGGAAGAGAGGCTTTCAGAATAAGAAGGAATATTAAGAGAAGGGAGAAATTCCTGGCTTTTTTAAGGCTGCTTCCTTGCTGGTCTTTCCTTCCCTTCATTTTCTCAGGACATAAATTATACCGCCAATTAGGCCCAGGATAAGAACAAAGGCCACATCAATTAGGGAAAAGGAAAAGGAAGTCTGGGGCGGAATGGAATAGAAGGTGAAGATTTCTATATAGGCTCCCTCCCTCAAGCCGAGACCATTAATAGTGACAGGGATGAGCTGAATGAAATGAACGACAGGAATGACCATAAAATAATCAAGAAAAGGAACAGAAAGCTTCAGGGACCGGCCGATAAGAAAATAATAAACGATGACATTGATCTGAAGTCCAAGAGCCCAGAGCATCGCCAGATTGAAGGCCCTCTTCTGGTAGCGGAAGTTAATTATGGTTTGCCGGAAGACGAAAATTTTCTCCATGAGGGGCTTCAGCCGTGGAGCTTTAGCAAGCGATCCTAAGAGGCGAGGCCAGGGAAGAATAAGGAAAGCGAGAATGGCGAGAAAGCCAATTGCGCCTGAACCAAGAGCAACCCAGATGAAGGGTGATTGGTGAGCTAGATCCAGACGAAAAAGGGCAGCGATGAGGGCGAAAAGAAAAAGGACAAAAAGGCCAGTTAATCTTTCGACCATAACAATAGCCGAGGATTTAATGAAGGTTCGGGAATAGCGCGCCCCATCCCAGATACGCACAATATCGCCGCCAAATCGAGTTGGCAGGAAGTTATTAAAAAAAGTGCCCACAAGATAGGACTGAATAAGGAATGTAAGGGGCACCTCATCTCCCTGAGCCCGGGCAAGAATCTGCCAGCGCAGGGCGCTGATGAGGAGGCCGAGGCCATGGAGGGAAAAAGCCACAATCAGCCACCCCCAGCTGACCTGACGGAGAATTTCAAAGACCTGGCTCAGATTGGTCAGGCGTGTCAGAATATAAGTTAAAATACCCAGGCTGATGATGAATTTAACCAGAGTTAGCCACGGATTTCTTTTTTTCGGTGAGGGCACGAAATTTCTCATTGAGGATATTAATTTTTTATCATAAATTTGAAGAAGGCAAAAGAGAGGAAGGCCAGGACTGGTGTTCCCCATGGCAGAGGCTGAAGCCAGAAAACGGGGTTCGAATCAAAGCCGGAAATTTTTCGAGTTGAAAAGCGATTACCAGCTGGCATCATCAGGCGAGATGAAACTCATCTTAGCGGCCGAATCCATCCTGAATTTTGCTCTGGCAGCAGTTGATCCCGCCGTTTTAATTAACCAGAGCCTGAAACGGGAAGGGAGAAAACTTGAAATTGTCGGTAAAGAAAGAAGGGAAATAATTGACTTTGAAGCTTTTCATCGGGTGTTTCTAATAGCTCTGGGCAAAGCTTCACCATTGATGGCCGAAGCCTGCCTGAAGCTCCTGGGAGATAAGGTTTATAAGGGAATTGTTGTCTGCCTGCCCGGAGTTGAATTTTTCTGGCCTGGTGTGGAGAGGCTGGAAGCTCCCCATCCTCTGCCAGATGACAGGAGCCTGAAGGTAGCTGAAAAAATTATTGAGCTGAGCCTGGAAACCGGCGAGGCTGACCTGGTCTTCTTTTTAATTTCAGGTGGAGCTTCAGCCCAGATGGCCATGCCGGTAAAACCGGTCACCCTGGCCGAAAAAGCGCAGGTGACCAAAGCCCTGATGGAGGCCGGGGCTGACATCAGGGAATTGAATGTTGTCAGGAAACACTTATCTGAGGTTAAGGGTGGTCGCCTGGGAAGATTTTTCCATCAGGCTACAATCATTAATCTTTTCATTTCCGATGTTATTGATGATGACCTGGAAACCATCGCCTCCGGGCCCACCACCTGGGATTCTTCAACCTATGCTGAGGCTAAGAAGATAATCGAAAAATATAAACTATGGGATAGTGTTCCTGAATCGGTAAAAGAAGTGATAGAAAAAGGCTTGCGAGGTGAAATTAAAGAAACAAGAAAAAAGGATGAAATCATTCAGACGAGGCTTTTAAACCTCATCATTGGCCATATTGAAATGGCGATTAAGGCAGCAACTCAGAAGGCCAGAGAACTGGGTTTTTATCCTATCATCTTGAGCCGCCGGGAAACGGGCGAGGCCAGAGAAAGAGCTCGCCTCTGGGCCGGGCTTGTCCGCAGCCTCAGTCTTTCATCTGCCATCGGTTTAAATCCTTTAGCCCTCATCTCAGGAGGAGAGTTAACTGTTACCGTCAGAGGAAAAGGCAGAGGCGGCCGAAATCTGGAATTTTGTCTGGCTCTGATGAAGGAACTGATGGAAGGTCCTTTACCGGAAAATGTTAACTGGTGCGCTGCCAGCCTGGCCACTGATGGCCGCGATGGGTCAGCTGAGGCTGCCGGAGCCATAATCAGCCCTCTGGCCATTAAAAGAGTCATGGAAGCTGGCCTTGATCCAGCCCCTTATTTAAACAATAATGACTCTCTAAGCTTTTTTGAAAAGACAGGAGGCTTGATCATAACCGGGCCAACAGGAACCAATGTGATGGATCTGCGGCTTTTTCTTTTAAAAAAACAGACAGAAGTTAGCAGGATCTGAACCAGACTGAAAAGGGTCAGGATGAAAGGAGAAAAAATAAGAAAAGAAAAATTAAAATAGGGCCAAAAATCAAGGGTCAGGGAGAAAAAAATTATAATTTTAAGGAGCGATACTGATAATTTAAAAAGAACAGATAACAAAATTAAATAAAAGGAGGCTGGTTAAATGAAACCTGTCGAGATCGGGCCCGGGATATTCTGGGTGGGAGTTAATGATAACACGACAGATTTATTTGAGGGGCTCTGGCCTGTCAGAAAAGAGGGGGTCTCTTACAATTCATATGTGATCATTGATAAGAAAAAAGTAATTGTTGACCTTATCAAGCCTGTAAAAACGGAAGAATATCTGATTGGCCTCGAAGCCCTGACGCCGATAAAAGAGATAGATTATATTGTCCTCAATCATTTAGAACCCGACCATGCCGGTTTATTGCTGACCTTTGCTCAACTGGCGCCTCAGGCCAGATTCGTCTGCTCGGCTAAGGCTGCAGAAATGATTCCCCGATTTTTAAAGGTTGAGGGCGGCGACCGCTTTCTGGTGGTTAAGGACGGGGATGGACTTGATCTGGGTGAAAAGAGTTTACAATTTTTTTCCACGCCCTTCCTTCACTGGCCGGAAACCATGATGACCTATGAAAAGAGCCAGAAAATACTCTTTTCCTGCGATGCCTTTGGCGGCTTTGGAGCCATTCATGGGCGCATTTTTGATGACGAAGCTGATTCCCTTGAATTTTATGAAAAGGAGGCGCTCAGGTATTATGTCAATATAGTAGCTAATTATAGCCAGCGCGTTGTGGCGGCCATTGAAAAGCTTGCGGCCGTGCCTGTCAACATCATCGCACCTTCTCACGGGTTAATCTGGCGCCAGAGGCCGGGCAGGATAATTGAGCTTTATCAGAAATGGGCTAATTATGCCTCCGGAGTGAAAGAAAAGGGAATAACCTTAATTTATGGTTCCATGTATGGCTTTACCGAATCCTTAACGGATGCTGTGGCCAGAGGGTTGGCCCGGACAGGGATTAAATATTGCCTGTTTGATGGAGGCAGGACCAGCGTCAGCTATATCCTGCCCTCTCTCTGGACCATGGAAGGAGTCATGGTGGGAGCCCCAACATATGAAGTCAGGCTCTTTCCGCCTATCAGGAATATTCTGGAAATGGCCCGGCACAAAAGAATTTTTGGCCTTAAGGCCGCTTACTTCGGAACTTATGGCTGGAGCGGCGGGGCCCTGAAAGAGTTCAGGCAATTAGCCGATGAACTGAAGTGGAAGGTAATGGACACTTTTGAAGTCCAGGGTATGCCAGATAAAAATGATCTGGCCAGGGCAGAAGAATGGGCAGAAAAATTTGCCCTTTCCCTTCTCCAGAATCAGGGTTAACCGTCCAGCCGATGTTATGAGATATCTGTGGGCATAAATTTAGAAGGCAGCTTTTTTTAAATTAAATAAAAAAACTGAATGACCGCAGGACTGGAAGAAAAGAAAGAGAACATTCTGGCGGCCAGGTTTGGTGGACTGGGTGATTTGTTGATAACTTTGCCGTCAATTCAATTAATCAAAAAGAAAAGGCCTCAAACTCAAATCACCCTGGTTGCCAGGCAATCCTATGGCCTTTTTTTGAAGGAAGCAGAAGTAATTGAGACCCTTCTTCCTCTGGAGGCTCATGAGGCCAGCCTTTTATTTCAGGCAGGGGAAGAAATACCTGGCCTGAAGCTCCTTCATTATGACCTTGTTCTCATCTGGTTGAATAAAGAGCCAGCGGGAATGGAGGCATTCTGGCGGCGGAGGTTCGGGGAAAAGTTGAGATTGATTGTGTGGCCAGGCGAAGCTGATAGACCTTTAGCCCATTATTTTCTTTTAAAAACAGCAGAAATTTTCAATATTCATATAAACAGGAGCTCAGAAGAAAAAGAATATGCTCTTCTTACCGTGAAGGAAAAGTGGCTGGAGAAGGCTCAAAGCCATTTTCCCTGGTTAAAGGACATACCCTATGTGGTACTTCATCCTGGAAGTGGCCGTTTAATCAAGAGATGGAAATTAGAAAATTTTCTCAGCTTAATTGACTTTTTTGTGGAAAAGAGGATAGGGGGAATAGTGATTACCGGGCCAGCTGAAGAGTCCTACCTGACGCTCCTTTCGGCCTGCAGGTGGCCTGACCGCTGGGGCTGGGCCCATGAGCCGGATTTAAGGATCGTCTGCGGCCTCCTTTCTGGCGCCCTTTTATATATTGGAAATGATTCCGGGATAACGCATCTGGCGGCTTCCTGTGGCTGCTCTGGCCTGGCTTTTTTCAGGCAAGAAAATTTTCCCGCCTGGTCTCCCTGGAGTGACAGGATAAAGATAATTGTCGCCTCTGAACTCGAGTCAATCGAGATTGAGTCTGCGGTCGAGAAAATTCAGGAGCTATTGGCGAGCAAAAAGGATGGATTTCCAAAAAATAATGGCTGACTTAATTTTGTGCATATTGCTATATTTTCTTTATTTTCAAGCAGTTAGGCAGAATATTAACAGGATTTCCACATATTTTTTAACAGCCACTTTTTGGGAAAAATTAAAAAGGTTTAATGTTGATTCAATCTGTGATAAAATCTCAAGTCGAAATGCGGGGTAAAAAAGATGAATCGAGATAAATGGAAAAAAGTCCTCGAGGATTGTTTTGAGAAAATCAGGCTGATTGAAAGATGCCAGCAGGAAACGAGGGAGGGCTTTGCTCAATTCTGTGAATTTATTGCTGAGCCTGCCTTTGAAACGCTTGAGGAAGCTTTAAAGGATTATGGATTAAAGACATGGTCTAAAAAGGAGGGCACCAATCACCTGAGATTTGAAATTTCCTTTCCCCGATCAAAGGAAGTCCAGTTTTCTTATGGAATTTACCTGCCACCCAATTCGATTCAGCTGAAATTGAAATTGATAATAAGAGGACGGCAGGGAAAAAATTTCCCCTTTAAGGAATGGACAGAGCCCTTTATGGCTGAGGTTCCGCCCGAAAATATTCTGGGAATATCCAAGGAAGAGCTGATGGAGGACATCCTCAGGCGGTATCGTGACTTTATGATTGAAGCCCTGACTTCCTCTGAATAAAATCCAATATATTAGACTTAAAAAATGGGGGAAGTTTTTTAAAAATTAATTTCTTCAGTGAGAAAAAGCCTTCAGATAAAGGGTTAATAATAATGCTTAATCAGGATTAAACTTTAAGCTGATGGCCAGAAAGAGAGATTTTATCAGCTTAATTTTTGTGCTTTCCTTCGGCCTGTTTCTTTTTTCTGTTGAGCTGAATCAGGCTCTGCCTTTGATTAATAGAAATGAGGAGGAGTTCATCCATTATCTCCAGTTAGCCCAGCGAAATCGCAGCCAGGGGAATTATGAGGAAGCTCTTCTTTATTTTAACCAGGCCCTTGATTTAACCCGGAAGGTCAAATTAAAGGACGAAATTCTCGAGGCGCTCGAAGGTAAAGGAATTGTCCTGTGGAATCTGGGCCGGATGGAGGAGGCAGCTGATTGTTTCCGGCAGGGGCTTCAATTAGCCCGGGATTGGGATTTTCGTCTAGCGGTTTCCTTTTTTCAGACAGGACTTGAAATCTATCATCTTTATCAGGAGGGGAAAAGCCGGCGACAGAAGATGGATTATGCTGGTTCCCTGGCCAGCTTTGAAAGGGCTATTTTTCTGGCCAGAAAGATAAGATGCCCTGAGCTCGAATTAAAATGCCTCCGGCAGGCGAGCCTGGTTTTTTATGACCAGAATGAACTGGAAAAATACAGGGCCTTCAATGAAAAAGGCCTGAGAATGGCACGGCTTCTGAGCCACAGCCTGGAAGAGGGGCGATTTTTGAATAATCTTGGTCTTTATTATTTAGAAAAAAGAGACCTTTTGGCTTCCTTTAATATCTTAAATAAAGCTTCGCTCTTGCTGGAGGCAGAGGGTACAAAGGAAGATGTAGCCGATAATCTTTATAATCTTGGCCTGGCCATCTCTTTTCTGGGCTTTTATGACAGGGCAATAAAATATTTCAGGAGAGCGATGGAAATAGATAAAGAGCTAGGAAAAATGGAAGCTTATATATTTGATTTAAATAACATTGGCCTGTGTTTGTTGAATAAGGGAAGAATTAATTATGATTTAACTCCGGTGAAAGAAGCCATAACTTACTTCAGGGAAGCACTCCATCTATCTGAGGAAAATAAATTGATTAAAAGAAAAATAATGGTCCTTAATAATTTAGCCAATGCTTTATTCTTACTGGGTGAAAGAGATGAAGCTCTGAGCTGTGTAACGACAGGTCTGGAGCTAAGCAAAGAAACAAATGATATTTATCAGCTGATAGTCATCCATGATACTCTTGGCAGCTTTTATACTCAGTCTGACCCCAAGAAGGCTTTAAGACATCTCTTCCAGGCTTTACATCTTTCCTTAAAATCGCCGGCTTATAAAGATGAATGGACTCTCTATTATAATATTGGCCGCAGTTATGAGAGCCTCAGATCCTATGATTTAGCTGTCGAATTTTACAATAAATCAATAGAGTTAATAGAAATTTTAAGAAGAAAAATTAATTATGACTTTTATCAGGTGGGATTTTTAAGAAATAAACAGGAAGTCTTCGATGCTCTCATCAGGGTTAAAAAGAAAATTTATGATGAGCAAAACAGTTTAGCCCGTAAAGAAGACCTTTTTAATTGTCTGGAAAGAACAAAGGCCAAATCATTTCTTTATAATCTTAATAATCCGGACCTGAAATCAGGAACTTTAGCTGATGGGACTGAAAATAAATCTATGGAGCTTCAAGAAATTTATAGCCTTTCTTCCAGAATAGAAAGCTTGAAAAAACAGGGGGGAACGCAATTTGATCTTCTAAGGAGAGAAGACCTTTCCTTGACCCTGGCCGCAGAGAGAAGAAGGGAAGCGCCAGAGGAAAAGCCGATCGAGGAGAAATGGTCCAGGTTAGAAGAAATTCAGGCAAAGCTTTTAAATGAAGATACCGCGATTTTAGAATATTATCTGGCTGACTGGGGCTCTCTGGCCATAATCGTAACAAAAAATGATTTTCAGATTATAGATTTACCTTCCAGAAAGAAAATAGAAGATTCGGTGACGGGCTATGTGAAATTAATCTCAAATCCCCCCATAAAGAATCTTTCAGGTGAAGAGACGGCTAAAAGGGTCTATAGAGAGATATTTAAGCCTGTGGAGGAGCGGTTTTCTCCGGCCCTGAAGAATTTAATCATCATCCCCGATGGCTTGCTCTCTTGTCTTCCTTTTGAAGCCCTGATGAGGGACCATGGCAAGAAAGCGGAATATCTTGTTGAAAGATACAATATCGTTTATGCGCCCTCCATCTCAGCCCTAAATATTTTAATGGAGAGACAAAAGCAGTCTGAAAAAGAAGATAAGGACATATTGGCCATTGGTTCTCCTCAGTATGAGCTTTTCTTCAAGGAAAAAAAGAAGCAGAAAAATATAGAGGTGAAAAGGGTTTTTCCGAACATGATCTTACAGAATAATCTGCAGATTTCTTCTCTGCCTTACACAAAAAAAGAGATAAAGACTATAGCCTCCTTGTTTCCGCAGGAAAAGAGAGATATCTACCTAGGAGAAAAAGCCAGCGAAGGAGCGGTCAAAAATTTACCCCTGGATAAATATAAAATTATTCATTTTGCCTGTCACGGTTATCTTGATGAGGGCTTCCCTTTTCGGTCAGCCCTCATTTTGACCCCGGAGCCCGAGAGAGGGGAGGATGGCTTTCTCCAGGCTCATGAAATCTCTGAATTAAAATTAAGAGCCAGACTTGTCGTTCTTTCTGCCTGTCAATCAGCCCGGGGTCCTCTGGAAAAAGCAGAAGGAATACTGAGCTTAAATCGGGTTTTCTTTACCAGCGGGGCCAGGGCAGTCATCTCCTCTCTATGGAAGGTAAATGACCGGGCCAGCTCGGATCTTATGGGTTATTTCTATCGGCAGCTTAAGCAGGGAGCTTCGATTGCCGGGGCTTTAAGGGCAGCCAAAAGGAAAATGTTGACTTCTCGATTCAAGCATCCCTTTTACTGGGCTGGAAATGTTCTTAGCGGAGATGGCCTTTCCGTTCTTTTTGACCGGAAATAATTTCGAGGGAAGATAGCTCGCCCAGCCAGCTCAAGCAAATCTTACCCTCTTCTTCTCGCGCTTCGAAATAAACGATAAGTCGTTGACCCGATTTAACCTTTTCGCAAATATAAGCAGGAAAGGTAAGGGTATTTTCCTCAGATGTCTGATGCCAGAGACAGAGGAGTGAATCATCAAAAATTTCTATCAGGTAAGACTTAGCCTCCGGGAGAGGATTCCATCGAAGATAATAGGGACAGGGCTCTCGGGAGATTTCATCTTGAACCAGCACCAGAGACAACGCAGGCGCCGGACTGCGAATGGCTTTATCCTTTAAAAAATTAAAGTATTTAACTGAAGTGACCAATAACAGGGAGATAAACATAACGATGGCCATATAAGGGGCAAATTTTAATAAAGGAAGACGCAGGGGAAGTATTTTTTGCCTGTTGGGTCTTTTAGTTTCCGATGAATAAATATCTTTCAGGGAAATCAGGAAAGATTCCTCTGCCTGGATTATTTGTTTGAGGAAAAGAAACAGAGGCAGGCAATCAGGACAGTCAGAAACGTGATTCATAATTTTTCTTGTTTTTTTGGCGGGGTACCTGATGGCCCTGACAATTTCCTGGAGGGAGGGGCAGGAAATATCACGATTTCCGGGTTTAGTGGAAATATATCTAAGATAAATATTTCTCAAATCTTCAGTCTTCAGGTTCATAATAAATTCCCTTCTCTTTCAGAATTTTTTTAAGATCCTTGAGACCACGATAGAGTAAGTTCCTCGTCTTATCTTTACTCCAGGAATAATACTTAGCAATTTCCTCCAGGCTCATATTCAAAAGAAAGAGCTTTACCGCCTGGCGCCTTGATTCAATAAGCTGATTCAGGGCTTTAAGGACTATTTCCTGGATTTTATCTTCCGAAGGAAGATCGGAGTAAAAGGAGAGGCTATTTTCAGCAATGGCCCTCATCATCCCTTGCTGAATTGATTCTTCCTCTCTTTTTAACCTCCGGAGATGATCAATAACGGTGGAGTCAATGACTTTCCTGATATAAGATGCCTGATGATCTATATTTTTCTCATGGAGCAGAACTTTCCAGAGCTTTATTTTTATTTCCTGGGCAATGTCATCTGGATCGAGGCCATATTTTTGCAGATTATATTTGTGGATATGAAGACGGATGAAATGGGAGAAGGAGTTGAGCAACTTGGCTAATTCTTCCTCTTTTGAGCCAGCCACGTTCGAAATCTTTCTAAAATAAATTATTTTGAGAATCAAGCCTTTCCTAACTTATTAAGACGTGGTCTGATTGAAAATATCTCATTTGAGCTCAAAAATGAGATCACTTTTCTCAGGCGACGTTATATCAATAGAAAGATACAGTTCCATGAAAGAATTTCCTGTGGACATAGAATTTTACCTGGAAGCCATTCATTTCGCTGGCTTGTCTTTAGATAAGGAAAAAACGAGGCATTTGCTGGAGAGGCTGGCTAAAAGCGATAAGAATATTTTAATTCTGGGTGAAACAGGCACGGGCAAGGATGTTCTGGCCAGAAAAATTCATGCCTGGAGCGAAAGAAAAGAGGGGCCCTTTGTGGCTATTAACTGTGCCAGTATCCCCGCAGACTTATTTGAGGCTGAGCTTTTTGGTTTTTCTAAAGGTGCCTTCACCGGGGCTTACCAGGAAAAAGCAGGGCTTTTAGAAATGGCGGAAAAGGGCACAGCCTTTCTCGATGAAATAGGCGAGCTGCCGTTTTCGCTTCAAGCCAAGCTACTCAGGGTGATTGAAAATAGAACCTTTCGGCGGCTGGGGGAAGTCCGGGAGAGATACTGCCAGGCCAGATTCATTTTTGCCACTAATAAAGATTTGAAGACTGCCGTCAAGACAGGTCAGTTCAGGCAGGATTTATATTATCGCCTCAGCCCCGTTCAAATTCATCTTGATCCCCTCCGCTTCCATCTAAATCTTCTGCCCCGGCTCATTCACTCTATTATCGAAAAAGAAAATAGATCCCAGGGGTTTAATAAGAAAATAAGCGCCGAGGCCCTGCAGAAGTTAATGACTTATGCTTTTCCAGGGAATATCAGAGAGTTAATAAATATTTTGGAAAGAGCCATGTTATTATCTGAAGATGATCTGATCAGAGCCGAAGATATCCAGTTTGATAATAATTTTTTTCAGGAAAACGGGCTCAGAAATCTCTCCGCGGATCGGCTGAGAGTGGTATTAGAAGCCTGCCGCTGGAATAAAACCGAGGCAGCCAGAAAAATCGGTACCAGCCGGCGTCATCTTTACCGGTTGCTGCAGAAATATAATCTCGATTGCTTGATATAGAAAATGATTTCTTGACAAGAAAGAAATTCCTTGGCTATTATTAGTAAGGAAAAATAATCCCAGTCAATAATTTGTCTGCCGGAAATGAAGATGTGGGGAAAAGGTCTTTTTGAATACGAAATAAATAATGAGACCACGACATTTGTTATTGCTTCTCCCCTGATTCGGGGTAACAGGAAACTGGTGACCGTAATCATCATTATTTTTTCCACCACGATAATTGTAATTTTAACGGTTAAATTAAGAATAATTGCTCAGTGGGCCGGTCTGGTGAGCCGCCTGAGCTTTTTAAAAATAGTTATTTATCCCCTGGGTATATTAACTGCTCTGTTATTTTTAGGTTTACTTTTAAGAACCTTATTCTGGCTGAAATATCGCCCTCTGACTGAAAGCGATGTAGGGCAGATTGACTGGCCCTTTATTTCGGTCATCATGCCGGCCTATAATGAATCTGAATTTATCCTGAAGGCCATAGATTCAGTTTTCAGGGCTGATTATCCCCGGGATAAACTTGAGGTCATAGCTGTGGATGATGGATCCGAGGACGATACCTGGGAAAAATTGAAAATAGCCAGAGAAAATTACGGCCATTCTCTGAGAATTATTCATTTCAACCGGAATCTGGGGAAAAGGAAAGCTCTTTATTCAGGCCTGAAATTGGCGAGAGGAGAAATTATTATTACGGTTGATTCAGATAGCCTGATTGAGCCGGCTGCTTTAAAAAAAATAATTATTCCCTTATTGAAGGAGCCTGAAGTGGGGGCAGTGGCCGGTCGGGTGGCCGGGCTAAATGAGAGAGAAAATATTCTGACGCGCATGCTTTCGGTTAACTATTCCCTTTCTTTTGATTTCGGACGAGCCTATCAGAGTGTTTATGGAGGTGTCATGGTTTGCCCTGGCGCCTTAACGGCTTATAGAATGTCGGCGATCAGACCGGTTTTGAGAGAGTGGGCCAATCAGGTCTTTATGGGCAAGCCCTGCACTCATGGTGAAGACAGGCATTTAACCACTCTTATCCTGAAAAATGGTTATGCCACCAGATATCAGGCCAATGCCATTGTTTATACGCAAATCCCGGCGGATTTTGTCGAGTTCAATAAAATGTATATTCGCTGGACGAGAAGTGGTTTAAGGGAATCACTGATCCTCTTAAAATATTTGATTTTTGATTTTAAGCATAAAAGAAAATTTATTTCCGCTAGTGATTTCTTCCTTCTGAATATCATCTACCCGTTTCATTTACTCCTTTCAGCCACCATAATTTTTTCCCTTCTTTTTGACCCCATGTTTGTACTTCGCCAGATAATATTTCTGGCTCTGGTTTCTTTGCTCATTTCCCTTCATTATTTTTTCAATGAAAGAAGTCTCAGTTTTATTTATGGAGTTTCTTATACTTTAATGGCCATTCTCTTTTTGTGGTGGATAATTCCCTACTCCCTCTTAACTCTGAATGAGCCTTCCTGGCTGACGAGATAGAAAATTAAAATTTTTTAAATGATTTTTTCCCGTTTCTTATTTTTATCATGACAGAGAAGATGAGGGCGAAAATAGCCAGGGAAGGAAGAAGGAAATAATAATTATTGTGGCGGAAAATAATCTTATTGGTATCGCCATGGGCTATAAATCCAGCCCAATAATAAGGATGGGAAAGCACATCAGAATTTATTAACTCCAGCTTGGTTTTCTGGAGAGCCCTCTCTATTGAGCGGTGCGCTTTTAAATGATAATAAAATCTGGCCATTAGCTGGGCTGTAGCCTGATCATTAACTGACCAGAGGCTCAGAAGAAGGGAAGAAGCTCCAGCATAAAAAAAGGCGCGATTTAAACCATCTATCCCTTCCCCTTTGATAAAGGCGCCGGAGCCCGTCTGGCAGGCAGAAAGCGTGACCAGATCTGCTTTCAGCCTCAGATTAAAAATCTCTCTGACCTGAAGCAGGCCGTCTTCCTGAGGATCCTGGTCCAGCCGGAGAACAATGGAAGTTCGGGCTGGCTTTTTATCGTCAATAATACAGTGGGTAGCAAAATGAATAATCTGGTACTGACTTAGGTCAGTCGCTTTGAGTTTTTCCTCAGACGCTTCCTGAAAGGCCAGAATTTTTCTTTTTTTTGCAGGAAAGTAAGAGGCAATGGTCTCGATTTCTTGAAGGCTGAATTGAAGTTTATCCAGAATTAGATTAAATCCGGGTTCATAAAAACTTTTAAGGACAATCTGCGTCTCTGAGTTGAAGCCATTTCCGTTAAGTTCAAAGGTCGGCTGCCCGATAGCCAGCAGAAATTGCTTCCGGCTGAAAGCGTTCCTGTCCTTTCTTTCCTTTAATTCTTTCAAGGAGGTTAAAGAAGGGACATAAGAAAATGAATAATCCTCAATCAGCCAGACTGACCGTCCTCTGTTTTGCCTTCGAAGGGTTTCAAAAGGGAAGAAATGGAGAATGTCATCGGGAATAATCAGGATTCTCTTAATGCCGGCGGTCAGGGCAGGTTCAACCAGCAGGCGGAAAAGTTCGTAGCCAGCAGAGAAATCTCTGGCGGCCGGATCGCAGAGCAATCCCAGATAGCTCTTTATCCTTTCTCTTATTTCCCTGGCTGGAGGAAGAGAGAAGACCTTCAGGCTTTTTCTGGTAAGGGCAAAGGCATAGCTGTTTTCAGAAGTAAGCAGGTAAGCGATAACCACCGTGTCCTGGGGAATGAACTTTTTCTGAGCCTGGTCAACGGTAATAAACTGGGGATATTGAAGATTTGCGTAGGCTGGATTACTGGCTCTCATTTCTCTTCTGACGGCTTCGAGTTCCTGTTCAGTGGCATCGAGCTGCTCGAGAATCTGTTTCCTCAGGTCCTCGGTCAATTCTGGATTTAAAAGCTTTGTATATAAATTAGAAATTTCGGTCATAATTTCCATTTCGCGATAGCGAAGTTTCTGATCAACGCTTTCATTCAGGGCAATTTTGGATATTTCGATGCTATCCAGAAAGGCTCTGGCCTTGGCTCTTTCATAAAAGTTAAAGGCTTCTTTTAAAAGCCTGTCATTATGATGGCTGGTTTTTATCAAAAGGTCGATTAATTTATAATAAGAATCAAGCCTTTTATCAGAGCCAAGAAAGCCAGCCCTGTATTCCTCCAGAGCAAGTTTAGACCTGATATTTTCAATGATATCAATAGAATTTTTATAATTTAGAATGGCTAGTTCAACCTGACCCTTTTTCTTATAGGCATTGGCCAGTTCAAGGTAGGCTTCCCAGAGCGAATTGCCATTCCTTAATCTGGAAGCTAAATCGATGGATTTTTTATAAAATTCGATGGCCTGTTCATAATTACCCAGGTTGTAATTGACGATGCCGATATTTGTATAAATTAAGCTTTCTTCTTCCCTGTCTTTAATCTGTCTGGCTATTTCGATGGCCTGATTCAGGCATTGCAGAGATGAATAAAAATCTCCAAGATCATTAAAGGTACAGGAGAGATTATTTAAAATCTTAACCTTTATGTCTAAATCCAGCCTGGGTTCATTGGCCAAAAGAGATTTATATATTTTAATGGCCTCCAGGAGATAATTCTTATCTCCGGTCGCCAGATATTTTTGCCTGAGAACAGAACCCAGATTGATTTTATTGGACCAGATACCTCTTTCATTGGAAAGCTTTTTATCTATATCTAGGGAGGCAGAAATATATTCAAGGGCAAGATCAAAATGGCCAAGATCTCTGTATACAGGCGCAATATTTGCCAGAATATCAGATTCATCCTGGTAATTATGTAGTTCTCTGGCGATTTGAAGAGCTGAAAGGAAGCAATTCAGGGCTTCAGTATAATTATCAAGTTTGCAAAAGGCCAACCCCATATTGTTCAAGCACCGGCCCTGTTCCCTTTTATGATTTAATTTATAAGCTAAATCGAGGGCTAATTTATTTTCATTGAGAAAATTTACGTAATCTTTAAGCTGCCAGTAAGTAATTGATAAAAGACGTCGGCATTTCAATTCGTGATGGGGGCTACGAATTATTTGAGATATATTGATGGCTTCATTAAAAGCTTTGAGGGAGTCCTGAAAGGAGCCCCGGGCAGCAAGGCTTTTGCCTTCATTATAAAATGATAAAATTTTTAAATAATTATTAGCCAGAAAAATAAAGCGGCTATTTTTTATTTTTTCAGCCAGGCTCAACGCAGCCAGGGAATTTTTTTGAGAGGCTTCAAGATGGCCCTTATTCCAGTTGATGAGAGCAAGCTTCAGGAGAAGGTCAACTTTTATCTCTGGAGTCAAGGACGAGGTTAAATAATTCTGAATTAAATTTTCAGCCTGATCAAACTCGCCTGAATTAATTAAATCATTCAGAAGTTCTAATTTGATAGCATTTGAGAATGCAAGGTTGTGAGCTAAAAAAACTAAGAGAAAAATAAGATATATTTTCCTCACAAAGAAAATTATATAGTATTTCTTTCTTATTTAAATCACCCTTTTGGGTTAAATAAAGGGTGTAAATACTTTAATATTGATTAATCTTTAAAGGCGATATCTAAATTAGTCCCCGCCGCTTGGTCTCCAAGCTGTTGAATCTCCAGTAGGTTTGACCTTGCCTGAAGAGTTACTGGGTGTTGTCTTTGTGGTGCCAGCAGTCAAAGAAGGGCCAAAAATGGGAAGAAAGGAAGTGAGAAAAGCCACCGGCTTCCGGAGAAAGCTGAAAGGATCGGATTTGGAGACCTTCTTTTCAGCACTATTCAATCCAGGCGCAAAAAGGAAGAACAAAAAGACAACCAGAACTGAGCCGCCAATTAAACCTTTGGTTTTCATTTTAACCTCCTTGCAGAAATTGGTGGCCTGGACGAATGAAGAGAAGAATCCCCTCTAAATTTTTGGACCTCTTCCCATTCTCATCCAAGGCGCAGTTTAAAATTAAAAAAAATATTATAATTTGTCAAGTCAAATTTAATTCAGGCCGGATTTCAGAGCTGAATATTTCTGAGAAAAAGAAGGAAAATAAATTTTATTCAATATATAGTATAAGTTTAAATAATAATCTATATTTTGGGGGTAACTGAATTTTAAATTTCAGACTTTTTAGGGAAAAAAAAGTTTATCTCCCAGTCTGCTGTTTCAGGACTGTCAGAGCCATGAACGGCGTTTCTTTCAATGGAAAAGCCGAAGCTATGCCGGATAGTACCCGGCTTAGCCAGAGCTGGATCAGTAGCTCCCATAACTTCCCGCCAGTGAGAAATGGCATTTTCTCTCTCCAGAACCATGACCACGATTTCTCCAGAAGACATAAAGTCAGTCAGACTATTATAAAAGGGCTTATTTTTGTGAACGACATAAAAATCTTCAGCCTGCTTTTTGGTCAAACGAAGGAGTTTCATTTCAACAATTTTAAAGCCCTCGTCTTCTATCCTCTGAATTATCCGGCCAACAATCCTTTTTTTAACCGCATCCGGCTTAATAATCGCCAGCGTTCTTTCCATCTTGTCTCCTTTTTAAATTAGGCAAATTCTGGCTCAATCTTAGATTAAATTTATAACTGATTGGCTCCAATAAATCAATGACTTCGTTGACAATCAATCAGGATAATCACTAAAATGCTGCTGAGAGAAAATGAGCTCAGAAATTATCGAAGCCAGCCATAAAAAGAAAATAATTTCCTTTCTCGAGGACTGGCAGGTTGATCTTTTCGGGGTGGCCGATATCCGCGAGATAAGAAAGGATTTTCATCTCCCGGACCATATAAAAAACATCTTTTCTTTCGCTATTGTTTTAGGTAAAAGAGTTCTTTCTTCTGTCCTGGAAGAAATTATCGATCAGCCAACTCAACTTTATTTCCACCACTATCGACAGCTGAATAATGAGCTTGATCGTCTTGCCCTGAGACTGGCTACATTCCTGGAAAAAGAAGGTTTTCAGGCCCTGCCTATTCCAGCTTCCCAGATAATTGACTGGAAAAATCAACGAGCCCATCTCTCCCACAAAAAAGTTGGCTTTCTGGCTGGCCTGGGCTGGATTGGCCGAAATAATCTTCTGGTTAATCCGGTTCTGGGCTCAAGATTCAGGCTGGTGACTGTTTTGACCAATATACCGCTTGAACCGGACTCACCCCTTTCCGGCGATTGTGGCTCCTGTTTTCGCTGTTTACATGTCTGTCCGGCTCAGGCTATCCACGAAAAACCGGCTGATTTTGATCATTTAGCCTGCTTTCGGAAGCTGGATGAATTTCGCCGCCGGGGTCTTGTGGGCCAGCATATCTGCGGCATTTGTGTTAAAGCCTGCATTGGTCCTGAGAAAGCTTGAAAAAGGTGAATCTATCTTTTTTATTTAATAATTGGTCCTGCATAAATTTTAGACCATTATGGTTCCAGGAAAATATTCCATTTTTATAATCTGTAAGGCGGCCAGACCTTTTTATCCTTTAGCTTCCACCTTTTTCGGCTGAAGCAATTCTTCTTGCCGGAAGAAAAGAGAATTTCCAAAATATTTTAGCCAAATCACTGGTCAGGGATAAATAAACCCTCTCTTCCGATAAGATGCCCTTATTTCTAATTTAAAATTTTCAGAAAATTTTATCTTTCCCTATATTTAAAGAAAAAAATAGCCTCCCTCAACGCGATAAATTAGCGCACCTATCTCCACGACCATGAAAATATTTCAGCCTTCAAGGAAAGAGAAAAGAGTCAGTGCGCTAATTTTGAAGAAAAATCTTTCAACCTTTTTTGCAGGGAATCCAGATTTCCACCTGGAGATTTCCAGGAGTGATTTTTGTGGGGTCATCGCTGAGTAATCTCTGAAGCAGGGGGCCAGCCTGGACATAGCCATTAGCCTCCATCCAGTCAAGCATTTTTCTAATCGTCTCTCCCAGCTTCTCGTAAGGTCCGGAATGGAGACAGACGACTACGGGCGAAAATTGCCAGATTTTTCTTTCGAGAGGTGCCTGCACCAGAGCCTGAGGCGTGACGGGGAAACCAACCTCCCACTCCATTTTTTCCGGATCGATATTATTAAGGTCTCCATGAAAAAGAGTGAGTAACGGCCCGGCCGGAAAGACATTCTGGCTTCTGGCAGTCTCTATTAATTGAATAATCACTGTATCTATGGAATCAAAAGAACCTTTCTGCTTCAAAGAGAAATAAACAAAGGGCTCCACTTCTTTGAGAGTCACTTCACCTGATTTTCCCTGTGACTTGACCGGGAAGGGAAAAGCAGACGAGCTGAGGGCGGAGAAAATTGCTGTAATCAAAAAAGAAAATAAAAATCCATTTCTCATTACTTTGGTCCCTCTTTTTTTCATCGGGCTAACTCCCCATACAGATTCATTTTATTCTTTCGAGCAACTAAAGGCAAATAAAGAATTCCTTTGAAGCCATAAATTTGAAATCAGAAAATAAATTTCCCTCCCCTGGCTTTATAGCTTTTAGTAAAATCTATGAATCTTTAATTCAATTATTTCTTCCCGTCAATCTTTCTACGTCAGCTTAACCAGTAAACTATTTTTTATTTTTTACATATTTATCGAACCACTCAAACATCTCGGCCAGAACATGATAAATGGATTCCCGCGCTGAATAACCATGGCTTTCGTAGGGAAGCATTACCAGCCGCGCAATAGCGCCGTGGCCTCGAAGAGCGTGGAAAAGTCGCTCGGATTGAATGGGGTGCGTGCCCGCATTATTATCAGCCTGGCCGTGAATCAGCAGAATGGGTTCGTTTATCTTGTGAGCAAACATGAAGGGTGACATTTTGATGTAAGTTTCCGGGGCTTCCCAGAGGGTCCGGCGCTCGTTTTGAAAGCCAAAAGGCGTTAAAGTGCGGTTATAAGCGCCGCTTCTGGCTATCCCGGCAGCAAAAAGGTCAGAATGAGCCAGGAGATTGGCTGTCATAAAGGCGCCATAGCTGTGGCCGCCGACGCCAACTCTTTTTGGATCGCCCACACCGAGAGCCACCAGAGTTTCAATGGCCGCTCTGGCATTAGCCACAATTTGGTCAACAAAAGTATCATTGACTGTTTTGGGGTCGCCAATAACTGGCATCTGAACATCGTCCAGGACAGCATATCCCTGGGTTACAAAAAACAATTGAGAAGCGCCACGGAAAAAGGTGAATCTGTAAGGCGAGCCTCGAACCTGACCGGCTGTCTGGGGATCAGTATATTCTCTCGGATAAGCCCAGACCACAACCGGTAATCTTTCACCTTCTTTATAACCAGGAGGGAGATAGAGCATACCCGAGAGCTCGACGCCATCATTTCTTTTGTATTTAATTAGCTCTTTCCGCATGGAGGTAAGCTCCGGGGCTGGATCAGGAAAACTGGTCAAGGCGGTCTTCTTGCCTGTCTTCAGGTTAACCAGAAAATAATTGGGCGGCTCCACCTGCGATTCTGAAGTAATTATAATTGTGTCCCTGCTCGCAGAAGAGAAGCCGACAAAAGCTTCATAGCGCTTTGGCGGACAGCGGAAAAGGCGTTTTTTTTCGCCTGTAATCAGATTGAATCGATCCAGGAAGGGGCGGTCCCCTTCGGGGGAAGCTCCTGACCCGGCTAAATAAATCCAGTCCTTTTCTTGAATAGCTATCCTTTCTCCCCTGATGGTGCTCATCATCACGGGTCTTCCCGGGTCGTTATAAGCATCCAGCATGCTCAGGTCAAAGATTTTTTTAACCGGCTTTTCCGGATGCTCAAAGTCCTTAAGGAAGGTTGTCCGCCAGCGCTTGCGCCAGTTGCTCTCAGAAACAAAGGCCAGGCCTGTCTGTCCCAGCCAGTCGATACCGGCATAACGGTTCTCAAGGCGCATGAGCTCTGCTGGCTGATCCTTAAAGGGAGCGCTCAGAGTCATAATTCGATCACGGTGGGGGACCTGTTTCTCAGGATCGCCTTCATCAAGAGCTTCTACCCAGATGAGAGTAGCTGGCTTCAGGGGTTGCCATTCAGGAGAACGAACTCCCTTGGGGACACCATTAACAGGGACTTCATCGGCCAGAGGAAGATCGGCCAGAAGATGAACTAACTGTCCATCCTTATCCCAGATTTCATAACTGTGGGGGAAGCTAGAATAAGGAACATGATAGGAATAAGGCTTCTTAATGCGATTTATTAAGATAAAATTGCCATCGGGGCTGTAATCGGCCAGAGAATAAATTCCAGGTTCGCCGATTTTCCTGATGCTACCAGTGGCTAAATCGACTTCTACCAGCTGGGAGGTGGCGTAATAATCAAAAAGCTGACAATCATAGGGAGAGGTCAGCAGATCTTGATAGGTCCAGGCTTTCGAAAATTTGCCAGCTGTCTCCTGAATGTCGGGGCCTTCCGGAACTGTGGGTCGAACTGGAGGATTGCCCCTCTTTTCAGGAACGGTAAAGGCCAGAAGCTTCTGTCCGCCAGGAAGCCAGGTAAAACCGGAGGTCAGGACAGCATTGATGGGTGGCAGATTAAGGTTTTTCAGGAGGCCTGACGGGATGTCATAGACCCAAATTTCTATCCCGTTTTCTTTGTATCGGAGAAACGCAAATTTTGAGCCGTCCGGTGACCAGCGGGGCATGCCAAATTTGAACCCCTCAGGTAGCTGGATTTTCTGCACTTTAAGGGTCCTCAGGGAAAGCAGAGATAACCCGGTATTAAAGGTTGATTCCTGACGGCTGTTATTATGAGGAGTAATTCTCAGGCCAGCCAGGCGCAAAAAAGGTCTGGCCAGCTCAGCAATGGAGGGCATCGATTCGTAGTCGATGAGAAGCAGGTAATCGGCCCTGGGGCTGAGAACAGCCCGGGGGAAAGGAGGGGCCTCCAGGATTTTAACTACTTCTGGCGGCGGGACCTTGTATTTTTCCTGAGCCTGGAAGGAATTTAGAGATAAGAATAAGACAAAGGCCAGAAAGATAATCATAAATTTGAATTTTTTGCAGCCCATATTTTGACCTCCTTTTTATTCCGGGAAAATTTTATAGAGCAAAAAAGAACTAATTGCAATCATCAATTTTATTTCTGGTGATTACCCGAACTTTTTGATTCAGATTGATTTTTCCTTAAAAAAGGGTTTCTGGAAAGAGGGAAAGAGGAGAAGTTGGCGCTTCTCACTTTTGGCCAGGCTTAGAGTCAAACTGGAGATGGAGTCATCTTTTCAAAGATTAAATTGCTTTTGACTTTAATTATGAAAAAAATATATGATTTTAGGGGAAAAGGTTATTAGGCTTTATTATGGCAAAAGCAAAAATATTATTAATTGAAGACGATCCTGTTCAGAGTGAATTCATTAGTCGCCAGCTGAAGAGCTCAGGCTATGAGGTCCTGACAGCTCCCAAGGCACCGGAAGGCATTGAGCTGGCCAAAAAAGAGAAACCAGCCTTAATTATTCTCGATATGATTTTGCCGGGGATGCATGGTCTGGAGGCAGCTGTAAAGCTTCTCAGTTTGCCTGAGACAAAAGCTATTCCCATTGTGGCTCTTTCTGCAATGACCATACCTAAATTTATTGAAGAATGTTATCGAGTCGGAATTAAGGATTTTCTGAAAAAACCCTGTGACCCCAAGCATCTTTTAAGAATCGTGGAAAGATATGCCGGTAAGGAGAAAAGAGAGGGGTTAGTGGCGGTTGTTTCCTCAATTTCTGCAGCCTACACAGAACTTGTTATGTCTTTGAGTAAAATGCATTTAAAGATAGAAACTGTGGCGCCGGCTCCCAAAAGTCTTGACAGGCTGATTTCGGTTAAGCCCAATGTCATTCTGTTGGAGGTGGTTCCAGAGGATAAAAAAAGAGAAGAGCTTATTCAGATGATTAAAGCTGATAAAAGGCTCGGTTCTATTCCTCTCCTGATTTTCTGTTCTGAAGCCTCTGAAGAAAAGATGCTCGAGCTGGTTAAGACACTGGGTGTTGAGGCTTATCTTACTTACCCCTTTGAATACTTTTCTCTGATGGAGACGATCAATCGCTATCTCCATCCAGACGAATAATTTTAATTCGGCCTGAAATGGCTACAGTCAGCCGATATTTCCCGGCTGAATTAGCTATGGTTATTGTAGCCAGGTTAGAAACTGTCCCCTCCGGATAAAAAATAGGCGAATTGTTTGCCTCAAGCCAGAGACCGGAAAGAGTCTTCTGGTCGACTTTTTTCCACCCTGATGAGGAAGCATCATATTTTTCAATAATATAGCCCCGGGAAAAAATGCAGAAGCGATAGGGAACCGAATCTTTCACCGCTTGATATTTTAAATGATTTATTTCGGAATGAATTTGCCACACAGCCATTTCCAGATTATAGCGGTTACGAACCCTGGCCTGAAAGGGAATTACCAGGATGAGCAAAACGCTCAGGACGGAGACCATAACCAGATTTTCAATCAGCGTAAACCCTTTCATTATCTCTCCATTCAACCGGTTTAAAACTCATCAGAGCAGCCAGAGGTTTTTCTGTTAAAGGAACCGGGTCTTCTGTTTTCGAGAAATAATAAAGCTCGGAAGGGGCAATTATTTTTAAAATAGAGCCCGGATTTTCGATGTCCCTAGTCTGAAGTCCTCCTTTTATGGTTATCTTGTTTCCACTTCCCTCTATTCTGACTCCATTTCCTCCGGCCGTTAAATTGGCTTCGATAATCATTTCCTTCCTCTGGCCCGGGTTAATAATTATCAAACCGTCGCACGCCTCACCAGAAATTAAATCCTGGCCAGCTGAAAAAATGATGAGCTGAGATTGCTTTTTCTGGAGGTAGGGGATGCCTGGAAGTACCTCTAAACCGGACTGAAAAAGGGAAGAATTTATCTTTATCTTTCCTGAAGCCACCAGACATAATTTTATCCCGGGTAAAAGGGAAGCCGGTAAATCTTCACTGCTCATGGCCATTTCTTCATAATCTTTTCCTTCTAGGGAAGAAATATTTCCATTGATCAGAAGGATACCGTTGGGCAGGCTATCATAAGCGAAACTTTTTTCAGGTGTGGTCCATCGAGTCTGACTCGATGGGGGATGATAGCGTAATTCCCAGTTTTTGTTCCCCTGCACGAAGGATATAACCTGATAGCCATCTTCTATGGTCAGAACAAGCTTATCGAGATTCCCCTGCACAAAAACTCCCCCCAGGCCGAGATCATCTTTAATGAGATAAACCCCCTCCGGAACAGGCTCTCTGCTTTCCTCAAGGCCAAGAGCCTTACGGAGAACGAGAGGGTTAAGCCTATCTGGCTCCAGGAGCCTGATTTTCAGGCCCTTTTCCAGAAAGGGAAGAATATTTTTTGAGATGATTTCCTCCTGGCTGAAATAGGGCTTGACGGCCGGCAGCGTTTTTTTATCCAGGGACAATTCAATTCTTTTCGTTTGAAGATAATTTGATTGTTCTTGTGGGGTCATCTTTTTTTCCACCAGAAGGGGAAAAAGAGTCAAAGGCAAATAGCCGGCGATCAGACTGGTTTCTACGAGAAGCTGAGAATAACTGGAATAAGCCGGAGAGAGCATTCTCCCCTGGGCTCTTAATTGGATCAAAATTTTAGCCTGAATATGGCTGGTCAGGAAATCAATTTTAGCCTGACCTGAAGTGAAACTTGTTTTCCAGCTCATGTTTTCCCAGCCTGATTCAAGAAAAAAGGGAAAATCCAGGTTTAATAGCCTTGAAAGAAGCCATAAACAGAATTTTTCATCCAGCTGAGCTTCAAAAGCGGGCCAGTCGGAGCTGCTCAGCACCAGGGGCCAGGAAGATTCTTCAGCTTTTTCCCAGAGGAAGAGGCAGCCCATTTTCAGGCCATTTTCAGCTGCCAGGTTAGCCAGGGCCAGATGCCTTCGCGTTCCGCCCAGTTTGAGGTGAATCTGGGTTAGCATTAACAGGCTGAGGCTTAAAAATAAAAAAATTAAGAAAATGGGCAAGAGAGAGAGGGCACCCCTGCGGCCAGGATTAAGGGGAGTTTTAATGTAAATTTCTCTGGGCGATAAGGGCATTCTTGGGAAGAACGCTGATTTCATAAGTCATCTCCTTTGGCGAATCGAGAGTCAATTTAATTTTTATAGGACCTGACTCTTCATTTGACCAGCTGAAAGATATCACCTTTTCGAGAAGAGGCTGGGCGGGACTCGCATTGACCTTTCGCCGGAGGATTTTATTTCCCTGATCGTAGGAATAGAAAACTTCTTCAATAGCCAGAACCATGCCCTGGCTGGAGTAATTTTCCTTAAGGGGCTGATTTAAAAAGAGGCGATTTTTTTCCGCCCTATCCACCTTGAAAAGTTCAACCCGGTTATCTTCAACCAGAGCTATAAGCTGTCCCCGGCTGATGGAGTTATGATGATTTAGAGGAACGATTATGGAGCCAACCGCAAGTTCGGTCTGAAGCGGGAATGAAGCTTCCCGGGAATAGATGGAAAAGCCTGAGGCTTTGCTTTCGACAGCTAAAAGCAATCCCGAGGCGAGACAAGGTTCAAGGCCGAGACCGGCTTTATTCAGATCTCTTCGAAGTCTGTCCTGACTGGCCCATACTTCCTGATTAATTTCCTGTGTTTCTTTGAACTTAAAGAAAAAGTGGCGACAGATCCTGGCGCTTTCCACTAGGGCCGCCGTTATAATGACCATTAAGGAAAGAGCAATGAGCCCTTCTATCAGGGTCAGGCCGCATCTTGTCCGGCGCATCGAGGCCTCGCCTTCAAAATCCCAAAATTGAGATTATCCACAGGGTAGCTCGAACTTTTCTCCCTGGATTGGCCAGGGGAAAAACTTCAATTTCAATTCGATAGGCTTGAGAAGCTTCCGGAATGAATTTCCAGTGACATAAATATTTTTCTCCTGAAGTTAAATCCGTTATTTCTTCTTCATTTTCCTTTAAAAATCCGGCCTTTTCAGGACTCAGGCCTCTTATTTCTTCCAGGCGATTAAGGAGTAAAAAAGTCATCTGGTTCAGGCTATCAGTTTTATTTTTCAGGTTAGCTGCCTGGGCTATAACCTGAATAAAGCCTATAAGAATAGAGAGGCTCAGGGAAAGAGTGATGATGACTTCAATCAAACTGTAAGCCTTTCTTTCTGTCTTCATCGCAAGAGACCTGTCATTTAGAAAGCA